>Ga0209379_10000009_pt1 | contig 489432 bp, 438 predicted proteins | sample tdDd001_FD_187124 | JGI IMG/M metagenome (GOLD analysis project Ga0209379, IMG submission 187124) | Marine sediment microbial communities from the Atlantic coast under amendment with organic carbon and nitrate - tdDd00.1 (SPAdes)... | ecosystem: Environmental > Aquatic > Marine > Coastal >... | reverse complement strand
GTAAGTAAACTTAAAAGTGACCAAAAACGAAGTAGTACTAGAAACGCTCGAGAGGTATAATCTCGATTTCTGCATCTAAAAACACAGTGAAGGGTGCTTACTGTCTATTTGAGTAACCGAGATACGGCCTTCTTTCACATTAATTAATGTATTGTAAAGTCCGCTGATTACCTAGTTATTAATACTAGACGTAACTCATTTCGGGGCAATTTCGTGTTACACGCCCCGTCAGCACACCTTTGGACAATTCCTTGCCAGTGGCTTCCTAAATTAGCATCTCACGGATAAGTTCAGGTATTGCAAACCTTCAATCAAGTGGTCAAATTCACTCAGCCACGACAGTACGTAATGATCTCTTCAGGAGCTATTTTAAGTTGAAGGTCAGACAAGCATCGGTTCCTGATACCCACTCAACTTTTTACCCAAATATCAAGCTCACCTAAGCGGAGAAGAACCGCTCAAGTATAGAAAAATATCAACACCTTGTTCTCCAGAAAATTGGGAGCGAAGCGAGTAATTTTCCCGAGTTCAACAACCTGCTAGGTCTTTTCGTTAGTAATGACTTTATCATATCCTCCTTCAGGCCGGTGTATGCGGGCTTCAAAACCTGAACTAGCCGACTTTGTTTCGTTAAGAAACTGCATTAACTCAATTAATTTTAATTGAGCTTCTACTGGATCGGAATCATCATTCAACGGTCTTGTTTCAGTAAAGAAAAGAATGAAATCTTGCCCAAATTTGTCATAGCCACATTTCATGATAGCCGCTGACATTTCTCGGTTTTCTGTTTGAAAGGAGCAGCTTAGTGCATTGCCCCACGCTTCCATTTGTGAATGCTCACAAAAACCAGACATTAGAAAACATATAACCGCATCTTCAAATCTATCTTCATGCGTCAAACTAATTGCTAGATGGAACCAAACTTCTCCGCACAGCACATCCTTCTCTTTTAAATGAGAAATAAAACTCTCTTCATCACCCCTAATTAGTGATTCTATATCATACTCTCCACGAAAAGGGGTCTGTTCTTCAACGCCTAATGTTTCAACGATCGCTTGTAAGCAAATACTTTTCAGATGCCATTCAGAATCAAAGTTATCAGTATCATCAGTTTCAAAGTAACGATGAAATTCATTAAGTGATTTTCTAAAGTTGCCTGAATACATCAAAGAGTCGGCATATAGACCAAGCACATGTAGACTAAACTCTGCATCAATTGATGCTTTATAAAACTTAGACGAGTAGCGGTAACGCTTAAGTAAGAAAAGACAACTAGCCACTTCTGATAGCCAATAGCTTCTCTCTTTATATCCTTGAAAAAGCTTGGCAGCGTTATTGTAGTGTTTTAAGGCATCTTTAAGTTTGTCGCCTGTTGCTCTCAATATATTGGCATGGTTATATTCGACGACTGCTGCTATTTCATTTATGTCTCTCTTCTGCAATGAGTCACTAATTTGGGAAAGTGATTTAGACAACAGACTTTTATCCGAAGCCTTTATGGATCCATAGCATTTAATGATTGACACTAAAGCGGCCTGTGCTGCATTTATTCCTTCGTTTTTACTGAATAAATCTTCCGTTAGTTCTAATGCCTGTTCATGCTGTCTGGCTTGAATAAGACCTGCAATAACTGCCGATATCACTTTTATGTCATGCTTTAGCGTCGATGCTTTGATGTTATCTGAAAGCAAGAGTCCAGCTTCAACCCTGTAGCCTCTGAAAAACAAACCTAGGCCGATTGCTACAAAAATGTCACTCGTAATGTTATCCCGAAGTTTTTCGCTCAAACCATCTTTAAAGTGCAAGCATGATCCAGTTCTATTTGCTAGAACAACATGTAACTTCTCACTATCAAAGATAACGTAGCTCGGAGGTTTTTCATTATTGTTTGGTGAAAAACTAATATCTAGAATGTCATTGTAATCACCCGACATGCTCATAATTTGAGCGGCCAGCTTTGCTGCTTCTGATGCTAAAGGGAAATCAGGTGTAAAAAACATTGGCAGCGAAATCGGAAAAGGGTACTTGTTTCCTGTTAAGGATAGGTATTCATTTAGCTCTGACTCTATAGATTTTTCGCGCCCTTCAAACCAGGCATTTGATTCATCGAAATTAAAAGCCAAGCTGTTTTCAGTTATGGATTCCCAATAAGGGTCAAAAGAATGAAACCATCTAGTATAAATCTTCTTGCTTACAGCTAAATACCTAACAACCAAAACGGGTAAGTTTAGACTATCAAAATAATTTGCCTTTTCTACCGGCAGTCGCAACTTTAGTGCTTTGTTTAAATCATCTTCGTCAGTGGCTTTAAGCTGAAGCAAAAACTTTCGACCCGTTGCGAAACCCTGATCGTCAAATATTTCAACTTCACCATCGATACCGTAATCATCTGTTGGGGTTCTGTATACCCAAGTAGATGGCAATTTGGACTGAAGTTCTCTTACCGATTCAGTTTCTAACTGATGGTTGCGATGTCTTTTAGGGAGTTTCATTCTAAATCCATTAATTTTGATAATCCGGAAGCCTTACATTTTATGAATCGACAGGCTGCTTTTCTAGTAGCTTCTCACCTGATGATGTACTTATAACCACCTAAATTATCACATAAAAATAAGCAACCATCACAAATCTCTGTTGGAAAAATGAGAAGGTTCAGATTTCTGACATACCCTCCCTGAAACTTTACTAAGTGGATAATTCAATGTCGTTAAGCCATGTTTAACCGATAATAACGAGTTCGTTCGAAAGATCTGACTTTTGGCGGTTCCGTACTTTTTAACGTCATGTACGAGATAAGCTGATCATAGCGACAGTGTTTTTGAATCAAATGTCAATATGCAAATTCCCGTCATAATTTTTTCTAATGCAAATTTTACTGACAATAGAAGCTAGGAGTATTGATGAAACTCACTTTGGGGCAAAAATAAGCCAGCGTGAAATGCGCTGGCTATGTAGTTCTGAGTAGGTTGGTTTATTGCTTTTCAACGTAAATCGCTTTACCACTAACCGTTTATTCAGAGATTGGGATCAAGTACTGATAGTCGGTACCTTGTCCACCTAACATTACTGAGTTATTACTACCTGTTGCTTCCTAATAAAACCCCATTTGCTCCAAGTTTTGCAGCTTGTTTTTTCAGCTCCTCGGTTGCATAGTCAATTGAACCTTGCTTAGTTAAACCTGCATCACTTGAAGCATTAACCAACGCAATTGTGTCATATGACTCTGGCGGTTCGATATAGAGGCGTACTTTTTCTGGTGCTATGGGTTCTCTCGCTTCTCCAACCAAAATTGAAGACCCTGATGCACACCCAGTGAGAACGAGGATGAACACAAGTAAAAGTGATTTATAGATTCTCATTTTTAACTACTGATAAACGATTACTGAACCGAAGCATTATACAGTCTATGGTCAAAATCATGGGAAAAAGTAACAATGATCTCTTACGTTGATAAGGGGCACTTAATCGACTTAAGCACGGAATGGTGCTGAACCGGATTGGGACAAGCTTTCAGATTTAGTCACATCGAGATTACGAAATTGACGCCTATCATAACTATCTAGCCACCACCCTTCGATGTTTTAATGAAACTCCTTTCAACGCCAACAAATTAACGTTGAGAGCGCCTCATTATGTATTACCTATGTAATACATAATGGCTTTAATTCATTTTGTCGATCAGTTTGATTAACTCTTCATCATCGATATTGCTTCGATACAAAATCAAAGCTCGAAACAATTTAGCGGCGGATACGTTTCGCTCAGTCAACGCCTGTAAACCGTCAACCCAATCGCCTATTGCTTGTTTATCGCAAAGCGACATTCTCAGCGTCAATGGAGGAACTTTATATGACGTAGTCACCTTCTTCTTAACGGTGGTAATCCTATTAGATTTACCTGAATCTTGTTTTTGGGAATTTGAGATCGCAGTAATAGAGCCGCGTTTTTTTAACTTACTCATATGTATTACCTACGTATTACACTTTTCGATAATGATTGACGCGAGTTTACGATAGTCATTATTAACAAGAGAACCCGCTTTGTAAAAACGCACTGGTGCGGAAACAGCATTGGCTTGACCAACATGTTCTGAACGACGAATGGATACCGACAACACTTTATCTTGTGCAACCCCTAGCTCTTCTTCAATAAATTCATTGATGATGGAGTTTCTCTGATCAACTTCATTTCTCAAAATCAAATAGTTTGCGTCATCATCTTTTATCTCAGAAACCGCTTCAAGAAGAGGGCTAATACCATCCAGAGAGAACGCACCGGAATCAACTGGAATCAAAATCAGATCGGATGCTTGGATCGCGTTGAGAGTTGTTAGAGCTAGGTTTGGTGGGGTATCTAAAAGAATAAAATCGTAAATATCAACCAACTTACTTAATTGCTTCTCAAGAATACGCTCTCGATTAATCTTTGTTAATGACGTTTCGATAATCCGAGACAACTGGAAGTCAGCTGGAACAATGTCTAGGTTTCTAATTGGATAACCGTCAAGCAATGCTGGTCGAACTAAATCAACGATCGACACAACCTTAGGTTTGTCGAACATCGCAGCAATAGTGTCTTCAAACTTGAAATTGCGTTGCCCTGTTAAAGTCTTAGAGCAGTTTCCTTGAGGGTCAAGGTCTATAATTAACACCTTTTTTCTTCGCGTTAATTCAGCAGCTAAATTGACTAGGGTTGTGGTTTTCCCTACCCCACCTTTTTGATTTGCGGCACTAATAACGTAAGTTTTCATAACAAACACCAAGATGTATTACATATGTAATACACAAATAAGTTATAGAAAGGGTCACTCGCATATCGGGCTCTTTGCCCAGTCCAGCAGAAGACCCCTGTGTAGGCTCTCAAGCTAAGGTTTTAAGAGCTATAGAAATTATGACTCTTTAACATCAATAGAATCAGCACCAATAAAGCTCAATCACTTTTGAGTAAACTTCTAGAACCTTCTTCCACAGCTCCCATTCGCAAAATTAGGCTCACCAATTGCGAGCCTAAATTCCTAAAGCCACGTAACAAGGCCTATTATCTCTATGCTGAGTTCTCTTGAAATAGTGTTACCTCAGGGCTATTTACGGTCTCTTGACTCGCATCGTTCTGATACTCCGTAAGCACCAAGCTCATCAGGTAAATACCGATTTCAGCACGACCTGTAGTTTTTGTTTCCACGGCAACAGAATCAATAATAAAACTCATCACTTCAACTAGGTGGTTGTCTTGTAAAGATGACATATACCTCTCCAATTAATGTTTGAATTTACCAATAGATACCGTTTTATGACTACGTGGTTGCGCAGAACATCACAACCTTCTTGTTACTACTATTTTTATTCAAGGAAATGACAACTTAGACAAGGTACTTTTTTGCTTCATTACATAACCCACTAAGTACGGCTCAACAGGAGCAGATATCTGATGTACAGCATCATTAACATGCTGAATCGGCCCGTTTCGTTCGCTCATAGCAAGTGCAGACCTAACTCGTTCAAGCAAATAAACATAACGACTGATTGTCTGACGACACAAGCGAGCCATACGAGCCACGCTACCAATCGTAAGCGGTAGGTTGCTCCGCAGTAGACGTTGACAGGCGTAGACAATACGACGAGCTGTATTCGTTCGGCGTATCCGGTGCGTCCTCCTGGCAGCTCTTCGCTGCCTTTCATGCAAACTCAAGCTCCTATCAAGCTTCATCACGCCGCGCTGACAGTCTGCTCTGGCAAAATACTTATCCCAAGTCCAACGCGATACGCTTTTCACTAGTGCCTGAACTTCACTACTTGGCAACGGCTGACTCTCCGGCATAGCGCTTACATTTTTGTAGCGCGCAAACCCCTCGATCCGAGCTTTAAAATCGATATAACATCCCAGCTTTCTTGCCTTACCAACAATGCTGTAAGCGTACTGGCGGGTGTGTTCAAACAGTGTGCAATTTCGGGAGTAGGAAGTATCATGCGCTTTTCGTTGCCATAAATGCTCTGTCTCAAGTTCAAGGGAATCTGCAAGCTCACCAAGCTCATAAACACTTCGGTGGAGTTCGGTCGTCAGCCAGTCAGTATGAAAAGGCGTTTTGGCCACTGGACCACAGTAGCTCATATCAGCCTCTAGCCTTAATGCAAGTGCTCGATAAATAGCTTGGTAATAAGCGATGGGTTTGGCGTTGGCGTTATCACTGGTGCAAACAGGCACAATGGCATAAAAAAGATGGGCTTTGTTGCTGGTGCGATCGCGCACAATCAAGTTCGGCGCTGGCAGCCCTTCATCTTGCCAGATGTAGGGATTTGGCAAGGCCCGGTGTTCATGATCAATATCGAACACCATCCAAGCTTTCATCTCTTTACGATTGACTTGCATATATGGCCACTTTACAGCGTAGTCACGTGGCCTAACGAGCATAGCGGTTTTATTGTCGCTACACCTCGAAAAATAAGGCGCTTCCTCAATCAAGCGAGTTTTCAACGAATACGATGAGGCTATGATATGAGCTTGGCCTGAAAGAATCATCGTCATAATAAGGTCAACACAATTAACTTCTTAGTGCGCCCAAAAGCGCAAGGCCAAACACTACCTTCATCGTGGTGAATATCATCACGCTGGCTGAGTTGTGTTTAATTAGCTCTCTCGATCGAACATTGATAGCAATGCCCTCTTTAGCTTCATTTTCTAAGACTAAATTGAGAGAATGGGAACATTCTTGAGCTGCATTATAATTTAAGGCCTCAAATACTTGATCGTTCACAGCGTTTACCTCGTCTAGCCCCCTCCCAAGTTAAGAGGAGCCATTGGCACAAACCAGGCTAATGTATAAAACTTAAAGCCAACGTTTTCTGATCTTGTCTATTCGCTTTTCAACGCCAAGTAAACGTATCCGAAGGCGCACTTGCCCCAACACATGGAGAGTGTTGTGTAACTGGCGAATTAGGCTCTGCTGCTCGTGTAATAACGGAGAGAGTTGACGCCGATAGAGCTCATGTCGAATTTGCCTGATATTTACAAGTCCCCTACATTTGTCGCTCTCCGTCAACAACCGTGAAGACTTATCTGGGCATGGTTTATGGTAGTGAACTACTGGCATCGTTCCTCCAAATTGATACATGCTTACCCTGCCCTGACGACCGATTCAATCTCCATACATGGAGAGACATCTTGATTGAGTTTTTCAAGGCTATTGATGATCAAAACATGGTTACTGATACTGGCCTGTGCCGTTTGAACAATCTTATGTTTCATCGTTCGGCTTAGTTCTTGCTTACCAACACAATCAAGCGCCATACGAGACAACTCACCAGAATAAATGGCGTTATCTATTGCCCGTCGCAACAAAGTCGCTTCAGTTTTGTCAGGAGGAATAAGAGCTGTGACTACACCCAGTCCTATAAGTAACGCGTTCACAATGGAGTGATTCCCACTTATTTTTGAGATCGTAATGAGCTCTGTACAGCTGAGAACATGGGGTTGCTCGGGGTTGAGTTTATTGCGCAGCATCGTCGAGCTCATGCCAAGACGCTCTGCTAGCCGAGCCATATTTTCTGTTCTCGCAAAAGCACAACACGCTTCGTTAAATGCCTTTTGTTTAGAAACAAGAAAGTCGCAATTTAAGTCAATGTCGCTCATAACGAATACTCAGTTGAAAAAAACGGTAATCCCCCACCAAAGAAGGTTTACCCACAACGGCCAACCTTCTTTAGTCGGAATTAAGGAAGATAAGTGCATAACGACCTATCCCATTCGTTGCAACGTTTCTCTTGTTGCCATTTCAAGTAACTCGACCATATTGATTAAAGGAGTTTCTTTAGCTTTGGCTTTCTCTTTAATAGGTAAGCGACCGTCTGAAACCCAATCCATGATGGTACGTTTGGGCATACCAGAGAACTGGGAATATTGGTCGTAAGTCATATACGGGGTATTTAGGACTACTTGATATGAAAGCATAGTGGTATCCTGTTAAGTTATTGATTGTTTATATTCGGGTGATTGAGTTGCAGCTCGCACCCGATTTCATTTGGAATTATTGATCGCATATGGAATCTTGTCAATTCCCAATTCGGCCGCCCAAGTACGTTGGTGGAAAAGAAGTTATCGAAAGGTTGATGCAGGCCACAAATACCAGCTCCAACCAGGCGTTAGCCGATGCCTTTGATTTACCTAAATCAACCGTTGGCACATGGCGACATAGAAACTTAGTCCCGTACGAAATTGTAATTCGATTGCATTTGGAAACAGGCATTTCCATAAAATGGCTAACACTTGGTCAGGGTGAGCCATATGAAAGCTCAAGTGAGCACACTCATATTTCAAAGAAAAACGAAACTAAACAGATTTTCGATGCCGACTGTTTTCGAATAGAGGAAGGAAAACTAGTTAACCAAGGGACTCTTGCTTTAGATAAAGCGATGCTTGATGAACTTGGTGTTGTCAATGTAATGGCAATAAAAGGCGAGTCCGCTACCTATCTCGTAAACAAAGAATCTCGCCAAGCAGTAAGCGGCACATACCTTGTCGATATGGACGGCCTACTCTCTCTTAACGAAATCCAGCGGTTGCCAGGCAAGAAACTGGCGATCAGCTTTAATGGCTCTACCATTCAGGTCGATGAGATGGATGTGAATGTTGTGGGTCGGGTTGCGTTGGTGATGAAAAAACAATAAGGACGAGTAAATGCAGGTAAGCACTTACGATGCTATTCGGTTAGGGTTTGTTTTAGATAAAAACCAACAAAAGTTAGATCCGGAAAAATATAGAGATAAAACAAGCTTTGATGTCGAGGTCGGTGAAATACTGACAAAAGATGAAAACGATAAAATTTCAAGTCAACAGGTAGTTAGGGGACTAGAGTCTCAAGATTCGGCATATCTTATTTCAGAACAATACATCCGATTAATTCTTCTCAACCCCATTTAAATAAAACGCTGAATACAGCGCGTAACTTGTGCTCTTCATCCATTTAAAAACATTGTGCTACGTTATTGCTCGAATTAAACTGTATAAACATACAGTTTAATTTATTTTGCTATGTCTATCCGTAACTTAAAAGATGGGTCTAAAAAGCCTTGGTTATGTGAGTGCTACCCTAACGGTCGCTCCGGAAAGCGCGTGCGCAAAAAGTTCGCGACCAAAGGTGAAGCAGCCGCTTTTGAACGCTTCACAATGAAAGAGATAGAAGATAAACCCTGGTCTGGAGAGAAGCCTGATCACCGAAGGCTCTCGCAGCTTATCGAGTTATGGTTCGATCACTATGGTGCAACGCTGGTCAACGGCCCTGTAGTTAAAAGCAAGTTTCTAAAGATGGCCGAAGCTATGGGCAATCCTGTCGCTTCTACTTTTTCACCAAGGGCTTACTCAGAGTTTCGCAGTTTACGAATGGCTGGTTCAATAAATTTTGTTGATTCACGCTGGCAAAAAGGCGCTCCGAGTATCGCGACGTTAAATTCTGAACTAGCGCGATTTAAAGCCATGTTCGGCAAACTGAAGGAGCTGGGAGAATGGAAAGGCCCAAACCCGTTAGAAGAAGTAAAGCCATTCAAAGACCATGAGCGAACCATGGCATTCTTGCAGAAAGAGCAAATTGCAACTTTGCTCGAACACGTTTCTAGCCATACACGTACAGATATGCTCAAAATCGTAAAGTTGTGCTTATCGACTGGTGCGCGTTGGAACGAAGCTGCGCAACTAAGAGGTTCACAGCTTAGTAAGTTTAAAGTGACGTTCACCAACACTAAAACGAAGAAGAATCGCTCTGTGCCCATCTCTGAAGAGCTTTACCATGAAATCTATATGCCAACATCAGGAAAACTATTTGAAGAGTGCTACACACCGTTCTGCTACATTCTGAAGAACAAATTGGGTATCGAGCTTCCATCTGGTCAAGCATCTCATGTGTTGCGCCACACGTTCGCTAGCCACTTCATGATGAACGGTGGCAACATTCTTGTGTTGAGAGACATTCTAGGCCATGCCGATATCAGCATGACAATGCGTTATGCACACTTCGCACCCGACCACCTATCCGAAGCCATCAGCCACAATCCGATCACCAATCTGTAGTTTGTCGCCATTCTATCGCCACTAAAAAATAAATCCTCTGTCGCCACTTTGTCGCCACTTGGCAAATTTTGGGCAAAAAAAGAGCCGCTAAAAGCAGCTCTTAATAGTTCGTATTTTTCGAAGTATTAGATTACTTCTCTTTACCGAATACGTTGTTCTCTTGCTCTTGTACACGGATGAAAGTCGTACGCTTAGTTAGCTCTTTAAGCTTTGCTGCGCCTACGTATGTACAAGTTGAACGTACACCACCAAGGATGTCTGAGATAGTGCCGTGAACGCTGCCACGATATGGCAATAATACGGTTTTTCCTTCAGCTGCGCGGTACTTAGCAACACCACCTGAGTGCTTGTCCATCGCAGACTGAGAAGACATGCCGTAGAACTTCATGAAGGTTTCGCCATCTTTCTCGATGATTTCGCCGCCTGACTCTTCGTGACCGGCTAGCATACCACCTAGCATTACGAAGTCAGCGCCGCCGCCGAACGCTTTCGCTACGTCACCTGCGCATGAACAGCCGCCATCACCGATGATCATGCCACCAAGGCCGTGTGCTGCGTCACCACATTCGATGATTGCAGACAGCTGAGGGTAACCAACACCTGTTTTAACACGTGTAGTACATACTGAACCTGGGCCAATACCCACTTTAACGATGTCTGCACCAGCAAGAATTAGCTCTTCACACATGTCGCCAGTGACTACGTTACCAGCAGAGATCACCTTGTTCGGGAATGCAGCACGCACTTTCTCGACGTACTCAACCAAGTGCTCTGAGTAACCATTAGCAATGTCGATACAGATGAAGATGAGATCTTCCGATAACGCCATGATTTGTTGCGTTTTCTCAAAATCAGCGTCAGAAGTACCCGTAGAAACAAACACGTTGTTTAGCGTATTTTGGTCCGCAGATTTCACAAACTCAGCCCATTGCTCTACTGAGTAGTGCTTGTGAATAGCCGTCATTACGCCGTGTTCAGCCAGCGCCTTTGCCATTTCAAAGCTACCTACTGAGTCCATATTAGCCGCAATAACTGGAGTACCAGACCATTGACGACCGCTATGCTTGAATGTAAACTCGCGGGTTAACTCAACTTGAGAACGACTTTTAAGAGTAGAACGCTTCGGGCGGAATAGTACATCTTTAAAGCCTAACTTAAGTTCTTGTTCGATACGCATGATAAATTTTCCTGTAAGCAAATTTACGTGTCGTGCGTTTTCGGTAAACGTTGGCAGACGTTTTACTGAGTTTCGGACACAAAAAAACCGGAGCGTTGGCAGACGCTCCGGTTTTCAGCATTATAGGTCGCGATTTATTTCCCGCAAGACTGATATTTTCAAATTTTTTGTGATACAGTTCGGTTAAGTTGCATACCTACCCCACCGCAACTCTACTCCAAACCATAGCTTTACCTTGCAAAACAACCACTTAACAAATATCGCAAAAACGTTTGCGCAAACCTTTACGTGAGCCGTGCGGCCATTTTATGACCAAAAGGTTAGCTTGTTGTCTCGTTTTGTCCAAAAAAGCTATTCTGATTGCGAGCTTATTTACGATTTCTATCGATAAAAAATACGACATCGTGCAAAAAAACATCGCTTGATACCGTCCACCCGCCAAAAAATGACAATAACAAACTAAAAATGGCCACTGTTCCTTTTTACTTTGACGGCTGAGTATCAAGCCCAGAGATTTAAACAAAAAAGGCCAAGCAAAGCCTGGCCTATGAAAACAGAATCTTCAGGCAATTCTGTGCTTAAAAATCGTAACGCACGCCAAGACGAAGAGTATCTTCACCTGTATCTTTGAATCCGTCAGCATTCGTATCTGTCGATGTTACGCCGTTCGAGAAGTACGAAACGTAAGTACGGAAATGGCTATTGAACTTGTAGTAGCCCACCAGTTCAACGCCATCGGTATCATCGTACTTTGTACCGTCAGCCTGTTCATTCTCTTGGTTGGTGTAAAGCAGTGCCGCTGAAAGTTGTTCGGTGAATTTGTACTGTGCCACAACTTCCAGTGCGGTGAACTCTTTATCAGACGCACCCGTCGCTTTATCGTCAAGATCACCAACTGAGTAAGTCGCACCCAAATACAGGTTATCTAGCGTGTAGCCAATACCACCAAGGATTTGTGACTGACTGCCAAGACCTTTGCCTAAATCAGCTCCAGAGAACGCCAGACCTAAGTTAAGACCAAATGGCGCGCTGTAAACACCTGAGATACCGTAACCATCTGAATCTTCAGTACTGTTAGCCTGATAAGTTGCCTGAAGCTGTAATGAGTCGAAAGCACCGCGGTAAGCCACAACGCTGTCTTCTTTGTCACTAGCAGAATTAATCACCTGTTGGATACCAGAAAACTCAGTCACATCGGTAAAATCAGAAACAATAACTGCCGCCATATCCTGACGACCGAATGAAACGGCATGACCATCGAAGTCAACACCAGCAAACATGTAGCGGTTCTCGAACTCGTCTTTACCTGTATCCTGCTCCGCTTCATAAACAGCGAATGCTGTCATGCCATCGGCAATCTCAGATTTACCTTTTAAATTAAGACGAGCACGAGTGCTGTCATCCATCGTACCCTGGATTTCTTCACCTTTTGAGTTACCAATGAAGTCACCACGGAACTCGACACGGCCACCCACTTTAAGTTCGGTACCATCCGCTTGGTATACGGTTGCTGCCAGAGTCGATCCTGATACTAGTGCTGCACATACTGCAGACGCTGCCACTGCTAATTTCATCTTACTTTACCTTTAGATTATCTATGAGCTTCAATGCTCGAACTGGTTGATGCGAGATAAATTAGAGTTGTGACATGACGCTTTGATGGCTAATCCATTACGATTAAATGGCGAATCTGTGCAAGAAAAATGACAGTTGAAGAGCTTGCCAGTAGAGAACCATAGGCAAGCGCAGTATACAAAGGGAGCGAACTTAGCGTCTGTCCTTAGGAGAATCCATAACGACCATAGTAGTGATCGACTGAACCTGAGCACACTCACCCAACACATCAGCATGGAATTTTTTATAGCTAGGTAAGTCCTTGGTTTCGACGCGTAACATGTACTCATTAGCACCAGTGATGTTATGGCACTCAACCACCTCATCAATAAAGCGCACATGATTCTCGAACTCTTGTTGCGCCTGTTTACGGTGACTCGCTAAGCCGATAGAAACATAAGCGATAAAACCAACCCCAAGGCGGCTGTTATCCAACATCACGCGATAGCCTTTGATGATCCCCTGTTTCTCCAGCTCCTGAACGCGTCGCAAAGTAGCAGAAGGTGATAAGCCAATCCGCTCCGCCAGCTCAACATTGGAGATTCTTCCGTCTAATTGCAGTTCCTGCAAGATCCTTTCGTCAAAGCGGTCCATGATATTCCTTTATTGCGTAATTACTGCGTTTCATTCGAATAAAAACACAAAATTGCTCCGTAATCCACCTAATATAGTTGTTGACCGGTCAAGACAAGCTCATCGCGCAACATTATTGCGCTCACTCTGCATTTAGGAACTTTCATGGAATTTGAACAACTTAGCGCACTTATTTTATTTGCTTTCGTCTCGACTTTTACTCCCGGACCAAACAACATTATGCTGATGACCTCTGGTGCAAACGTCGGTTATCTGCGAACCCTGCCCCATATGTGTGGCATCGCTTTTGGCTTTGCCTTTATGGTGTTATTGGTCGGTCTTGGACTGTCGAGTGTCTTCGAGGCCTACCCGGCTGCACACCATGTTCTGAAATACGTCAGCTTGCTATATCTTGGTTATTTGGCACTTAAGATCGCACTCAGTGGTCGCGCTTCAGCCGTTGAAGACTTTAAACCTATGAGTTTTCTTGGCGCAGCTAGCTTCCAATGGGTCAATCCAAAAGGCTGGTCAATGGCGTTAAGCTCTGTGACCTTATATAGCAATGGTGGTAGCTGGTTAGAGCTACTGATCATTTCGAGCACCTTTCTGATTGTAAACTTCCCATCCGGCACATTTTGGATATTAGCAGGACGCGAACTACAACGCTGGTTGACCAGCAACATTCGCGTGCGAAGTTTTAACGTCACAATGGCAGCACTACTGGTCGCCTCCACCTTGCCAATGATCTAAATAGGTTGAATGTAAATTTGTTTAAAGACGCTACCTAACTTGAAAATCTACTGTTACTCTTAAACGAGAATACGAACAATTATCGAGTAATACATGAAAAAGCCATCACCACGACAAGTTACTATTCGTTCAACCGAAACTATTACCCCAAACATGCAGCGCATCACTTTGCACAGTGATGCGCTAAGTGAATTCCCAGCCAACTGTGAAGGCAGTTACATTAAGCTGTTGTTCACCCCAGTCGGTGGTACAGATCTGGCGACATTAAGTGACGACGAGCGACCGGTGATGCGCACTTATACTATTCGTAAGTTTGATCCAGTTTCGGCTCAAATCGAAGTCGATTTCGTTAAGCATATTACCGACGATATGCAATGCGGTTTTGCGGCTCGCTGGGCAATGAACGCGCAAGTGGGTGACACCATCTCTATTGCCGGACCGGGTTCGATCCAAGATATGAATATGGAAGCGGACTGGTTCTTTATGACTGCGGATATGACCGCACTGCCTGCCTTGTCAGCAAAGATCCGACGTTTACCTGCCGAGGCGAAAGGCTACGCTGTGATTAAAGTTATTTCAGAGCAGGACATACAACCAATCGAGGCACCACAAGGCTTTAAAGTTAAGTGGGTTTTCGAAGGTGATCAACTGCCTGATGCGGTTCGTGCATTACCATGGCTGGAAGGCAGGGTCTCTGTATGGTGCGCATGTGAGTTCGATTCGATGCGCTCACTGCGTCAGTACTTCAGAAATGAACAGCAGGTAGAGCGCGAAAACATTTACATCAGTAGCTACTGGAAACAAGGGGTAGCTGAAGATGGCCATAAAGTGATTAAACGCCAGGACGCAGAACTGCACGAAGCGTAATGCCACTTGATCTTGAGGGAGTACGCTCCCTCAATCCTCAGCGCTAAGCCAAATTTTCAGCCAGAAAATCTATCAACAGACGTACCTTAGGTGACAGATTTCGGTTTTGTGGATACAAAGCCCATATCCCTTCCCGCTCATCGCGATACTCAGTTAACACCTCAACCAACTCACCTTCATCCAGTGCTTGCTGTACATAATGATCCGGCAGTTGCACCAGACCTAAGCCTCGTTTAGCCGCATCAAGTAACGCATAACCCGAGTTACAGTGAATGCGACCAGAAATTCGGATCGACTTTTCACTTTTCGCGTCCCTGAAACGCCAGTAATCGACAGAACCAACCAGACACTGATGATGGCTGAGCTCGGATAAGGTATGCGGCTCACCAAACCTGTCCAGATAATCAGGGCTGGCACAAACATACAACTGACGACTAGATAAGCGCTTTGCAATCAGACTCGAATCTTGCAGACGACCAAGGCGGATTGCCACATCAAAGCCCATCTCAATCAAATCCAATTTCTGGTTCGTGAGCATTAAATCCAGATCGACTTGAGGATGTTGTTCAAGAAACTGATGTAATAACGGCGCGAGGTTCTGCTCACCAAAAGTCACAGGCGCCGTCACTTTGAGCAGACCTTTTGGCGTGGACTGCATTTGCGTCACAGCCAATTCTGCCAACTCTAACCCTTCGACGAGATGCTTACACTGCTGGTAATAAACCTGACCAGCCTCGGTGAGCGACACTTTACGGGTTGTTCTGTTGAATAATTTGACCGCCAGACGTTCTTCAAGTGAGGAGATCCGGCGACTAACCTGCGCTACGGATGTGACGAGTTTACTCGCCGCTGCAGTAAAAGACTGAGTTTCAGCAACCGCCACAAATTCGCTGACCCCTTCCCAGTTTGCCATTTGCTACTCTGTAATATTCAATCGGGATTATCCGTCGATTATTGCAGAGAGGTAATAGTCGCTGCAATAATCGATCACATAAATTCCACGTCCTGTCTGACCCAGATTATAAAATCGAGCCTAAGATTGTGCTAAAGTGACCGCCTGTTCCGAATCATTAAGCGACTGAGAATGTCTAAATTAAAACTTTCATTTGGCTTGGTAGTACTGGCAGTCACGCTTGTACTGGCTTGGGTCTTCATTCCGACTCATGTCCGCCTTGGTAGTGAAATCCTTAATCAGCCTGTTGGAGAAGGCTTTCAACTGGTAGGTCACAAAGCGATCTCTACTGACCCACAAGACGGTAAACTTAATCACTATTTCATTATCGACCAGACAACTTCAGTCAAAGATGCGCAGCCCTTTCTGATCACTTCAGATCCATTTATTAAAGTGGCCAAAGTGGATGACAATAAAATCTCACTGACCATTAATGGCCGAGTAAAGTATCTCGATAACGACCTGTGGGTAGAGCGACCTGACGGCACGGTTCAGCACTGGTATATCAGCACCGCGATCAATTACATCCGCTAGCGACTCTCCACGCTAGCAATCCCGTCACAAACAGGTAAAATCACGCCAGTTGATTTTACCTGTAGTGAATACCCTGATGCACCACCCTCTAAACCTGTTTACCCGCTTTACCTCTGATATTGATCACTATTCACTACCTGAGAAATTCACTTTCCCGTTTTACTATCAGCCCCACCCTCTGTGTGTTTTGGCTGCTAATCAACTGCAGCAATATTTGACGACCCAGCAAGAGTGGCAACATGACTTTGGTGTCGACGGAAATGAAGCTGGAACAGGCAAGATGTTTGGAGTTCTGCTGGTTAAATCTCCTCAGGGCGAGATTGGCTTTTTGTCAGCCTTCTCGGGCAAGATTGCGGATAAAAACCTATTACCAGGCTTTGTCCCACCAGTGTTTGATATGCTGGCGGAAGAGAGTTTTTTCCGCTCTGATCTGGCCTGTATTACCGAGATCAACAGCGCAGTAAAAGAGCAGCAATCCAATCCAAGACTAGCGCAGCTTAAACAGACGTTAAATCAGTTAGAACAAGACTATCAGGATGAAGAGCACGCTCAGCGCCAAGCCATTATTGCTGGCCGTGCAGCTCGCAAAGCACAACGGGAACATGGTGAGCAAACACTGGACAAAACAGCGCTTGATGCACTGTTAACTGACCTCAGCAAACAAAGTGTCGCAGAAAAGAATGTTCTTAAGTATCTCAAGCTGGAGTGGGAAGAGAGGATCGCGGCCGTTAAAGCTGAGCTAGACGTTCTGCTCTCATCCCTTAATCAACTCAAGCAGCAGCGCAAACAGTTATCCAATGCCCTGCAGAATAAACTGTTCGCTCAATACCGTTTTCTTAATGGACGCGGAGAAGAGCAGTCTCTGGCAGCGATCTTCGCCCCGACAACCAGTCCAACACCACCAGCAGGTGCTGGTGAGTGCGCAGCACCAAAACTGTTGCACTACGCGTTCAAGCACGGCTTTGAACCACTGGCTCTCGCTGAATTCTGGTGGGGTGTATCGCCAAAATCTGAGATCCGCCAACACCAAAAGTTTTATCCTTCGTGCAACAGTAAATGTCAGCCAATCCTTGGTCATATGCTACAGGGTCTTAAGGTTGATGATAATCCACTGGAAGAGAACTGGGCTGAAGATAAAGAACTGGAAATCCTGTTTGAAGATGATGCCCTGGTAGTCGTCAATAAACCTTCCGGACTGCTCTCGGTTCCGGGTAAAACCATTACGGACTCGGCCTACACTCGTTTACAGCAGCGTTACCCTGATGTCGAAGGCCCCTTTGTGATCCACAGACTGGATATGGCGACCTCTGGCTTGCTGGTGTTTGCGCTCACCAAACGGGCAAACAAAAGCCTGCAGAAACAGTTTATCTCCCGCAGTGTAGAAAAGCGCTACGTGGCTCTGCTTGAAGGCGAAGTTGAACAACAAAACGGCCAGATCAAATTACCGATGCGTGGCGACCCGGTAGACCGCCCTCGTCAGCTAGTCTGTTTTGAACATGGCAAACCTGCCGAAACCTATTGGGAAAAGATTTCTACCATTAACGGGCGCAGTAAGCTTTATCTCTACCCTAAAACAGGCCGAACTCACCAACTCAGAGTCCACTGTGCCCATCACCTTGGCTTAAATCTCCCTATGGTCGGAGACGGCCTATACGGCGAAAAAGCGGACCGCCTGCACTTGCACGCGGAGAGGCTCGAATTTGAACACCCTTACAGTAAAGAGCGACTGACTTTCTCTGCCGAGGCAGAATTTTAGTTACTCTCTACCCGGAGCCCGACTCGTTTACGATTGCTGTGAGTCGGGTCGGGATTTTCACAGACAAGGGTTCAAGAGTCAGCGCATTCAGTGTAATACAGGGCTTTAATCTATGCCTACAAGGAAGGTGCATACATGTCTGACTACAGCGCAACCGTAAAATGGCAACGTGGCGAGCAAGAGCCTTTTAGCGATAATAAGTACAGTCGAGGCCATACGTGGGAGTTTGATGGCGGTGTTGTCGTCCCTGCTTCATCCTCTCCTCATGTCGTGCCACTGCCCCTTTCAGTTGAAGAAAATGTCGATCCAGAAGAAGCCTTTATCGCTGCGATTTCTAGCTGCCATATGCTGACATTTCTCGGTATTGCGGCCAAGCGTCGTTATGTCATCGACTCATACACAGACCACGCAATTGGCCTGATGGAAGATGACGCTCAGGGCTACACTTCGGTCACCAAGGTTACGCTGCGACCTGATATTACCTTTATTGGTGACAAGCAGCCTACTTATGAGCAATTGGAAAAAATGCATCACCTTGCCCACCAGCATTGCTTCATTGCTAACTCAGTGAAAACAGAGATCACCACCGAAATAAGGGGGTGAGTGCAGCGATGAAAAACAAAGCACTGGTGGTTATTTTCGTTGGGTTTGGTTTATTCATCCTCATAGGTCAGCAGTACCAGTTGTTTGGCTCTGGTGATCCTGATTCGTTTCCCAAACTGCCTCAATCAGCGTCGTTCCCAGTATCGACTAATTATGATGGTGAATGGGTCGGACGTCGCGTTGATGTCAGCGGCAATAACATGTGTGAACGTACCACAATAACCGGAACCATCAATGATGGATTCGCCAAACTAACCCTAACCTACAACGGCACTCCGCTTAAAGGCTGGGTGAATGCCGAGTCAGATCAACTTGTTCTATTTGCGACCAACAGGCAATGGGATTATCGATTTACTGCTACTGTTGGCAAAAATCGAATTCAGGGAAAATGGCACTTAACCAACGGTCCGTGTAAAGGCAGTTGGTATCTGGATAAACAAAGCTAATCAAAAACCTCAGCTTCATGCTACACTCAGCGTCAATTAAGGGTAACAACCCAATTCAATAAAGAACCTGAGTGTAATCATGCCATTCTCTAAACTTGGTCTTAGCCAGCCCATCACTGATGTGATTTCTCAACTTGGCTACAGCAAACCAACGACGATTCAACAAAAAGCTATTCCGGTGATCTTGCGTGGTGATGATCTCATCGCGGCAGCTCAGACGGGTACAGGTAAAACCGCTAGCTTTGTTCTGCCTATTTTGCAAAAGCTTAGCCAAGGTGAAACCCAGCGTAAAAAACGTATTCGTGCACTTATTCTTGCACCTACGCGTGAACTTGCGGTTCAGGTAGAACAGAAAGTTCAGGATTACAGCAAAAATCTGCCTTTAACCTCCCTGGCCATGTACGGTGGTGTGGATGAAGCGAGCCAGAAACAAGCTCTGATTGACGGTGTCGACATTCTGGTTGCTACACCTGGTCGCTTGATTGATATGTATGGCAAGCGTGCTGTTCACTTTGATGAAGTTGAAGTACTGGTTCTTGATGAAGCAGACCGCATGCTCGATATGGGCTTTATTGAAGACATCAACAAGATCCTTGACCGCTTGCCTACGGATATCCAGCACTTGCTGTTCTCGGCAACACTGTCAAACAAGGTCCGTGATCTGGCGAAAACAGCGGTTCACGATCCCTATGAGATCTCAATAGCAGCCAATCAAGCGTCTAAGAAAAACATCGAGCAGTGGTTAATCACGGTCGATAAAGATAAGAAATCGGCGCTACTTAGCCATTTGATTAACGAGAATGACTGGGATCAGGCACTGATCTTCATTGAGACCAAACACGGCGCAGCGAAACTGGCTTCCCAGTTGGAAAAACGTGGCATCATTGCCGAGGCTTTCCATAGCGGACGAAGCCAGGCAGTACGTTCACAGCTACTGGCAGACTTTAAAGCAGGCAAGATTAAATACATGATCGCCACTGGTGTTGGCGCCCGTGGTATCGACATTGAGGGCCTGTCACGCGTGATCAACTACGACTTGCCATTCCCCGCGGATGAATACGTGCACCGTATTGGTCGTACAGGTCGTGCAGACGCGTCGGGCGAAGCTATCTCATTTGTCTCCAAAGATAACTTTAAGAACCTGTGCATGATCGAATCACGTTTAGGTCATCTGATTGAACGTCGCGAGATTGAAGGTTTCGAACCTCGTAAGCCAGTACCAATTTCAATCCTTAACTATGTGCCGAAGCATAAACGCCAAAACAAGGAAGACTAATGAGCGCACCAACCAAGATTACGTTTTTTGAATTCCTGACGCCTTCAATCGTGGCGGGAAAGAAGACTATTACAATCCGTGATGAGTCTGAGTCACACTACGTGCCGGGAACAGAAGTGGAAGTCTTCACTCTGGAGACCGACGAAAAGGTGTGTAACATTAAGATCCTGTCAGTTAAGCCTCTGCACTTTGACGACATCAATGAGTTCCATGCCGAGCAGGAATATATAGAGCTGCCAAAGCTTAAGACGCTGATCCGTGAAATCTACCCTGATACTGATACCCTATTCGAGATCAGCTACCAACTGGTCTAAATCTCCCGCCGCAGGTGGTCAATACCCTCTGCGGCTGGTTCCAAAGTTCAGTGCAACTTTGACTTTTTTCTTACTCTCTCTCCCTGATACGCCATTCACCATCTACACTTAATAAAAACTCTCAAAATCAATAATTAACCATTATTTAAGTGTGGGATTATCAATGTCAGCTTCAGTGAATAGATTTCAATATCTGCCCATTATCGCCCTAGCCCTGTCGATGCTTGTTGGTGGGTACTTCTTTCATAACACGCTCGCGGACTGGAGCAAAAAAATCGTCAGTGATTACATGTCGAGAGTACTGGATGATGTTGCGCACCAGATCCATGAACAGCAACTCGACCTCTACGATATGCCGCCATCCAATATCGATGCTTTTATTGACAGCCTTTCACAGTCCCGGGTCGGACAGCGTCTGACCATCATTCATAGCAGTGGTAAAGTACTGGGCGACTCGCAACTTTCTAACCGAGAGATCTCAGGTTTGGATGATCACAGTACACGCACAGAAGTGGCCGACGCCTTAGTGTCCGGGATCGGGATTTCAAAACGACACAGTGCTTCCATCGATCAGGATATGCTCTACGTCGCGAGAAAACTGATCCTGCCTGAAGATGAACACGGTCATGACACTCAATACGTCATTCGACTGGCCATGCCTCTTACCGCACTGGTAGCCATGACCAGCGATCTTGAACTGATTGTCTATGCGTTGATGGGCGCTTCATTTGCCGTACTGATCTGTTCATCGTGGTTCAGTCACCGCCGTATCTTTGCTGTGGTCAGTCATGAGAGGCAACAACAGGAACAACGCATCGCCAAAAGTACCCGTGAGATTGAACTACTCCATCAGCTTGCCAATATGCTGGCAGCCTGCAACAGCATCAAAGAGGCTCAGGTCGTGGTTGCCGACATCGTTCCACGTATTCTGGGTGATATTAACGGCTGCGTCTCTATCATGCGCGAATCGCGTAACCAGTTAGAAGTGAAACTTGACTGGGGTGGCACCTGGCCTGCCAGCACTGTATATACTCCAAATGATTGCTGGGCACTGCGTAAGGGTAAATTCCATCTCTCCCACGAAAAGCACCACCACTTAGTCTGCAGTCATATGAGTCACCTTGATGGCGATGGCAACACCTTGTGCGTACCACTGACTGCCCATGGCAATACCGTGGGTATGTTCCATCTTTACTTTGGTCAGCACAGCAGTCATGTCAGTGATGAAACCAAACAACTCGCCTTCACCCTTGCCGAACACCTAGGTTTAGCCCTGGCAAATCTGAGTCTGCAAGAAAAACTACGTTCACAGGCCATGCGCGATCCGCTGACCGGACTTTTCAACCGTCGCTACTTCGAAGAAGTATTTGACCGAGAGTGGTCAAAAGCGGAGCAGGACAGCACCCAGTTGTCACTCCTTATGCTCGATCTCGATCACTTCAAGCGTTTCAATGATAACTTTGGTCATGATGCTGGTGACTACGTACTGAAAGAAGTCTCATCGCTGCTCAAACAGTCGATTACAGATACCCAAGTTGCATGTCGTCTCGGTGGCGAAGAGCTGGCGATTATCTGCCCCGAAACGCCAGCAGTGGAGGCATTAACGCTTGCGGAGCAGATCGTCGAATCAGTACGTGAGCTACATCTTGATATGAAAGGCTTATCGCTTGGTCAGTTAGGCGTCTCGATTGGTGTAACAACCTACCCCGAGTTAAATGCCTCAACCGCTGAGTTGGTTAAAGCTGCGGACACTGCGCTGTATCAAGCCAAAGATCAGGGACGTAGTCAGGCGATTCACTCCAAATGCAGGCCAAAACAAACCCGCCGCCTCAGTCAGTGATATCATGCCGTTAAAGTCTTGAATCAAAAGCGAATATAGCACCAGTGCAATCCATCGTAGAAAACATACTAGACGACTGGTCTAATTTAAAATATAGTATCGCCATGAACGCTAAAACCCAAGACACTCGCCAACACATACTCGAAGTGGGCTACCAACTGGTGGTCTCCAAAGGCTTCACTGCGGTTGGCTTATCCGAACTCCTTAAAAGCGCCGATGTACCGAAAGGTTCTTTTTATCATTACTTCAAGTCAAAAGAGCAGTTCGGCGATGCGCTTATTGAAGAGTATTTCAGAACCTACCTCAGCCGTGTCGATACGCTGTTATCAAGCAATAATGTAACAGCTCGTCAGCGTCTGCTTGACTACTTCTCGCGCTGGCTGGATGTGGATAACGGAGTCTGTAATGCTAATAAGTGCCTGGTGGTTAAGCTAAGTGCCGAAGTATCGGATCTGTCTGAGTCAATGCGCACTACACTGGCGACAGGAGCCGATAAGATCGTCAGCCTGATCGCCCGCTGCATCGAATCAGGAATTGAGGACGGCTCGATTAAGTGCCATGACGCCAACCAGACGGCACGTCAGCTCTATCAGCAATGGCTTGGTGCAAGTCTGCTCAACAAACTTCATCAGGATGCGAGCAACCTAGAACTTTGCTACGCCACAACTCAGCAACTGTTAGATAACTAACACAACCCGCCACCCACCATGGCGGGATTTTTTGAAACATTTACTAGACGACTGGTCTAATAATAAGGAATCATTATGACTCACTCTACAAATCGCCGCATCGTCCTCGCTTCAAGGCCGGTAGGTGCACCTGTTGATCACAACTTCCGCCTGGAAAGCGTCGATAAGCCAATCCCTGCGCAAGGTGAAATGCTACTGCGCAGCGTCTACCTGTCTCTCGACCCTTACATGCGCGGACGTATGAGCGATGCAAAATCTTATGCTGATCCGGTCGCCATCGATGAGGTTATGGTTGGCGGCACCGTCTGTCAGGTTGAAGTCTCTAATCACCCAGACTATGAGGTGGGCGAATGGGTTCTCGCCTTCACAGGTTGGCAGGACTACGGTATCTCTGATGGTGAAGGTTTGATCAAGATGGGCAAAGCACCTACTCACCCATCTTACGCATTAGGTGTGATGGGTATGCCTGGCTTTACAGCTTATATGGGTCTGCTTGATATCGGCCAGCCAAAACAAGGCGACACTCTGGTTGTTGCTGCCGCGACGGGTGCCGTGGGCTCAATGGTTGGCCAGATTGGTAAACTAAAAGGCTGCCGAGTCATCGGTATCGCGGGTGGTGAGGAGAAGTGTCGCTACGCTAAAGAACAACTTGGTTTCGATGAGTGTATTGACCATAAAGCAGACGATTTCGCCGAGCAGTTAGCTAAAGCTTGTGATCAGGGAATCGATATCTACTACGAAAACGTCGGTGGTAAGGTGTTTGATGCGGTAATGCCACTGCTTAATACAGGTGCTCGTATCCCGTTATGTGGTCTGATTTCGCAATACAATGCCACTGAGCTTCCGGCAGGTCCAGATCGCATGTCGATGCTGATGGCACAACTGCTGATTAAGCGTATCAAGATGCAGGGCTTTATCATTTTCGACGACTATGCACACCGCTACGGCGAGTTCGCCGCTGAAATGGGTCAGTGGCTGGCAGAAGGCAAGATTCACTACCGTGAACATCTGGTTGAGGGCCTGGAGAATGCGCCACAAGCCTTTATCGGTCTGCTTGAGGGCAAGAACTTCGGCAAGCTAGTGGTACAAACCAACCAGCCAATTTAAGTTTTATCGGTCGTTGACCAAAAAATAAAGGGCCTACAAGCGTAGGCCCTTTTGTATATGGCGAACTTTCCTCGCGCTCAGAATTGGCAAAATCGGATAAGTTGCACTAAATTTATCTATGTAACAGGTAAGAACCCAGATGCATATCACACTTGTATTGCACTCTTTGCCTGTACCACTAGCGAGGAATGAACAATGAAAAACTTCGATTTTTTTAAACTGTTCGACACCAAAGAGCTGTTTATCTTTTACTGATTTTTGCCAAGCGCTTTGATCAGAACAGAGGTATCCATCCGGCCATAGCCTTCTTTTTGCAGCTCCGCGTATCTTTGATCAATGTCCTGAGTTAAAGGCAGTTCGATACCAACGCGCTGAGCTTCTTTGAGGCAAAAGCCGAGATCTTTACGCATCCAGTCGATAGCAAAACCAAAATCAAACTGATCATTAGACATAGTGACAGCGCGGTTTTCCATCTGCCACGAGCCTGCTGCACCGTGCTTTAATGTATCGACCACTTGCTCAACGTCAAGGCCCGTTTTCTGCGCGAGTAGAATGGCTTCACTCAACCCCTGTAACACGCCGCCAACACAAATCTGGTTGACCATTTTACAACGTTGTCCCTGACCGTTTTCACCAAACAGGTTACTCTGTTTAGCGTAAGCCTCCATTACCGGAGCTACCTCATCGAACACCTGCGGTTCGCCACCACACATGATAGTCAGAACACCATTTTCCGCACCAGCCTGCCCACCAGAGACAGGGGCATCAATAAAGGCATTGCCGTTCTCTTTTGCAGCCTGAGCCAATTCGATCGCTAATTCCGCAGAAGTGGTGGTGTGATCAACCAACACTGCGCCCGGCTTCAGACCGGCAAGAATGCCATCATCGCCGTAAACAACGCTGCGTACATCATCGTCGTTGCCGACACAGACAAATACCATGTCACAATCTTGCGCCGCTTTCTTTGGCGTATCACAAGCAGTGCCCTGATATTCCTCTGCCCAGCGCTGCGCTTTAGTAAAGGTACGGTTGTAAACTCTGGTCTGGTAGCCTGCTTTGCTCAGGTAGCCAGCCATTGGGTAGCCCATCACACCCAAACCTACGAAGGCGACTTTGATACTCATGACTTCATCTCTCTGTTTTATCTTATTGTGTTGCCAGTGTACTAAACAATGGCGCGCAAATTAACCACATATCGTGCCCCTATGGTGTCGTCGGGTAATCAGAGCCCGATTCCTCAAGACAAATTAATTCGCCAAGCCTTACATTACTAATACCAGCTATCAACTTGAGTTATCGCTCAAAGGCAGTGAGATGGAAATACCTTAAATCTCATTGATTTGCTCTTTTACTCGCAGAATTAATTGTGCCAGAATCAAATCAATTACCATTGTGTTTAATAAGTTGTCACATGAAATTTCAAGCCGCTATCTTTGATATGGATGGCCTTCTACTCGACACGGAACGTGTCTGCATGCGCGTATTCAAACAGGCATGTGCTACCACCAATCAGCCTTTTCATGAAGAGGTTTACCTTTCCATCATTGGTTGCAACTCAGCCACGATTGAAAAGATATTTCGTCAGGCCTACGGAGAGCATTATGAAACCGTGCATGACGAATGGCGGGTCAACTACAACGCGATTGTTAAGCATCAGGCGATCCCGATTAAAGAAGGGGTGATTGAGCTGCTGAGCTGGCTGAAAGAGAATAACGTGCCCATTGCTGTCGCCACTTCAACCCATCGCGATGTTGCAACATTCAAACTAAAGTTAGCCGGTCTTGACCACTATTTTGACAATCTAACCTGTGGCTGTGAAGTATCTCATGGCAAACCTGATCCTGAGATTTACCTGCTCGCGGCACAACGACTAGGCGTCAACCCGGCAAACTGCCTCGCATTTGAAGATTCCAATAACGGCGTACGCAGCGCAGTAGCCGCCAAGATGACCACCTACCAGATCCCAGATCTGGTTGAACCAAGTGAAGAGGTCAAAGCGCTTGGTCATCAAATCGTCCCTTCTTTGAGTCAGGTTCTGGCTCAGTTGAAGCAGCAATAATGAAATTCGTGGGTAAGCAGACGCTTACTCACGATTGTTCCCCGGATAGCTGCCCGACTTGTCCCTTATCGTTTCCTTATACCCTTTACCGATTTTCAATAACTAAGCGTTCTATTAATCGTTTGATGTCACGGGTTTTTATCTTCTAAAGTAGTCCCAATCTAATCTATTGAACGCAATCCAAATAAGGAACGACAATGACAAACCAATACGTACCACCAAAAGTTTGGCAAAACGAACCTAGTTCAGGAAATCAATGGGCGAACATTAACCGACCTGATTCTGGGGCTAGATTTGACAGAGAGTTACCTGTTGGAGAGCACCCATTGCAGCTTTACTCATTAGGTACTCCTAACGGCCAAAAAGTCACGATTCTGCTAGAAGAGTTACTCGCTCTGGGTATTAAACAAGCTGAGTATGATGCGCACTTGATTAAGATTGGTGAATCTGACCAGTTCTCATCAGGCTTTGTTGCGGTTAACCCTAACTCGAAGATCCCTGCACTGGTGGATAACTCTGGTGAAACTCCGGTCAACGTATTTGAATCTGCATCAATTCTGGTCCATTTAGCAGAGAAGTTTGGCAAGTTCCTGCCAGAAAGTGGCTCGGCAAGAACCCAGACTTTCAACTGGTTATTCTGGGCACAAGGTTCTGCGCCATTTCTAGGCGGTGGTTTCGGCCACTTCTACGCTTATGCCGATGAGAAGCAAGAGTATCCGATTAACCGTTTTGCGATGGAAGCAAAACGTCAGTTAGATGTACTGGACAAGCAATTGGCTAACAATACCTTTGTCGCGGGAGAAGAGTACACCATTGCAGACATGGCGATCTGGCCATGGTACGGCAATCTGGTTCTGGGCAAGCTGTACGATGCCGCTGAGTTTTTACAGGTTGAAAGCTATGAAAACGTCGTACGCTGGGCAAAACAGATTGCAGAGCGTGAAGCTGTTCAGCGTGGTCGTATTGTTAACCGACCATTTGGTGAAGAGTGGGAACAGGTGCTAGAGCGTCACAGTGCTGAAGACATTGATAAAGTGATGGCACTTAAACCTGAATAATGTCCGTTAAGACTTGGGTTGGGTGAGTGAATAAATCAGTCAGGTGAAAAAGTACACATCCTTGTGTCGTATGCTCTGATTTAGATCCAAGCCAGAGACAACAGCAAAAATGGTAAGGCAATCGCCGATGCCATTTTTGCTAACGCCATGAATTCACGCATCATTACTTCACGCTTCGGTGAAACAACAACCGTAGAATATGACGCCGCAACTTGTGCACTGTTCATAAATCCTCAAACGGATGAGATGTTAAGGAGCGGCAATTCTATAGACTGGTTAATTTGAGTTCAACTTTAATACGCCCTTTGCTCAGTTCACCCTCTCCCTGTTACAAATACCCTATTTTGGTGATCACCATTTTATGATCCGAGCCATTAGGGCGCGCTATGCTACGCCTTTCGCAAATTCGTCTGCCAGCAAATGAAGATTTCAGCCACAAGTGATCAATGGCTATCATTGAGAAATCCGGAGTGGTTACCTGACTTGCCCAGTTTGGCCAACTCGCAACTGGAACGGTTTGAAAACTCGGTAAAATCTGACCAAACCTCAAGCTGACTGCCGACAGGTTAAAGTCTCCGACCACCAATATCTCATCACTTGGATAGAGTTCAATGATCGACTCAATGGTCCTTATCAACGCATTACGTCGATACCATAGCTCTTTGGTCCTTGGTGACGGCGGGTGGGCAGCAATCAGAGTCATGGCTGAGTGCTTATTTGGCTGCCAAACCCCACGGATAATCGCTTGTTGATCCGGAGTCATATAAACAGACACATCGGTGAGTGGCGCTCGACTGAGTATCATCTGACTAGAGGGGTAACCGACCCCCTCCTGACCACCGTAGTAATAGGGATAGATATCATCCAGAGTTTTCAGCTTCTCACCTATCTCTGGCGCTACCTCTTGTAATACCACCAAATCACTCGGTTCAGACAGCAGTCGATTAATAAACTCGTTAATGTCCTTGTTGCCGTAATAGAGATTAAACTGACTGACTGTGATGGGATTAACGCAGTTGGCAACCAATGTATGATGTGATTTAGGAGCAAGCAGGAAAAAGACACCGGATAGCACCAGGCTCACCAGACCCGGCGCCCATTGCTTTGTTAATAACAACGCCGCAGCGAATACCCAGTAAAGAATTAAAAACACCGCTGGGAAGGCGACAATATTTTCTATCCACCAAGTCGATTCGTAAAACGACAAACCAACCCAAGCTAACGTTGGGCTAAAAACCAATAACCAGACTAAGCTACGTTTTATCAATCTAAGCACCTCATTAGCCATCTCAGTCAAGTATGGTTCAAGATGTCATAATTCTCCGTTAGCCTAGATTAAAAATAACCAACACATGAGTTCCACCTAAGGTCTTAGCAATAAGAAATATTGCATATCCATGCAAACCAGTTCTTATTACTCTAGATCGCAGTGCAACCTAATACATACGATTAGATCTCACATTGTTAATATTGGCAATAAGTTCCACTGATATTGCTAACAATTCATCGGCCAATTGCTATAATCTAACCTCTTCTCTAGATGGAACTTGCGGAGTTACATGACTAAGCTAACGGATAAAAAGCTGTTAAATTTAATTACTTATGCTCCAGCTTCCATCGTCGCTGTCTTCACCCTATTCTGGGTATTCCTTACCGCCAGAGATGTCATTCTAAACTCCGAGGAACAGCTTCGTGCCCTGCGCCAGGAGCATGAGCAACAACAGCATTCGACCCTGACCAGTCGGGTAGAATACGTTGAGCAGCAGATCAGTTACGCTCGGGCACAAACCGAAGCGCAACTGGAAAGCACCATCAAAGAGCAGATCTACCAAGCGCACAACATCGCGACCCGGATCTACCAAAACAATAAGCACCTGCCCGAAGCAACCGTGACCAAGCTCATCACTGATGCCCTGCGTGACATCCGATTTAATCAAGGTCGGGGTTACTTCTTTATCTACAAAACCGATGGCCTCAACGTCATGCATCCACTGCTTCCTCGTGTTGAAGGCACCTCGCTGTGGGACTTTAAAGATGTTCGCGGCAGCTATATCGTGCGTGAAATGGGCGAAGTAGTAAAAAAAGAGGGTGAAGCTTTTTATCGTTGGTGGTTTGTTAAACCAGACAATAAAAACAAAGAGTTTGAGAAGGTAGGCTTTGGTAAGTACTTCGAACCTTATGACTGGTTTATCGGCACCGGCGACTATGTTGTCGATGTAGAAAACGACATCAAAAATACCGTGTTAAAGTGGCTGACAAATCTGCGCTTTGGTCAGTTTGGTTATGTGTTTGTCATTGAAAACGACGGTACCATCCTCTCACATATTGATCCATCAATCATGGGCAAGAACGCGTATAACCTCGACAGCTCTGAATCATTGCAAGGTGTCACCGCACTAATGAATGCCGACAAAGAGTTTGTCCGTTATACCGCTAATGTTGGGCCTGACAATCTGACGGATTTTGCTAAAACCAGCTACGTAGTTCAGGATCCTACCTGGAAATGGACAATCGGCGCGGGCACATACGACCAGATAAATCAGCGCTATTTATCCGCCGTGGAAGAACAAGCTAAAGCCGAGCAACGCAGCACCCTACAGCAATTATTGGCGATAGGCCTACTGACAACTGGCATAGTGGCACTGTTTTCCATTGGCTTAAGTCGCCTGATCGCTAAGCGATTTAAAAAGTTTGAAAAGCGCATCAATCATGATTTCGAACATCTGCAGTCAACCAAAGATCAACTCGAATACATCGCGGCTCATGACGAGTTGACTGGCTTGCCAAATCGCTCTCAGTTACATCAACATATTAGCGATGGGATCAAGCAATCCGAGAAAGCCTGTTGCCAGTTGGCCGTGATGTTTGTTGACCTTGATGACTTCAAAAAGGTTAACGACTTATACGGCCATTCCGCAGGAGACAGACTGCTGAGTGAGATAGGTAAAAAGTTTGAAGCTTTCCTGGGTCCAAACGACTACGTCGCTCGCTTTGGTGGCGATGAGTTTATCTTTTGCTTCTCCGGCTTAACTAATCTGGCTGAAACAGAATCTAAGGTCGACAGTATCAAGCAGGTGTTTAAACAACAGTTTGTTATCGACGGAAAAGTCCTGTTTGCCAGCTGTTCGATAGGCGTTTCCATGTACCCTTCAGATGGTAATGAGCCTGAAGAGCTGATTTCCAAAGCCGACATCGTACTTTACAAGTCAAAAGCGCGCCAGAAAGGGGATGTGTTGTTCTTTGACAGCAGCATTAACAAGCAGGTTCAGTATGACTTCTTATTGGAGCGCGAATTACGCGGCGCCATTGATCGTGGTGAACTGTCCGTGGTTTATCAGCCTCAGGTTTGTGCTGAGAGCGGCAAGTTGTATGGCGTAGAGAGTCTGTTGCGTTGGAACAATAGCCAGCTTGGTCATGTATCGCCATTAGAATTCATTTCTCTTGCCGAAGAAATTGGTCTGATCAACCAGCTCGGTGACTATGTAATCAACCGCTCATGTGAAGAGTTCAGTCAGTTGTTCCCTTCTCCTTATCACAATTTGATGTTGTCGATTAATATCTCGCCGATGCAGTTAATGAACGAACAATTGATCCCTAATTTACTCGCAGCCACGGCCAAGTACCAACTACCGACCCACAGGATCACGTTGGAAATCACCGAAAATGTACTGATCACCGACCTGCCAAAGGTAACGCCAATCATCAGCCAGTTAAAAGAGCTTGGGTTTACCATTTCACTGGATGATTTCGGTACCGGTTACTCTTCGCTTAGTTACCTTAGCAACCTACCACTCGATGAACTCAAGATTGACCGGGTATTCGTCGACAAGATGCTTAGCTCTGAACAGAGTGACTCCCTGGTGAAAGCGATTCTCGCTATCGCCCGTTCTGCCGAGATGAGAGTTGTCGCAGAGGGTGTTGAAACCGATGCACAAAGGAAAGTTCTGATAGAGTATGGATGTGATGTGCTGCAAGGCTATCTGATTGAGCGCCCGATTAGCGCAGATCAATTGGCTGAGAAATATGGTTTTACAGCCGATGAGGTTAACGATTGAAGTCTAAGCTGCGATTTTGCGTTTAAAGTGTGCTAGGATACGTCGCTTTTTGACACACCTCACAATTCTTATGAAACGGAGTGAGGGAAATGTATCAGTCAGTACGTTTGTATTGACTACAAAATAGCGAACTTTTTAATGTCTAATTTGACGCAGTCCATCGATAGCCACTCAAACCAGGGGACTATCCAAGCTGCAACTAGCGCCCGCACTCCATTCGCCTCAATATTCAAGCAATTCCATCTTAATCATCCAGTATTCTGGATCAGCGGCAGTTTCCTGGCCGCTTTCGTCCTGCTCGCACTGACTGACTCCACCCTGTTATCTGGCTGGGTAAACACAGGTTTTACTCTGGCTACGCGCTACTTTGGCGCTTTCTGGCAAGTACTGTTACTGCTTAACTTCCTTATTGGCTTAGTTGTTGCTCTCGGCAGAACGGGTTACGTGCGTTTAGGCGGTCTGTCTACGCCTGAGATTGATACCTTTAAGTGGCTCTCAATCGTGCTGTGTACCCTACTTGCAGGTGGAGGCGTATTTTGGGCTGCTGCAGAGCCGATAGCGCATTTTGTATCAGCACCGCCCCTCTATGGTGAAGCCTCTCCTCATAAAGCGGCCATCAATGCCCTGTCACAATCTTTTATGCATTGGGGCTTTCTTGCATGGGCTATCCTTGGCTGCCTGTCAACGATTGTCCTAATGCATCTTCACTATGAGAAAGGGTTGCCACTTAAGCCGCGCACCCTGCTCTATCCAGTTTTTGGCGACAAGGCAATCAATGGCTGGATTGGTCATCTTGCCGACTCAGCCAGTGTGATCGCCGTTGCTGCTGGCACTATTGGTCCGATTGGCTTCCTCGGCTTACAGATCAGTTATGCCTTAAACGCTCTTTTTGGTATTGAGGACCATTTCACCACTCAGACACTGGTGATTATCTTCGCCATTGCTACCTATACCTTGTCAGCACTGAGTGGTGTCAGTAAGGGTATCCAGATTGTTAGCCGTTACAACATCATTCTTGCTGCATTGCTTATCGGTTATGTCTTGGTTTTCGGACCAACCAGCTTTATCGTTGATGGTTATGTGCAGGGCGTCGGTCGCATGGTCGACAACTTCTTTCCAATGGCCTTGTATCGCGCAGATACCGGCTGGCTCAACTGGTGGACAGTATTCTTCTGGGGCTGGTTTATCGGTTATGGTCCGATGATGGCCATTTTCATCGCCCGAATTTCTCGCGGACGCTCGATTCGTCAGTTGATATTATCCATCAGTATTGCCGCTCCACTTATCACCTGCTTCTGGTTTAGCATTGTCGGTGGTAGTGGCTTAGCTTATGAACTGGACAACCCGGGTCTGATCTCGTCGGCGTTCGAAGGTTTCAACCTACCCGCAGTGTTACTGGCGATTACTTCACAGCTGCCTATGGCGACCTTAATCTCAGTACTGTTTCTGATCTTGACCACTACATTCATTGTTACTACTGGTGATTCAATGACTTACACCATTAGTGTCGTGATCACAGGTTCTTCAGAGCCAAGTGCCGCGATGCGTGCCTTCTGGGGAGTCATGATGGGTGTGGTTGCTATCGCTCTTATCTCAATGGGCTCCGGTGGCATCTCTGCTCTGCAGTCATTTATCGTCATCACTGCAGTTCCGGTATCACTGATCCTGCTACCCTGCCTATGGAAAGCACCTGCTATCGCCAACCAAATGGCAAGGGATCAAGGCATTATTTAGCCCTATACAAGCAGCCCGGTTTGCTCTAGCGCAGCAATCCGGACTGTTTGTTATTCATACACTAATTGTTTAATCTGCAGCCCATTTATTCCATATATGGAATATATCTTTGCATTTTTACTGTTTAACCATTCGTGACAAAAGTGTTACTTTAAACACTATTGGTTACACTGATATAAAGATCTGCTAAAGACCGAAGATTCTTTATAACAGCTTGAATAAGGATATGGACCAACAATCTCCAAACAAACAATATGAATTGTTGCCCTTTATTTAGCCCGTATAGTTGCCCACTGTGCGGGCATTTTCTTATCTGAAACCCCCATCTCTGCCCACACAACGAGAAATTAATCACTTGTTTAAATATTGAGTAATTTTTGTCATATCGATTACTTAGCAGCCACACTATAATTAATCGACTGTTTAATAAAAGAGATCTCGCTGTGACCACTCAATCACGTAAAGCCGGACGCCCAAGCGATAGTATCGAGGCAAGAGAAAAGCTCATTCATCATGCACGAGAGCTTTTCACAGTTATGCCCTATGCGAAGGTATCGACTCGCTTGATCGCTAATCGTGCAGGCGTAAATGTTGCGATGATCCGTTATTACTTTGGTAGTAAAGACGGGCTATTCGAGACCATGCTACGCGAAACGCTAGAGCCAATGAAACGCCAGATGCAGGCTTTATTGCAAGATAGCTGCCAGAAGAACTTTCTCGATCTGATGCGCACCTACTATCGCGAGATGGCCAAAGCCCCTCAGTTTCCTCGCTTGATCACTCAGGTTATGCATATGGATGCCAGCGAAACGCAAAGAAAGCTTCTCGAAAAGGTGTTTATGGATATCACCCAGCCAATGCAACAAGTCATGTTCACTAAGTTAGTCGATAGCCAGATACTCAGACCGGATGCTGATCCCAAACTGTGTAAGGTTTCGTATATCAGCTTGATGGTATTTCCGTTTATCGCACCACCAGCGTTACTGGCAATTCATGGCATTGAGCTCAACGAAGCCTTTTTAGATCAGTTACTTGAACACAACATTAAATTAATGACTCACGGATTTCTCCAATCCAACGACCAGCAGGATTAGCACCAATGAAAATCAACAAGAAGCTACTGTTCTTCCCCGCACTCGCCGTTGGCGTCATCACCTTAGTTGTCGCAGTGAAGATGAAGCCGGATCTACCCGTTAAACCGGCTGGCGATCGCGCCCGTTTGGTAGAGACAACCACGTTAGAGCTAAGAGCGATGGCGCCTCAGGCGATTGGCTTTGGCAAAATCGCGCCGAAGCTAGAGTGGAAAGCCATCGCGGAAGTCACCGGCAAGATTGTTTACCGACACCCAAAACTCGAAAAAGGGCAAGTGTTACAAGCAGGGACGGAAATTCTGCGTATCGACCCGCTCGACTATGAACTCAAACTGGTGCAAGCGCAGGCTGACCTCAAATCTGCCCAAACTTCTTTAGCCAAGCTGAACCAGGAAGAAGATAACCTTAAACAGACGTTAAAGATCGAGCGCAACCGTTTAGAGATTGCCAACAAAGAGCTTCAACGTAAGCAGAACCTACGTAAGAAAGGCCTCACCTCTCAGTCTGACGTCGACCAGCAAGAGCAGAGTGCGCTATCACAACGAAAATTGGTTCTCGATATCGAAAACCAGATCGGCCTGATGCCGGATGAAAAACGTGTCGCTGAAGCATTAGTTAAAGTTAACGCTTCTAAAGTCGACGAAGCTCAGCGCTCACTTGAAAAAACCATCATTACCCTGCCGTATGATTTGCGTATCTCTTCCGTGGAAGTGGAACAAAATCAGGTGGTCAATCTACAGCAAACTATGGTCACCGCGCATGGGATGGGCGTGATGGAAGTGGAAGCGCAGCTCTCTATCCATGACATGCAAACCCTCGCTTCCAGCTTAGGCGAATTTGGTCGTGATGCTGACGGTATCCCGCAACCAGACATGACCTTTATCAACGCGTCAATCGAGCTAAGTAGCGGTAACCTTAAAGCGACATGGCCAGCAAAGGTAGCGCGTATCAGTGAAACGGTGGACCCGAATCAGGCGACCGCTGGCGTCATTCTGGAGATCGAACAGGATTACCGTAGCCTTAACCCAACCTCAGCGCCCCCTCTGGTTAACGGTATGTTTGTTCGCGCGACAATTGAAGGTCAAGCCAACCCGAGCTGGGTGATCCCTGAGCGTGCGTTACATGGGGACAAGATCTACCTGATGAGTCAGGACAACAAACTGGAAATTCACCCTGTCTCTGTACTCTACCGTCGTGACAATCAGGTTGTAATTGACGGTAACTTAAATCAGGGTGATCAGTTAATCATTAACGATTTGCTTCCTGCTATTGAAGGCATGCTGCTTAAGAAAGCCAGCACTAACGCACAGGAGTCGCAGTAATGATTCGATTCTTTGCAAAGCATCCGACGGCGGCTAACCTGTTGATGCTGGCGTTGTTAGTGCTCGGCCTGACTTCGCTACCTAATATTAAGCGCGAAACCTTTCCTGAGTTCGATCCACCGTACATTATGGCAGGCGTTGTCTATCCGGGAGCATCACCACAGGAAGTAGAGGAAAGCATCTGTGTACGTATGGAAGATGCCGTGGATGGGCTGGCGAACATTGAAGAGACTCAGTGTGAAGCGATTGAAGGTTCAGCCCGCCTGATCCTCAAGCTGAATGAAAAGGCTGATATCGGCCGCATGCTGGTCGACGTTCAGACTCAGATCAACTCAATTAACGATTTCCCACAAGAGATTGAATCCCCTGTTGTGCAGGAGCTCGACTGGAATGAGCCCGTGGTCGACGTTGCGATCACCGCCGATACAACCTGGCCTGAACTCAAGGCCTACGCAGAGCAGCTTAAGAGAACGTTAAAGCTTGATTATGATGTATCTCTGGTTGATGTCGCTGGCTTCTCAGATCATCAGTTCCGAGTAGAACTCGACTCTCAGGCCATACGCCAGCTGGGTCTGAGCGTTGGTGATATTGCAGATCAAATTGGCAGACAGAACATCAAACTTCCGAGTGGTAATGTCGAAACGCCTGATAAAAACTTCCTGATCCGTTTTGATGAACGTCGTGTTACTCCTCTTGAACTAGAGAGTATCGTCGTTGGCTCCGGCCCTAACGGTTCATTGATCAGGTTAAGAGACATCGCCACTATTACCGACCGCTTCGAACTGGATGAACAGAAAGTGCTGTTTGACGGTCACCCTTCGGCGCTGCTTAAGGTAAGTAAAAACAAAGAAGATGACGCACTACGTATCAAAGAGCGTGTTGCTCAGTTTGTCGAAGATCAGCAGGCAATTGCCCCTATGGGCGTCAAACTTGAACTGACCAATGATCTGTCGTCAGTGCTGTGGGACCGATTAACCATGATGGTCCGTAACGGCTGGCAAGGTATCGTGCTGGTGTTCGCCACTATGTGGTTGTTCTTCACCCTGCGCTATTCATTCTGGGTGGCAGCTGGCCTTCCGGTTGCTTTCCTCGGTGGCTTGTTCCTCATGGCTCAGCTCGGACTGTCCATCAACATCATGTCTCTGGTCGGTCTGTTAATGGCGATCGGTATCATGATGGATGACGCGATAGTGATTGCCGAATCGATCGCTTCCCATCTTGATCGAGGCGAAGAGGTCGATGACGCCGTGGTCAAAGGGGTGAAAAAAGTTCTGCCCGGGGTTATCTCTTCGTTCCTGACCACAGTGTGTATCTTCGGTAGCCTGCTGTTCCTGCAAGGCGAAATGGGCGCGGTGTTGAAAGCCGTGCCACAAGTGTTGATCCTGGTTCTAACCTTAAGTCTGGTCGAGGCATTCCTGATCCTGCCGAACCATCTGTCACACTCACTGCATAAGGAGAAAAATGATAAGCCACCAGCGAAGTTTAAACAGAAGCTGCTTGATGGTTTTGAAAACTTCCGCAACACGACACTGGTTAACGCAGTAGAGAGAGTGGTTGAGTATCGCTACGCCTTCCTCGGTAGTGTGGTGGCGTTGCTGTTGATCTCCGTGGCGACCATTGCTGGAGGGCTGCTAAAGTTCCAACCTTTCCCGGAACTCGATGGTGATATCGCCGAAGCACGTATCATACTTCCACCGGGCTCTTCCCTGTCACAGACAGAGGCAGTGGTCGATAGAATCGTCGCCTCCGCTCGTAAGCTTGATAAAGAGTGGACAGAAACGGTTGAGAACGGTACACCACTGGTGCAGCACATTACCAGTCAGTTTAACGCCAACGCCGATGCCAACGAATCAGGTCCTCACATCGCCACGGTTAGACTCGATCTGCTCGGCGCAGAAAGTCGCAACACTATGATCGATGATTTCATTGCCGCCTGGCGCGAAGATATTGGTGAGCTTGCCGACCCGATTTCACTGGTATTCAAACAACCGACGATGGGACCGGGTGGACGTGCGATAGAGATCCGCGCTAAACATGATGACCTCGACGCCCTCAAAGCGGCCTCTATCGACATCCAGCAGTACCTCAAAGAGTTTGATGGCGTACATGGCGTGCTCGATGATATGCGCATGGGTAAAGAAGAGGTGCTGGTCAAACTTCGTCCTGGGGCAGAAACCTACGGGATCAACGGCCAGCTGATCGCCAGTCAGCTTCGCGCAGCCTTCTTCGGTCAAACGGCTGATGAGATTCAGGTTGGGGTTGAAAACATCTCTGTCGAGGTGCGTCTCGACAAAATACAGGCCGGCGACCTACAGCAACTGGCTAACTTCCCGATCATTGTTGCCGATGGCAGTCAGATCCCGCTTGCGACCATAGCCACGCTCGACTTCCAGCGTAACTATGTGCGTATTCAGCGTATCGACGGCTTACGTACCATTAGTGTGTTCGGTGATACTGACAATACTAAGGTCAACTCAACCGCGATCATCAACCAGTTCCAGAAAGAAGAAGCGCCAAAGCTGATGGCTAAGTATCCGGGGCTACGCTTTGACTTTGAAGGTGAAGCTAAAGATACCGCTGAGACCAGCTCGTCAATGGCTAAGGGATTCTTACTCGGCCTGTTCGGCGTGTTTGCTATCCTCAGCTACCAGTTCCGCAGCTACCTTGAACCATTTGTGGTGATGCTGGCGATCCCGCTCGCCTTTATTGGCGTGGTGTGGGGGCATATACTGCTGGGTCACTCACTGAGCATGCCGAGTATGATGGGTTTTGTCTCGCTGGCAGGTATCGTAGTCAACGACTCTATCTTGTTGGTACAGTACATCCGCCACCATGTCGATGAAGGTGATAACGTCCACGACTCGGTCGTGAAAGCCAGTCGCGAGCGCTTCAGAGCCGTATTTCTGACCTCAATGACCACAGCAGCAGGTCTGCTCCCCTTACTCACCGAAACCAGCCTACAGGCACAGGTTATTCAGCCACTGGTTATCTCGATTGTGTTTGGTATTTTTGCCTCGACGCTGTTGGTGCTATTTATGATCCCGGCAGCCTATGCTGTATTAGCCGACTTTGGCCTCGTGCATAAGCATGAAGAGATTTAGTCACTTAGCGTTGAATCTCTAATGATAAAAAATAAGCCAGACTTGCTGTCTGGCTTATTTATTTGAACGGATTTAGTACTGCGTTAGCTTGTCGTCTGCGCCTTTTCCTTACCACGCGGTAGTAAGCGCTTCACCTTGCCAAACAACCCTTTAATGTCCTCTAGCATCAAGTAGAGACACGGTACTAATATCAAAGTGAGTAACGTTGCAAACAGAACCGCAAAGCCCAGAGCCACCGCCATAGGGATAACAAATCGTGCCTGAAGACTGGTTTCAAACATGATAGGCAGCACACCAACAAAGGTAGTGATTGAGGTCAGTATTATCGCTCGGAAACGGGCACAACCTGCTTCAATCACCGCCTCTTTAATTGCTACACCTTTTGCCCTTACCTGATTGACATAGTCAGTCATCACCAGCGAGTCATTGACCACCACACCGGCCGCAGCAATCAGACCAAAGGTCGACATCATGCTCAGATCTAAGCCAAACCAGTAATGACCCCATATCGCTCCTGTCAGACTAAATGGAATAACTGACATGATAATAAGCGGTTGAGTGTAACTCTTAAGCGGCACTGCCAGCAGCATGTAAACAATAATCATACCGGCGACAAAGAAGATCTTCTGCTCGTTCTGCTGAGCTTGCTGCTCTTCAATCGTACCACCCAGTTCACTCTTAACACCTGAATAGTCAGTCAGAATATCAGGGATGACCTCTTCGGTGATCTGCTCAACAATCTGATTAGGCTCAACCAACTCCTCGTCTATCGAACCATAGACGTAGACACTTCGATAGCCCCCTTCACGGCGGATACTGCTCACGCCAGGTTTCTGATTGATTTCAACCACATCTCCAAGCATGACCTTTTTGCCTTCCGGCGTAGTGATGACCGCGTAACGTAGTGAAGAGAAAGCCTCACGGGTCAACTGCGGGTAACGAACCATCACCTTGATCTCTTCACCATCACGTAACACACGCTGTGCCTCACCACCATAGAAACTGCCGCCGACCTGAGTGGCAATGTCGAATAAATCGAGGCCGAGATCATAAGCTACCGGCGCCAGCGACAACAACACTTCCTGACTACCAGCGTCAATCGATGACGAGATATCAAACAGCCCTTTCTGTTGCTGCAAGGTCAGGATCAGATCCCGTCCTGCGGCATTAAGGCTTTCAATATCTGGGCCGTAAAGCAGGAAACCAAACTCGTCGCCTTTCTCGTCGTCATTAACGTTATCCGATACGTTGAGCATTTTCAGACCAGCAATGTTTGGCAAGCGTTCACGCCAACGCCGCGCCAGCTCGAAGGTATTGAACGGTCGTAGCTCTTCGTCGACCAGAGGAATAACCAGTCTGCCCTCTTTTCGGCCCTGACTGAAGGTGAGGATATCGCGAATCATTTTCTGGCCGGTTTCCTGCTCGATCTCTTCATCGATCGTGAGGACCGTCGATTCAATCAGCTTAAGCGCTTCAATCGTCTGCTCACTCGACACATTGTCATTCATCACCAGCTTGATGCTTGGGAAGTCATGCGGCACCTTTGGCGAAGGAACGATACGCACATAACTTGCCATCACCATCGCAACACTGATGACCAGAATAGCGACGAAACCCGTGAACACACTCCAGCGCCAATGAGTACAGGTTTTGACAAAACGCTTGTACGGACCATTGATGAAAGCAAAGAAGCGAGTATTGAAACGATCGCGCCAACTGCCCTTCTTGATTGGCTTAAACTTCGAATGCGCTAAGTGCGACGGCAGGATCAACTTTGATTCAATCAAGCTGAAGAACAGACACAGAATCACAATCGATGCGATACCGAAGAAGAAGGCACGTTCTATCCCTTTTGACATTAAGAACGGCGCAAATACCGCCATGGTGGTCAGTACGCCGAAAGTCGCTGGCGTTGCCACACGTTTGACGCCACGAACGACGTTTTCAACCCCACCGCCATTCTTCTCTATCTCGCTGTAGGCACTTTCACCAATGACTATCGCATCATCAACCACGATACCCAGCACCATGATGAACGCAAATAGGGAGATGATGTTAATACTGACACCAATTGCTGGCATCACCATAACCGCGCCCAAGAAACAGACTGGCAGACCTATCATTACCCACATCGCCAGTTTCACACGTAGGAATAGACTCAGCATCAAAGCAACCAACACCGCACCTTGCAACAGGTTCTTGAGCATCATGTCTAAACGAGCGTTGAGATAGTAGGTCATATCAACCAGAGTTTTGATCTTCAGATCAGAAGGTAGCGTCTGGTTTTTTTGTTCAATGTAAGCTTTTACCGATTCCGCTACCGCCACCATATTTTGGTCTTTGGTCGCCTTGACCGACAGGTACATGGCATTTTGACCCGAATACTTGAAGTATCGATCATCTTCAGTAAAACCATCTTTGATCGTCGCAATGTCCTGAAGTAATACCTTGCCACCGTTAGCCCCAATCTTAACCGGAATATCTCTGAACTCTTCGCCACTGTAATACTGGTTCTCGATTCGCACCGAGATCATGCCAGCATTAGTGCGCACTTCCCCAGCGGAATAGTTCGCAGAGTAGCGTTGGATAGCCTTGCTCACATCATTAAGTGTCAGGCTGTATTTTTGTAACACCTGTGGCTCAATTTCGATGGCAATTTCATACTCAGGCGCACCTAACTCGACTAATGCAACATTACCCAGTTGCAGCAACTCATCTTCTATCTGTTTGGCGATAGGCTTAAGTTCTAACAGGCTACGGTCTCCAACCAACGCCATCTCAATCACATCCTGACGCCACTCATATTGGTAAACCTGAATAGGCTCCATGGCATCAGGGAAGTTTGAGGTCGCATCGACTTTTTGTTTGACCTTATCCAGAACATCATCGATGTTTTCATCGACGCTGACTTCAAGCTCAATATTTCCGCTGCCACGATTGGCGCTGGACACGGCTTTTTTGATCCCGGTGACGTCTTTGAGCGACTCTTCAAGCTTGATAAGAATGCTCTCTTCAATCTCCTGAGGCGATGCGCCCGGATACTGAGCACTCACATTGATGTAGTTAACTTCAATGTTGGGGAACATCTGGCGCTGGATAAAGAAAAAGCTCACCGTACCAACGATTAGAATAAACACCATCAGCAAGTTGGCCGCCACAGAGTTATTGGCGAAATAGGCGATCAGCCCTTTTTGTTTCGTCTCTTCCATGATCGGACCTTACATGTTCGATTGATTAGCTGTTAGGTTCACTTCAACCTGCAGGCCTTTCTGCGGATACTCAGGTACGGTCAATACCACCTGATCATCATCGTTAAGCCCTTGATTGATCAGCATGAACTCTTTTTCAGCACGCAGAACATTCACCGTTCTTGGCTCGAGTTGGTTGTCATCATTAACCACCCAAACCTGACGATTGTTGACCAGCTCCTGAGGCAGACGATAAATATGCTTCAGCTCTTTACCGGCAAACTGAACCTCGACATAAGAACCAAACTTCATCGCAGGCTGATCGCTGTCGATCGCATACGGGTTCTCGACGCGCACAACCATATTAATCATTCGCGTGCTGCTATCGATCACACCGAGGTCGCGATCGATAACACCTTCACGGCGAGTATTTTCAATCCCGCGTTGAATTATCTGAGCAGAGGTACCCGCGTAATCTTGAGGCAAGAATGCGCTATCAAAACCAGCAATAGGGATATGGACTTCACCCGCCTCAACGTTATTGAGTGTTGCAACGTGAGCACCGGCCGCGATGAACTGACCCACACCAATATCACGGGCAACAACCAGTGCATCATAAGGAGCGAGGATTTGGCAGTTGTCCAGGTCACGCTTGGCGCGTTTTAATGCCGCCTGAGCAGACTTAACCTGAGCGTTAGCACTCAGCAGTTGAGGTTTACGCAGATACAGATCCGTAACCTGCTTTTGTGGCAAACTCTTAGCCTGACGTTTAGCCACTTCGGCTTTCGCTTTCTCTTCTATCAAAGCAGCTTTGGCACTTGCCAACTGAGCTTCAGTCTGAAGAACAGCAGCCTGATAGTTATCACTTTCGATGCTGAATAACACTTCGCCACGTTTAACAATACCACCGACCACAAAATTCGGATGCCAGCGGGTTACCTCACCCGATACCTGAGCAGAAAGCTGAGTCACTTCCACAGGTTGAAGCTCACCATGGCTGGTGATCACCACCTTGTGATCACTAGAGTGTACTTTAGATACCGTGACAATCGGCGGCGCTTTAGGCGGTTTGCTTTCGAGTTGTTCAGGCGCACTCGATGCAATCGCCGAGTAGCCAGCATAAGCGACACCCAAAGTGATAAATGGCAGTAACCAACGTAACGGCTTAGTTGTCATGTGAATTCCTTATCCGTTTGCAATACAGTTGTGCAGTCTCGGTTTTGCTTGCCGAGTATTAGAATATATATACGTGTGGGGAGAGGTTTAGCACCAACTCAATCCACACTATACACGTACAAAATGACATTCATAAATAATCATTATTGATTCTCATTTTTTGTTCATTATCGGAATAACAGACAACAGTTAGCAAAAGAAGTGCCATACATAAGCGCATGATAAATAAGCGTTCTACATAATGACAATGGCTATCCAGACTAATTTACTTGGTGAATATAATCACTAATGGGTGAAATTTACCTCATAGTGAATACAATGAAACCTGCTACTAACGACAAATGCCAACAAGGATGTAGGTGAATGAAGCAAGTCATTCTTTTCGATTGGGGTAATACCCTGATGGTCGACTTTGCCCAATACAGCGGAAAAATGTATTTATGGCCGGAAGTCAAAGCCGTGGAGCAAGCGCAAGCCACTTTACAAGCACTGAGTAAAGAGCATGACCTCTATGTCGCAACCAGTGCTCGTGACTCTTGCGAATCAGAAGTAAGGGCAGCCTTCCAGCGAGCAGAGCTAGACCAGCACATCAAAGGTTACTTCTGTAAAGCCAATCTTGGTATCGATAAAGATTGCCCTGAATTTTATCAGGCAATTCTTGAATCACTGAATCTGGAAGCATCTCAAGTGACCATGGTTGGCGATACGCTGGAAAAAGATATTTACCCGGCACGCGAGGCAGGTCTGCGCACCATCTACTTTAATCGACACAATCATCCCCTTGATGAAAATATTGTGACGATTCACAACCTGTCTCAGCTACTTGAAAAGAAATGGTAATTTGGCACTTTACCTCAACTATGGTTGAGGTTTTATAGTCACTGTCCTGTTAATCAACACATCTATAAGGGACAGATTAGTGAAGACATTGATCCTATTTTCCAGCGCCAACAAGCAAGGCAACACGGCGAAAACCATCAACGCCGTAAACAGTACTCACCGTAGTGAAATCATCGACATTGATCAGCTAAAAATAACACCTTACAACTACCAGAATGACTACCCTAGTGACGATTTCTATCCGTTAGTCGATAAGATGCTCGCGGCTGATAATATCGTGTTTGCTTCGCCAGTTTACTGGTACACGGTGACGGCGCCAATGAAAGCACTCATTGACCGTTTGACTGAGTTGTTAGATGTGGCAGAGCTAAAACCGAAAGCACGTGCATTAGAGAATAAACGCGGCTTCGTTGTGGCAAGTTCAGGAAAAACTGAGATTTGCTCGATCTTTCACGGCCTGTTTAAAGGTTTGTTTAACTACTTTAATATGGAGTTTGCCGCGACTCTGCATGCCGCCTGTCACAACGGCTACTCACTGTCAGAAAAGGAGTTGCAGCACTTCACTAATACCTTAAGCCACCGCCATTAAGCGTTGCCCAATAAAAAGGCTTAGCCGAAGCTAAGCCTTAAGATTATGCGGTTGTCGCCTGTGGTTGATAGCGACCGGGTTTGTGGTTCATCGCCAGGATCAGGTTTGTGGCTATCGCCCCCATCACCGACAGAGCAATCAACGAGATATCGACAATAAACAGCGACATGACAACGATGGTGCAATCGAGCGCCATCTGTACTTTACCCGCTCGGATGCCAAAACGCTCCTGAAGGAAAAGTGCCAGAATGTTGAAACCACCAAGACTCATCTTATGGCGGAAGATAACCAACATACCGATACCTATCATACCTCCACCGAGTAACGCCGCGTAAAAGGGATCAATACGCGCTATCTCAATCACGTGATGCAGGTGGTCAACGGCAAATGACACAATCGTCACCGCGATAAAGGTATTGAGAGTAAAGCGCCAGCCCATACGGGTCACAGACAAGATGTAAAAAGGCAGGTTAAGCGCAAAAAAGATCTGACCGAAACTGAAATCACTCACCTTAGTGAGAAAGATCGCCAATCCTGCAGTACCGCCTGTAAGCAAACCGACTTTATTGAAGAAGATAACGCCCAGTGACACCAGAGCACTACCGATTAATAGCGCAAGTAAGTTCTCGCGCAGACTATGTTCTTTATCCATTTAGACTTCCTATCCATTAATACCAAAATCGGAACAAACCAAACGGCAGGTCATTCCGATGGGCATCAGATCCACAAAAAGGTGGATCAAACCCGCATAAGATGTCGATTAATGATAGAAATGTCGAGATTTGGCAGGAAATCACTGTCGGGATTTGTGTTAAACAAAATGTACACTTGCGCTTAACAATTACGGCTTACGTTTAGAAAGTTTGACCACATTGCCCTCGCCATTAGCCAGTTGTGCAGCAGGCTTGGACTCTTCAATACAAGGTCTTCCTTTATCACTATACATAGCTTCATCGGCAAGACTGAGTAAGGAATCTTTATCCTGCGCCTGTTCCGGGTAGTGACTAACGCCAATGCTGGCACCAATTTCCAGGCACTGTCCGTCAAACATGATCGGCTGACTGATCACATCCAGAATTTGCTGCACTTTCTTTTCTACAATGTCCAGATCATGAAGCAAATCGAGACAGACGACAAACTCATCTCCGCCAAGGCGACCAACGAAGTCCGATTCACGCACGCTCTCCTCCAATCGCTCACCGATTTTCACCAACACCACATCACCGGCATCGTGACCGAAGGTGTCATTGACATGCTTGAAGTCATCAAGGTCAATAAAGAGGATCGCCAACTTACACCCAGTGCGATTGGCCTTAACCATGGCATTCTCTAACTGCTTATCAAATGCCCGGCGATTCATCAGATTAGTCAGCGGATCATGCTCGGATAAAAACAGCAGTTGCTCTTGTTTGTGTTTCAGTTGTCGGGTCTGACGCAGTACTTCTTCCTCTAACTCTTTGCGAGTCACGGTTGAGCGGCACAAAGAGACGGTCATCTGATTGAAAAAGCTGGCAATAACACGAAACTCACTATCCATTTTGACCGCTTCAACCTTGGTATCTAACTGCCCTTTTGCCAAATCGATAATCGCCGCTTTCATCGCTTCTGCGCCAGATTTAAAGCGGAATAGGATCAGCCAAGCGGTGACACTGACCAGAATAGAACAGATGATCAACCAGGCGGCGGCTGTCGACATCACACTTTGTAGGTTGGTAATGTTGCGGTTGAGCACTTGTTGATGGACGTAGGCCAGCTCTTCAGTCATATTCTGCACAATCATGTTATAGCGTGAATGAAGTAAATTACGCGCATTGATATTGGCTGAGCTTTGCTCTCCACCCTTAGCGGAACCATCAAAGTAGAGCTCTTTCTCCTGTAATAGCAAGATATGCAGACTGCGATTCATATGCTGGATATTATCCAATTGGATATTGCTACTGTTGAAGGCGGTTAGCTTGGTATCCAGTTCAGCATGAGCGACTTCAACCTGATTGAGACTAGGTTGATCACTAAATTGTTTAAACACCCATAACTGGCTGCGTAACAGGTCAACACTCAGCTGTAACTCAATGATCTGATCCAGTTCCGACTTAGTTAACCTCTGCTCACCATTGATCTTCGAAAATGAAATGACAATAAACAGCGTCAGCATCATGGTCGTAGTAGAAAGAACAAACATTTTCTTGAACAGCGAATCTAACATGGCGTCAATCCCTCTGTTCTACGACTTTGCGATATGGGTAAGCGTAAAACACTTCCCTGAAGTCTGGCGGTGAATTGTCGACTAAACCGGCTTCAATTGCCCAACGGGACTGTAGCTGTAAGTTCGACAGCAAGGAGTTACCCAACGACAAACGGAACAGATAGTCCTGCCAGGTCCATTGCACCTGACTTGGTGGAAGATCAAGACGCGCAGCAATCATTTCTATTGCTCGCTCAGGATTGTTATTTATCCATTCAATCGCCATATCCAACGCCTCAAGCAGCCTTGCAGGCTCGTCGCCAACAAACTCCAGATAGGGTGACCGGGAAATAAGATTAAATGACAGTTGGTATACGCCTTTGACACCAAGATTAGCAACGTCGGCCACGGATAATAGGTCCGCTTCAAACCCCATTGGTTCCCATGCTGATATTGCATCAACACGGTAGGAAAGCAGTGCAGGCACCATCTCGTGGGGCTGTAGGTAGACCTTCTCCACTGGCATGTGCTTGAGGTTATTGCTAATCAAAACTGAGTCAAAATAGAACTCACTGGCCGTGCCTTTGATAATACCTATCTTACGACCTTCCAGCTCTTTGACACTGTCGATTCTACTGGGGACTAACGTCAGTAGTTTGAGGTCATTGTCTGACTCTACAAAGCTGACCAATAAAGAGAGATCATCGCGTTGAAAGCTTTGAAACATCACCACAGACTCCGAAGCCGTGGCGTAGTCGACATTTCGAGACAGCATAAGCTCGGTACAGGCGGCGCCACTTGAGCAGGGATGTAAACTAACGTCGAGGTTGAAGTGTTTAAAGAATCCTAGCTGATCGGCGACTAAAAACGGCGACGACAAAGGCGACAGAGAGACCCCTATCTTAATTTTTGAAGACCGAGTCGTTTGACTGCTCTCCATTACATTTATCACGCCCCAAGCCACCGCGCACAACACAATCACAGATACACTAAGCGCCAATTTTTTATATTTTATAATCGGCATCATTGGCAAATCCATTTCACATACGAAACCTAGCACATATAAATTTAGTCTATGAATTAAGAATGTGCACCAAGGGCTCAACTTTTTTATGTTGTCATAAACAATTTCTTCAAAAGTTTAATTCAGCTCACAAAAAGTCAGCCATTAAATCCATTTTTACTAAATCTATTCGTCGTTGTGGCAAGCCAATTCGTCGTATTGACCATCACCAAAGTGCAAACCATCAGCTTGCTCAATATAACCTGTTGGGTCGCGACATCGTCACGCACCAAAGTCGATGACAGACAAGATTAAGGCTATCCCTTACCTGAGGGATCTGTTTTAATGCCAGATTAAGTTATTAAACGGAACCCGAACTTGCTTGAAGAAATCTATTTCGCGGGCGGTTGTTTGTGGGGAGTGCAGGAGTTTATGCGCCACTTACCTGGCGTGGTAAATACCGAGGCAGGACGCGCAAACGGCACCACTAATACGACATTAAGCCAATATGATGGTTACGCAGAGTGTGTTCGTACCCAGTTCGATACCGAACTCGTCTCTGTTGAACAACTGATTGATTACCTGTTTGAAATCATCGATCCCTACAGCGTTAACCAGCAGGGTCAGGACATCGGCGAAAAGTACCGTACTGGTGTTTACAGTCGGGATGAGCAACATTTACAGCGCGCCCGACACCACATCGCTCAGCGCCCTGACAGTGACAAGATCGCCGTAGAAATAAAGCTTCTGTCCAATTACGTTAAGAGTGACGACGAACATCAGGACAGATTGACTCGCTTTCCTGACGACTACTGCCACATACCGATTGATCTGCTGCGCAAATACCGACAACCGTAGCCTACGAGACTCACGCTGATTTCAAGTATCACAAGGATTTGAGAGAACAGAACCGCGTGCCTACCCACGGAACAGGGGGATTGTCACACTGCTTAACTACACGTTAACCATTCGTCAGAGTGACCAGATTGAGCAAATTGAGCTAAACGATGACGAAAGTTATCTGGCTGCATTGCAGCAATACTTCGGTATAGAGTTAGACGCTCAGTATCAGCAGTTAATGCCGATTAACAGTGACAAGTGAGATCCTCGCAGATAATTTTCATAAGGTGCTGTTGTATCGGTTAAAAATCCAGTAATTTGGTCTAACGCTATAGCAAAATTCAAGGATTGACATGTTTGAGCAAGTCGTAGGGATACTTTTCCCGGTATTCGCATTGATCGCGGTGGGCTTCTCGGTTGGCCGTTGGCTTAAACCAGACTTTAAGCCAATCAACCGCATTAATATGGATGCCTTTACCCCTGCGTTGGTGTTCTCATCCCTTGTTGCCATGCCACTTGATACCGAGCAAGTCCCTCTGTTGAGTGCAGCCATTGTTGCCGTTTTACTGCCGGGACTGATTATGCTCCCTGTATGCAAACTGGCCGGGTTAAAGTACAAAGCCTGGGCGCCGCCACATATGTTCCGTAATAGTGGTAATCTGGCGATCCCCCTGTTTACCTATACCTTCGGTGATACAGCCCTCGCATCGGCGGTATTGCTGTTCGTGGTTTCCGCCTGTCTGCACATCAGCCTCGGCTTAGCACTGCTCAGTGAAGGTAACCCGTTTAAACAGATCATCAAGATGCCAATTTTCCTCGCTGCCAGTTCAGCGTTAGTGTTGAACCTGACTGGAATTGGTGTCTGGTCCCCGCTTTACGAAGCAACCTCATTGCTCGGGCAGGCGGCGGTACCAGTGATGCTGCTTTCACTTGGCGCTCAGATGTGTAATCTGCGAGTCAGCGGATTGAAGGTCGGTATCCTATGTAGCTTACAGTCACTGCTCACGGGTGCTATTAGCTTCGCAGTGATCTACTGGTTGATTCCACTACCAACGATGCAACTGCAGATGATGGTGTTGTTCACCATGCTACCGCCCGCAGTGATGAACTATCTGTTTGCCGAGCGATTCCAGATTGAACCGGTGAAAGTGGCGTCCATGGTGCTGTTTAGTAACTTCTTCAGTATCATTACCCTGCCGCTATTACTCAGTTTCGCCCTCTCCTTGTGACCACTCTTCCGGATTGGTAAGCATCGTCTTACCTTTAAAGGTCTCGGCGCGTATATCCTGCGGGTTGTAAATGGCGCACGACTCCATCGACAGACAGCCACAGCCGATGCAGCCGCCGAGATCATCCTGCAAAGCTTTAAGCTGTTGAATGCGGTGCTCCAGGCGATCTTTCCAACCAGAGGCCAGTCGCTCCCACTCCTGTCGATTTGGCGCTTGATGCTTAGGCAGGTGTTCAAGCGATTCTGCAATCTCTTCTAACGTCAGCCCAACTTCCTGAGCCGCTTTGATCACCGCAATGCGCCTTAGAACACTACGATGATAACGGCGTTGGTTGCCCTGATTTCGCCAGCTATAGATTAACCCTTTCTGTTCGTAAAAATGCAAAGCCGACACTTTCACTTCTGCCCGCTTTGCCACTTCCCCCACGCTCATTTCCATATTCGCCCCAAAAAAGTGAAATTAACACTTTACCTAAAGTTAACTTGAGGTTTTAGAGTAGCACTAACTCAGCACGATTACATAAGGATATTTCAATGAGACTAGTGGCAAACAACAGAACCCTACCTTACCTATCAGGCCGCTTTTTTGATGGTATTTCATCAGGCCTGTTTATGATGGCTTTGCCCTGGATCATGCTGAGCACACCAGATATGGGCACCTTTGTCGCCATGGTGGCATTAGCCTGTACAGCAACATCATTTGTCCTTACTCCCTTCTTCGCCACATTAATCGACCGCCGTTCACGTAAGGCACTGTTGATTGCTGTTCAGGTTATTCAGTCACTGACCGCCGCGATAGTGTTGCTCGCACACATCGTAAACCTTGACTCTCACTGGCTGCTGGCTGGTGCTCAGATGGTATTATGGGTAAGCAGCAACCTTGCCTGGTCGACCAACAACGCCTTCACTCAGGAAAATTATCAGCGCCACGAGTACGCTTCTATCTCAGGCAAGCAGGAAATCGTTATGCAGACCACCACGCTTGGTGCCGGCGCATTGGGTGTCATTTTACTGCAAACGTGGGGAATGGTTGAGTTTGCTGCCTTTGCAACTTTCGCCTCCGCACTAGCGGCTTTAAGTTACATTGTCACACCATATAATAAACAATTACGCGATAGCCATAGCAGTTCCTTTATCGCTCAAATGAAACAAAGCCGAGCCATCTTTGCCCAGCAACCACGTTTTTATGCTTTCCTACTGCTATCTTGCCTCTCTTATCCAATTCTTACTTTTCTTGGCAAGCTGGTACCAATCTGGTTTGCTGAAAACAACATTTCCGGCGACTGGTATGCGGGCTATAACATCTCATTTGGACTCGGTTCACTGCTCACAGGGGTGCTGGTAAGTAAACTTCTGACAATGAGCTCTCATCAAACCACCATGCAGTACTCTATGGCTTTGGTTGCCCTTGCCCTATTTGGAATGAGCATGGCGACGCACCCGGGTTATATCCTGCTGATGACTATAGTGTTCGGCTTTTTTAATGCGCTCAACCGCATCGCCCGAACTAACTGGATGCACCATACGATTGAGATCAGTCAACGTGGCAGGGTGGAAGGGGGACTGGTGCTCTTTTCCACATCAGTACAGAGCCTGAGTTACGTCATCATCGCTCTGTTAGCCCATAATGGTTTCACTCAATATGGCTTCGCTATTGCGGCGTTCACCATGCTGGCAGCCGTGGTAGTAATGGTACTGCTTAATCGCTCGCAACCTTTACAGGCACAAGTTGCCAGCTAGCGTCATTAGCTGCCGTTTAGGGAGAAATACAAAGAGGTACCTCTTTTTAACGATCAGATATGATTAAGAGAGTTTAAAACGGGCAACGATTTCCGCCAGTGACTGGTTCATGTCAGAAATTCTCTGCGCCTCTTCAAGCGCCTGCTGACCGTTAGCATCGAGCTCACCAACAATATCGTTGATGGCACTCATATTACGGCTCAGCTCCTGAGTGACACTGCTTTGTTCTTCTGCGGCTGTCGCTATCTGAGTACTGAGATCATTGATATCCGTTACAAACTGGGTCATGACATCAAGGCTTTCCGCTACTTCTCCAGCTCCCTCAGCTGTCTGGGCACACTTCTGTTTGGTTGAGTCCATTGAATCCACCACCGACTGACTACCACGCAATAAGCTCGCCAGCGCCGCTTCTATTTCCTCGGTGCTGGTTTTGGTTCGGCTGGCAAGATTACGAACCTCATCAGCCACGACCGCAAAGCCTCGTCCCTGTTCACCAGCTCGGGCAGCCTCAATTGCAGCGTTAAGCGCCAATAAGTTGGTCTGCTCTGCAATGTCCCCTATCACACCCAAAATGGTATTGATGCCGTCAGTCTCTGACGCCATATTGTTCACATTACCAGAAGCATTACTTACATCATCAACTAATTCTTGCACGTTATTTTGCGCCTGAGTTACCGTCGCCTTAGAGGCAGCACTCGCTTCACTCGCTTTGTGAGTCAGTTGCGCCGTATTGGCTGCATCGGTTGCCATAGAGTCAGCGGTTGAATTCATCTCTTCAATTGCGGTCACCACCTGCTCGGTTTCCTGAACGTGATTCTGTAAAATGGAACTGTTGCGCTGGCTCTGATCTTTCATTCGATCGACATTCTCGTTGAGGTTTTCAGTCATCTGACGAATCTCTAGCATCATGCTTTGTAAGCTGGCAATGAAGGAGTTAACACTCTCGGAAATCTCACCAAGATCATCCTTAGTTTTGACTTCTATACGCTGGGTCAGATCACCATTGCCCTGACTGAGTCCAAGCATGGTCTCTTTTAACACCAGGATTGGGCGATAGAGAACTTGCATGATGACCATAGCAAGAATAATGCTCACGACCGTAGCAATGACAGCGGTAGTGATTGCGGCCTGTTTTGCGGATGCTAAGTCGGAAAACACTATCTCTTTTTCCAGACCCGTGACGAAATACCAACTCTTACCGGCAACATTAATCTTATGAGCAAAGAACAGCTTTTCTACCGAGTCTTTATAACCATCAAAGAGCACACTGTCCTTGCCAATAGAGCGTGATGCCACATCCGTTAACCACGGATATTTATCTGCCTTCTCACCTGCTTTCACCTCTGACAGCGACGAAGCAAGAACCGTCTTATCGTGGTTAAGGATCATTGCAAACGCACCGGGAATATCATTGGCGCCTTTGACAATGTCGTTGAGGAAGCCAAGCTGCATATCAACTGAAATCATGCCGCTCATTGTTTTGCGCACAATCGACACCCAATACGTGTCCCCATCACTACTTAAGTATGGTTCTGTCATCGCTGCCGCCGGACTTTGCCTGCCCAGTTGATACCAACTTCGGGTGGTCACATCACCATTGTATTTGTGATTAGGCCAGGTGCCCGCGGTTTGATTCCAATAAGCATCACCGTTAGTAAACGCCACCACTGAACTGTTGAGGTTCATACCACCCGCAATCAAATGAGTGAGATTGATAAAATCCTGCTCTGTACCCGTGATCGGTTTATTGGCAAACTGCTCGCCCACTTTGTCTAATCCGGCTACTTTCTCGTTTAGCTTATTACCAATCTGATCAGCTTGGGCTTTCACGTAATCCTGATTACCGCTTGTGATCAGCTCAACTAATGTCTCTTTCTGCTTAACGTAGGAGACGTAACTTGAAACCGTCACCGAAAAGACAACCAGAGCAATGATCGAAATCAGCAGTAATTTCCTAAATCCTAAATTTCTCATTACCAATTCCTTATTCGCTACCTCGCTATCCCTCCAACAGGACATACTCAGCCATTCGAATTTATTATTAAATCTGTAAGTAAATTGTGGTAGGAATATGATAAAGATCCAGCTCTTAACTGTGATTATTGATCTGAAGTGTGAGTTATAGTGATTGGACGCAGATTTCTGTCATAAGGGAATAAAAAAGCAGCCATATTGGCTGCTTACTTGAGTAGAAAAATAGTGTTACACGTCGAGAGACATGCCAATCTGACTCAGTTTGCTACGAAACTCATCGACGCTGGCTGCTTCATAGGTCGGTGAGCCATTAAAGTATCTTGGTTTTTCAGGCAACATCGCATTTTTCAGGGCTTTTTCTTGGTCAATATCATCATGATAAACCGTGACTCGATTTGGTATGTCTTGTTGGAACCTCGCCATTGTGTTCTCCTTTCATCTGACGTTTTAATCACTATTAAGCGTAGAAAAACCGCAACTGGTGTCAAAGTTAACTTTTGTAGCAGAAGAGACTACAAAACGAGACTAAACTACTGATTTTAAGGTAAATAACCACCCTATAAGCAATAAACCAGTTGCGATCTTCAATGTCATTCTGTGAGCTTTTTCCAACTATTTCATCGGCTATTTCACTAATCGCTCAACAGTGCGGTCATTGAGTGGATCAATAGCCGGCCAGCAAGCTATTAGACAGCAAAAAATAAACTTTTAAGCGAAATCACACTTTTGCTCTCTACGCCCCCCAATAGTGCTAAAAAGGATGAGTTGCCTTTTACACCCTTGAACTAGCCTAACTACACTCTACTTTTGGCTCGCGACTATCATGCAAAAACTGAACATTTACCAAGTCTTCACTCGCCTGTTTGGCAATACCAACCAAACCAATACTCCATGGGGGACCATTGAGCAAAATGGGGTCGGTAAATTTAGTGACTTTAGCGATAAAGCGCTACAGCAAATTCGTCAACTTGGCATCAGCCATATCTGGTATACCGGCGTTCCTCATCATGCCTTGATTGGCGATTACACGAATATTGGCATTGAGAACGACCACCCGGACGTTGTCAAAGGGCGCGCAGGTTCTCCGTATGCGGTAAAAGATTACTACTCCGTCAATCCTGATCTGGCGGACAACCCAGCTCAGCGCAATCAAGAGTTTCAACAGTTAATCGAACGAACCCATAAAGCGGGCATGAAGGTCATCATTGATATCGTGCCTAACCATGTTGCTCGCGTTTATAAGGGCCTCAACAACCCGTCAGGAGTACGTGACTTTGGTGCCGACGACGACACCAGTGTGGCTTATGAGCGTGACAACAATTTCTATTACATCCCCGGCGAACATTTTAAGCTACCGCACGCCTTACAAGATCAGCGTCCTCTGGGTGGAGAATCGCACCCAGGTCTGGAGACACCGTTCGTTGAATATCCGGCGAAATGGACCGGCAACGGCTCAAGGCTCGCCCAACCAAATCATGATGACTGGTATGAGACCGTCAAAGTGAACTATGGCGTAAGACCTGATGGCAGCAAGGATTTTGATATCCTGCCAGAGGCGTACCGCCACAAGTCTGCCGAGGAACATTTCCAGTTCTGGCGCGATAAATCCATCCCGAGTTCATGGCTTAAGTTTCGCGATATCGCACTCTACTGGTTAGAGCAAGGCGTTGACGGCTTTCGCTATGACATGGCGGAAATGGTTCCTGTTGAGTTCTGGAGCTTTATGAACTCATCCATCAAGCAAGCCAAGCCAGAGGCCTTCTTGCTCGCAGAAGTCTATCAACCCGATCTCTATCGCGACTATATTCAGCTTGGCAAAATGGATTACCTCTATGACAAGGTCGATCTGTATGACAGCTTAAAAGCCGTGATCCGCGGCAGCGGCTCGACCAGCGAGATTGGTCGTATTCAACATGAGTTGTGTGATATTGAACACCACATGCTGCATTTTCTCGATAACCATGACGAGCAGCGCCTCGCATCACAGGCGTTTGCAGGTAGCGGAGAACGCGGTAAGCCTGCAATGTTAGTCTCGACCTGCCTGTCTAGCGCACCAACCATGATCTATTTTGGTCAGGAAGTAGGGGAAGCTGGCACAGAACACGGTGGCTTTGGTCAACCTACTCGTACCTCCATATTCGACTATGTTGGTGTCCCGGCACATCAGCAATGGATGAATGAGGGAGAGTTTGATGGCGGCCAGTTATCTCCAGCGCAAAAATCGCTCAGAGCCTTCTACGTTAAGCTGCTTAACCTGGCGTTAAACAACTCAGCCTTATGTGGTGATTACCACGACCTTTACGGCGCTAACTTGCAAAACTTCGCAGAGATGAAAGATAAGCTCTACGCGTTTGCTCGCAGTGATCAGCAACAGGCAGGCATAGTGGCTTGTAACTTCTGCGACAACAACAGCAAACAGGTAGAACTAACCATCCCTGACTCTGTCATTAGTCAGTGGCAGCTGGGTCACGGCGTCTACCCACTCGTCGACAAACTGAACCAACAAGACTATCAGCTCAGGATCACCGAGCGCGGCGCTACCCTTTCTCTGTCGCTGGCACCATTAGCCACGCATTTTATTTGTTTAGATAACCTGCCACTGTATCGAGGCTAACATGCAACCATTGCCCTTTATCTATCACGGCCAGTCGAGTGACTGGCTAGTCCGTGAAGGCAACACCTTGTTGGTGACTCTTATCACCGACAAGGCGATGACTTATTCCAAAGTGATGCTCCGTCATGAACCAGACAACGAAGAGTATCTGATCGAAATGGTATTAAGCCACAGCGACAAATACCTGAATTACTGGACCGCGAGCTTTGAGCTCAATCATGACCGAGACGTCACCCACTATGTGTTTAAACTGCTCACCAAGCAGGGACAATTCTGGCTAGCGGGCAAGGGCGTTACCAGACGTATTCCGGCTAAAGAGAGTCACTTTAAATACAATGCGTGTCACCAACCTCCTGAGTGGGTTCACCAGCAAGTGTTCTATCAGATTTTCCCTGATCGTTTCTGTAACGGTAAACCAGACATCAGCGTTAAACAGGATGAATATCTGGTCTCTGGTGGCAAAAAGGCCGTGGTTGCCAAACAGTGGGGCGAGCCAGTCGATACTACACACGGGAACGGCGGATGTGAATTCTACGGCGGCGATCTCTATGGGGTCGAACAAAAACTCGATTACCTGCAACAGCTGGGGGTAACGGCACTCTATTTGAACCCTATCTTCACCGCGCCAAGCAATCATAAATATGACTGCGCCGATTATCTGCAGATCGACCCTCATCTCGGGACCAACGATCACTTCGCTCAGCTGTGTGATAACCTCCACCAGAGAGGAATGAAAGTCATGCTCGATGCGGTGTTTAACCACACATCAACCGAGCATCCCTGGTTTAATCTGCAGGGGTTACAGCCGACATCTGGCGCCTACCAGTCAGCGCAATCACCTTATCGTGATTACTACTTCTTTGATGGCGATAGTCACCATTACATTGGCTGGAAAGGTATCCAGTCCCTGCCCGTCCTTAACTTTGAAAACCAACAGGTTCGCGACTACATCTATCAAAGTGAAGACGCAGTGATCAAGCACTGGCTTAAACCACCTTATCAGATTGATGGTTGGCGTTTTGACGTGATCCACATGCTGGGCGAAGGTGAAGGCGCCAAGCACAACGCTCATTACGTCAAGGCGTTTCGTCAAGCCGCTAAGCAGGTGAACCCTGACTGTTACGTACTTGGTGAACACTTCTTTGAAGCCAGTCAATGGCTTCAGGGCGATCAGGAAGATGGCGCGATGAACTACTATGGCTTCGCCCACCCTGTCAGAGCCTTGCTTGCCAGACTGGATATTTCTTTCGACCCTATCGAGATCAGCGTTAATGACTTTGTCACATGGCAGGCGGAGGCAAGAGCCAAACTCCCATGGCAAAACCAGCTCGCTCAGCTTAACCAACTCGACAGTCACGACACAGCGCGCTTCCTAGAATTGGTCAAGCATCAGCCTGAGCTGTTTAAGATTGCTACCAGCATGCTATTTAGCTACGTCGGCACACCATGTATCTACTACGGCACCGAGATTGGTATGCTCGGTAGCCATGATCCGGATAACCGTCGCACTATGGACTGGGACGCCGTCGAACAAAGTGACTATTTGCCATGGCTACAACAGCTCATCACGATCAGAAAGCAGTCGCCAGCCCTGTATAAAGGTGACTATATGACCCTTCATGTCGACGATCAGTGTCTGGTTTATGCCCGACTCTATCAGGGTGAAGTGGTGGTCAGTGCCTTTAACCTGAGCAAAGAGACCATTGAGCGCGAGATCCCTGTATGGCAAGTCAATATTGATGAGACTCCACTCACCAGTTTGCTCGATACCTCCATTCACCAGCCACAAAATGGTGCGTTGAAATTGTCACTGCCACCTCTGTCGAGCGCCTTGCTGTCAAACGCTGTTAATGGCTAATATCACACAATTTCATCTATAACTTAGCGGCGCTAACAACCGTTAGCGCCGATTTTTTTGAACATCAGCACATCATCAGATAGTGATATAGGTTTTTTCTATAGAATCGATTGAAATTTGTATTTTTCAATCCTCGATCAGACGAGTAAATTTATCGCCATACTAATGACATGGATTGATTCTAATGAAAAAGCTTCTAAAACCTCTTTCTATCTGCACACTGGCAGTCCTTGCTTCTAGCCCTGTAGCGGCAATGACCGAAGGCGAAATCACCATTTGGATTAACGGTGACAAAAGCTACGAAGGTCTTGCTCAAATCGGTAAACAGTTCGAGGAAGATACTGGTGTAAAAGTTATCGTTCAGCACCCTGAGTCTCTTGAGGCACGCTTTGAAAAAGTGGCGGCAAAAGGCATGGGACCAGATATTATTTTCTGGGCTCACGACCGTTTTGGTGGTTATGCGGAAGCGGGTCTGCTGAAAGAGGTGAATCCAAGTCAGGAGTTTAAAGATAAGCTCGTCGACTTTAGCTGGGATGCGGTCACCGTTAACGGCAAGCTGATGGGCTACCCAATGGCGGTTGAAGCGCCTTCGCTAATCTACAACAAAGACTTATTGCCAGAGCCACCAAAGACCTGGGAAGAGCTTGCTGCAATCCATAAGCAAATGGCGCAACAAGGCAAACAAGCCATTATGTGGGATGTAAAAAATGCTTACTTCACATGGCCGATGATCTCTTCAGGCGGCGCGTTCACATTTGAAAAAGTAGCGGGTGGCTACAACGCAGACAAAACAGGCGTTAACAATGAAGCCGGTGTCAAAGGCCTTCAGTTCCTGGTTGATATGGTCAACCAGGGAGTCGTCAACCCTGATATGGATTACTCTGTCTCTGAAGCCGCATTTAGCAAAGGTGAAGTAGCAATGACCATCAACGGTCCTTGGTCTTGGGGCAACCTGGACAAAATGGGGCTCAACTATGGTGTCGCAGAACTACCAACACTAAATGGCGGTAAAGGTAACCCACTGGTTGGCGTACTCAGCGCGGGTATCAACGCAGCCAGTCCAAACGGTGATCTGGCGGTTGAATTCCTTGAGAACTACCTGTTTGTTGATGACGCACTCAAAGTGATGAACGACGACAAACCACTTGGCGCGGTAACTCTGAAGAGTTTCCAGGCTATCTTAGAAAGTGACGAACGTATCAAGGCAACCATGACTAACGCTGAGAATGGCGAAATCATGCCAAACATTCCGCAAATGACTGCTTACTGGTTTGCTGAAGGCGCAGCGATTGATAACGCTATGCAAGGCAAACAGACGGTGAAAGAAGCCCTGGATACGGCGGCTAAACAGATCGTTAAGTAACCATTCAGCCGTATTTCATTTGTTCCTGTCCTTTGCCGAGAGCCTAGCTCTCGGCTTTTTTACGAATAAGCTCAATCAAAGCCTGAGTCGGCTCTGTAAAATCTCCAACCTTAGTGTAAATACCGACCTGTCCCAACTGCTGCTGGTTAACCCACAGTAACTTCAGTCCAGCCTGCTCAAAGTGCGCCTTCATTTCTGAGGTATATGGCATGATAGCGTTACTCATTTTGACCATATCAACACTGGCAGAGAGCGAGTCAAGCTCGTACGTCACACGGGTATCCTGCGCCGCCGCGCTAAACAGTTCAGCGCCTTCTTCCGTCAGCACATCTCCATGGCGGGCATGATCAGGGGTGACCTTAACCAATGGATAATCACTGGCTTTTTCTACCAGATCCGACTGACCCAATAACGGATGTTCCGGCCTGACATACCAGGCTTCTCGCTCTTGGAACAATGGAATAAAGCGGACCCGATGACGAGAGTGAATACCGACAATTTCATGGCCAATAAATAAGTCAATGTCGTCGTTAATCAAATGGTGCAACATCGATAAGCCGTTACCAAATTCGATGTGCATTGAGCTATGAGGAAACTGTTTGGTAAAGCGCTCAACCGCCTGCGCAGCAAAACACTCCCACCAGGCTTCGCCAACGCCAAGCTTAACCTTACCACCACTGCGCGACTTCATATCAGTAAGCTGATGGATCATTTGAGTATGTTTCTCGAGCACTTCCTGCACATAGCGAAAGTAAACCCAGCCATACTCGGTTAACTCAACTCCCTTCGACTTACGAATAAACAGATCCGTTCCGAGCTGCTCTTCCAATTTTTTAATCGCCGTCGTGAGAGATGGCTGGCTGATAAAGAGTTTATCTGCAGCCGCTTTGATGCTGCCCTGACGAGCCACTTCGTAAAAATAACGATACTGTTTATCCATGTTCTTATACTTCATTTTACAGGAACCGAGAGAGTAGCTTTTGATATTGATTTTTTCTATAGGACAATTCAAATAATCAATTATTTTTGTTGCACAGAGTTCGCTATAGTCGCCACAGTATCCAAATCAATTAAGGCAGTAAAATGGAAAAGCGTTGGTGGCATGACAGCGTGGTGTATCAGATTTACCCGCGTAGCTTCTGTGACTCAAACAATGATGGTATTGGTGACCTTCAAGGCATCATCAGTAAACTCGATTACCTGCAGAATCTGGGGATCGACGTTATCTGGCTCTCACCGGTTTATCAGTCGCCAATGGATGACAACGGCTACGATATCTCAGATTATCAGGCCATTGCGCCCGAATTTGGCACCATGGACGATATGCGCGATCTGATCGAGCAAGCCAAACAGCGCGGGATCCGTATCGTCATGGATTTAGTGGTTAACCACACCTCTGACGAGCACCCGTGGTTTATCGACGCAAAACAGAGCCCAGACAGCGACTATCGCGATTTCTACATCTGGCGCGACGCCAATCCAGACGGCACACCACCAAGTGATATCGACTCTATCTTCGGTGGCAGCGCATGGCAATGGGACGAAGAAAACCAACAGTACTTCTTCCATCTGTTCTCCAAACGCCAACCCGACTTAAACTGGGAAAACCCTCGCGTCCATGACCAAGTGTTTGCGATGATGAACTGGTGGATTGATCAGGGCATTGGAGGCTTCCGCCTTGATGTTATCGACCTGATTGGTAAGGAGATCGACAAAGGCATCACAGGTAACGGTGAACGACTTCACCCATTGCTGCACAAGATGAACAAAGCCACCTTTGGTGATAAAGACTTGCTGACAGTGGGAGAAACCTGGGGCGCGACACCTGAGATTGCCAAGCTTTACAGCGACCCAGCACGCGAAGAGCTATCAATGGTGTTCCAGTTTGAGCACATCACACTGACTTGGCAAAATGGTGACAAATGGCAACCGATCCCACTTGACCTTAAGCAGTTCAAACAGGTATTGACCAAATGGCAGGTAGAGCTCAGTAATCAAGGCTGGAACTCATTATTCTGGAACAACCATGACTTGCCGCGTGTTGTCTCTAAGTATGGCTGTGATAAAGAATACCGCGTTGAGTCAGCAAAAATGCTGGCAACCACGCTGCACTTTATGAAAGGCACGCCCTACATATTCCAGGGCGAAGAGATCGGCATGACCAACGTCGCCTTTGACAGCATCGAGCAATACAAAGACATTGAGACCCTCAATTTCTATAAAGTTAAAACCGAGTCTGGTGTTAGCCACGAGCATATGATGTCCGCGATCCATGAAAATGGCCGCGACAATGCACGAACGCCAATGCAATGGAACAATGACCATCACGCAGGGTTCACAAACGCAACGCCTTGGATTGAGGTTAACCCGAACTATCCAGAGATAAACGTCGCGGCTGCACTGGAAGACCGTCATTCCATATTCTACCACTACAAGCAACTGGTCTCGCTACGTAAAGCGCACCCTGTGGTGGTCTATGGCGACTTTGTTCCGCTGCTTGAAGAACATCCTCAGGTGTTCGCTTACGAGCGAAAAGATGACCAGCAGCACTTAATGGTCGTCAGTAACTTCAGTGCCGATACACTGACTGTTGAGCTGCCTGAGCACCTGCGCCAGCGCAATGTGACTACCTTGATTACCAATATCGAGCCTGTCACCGCACTGGCTGAGGAAATCACATTGAGGCCGTACGAGTCTTATGCTCTGATGCTGTAACAGCAAAACACCGGGTAGCTACCCGGTGTTTTTTTATCTGTTAATACTCAATTACTTGAGCGGTAACGGATACAGTCTAATCTGAACGTTATAAGCGTCGTTGTTGATATCAAATAGCACGTTAACGAAGTCTTCAATGTTGAAGATCCACTCTTCCTCGTAAGTACGGCAATGTAAGGTATCAACCACGTCACCATCTGCGAGACACATACCAAACTCATCAAGCGTAGTATCGTCAGCTACCTCACAGTTATAGACTGTGCCGTTGTATTCAATATCACCAAGTCCATCGTACTCATCAACCACAGTACAGCAGAAGTCTTTGTCAGAGCAGACATTGGTATTGCCATCCAAACAGGACTCGTCATCTTCCCAGTAACATACCTCACCGCTAAAACTGAACAAACCGGTTAAGTTAGTCGCGGTTTTAGCGCCCTTACCTTTCTCGGTCGACTCCCAGCGTTCTAGCGTACAGCCACCATCGTCACAGGTTCCCGGGATCAAAGCACCTTCGTTATCTATTACCCCGATTAACCACACATCATCCGTGCTGTTGTCGCCGTCACCTATGATTGGAATTTCGCGCCCGGTGACACTAAAGTCAGGGCCTCCATCGTCAGTAGGTTTACCTAACACCCGTGCATAGACAGCATAGCCATCCTTGTCGGCTGGAATGCGAACTACCGCCGGATCGTTGCCACTGTAGCCTGTACAGGCATCGGTGACTTGTAAGGTAGTCGAGTCTAAATCCGCATCACTACCGGATTTTTTCGCTGGCCCTTTAGAACCCGACTCCATCAGGATTTGGCTGCTATCACTGCCTCTTGGCATGCTGATCACATTGCCGTAAGCGCATCGATACTCAAAGCCTGCCTGAGTTGGACACTCACCCGGGAGATACTTGTCACCGATAGCATAAAACGGCTCGGTTAAGTCTCCCAAATCCGTATCGGTTATTTCAACAATCTCTACGTACGTTTCGCAAATATGAGTGTCTTTTTTACCATGCAGAATAAGGTTGAAATGCTCTCCACTAGGGAAGCCATTACCCAAATAGGTTCCATCGCTTTTTACCGGTTTCCCCGCCTCTGCTGCCACAGAAAACAGTAACACTGTCGCGACGAGCCACAGATTTTTTGTCAACGTCATACCCAACTCCTACACTTCTCACTCACCATTATTGAGTATATGGTCAATAGCACTTTTGTATTAGAACATATTGGCTAACCAGCGCCTCTGTTAGATCGAATGTTCACAAGACGAAGTTGTGGCACGTGTTATGCGTAATGCTAGAGTCAGGGGTTTTATGTCATTGATGAGGCTCAGACTTACCAGGATAGGATCTGCTCGACCTGATCAATCGTGGTTTCAGCTGACTGGTAATCCACTTGCAGCTCTACAATGCCTTGCTCTGTCGCGACAAATAGGGACGGAAAACTGTTTCCACCAATGCTGCGGGCAAACTCCAGCTCCTGCATAAATTGCTGGTTAAGCTCCTCAGACAATAAGTCCGCTTCGAATCTGGCGACGTCCAGGCCGATGTCATTTGCCAGATCAATCAGTACGTCGTTATCACTTGGGTTACGCGCTTGCAGATAATAGGCATTCTGAATAGCGGCAAGCATGGGTTGTTCTGCACCTTGCTTACGAGCAGCCATGACCGCTCGGCAGGATGGGTAAGTCGAACGGCGCGGCGTGTTTTGGCTCCAAAAGTCATAGTTGAACTCGGTTCCGAGAAAGTCTTCAATCTTCTTCCAGTATGAGGCTATCTGCTGCTGCATCTCCTCTGGCATCGGCTGATCCGAGTCTGGCGCCAATCCCCCGACCACATACTGAATGTCGATTTTATCTTGCAGCGCCTGAGTGATTTTTTGCCAGACGGGTTTATAACCCCAACACCATGAGCACATTGGGTCAAAAACATAATAGAGTTTATTACTGGTCGACATAGTGGCGGCTCCTCCAGTGAGCTCAAACGAGTTAGATTGCTGATAAGACTACCCTGACTATACAAGCAGCCAGACCATTACCACAAGTTGGTGAACTGACTTTGCATCGCGCGGCTTACTGGTAGCTTTTCATTGCCAATCACTACCACCATTTTACCAGTGATCACTTTCTTGACCTTCTCAACCGCTGAAACATTCACAATGGTCGAGCGATGAATTTGCCAGAAATGCTGCGGATTGAGCTGCTGCAACAGCTCCTTAAGTGAGGTACGCAGCAAATACTCCGACTTAGTATCCCCTTCACTGACAAAGACGGAGACATATTTGTCTTCGGCTTTAAAGTAGAGCACATCGTCGGTTGAGATCAGGTGAATGTCGTCGCCTTTACTGGCTCGTATCCAGTTCAGGTAGTTGGGTGTCGCCTGAACGTTGATCTGTTGCAGTTGGCTAAGCAGCGCCGACATGTCAGGCTGTCCGGTGGCACTGTCATTACTAAGACGCGTCTTGAGTCTCGCGATACACTGCTCCAAACGCTTTTCTGACAAGGGTTTGAGCAAGTAATCAACCGCATTGTTTTCAAAAGCCTGCACCGCATACTCATCGTAAGCGGTGATGAAAACAATCTCAGTTTGAGTACCACTGCTCATAAGCTGTCTGGCGGCAGACATACCGTCAAGTTGCGGCATTTTAATATCGAGAAAAGCAATACTGGGTTTGTATTGTTCGATAAGCTCTAACGCTTGCTGACCATTCTGGGCCTGACCGACAATCTCCAGCTCAGGCCAGTATTCGGCCAATAGCTTATTGAGATGATGACGCAACAAAGGCTCATCGTCGGCAATGACTGCACTATACGCTATATGATTCATGATGCTTCCTGCTTACATTTCCAGTTTGGCGATAGGGATTTGAATCACTGCCTTAACGCCACCTGACTCTCCCTGACGAACCGATAAACTCGCCTCTTCGCCATATAAGGCTTTAACTCGCTCACGGGTATTGTCGAGTCCAATTCCATGCCCTGAACTCGCGCTGACGCTATCCAGCCCAACGCCAGTATCCGAGACCTCAATCCTGATGACTTGCTGTTGCTGAGAGATATCAATCACCACCTCTCCGCCTTCCGCTTTAGGTTCTATACCATGCTGAACCGCATTCTCGACCAGAGGTTGCAATAGCAACGGCGCCAGTGGTAAGGACTGAGTGACGTGATTGCTGATCTGATAGTTTAGGCGCTCCCCCAAACGGATCTGCTGAATCGCCAGATAGGCATCGATCAGACTGAGTTCAGCACTGAGTGTCGAATTTGTCTGACGACTATTGTGCAACGTGCCACGGAGCAGCTCGGTCAGTTTCTCCAACATATGTTGCGCCTTTTTAGGATCGTGACCGATAAGCGCGTTGACGTTGGCCAGAGTATTGAACAGAAAATGCGGCTCTATCTGGCTTTGTAGCTGGCGTAGCTGACTGAGCACCAGCGCTTTTTCTTGCTCGGACTGAATACGCTTAGCTGTCTCAAGCTCTTTTTGCGCCAACAGTTTCTGCTCGTGGGTGTAAAAGTAGAAAAAGCACGTCACCGAGAAGATAAAGCCCAGCACCATCACAGGCTTTAGTTGGCTGAAATCAGAGAAACGGTCATAGGTATTGAGCCACCAATAGGCGTTAATGGTGCCAAATACCATGGCAACCACAAGAGAGAGTGCCGTCACGATCTGGTTGGATAACTGAGGTAGCCACCAGCTGATAAGCAGTGAACCAGCAACTGAACTATATCCATAGCCTAAGCTGATCGCCAGATGCTCAGTATAGGGACTCGGCCAGATAGACTGAGTGACAAAAGCGATCACCGCACAAAAGATAGTGGTGTAACCAAAGCTTTTGACTGCATTTGAGGCATAGGAGACTGAGTTATTCATCAAAACTTCCCTTTCAGATTAAGAAAAATCATACGCTTATCAGGCAGATTTGCATATAGAGAGTCTCGGCTTCCTGTCATAAAACGCGCTGCAAGTTCAGCCGAGAGCGAAGCAGTACCTGAATCATAAACCTGATATTCAAGCCATTGTGTGGCAATCACGCCTTGATCTTGCGGTGAATAGAGCAGATCAAACGTCGGTGTTAAATTATCCAGCCACAGTTGCTGCTGTGTCAGTGACCACTGGCTCCATGCCGTCGCATTCATTGTCCAGTGGAACATCAGGTTATGTTGCACTAAATTGACCTGACTTAACCCCTGAGCGTAGGATGATGCCAGAGGAGCCAGCGCATTCGTGGCGTTTAGCGTATCCACTCGCTGATAGGCCTGCTTCCAGTCACTCTCGCTCCAGCTTCGACTATCAAACCAGTATTCAACAATTACATTGTGACCGGTGGCATTGGCCCAGTTGAGGCCAAGCAAAGCCTGATAGCCATCGCTTTGTTTCGCCAACGTCACCGGACTGGTGAATCCTCCTTGCTGATAACCAAGGTAGCGGTTCTGATAGACCGCAGAACCATGCATTGACCACGCGTCATCAAACACGGTCACCACAGAGCCCGCCAACACGCCATGACGTACATCGTCATAGTAAGCCAGTGCCTGCCACTCATTATCACCACTGAGGACATACCGCCTGAGTCCCACCCCCTGCTGTTCTGACGCTTGTTCCAGTTCACTACCCTGTTGTTTGGTCCAGGAAGAGTCGGTGTAAAACACGCTCCACTCACCGGCTAAATCAAAGTAAGAAGCCATTGCGGTGCCTGTCCCTTCTTCAACCTGTATCCCAACCGGATTGCGACGATAAGGTTTAAACAAGTCGAGCGGTCGATATCCGTACCCCACACCCCAGTCCAGTCTGACTTTGCCAAGCGTCACATCGACAGGCAAGGAGAACAATTCCGTCCCCCCTTGCCAGAACAGCTCCTGCACAATCAGTTCTCCTTTATAGCTCTGGGTAGGATCGGAGCTGTAAACCTGACTGCCTTTCGCTGCAACAAGAGCGGTGACGCCGTAGCCTTCAAACTGAACATCAATGACAGCATCAACCGTGTCCGTGCTCTGACGCTGTGGCTCTCCGAGCAAATCGGAATGACGATGCTGCGCCGAGCTGAGACTCAGGGTTGAGTCCCAGTCCAGTTCAAACGACTGAGCATTTACCGTGCTCGCTACCAGCATCGCAGAGATAGGGATCAATGCGCTTTTCATCTATAACTCCGACAAAGCATTTCGGGTCAGATAAGCCGGGTTGTAGTACTTATCGTCGAGCTCAAACGGGCTAATATCCTGATATTCAATCACCGTCTTCTTAGCGGGTTGGATTTGGTCGAGCAGAGTCATGGCAACCACACGGCGCTTACCTTGTCGATCTCCAGAAGTAAACCAAGCCTGTTTGGCGAGCTTTCCTGAACGCAGATACAGATCGGCTTTGATTGGGAAGTCACTCTCTGCATCCAACCACAGATCGATCTTGGCGTAACTTGCTCCCTTAGTGGATGCTCTTAAACGCAAATAGTTGACGGCGCGCGAATCACCATCTACTTCAAGCGTCTCAGGTTTAACAAAGGTTGCCTGATAATCTTCACTCCAGGTAAGAGTCGAAATGTCCCCCACCGACGCTTCACCCAGTAACTTTTGCATCGGCGTGATTCGGATCGGGCGACGGCTTTTCGGCATCACCAGCCAATAGTTGTCGCCCAGCATCAACATCTTTTGTCCGGCTTCAACCTGAGATTTGAACAGCACCAAAGACTCACGGTTTTCACGGGTGTAGACATTGTACTCACGGGTCTTATCCAACTGACCATTCTCATACAGACTCACCATAGAGACGACTCTGGCTGACTCTGAATCTAGCCGATAGTGGTCAGCATTTTTGACCATGGTCTCGACATCTTTCGCTACCGCGCTTGATGCAATGAGCGTAATGAAGAGAGCTGCGCTTATCTTGAGCAGTGAACTAAACATAAATCAGTGCCTCCGTTATTGGCTTCTTGACGCCTTTTGATGCAGACAACCAGGCAGCAGTCACGCAGATTGCCAGTACACCGATGGCGGTCATCGCCAGCAGTTCCGGGGAAAAATAGATATTAAGGGGATAACCTTCTGTGCGACCCGGTGGCGGTGGCATCTGCACATCCACTACCATCAGCAATCCGCTCGTCACAAGGCTCAACGCACCACCAATGCACGAGCCAATCAGGGCAAGGAGGGCTGACTCGCGAACAAATCCAGAAACAATTTCTCGCGGATAAGTTCCTAATGCAGACAAGGTGCCTATCTCACGGGTACGCTCGGTCACCGACATGGTCATGGTGTTGAACAGGGCAACGAATACCACCAGCGCCATTACCGCCCCCATGATGCCGAAGATGCGGTCATAGAGATCTTTCACTTTGCTGTAGAAGAACGCGCGCTCCTGCCAAGGAGTGACCTCGACAGCTTGCTTCAATGCCATCTGTGATAACTGATCGCTAACCCACTGCTCCATCTCGGCGGTGTATTCAGTTTCAAACAGGAACACCGATAAGGTGCTGACTTTGTCGCTACTCAGCAACTGCTGCGCCGAGTCTATATGCACGTATAGCTGGCGCTTATCAAGCTCAGGTACCCCGGTTGAGTAAATTCCGCGTACTTTATAATCGTATGCGTTTAACGCGCCGTCACTGGTGGTCGCGAGCAAGGTGACCCAGTCGCCCGGCTTAACACTCAGGTTGCGCGCCAGATCAACGCCCAGCATCACTTCCGGCTCACTTGGATCATAACGAGAAGAGTGAACACTCGACAGGGTTTTCCCTTCTCGAACATCAAGAAACGGCCCTTTCATGTCGAATTCACGATCATTTACGCCTGTGCCGACAAAGATGGTCGATTTACTGCCGTTTGACACTAAACCGGTAAACTCAACTCTCGGCTGTACACCACGAACCTTATCGTTTGCCAACAGACGTGTGGTGATCGGCACACTGTCAGCAATGCCATTTGCTAAAGGCATCTCTTCATCCTGCTCAAAATAACCGGGCTGACTGATGGTTAAGTGGCCGGTATCTCTGGCGGTGGATTCTTTAAGGGAATCATAGGTGTAAAGACCAAAGCCTCCGGCTGACGTCAGAGCAAAGATAGCAATCGCTATGATAAGTATCGACAACACACTGCGACGGCGGTTGCGCTGTAGGTTGAGATAAGCGAATCGTACAGAATCTGGAATTAACTTGCCCATTTGATTGGCTCCTTGTTGATGGCTCCGTCAAGCAGGTCGATGCTACGATCGCACTGAAGTGCCATACGCGGATCATGGGTCGCAACGATAAAAGTGGTGTCTCGTTCATGGCCGAGACTTTTCATCAGTTCAATCACCACCGAAGCGGTATGACTGTCGAGACTCGCGGTCGGTTCATCGGCAATCACCATTTGCGGTTTATGCACCAGCGCCCGGGCAATAGCGACACGCTGCTGCTGACCACCTGACAGGTTATCCGGACGGTGGTAAGCAAACTCTTCCAGCCCTACTCTGGCCAGAATCTCCAATGCCAACTGTTTTTGCTCCAGCAGTGAATAGCCATTAAGCATCAAAGGATAGGCAACATTTTCCCAGGCGGTCATCACTGGGATAAGGTTGAATTTCTGAAACACAAAGCCAAGCTGGCTGCGGCGCATTCGAGCCGCTTCAAGGGCATGTTTTGGATAAGGCTGACCTGACAGGTTGATCACCCCTTGGTAATCCATATCAAGCAGGCCAAGAATATTAAGCAGAGTACTTTTACCAGAGCCCGAAGGACCGCACAATGCGACCATCTCGCCTTTAGCGATCTGTCCACTGACCGAACTCAGCGCGTTTACCTTCTGCTGACCAATATGATATTGCTTACTGATGTGTTGAAAATCTATCATAACGCCACCTTAAGCTGCTGAGTCTATAAGGGCTTGAGCCTGAATCGTCACTGGATGCTGAGGAGCGCGAACTTGCATCTCTGCCAGCCACTGCTGCGCCTGAGGCTTGTCTTCTGCTCTTAGCGCTGCACGTATCGCGTAGATATAAACCCAGGAAATGGCGTCATAATGCTGCTGACTGAACGACTCATCCGCGAGCAAATCCAGATAGAGATCGTAACCACGCTCAAAGTGATTAAACATATCTGGCAGAGAGGTGAACGTCGCACCTGCAATTGATCTCGCCAGCAGCGACTCTGGCAAGCCCTGACGAATATCCTGCTGCTCTAATGGCGTTTGCTGAGACGCGAGCAGATCCAGCCCTTTGCTGATGGTTGCCAACCCCTGCTCGGTATACTTCATTTTGTTCCATGGCATGAAGGCATCACGTCCCATCAGAGTCTGAGTGCTGCCTAAATAAACCAGACTAAGCGGGTCAGCTCCCTGCTGCGCAATTTGCTGTTCAAGCTGAGCATAAACCCACTCCACTTTGTCTTGATCCCCTTCTGCTGCCAGATTGTACTGAGCAATGACCGCTTCACTGGGTGAGGCCGTCACAGGTGAAGAGATAAGCAGACCACATACGATTGCACTGAGGAGTTTGGCTGTTTTCATGTGATTATTCCTTTCATCATTTGATGGTCAAAGATTACGTACAAAGAGAAAAGCGTGCAGAGCAATGCGACGAATGGGGCTAATCTGGCGTGAATGGTCGAAAATCGGATTAAATGGCGAGCGGTTGTTGCCATGGCGCTGTGCAGTAGTAGATTTTAAGCACTATGATCGTTAAAGTAGCGGCAAAATAGACACAACTTTCCTGAGCCGACGATACATCAGCGAAAGTAACGAAATAGAGAATACTCAAATGATCAGTGACGACAAAATTATTGCAGACCTAGCCGAGCTCGAGGCTTTTCTTATCGCGGTAGAAAGCGGCGTGTTAGAGCTTAACAATGCCGCAGGTGTGGTTCTGGCAACCAACAATAGCGACGGTCGTCGATTCGTCGCTGTTCTGGACGACAAGCATCAGCTTGTTCTTGGCCGCTGGGTAACAGAAGAAGTGTTCCAGACAGGTCAGGACTTAGTACGTAATGGTCCGAGCCGTAAACACTAAATAGAGTCACCGCTGAGGGGGAAGAGAGTATGCTCACCCCTTCAAGGCGAAAAGGCGCAGCTGGCCGTCAACAGGCCAACTGCGTTTCATCCGTTCTGGCATAAAACGGGTGTACTTCAATGACCGTGCTTAACTCATTAAGGCGCTTTAATAGCTTCTTATTAAGCTTCGTTCCAGCCTTTAACAAACACCCTCCGGTGGTAACGAAGATATCATCCAAAATCGTCATCCCATCCTGTAACTGTGACAGCTTCTCTATTTGAGTCACATGAGAGGACACTTCTCTGATCCGCGGCTCACCCGCTAGTGCTTTAGGTTTGTTTGCCGGAATATGCACCTCGGTACTGACCTGCCTGTAAAGGTGCTGCTGATACAGTTTGTTGGGCTCTGACACCGCGTTCTTTATCTGCTCCTGCGCATTTTTCACCGTAATAGGCTTGACCAGAAATGCGTCCACTTCCAGTGTCATACTCGACGCAATCGTCTCAGTATCTGATAGCGTCGTTACCGCAATGATACTGGTCGTACACGGCGCGTTAGTTCTGCCTTCACGTATATGCTTGATCAACTCTAAGCCGTTGACAATCGGCATATTAATATCAGTCACCACTAAGTGAATGTCGTTATTATTGAGCTTTTCTATCGCTTGCTGGCCATGTTTGGCGCTCAACAGGTTTTCATAGCCCGCCTGAACCAGCATATTGAGCAGAGCTTTTCTGGAGAATTTATGGTCTTCGACGACCAAAATAGTGAATTCGCTTGGATCAAACATACTCATAGTCAAACTTCCGTGTTTTCAATGATCGAGTTTTCAATGAGATAGCCTCTAAGACGCTCTATCTCGTTTTTACTTTGCTGTAGGGATTTCGCTAACAACGGCCAGTCTTTTTCAATAGCGGTGTTTTGTATTGACTCAAAGATAGAGGCAATGCCTTCCGCGCCCGCCGATCTGGCCGCCCCTTTAGCAGCGTGGGCAATCTGCTGAAGGTTATGTTCGTCCTGCTGCTCAAGGGCATTTTGTGCCAGCGTAAAGTCTTCAATGACGGACTCCCAATACCCCTCCAGCAAGGGGGCAACGATGGCGGGCTCAGATGTACCAAGAATTTTTTCCAGATTGTCCATGCAGATTGGCGCACTGGTTTCTACTGGCGCGCTACAAGCCGCTTCAGGTTTAGCGACTTGCCCACCAATAGCCAGCTCCATCCATTTTTCCAGCGTCCGGTTTAATGTCGACAGTTCCACAGGCTTGGTCAGATAATCATCCATGCCGGAGATCATACATTGCTCTGACGCCTCCACCATAGCATTCGCTGTAATAGCAATAATCGGGATATGACCTCTGGCTTTGTCCTGATTTTCTATTTTGCGAACCTGCTTACTGAACTCGTAACCGTCCATCACCGGCATATGACAATCAGTCAGGATCAGATCAAACTCCCCGGTCTGCCACATTTGCAGCGCCTCCTGGCCCTGCGTCGCCATTTCGCATTGATAACCTAAATAGGTCAGCTGTCTTTGAAGCACGTCTCGGTTGGTCACCTGATCATCGACAACAAGAATGAGACCGTGTTTCTGCTCAGGCTCGCTGCCCGCACGCTCCTTATGTTCAATCTGCTCGACATCTGGGCTGACGAAGCCTCTCAGTACACTGATAGCATGAGTGAGCAAACTTGGCTTGAAAGGGCTGCAGTTCACGACGTATTTGTTGTCATCCAGACTGCCGACTTTCTCTCCCGGGTCTCGGGTCATCAGCAGCAGTTTATGCAAGCTGAATGGGTTGCCCTCTAGCTCCGCACAATTCCCAGCCAGATAGCCATCGTAGATATCCGGACCGAGCAGGAGCAGGTCAATGTTGACATCGATATTGTTGTGCTTCGCCTGATTGAGCACCTCAACAGCACGTTTGAAAGAAGAGACATAATGCAGCTTGCAATCAAAGCGGGAAAGGTTAATGTCGCAAAACGTAGCCACGTTTTGATCGGCCGAGATAATTAAGATTCTTGAGCCTGAAATATAGTCTGCAGTAAGGTCGACTGGCGGCGACTCGACCGCAATAAAAGGCACTTCGATTGAGAAACGGCTACTCACACCAAATTCACTTTCAACAGAAATGGTGCCCCCCATCAGATCAAGCAGCGACTGGGTAATCGACAAACCAAGCCCGGTGCCTCCATACAGTCTTGTGGTACTGGTATCGGCTTGTGTGAAGGACTTAAACAACCTTTTTAGTTGCTCTTTGGTCATACCGATTCCGTTGTCTTCGACAATCAGGTCAATACATGGCGCAATCCCATTAGAGCCCAGCGACGCCGATACCCAGATTTTACCGACACGCTCGTCCGTACTCTCGGTGAACTTCACCGCGTTACCAATCAGGTTTAGCATGATCTGGCTTAATCGAACGCTATCACTCATGATCATCTTTGGCAGGCTAGGATCGTACGTCAGATACATTTCAATGCCCTTGTTACGCGCCTGCAAGTGGAGCACATCAAGTGTCCGCTCTAATAAACTTTGCAGTTCAACAGGGACGCTCTCCAGAGACATTTTGCCTGCCTCAATTTTAGAGAAGTCCAAAATATCGTTGATGATATGCAGTAGCGTCAACGCCGAGTCTTTAATGGAGCTGACCATGGTACGTTGATCTGACTTGAGTTCCGTTTCGCTCAGCAAACTCAACATGCCAACCACGCCATTCATTGGCGTTCTGATCTCATGGCTCATGTTAGCGAGGAACATCGATTTGGCTTCGCTGGCTGCGTGAGCGGCTTCGCTCTCATTGCGCAGGACGTCCTGAGTATTCTTTTCCTTACTGATATCAATGTTGACCCCACCCATCCCGATCGCTTCGGCGGTGTCCTGAGAAAAAATTACATCGGCCGCCGCTTTGATCCAACGGACTTTTCCGTCAGGTAATACAATGCGAAACTCTGAGTTGAATTGTGTCAATGTCTCTCGGGCGTGCAGCAACGACTGTTCTGCATGATCGAGATCATCCGGATGAACCCGCTCTTGCCACATGGCGTAGTTGTTATCGCATAAGTCAGGGTCAACGCCGTACATCTGGTACATTCGTTCATCCCAGGAGACTTCATTCGAATCAAAGTCCCAGCTCCAGATCCCAATTCCCCCGGCCTGAGTGGCCAGATTAAGGTTTCGAACCACCGCCTCCAGCTCCGTCTGGTTTCTCTTGAGCGCCATTTTGGCGCTGTACTCTGAGCTGGTGTCACGCAGTGTGATAAGAATGTAGCGCTGGCTCTTGATCGAAATATAACGAATCGCCCCTGACAGGGCGATGCGGCGGTTATTGTCATTGAGGTGCAGAGGCTGAGTCAGTAACACCTCCTGAAACATGGGCACTTCACTGAGCTGCTCGTAGATTTGTCCCGGTTTTAAATCGGTTACGACTGAACCTATTTCAAGGCCGAGCAAATCTGTGCGTTCCATGTGAAAAAGCGCCAGCGCCGCATCATTGGCATCGAGGATCTGATTGCTCTCATTAAGCAGAACCATCGCATCCATCGCTTGCTCAAAAATCACCCCTATCTGCAGCTCATGTTCATTGATGGTCTGATGTTGGCTCGATACCAGCTCTTTGAGTCTCTGATTGCTTTGATGAAGCTCTTGTTTGGTCTTCTCCGCATCGGTAATGTCTGTCTGAGTGATGACAAGATATTGAATCGAGTCGTCCTGATGCAGAATCGGCTCTATTCTGAGCCGGATGATCCTGGTTGCTTCTTTACCTTTGATGTCGAGAGAAATCTGTGCAGACTCCTTTGATTTCAATGATTTTTGTAACTGATTAAGTTGTATCGTTGAAAGGTAAGGCGCAAACAGGTTTAGCACTTTAAGGCCAATCAGTTGCGAGTGGTTGCGCTCATAAAATTGGCAGAAAGCGGGATTAGCGAAAAACACGCTATGGCTGCCAACCACACCATCGCAGATCAAAATGCCATCAGGCATGAAGTTTAAGACACTCGTCTTGAGTTCACTCTCGGGTAACGACGAAGAACGCACCGGCAGTAACGAGGACAAAGATAGTTTCATGGCGCCAACCTTGATAACGGTATTTATACTTGTTATAAAATATCAACCTTGTTTCATACTTTAGATTAGTATGGATTGCAAAGTTCAGCAAATGACCAAATTGGGTGACGGCAATTTTAGGTAGTGATATGAACAGCTTGCAAGCAGGCTGCTAAGATTGAAGAGGCTCAGATCTGGCTTAAGCCAGTATGGGAAAACACGTATCCGATAAACAACTTAATACTGTGGTTGTAATAGAGGTGATATGTGATTCTTGAAATAGCCGAAAATATATTTTTTAACATTCAACTAAAAATTTAACTATTAAAAATATTATAAATAAAAAGAAAAAAACTCATCTTTAATATAAGCGAATTATTAATAAACAATCTCACGTAAAAATAAAGGCAGAACCCATTATTGATCTTTATTAAGTCAATAAATTTATTCTGCCTTAATTAAGCCTTAGATATTCTGGTTACACCAGCTAACCATTAATGTTGTGGAGGTGTCCCTTCACCATTTGAAACCACAGCATCGATCTGAACCAGGGCGTCTTGCTCGATAGCCGAAACACCCACGACCGTTCTGGCTGGCAATTCGCCGTTAAAGAAACGCGTATAAACCTCATTCACCGCATCAAGATCTTCGATGTCTTTCAGCTGAATATTGATCTTAACGATATCGTCCATCACGTGATTCACGCTTTCAACAATCGCTTTAATATTGGTTAAACACTGCTCTGCTTGCTCTGCCACTCCACCACTGACCATCTGCTTTGACTGTGGATCAAGAGGCAACTGAGCCGCAATATGGTTGTAGTGCGAGAACGCGACTGTTTGTGTATGCAAAGGATTCAGCGGCGCGGCTTCGGTGTTGTTTGCGCGGATCACAATACCATGTCTGTCTTCAACTTCTTGTGGTGGTGTACCATCACCATGGGAAACGACAACATCAATCTGAACCAAAGCTTGCTTCGGCAAATCCTTAACAGCCGCAACCGTGCGCGCTGGCACGTAAGCGACAGTACGTGCAATCGCCGAGTCTGGGAAGAAGGTGCTGTAGACTTCGTTCACGGCAGGTAAATCGGCAAGATCTTTCAGGTAGATGCCCACTTTTACGATGTCATCAAACGGTACATCGATGCTTTCCATGACTGCCTTAATGTTTTGTAAACACTGACTTGTTTGCTCTTTGATGCCACCAGCAACCAACTCGCCTGTTGCTGGATTTAACGGCAACTGCGCAGAAATATTGTTGTAGTGAGAGAAGGCAACCGTCTGAGTAGACAATGCACTCACCGGTGCCTTGTCGGTATTTCTCGACAGCTTAATCAGCGGACAAGGCTCTTGCGGAGCGGTACCTTCACCATTTGAGATCAGCGCATCCATCTGAACTAACGCATCACCTAGCGGCAGCGCGTTAACCGCAACCACAGTGCGCACCGGCAGAAGATTTGGGAAGAAGGTCGCGTACACTTCATCAATCAAGGCTAAGTCATCGATATTCTTAACAAAGACATGGATCTTAACCACATCATCCATAACGTGATCGATACTTTCCACAATCGCTTTGATGTTTTCAAGACACTGTTTCGCCTGCTGCTTAATATCGCCTGCGACAATATGACCGGTTTTAGGATCGATCGGTAATTGCGCTGAAATATTGTTGTAGTGAGAAAACGCCACACTCTGTGTTGATAATGGGTTAATTGGAGCCAGTTCAGTATTTCTTGAAACCTTAATAATTCCGCCACTCATTTCGATGCTTATCCTTCTATTTAAATTAGAAAACTATTTATATTTGTAGGGTTGAGTTTTTATAAATAAGTGTCGAGATAGTAGGGAAATAAAATAAAAGTCATTGTGACTAAAATCAAATTATGTGGTCACTAGCACAGCGATGAATTGTGGATATTTAAGCACTGGCAGACTAATTATCCAACCATTATCAATGAGGCGTTGAAACCGTCCAACTATTTCAATGTAGTTTTGCGGTAATAGTGCATAGATACCCAACCAAAATCTTCTCAACACTGAAGGGTTTCGTTCGTTTCTGATATCGGCCTCACAACATACTCCCCTTTCGACAAGACCAAAGTGGATTTGAGCGCGGTTTCACTCGCCAGAAGTGCATAAAGTTTTGTGGGTCTGAACCTCCGTCGACTAACCAAAAGCTTCTACCACTGATCAAACCTATAATTCTTATTGATATCAATATCATGTAAAGCCAGTTGCTATGTGAACCCTTCAGCAGTTTTTTAAATTCCTAGCGATTGAGTTATATTCACTTAAGTTAAGTGTGGTAGTTATTGCATTTACTCAACAAATAACTTAGATGTATATCACACTCCATGTTGTATCTACTGCCATTACTGCGCGCTAATAAACGGTATTTGTCTCAAGCAAATTGGGGCTTTCTGATCAGAGCACTACTCATCAGCCTTATTCCAGTAGTTACACATGCGTCGGAGTTACCGATTGGCCCATTAACAACGCAAGATATTGAAAATGAGCAAAAGCAGCGTTTAGAGCAGATTGAGCAGAACACTCAGTCGCTTCAGGAGCTTGTCCCAACGCCAACCCTGCCTGAGCCCAAACCCATAGAAAGCAGCCAGTGTATCGAGATTAAGGCCATCGTTTTCGAAGGCAACACCATTTACGACAGCAATACACTGACTGAAATTAGTGGCTTCCAGTCAGGCTGTATCGGACTCAATACCATCAATGAGTACCTGCGCAATATTTCTAATCATTATATGCAGGCAGGCTACGTCACATCGCGTGCGTTTATGACTCCTCAAGATCTCTCTGGAGGGGTTTTGCAGCTAGTCATAGTGGAAGGAAAAGTCGAGAAAGTCCTGTTTAACGGTCAGGAGTCTGGCGCGTTAGATATGGCACTACCTGATAGTTCGGGCAAGGTACTCAACCTAAGGGACATAGAACAAGGTCTGGATCAGGTCAACCGCTTGTCTCGCTACAATGCGCAAATTAAACTTCTTCCGTCAGCGCAGCAAGGTTACTCAATTGTTGATATTCAGTCTGCTCCACACAAGTTTGGCTCCGTAGGCGCTGGCTTAAACAACAGCGGCCAGAAATCCACCGGAGAGCAGCAGATATCACTTAGCGTAACGGCAGACAACCTATTCAAACGCCTTGACCAGTGGAGCCTTACTGCAACCAAAAGCGCTGCCTATATCGATTCAAAAGACTCCGAGAGCCTCTATCTTGGCGTTGACATCCCTTACGGTTATTGGAATGTCGGTTTTCGCACCTCTTACAGCACCTATCACACCACCTTTACTAATCAGGGCTTCACGTTTGATTCATCGGGTCAAACCAATAGCCATGATCTCGACATTAAATGGTTGTTATTCAGAGATAGCATCAGCAAGTCTTCACTTAGAGCCAACGTTAAACACCGCCGAGAAAAAAACTACATTTTAGGCTCTCTTGTCGAAGCCAGTTCAAGAAATCTCTCTTCTGCTGCATTAAGTTGGGAACACAGTACCCGTCTGGCAGGAGGTTTTTTGAGTGCAGCTCCGAAAATTGCTATCGGGACGGACTGGTTTGGTGGAGAAGAAACCCTATCAAGTGATCCGGCGCTACCCGACGCTGAGTTTGTAAAAGGCTCCCTGACAGCAAGCTACACCTACCCTATCGCCCCTTCTCTAACGATGACCAGTACCCTGTTTGGCCAATGGAGCAACGACACTTTGTATGGCGCTGAACGTATCAGCATTGGTGGCGAATACTCGGTCAGAGGCTTTAAAGGAACTTCCCTCTCCGGTGATGAAGGCTATTACTGGCGTAATGATTTGACCTATCGAATCGGTCAGTGGCCGTACATCGGACAAATTACTACTGTGCTGGCTTTAGATACAGGCACCATTTCAGAAGACAACCGAGACCAATATGAAGGCGGCTCTCTGCTTGGCACCAGTTGGTCATTAAACTCGCAGGCTAAATACGCTTCAAGCTCACTGGCTATAGGCCTTCCGATTGAAGCCCCGTCACGACTCAATGCCGACGACTACGTGGTTCATTACCGCATTAACGTCACTTGGTAACCATTAAGGTAAGCAGAATGGATAAGAAAATAAGTAAACTGAACATCTGGCTGACCTATTCATTGTGCGGTGTTTTAACACTGCAGCCTGCCCTTGCCAACGTCGTGATTGATAGCGCTTCAGGCAACACCAGTAAGACTCAGGCAGGTAATGGTGTTGAAGTCGTCAATATCGCCACTCCCAACAGCAAAGGACTCTCGCACAACAAGTATCAGCAGTTTAATGTTGATCCTTCCGGCCTCATCCTCAACAACTCAAAGGCTCAGCTTGCCCAGTCGCAACTTGGCGGCATATTGCAAAATAACCCCAACCTAAAAGGGAAGGCAGCGAGCGTTATTCTCAATGAAGTGACGGGGGCTAATCGTAGCCAATTAGAGGGTTATACCGAGGTATTTGGGCAGCAGGCTAACGTGATTCTAGCCAACCCTTACGGCATTACGTGTGATGGGTGTGGCTTTATAAACACGCCGAGAGTGACGCTTTCAACCGGGTTGCCTGAAGTGACGAATGGAGAGCTAACTGGGTTTGATGTCGCAGAAGGGAGCGTGACGATTGAAGGGCTGGGGCTAGATGCCACAAACCAAACCTATTTCGATATTATCAGTCGTACTGCTGAGATAAACGCCAATATACATGCGAACGATCTATCTGTAATCACTGGTAATAACAAGGTGAGTTATCAAAGTAATCACGTGACCGAAAAAGCCTCAACGTCGTCGAGTAAACCTGCGCTCGCCATTGACTCGTCTTCTTTGGGCGGCATGTACGCTGGGCGTATTTCTTTAGTCGCGACTGAAGATGGTGTTGGGGTGAACGTCGGCAATCTTGTGTCGAATGTAAGCGATATTATGCTCACGGCCGATGGTAAAGTGCAGCTTGCGTCAGCGCAGAGTGCGAAAAACATCGACATTACGAGCAGCCAAGAGGTGGCGTTAACTAACCAGCAAGTGGCGCAAGAGCAGCTCAAGATTAGCGCCGATAACCTCGTATTGAATCAAACAACAGTCACAGCAGGAGATTTGGTTGAATTTACAGTGGACAAGAGCGTCACGGCTCATGACAGCCAATTGTTCAGTGGTATAAAAAACAATAATCAAACCAATGCGGCGGCGGTACTTAACATTAAAGCTGCCCAACTCTCTTTACAAGATAGTGAAGTTATTTCTAAAGGTGACTTATCGGGCCCGGTTACCTCGTTAGCGCTGGACTCAAACAGTGCCGTTGCGGCGAGTAATATTGCACTCACAGATGTTGAAACCATTGAAAATGACGGTGAGATTAACGCAAATTCAACCTTAGACGTTGGCGCAGAGCAGCTGACATTCGCTGGCTCTGGCACAATGACCGCAGACTCCATTCAGATAGAGGTGAACTCTGCAAATCTTGATAGTCAGATGACCGCCAAGACATTATCTGTTGAGTCGCAATCGACGTTAGATATTGGGCAAACGGCCAATTTACAGTCAACGGACACGATGACGCTTAATGCGGAGGAGCTCACTCAAAAGGGCAGACTGACTAGCAATGGCACTCTCACCCTTGATGCCAGCAGGCTTACTCATGAGGGTGCAGCGAATGCCCATCAAATTGTCGTAGGCTCTGAGTCGTTAGAGCAACGCGGTCAACTTATCGCGGAACAAGACATTTCTATCACCGCCAGTAATGCAAATCTATCGGGCCAGACTCAAGCCAGGCAAAGCCTTCAAGTTACTGGTGATACAATCAATGTGACCGGGACGTTAGAAGCCACGCAGCTCGACTTAACCTCTATATCAAGCATCAACATTGACACACCAGCACAACTCAGTGCCATCAATCAGTTTTCCGTTGATACCAATGATGTATCAAACAGAGGCCGCATTCATTCAGGCGGCGGGCTGACTATTGGCGCTCATACCCTTGAGCAGCAAGGGGCTCTGACCAGTGTCGGTGACCTGCAAATAAACACAACAAGTTTAGACATACAGAGCGATATCGAAACGCAAGGTAACCTCAATCTTTCTGCCTCATCGGTCACCAACAACGCTCAGGTGATTGCTGGTCAAAACTTAACCTTGTCTGCTCAAAGTTTATCGAACAATGGGACGCTTACGGCCAGCGGTGATACGTCTGTTTCATTAGCGAATAACGTTACTCATGGCTCATCTGGGATGATATCAGGGCAAAATGTCACATTTTCTGCAACCGACGTTGATAACTCCGGTACGCTACAGGCATTGGATAGCCTAAACCTGACGGTTAGTTCTCTGCTCAACAAAGGTGGGTTGGTTGCATTAGGGAATTTAACGGCAACAGCATCAAATAGGATTGATAACCAGAGCCTGATATACGCAGGGAACAACGCCAACCTTTATGCTAATACCCTGCACAATACGTCAGATATTGTGGTTGGAAATGATTTACTCATTGCCAAAAATGTAGCAAAACAGAAGAGTTCTAGCGTCACGAATAGCTCAGGGAGTATTGAGTCATTGGGTGGGGATATTGGTATCTATACCAACAACCTGACCAATAAGCGTACCACTCTATCTGTTCGTAGTACGTCAACAATAGATAAACGAGCTAGCTTTACTCCAGTGTTTGTTGCCAATGGAACAGCATATCAGCCAGAACATCACACAACCAGCTACAGCAAATCAAACTCAAGAGATCATCACAACCGTACTTACTATAGGCACTTTATTGATAGTGGGAGGACCTTCTCTGCTATAGCACATAAGGAAGGAAAACAACTAGTTGCAGCTAGCGGTGCATCGATAGTATCGGCAAGGGACAACCTCTTTATCGATGCTTCAAATGTAGTTAACAACAGCAGCAAAATCGCTGGTAATAATGTATCAATCAAGGCGGGTAGCTTAACAAACCAAGGTTATACATTTTCAGAATACACTACATTTTATGATTATGAGTTGAGATCTACGGGAAGTCGTTATAACTCAAGTTGGGGCGACTTTATCTTTGATCGCACCAATACTCGAAAAGTCAAAACCGGCTCTTCGGGTCAACTTAATTCTTCTATCACTGCCAGCAACAATTTAACGCTTAACGTTGCGAATAAGGTCAATAACTCCACACTTAAGGCAAACGCCACCGCTGTTTCGCCAACGAAATCGGCGCCCGAGTTAAAGACGACATCTTCTGCATCGGTGACGGGCCCGACTATCACTTTTGCCAACAAGAACGATATCGCCTTTCCTGAGTTTGCGTTCCCGACGGCGCCTAATGGGTTATTTGTTCTCTCGCCTGACCCTAAAGGTAAGTACCTTATTGAAACTAACCCTTTATTGACCAATATGGGCAATTTCTTAGGGTCTGACTACTTTATGAGCAGTGTGGGCTTCAACCCAGAAGCCGATGTTAAGTTCTTAGGGGATGCATTTTATGATTCACGCATCATTAGTCAGGCCATTTTTGAGCAAACCGGTCAGCAGTACCTAAACGATTCTATAGGTAGCCAGCTTGAGCAAATGCAACAACTGATTGATGCTGCAGAATCTCAGAAATCATCACTCAACCTGACTGCTGGCATTGCACTCTCTTCTGCGCAAATCGCTAATTTGACTCAAGATATCCTTTGGTATGAAGAGATTGAGATCAACGGACAAAAAGTGTTAGCGCCTAAACTTTACCTAGCTCAGGCAACCATCGATAACTTGAGCAGCGGCGCTCAAATTGCCGGTTCAAATGTCAGTATCGATGCTGGCGACCTAGCCAATAGCGGCTACTTGTCAGCTGACTCAACTCTGAGTGTTAACAGCGCAAACAGCATCACCAATATTGGCGGCACGATTGCGAGCAGCAGCGATGTCTCGTTAACCGCTGAAAAAGACATCATCAATGTAAGTGGTGATATTAAAGGTCACGATGTCTCACTTGATGCCACCAATGGCAGCATCATTAATGAGACCCGAGTGACAACCAGCACCGCTTCTCTGGGCAACAATCGAGGCTCGTTCACGGATGTCGGTAAGACGGCTGCAATTACCTCAACAGGTAACTTGACACTTAGCGCGGGTAAAAACATAGAGAACCATGCGGCTGATATTAACGCAGGTGGAGATGCCAACTTACATGCCGGGCAAGACACCATTATTAGCTCGAAAGAACAAACCCATGGCTATGACGTGACTGCGCGAAGATGGCGAGAGGGAAAAAATGACACCTCTCAAATTGCCTCGGCAGTGACAGTCGGTGGCAACCTAACCATGAGTGCGGGTCAAGATATTGCAGTCACCGCTAGCCAAGTGACATCAGGCGAGAGCCTTAGCTTGGCGGCTGGCAATGACATTACCGTTCAGACCGCACTCAATAAACAGTCAGATCATAACTATCGCTCAAACTACACAGAAATCAACCGCACTACTCAACATCAAGGCTCTATGCTGTCAGGGTCAAATGTCGCGATACGTTCGGGCAACAATGTCAATGTATCCGGCAGTACCGTTTCTGCCTCTGATTCAGTCGACATCGCAGCCAAAGGCGACGTCAACATCCTTGCGGTCAACGACAGCCAATACCATTACGATAAAACAGTCACTAAAAAATCATTTGGCCGCAGTAAAACCACCATCAATGAAACTTATCGAGAAACGGTTAAAGGGAGTTCTATTTCTGCAGGTGATCGCATCTCTATCAAAGCCCAGAACCTAGATTCAGTGGTAACGGCTGGCGGTGATAGTGATATCAATATTATTGGTTCAGCGCTTAATGCTGACAATGAAGTGACTCTATCTGCCGATGGCGACGTCAAGCTCGCAGCCCAAACATACAAACAGTTTGAACGCCATGAAACCATCAAGAAAGGCTTCGGGGGACTAAGTGGCCGTAACCAAGGCAGCCTTGATGACGCCACGCTACTCAACAGCAGTTACTTAATCAACTCAGGCAATACGTCGATCACCGCCGGGCGAGATATTGGCGTGATTGCCAGTGAAGTGACCAGTGGCGGAGAGGTGAACCTCAATGCGGTAGAAGACGTGCTGATTGCAGCGGGCGATGTGCTTAAGAAGAGCCAGCAGTGGGATGAAAAAATGTCATTCCTAAGTGGTGGCAATCTGTTTGAGATGGAGAAAAAGCGCCAAGGTGAAGAAACCTCCACGGCTCAATCAAGTTCAATTCATTCCGGCGGTAGCCTTACTGTTAACGCTGGTTCAGTCAAAGTCGTTGGTTCTGAGCTAAATGCCGACCACAATGTTAGCCTCACCGCAGATACCGGCGATGTCGAGATTCTCGCTGCTCAAGAAACGACGAAAACGTTTGAAAGCGAAGAGAAGCTCTCTATCAGTTTAGGCGATGGTCTTGATGGAGTGAGCGTTGAAGATGGTCAAATTAAGATCTCCCTTGGTGATGCGAGCTACGATAAAGTCAAACAACAAAGCGATGCGTTGAATCACAAAGAGAGTGTGGTGAAGGCTCAGAATGACCTGGCGGTCAATGCGGAGTCATCGATACTTGTTGAGGGCTCAACACTTGCTTCAGATAGTGATGGAAATCATCAAGGTGACTTGAGTTTAACGGCGAAAGACGATGTCACGATAAAAGAAGCGGTTGATACGCTCAGCGAGCAACGTGAAGAAATTCATGGCAAAGCAGAAGCGAGTCTTGTCGTTCAACATCAAGCTGTTGAAGTGGCCAAAGCGGCGCTAGCACTCAAAGAAGCAACGAAAAAACTTAAACAAGCGAAAGCCGATTTTAAGCAATATAAAAAGGGACTTGATTCTTTAGAGGCAACACTAGCAACACTTGAACAAGAGTATAAAGCTAAAAAGCCAGGTGTTATTTATGAAGATATCGAAGAACTTCAAGATTTAGTCTCTGAAGTGAAAAGCGATGAAGCTTGGTATGTGGCAGGCGTCGCACTAGCGACTGAGAATGTTGCCTCAAAGACGACATTGTTAGTTCAACAAACGGCGGCTGCCGCTCAAAGTACAGGGACGTATGGATTTAACGCAGGCTTACACTTAGATATTGAAGCGAGTAAGACTCAGGCAAGTTCTCAACAGACGACATCAGTCGGTTCACAATTGAGTGGCGAAAACGTAGTTGTTCGCGCGGGGAACCGTGAAGGTAACCAAGCTAACATTAGTGGTTCTACCCTAGCGGCTAACGATAACCTTGAAATAGCGGCCAATGAAATCACCATTACGTCCTCACAAGATACCCAAAACAGCAAGTCTGAGACTCAATCGGGACAAATCGGCGCATCCATGACCGTTTATGGGGCGTCGACGGGCATTAACTTAAATGCCAGTTTTGACCGCAACCAAAGCACTTCGTCTTCTGTTACTCACAATAACAGCCAGTTAAACGCAGACAACATCACCATTACGTCAACTCAAGATACCAATATTAAAGGGGCGACAGTCGCAGCGAATGACAGTTTGACTGTTGATGTTGGTGGTAACTTGAATGTTGCGTCTGTTCAAGACCGCCATAGTTCGAGTCAAAAAGGCATGGGCATAAGTGGAGGCCTATCTCTGAGCGGCGGTCAAACTGCGGATGGTAACGGCGCGTTGCCAGAAGGAACCTTAAATAGCCTGAAAGGTGCCGGGAATCTGACAGGCGCAAGCGGAGGATTCAATACCTCCAATGGACGAACACGCACTAAACAAACGGTACTGACAAGCCTAAACTCCGGTGGTTCTGCAGACATCACGGTAGCAAACAATACCAATGTGAAAGGGGCGCTGATTGCGACCACAGACGAGAATGGACAAGATAGCGGAGAGCTGAACCTGACGACTGGATCGCTCACTTTCGCCGACCTTTCGAACACCAGTTACAACCAAAATAGAAGCATGGGGTTAAACACGAGTGTCGGAGTAAATGACGGTGAACTGGATTCAACCAATAATTCAACGTCTGTTCAATACAAGAATACGTCGGGTTACAGCAAATCCAAGACTCTCGCGACCATAGGACAAGGTCAGTTAACCATCGCGGACTCAGAAAACTCCGACGACACCTCTTCCCTAAATCGCGACACCGAACATACAGAAAAGGACTTGTTCACTGTTGACCGTAAGCAGGGGGATATAGATGTTACTGTTGATCACCGTCTGTTGACCGAAAATGGTAGGAAGCAGATAAAAGAGGACGTCAAGCGGACGGAGTTAATGGGTAAATCATTAGCTGATGTTGCGCTTGAGGACTCCGTTAAGCTAGCTGATACCTTCGAACATATGGATGTGGTGCAGAAGGAACTGGATGTACAACTGCTTATTGCTCAGAAGAAAGGCGATGCTGCGGTTAACATCAATAACCTTGAAAATGCTACCGCTCAACAGAAGCAAGATGCGATTAATGATTACGCTGCTGCTTACTCCGAAGTATTCGGTATCTCTATCGAGAGTGCCTTGGTTATAGCGGTTAATAAGTCGATTGGTGGTGCGCACTATACAGGTGACAAGGGCAGCAACATTGTTCTAAATGATAAGGCAATGAAAAATGCTCAAGACTATATGAATACCTTGGCGCATGAAGTTACTCATGGATTAGAGAAGCAAGGCATTATCGGAGATAAAGGAGAACAAGGGGAAAACTACGCTGAGCTGATTGGAGGTTATGCCGAAGGTAACTACGAATTTGCACTGGAGAACAGCGGTCTAGGCAAGGTTAATAAAGGCAATACTAACTCTCATATTGGGAATGATTCTAAAGCTGTTGTGGATGCTAGTGAGCAGTTTAAAACAGTACAGAAGTCAGGAACGGAAATTGATTATTACCTGACTCAGCCTGAGGCAAGAAGAAAAGCGGAGCTTACAGAATTTCTGTTAAATTGTACCGACTCCAGTTGCAGAGACACTGAGGAGTTTAAATCAAAACAGAAAGAACTTGTTGCTCTTAATAAGAAAGATGAAGAGCGAGATTTAGCTTACAAAAAAGCGTGTTATTCAGGTGGAGGAGACGAGTGTAATAGTGAATCTGCAAAAGTTGTAGCTGCTCACGATACTTGGGATAAAGAAACAGCCGTAAAAGATAGCTCTCTTACTTCAGAATACATTGATATTACGTCTAAGAATGCTGAAGCAGAAGCTCGCCCTTGGGAATTAGCAGCAGGTAGTGCTCTGGCAGAAATGCCGACTGATGCGTTAATAGGTGCTATTAGTGCAGTTCCTGAAATGGTAGATCTTGCAACAACAGCATCTGCCGCCATGCAAGGTGATGAGGGGGCGCAGCAACAACTTAAAACGATGTATGAATCAGTAGTTGAGACGATGTCTGATCCTAATGGTGCTGCTGACAAATATATTGCTGATATTCAGGCTAAGGAAGCGAGTGGCGAGATTTCATCGTTTGAAGCTAAGAAGCAGGTATCTAAGTTCTATATATCTGTTGCAGCTGCTGCAACGGGGTCTGCGCATGGAATTACCAAACTTGGTGGTACCAGTTTGGATGTACTGGAGAAAGCTGGTAACTCTGCAAGAGATATCGCTAGTAGGGTAGATGTGACATTCGAACAGGGTACCCTCGGTAGCAACTTAGGGAACATGAAATTTGAGCTGAAACCTAAAGCTAATGATGCTGCTGAGGTAGTCAGTGATTCAACAAGCATACAAAACGTTGAATTAAAGCCAGAGGGTAATTTCTCTAAGCTAGATGATCCAGCAGATACTTTCAGAACACCAGAGGCACCTGAAGTTTTAAGAGCTGATACAGATCACCCTCAAAATACTGGTAGCTACGTATTAGATCCAAGTAATAGAGGGAATAAATCAGTCTCGAATAGGCAAAAATACATGGGTAACACTCCTAGTAAAAACTCCACCGTTGGTCAATCTGTTCAAGAACGTATGAGAAGCGATGGCACTTTGAGGGGAGAGGGGAATGAGGCAGAAGTGTTGGGCTCTGATGGAAACTGGTACTCCATAAAAGATACAGACATGGGGCATATAGAAAGCGCCGTGGATTATTGGAATGAAAAGGGACGCTATTTTGGTCCTAAGTCAAAAGAAGTTAGGGAATTTATGAAAGATCCTGAGAATTACATCCTAGAACCAAGTAAAATAAATAGGTGTAATGGTGCTAAATGTGGAAAAACATATGCTCCTCCGGCGTCAGAAGAAGAACTAAAGATAAGATTTGATGAGGATGAACTGTAATGAGTAATGGTGAACTGAGTGACGAGATTTATAGAGAGATCAGCTCATTATCCGCATACGGAGACAAACTAGTAGAAGCCAACCGAATTGATGAAGGTATAGGCAAGTACAAAGAAGCTTTGTCTTTTATACCAAAACCATATGAGGACTGGGAGGCTGCGACTTGGTTGTTCGTAGCTATTGGAGATGCGAGGTTTCGTCAGAAAGATTATCTAAGAGCATTAAAATGTTTTATCAATGCAGTTGCATGCCCCAATGGTATCGGTAATCCATTTATACACCTGCGTCTTGGACAGTGTAATTTCGAGCTGGGAGAGAAGAAGTTAGCGGAAGAAGAACTTCTAAGAGCTTATATGGGAGGTGGAGAAGAGATTTTTGAAGAGGATGATTCCAAGTATTTTTCTGCGATCTCTTCTCTTGTTTAGATTAAAGGCAGTTGGTCATTATAATATGTACGCCACTCGCCCGAGTGGCGTCCCATTCCCGAGAACCACCCATTCCACCCACAGAAAAATAACAAAAAAACAACGAAAAATAACAAGGACAGGCACCATAAAGAATACTGACTAGCAACTCATTGCCCTCTCCTTATTTTCAGCCTACATAACCATCACTCATGAACCTACTGATGGTTTTGTTGGTTATTGTGACGGAAAATGCGAAGTAAAGAATTGATGAGGCGTGACAAGGCAGGCAACCGTTAGGTACGCATTTTAAATGCTGAGTTCATTCAGGCTTACTCAATTTGAAAGGCGTGCACCCTTTGCCTATTCAAACTAGATTTGAAGCGGTTCAGAGTGTGGCGAGACGCTATGTAAAACACACGCTTAGATTCAAGCTGAGTAACGACCTTTTAAATTAACAAGGGCAGGCACCATAAAGAATATTGACTAGCAACTCATTGCCCTCTCCTTATTTTCAGCCAACATAACCATCAATCATGAACCTACTGATGGTTTTGTTGGCTATCGTAACGAAAAATACGAAGTGAAGAATTGATGAGGCGTGACGCTATTTAAAACACATCCCAAAAATCCAAAGCCAATACTGTTTAATTTATTGATTACAAAGGATTTTCAATACATCACTCGGTAAGGGTAATTGCAATTTTATTAATAGAATTTCGCTCAAACTTTGGCAGAAAAATATGCCTCGCAGTGAGATCTCAAACCCAAAACATTAATTAGACGAATGATATTCAAGTTGTTGCACCTTATCTTCAGTGCGCTTTTTAAGCACAATTATAAAGGATGTAACATAATGAAAAACGGATACAAACTTTCCGCTCTAGCTATCGCTATCATGGCTTCTTCGTCAGTTGCTGCAAACGTCAACTCTGAGCCAGATCCAGTAAACTCGCCTTTCATCAAAGATGCTAAAGGCAACATCATTGAAGACTACTCGCGTCAACCCGTTGAGCCTGCGGTATTCTCCATGCGTCTGTTTGGCGCACCGGCTGAAGATCGTGGTGATTGGTTCAACATGTCCGCTAATTATTCGAACATTCAAGGGGTAGGTGCCGACATCGTTTATGATTTCATGCTCCCGCCCCTTAAGCCACAGCCTATTATTGTGGCGGTGTTAGACTCGGGTGTCGACATTGATCATGAAGATTTGAAGAACAAACTTTGGGTCAATGAAGATGAGATCCCAGGCAATGGTATCGATGACGATAACAACGGCTACATTGATGATGTCCACGGTTGGAACTTCTTAGGTAACTCACTAGGGATTAATGTGGATCAAGACACGCTTGAAGTGACCCGCGAGTACAAGAAATACCTGGCACTAAAAGAAAACAATGACTGGATTTCACCTAAAAAGCGTAAATACTATCAAGGTGTTGAAGCCGACTACCTCGAGAATGTGGAATATTACACCTCGGCTCTGGAGCAAGTGACCGAAGCCACTGAGCAAGCCAACGACTACAAAGCGCAGATCCTGGACTTGGTTGATCATAAGGACTTTACGGTTGCAGGTCTGCAGACTTTACTCGACCACTCGAACCCTGATGTAAGCGCCGCGGCGCAGGGTCTGATCAGCCTGTTTGACTCTTGGTACTCCTTTGACTACCTAGAGTCTCGTACCAACCGCTATAAAGAGTCGCTGAACTATCATTACAATCTGGACTTTGACACCCGCAAAGATATTGTGATGGACAACATCAATAACCCGTGGGAAAAAGGTTACGGAAACAACGACGTAAAAGGCCCTGTTGGAGCTCACGGGACTCACGTAGCGGGTATCATTGCCGCGCAGCGTGGCAATGGTTTAGGTATTGATGGTATCGCCGATCACGCCCAGATCATGGCGATTCGTATGGTGCCAAATGGTGACGAACGAGATAAGGATATCGCCAATGCCGTGCGTTACGCGGTAGACAATGGTGCCAAGGTCATCAACATGAGTTTTGGTAAGAGTTACTCGCCGCGCAAGCACATCGTTGATCACGCCTTCCGCTACGCTGCGCGCAAAGGTGTTCTGATTGTTCACTCTGCGGGTAACAGTAAAACGGATAACGATATTAAGCCAAGCTTCCCGAACCGCTTTGCCAAGCACAAGTGGTCGCGCCCAATCACGACCTGGATGGATGTCGGTGCATCGGCCAAATATGCCGATGACTCTATGGTCGCAAGCTTTAGTAACTTTGGTCAGGAGACCGTTGACGTCTTTGCACCGGGTTACCGCGTGTTGTCCTCCACACCAGGCGACAACTATGCGGCCTACAGCGGCACGAGCATGGCAGCGCCTGTGGTATCCGGTGTCGCAGCGCTGGTCTGGTCTCACTACCCAGATTTGTCTGCGCAAGAGTTAAAACAGTTGCTGATGACTCAGTCACGCACCTATCCAGAACTATTGGTTAAGAAGCCGTCCAGTCCTGAAGATCTCGTGCCGTTTAGCAGCTTGTCTATTTCTGGTGGCATTGTCGATGCCGAAGCGATTTTCGCTGAGCTGGAAAGTCGATAAGCATTGATTGATGAAGTAGAGAGGCCGCCTGACGCGGCCTTTTTTCTCTCACTCATTGAACCGCTTTGAGGGATAGGCCGCATTGGTAAAGCCCCTACCCTTGCTCTATTACCAGACTCTTTGCGTATAAGAGGTCTTTACCACAAGACCGATCAAACGATGAAAGGTTTCAAATCCACTCTGCCGATAAAAGTTTGCCCAGTGTGTCTGCGACCATTTTCCTGGCGAAAGAAGTGGGCCCGTCAATGGGATCAAATCCTCTACTGCTCTGAGCGATGTCGAAGAAGCAAAAAATAACAGACCGTCAACCCGCGGTGCTCATCAGTCTGTTGCGCTACCAGGGCAGCACGCTGCCATCGTAGGCCCAAAATGCGCCACTATCTTCAGGAGTGGCTTGTTCTATCAAACCCACCAAGTCCCTGGCCACTCGCTCCGGGGTGAACAGTTTCTCTGGCCGGACATTAGCTTGAAAAGGTGCCGATAAGGGCGTGTCGGTGGTTCCGGGGTGAAGCGCAAGTACAGCGCCATGCCTGACCCTCCGCTGCCACTCAATCGACAGGGTTTTAAGAAACATGTTCAGCGCCGCTTTCGACGCCCGATAGCTATACCATCCCCCTAAGCGATTATCGCTGATGCTACCGACTCTGGCAGAAATCGTGGCGAACCTGGGGGCGACGCTGCGTTTGAGGAGCGGAGTGAAGTGTTTCGCCAGCAGCAGGCTAGGTAAAGTATTCACTGTGATGACATGCTGGAAAAACGCAGCGTCGAGCGCATTGAGGTTCTTTTCCGGCCCCTTTTCCTCGGTGTGAAGCATTCCAACACAGTTAATCAACCAGTCGACATGCTCCAACTGCTCACCCAATGCCCTCACCTGCTCATCTTGGGTTACGTCTGTGTGATACCAGGCAAGGTTAGGATGTTGCCAGTTCGGCGGCTGCTTATGGTAGGTGGCATGAGCTCTCGCGTGAGGGAAGCGCTCGACCACCTCTTGTACTATTGCCAAGCCAATCCCACCGGTCGCGCCCGCGATCACGATCTCCATTACAAGCTCTCCATATGATTGATGTAATGCTCTGCGGTATCGAGGATCGCCTGTCGCTGCAGCTGTTCCATATTGTCCCAGGCGCGATAAATCATTGCTATGCGTGGATTGGTCGCGAGGCGCTTTTCGTGCTTGTCCATAAAGCGCCAGTAGAGGCTATTAAACGGACACGAGCCTTCGCCGCTGCGCGCTTTGTTGTCGTAGTGGCAGCCTTTGCAGTAGTCGCTCATTTTATTGATGTACGAACCACTTGCCGCGTAAGGCTTGGTACCGACGATCCCACCATCAGCGAACAGCGCCATGCCTCGTGTATTGGGCATTTCGACCCACTCGATCGCATCGACATAAATGCCGAGGTACCACTCATCGACCTGGTCGGGGTCGATTTCGCTGAGCAGGCAGAAATTGCCGGTCACCATCAGCCGCTGAATGTGGTGCGCGTAGGCGTAATCAAGCGACTGCCCTATCGCATGGCGCATGCAGGCCATCTTAGTCTCGCCCGTCCAAAAGAACTCTGGCAGCTTTCTTCTGGCGCCGAGTTCGTTCTTGCCTGAATACTGTGGCATGTTGGCCCAGTAGACGCCGCGAATGTATTCCCGCCAGCCTAAGATCTGGCGAATAAAACCTTCCACCTGAGAGATCTCTATGTCTGGATTTGACTGGAAGGCCTTGAGTGACGCCTCAATCACTTCTCGCGGATGCAACAGCTTACTGTTAAGCGAAAACGACAATCTGCTGTGATATAAGCTCCATTTGGCCCGATGCTCGCCGGTCATCGCATCCTGAAATCGGCCAAAAAGCGGCAGGCACACCCGGCAAAAGTGAGCCAGTAGTGACAGGCTCTGCGCCCGGTTAACGGGCCAGAGCAATTCACCCTTCAGATCGCCGATTGTCGGGATGCCCTGTCGCCTCAAACGGTCAACAATCGCGCTGACATCGGTACTGAACATTAAAGGCTGAGGTAGGCTCTCAATGTCTTTCGCCTTAAGTTTGTTGCGATTGTTTGCATCATAGTTCCACTTGCCACCCTCAGGCTTTCCACCGCGCATTAAGATATCGAATCGCTTGCGCATTCGACGATAAAAATGCTCCATCACAATGTGCTTACCCGGCGTAAACTGAGCCTCTATTTCCTCAAACGGCAGCAAGAAGTGCTCAGTATCGACGCAGCGCGTCACTACACCTTTAAGCTTTAGATTGGCTAACTGCTGTAACAGCCGGTATTCATCCGGGCGTTGATATTCAAACTTGCTCGCGCCAACTTCAGCCACATAATGCTGCAGCAACTGCTCTAAGTCATCGAACGCCTGAGTATCATCTAAGGTCAGATGCAACACTTGATGACCTTCGCTTTGGCGCTCTTGAGCGAACAGCGCCATGGCAGAGAAAAAGGCGCACACTTTCTGGATATGATGCGTCACATAGGTGTTTTCCTGTTTCACCTCCGCCACCAGATAGAGGATGCGGTCATCGGGCTCGAAAAACCAGGAGTGCTCACAGTTGAGCTGATCGCCTAAGATAAGTCTGACGGTTTCAAAGCGCATTATGGTTTCCCCACTGCCGCCGGATCGCGGCGCCCTGTCAAAACTGGCCAGTCGACCATATCGACACTGTCCAACGATGATGCATCGCAGCGCCCTTGCCAGCGGTCAATAAACTCCTGATAGGGATCGTACATCTGAGTCTGTTTTTCGAGGTTGAACTGTCTCGAGCCACGCGGATCGGCCCCCACTCCCGCTAAGTACTGCCAGTTGCCCCAGTTGGATGCGACATCATAGTCAATCAACTGAGATTCAAAATAGGCGGCGCCATAGCGCCAGTCTAACCCCAGCTCGTGGATCAGGCAGCTCGCCACCAGTTGCCTGCCTCGATTGGACATGTATCCGGTCTGATTGAGCTGATGCATACAGGCGTTAACAATAGCAAACGGCGTTTGACCTTTTTTCCACTGCTGGAATCGATGGGCATAAAAGCTGGTGAGAGGTGGTTGATTGCGGATCCCCCCAAAACGAAACAGTTGCTGCCGGTATCGCCTTGCATACCAGTAAAAGTACTCGCGCCATAGCAGCTCAAAGTAGATCCAATACGTTGACTCATTAGCACCGTTGAGACGCTCATAGCGCTTAAGCATGGCATAGATGGTTTTCGCCGAGAGGCAGCCATGTGCTAACCAGGGAGAAAACTTGGTGGAATAATCCAGACCGTCGAGAGCGTTACGTGTCTCTTTATACTCACTCGGACAGGCAGAAGAGAAGTAGCGCCGACAATGAGCTAACCCCGCCTGCTCTCCACCGTCAAACAGCGCCGAGCCCCCATGGTGCGTAAGGCTGATGCCCGGTAACGAATGCGTGTCAGGCAACGAAGGAAGTCGCTTTACCCTGCTAATGGGCAATGGCACCACTAACGGCTCGACCTGTTTGCGAAACTGAGTAAAAGTATCAGGCAGCGCGCTGAGCTCAAACGGTAACTGCTCGAGGGTAAACAAGGTGCGCAGCTCTTTTTGCGCCACGTCGAGAGCGTCAAATTCAGCCTTGAGCCTATCGATAATCGACTGCTCATCGCAGCCAGCTACCGCATCGACATATAGATGTGATACCCCCAAACGATAAACCAGATCCTTGATGGCGTGGTAAGGGTGACTATCCACCACCAGCAAAAGCTGATTGAGAGCATTCAATGAGAGATTGAGGCAATGCAATGACGCATCAAGAAATTGCAGTTTTGGCTCACTCCATTTAGCCTGCTGCGAATATCGGGCAAGGTAGGGACTGACGCTCGGGTAGCAGTATAAGCAGATCAGCTCGTCGACTTCCGCGGCCGCTTTGCTGAGCAGCGGGTTATCATGCACTCTTAAATCGTTGGTAAACCAATACAGCCCGATGATTTTACTCAAAAGAACCTCACTTAGGTGAGTTGGTGTGACTTGTATTGATTGTTACGCAGTAAAAGGCATTGCGATCAGCGAGGTGTGGGGGGCCAAATTGAAAATGCAGGGGCATTTTTTGGAATGTTTTTCGATCAGTCTATGTTTCCGCTAACATCCTAAATTATCGGTGAAAAACGCCCCTATTGAAAGGGGCTCGGGGAAAAGGTCAATAAAAAATACATATAAATGAATATTTATTATTCAACAAGAATCCTTTCTCACCGTTATAAAAATAAGCCGAATGCATATCCCCCTTAATTTTTGAGGCCAGAACAATGCTTAGCTTATTAATACCTAACACATCTTTTCTTCACATCATCACTATTCTAACTGTAGCGAGTTTGATGGGTTGCAAAGACGACGTTAACATCCCGAACAACGAAGATCAGCCCATTGTCCCTCCCCCCACCAGAACTGAGGTCAAGGTAACGGGAAACGTGACCCAAGCCTTACCAATCAATACCGCCATTAATACGCCCTACCCTGTGGCATTTCGTTTTACCAATGAAAGCAAGAAGGACGCAACCAAGCTAACCCTGATGGTCCCCAATGTTGAAGGCTTTACTGAAACACGTAATTCCTGCAACCAGACGTTACCTGCTAAGGGGAACTGTGAATACATCGGGGTGATGGAATCAACGACACCAGAGCAGGTGCGCATCTTCGTCACTCTCAGTTACGCCGAAGGCAAAGAAGAAGTCGAGCTTGAAACAAGCTCAACTTCATCGGAAGTCGCGGTTAATGGTAACAATCCCCAAGCCCTGCCGAGCAGGATAGTAATTAATACGCCGTACCCGGTCACCTACACCTATACGAATGAGACCAGCTTAGACGCAACCGGGGTGTCGACCTTAGTTAGCACCTCATCAGGGACTTTCAACGAAATTAATAATAGTTGTGGTCCACGATTAGATGCCCACCAGTCTTGCCAACTTGAAGGAACCATTGTGTCATCAACACCTGACACCTTAACCCTCTCGGCCACATTCTCTTATGCGCAAGGAGGTGATATCGTCCTGGAAACCACAACCACTTCTTCTGAAGTGGCCGTGACGAGTAATATTGAGGGGGTACCGATACATACCGCCATCAATACCGAGTATCCCGTGACCTTCAAATACACCAATCCCAGCGATGTTAGTGTAACAGACATGAGATTCACCCCCTCGGTAAATGCTGGCGAACTCAATCTCACCAGCGACAACTGCGGGAGCGCGCTTGCAGCTCGCGATTCTTGTGAAATCCATGGTACATTGGTCACGCCCGCCGCACGCCAGCAACTCACCCTGAGCGCTAACCTGGAATACAATCAAGCCATCAGCCCGAGCCACAAACAAGTCAGAACGTGGGCAACGCCATATACCGAGATCCCCACCGTTACAGTGAGTTCACCAGTCAATAAACGGACCGTTTTTGCTATCTCTGACTACATGGCTTTGGCGGACTCAGCACTCAGTACTTCATTTCTCATCCATCCGTCATTACAACGAGCATCAGTACTGTCGTTTGTAGAGAACGAAGTTTGGAAACACCGTACGCCCACTGAACTGCAGTTAGACGTCAGCGGGCAAGTTGTCACTCTTGAATTTACCAGCCATAGACCAGCCTGCGGGATGTTTAGTGGGATAAATGCAGCATTTGCATGCGGAAATGCACCGCAAAGGGTGGTAAAACTCACCCTATCTGCAAGTGAATTTAACAAACTTCCCAGTGGCTCGCATACCGTCAACCTCACCTTCAGCCACAAACGTTGGCATAGCTGGGCAGCGGGGTACCAACATATGGTGAAGTTACCCATCACCTTCATTAAAAGCTAGAGAGCAGGTGCGCCCCCTATTAAGTCAGGTCTTTGCAGGCTGATCCCGCGCTTTGAAGCATTGACATACTAAAGCTATAAGGACGCCATAGAAACCAGGTCAAGTCGAAGAGAGTCATAATTAAAGCCCCATATCCTTCTATGAATATGGGGCCTTGTAATAATCGAGGACTATTGAGCTCTTTTCAGCGGCTTCACCACACTGTCGAGGCCTTCAATCTTGAGCGCTAAACAGAGCTGCATAAGCTCGCCGAGCTCCCCTTCAGGAAACTGCTTTTTGTTGGCGAACCAAAGTAAGTACTCTTCAGGAAGATCAATTAACACGCGGCCAGCGTACTTGCCGAAAGGCATCTGCATGCGCGCGAGTTTGAGCAGGTTTTCTTTTTCTAACATGATATTGGGTAGCCTTACGATGAATGGCGTTAGGTTACCACTGAATGTTGAACTCGAATAGCAGTGGATAGATTAAGCGCTTGGATACACGGTATGCGCGTACTCTACAATCACCTGATTGCCTTCAATGTAAGCATTCTGGATCTCACCATCGACACTCATACGACTTTGCAGGTAGACGATTTTAGGTCCATGCTGATTATCTTCCTTCAGTGAAGGCACCGCGCTCTGAGGTTCAATGCGCAGTAAGCGACAGAACTGGCTGATAAATGACATGGTTAACGGCGTCTCTCCGCGCAGCACCTGAGAAAACGTCAGCTGATTCATCCCGAGTTTCTTAGCAAACTCCATCTGCGTCAGGCGCATTTTCGATTTCTGAGACATCCAGATTTGATACAGCGCCTCGCGATCTCTGTCTGTGAATTCCATGTTTGGTCCTTGTATAACTCTATTTAATTAATTGTCAGCCTTTTCATACATGGTGTTGTCAGCGCGGAGTTAGCGAAAATCAAAGGTTCTGTTTCGTCTAGGGGTATGGCGCTGTTTAATGGGATCAGACACACCCCTGAATTCATTCACAAAACAAATCGATAACTCATGATAAGTTGTTATTTTTAATAAGATTAAGTAGGTAACAATTACATAATTCGCAAGTCAAATTATCGACAACTTATTCAATTCGAGAATGTAATTCCATATTCGTTCGCCTGCGTAGATTTTGCCACAACCTTTGGCTACATTCTCCCTGCTCAAACTGCACTTCAGGCAAACTATCCGAAAGGTTAGGACGCAAAGCCACCGGTCTGTCGACACTCGATGTCTATGATAGCGGGGCCGCCGCTTGGCATGACGCCAAGTGTTATCGCGTGCCGGGGTGCCATCTTAAATGTCAGTCAATAATTAAGGACAAACGATGCGCAAACTCCCAAACAAATCCCTCATCGCCCTCGCTTTGATTAGCGTCAGTGGCGCGAGTTACGGTCACGGTTATGTCTCTGCATACGAGAATGGTGTCGCAGAAAGTCGCGTTGCACTGTGTAAATTCCCAAGCAGTGACACCAATGAGAAGAACACCAACTGTGGCGCCATTCAATATGAACCGCAAAGTGTCGAAGGCCCAGACGGCTTCCCAGAAGGTGGGCCTGCGGATGGCAAGATTGCCAGTGCCGCTGCGTCACTGGCAGCGGCGTTAGATGAGCAGACAGCTAACCGCTGGGTTAAGCGCGCTATTAGCTCTGGCTCTCAGTACTTTGAGTGGACTTTTACCGCTAACCACGTGACGAAAGACTGGAAATACTACATCACGAAACCTAGCTGGAATCCGAATCAGCCACTTGCCCGTGAATCATTTGATTTAACCCCTTTCTGTGTGGTTGATGGTGGCATGGTTCAACCTCCAAAACGTGTCAGCCATCTTTGTAACGTACCTGAGCGCGAAGGCTATCAAGTGATTCTGGCGGTATGGGATGTCGGTGATACAGCTGCATCATTCTATAACGTGATTGATGTTCAGTTTGATGGTGACGCGCCAGAGGTGCCAGACTGGAGTCAGGGTGGCCAAATCAACCCGGGCCTAAACCTCAGTGTTGGCGATAGTGTTTACACCCGAGTATTCGATCACAATGGCGAAAATCCGTCTTACAGTACTGAGTTGGTGATTGAGACGGCTGAGCAAGGCCTGGCAAACAACTGGTCTTACGCGCTCGCAAACAAGGTTAATCAAGAGCAGAGCCAGATCCGTGCAGGTCAGCTTAATGATCAGGGCGACTTTACTCCCGTTTACGGCACTAACCCTGTTTATCTGAAAGCAGGTTCGGGCCTTAACAGTGTGGAAATTGGCTACAAAGTAGAAACACCAGAGCCGGATTACAATTTAGAAGTCACAGGTTTAGAGTCTGAGTACATAATTGGCGATTCGCCAACCCAGCTGAACCTGACTCTGGCAGCCAGCGGAGATCTGAGTGCCGAGCTGACAGTATTCAACCATCATCGCGAACCTCTGGCTTCCTATGCTGAACAGATGTCAGATGGCGAAGTCACTACTGCGACGCTGACGCTGTCTAAATCGGAGCCGGGTCATCATATGCTGGTTGTGGTACTCAAAGATCAGCAAGGCAGCGTTGTTGATCAGAACACACTTGATTTCCATCTTACTGAAGAAGCAACGCCACCACCGAGTGACGACTATGATTTTGTGTTTCCTGAAGGAATGGACAACTACACCGCGGGCACCAAAGTGCTGGCAAGTGATGGCAACATCTACCAGTGTAAAGCGTTCCCATACTCTGGTTACTGTACCCAGTGGTCACCTTCAGCCAACCAATATGAGCCAGCAGTGGGTTCACACTGGCCTTCGGCTTGGGACAAGTTAAATTAATCAAAAAAGCGGATGCCCCGGCATCCGCTTTTGTTTTTATCCTTCAGTACTCAGACTTAAAACCATCCCAGAACGAGTCGCTTTAACCAATCCATTAGCTTCTTGAACAGGCCACCTTCTTCCACCTCTTGCTGCGCAATCAACGTCGCCGTTGCTACCTGCTCGTCATCAATGCTGTAAATAACCTGACCGACTGGCTGTCCTTTTTCAATCGGCGCTTCTAGCTCACCAGCATACTCGATTTCAGCCTTGAGTTTCTTAGCGTCACCTTTAGGTAAGGTGATCAGCACTGGCTCTTCAATCCCCACTGGCACGGCATCTACTGTACCCATCCACACTTTAGCTTCAGCCAGGGTGTCGGTTATCTTGGTCGGTGAGACCGTATCGAAGAATCGAAAGCCATAAGAGAGTAGCTGCTTACTTTCAGATTCGCGGCTCTTGGTACTGCTAGAGCCCATGACCACAGAGACTAAACGCATGTCGCCGTTGGTGGCAGAAGTTGCCAAACTATAGCCCGCACCACTGGTGTAACCGGTCTTCATGCCATCGACATTGAGGCTTCGGTCTCGCAACAGGCCGTTGCGGTTGTATTGAGTAATGCCGTTGTAGGTAAAAGCCGTTTCACTGTAGAGCGGATAGATGTCCGGTAGATCGCGAATAATGGCCTGGCTCAGGCGCGCAATATCATGAGGCGTGGAATAGAGTCCCTGACTGTCCAGGCCATGCGGGTTAGTGTAGGCCGTATTTTCCAGACCTAGCTTTTGCGACCAGCTGTTCATCAGGCTGACAAAAGCATCTTCACTACCCGCGACGTGCTCAGCGATCGCAACACTGGCATCATTACCCGACTGAACGATAAGTCCGCGATACAAGTCCATCAGCTCAACGTCGGTGCCCACCTCAATGAACATTTTCGAAGAATCAGGGAAGTTTTTTGCCCAGGCATTGCGACTGATGCGAACCTGATCATCAAGCGAGATGTTGCCGCTTTTCACTTCCTGACCTGCGACATAGGCGGTCATCAACTTAGTCAGGCTGGCTGGGTTTAACTTCTTATCGGCATTTTTTTCTACCAGCACGGTGCCCGTGTGGTAATCAAGCAGAATATACCCTTTCGCCCCAAGCGCAGGGGGATCTGGGATAATGGTCGGGGCGGAAAACGCGCCGAAAGAGAGAGAAAGTGTCGAAAGAAGCGCTGTCGATTGTAATAAACGCGATGTCATGATGTGCGACGTCTCACTGTAGTTAAACATGGTCGAATTCAGTATAGACAACCGCCTGTCAGTTTCAGCCGCTTTGAAATCAATCGTTACTATTCAGTGAGTTTTTTCGTACTTAACTCACTTTTAGCCACAATTTGAGACAAAAAAAACCAGCGACGTTAACCGCTGGTTTTCAATCTGTTCACTTTTAACTAAGCGGCTTTCAAAGCTGCCTGCTTGTTCATCTTGCGCTCGCGGTGCGAAAACCACAGATAAGTCGCCGCGATTGAGAAGAACAGGTACGAAAGAGCAAACACGAACGGAGAGCTAATCAGCTCTTGGGACATACCCCAGCTGACACCCGCTACCGTGATAGCAATTTTTGAGAACAGACCACAGATAAGTAGTAGCAAAGCTAGTTGCGGGAATCGGCTGCTTCTGAACGCAAACCAATAACAGCTACCTACCGCCATGGTCGAAATGTAAAGGCCTAGCAAAAATGAATGGAGATGTTCTGCTGATGCTACGCCTGCAGAGATGGATACCATAAAGAGTATGAATAGTTTCATGTTTTGCCTCGCTTTTAAAACTTAGAAAAAGCTTCCTTTCATTATTGAAATCTCATTTTGCGCATATTTTCATCATTTACCTCATCAATTACAAGCACAATTTTGTTGCAAAACTTGTTTAATATTTAACCAATCCACAATTGTTAATATCCCGTTAAGAGCCCACATATAAAGGGGTAAGAAGAACAAGGGTTTGTTCGGCATCCACTGAAACACCCACTTACAAAAGTTACAAATAAATAACATTTAAATATTTTCAAAATACCTTCAAATTTGTGACCCAAAACAAGCCGTGGATGCATTTAAAAGCGGATCTTTGGCGAGCAAAATTTAAGATTGCACAAATCAACACGCTGCTGCGAAACACCTGCGTACATTTTAAGTGTGAGCTTAACCACTGTTCCTTATATTTCGCCTCGAATCGCATCAGGGGGTTTGATACCTTTGCGCAACAAATCCCTAGTTCCAACACGCCATGCCTTCCCAGTACCGAATAAACAAGATTGTCGAGATAGGTGACACCCTTCACCGCAGCGGCTGTGCGCCGTACAAACTCGAAAAATACACTCAATTCTATGCCCGCAAACACGGCGTGGATTTGATGATCCAAGCGACCCCCACCACAGTGAACTACCAGTTCCCTGACGATAACAACGCCGTGGTAATGAAACGCCATCAGCCAGCTTCAATTAACTTAAGCTTGTTAGCTAATACCATTATTCGAATCAATCAGCCGAGCAGTGAGCCAGTCCCTGAGCCTGTCGGTTACCCGAAATGGATGACGGCACTGGCGAACATGGCGATCCCACCAGCGTATTTAATGCTGGTCGGAAGCACTATGGACGCTGTCCTTTTCTCGGTCTTTTTAGGTCTTGTGGTGTGGCTGACACAACAGATATGCCGAGGCCGCCGCTCGATAGCCGTTGAGTTTATTGCCGCGCTGCTGACGGGCATCCTGGTCGCGCTCTTTACCAGTACAGGCATGGCTATTCCAATATGGGCGCTGTGTATTGCTGCGATCGTGCTGTTTGTACCCGGCCTCTCTATCGCTAACTCTCTGGAGTGTCTGGCGTTTAATGACTTAGTCTCCGGAACCAGTCTGCTCGGACAAAGTGCGCTGAGTTTAATTAAGCTGTTTGTTGGCATCGTAATGGGGCTGAACATCGGCGAAGCGATATGGGGCCATGCTGAAACTATTGAATACGTCAACGAGGTGCCCCTGTGGCTGCACGTCTTCGGCCTGTTTCTGATCTCCGTGTCACTGAGCATCATCTTTAATGCCCGCCCTACCGATATATTGCTGGGTCTACCTGTTGCCGCACTCGGGATGTGGGGACCATTTTACCTCGGCTTTGATAGTGGCTGGGTAGTGGGTACCTGGGTGACGACGGTGTTGATCACCTTGTACGGCACCTGGGTTGCAAAGAAAATGGATCTGACTGGCTCTATCTACATCGTTCAGGGCATCATTATCCTGGTACCGGGTAGCCGTGTGTTAGTCAGCGCCAGCCAGTCAGTCTTTGAGCAATCTATCCTGCCTATTCCAAGTATCGGGCTTTCGGCGCTGTTCATGTTCTCGGCAATTGTTGCCGGGCAGATCACCGCTTACTCGATTTATTCGCCAAGAATCGAACGCTAAGCACAACTCATCCAGCTTGCAGAAAAAAGCCCTATTCAAACTTCGCTATCTTAAGCGGCTTTTGAATAGGGCTCTTTACCCTTGTGCTTATTGTTTCTTCTGAAACTGCCTTTGCCTTTTTTCGCTTTCTCAACCTTAGCTCGATAGAGCTTACTGGTGACCATTGCTTTGAGCGCGTTGTCTTTGATTTGCCCTCTTCCAACATCGACTTGAATGTCGCTCTCCTCGGGTAAAGAAGCTAGGTGACTTCTCTTCGCCATAATGCGTTCCTCTGAATTATTGTTTACAAACTGCTGGTCAACATCGTGTTTCTGCTCACATTTTTATCGATAAGCAGAACAATTAACCAAGCGTTCGAATGTTACACTATTTATGCACTAATCAGTAATATTTTCGAAATTAAACCTAGCGCAAATTTTCCAATGAAAACCCTTATTTATGGTGTGCAAATGCCCCGATTTTTATTGACTTAGTTGCACTTCTCTTTAGACTGGATGCCAGCTAGAAAACGGTTCTTGTTTACTTTCGCCGTTTCGTTGGATTGATGAATATCTACCGTAACGTCGTACGCATTAGCAATCTCCTTTTCCACGCTATCGGTGCCGTATGGCTTTTACAAGATTTATCAAGGATATACATTATGTCTAACACTGTTACTGGTACAGTTAAATGGTTCAACGAAACTAAAGGTTTCGGTTTCATTCAACAAGAAAACGGCCCAGACGTTTTTGCACACTTCTCTGCAATCACTGGCGACGGTTTCCGTACTCTAGTAGAAGGCCAAAAAGTTGAGTTCGTAGTATCTCAAGGTCAAAAAGGTCCTCAAGCTGAGAACATCAAAGTACTTTAATTTTTTAAGTACCAAAGTTTTACGATAGCCAGCTCTTAGCTGGCTATTTTTTGTTACTCACTCGCCCCCAACGACACTCATATTAGCCGTCACCCTTAAGCCTCGTTGCCCGAAACTCCATGCTCATCACATGTGTGTTTTATATTATAGAGTTACTTCGAATAACCTCATCGGCTGTAAAGCCCTAAACCGCCTACAAAGTCATGGCCCGATGAACCCTACACTTACAGTGCCTTAAATTTTTCTACCATACCCTTATCAATTTCCTTGATTAGGTCAGGTGACAAGCCCAGATGTTTGGCCTCGTGACTAAACGAGCGTGTTGTTTCAAATATCTCCTCAGCCATAACCAAAATCGCTTTCTTTGAAGATAACCCCGACTGAGCCGCTAACTGGTCTAGTGCGCTCTTTGGCGTTCGGCCATTACCACCAAAGGCCGTCATATGCTCTTTGTAAGAGTTAGGGCTGTAAACAATGTCGTAGAAAGGCGATAGCGTCCAGTTATCGGTATCACTGGCAAGGAAACTGAAGTTCTTACTGTGATCATCCTGATTAACAGTTAGGTAATTAAACATGCAGCGTTTAATGAGCTTCTGAGACTCAGTGACACTACACATGACACGCGTAGCTTTAACTAAATCCACATAGTCCAAAGAAGGCTCTCGAAACGGAGCATCTAACAACCCACACGCAGAAATCATATGGATTCGACCACCTTGCCCGGTGCAATCAAATCGTTCTTGCTCTAACCAAAACCGTCCATTGCCCACATCAATTAAATCAAAGTCAGGAACCTCAATGCCAGCATTACGGGCCATCTGCATATAGCTAAATTCGACCAATGACTCAGAGTGCTTCAAGTCAAACTTTTCAGATGTTAGCTTTACGATTAGCTTTGTTCCTATTGCGTCATCTAATGTTGAATACTGCCCATTCGACAAACGTGTCACGTTCATTTTGGGCCTCGCCCCGCCCGATCCACCAGTTTTCATCAAGTGCTCAAGCAACGCAGATTCGGTGCCTTCAAACTCTTCAATCGCAGCTTGACCAAGGGTAATGATATCAATCGACTCCTTGGACTCATCAAGTAAATTTAATTCAGGCTCATAGCTCAATGCACCCATGCATCTGTCACCCAGGTAAGCCAAACGCTCTAGGGCGGTAACTTCTTTTGGGTTATGACCGTTCTGCCTAAATACACGATCCATGAGATAAAGGCCCCAGCCATCAGGAAGACTATCTCCAAATACCCCATGAATACCGTAATGCGGCTCTCTAGGCGCAACTTGCAGGCTTGCATCAGCCTTTAAGTTGAACGGAGCCAGAGAGCTTGAGTGAGTGCCTAAATAAGACTCATCAAATTGAAAGAAGCTTTGCTTACTGTTTTCAACGAGCTTGCCGACAAGTACTTTTTCACCTGTGCTAAGCGTTCGTTTTACGGTCAGAGCTGATTTAAGCATGTCGAAGCACATCCTCAATTGACTTAAATTCAGGCTCAGACGACTTTGTCAGCTCTTTCACTTTTTTCAAGTCACCGACTGTCTCATATAGCATGAGGAACTGACGCAATGAGATGTTGCCGGATGACTCAAACTTTCGGATCGTCGCGTAAGGCACGCCAGAGAGATCAGCCATCTTCTGAACGCTGAGTTTATCTTTTTTCCGAGCGGACTTGATAAACTCTTTGAGTTCCATCTGTAAATCATAAGCGGTATAAAGAGATAACATACATTTCTCGAAAGTTGTCATTATGGTAGCAATATTAGCACAAAGATTCGTCATAATTGCTATTACTGTATCAAATTTAGGATACTAACAATCATTACTTCATTAACACAATTGACAAAATCAACGACGCTGAGAAAAAATTATTGCTACTATGATAGCAAATTTAAAGGCTACATGTCACTTTTTGCTATCATAGTGGCAGAGTTAATAACTAGACTGACTTCCTTCAAATATACGCTCGTTCCGCAGCCCAATTCAGAGGGTTAGATATCACTGCAGTTGCTCGTTTAGGGGCGTTCGTACATGATGCTAGGCAACGGAGCGCTCCGCTGTCATTACACGGGTTAACCATCAGTTATGCTCCCGTTTTTCCAGGGACTGCGGTATAGTGAGTCTAATAAACCTTGGTACTATAAGAAAAACCTCAGCGGTATATCTATAGTACATCTCAATCACTTGGAACCCTTGAAAATACATGGCCCTAAAACCAACCATCTATAAGTTCAGAATTTCCCTTTCTGATACTAACCGCGATCTGTATGACTCGACTCAGTTGACCGTTGCACAGCACCCTTCTGAAACCGTGCCGCGCATGATGGCGCGTATTCTGGCATTCTGCGTCAAATGGCAACCTGATTTGGCTCTGACTAAAGGGTTATCGACCACTGAAGAGCCTGATCTGTGGGTCAAATCCCTTGACGACCAAATTCAGCTTTGGGTGGATATTGGTGAGCCTTCTTTGGATCGCATTAAGAAAGCGTGCCGCCTTGCCCCTCAAGTGGATGTGTTCTCTTTCAACAGCAAGTCAGAAGTATGGTGGGAGCAAACCAAAAACAAGGTTCACCAATACGATGCCAGCATCTACCGCTTTAACTGGGATGCAATCGAAGCCCTATCTGACGTGGTAGAGCGCAGCATGGATCTGTCAGTGATGATCACTGGTGAAAGCCTGTTCGTCGACTGCGATAAAGGCTCGTTTGAAATCTCGCTAGAGACGCTTCAGTCCAATGACTGAGCTTGAGCAGCAGCTTAGCGCTATTGAGGCCGACTCGATTCCGGCTATCACGCTGCCGGGCGACGCTTGGGAGCAATTTTGCCAGCGCCACGCTCCCCTATTTGCCAAGGCAGTAAAGCGCAACCCGGATAAGCCTGCCACGCATGGGCTGCTCGGCATTCTGACCAAAGCGCATATGGAAGAGACCGCTTCCCTTGAATCGCAGATAGCCCCTATCCAGGCGATGCAGGATGTGTTGGTGTCGAACCTTGGTGAGCAACACGCCGCCAAGTTTGAGCAGCAAGGCGCTGCACAGTTAGTGCTCGTCACGCACCTCTGGCTCTATCTGCAAGGCTACCTCAAAATGGATTTTAGCCTGGCTAATGATCATGCGGACAATACCGCGCAGCTTATCGCAAGCCTGAACAAACAAGATCCTCAGTGGCTAAGAACTCAGTTTCTTGAAAGCTTCTATCACGGAGTCGAACGCTCAAGGGGCAACAATCAAGGCTCTTCTGGTCTGTTTGGTTGGATCAAACGAATGTTCTCGAGCTAAGCAGTTCAAATAAATGGCCCTCACAGAGGGCCATTTCGTTTATAGGTAAGTATGAGGACCAAACACCTCATAGTGAATACGATCTCGCGCAACCCCTAATGATTCAAGCTGGCGAACAACGGATTCCATAAAGCCCACTGGACCACACAGATAAAAGTCACCACTGTTAAGTGGCAGCTCATCCGCAATCAGGCTGACATTAAGTTCGCCCTGGTAGTCGGCATTGGACTCTTCAAGATACCAAGTGAAAGACTTCCAGTTATTGTCACCAGCAATACGCGCCGTATCCGCTTTGAATGTGTGCTGCTGCTCGCTGTTACACGCGTAGAGAACGCTTACGTCTTGCTTGCCCTGCGCTGCTAAGGTTTGCATCATTGATTGGATCGGTGTCGCGCCAACGCCCGCAGAGATCAACACTACTGGTTGCTGCTTCTCTTGATAAAAGAAGTCACCCGCTGGCGGGTAGAGTCTGACTACGTCACCTTCGTGCACTTCATCATGCAGATAGTTAGACACTAAGCCTTTATGTTCACCCAACTCGCGTTTCACAGAAATACGGTACTCAGAGCCATTTGGCTTTTGCGACAAGGAGTATTGACGAATTTCGTTGTATTCACCTTGTGTCGGTTTCAGTTCAATACCGATGTACTGACCTGGTTGATAATCAAGAACCTCACCACCGTCTTGTGGCGCCAATACAAAACTGGTCACGAACTCTGATTCTGGCTGTTTAGATTTAACGACAAAACGACGAGCGTTTGCCCACCCACCAACGGCTTGCTTACGCTGTAGGTATAGTTCACCTTCGCGGTCGATAAACACCTGAGCAAGGAACAGATACGCGGCGGTCCATGCTTCTTCCACTTCTGGCGTAAAAGCATCACTGGCTAATTCACGTAAGGTTTCAATCAAGTGGTGACCAACAATCTGGTAATGCTCAGCCTGAATGTTAAAGCTGGTATGTTTATGAGCGATTCGCTCGACAGCTGAAGTCAGTACCTGCAGGTTATCGATATTCTTGGCATACGCCGCCACCGCCTCAAACAGAGCAACGCCCTGACGGCCAGTTTTCTGGTGCGTCATGTTGAAGATATCTTTTAACTCAGGGTTGTGAGTGAACATTCTCTGATAGAAATGCTGAGTCAGTGCCGGGCCTGCAGATTCAAGAAGCGGGATGGTGCTTTTTACGACTTCAATGTGCTGGTTGTTGAGCATGTGAGTTTTCTCCTCAATATTTTAATATTATATTTTTGTTCACATCTAACTTTGCAGGAACAATGCCAATATCAGAAACGCAGTTAACTACTTGGTTTTCTTGCCGTTGAACACTATAAATCGGTCATATTAACCCTTTAAATAGATGTCAAAATGACTCACTTGGATTGTAATTACTCTCTGGTTGTGGTTAATTCAACATCATTGGAATACATTTTATTGTTCAACACTTTTTTCGTTTGGTAAGTATGCAAGATATCTCTGTTTCAACTCTGATCGATATGACCATCGGTCTGGCACGTGGCGATAACGATCAGGATCGTTTTAACAACCTACTTGATGCCATTCGTAAGGCTATTCAGTGTGACTGCGTCGCGCTACTCTCCCTACAAGGAGACACGCTGGTACCGCTTGCTATGCAAGGTCTGACCCGAGATACGCTTGGTCGTCGTTTTAAGATAGACGAACATCCGCGTTTTGCCCGTATTTGTGAATCAAAAACCGCGGTAAGATTTGATGCAGACAGCGATTTACCCGATCCCTTCGATAACTTACTGCTCGATTACGAAGGGGATCTACCGATGCACTCATGCATGGGGCTACCACTCCTTTATGCGGATAAATTACTCGGTGTTCTGACTCTCGATAGTTTAAACCCAGGTGTATTTGAGCAGTTCCCTAAACGTAGCCTTGACGCACTCTCGGCTATTGCTGCATCGACACTGAAAGTGGCACTGACCGTTAGCCAACTGGAGCAGCAGGCTAAACAGACTCAGCAACGATTCGAAGAGCTGAACGAAGAGGCCTGGGATCGCGATGGCGGTGAAATCATTGGCGATAGCCAGGCAATGCAAGCACTCAAAGCCGATATCGAGGTCGTTGCTCCTTCTAATTTCAATATCTTGATCCATGGTGAGACAGGTGTCGGTAAAGAGCTGGTTGCTCGTAGCCTGCACCACTTGTCACCCCGCAAGAAACAGCCACTGGTGTATGTCAACTGTGCAGCGATCCCGGAGAATCTGGTGGAGAGTGAGCTATTTGGCCATGTAAAAGGTGCGTTTACCGGCGCAGATAAATCGCGTTTGGGTAAGTTTGCTCTTGCCGATGGTGGCACCCTGTTTCTTGATGAAATTGGCGAACTGCCACTCGCGGCGCAAAGTAAAATTCTCCGCGCACTGCAAAATAACGAGATCCAGCCGGTCGGTCAGGATAAGGTCGAGACCATTGACGTTCGCGTACTGGCGGCTACCAACCGGGATCTAAAAGAAGAAGTATCGGAAGGCCACTTCCGCTCAGATCTTTACCATCGCCTGAGTGTTTATCCAATTACAGTCCCGGCTCTGAGAGAGCGCGATGGCGATATTGTCCTGCTGGCAGGCTACTTCCTAGAGCAAGCAAGACGAAAACTCGGTATCGTACAAATCAAGCTCGGCAGAGATGCTCAACTGTTACTCTCTCGCTACAACTGGCCGGGTAATGTTCGCGAACTTGAGCATGTGATCAACCGTGCTGCCCTGAAAGCCCGTGCCCGAGGTCTGGGTGGCAAGTTAATCACCGTATCTGTCGAAGATATCGGTCAATTGCAGTCAAGTGAAGAGCTCAATCACTTTAGCCAGCACAATGATACGACCGGTAAGCCTGAGCTCGATTTATCACTTGGTCTGCGCGAATCAACCGAAGAGTATCAGCGTCAGATGATCGTTTCCGCTCTGACTCAAGCCGATTTTAACTGGGCCAAGGCGGCGAGGCAGCTGAAAACCGACCGCGCAAACCTCACTCGTTTAGCTAAGCGATTAGGCATTGAAGTCACCAAGAAGCATCAGGTGAGAGTAGGCTGAGTTTAAGATTCAACATTGATTACATCTCAGTTACAATGCGCAACGTATAAGTCATCTACTAATAAAATTATTATTCAAATAGGATTGTTATGAAGTTTATCCGCTGGTTTTTAGGACGCGTGATCCTACTGCTCAACTTTGTTTTCTCACCAAAAGGCGTTAAACGCTCTGCTGACGAACAGCAAGCGGTTGATAGTAAAGCGCAATCATTGGCGCTGTACCAATTCGAAGCGTGCCCATTTTGTGTCAAGGTTCGTCGTGCTATGAAGCGTCAATCAGTAAAATTCGATCTACGTGATGCAAAAAATGATCAAACACACCGCGCAGAATTGGAAGCCGGTGGTGGTAAAGTGAAAGTTCCTTGTCTAAGAATTGAAAAAGACGGTGACGTACAATGGATGTATGAATCTTCAGATATCGTCGCTTACTTAGAGAAAGAGTTCGCCTAACACAAGGAACTGCCCATGTCATGCAAGCCACTGAATATTCGACATATCAAAGCGATCGTTTTTGATTTAGACAATACCTTAGTGAGCTCGGATATGGACTTTCGTTGGTTAAGAGAGCAGATTGGCTGTCCGTTAGACTCCGACTTGCTCTCTTATGTCGACCAACTTGAATGTGCCAACGCCCATGCCGATGCACATGCGCTTATCCTTCAACATGAACTTGAAGATGCGCAAAGCTCTCAGCCGATGCCCGGCAGTCAGTCTCTCATCGATTTCATCCATCAGAATCAGCTACTAACGGCGATAATCACCCGAAACTGCGCTCAGGCCGCCGAGCAAAAACTGGCTCATAATAACCTCAATATTCCGCGCCTGATCACCCGAGAACACTTTCCACCTAAGCCTAGTCCTGACTCGCTGATTGCTTTAGCTCAGGAATGGCAGCTAGAACATCACCAGGTGCTTTATGTCGGTGATTACCTTTACGATCTTCAAGCCGCATTTAATGCCGACATGCCTTCCTGTCTTGTGACTCATGGAAAACCATCTCCCTTTACAACGCACGCTTCCCTTGTCATCGGGCATCTTGATGAACTTGAGTCCGCCCTCTCTGAGCATCACAGCTAGCCATTTAGCCCGCGTCTAACAATCACGACAAAGTCGGCTGTGGCGAATCGCGCAGCAGTATGTAACAATTAATTTCAATAACTTGTGTCGACAAATGATTCATCAGTCAGCGAGATATCTATGCCTGAAAAAAGAGTTCTTGTTCTTTATGCCCATCCCTCTCCTCATCGCTCTGAGGTTAATCAACAACTGATCCGTGCTGCAAAGCAGGTCGAAGGTGTCACCGTGGTTGATCTCTACCACGACTATCCCACTTACCAGATCAACATCGACCTGGAGCAGCAGCGACTGCTTGAACATGATGTGATCATTTTTCAGTTCCCGCTCTACTGGTACTCAACACCAGCGATGCTCAAAGAGTGGCAGGATCTGGTACTGGAATACGGCTTCGCCTATGGTCAGGAAGGCACCGCTCTGCACGGTAAGGTCTTTTTCTGCTCGCTGTCTGCCGGTGGTAAAGCAGAGGCTTACCAGACCGACGGCTACAACCACTTTACGATTCGGGAAATTCTTCACCCGTTAGAGCAAATGGCTAAGATGACCGGAATGCAATACCTTGCCCCGCTCAGCCTGTTTTCAGCCCGAACAGCCCGTGACGATGGTCGGGTAGCTTCGCACGTTCAAAAGTGGCGCTGGCTACTGCAACAACTGGTGGCTGATAATATCGACTACGATCAGGCGAGCACGCTCGCCAAGCTCAATCACTACCCTGCCCTACAAACCATTGAGGATGATGCATGACCAGCTATTTTCTCCAAGCATTTATCTATCTGGCCGCCGCTGTGATTGCCGTTCCCATTGCCAAGCGGCTTGGCCTCGGCTCGGTACTCGGTTATCTGATCGCAGGTGTGGTCATCGGCCCAATTATCGGACTGGTTGGTGAAGAGACAACGACCATCCAGCACTTCGCCGAATTCGGCGTGGTGATGATGCTATTTCTGGTCGGCTTAGAGCTGGAACCTAAAATGCTCTGGTCGATGCGCAATCGCCTGTTAGGTCTCGGTGGCCTGCAGGTCGGCGGCACTGCGGCCGCGGTGATGGCTATAGCGCTCTATTTTGAGCAACCGTGGACCATTGCGTTGGCCATCGGCCTTATCTTTGCCCTATCGTCAACGGCCATCGTATTGCAAACCTTTAATGAAAAAGGGCTGACCAAAACGGAAGGCGGACAGAATGCCTTCTCAGTGCTGCTGTTTCAGGACATCGCCGTTATTCCGATGCTGGCATTTATTCCTCTGCTCGCTCTGCCAGATTTAGTGGCGAAGGCACAGTCTGCCGTCACCACCGCCGCCGATCATCATGAAGAACTGAGTTTAGTCGCGGGTCTGCCAGGCTGGGCTTACGGGTTGGTGATTGTCGCTTCGATCACCGGACTTGTGATTGGCGGGCATTACTTAAGCCGACCTCTGTTTCGCTTTGTCGCCAGCTCCGGTCTGCGTGAGATCTTTACTGCCACTGCGCTGATGCTGGTTGTTGGTATTGCTGCGTTGATGAGTCTGGTCGGGCTCTCTCCAGCACTCGGCACCTTCTTAGCTGGCGTGGTGCTAGCGAACAGTGAGTTCCGCCACGAACTTGAGTCCAACATCGATCCGTTTAAAGGGCTGCTACTGGGACTGTTCTTTATCACTGTCGGCGCTGGGATCAACTTTTCAATTCTGTTTGATGATTTTGCCTTGATCATCGGCTTAACCATTGGAGTCATGTTGCTTAAGGCTCTGGTACTATTTGCTCTGGCTTTTGTTTTCAGAATTAAAAACAGTGACCGCTGGTTGTTTACGTTGAGTCTTGCCCAAGCCGGTGAGTTCGGTTTTGTATTGTTAAGCTTTACGGTGCAAAACCACGTTATCCCACAAGAGATTGCGCAAACCTTGTCGCTGGTTGTCGCTCTATCGATGTTCCTCACCCCTGCGCTGTTTATCCTGTTTGATAAAGTCATTCTGCCGCGCTTTGAGCAGCAGTCTAATGAGCAAGAGGCGGATACCATTGATGAGAAAGGTACCGTCATCATCGCTGGTATTGGTCGTTTCGGTCAGATAGTCAACCGTCTTCTGGTTGCCAACGGCATTAAAACCGTGGTGCTCGATCAGCAAGCGGCTCAGGTTGATGTTGTGCGTCAAATCAATACCAAAGCCTACTTTGGTGATGCCAGCCGACCAGACTTGCTCCATACCGCAGGGATTGAAGAAGCAGCGATGCTGGTCATCGCTATCGACAACCGTGACACCAGTGTCGAGTTAACTAAGTACGTCAAACATAGCTATCCGCAGGTGAAAGTACTGGCCAGAGCCTTCGACCGGGGCCACGGTTATCTGCTCCGTCAGGCAGGAGCCGATGTGGTTGAGTTAGAAACTTATCACTCAGCCCTAGAGCTCGGTGCGCACGCGATGCGCCAGCTTGACTACCATCCGTTTATGGTTGAAAAGCAAAAATCCGCCTATAAGCGAGTCGAAGACAAGAAATCAGACACTCTGTACCATGCGTGGGAAGATGACTCTGAAGGTGAACGTTTTGACAATAACTACCGCAAGCTGTTTATGCACCTCGAAGAGCAGATCAAACTGGCGATTCAGAGTGACCGTACCGATCGCCATCAGACGCTTGATCGCGAATGGACACCACCGCCAAGAGATTATGCCGATAAAATCGATCACTCATAATTAAGACAGACTTACCCTTGAAAACTGTTTATCGAGTAACGATGTTATAAACACAACAAATCAAACCGAGGTCTGGCACCTCGGTTTCTCTTTTAATTGGTTCTATAACCTTCACAAACGAATTGGCTATGACTGAAAAAACTCTCGAACCATCCCCTTCTTTAGGGCAACAGCTGTTTAAAATGACCTGGCCAATGCTGTTTGGCGTGCTTTCTCTGATGAGCTTTCAGCTTGTGGACAGCGCGTTTATCGGTCAGCTTGGTATTTTGCCTCTCGCAGCTCAGGGCTTTACCCTGCCGATACAAATGATCATTATCGGTATTCAGGTTGGCTTAGGTATCGCAACAACGGCAGTGATTGCCAAAGCGATTGGCGCTGGTGATTCCAGATATGCTAAGCAGCTTGGCGGTTTAGTCATCGTCATGGGCAGTGTCGGCGTTGCGGTCTTTTCAGTACTGATCTATCTATTGCGCGAACCAATTCTGGCGCTACTCAGTGCGCCACCTAGTGTCCTGCCTATCATTGATAGCTACTGGCTGTTCTGGCTGGCGAGTTCATGGACAGGCGCAGTACTCTACTTCTTATATAGTGTTTGCCGGGCAAACGGTAACACCATGCTACCCGGAACCATGATGATGGTGACCAGTTTACTCAACCTGATCCTCGACCCAATTTTCATCTTTACGCTGGATTTAGGTATTAACGGCGCAGCCATCGCTACCATCCTCGCCTTTGGTATCGGTATTCTGGTCGTTGCGCCTAAAGTCACTGCCAAGCACTGGATGAGCTTTGACTGGAGTGACCTAAATGTGACAAAAAGCGTTCGCTCGATTGGCCATATTATGGGGCCGGCGATGATCAGCCAGTTGCTGCCACCTTTGTCGTCTATGCTCGCGACTAAACTGCTTGCTAGCTATGGTACCGCAGCCGTTGCAGCCTGGGCGCTCGGCTCTCGTTTCGAGTTTTTTTCCATTGTCTCGGTACTGGCCTTGACCATGTCGATGCCACCTATGGTGGGCAAATTGCTTGGAGCAAACAACCTTGCTGACATTCGTAAGTTAGTGTCCATTGCCACTAAGTTTGTGCTCGGTTTCCAGATGCTGATAGCGATCATTACTCTGTTTGCATCACTTTTCCTCGCCCAGTTAATGACCAGTGAGACAGAAGTAGAGAGCATTTTGAACTATCACCTGATGATCGTTCCATTCAGCCTTGGTCCACTGGGGATCTGTATGCTGATGGTCTCGATTTCAAATGCACTTGGTCGCTCCTACACCGCACTGACCATCTCAGCATTGCGACTGTTTGCTTTTTTCCTGCCTTGTCTGTGGTTAGGCGCTCAGCTTGGTGGCATTGAGGGGCTGTTCTGGGGAGCCTTTGCAGGCAACATCCTTGCGGGTCTCTGCGCTTGGGCAATGTTTAATAAAACGCTCGGTCAAATTGAACAGCGCGCCGCGACGCAGTGATTAAGGTTTGCAATCTGATCGCAACACCGATAGTCTAAAAATTCATCATTTTAGGATAGATTATGAATTTCGTATTTACTTACCTCTGGCTTGTTCTCTTTAATGCCTGTAGCCGGTAGGTAACACTCTGTCTGGCTGCGAGAAACGTAGCCAGAACCTCCCTTTCTCGTAGCCTTAAACCACCCCAGTAAGGATACGAGTCAAATGACTGAAGAAACGCACATATCACCCTCTGCCCCCTATTCGACGGCTCAAGTCGGGATTTTTCTCGCACTGGCTGGATGTATACTCTTCTCGATAAAGCCCATTCTGATCAAAATCGCTTACCAGTATGGTGGTGATGCAACGTCGATAATGACATTGCGCGCGTTCAGCTCCCTGCCGCTCTATCTGGTGACCTTCATCTTTCTTTGTCGCAGTGCAGATAACCGTTCAAAAGTCAGGCAGCATGGGGTTAAAGCTGCATTGGTCGGTGTCATGGGCTATTACCTGGCCAGTTTTCTCGATATCTCTTCGCTGGCGTTTATTTCTGCGCAATTAGAACGTCTGCTTATTTTTCTGTTTCCCACCTTTGTTGTGTTGATCAGTTGGTTAATCTATGGGCAAAAGCCAAGTCGAAATATCGTTTATTCCGCATTGCTTGGTTATGTCGGTATCAGCTTGATCGTGATCCACGATTTCAACAGCGCCGGAAACGCGGTGGTACTTGGCAGCTTGCTCGCGATCGCCTCAGCTCTGGTGTTTGCGTTTTATTTGGTTTGGAGCAAGCCGTTGATCACCCAGCTAGGCAGCTCGCTGTTTACCAGCATCGGGATGGGCTGTGCAGGCATCGCTATACTGGTTCACCTGCTGGTTAGCGGCAGTGAAGTTTCACAGTGGTCACCTGAGTTAATCGTAACCGGGATCATTCTTGGTATCTTCTGCACTGTGCTGCCTTCGTATTTAATCGCGGCGGCGATGGCACGCTTAACACCAACGACATTGAGTCTGACCAGTAACATTGGCCCAGCGGTCACAGCAGGACTGGCCATTGTGGTCCTCGACGAGCTATTTACCGTGTGGCACGCGATAGGATTAATTCTGGTTATTGTCTCGGTGTACACACTCAATAGAAAGTAACCCCAACACCGCCAGAGGCTGAATTAACGACTCGATCGCAACACCTTGCGTATTGCGCAGATGATCTTAACGTCAGAAAGTCGTATGATTCAGCCTATCAATTTTTCAGATAGTTACATCATGACCACCCACAACCATCACCCTATTCAAGGCGCGAGCTGGATGCTGACTGCCGGCCTTGCGTTTGCTATCGTCAACAGCCTGGCTCAGATTGCCAGTATCAATTACGGCCTCTCTTCAACCACCGTTGCTCTGATCCAGTACGCTATCGCTCTGGTTGTTATTCTGCCTTATCTTAAAACACTCGGGATCCGTAAATCACTGCGAACCGAAAACCTGGCCATGCATGTTTTCCGTGTCTTCCTATCCGTGATCGGCATTCAGTTATGGCTATGGGCATTGGCTTATCCGGTACCAATTTGGCAAGGCATTGCACTATTAATGACCTCGCCACTATTCGCCACCGTCGGCTCTGGGCTATTTCTCAAAGAGAAGGTCGGTGCAGCGCGCTGGGGCGCAACGCTTACTGGCTTTATCGGCGCGATGATCATTCTAGAACCATGGGCCGATGACTTTAGCTGGGCGACACTACTACCAGTCGGTGCGGCATTCTTCTGGGCCTGTTATTCGCTGATGGTTAAAAAACTCTCTTCACAGGACTCGCCTTCGACCATGGTGGTCTACTTGTTGGTACTTATCACACCGTTCAATATTCTACTTGCTGTGCCAGACTGGCAAACGCCAACCGGTGGCACACTCTGGCTAGTCCTGATTGCTGCAGGCGCAATGACGGCTCTCGCGCAATGGGCTATTGTTAAAGCGTACTCGGTCGCTGACGCGTCGTTTGTTCAGCCCTTTGACCACGCGAAACTGCCACTAAACGTTCTGGCGGGCTGGCTGGTATTTAGCTGGGTACCACCTGGTAGACTCTGGTTAGGAGCGGCGATCATTATCGCTTCAGTGGCCTTCATTACCCGCTGGGAAACAAAAAAACCTCGCTAGCTGAAAGAAATATCTCACCTAACCGTTCTTATCAGTCATAGGTATTTATGGGAGACACCTTCATGACAGAACCAATCAAATTGACGCTTTATCGCTGGGCCGGCAGCTGGGGACCATTTAAGGTCAACATTCCGTGTGGCGAATGCACTTTGACCAAAGATATTCTTACCGACACCTTTGAAAATGAATTAGCAGGTGTGCCAGTCAAACTTGAGGTTAAAGATTGGTTATCTCACTGGTGGGAACCACTTAAAGTCGGTGCCTGGCATGCGCCTATCCTGATGGTGGAAGGAAAAGTCGTCAGTCAGGGTGAAGCGCTCAACCGAGGGGTTCTGGTTCAGTCTGTTATTCAGGAGTGGACCAAACGCGATACGCTGAAAGGTAATATTGTTTATGGCAAAGCGACTTGCCCATACTGCGTCAAAGCAAAGAAAATGCTTGATGATGCCGGGATCGACTACCAATACTTCGATGTAGTCAAAGACAGTGCCGCTCTGTATCGAATGATCCCTGAAGTGAAAGCGATTATTGGTGAAAAAACACCGGTAACGGTGCCACAGATCTGGCTTGATGGTCATTACATCGGTGGTGCAGACAACTTAGGTGCGTGGATCGAGGAAAAGGGTCTTCATACTGTGCCTGACAATGTTGTGGCACTGTAATCTTGGTTAAGCATCGGTAGCTCCGGATACAACAAAGCCCTGCCAGCAATGGCAGGGCTTTGTTTTATTAAGTGAAGGAAGCACTTACTCTTCCTCACTCAATGTAAAATCCATTTCACGTCAGCGATTATTTGGTCATTTTCTTCATCATACGTTTGATGAATGATGCTTTTTTCGCTTTAGGCTTACCGTAAAGTGCATCGTGCATGGCTTGCTTGGCGATCATCTGACCTAGATATGCATTGCCTAATTCGTGATTCATGAGTCTCTCCTCAATAGTAAGGAGCGTGATTTTAATCACAATTAGAATAAAAACAAGATCTAAATCACATTATTTATCCCAATTAAGCGCGCTTTGGTTGCTGGTATGTTTTGCCGGCAATTTGGTAGGTGTCTTTGCGCTTAACATCAAACATGACGTCAAAGAACCAGGCAACAAAACGAATCACGTCATCGCCTTCATCCATTACGTGCTCAACAAACTCTTGCTCTTCGCCTTGTTCATTGGTCTGAACTGTGACGTGATAAATTCGCTTAGCACCATCAACCTCAGCCAAAGCAAACTGGCCAGTGAGCGAGTTAGCCGCCTCGGCAACTTCGCTGTCATCACTCGCTTTTAAGATCTCTAAAGCCTGTGGCAAGTTCTCTTTCTCACACAGTATTTTTACTAGTGCTTCAAATTCTTTGTGTTCCATGGGTATCTTCTCTGGATTCAATTTGTCGGCATTGTATACCCAACGAGGTATCAAGCAAACTCTTGCTGAGCAACTGATGCTTTTCTTGACGATAACAACACGCCACTCATCGCCAAGGCGGAGATCAAATAGAACACGCCCATAGCAGTTTGACTTTGTACCCAGTGCTCCACCAAAACACCACCAAGCAAGCCTGCGAGACACATTTGTATCGACCCGGACAGAGCCGAAACCGAACCAGCCTGGCGCTTATGTGGCGCTAACAGCATGCTAATAGAAAGCGGGAATGATAACCCTTGCGCTATGGTCAGTAAGGTAAATGCCCAGACCAGATTAAACAGGGTCACTGGCGTCACCAATAACCACACACCTGCAAACGTCATGATCGAAATAGCAAACGCTAACAGCTGGCTAGTCGATAGATAGCGATTGAGGATATTTAAACTGATACTGCCAATCATCAGGCCTGCTGACGGAATGATCATCACTGAACCGTACTCCGCAGCCGTTAAACCAAGTTGATGTTGGAGGATAAACGGCATCACGGATAGCGAGACTAAGCTGGCCAGATAGCTTATCCAGTTATAGCTCGCACTAGTTAACACCTGCCTGTTGGTGATCAAGGCCGCGTAGTTTTTTACCACGCCAATGATATTGAACTTACTCTTACCATACGTCATGGTTTCAGGCAGGACAAAGTAACCTAAAGTGAAGATCGCGATCAGGTAGATCAACACGAACATAAACACCGCTTCCCAGCCAAGATAGAACGCGATCCAACCACCGAGCACAGGGGCAACAATCGGCATGATTGATGCGGTGACCGATATATAGGAGAGCGCTTTGGTCAGTTGAGCGCCTTCGTAACTGTCGCGCAGTACGCTGCGTCCCAAAACGGATGCGCTTCCCGCCCCTAAACCTTGCAGTAATCGCCCCAGGATTAACAGATGAAGCTGATGCGAGAACATCAGACAGATCACTGTACCGACTAAATACACCCCTTGACCCATGATGAAAACAGGACGTCGACCTATCGCATCTGACAGTGGTCCGTAGAAAAGCTGAGACGCGCCAAAACCGACTAAGAAAAGAGTCACAAGCAGTTGAACATCGGCTTGGTTAGCACTTAAAGACTGGCTGATTGCAGGCAATGAAGGCAGGTAAATACTGACCCCGACCTGACCAGTCGCGATAATCATCATAGCGAGCAAAATGGGTGTTTTTCTCATAGCGTCTCCTGAACAACTTTACGTCAATTCAGTTTAAATTAGCCACTCAAAAATGATAATATAGCGAATTGGAAAGTGATTAATTCCCAAATAGAAACAATAAGAGGGTGTTATGGATTGGATTCAAAGCGTTCAGAGTTATATTCGTGTCGTAGATGAAGGAAGTTTTAATGGCGCGGCAAGAAAGCTAAACACCACCAGCTCCGCCATCAGTAAACGTATTCACTGGCTTGAAGAGCGTATTGGTGTGCAGTTGCTCAAACGTACCACTCGCTCCGTCACCCAGACCGAAGCTGGCGCACTATTTTATCAGCGCGCCAAGGTGCAACTCGACGAATGGCAATCCATTGTTGACGAGACTCGCTCGGTATCTCAAACGCCTGCTGGCCTGCTTAAAATCGGCGCCACACTGGCTGTCGGCTCCAAGTTTCTCGTTCAATATCTGGATGATTTTTTACAGATGTACCCTGACATTCGAATTCAATTGACCACCACCACGCCGGGTCAGTTGCCAGAACTGAGTCTCGATCTTTTCATCAGCCGCGAAATCGAACAGCTCAACTCACTCAGCTTCAAAGCGACGGCTCTGTTTGAACATCGCGCAGGGTTTTACGCCTCTCCGGATTACATTGAACAACATGGTGAGCCAACTATCGCCAAAGATCTCGCCCATCACAATATGTTGGTTTGGGGAGAGCGCCCGCAAAGGGAGATCACCTTAACCAATGGACAAAAACTATTGCTGAACGGCAACTTCGCCACGACCAATCCGGAGGCGCTCTACTATGCCGCTAAGAATGGCATGGGCGTACTACTTAGTAATGATGTGATGATCAAAGAAGAACTAAGACTCGGCACGTTAAAACGTATTCTGCCTGACATCACAGCAGACGAAGCCACTGTGTACGCCTATTACCCGAAACTGGATTACCAGCACACCCGGACTAAACTATTCCTCGACTACCTGAAAGAAAGGCTGTCGAAAGGTCAATAAGTTAGAGTTAAACGTCCATCATTTTGATTATTCATTTGCAATAGTATGCATCTCATACCATATTTAATTTGTAACCCCCATCAATAAATAAGTGACAAAGTTCACGATAAAAGTGAGTTACTACGTTATGGTTAGGACAGCATATCAACAGGCGCCATTGAGCGTCGAAGTTCTCAATGACACGCTAAGTTTGGATGGGATAGATCTGCTCAATAAAACCACCTCCGAGTTGAGCCGATACTCAAGTTCATACTGTACCTGTGTAATAGAGTTAGATCCCTTTACTTCAAGACCGACTCTGCTCGCCTCGTCGAGTGTGCAAAAGCTGCAGCGAGACATCTACACATCACCTTTAACAAGAGCGACCTGCGCACTGGTTACGCAATCGGATCAAGACTCGATCATCTGTGCGAGTAACGCGCGAATGGTTAACCCGCATGAGCAATATATTCTTGAACATGGCATCGAATCCTACATTGCAGTGCCACTCAAAACCCATAATGGTGAAGTATTGGGTGTGCTGTTATCAACCTATACCTACGCATTAGATGACAAACAGTGTGACGATCTCGCCTATTACCATAAACTGTTTGCCAACCTTGTCGCACACAGTCTGAGAGCAAAATGGTTGTCGGCCCGCTCTGATACGCTCGTCGAACAGCTTAGCTACGAGGTCTCACACGACAACCTGACAGGCCTGCTCAACCGTAGCTTTTTGTCTGACAAATTAGAAAGGCTCAACGAACTTCAAAATGATCCCTTCACTCTGGCGTACATAGATATTGATAACTTCAAGTCCATCAATGACCTGTACGGCAATTACATTGGCGATCAGATCATTAAGTTTGTCGCTAATACGATTAAAGATACGGTCAAGGATAAGCAACTTGCGTTTCGTATCGCTGGTGACGAGTTCGCCTTTATCACACTCTCAGGCGACCCGTTTGAACTGTGCCATTCCCTGATTGAAAAGCTCGAAAAAGGCTATAAGGATCCTGCGCACAACATTAAGTTCAGTATCAGTATCGGTTTGGCGAGAAATACCGGCCATAATCTCACCTCTGATCAGATTATTCTCAATGCCAGTCTGGCGCTGAAAGACTGTAAGCAGTCTCGCCATACCAGTATTCAGTGTTACGACACCCACCTTAGCGCCCAGTACTACCGCCGGGCACTGGTGATTGATGCACTGAGACAAGAGTTAGAGAAAGACTGTCTCAGCGAGAGTGAGATCTATGTCGTCGCCCAGCCTATCGTCGACTTAAGCAGCGATAAGTGGGATTACTTTGAAATACTCGCTCGCTGGCAAAGTAAAGCGCTGGGCGCCATCTATCCGATCGAGTTTATTGAAGCAGCAGAGCAATCTGGCTTGATTGTCGAACTCGGTGAACGCATCGTCGAGCTGGCATGCAAAGCGAAAGCGGAATTGGAGAAAGGTCTGGGTCATAACGTAAAGCTGGGTATCAACTGCTCCGCTCACGAGTTAAACAACTCTACACGCTATATGCAGCATATACTCTCCACGATTCGTAAATATGACTTCGCGCCTTCGGACTTCACCATCGAGCTCACCGAAACCGTGCTGTTATCGCAAACCGAAGAAGTGAAAGAGATCCTTAATAAACTGAGACTGCTTGGCTTTAAAGTCGCCCTGGATGACTTTGGTACAGGTTATTCAAGTCTCAACTATATCCATAGCTATCCAATCGACTGCATTAAAATAGACGCGACTTTCATTAAAAACATGCTGACCAATGAAACCGCAGAAAGGGTGGTATGGCTGATTGTGCAACTTGCCAAGCAGCTAGGGGTGTCACTGGTGGCTGAAGGGGTAGAAGATCAACAAGCGTTGGATAAACTCAACGCGATGGGTTGTCCGCTGATCCAGGGTTACTATTTCTCCCGCCCTGAAACACCAGAGGTACTGATTGGTAAAAACTATGAGCGCAATGCGCAGCGACAGGTCTCAAACGGTTAGTCTAAAACGGCGATAGCCATGATCGGGTTAGAAGGGAAGTTCGACCTGCATCATGACATCGCCGTCGTATTTCTCATGCCAGCGATAATCCAGACGCATTCTAGGCTTGCCTGAATCCATATCACCAAAGCCAAAACTGACTAGCAAACCATGACTTTTTAGCCACTCCTCAGTATCCATCGCGTCTAATTGCTGCTCAAGCTCACTCGGGACCCATACGCCAAGACCGACATAGTTAGAGGCTAAACTGCGACTCAGGATCGGGTTATCATCCTCACTCATGTTCCAGTCAGCCCAATACTCGCTGTAGTCTTTCTTTTCGCTAATGGCTAAGTCACTAAATGATTTCAGTGACTGGGTAGTGTACTCAAGACTATCAAGCAGTGAAAAACACACGCCATGAGTTTTACCCAGCATCACAGATTGAGTGGTGGAATACATATCGCAACCAAACGCGACAGAAGGCATCAATAACGCAGCCGCTATCAATCCAACCTTTGACATTCACACCTCTTATATATCGTACGCTAACCCATTTAATAATACTCCATTTTAACTAGTCTGCGACATACATTTGTCGTGGTAAGGTCAGAAATATCCTGCTTTTCAGCCAGTGCCTTACGTATATCAGTACTTCTTACCCTGACCGTTTCCGGACAGCTTAATACCGACCAACGACTGAGGATCTCTTCGGCTTTATAGAACTTGGCAAAATTGAACAGGTTGTCTGGCCCGATAACAAATGTCAGCTCACTTTGTGGGTATTGTGCTTCCAAAGCTTCAAGTACTGCGAAGGTTGTGACACTGGATTCAGGTTGGTATAGCGTCTCTTCGATGGTCGAGCGCTCAACGTTGCTCACCGTCAGATCTTCGATAAACAGATCCACCAGCTCACATCTCACTGAATAATCCAACATCTGCTTACCCCAGGCATGAGCAATACTCGGTAGCAGCAGGACTTTGTCAAAATGGCTTAGAGACTCAATAACACTCTTATGACCCAGACTAGGTGGATTAAAAGCACTTCCAAACACAGCAATTTTGCACATTTTATTTCTTCACTCTGTGGTGAAAACTGTGATCACAGTTTTCTAATTCTTTGATTGAGGTATGATATAGCAAGGTGACTTTAACACGTCCACTTCAGTTGAGATAACTCTTGCTGAGATAGACCTGTTAAGGCTATCAAGATTGCCACCAAATTTTAAACTACATTGCTTGCAGGAAGGAAACACAATGGAACAGTTGATCCGCGATGAAATGCGCGTTCTGCCGTCAATCGACCCTCATTTTGAAATTACGCGTCGTGTTGATTTTATTAAGAAAATGCTTCAGAACTCGGGGTGTAAATCACTCGTTCTTGGCATCAGTGGTGGCGTAGATTCCACTACCTGTGGCCGTCTGGCTCAGTTGGCTGTTGATCAACTCAACGAAGAATCAAACGGCGGCTATCAGTTTATCGCCGTGCGCCTGCCATACGGCGAACAGAAAGATGAAGATGAAGCGCAGTTAGCTCTTCAGTTTATCCAACCTACCCATTCGGTTTCTGTCAACATTAAAGCGGGTGTAGACGGTTTACACGCAGCAAGTCATATCGCTTTGGACGGCACAGGCCTGCTGCCAGAAGAGAGCGCAAAAATCGACTTCGTTAAGGGCAACGTTAAAGCGCGTGCACGTATGATCGCTCAGTACGAGATCGCTGGCTACGTTGGTGGTTTGGTGATTGGTACTGACCACTCTGCAGAAAACATTACCGGTTTTTACACCAAGTTTGGCGATGGCGCATGTGACATGGCTCCTCTGTTCGGTCTGAGCAAACGCCAGGTTCGTGAAATAGCGGCGACACTAGGTGTTCCAGAGCTGCTGGTTAAAAAGGTGCCAACCGCTGATCTCGAAGAACTGGCTCCGCAAAAGGCCGATGAAGACGCTCTAAACCTGAGCTATGACCAAATCGATGACTTCCTGGAAGGCAAATCGGTTTCTCAGGAGGTGTCTGATCGTCTGTTGAGTATCTACAAGAATACTCAACATAAGCGACAGCCAATCCCAACCATTTACGACTAACCCCAGTCTACAAGCCCCTGTCATTTGGCAGGGGCTGACTGTTTCGCTTCTCACCACAGACCAAGAATCAACACGGTTCGTTTCCAACGCTAGCCTAAGCCGTCACACTCTAACCAAATATTGACCTAAGCCACTAGCAGGAAAGTACGCTTTTCACTAAACTATGTCGGTAAACCTACGACTCTGTACCCAAGGCGGCTTTAACGCCCCCTGCCCTAGATGCTTTATTATTATCGACGCTAATTAGTGTGTAGAAATATGGAACAAGATAAATTTACCAATATTTATCGATTGCCAACTGCTGTGCAGATCCGAATCGGAAAGTGGCAACAGACCTTTAACGGCACGTCTGACCTTGTCATGCACCAGGCTATCGACGTTCGAAATAAGCAATACCGTAAGCCAGACTTTTTCCCAACAGGTTGGAGTGTCCAACTGTTCGATAAAGACGATATCTCGGTCACGCATCATGGCAAATATATCCAAACTGCTATGCGCACTATGCTGGATCGAAAGGTGTCCTATAAGCGTGTTTACCTGTCTCGCCTGCCATTAGAACAAGCAGAACCAGGCATCATTGCGTTTAAGCAGGAGTGGATTTCTAAACACAATCGCGTAGCGCGCAAATACAACCAGATCAAGAAAAAGCAGTTTATGCGTTTTGCTCTGGAAGAGGTAGAAACTCTCTATCCATCGATTCCTAAAGGGGAGTTTGATGTTCAGCTATGGAACAAATTGGTCATATCTGAACTCGGACAGGCGAAGAAGTTTGATAACCCTTACTTCGTTAAGAAAGCAAAAGTCTAATGAGTTGGGGCAGCGATAAGCTGCCCTTTCAAATCAAGTCATTCCACTAGTATTTATTAACTATTTCCTGATATAAACTGTGTCCTGAAGCATCCTTCTCTTTCAGCAGATCTAACCCTTTCTGCAGTTTTTCGACCACGGCATCATCGGTCTCGAGATTAATTGCAAAGTACACATCCCCTTCACTGACCACGTAGACGGATTCAAACAGATTAGGATCGACGTTGGCTTGTCTCGCCCACCAATAGGCCGCTCTCTCGGCATAAACAAACAGATCGATACGTTTTTTCATCAACTGCTCGGCTAATACCGTGACATACGACGCTTCCTGCATCGAATCACGTGGGATCCCCATCGCCAGTAAACTCTGCTCACCGATATCATCTCGAATCACACCGATACGATAATCAGCCATGTCCAAAGGCGAGTTGATTTTGATATTGGCGTCTTTACGCGCCAGGACCACGACTTTGATATCTAGAATGGGGCCAACCCACTTAAAGAGGTTTTCTCGATGTTCTGATCGTGTGGTGGAAAATAGAACTGAGTCTTGATGAGTCAACACTGTACGATAGGAGCGTGCCCAGGGTTGCAATGTTATCTGGTTAAGCTCTACTGGCTCACCAACTAACGCACTGGCAGCTAAAAGGATATCGACTGAGTATCCGGTTATCTTCTCGTCTTTAATAAAATTGGCAGGTGGATAAGACTCGGTATAAAACGAAATCTCACGTAAATCGTTTTCATTACTTACAGCAGTAAAGGACGTGAGATACGCTAAGATCACGAACGCCATTTGTCGCATTGCTAAGCTCCTTCTTTGCTCCCTTCCATTAAAGTTAGTTCACACAGAAGCAGTTCTAAAGGTCTAAGCCAAATTATATTAGTCCGTTTCGGCTTAACCCTCGCTTAACGCTGGTGCACATCTTACCAAAGCGGCGTATTTCATCGAAATGGGGTTCTCTTCCTCTGTCCAGCGCGGACTCCCAATAACTCAGCTCTGAATCAACCATTTCAAGCAGTTTCTTTGGACAGCCAACACAGTTTCCCTTCGTACCACAGACAAACGTCTCTGGCTCGTAGAGCGGTAAGGTATTTTTAACCTGCTCGATAATAGTGCGCATCGCGGTTACGCGATCAGGTTTTCTCGCTTGCATCACTGGTAAGGCTCAATTGTCATTCAGGGAGGCGGATTATAGTCCTGCCGGAGAAAAAGCCAATACCTACAAAGTGTCACAGCAATAAAAAACCTATCAACTCTGCAGCTGATAGGTTTCACGTTTACCCTGATAGGGGGAGTATTACAACTAACGTTGTCTAAAGCACTTTATGCAGTTTCTGTGTACGCTGTGCCTGCTCCGCCATAGTCAGGAAGGAGTCAATCCAATGAAGAATCAGAACCGAGTCCTGCGCTTTGTCTAACTGTCTGAAGGCGTCTTCGGCATGATCATTACCAATAAGTTCTCGCCTCTTATCAACCAGTTTTGCGACGAATTCGCTACTGAACTCAGGGTGTCCCTGCACTGTAAAAACATGATTATCCTTGGCTAGCATAAAGTTTGGGCAAAATTCATTACTTGCGATAACCTTGATGCCTTTGGGTACAATCACTACCTGATCTTGATGAACGACCAGCATACGGACACTATCCATTGATAGGTTCATCCACTTTTTCTGTGCGGTGACGTTGACTTCATAGCTGCCCAGTCCCCAGCCCTTTTCGGACTTCATTACTGTGCCACCTAACGCTCTGGCAATGACCTGATGACCAAAGCAGATACCAACCAAAGGTTTTCTTACCGCTTCACAGCGTCTAATCCACTCCATCAGACCGACAATCCAGGGATCATCATCGTAAGCATTATGTACGCTACCGGTAATGATAAAACCATGGCACTCATCGAGGTTAGGAAGGACTCCCTTCGTCGCGTCATAATCAACAAACTCAAATTGATTATTCACTTCAAACAGCGAGGCTTCAATCATGTCAAAGTACTGACCATGATGCTCTGCGAGCGGCGGATCAACGTGCCCACAAGTAATGATTCCTATCTTCATTGTTCACCTATTTCATTGTTGGCATAACAAATTCACTTTCCCTTTGACCTTTTGGCCAACGCGCTGTCACAGTCTTCATACGAGTATAAAAACGTACGCCATCATTACCGTGAACATTTAACGGACCGAAGATTGAGCGCTTCCAACCACCAAAACTATGGAATGCCATTGGTACCGGGATCGGAACGTTAACTCCTACCATGCCAATTTCGATCTGCTCTGTAAAGTTTCTCGCGGTATCACCGTCACGGGTAAAGATTGCTGTTCCGTTACCAAATTCATGTTCATTAATCATATTAACGGCATGCTGGTAATCATCGGCACGAACGACAGACAATACCGGACCAAAGATCTCTTCTTTGTAGATCGTCATATCTTCGGTGACGTTGTCAAACAGAGTACCACCAACAAAGTAGCCCGGTGAGCCTGCGTCATAGTTGCGGCCATCGACCACCAGTTTCGCACCCTGATCAACACCTGACTGAATGTATTCAACCACTTTGTTCTTATGTGGCTCACTGACTAGCGGCCCCATCTCATTCTCAGGCGTTACACCTAAGCCAGGACCGACTCGCAATGCTTCCACCTTCTCTTTTAGCTTAGCCACCAAACGATCAGCGGTGTCGTCACCCACCGCGACGGCAACAGAAATCGCCATACAACGCTCACCTGCAGCACCATATGCCGCGCCCATGATAGCGTTTACTGCACCATCAAGATCCGCATCTGGCATCACAACTAAATGGTTTTTCGCGCCGCCTAACGCCTGAACGCGCTTACCGTTGGCACTGCCTTTGGCGTAGATCGCTTCAGCGATTGGCGTAGAGCCGACAAAGCTCACTGCGGCAACATCCGGAGACTCGAGCAACGCGTCGACAACTTCTTTATCACCTTGCACGACATTGAAGACACCATCAGGCAGACCCGCTTGCTGAAGCAGCTTAGCCAGTACCAAAGCAGCACTTGGATCTTTCTCTGACGGTTTAAGAATGAAACTGTTACCACATGCCAATGACACTGGAATCATCCACAGCGGAACCATCACTGGGAAGTTAAATGGCGTAATACCGACACACACACCAACCGGCTGCATCATTGAGTAGCTGTCAATCTCACGACCTACATTCAGGGAATGTTCGCCTTTTAGCAGGTGTGGAATACCACAAGAGAACTCGACGACTTCAAGGCCACGAGTCAGCTCACCTAACGCATCACTGTGCACTTTACCGTGCTCTTCGGTGATCAGAGTCGCGAGATCGTCCGCGTTCTCTTCCAGTAGCTGTTTGAACTTAAACATAACGCGAGCACGTTGCAGTGGCGGTGTCGCCTGCCACGCCGCCTGAGCATTTTTGGCTACCTGTACAACCTCTTCTGCTTCCTGTGCAGTTGATAGTTGTACCTGACCACGTCGCTCACCAGTTGCGGGATTATAGAGATCCGCACTGCGAGAACTTTTACTTTCAACTACCGATCCATTTATAAAGTTTGAAACTAAAATCGACATAATTATTCCTTGTATTCAATGGTGCTCAGCACATCACTTAAGATATTAAACAGTTCATCAATATGGTGTTTTTCAAGAATGAGTGGTGGTGACAAGGCAATGATGTCGCCAGTAACACGAATCAGTGCGCCTTTCTCATAACACGCTTGGAAAACTTGGAAAGCTCTCGAGCCCGGTTTACCGGCAATACTCGATAACTCGATACCTGCAACCAATCCGTAGTTACGCAGGTCAATAACATGAGGTAGCCCTTTCAGGCTGTGTACCGCGTCTTCCCAATACTGAGAAAGTTCAGATGCACGCGTGTACAAACTCTCTTGACGATAGATATTCAGCGTTGCCAGCCCAGCCGCCGCTGCAACAGGGTGACCCGAGTAGGTATAGCCATGGAATAGCTCAATTGCCTGACTCTCCGGGCTGACCATTGCGTCGTATATTTCATCACGAACAAATACTGCCCCCATCGGAATTGCACCATTGGTTAACCCTTTGGCACTGGTAATAATGTCTGGGATCACATCAAATTCCTGCGCGGCAAACGGGCTACCGAGACGACCGAAGCCAGTAATAACTTCATCAAAAATCAGCAGGATACCGTGCTGAGTACAGATCTCTCTCAACTTCTTCAGGTAGCCTTTCGGTGGCAGAATGACCCCAGTCGAACCTGCGATTGGCTCAACAATCACTGCAGCAATGTTACTAGCGTCGTGCAGGGTAACAATATTCTGTAAACTTTCAGCCCAGCCCGGATCGTAGTCAGGCAGACCACGGCTAAAGCCGCTATGTTCGATGCTAAGGGTATGAGGTAGATGGTCAACGCCAGTCAGAAGGCTACCGAAGGTTTTACGGTTGTTGACAATACCACCGACCGAAATGCCACCAAATCCTACTCCATGGTAGCCTCGTTCGCGACCAATCAGACGGGTACGTGTACCCTGCCCAATCGCACGTTGATAAGCCAGTGCAATTTTTAGTGCGGTATCAACGGACTCAGATCCTGAGTTAGTAAAGAAGACCTTACTTAATCCAGCAGGTGCAATCTCCGCCAGTTCTTCAGCGAATTGAAATGGCAGTGGGTGGCCCATTTGAAATGTCGGTGCAAAATCTAGGTTATGGATTTGCTGACTCACGGCCTCGCTGATCTCTCTGCGTCCATGGCCTGCGTTACAACACCATAGCCCTGCCGTTCCATCGAGAACTTTACGATTGTCCTCTGTACGGTAATACATCCCCTCAGCAGAAACCATCATTCTTGGTGATTGCTTGAACTGCGAGTTAGCGGTAAACGGCATCCAAAATGCGTCTAGGTTGTGTGTTTTTGCGAGATCCTGCATGTGCATTTCCTCAATCAATGACTAAGACTTTGTTGTCTGTGATATCGATCAAGGCGTTTCTTTTAATAAACGCCTAACCATTTTGTTAAAAGTATGTTATAAAATATTTAACAGAAACGACTATAGCGTGGAAATTTACGCCGTGCAATGTTTAAATTTTAAACATTACGCTTCTGAAGTGATGAAATTAACATCAATTTGTGTTTAATTTAATAATCACGATGTACTTGAGAGGATTCATACAATGGATACAGAAATCGGCACTCGCTTTAAGGCACTACGCGAAAAAGCGGGGCTATCTCAGCGAGAACTGGCTAAGCGTGCCGGAGTAACCAATGGCTTTATTTCTCAGATAGAAAATAACGCTGTCAGTCCGTCTGTGGCCTCTTTAAGCAAGCTACTTAGCAAAATTCCCACATCAATGGCGGAGTTTTTTGCCATTGATGACCCACAACCCGAGCAGTTCTATACCCGAAAAGAGGAGCAACCAGAAATTGGACAAGGAGAGATCAGCTACAGACAAGTTGGTCATTTTCATGGTGATCGACACATAGGCATGTTGCGCGAGACTCTCAAACCGAATGCGGATACTGGCGAAGAAATGCTCACGCATGAAGGCCAGGAGTGCGGTGTCATTGTTCAGGGTCAACTTGAGCTTACCGTCGATCTCCAAACCGTCACACTCCATGTTGGGGACGGATATTATTTTGATAGTACCCGACCTCACCGTTTTAGAAACACGGCTGAAGAAGAGTGCGTCATCATTAGCGCAAATTCACCGGCAAGCTTTTAAGGATAAGGCAATAATATGGATACTATGTACTGGCAGAACAAGGCTGAGACGATCACGTTTTCTACTCAGGCGTTTATTAATGGACAACTGCAGGACGCTAAAAGTGGTGAGACGTTTGAGATCATTAACCCTGCGACAGGTCGTGCTCTCGCGTCTGTGGCCCGATGTGATCAGCAAGATGTCGACATTGCCGTATCAGTTGCACGTCAGGCATTTGAAAATCGCGTATGGGCAGGTTTAGCTCCGGCAGAGCGTAAAGCGATTCTGCTTAACTATGCTCAGGAGATAGACGCTCACAAAGAGCAGTTTGCGGTTTTAGAGTCACTCGATATGGGTAAACCGATTGGCGATGCAATGGGCTATGATGCTCCTGCCACTGCGCGCTGTATCGCGTGGAACGCCGAAGCCATCGATAAGATTTACGACGAAGTTGCCCCAGTCACCGAAGGCGCACTAGCACTTGTTACTCGCGAGGCACTCGGTGTTGTCGCGGCTATTGTGCCCTGGAACTTCCCGACCGTGATGGCGGCCTGGAAAATAGGTCCGGCGCTTGCTACGGGAAATTCTGTGATCATTAAGCCGTCAGAGAAATCTCCCCTAACAGCGATTTTACTCGCCGAACTTGCCAAGAAAGCTGGCATTCCGGATGGGGTATTACAGGTTCTTCCAGGCTTCGGGCATGAAGCGGGCCAGGCGCTGGCTCTGCACAATGACGTCGATTGCATTACCTTTACCGGTTCAACCGCAGTAGGCAAAAAACTGCTCTCTTTTGCTGGCGAGTCAAACCTTAAACGCGCCTTTATGGAATGTGGCGGTAAGAGCCCTCATATTGTCAATCATGATGTTAAAGATATGGATAAAGCGGCCGCAACAGCAGTGTCAGCTATCTGCTACAACCAAGGGGAAGTGTGCACCGCAGGCTCACGCTTACTGGTTCACTCTTCGATCAAAGATCAGTTTATTGAGAAACTACTGGAAAACGTCAAGAACTGGCAACCGGGTGATCCTCTGGCACAAGATACGCGCGTCGGTGCTATCGTCGATGAAGCTCAATTTAAGCGCGTGCTAGACTACGTCGCTATTGGCAAACAGGAAGGCGCTAAGCTCATCTGTGGTGGCCAACCTGTACGTCAGGAGAGTGGTGGCTACTTTATTCAGCCAGCAATCTTTACTGAAGTTACTCGCGACATGCGCATCTTCCAGGAAGAGATTTTCGGTCCCGTCCTGTGTGTATCGACCTTTGATACCATAGACGAAGCGATTGAACTGGCGAACGACAGCGACTACGGTCTCGCAGCCGGTATCTGGACGGCAGACATTTCAACAGCAGTGCGCTGCTCACGTGCTCTACGTGCCGGTACCGTGTTCGTCAATAACTGGGATGGTGGCGATATGACCATGCCGTTTGGTGGCTATAAACAGAGCGGCAACGGACGTGACAAGTCCCTACATGCGCTGGATAAATACACCGAAATGAAGTCGACATGGATAGAGTTGGATTAAGTGAACTCGCCATTCAATGAAAAATCCCGTGATACCTTGTTCAATAAGGTGTCACGGGACATCAGTAAATCGTTACAACTCTGTTATCACCGACAGAGCAAAGAAATTTAGAAGGTCGGTGGTGTCGCTGCACTGATCAGTTCACACTCCACTTTGCCTTTATTCCTAAAGCGGTGGGGCTTTTTGGTTTCAAAGTAATAAGAATCACCCGCTTTAAGCACCTGAGTCTTACTTCCCACGGTAATTTCAATCTCACCACGGATCACCACGCCACCTTCTTCACCTTCGTGTTGCAGGAAATCCGGACCGGTATCCGAACCCGGTGGGTAGAACTCACGCAGAATAGCCAGCTGCCTGCCCTCACGTTTAGCGCCTACCAACAGCATCTTTATTTTGCCATCACCTAAATCAGCCATTTGATCGACGGTGAAGAAGATATCGTCTTTCGCTTCAATTTCAATGGTAAAAAACTCCCCCATTGAAATAGGAATCGCATCAAGGATTTTCTTCAAGGAACCGACAGACGGGTTAACGAGGTTCTGCTCAATCTGGGAAATCATTGAGTTGGTGACACCGCTGCGCTTTGCAAGCTCTCTCTGAGACAGTCCGCGCATCGTTCTTATTGTTTTGAGTTGTTTACCAACATCCATGGCCTATCCTCTGAAAAAGTTATTGCAACACTAATGACACAAATTGATTATCACTACGCAAAATTAAGCCAACAATTATAAATAAAGGTGATGACATAGCAAGCTATACCACCACCTTCAATAGTGTTATTCGTCAGCAAGTTTCATTTCCAGTTGCCGACGTTTTTCCGCCTTCGCCATTAGCCACCAGGCGATAAAGGTCGCGCAGGCAACGGCCAGAATGATTAAGGTTGCCAACGCATTTATCTTAGGGCTAACCCCTAAGCGTACGCTGGAAAACACCACCATCGGCAAGGTCGTCGCACTTGGCCCCGACACAAAGCTGGCGATAACCAAATCATCCAGTGACAGAGTAAACGCCAGTAACCAGCCAGCCAGAATTGCAGGTGCAATGGTTGGCAAAGTGATCTGGAAGAAGACTTTCCATGGTGGCGCGCCAAGATCCATCGCCGCTTCTTCAATTGAACGATCGACTTCCTGCAGGCGAGAGCTGACTACAACGGTCACATAAGCCGTACAGAAGGTGACATGGGCGATCCAGATGGTCAGCATGCCGCGTTGCGAGAAGATGTCGAACACTTGGCCCAATGCAATAAACAATAGCAGTAGTGACAAGCCGGTGATCACTTCTGGCATCACCAGGGGTGCGGTGATCATAAAGGCAAAACCTGTTTCACCTCTAAACTTGCCGAAACGATTGAGGACAAACGCGGCAATTGTACCGAGCACCACGGCTGCACTGGCCGACAGGAATCCGATCAATAAGCTGAGCTTAACCCCGCCCATCAGTAGATCGTCTTCGAGTAACTCAAAATACCATTTGATAGAGAAACCCGACCAAACCGTTACCAATCGGTTCTCGTTAAACGAGTAGATGATCAGGATTAGGATCGGTAAGTAGAGAAACGTCAGCCCTGCAGCGAGGATCGCCCACTTCCATTTGGTTTTGTATACAGGTATTGCGTCCATTAGCTCGCCTCCAACTCACGTTTCTGGTATCGGTGGAACCACAGTATCGGGATCATTAACAGTAACAGCATCACAATGGCGACAGCGGAGGCCACTGGCCAGTCGCGGTTATTGAAGAATTCTTGCCATAGAACTTTACCGATTAATATCGAATCCGGCCCGCCGAGCAGCTCTGGGATGACGAACTCACCCACCGCTGGAATGAATACCAGCATTGAGCCAGCAATGATCCCCGCACGGGTCAGAGGAACAAGAATACTAAACAGGGTTGTCACAGGCTTAGCACCTAAGTCGCTTGACGCTTCGATCAACGAGTAGTCAACGCGCATCAAAGCGGTATAGATAGGGAGAACCATGAAAGGTAGATAGGTGTAGACAATGCCAATGTAAACCGCCACGTCGGTGTGGAGTATTTTCAATGGTTCATCAATGGCACCCAATGACAACAGAACATTATTAAGCAGACCGTTGTTCTTGAGAATGCCAATCCACGCGTAGACACGGATCAGGAAACTGGTCCATGACGGCAGAATGATCAGCATCAACAGAATGTTACGTGTTGCCGGATTAGAGTGTACTATCGCCCATGCGATAGGAAAACCAATGACCAAACACAGCAGGGTTGAGACTAACGCAATACGGATAGATTGTAGGTAAGAAGAAATATAGAGATCATCTTCTACCAGGTACTGATAGTTGCCGATGTTGAGCAACAGTTGTATTTGCTGCTCCGCGTAGCTCCATAGCTCGCTGTATGGAGGAATGGCAATCTGTGCTTCTGCAAAACTGATTTTGAAAACAATTAAGAAAGGCAGCAGGAAGAACAGCAATAACCACCCATAGGGTACCGATAGTAATAGACACTTCGGCGTGGGGACCACACGCCAGAAGTTGAGTTTGGCTTGAGTCTTCATAATTTAAGTACCACACTGCTTTCCATTTCCCAGCAAAGATTGACCCTTTGCTCCCATGTCGGCATATCCTTGCGGTGACGACTGGTGTTTTGCAGTGTTGCTGTGACCAGTTTACCGCTATCCAGACGCACGTGATAAATCGATTGATTCCCCATATAGGCGATGTCTTCAACGACGCCTGAACATGTATTTTCGACGCTTGATGGTTTATCACACAGCATCATTTTTTCTGGGCGTATCGCGATATAGACAGGGATACCTGGTGCGCCAGAAACCCCGTGAGCGATTCTAATTGGAGTCGGCAGATCAGGCGTCGCAATCGTAGCGCTATCGTTGTTATTGGTCTCCAATACACCTTCAAACACGTTGACCGAGCCAATAAATCGCGCGGTAAATCTTGAGTTCGGGTGCTCATAAATGGCTTCTGGTGAGCCAATTTGAGCAAACTGACCTTTGTTCATAATGGCAATTCGACTCGCCATCGTCATCGCTTCTTCCTGATCGTGTGTCACCATGACACACGTCACGCCAACACTTTCAAGAATATCGACCACCTCTAGCTGCATTTTCTCTCTTAGGTTTTTGTCCAATGCACCCATTGGTTCGTCAAGGAGTAACAGCTTAGGTTTCTTGGCCAGACTGCGAGCCAGTGCGACCCTTTGCTTCTGTCCGCCCGATAGTTGATGAGGTTTACGCTTGGCGTAGTCAGTCATTCTGACCAGTTCAAGCATATGCTTTACCGTCGCATCAATTTCTTTACTTGGCATGCCATCTTGCTTCAATCCGTAAGCAATGTTTTTAGCGACCGTCATATGAGGAAATAGTGCGTATGATTGAAACATCATGTTTACAGGGCGGCGGTAAGGTGGGATGTTCGCCAGATCTTCACCGTCGAGTATAATTTGCCCTTCCGTAGGCTGCTCAAAACCGGCCAGCATTCTTAGCAATGTTGACTTACCACATCCAGAGGCACCCAACAGGGCAAACAGTTCACCTTGATTGATCGTCAAATCAACATTATCAACCGCAAGGTGGCCGCTAAAGTCCTTGGTTAAACCGCGAATTTCTAATAAAGGCTTCGGTGGCTTAGGTTTAGTTTCGCTATGGACTAGCTCGGTTTCAATAGACATTACACTCATATCTTTCTCCCTACAGCGGCGAGCACCCGAAAGTGCCCGCCTTACAACTTAGTTTTTAATAAAGTCAGTCCACGTACGTGTTATTGTTCGTGACACTTTGTGTGGCAGCATTTTCGAGCTGTATAGCTTCTCTTGCGCCTCTTCCGTAGGGTAGATACCTGGATCATCTAAGATTTCCTGATCAATAAACTCACGCGAAGGTAAGTTCGGGTTCGCATACCAAACGTAGTTACTGATTTCAGCAATCACTTCTGGACGCATCAGGAAGTTGATAAACAGGTGAGCGTTTTCAGGGTGCTTCGCCTCTTTAGGGATCGCCATTAAGTCGAACCAGGCAAGAGCGCCCTCTTTCGGAATAGAGTAAGCAATCTCTACCCCGTTATCCGCTTCAGCTGCACGATCGGCCGCCTGAAGAACATCACCAGACCAACCGATAGCAACACAAATATCACCATTTGCTAAGTCATTGATGTATTGAGATGAGTGGAAGTAGGTGACGTACGGACGAATATCCTTCAGCAGGGCAAGCGCATCCTTTTTGTAGTCACTGGTTTTGGTACTGTTTGGATCTTTACCTAAGTAATTCAGTGACGCAGCCATGATTTCCGATGGTGCATTCAGGAAACCAACACCACACTGAGCCAACTTCTCCATATTCTCTGGTTTAAAGACCAGATCCCAGCTGTCAACTGGCGCATCTTTACCAAGGATCGCTTCCACTTTCTCGATGTTGTAACCAATACCTGTTGTACCCCATAGATATGGAATCGAGTAATCGTTGTTAGGATCGACGGTATCCGCCAGTATTGCCATCAGTTTAGGATCTAAGTTCTTGTAGTTACTCAGCTTGCTTCTATCCAGCTTCTGGAATGCACCCGCTTTTGCCTGACGTCCAAGGAAGTCGTTACTCGGTACCACAATATCGAAACCTGTGTTACCTGAGAGAATTTTCGCTTCTAACACTTCGTTAGAGTCGAAAACATCGTAGACCACCTTAATGCCTGTCTCTTGTTCAAACTTCGCTATCGTGTCTTCCGCGATATAATCTGACCAGTTATAAACGTTAAGAACTTTCTCTTCGGCTGCGTTGACCATCGCTGGCGCTACACCGATAGCTGCTCCTAACGCCATGCCGATATATGCTTTTAGTTTAACCATTTGGATCTCCGTTCCTCTTGCTTGTTGCTCGTGTACGTGACCGACTAAGACTTGACGTCCGCCAATGTGTTATCTAATGCTTGTTTCGCTTTGGTGACGAGTTGATCGATTTCGTCTTTACTGATGATCAGTGGTGGTGAACAAATCATTGAGTCGCCCACCGCTCGCAAGACAACGCCTGCGTCAAAACAGTGCTCTCGACAGCGGGTCCCTACGTCGAGATCTTTGTCAAAGCGCTGATTGGTCTGTTTGTCAGCAACCAGTTCAATCGCACCAACCAAACCTTTGCAACGAGCTTCACCGACTAACGGATGCTCTGCCAGTTCACTCCAACGCTTGGCAAAGTATGGAGCAATCTCTTCACGCACTTGATTAACAACGTTGAGTCGCTGCATCTCTTTAATATTGGCAATGGCTACTGCACAGGCAGCAGGGTGACCTGAATAAGTGAAGCCATGAGCGAACTCTGTATCAGCGTCAGTCAGCACTTTTGCTACATGGTCGCGAACCATTACCCCGCCCAGAGGCAGGTAGCCCGAAGTAATGCCCTTCGCCATACACATCAGATCTGGTTTGATGTTGAACGCCTGGCTGGCAAACCATTCACCAGTACGACCAAAGCCACAGATCACTTCATCAACGATCAGTAGGATTTCATACTTGTTACAAATACGCTGGATTTCAGGCCAGTAGCTGTCTGGTGGAATGATTACGCCACCAGCGCCCTGAATAGGTTCGGCAATAAAGGCGGCGACGTTATCTTCACCTAGCTCGAGGATTTTCGCTTCAAGCTGGCGGGCGCGCTCTAAACCAAACTCATTGGCATCCTGACCCTGACCTTCACCGAAATGGTAAGGCTGATCAATGTGAACGATATTAGGTAGCGGTAATCCGCCCTGAGCGTGCATAAACTTCATACCACCCAGGCTTGCGCCAGCCATGGTACTGCCGTGGTAAGCGTTATGACGGCTGATCACGGTTTGCTTGCTCGCTTTACCTTTGCTTGCCCAGTAATGGCGAACCATACGTAATACCGTGTCATTACACTCAGAACCTGAACCTGTGAAGAAGACATGGTTCATCCCTTCAGGCGTGATTTCAGCCAGTAAGGTAGAAAGCTCTACTGCCGGTGGATGAGTGGTCTGGAAGAACAGATTGTAATAAGGCAGTTCCTTTAGCTGCTCGGTAGCGGCATCAATCAGTGGCTGGCTACTATAGCCAAGGTTTACACACCATAGGCCCGCCATACCATCGAGAATTTTATTACCGTCCTCATCGTAAATATAAACGCCCTCAGCTTTAGTAATAATGCGAGAACCTTTAGCATTTAATGACTTAAAGTTAGTAAATGGGTGCAGACAATGTGCACTATCCTGTTCAATCCATGTAGACATAGTTAACTCTCATCTGTTCAGATATCGAAATAAACTCGGCAAACTGACTGCGTAACTAGCTCACCTTGCCCCAAGTCAACCTGGCAAAAAATGCCAAGTGACTTAAGTCATGATTTATACGTTCAGCAATAGGAACTCACGTTCCCAAGAGCTGATCACTTGGAAAAATGTCTTGTACTCTTTGCGTTTAATGGCGACATAAGCCGAAACAAAGCGATCCCCTAAGATTTCACGTAGCTCGTCACTTTGCTCAAGTAGTACCAAAGCATCTTCAAGAGTGTGTGGTAACGAGTACGGCTCAGTTGTCATGTCTCCGGTGCTTTTCTCTGTCGGTGTCAGCTTCTCTTTCATGCCCAGATAGCCACACGCCAGAGTCAACGCCATCGCCAGATAAGGGTTGGCATCCGCGCCGGCGTAGCGGTTCTCAATGCGTCGAGCATTACCCTCTGAGATAGGAACACGCAGACCTACCGTACGGTTGTCTTCACCCCAAGCCACGTTAGTCGGTGCAGATTCACCGAATACTAAACGGCGGTATGAGTTGACGTTAGGTGCAAAGAATGAGATCGCAGCTGGGGTGTATTTCTGCATACCCGCGATATAGTTGAGGAACAGTTCGCTGTTAGAACCATCGTCATTAGCAAACAGATTTTTACCGTTATTATCAACCAGGCTTTGGTGGATGTGCATCGCACTGCCCGGTTCATCTTCCATCGGCTTCGCCATAAAGGTCGCATAAACATCATGTTTAAGCGCAGCTTCACGAACCGTGCGTTTAAACAAAAACACCTGATCGGCTCTATCGAGGGGTTCACCGTGGTCAAAGTTCAGTTCCATCTGAGCTGCGCCCGATTCGTGAACTAAAGTGTCAACGTCCAGCTCCTGCGCTTCACAGTAGTCGTACATGTCTTCAAAAATCGGGTCAAATTCGTTAACTGCATCGATACTGAAAGACTGGCGAGCCGTTTCAGGGCGACCGTTACGACCAATTGGCGGTTCAAGTGGGTAATCCCAATCGAGGTTCTTCTTAACTAAGAAGAATTCGAGCTCTGGAGCCACAACTGGGTTCCAGCCTTCTTTTTTGTAGAGATCTAATACACGGCGTAATACGGCGCGGGGTGAGATATCGACTGGGTCACCGTCCACAGTGTAACAATCGTGGATGACCTGCGCTGTCGGCTCCTTAGTCCAGGGAACAAAACGAATCGTATCCGGATCTGGTTCCAAAAGCATGTCCTTCTCTGTTAAATCAATCATGCTTTCGTCATCAGGCCAGTCACCAGTTACTGTTTGGAAAAAAACCGCTTCGGGAAGGCGCATACCTCCCTCTCGAAGAAACTTTTTAGCAGGCATTATCTTGCCACGCGCATTACCAGTGATGTCAGGGATCAGGCATTCAACCTCAGTAATCCTATTACTTTCAATCCACTTAGTTATCTTTTCCATGAATACTTCACCTATTGTTTGGCGACAAATTTGTCAGCGACTTGGAATAGGATTGACCTTGAACTGGTTAAATGTCAACCACAAATGTTAATTATTTTGATAATTTGATAGCTAGATTTTACAAATAATTAACAACAGTGTTGTGTTTTACTAAACGTTGTGTAAGGGTAATATCGTGCGTTGGATGTTTTTTCATCAACTATGAGTAAGATTGTTATCGACAAAATATGGCTAACGTGTTGCTGAACACGCGAAGGAAAGTAAGGACGCACTTGCCCATCTCCCATAAGCGGTAATCAACTTAAGGAAGCGAATAAACAATGAACGAGCTAGTCAAACAAACTATTACCACAACACAAGATGCACGCTCAGTTCACGGTGCTGCCAATATGGTCGAACAGTTCATCCGTGCGAATCCTCTGGTCACCACAGTCGATCTGATGCTGTTTGATATTAACGGTGTTATCCGTGGTAAACGAGTTAACGCCTCTCAACTGGATAAGATCTCTGAGCAGGGAATATGCTTACCAGCTTCTGTCTTCGCATTAGATATCTGTGGCGAAACGGTAGAGGAAACAGGTTTGGGCTTCGAACAAGGCGATGGCGACAGACTGTGTATGCTGGTCGACAGTTCTCTGCAGCTCACCCCCTGGCTAGAAAACAGTGCCCAGGCAATTGTCACTATGTATGAACCTGATAGCCAGCAGCCCTTCTTTGCCGACCCACGCCATGTTCTACAAGGTCAGCTGGACAAGTTTGCTCAGCGTGGGTTAACACCTTGTGTCGCGATAGAACTGGAGTTCTACCTGCAAGATTTAAAACCGGATGCAGATGGTCAACCGCAGCCACCAATCATGCCTCTCAGTGGCGAGCGAATGACTCAGACTCAGGTCTACTCTCTTGACGAGCTCGATGAATTCAAAGCGTTTCTCGATGAAGTCATCGCAACCTGTGAAACGCAGAATATTCCAGCTGACAACATTACCGCTGAGTATGCTCCCGGACAGTTTGAGGTCAACTTACGTCATAGCAGCGATGTACTGCTGGCCTGTGATCAGGCGATGCTGTTAAAACGAGTGGTACGCGCGGTCGCGAAAAAACACGGATTTTACGCTAACTTTATGGCCAAACCCTATACCGAGCATGCGGGTAATGGCTGCCATGTGCATGTCAGTCTGCTTGATAAAGATGGCAAAAATATCTTCGCTGACGATCAAAACACTCTGCTTCATGCCATCGCTGGCATCCTCAATCATATGGATGAAAGCATGGCGGTTCTGGCACCGAACGCCAACTCTTACCGTCGTCTGCAACCAAACATGTTTGTACCACTACAAACCACATGGGGTTGGGACAATCGCACCGTCGCGGTTCGTGTGCCAGCCAGTGAGAGCAGTAACCGCCGTATCGAACACCGCCTGTCTGGCGCGGATGTTAATCCCTACTTAACCACTGCGGTTATCCTGGCATCCATTCTTGATGGTATTGAACGCCAGCAGCTACCACCAGCACCGATTGAAGGCGATGCTACTTTGGTAGATGCGCCTTCGGTTCCTACGTCTTGGGCGGCAGCTCTTGAGCTATTTGACCAGAGCAGCTTCTTTAAAGAGGCATTTGGTGAAGCGTTCTGCAAGATCTACCTAGCTAACAAACAACATGAGCAAGAGCACTTCTCTGCTCAGGTATCCCCACTCGAGTACCAATGGTACAAGTAAGTTCAACTTTTAGTTTTAAGGACAAAGCTATGAAAGCAAAGCACACGAACTCTTACTACGCAGCGTCAGCGAATCACAGCTTCGATTTTCCGACGTTAAAAGGCGCACACAAGGCAGATGTTTGTGTAGTTGGTTCAGGTATTACTGGTGCAACAGCAGCACTTGAACTTGCCAATCGTGGTTTCAAAGTCATCGTTCTTGAAGGCAAACGAGTTGGCTGGGGCGCGTCGGGTCGTAGTGGTGGTCAGGCGATTTTTGGCTGGGCATCTGAGCAAAACACCCTTGAAAAACTGGTGGGTAAATCAGACGCGCGTAAACTTTGGGATATGTCGGTTGACGCTCTTACCTTAACTAAAGGCAATATTAAGAAATACAATATCGACTGTGACTGGCGCGACGGCATGGTTCACTTAGGTGTTAAGCCACGACACGATCGTGAGCTTAAAGCCTGGTATGACGATCTGAGAGAAAACTACGATTACCATTCTCTAGAATTATGGGATCAGGAGCAGACACGTGAACATATTGCCAGTGATCGCTATACGTCCGGTATGTTCGATTCTAACAGCGGCCATCTTCACCCTCTTAACTACACGCTTGGTCTGGTTAAAGCAGCTAAAGAAGCAGGGGTTGAATTCTACGAACAGAGTGAATGTAAAAAGATTGAACATGGCGATCCAGCGACCCTATTTACTGAACACGGTACCGTAGAAGCAAACCACGTAGTGCTAGCATGTAACGCATATATGGATGGTTTAGAGACTAAACTGGAAAACCGTGTTATGCCGGTGGGCACGTATATCTGTGCTACTGAACCCTTAGGTGAAGAGGTGACTGGTCAATTGATGAAAGACCATATCTCTGCCTGTGACATTAACTTTGTTCTGGACTACTTCCGCTGCTCAGGTGACCACCGTATGTTATTTGGCGGGCGTGTTAGCTATTCTGGGGTTGCACCATTCAATCTTGAAAAAGCAATGCAATCGCGCATGGTCGATATCTACCCACAGCTTAAAAATGCAAAAATCGACTTTGCCTGGGGCGGTAATGTCGCCATCACCCTAAACCGAGCACCACACTTTGGTCGCATCAAACCGAACGTCTATTTTGCCCAAGGCTTTTCCGGCCACGGCATTGCAGCGACAGGGATGGCAGGCACCTTAATGGCGGAATGTATTGCGACCACCGCAGAGCGTTTTGCGATTTTCGACAAGATTCCCCATCACCCATTCCCGGGCGGAAGACTGTTCCGCACCCCGGCTCTGGTCTTGGCCATGTCTTACTTCCGAATTCGCGACATGCTGTAACTATCAAGGTGTTAACTATCTTATAAAGCGAGGACTTCGGTGCTCGCTTTCGTCCATCTTGTAACGAGGTGATGGACAATTTTTTCTGATGCTATTGCAATCAAGTTCACTGTTATCCATCATCTACTGACACCCTAACAGATGGAAAATGGCTATGAGTACACTGCCCACCTCAGACGATGTGCTGCAATTTTGGTTTCACGAATTAGAAGCAAAGGATTGGTTTGTCAGCAACCCGGATATTGACGAGCTGATTCGCTCTCGCTTTGAACCTTTGCTAGAAAGTGCCGCTCAATCCGAGCTATTCCATTGGCGAACGACCGCGCGAGGCCGTCTTGCAGAAGTGATTGTGCTTGACCAGTTTTCACGCAATATTTATCGCAACAGCGCGAAAGCGTTCGCTCAGGATCCACTGGCATTGGCCCTTGCTCAGCAAGCGATTGAACTCAAGCTCGATCAAGAGCTGGAGACCATCGAGCGCAGTTTCCTTTACATGCCGTTTATGCACAGTGAATCTAAGCTGATCCACCAGCAGGCAGTGGAACTTTTTAATGTCGACGGTATGGAAAACAACTATCAGTTTGAGCTTAAACACAAGGTGATTATCGACCGCTTTGGCCGCTATCCTCATCGCAATGAAATTCTTGGTCGCGTGAGTAGCGCAGAGGAAATCGAATTTTTAACTCAGCCCGGCTCAAGCTTTTAACCGCAATAACCCTGTGCCGCAACAAGGTGCCCTATTCTCCAGGGCACTTCACTTCCAGTCACTTGCGCTGCTAATAACTACGGCTGACAAATTCCACTTCATTCACCTGATGAATACCGTTGGTGTAGGACGCCAGTGCGTACATGATATTGGCAAGTAAATTGGCATAGCGAAATAAAATCGGGTCAGGCGATTTTTTACCAGAATGTTCAACAGCCACCAGAGCACGAACCACTTTTTTAGCTTGGGTTCGACACAGATGTAACTCTGCTGAAACTGGGTGCCCTCCTGGTAACACGAAACCTCTGAAGCCGCCTTCAAGCTTATCTCGCAGCACATTGTAGTCTTGATAAAGCTCGGCAAGAATCTGTTCATCAATCGCCATTTTGCCCCGCACGGAACCATTGAGGTGATAGACATTGGGCTGAACGCGACTCAAGATATCGCGACTCACATCATCCAGTTCATACGTCAGCACTAAACCAATTCGGCTGCACAACTCATCACTGGCGATTTCAAAATCGCACACCGGACTATCTTCGTAGATAAATGGGTAACAGATCTCTCCGTGGTCTTTGCTAACGGGACGCATCACTTTTCCTCAATAAAACGAAAAGGAGCCATCATGGCTCCTTCATTATCTTCTAAGCTATCCGATAAGCTACTGGTTGGAAACCTTTTTATGCCCTTGCTCGAGGTGCACAAAGTCCACTAAGTCATCACCCGACACTTGATAGGCCTGTCCAAAACCTTTCACAAATAGCCCTTTCTCGGCTTTCAGGTTGAACAGGACAAAGTCCTCAAGCTGACTCAGGCCTTCAATGATTTCGCCAAAACGCCCCAGCATCTGAGCAATGACCTGTTGCCACTGCTGACTGTCGCGCGGTACGACGCAAGCAACCGCATCAAAGGTCAGACGTTTACGAGCAAACAACTGTTTCGAGCTGTCTTCATCTTCAATCAGCATAATTGATACATTTGGATTTACTTGCAGATTGCGCGCATGACGAGCAATTTCAGAGATCAAAACAAAGTAGCCATCCTGATTTTGTACATATGGGGCATAGCTGACATTTGGGCGCCCGTTCTCATCCACAGTCGCAAGCTGCAAAGTGCGGCGCTCTTGGCGAAACTCTTTGATCTCAGGTTCTAAGCGGCCTTGCAAACGCTCCTGCTTAACTTGTTGATCCATTTAAGACTCCTAACTTTCTTTTGTTATTCTGTATCGACTATTGGCTTAACTCGCGCTGCAAGCGTTTGAACGTCTCTACCTGAAGTGCCAATAACTGGCGCTTATCATCACGCCCCAAGTAGACTTTAAACATATTATTGCCTTCGGGACAGAAGAAACCAAAATAGTGACTTTCTCGTCCTCTGAAGGGTTTACTGACCAGCGCGACATCCTTGATATGTTCGAGCTTAAGGTGACCATCTAGTTCCCCCTCTTTGCCCATTAAGTTGTAATAACCTCGGGCAACCTTTCCTTTAGGGAAAGGCGCTTTGACCTCAAAAATTGAACCAAACGAATGAACAATGGTTGTCACTGGACCAAAACCAACCAGCTTCTCAAGGATCATTTGCGCCTGTTCACCGGCCACTAACGTCACCATCTCTTCAGGCAGAGAAGCGACAATTTGAAATTCGGATACATTCAGTTTCTCAGCCATTTCGACTGGAAGTAATGTGGGTTCTTGCTCCATTAGCTGAGCAACTTGCTGTTTGAGTTCGAGCATAACCTTTCCCTGATTTTCCCTTCATTCCGGAGGAAGACGTTATCTACTTATTAGACTTTAGTACCTTTATCTTCGTCTGGGAAAAGGGATTCTCCAAACTTGGCTTTCATCGACTAACGTCTTTCTACTTCACGTTTAACTGAGGGCAAAGATCATAGATTGGCATAAATGAGAATGCAATTGATAATTGATCTTATTTTCATTGTACGCAATAATCGAGCTCAGGTTGAACAATATGGTTAAACGGAGAGATAGGGTGAACATCAAACGATACGTCATTGCCGGTGGACTTTCTTTTGCCGCGCATGCTGCGTTAGTCGTCATCATGCAAGAGCCTAAAGCGTTTGCCATGCCAGCGGGCAGTCCGTCCAACTCTGTTTCACTTAACTTCAAAACCATGGCAAGCGTAACGCCCAGCGTCGAACCTGCCACTCAACCGGTAACGAAAAACCAAGCGAAGCCAGTTGAAGCTGCCCCCGCAAAAGCAAAGAAAATCGTTAAACAGCCGACCACTAAACCGAAAAAAGCCGTCGCCAGTCAGCCTGCGCAATCTGTAGTTAAAAAACAGCGTGTGGTGAGCAAACCTAAGCCTCAGCAAACGGTGAATCGTAAACCTGAATCTCAGCGACCGGCAAAACCCATCGCCGAATCTGAGCAACCACCAACGAACGTCAAGGCAGTGGTCGAAAAGGGCATCACTTCGCAGCCAGTCATGCTGACCAAAGCGTCATTTTTAAGCCGCCCTGCTCCCCCAAAGTACCCTCGAATGGCGAAAAAGCGTGGTATCGAGGGCGTGGTTATGTATGAGGTGTGGCTTGATGAGAGTGGCAACCAGGTTAAACAGGTTCTCATCTCCTCATCTGGTGCCACTATTCTCGATAACTCTGCATTGGACGCGATCAAGAAATGGCAGTTTTCCCCTCAATCTATCGATGGGCAACGTGTCGCCCACCGTATTCAAATCCCTGTTCGTTTTAAATTGGATCGATAATGGAACAAATAAATCTATTACAGCAACAGCTTGGGCTAATGACCTGGCCTCTCGTTATCTGCTCAGGCCTTACTTTGATGATCATTGTTGAGCGAGTTTTTCAGGTCATCATCAGTTTAGGGGGCGGGAAACAAGCCATTCGCGCCGAGCTTGAGAAGATCAATCCCGACAACACGCAACAGATTGCCGCTCTGGCAGAGGCGTTAGCACCGCGTCGCCCATTACTTTATAAGGGGGTCGCAATGTTACTGGCTCACCATAGGTTCGCGAAGGCACTGCGAGAAGACGCGGCGGGTATGTGGTTGCAAGAGAAGCGTCATCAGCTCAACTCGGGTTTGCGTCTGTTGTCACTCATCGGTGTGATCACTCCTTTGATTGGTTTACTCGGTACTGTATTAGGTCTGATTGAGATGTTTAAAGGCGTTGCCGCTTCCTCGGGCAACATAACCCCGAATGATCTTGCTGATGGTCTCGGCATTGCGATGCGAACTACCGCAGCCGGACTGATTATCGCCCTGCCCGCTATTGCTGGCGCACAACTGCTTGGGTTATGGGCAGACAGAGTGATGGCCAAACTGGAGCACACATTAAACTACGTTAACCTGTGGCTTGAAGGCATGAGTATTCAGCAGGTCATGACTAAGCAAACCGATGCTGCTGTGCTACCGAGCGATCCAAGTATTGAGGCGGGTTAATGATCAAAGTAGCGCAAACAGACAACCGCAACACATTGGTGCCAGACTTAACACCACTGCTCGACATCATCTTTATCGTCATGGTTTTTCTGATGTTGACCGCCGCGGTCAAGCTCGACTCGCTTGAGGTGGATTTACCAACGGTCGATTCACCTGTGGTGTCCGAAGTGGAAAACCAGTCTTTGACGGTCAACATCCTTGAGTCACAACCTCACTGGGCAATTGACGGTAAAGCGTATATTGACTGGGAAAACTTCACCCTTGCACTGCTTGAAGGGCACAAAACCAACCAACAACCAATAGTAATTGGCGCTGATAAAACCGCAGATGTTCAGCATCTGGTGAAATTGCTCGCGTTTCTGCAGCAAAACGGTATCCAGGCAACCCAACTGCTCACGGAAGAGCCTAAATAATCGAGTTAACTATGAATAAGAAAGCCCTTATCAATCGTCTTACCACATTGTCACTGTGTCTTATTGCCTCTGCTTCATTGGCCAATGAACGAGTCATCAGTGCAGGCAGCGCGGTTACCGAGCTGATAGTCGCACTCGGGCAGCAACAAAAGCTGGTAGCGGTCGATGTCACCAGTGAACTGCCAGCAGAACTTACGCTACCTAAGATTGGCTACCACCGACAGCTCTCCGCTGAGGGCTTGTTAGCTCTGGGGGCAACACGTTTAATCGGCTCAGATGAAATGGGGCCGGACACCACATTAAATCAGCTGCGCTCAGCTGGGGTGGAAGTCGATGTTGTCAATACCGAGCCTACGCCTGAAGGGCTGCTATTGCGCGTAGATCAAATCGCATCTTTGCTCAATGCGCAATCGCAAGCTGCGGCGTTGAAACAGAAAATCGACAATCAGATTACCGCTCTGGGGAGCAACAAAATTGATGACAAGTCAGCTGCCAAAGTCTTGTTCTTACTGATCCATGAAGGCCGCCCGGCAAATGTAGCTGGTCGCGACACCACGCCAGACGCCATCATCAAGCTAGCAGGCGCTCGTAACCCTGCGGCGAATCAACTTCAATCCTATAAACCACTTTCGACAGAAGCAATTGTAGACATGCAGCCAGATGTCATTTTGGTCAGTGGCCGAAGCTTGAGTAAAATCGGGGGAGCAGATGAGATTTTGGCGAAAATGCCAATGCTTGCAGCAACGCCTGCTGGTCAAAACAAGCAGATCCTACCAATCGATGGGCGTGCTCTGGTGGGAGGCCTTGGTTTGAAAAGCCTGTCAGAAGCCGAACGCCTGAGTGCGCTACTGAGATAACAACATCCAGGTTATGTTAATGCGTCGACTCCCCTTTCCCGCTGCCATCGCCCTTGTCAGCCTCGTTCTGACCGTAACCGGCATTAGCTCTATCACGGTCGGACCGATGGATATTAGCTTCTGGAACAGTGTGCAAAGCTTGCTTTTGCAATCGGACCAGCTAGCTCCTCATATCAACCTTGTGATTCATGAAATACGCTTCCCGCGCACTCTATTATGTATGTTGGTCGGCGCAATACTGGCCTTATGTGGCACCGTGATGCAGGGGCTGTTTCGAAATCCTCTTGCCGAACCTGGGATCATCGGAGTCTCAGCCGGAGCTTCCCTGGGCGCAGCGCTCGCCATCGTTCTGTTTGCAGAGATTAGCCAGCAATATCCTCAGTTTATGAACTTAGCGGCGGTGCCTGTGTTTGCTTTTCTTGGCGGAGCACTGACTACCGTATTGGTCTATAAACTCGGTACCAGCAAAATGGGGACCTCAGTGACCATTATGTTGCTAGCAGGCGTGGCGATCAGCGCACTCTCGGGCGCCGGTATTGGTTACATGAGTTTTGTCGCAGACGATCAGATGCTGCGTGATCTTTCCTTGTGGTCAATGGGCTCACTGGCTGGTGCTAACTGGTCTGGCATCCTACTCTGCGCGACTACGCTGCTCTTGCTGATGACGATATTCACTGGCAAAGCAATGGCCCTCAACGCACTGCTGCTTGGTGAGGCAGAAGCGGCGCACCTCGGCATTCCAGTACAGAGATTAAAGCGTCAACTGATCCTACTCACTGCAGTAGGCGTTGGGGTGACAGTCAGTGTGTCCGGTATGATTGGCTTTATTGGTCTGGTTATTCCCCACTTGGGCAGAATGCTCTCCGGACCCGATCATCGCACCTTACTACCGATTTCAGCCTTAATGGGGGCGCTGCTTCTCACTCTGGCCGATATGTTCTCCCGTGTAGTGGTCGCCCCCGCAGAGCTGCCTGTTGGTATTGTTACGGCCCTTATCGGCGCGCCCTTTTTTATCTATCTGCTCTTCCAGCAAAAAGGAAAAATCCTCTGATGCATGACACCGTTTTATCCGCACAACATGTTTCGATGACATTTGGTAACCGGACAGTACTCGAAGAGATCAATATCGAGCTTCGGGCAGGTGAAGTCACCACGCTGTTAGGCCCGAACGGGGCAGGAAAAAGTACCCTGCTAAAACTATTGTGTGGAGAAATTCCTTCGAACTGCGATATCCGCTACTTTGGCCGTCCGCGTCAGCAGTGGCTGCCAGAAGATCTGGCAAAACATCTGGGGATGCTCCCTCAGCACAGCACGCTGAGTTTTCCGTTTCTTGCTCATGAAGTCGTTGAGCTGGGTGCCATTCCTCTCAATGTCCCTAGTAAAGAGGCTCAGGCACTTGCTCGTAAGTATATGGCGATGACCGATGTCAGCCATCTTAGTGAGCGTCTCTATCCCTCATTATCCGGTGGAGAAAAACAGCGCCTGCATCTTGCGCGAGTATTGGTGCAACTCGATCAGGCACAACATCAAAAGATACTGATGCTGGATGAGCCTACTTCTGCTCTGGATTTAGCCCACCAGCACAATACATTGAAGATTGCCCGTAGACTTGCTGATGAATTTTCAACTGCCGTTGTCGTGGTACTGCATGATTTAAACCTTGCTGCACAATACTCCGATCGACTGGTTGTATTGGATCAGGGCAAAATTGTCTGTGACGCTACGCCATGGCAAGCATTGAACTCTGATTTAATCAAAAAAGTTTACGGTTATGATTCAATCGTCTCACCTCATCCGACACTAAACTTTCCAATGATATTTCCAGCCGCATGATCTAGTTCGAAAGGTTAGAAAACCTTAGCTATACTCAGGTTATTGCGCTTGAGGAAAAATTAAGATGCTTCGGTTTACGGTCATAATCATCGCTTGTTTCACCGCACTAACAAGCAATATCAGCCACGCACACAATACAAGCTTAACCCATGTAAAAGTCTGTGGTGATGCTATCGACTGGCCTCCTTACACCTACGTAATAGATGAACAAACGCTCGGCTATGACATTGAGATTCTTGACGAAGCCCTGATGAAAAATGGGATCAGCTATGACATCACCATGACCTCTTGGTCCCGTTGTCTCAGAGGGACAAAAATGGGCGAATTTGATTTGGCAGTCAGTGCTTCATACAACACAGCCAGAGATAAAGATTACCTTTATACCGAATGGTACTATAACATTACACCCTACTATATTTACTCATTGGATCGCTTCCCTCAAGGACTGACCATCAGCGATGTTAAGGAGCTGACCGATTACAAAGTCTGTGGTAATCACGGCTATAACTACACCGACTTTAATCTCAACAACATCATCCGAGCCGGAAACTCAGTTAAGGATGCTTTGGATATGTTGGAACGAGGTGATTGCGAGGTGTACCTGAACTGGGTGGAGATCATTGATGGTATTAAATCGGTTTGGGGCATTGATTACGTTCAGGACGGTCTGGTTGCTGAAGTGGTACCGAATATGCGCCCGCATAAATTCTATATGCTGATTTCTAAAAAGTTTCCTGCCAAAGCCGAGCTAAAAGCAACGCTCGATCCCTACTTTACCAGTATGCAGGCTAAACACTCCGCTCAGTAGTCTCCGTGTCGCTCCGAAAAACACTGATCATGTCGCCGCGTTCCATTGGGGAAATCGAAACGCGGCCATAGCCAAGCATTAAAGCAGTCGACGACGCAACCCAGAACGCTCTAAAACGCGGGTAGAGATCTCTTCAACAGACAATGAGGATGTGTTGATGTACGGGATAGCTTCGCGGCGAAACAGAGCTTCAACAGTTTGCAGCTCATGCAAACACTGTTCATTGCTTGCATAATCACTTCCCGCCAGACGGTTTTCACGGATCTCAGTCAAACGTTCAGGATCTATGGTCAGGCCGAACAGCTTATGGCGATGAATTTCAAACTCAGGCAGCAGCTTTAATCGACGTAAATCATCATCAATAAATGGGTAGTTCACCACCCTTAAACCAAATTGCATTGCCATATAGAGGCTAGTCGGTGTTTTACCGCTACGAGAGACACCGAGTAAAATAATGTCCGCCTCTTCAAGTCCTTTAAGAGTAATTCCATCATCATGCGCTAATGTATATTCAATGGCGGCAATACGGTCGAAGTACTTATCTGAATCCTTGCTGACACTGCGCGAACGCTGAAGCTTAGGTTTGGGTTTCATTTGAGTGTCGTCCTGAACCCGCTGCACAATACTTTCTAATACGTCATAACCATAAGAGTTAGAGGCGAGCAGTTTGCTACGTAGCTCTGGAATCACCATCGAGAAAAACACCAGAGGTTTGACACCATTTCGGTCATACGAGGCTTCAATCTCTTTTAGCAATTCAGCCAACTTGTCTTCACTTTCGACAAACGGAAACGTTTTTTCGTTCGCTTTAAAGGGAAATTGACCCAGAACAACGTGCCCTAACGTTTCACATGTTATCGCGGTTCCATCAGAAACATAGAATACATCACGACTTTGAATATCAATTTGCATTTTATTTTAAACTTTAAAATTCTTTTGAGTAGGATAGTAGCCATAATATCGATAATAAAACCCGGGTTGCTGTTACGGCCCCCACAGCTTTAGAAATTCCTTGTGAATTTTTTTGAGCTTTTACGTAATCGTTTGCCCAATCCCTACAAAGCTGCAATGTTTCTGGAGAAAGACATGCAAAACAACACCCTCTGGTTCGATGGCCTATCGATGGAAGATGTCGACAAAGTCGGCGGTAAAAATGCTTCGCTTGGTGAAATGGTTTCTAACCTCGCTAATGCTGGCGTTTCTGTACCAAATGGATTCGCGACCACTTCCTACGCGTTTAACCAGTTCTTAGATTACGAAGGACTGGATGACCGCATACATCAACTGCTTGATGAACTGGACGTTGATGATGTAGAAGCTCTGCGTAAGACAGGCGCTACCATCCGTCAATGGGTTTTAGAAGCCCCCTTCCCTGCTGATCTAGAGCAGGATATACGTGAAAACTACCAAGAACTCATTGCAGGTAATGAAGAGCTGTCAGTCGCTGTTCGTTCTTCAGCAACTGCAGAAGATTTACCTGATGCTTCATTCGCAGGTCAGCAAGAGACTTTCCTTAACGTGAAAGGTATTGATGCTGTCCTTGAAGCAACGAAACATGTTTACGCATCACTGTTTAATGACCGTGCTATCTCTTACCGTGTCCACCAGGGGTTCGACCACCGTGGGATCTCACTATCGGCGGGTATCCAGCGCATGGTTCGCTCGGACAAAGCATCTTCTGGGGTAATGTTCACTCTGGATACTGAGTCAGGCTTTGACCAAGTGGTTTTCATCACCTCATCATGGGGTCTGGGTGAAATGGTTGTTCAGGGTGCAGTAAACCCGGACGAATTCTACGTTCACAAGCCAATGCTTGAAGCTGGTCAACAAGCCATCGTTAAGAAGACCTTTGGTTCGAAACTGATCAAGATGATCTACTCAACTAACCAAGAGATCGGCAAGCAGGTAGACATTATCGATACTTCTGAACAAGAGCAGAACCAGTTCTCTCTTAACGATGAAGAGATCAAGGAACTGGCTAAGCAAGCGATGATCATCGAGAAGCATTACCAACGTCCAATGGATATTGAGTGGGCAAAAGATGGCATCGACGGCAAACTATACATTGTTCAGGCGCGTCCAGAGACGGTTTGTTCTCAGAGCGAGCAGAATGTTATTGAGCGTTACGAGTTAAACGATAAAGCGCAGGTTCTGATTGAAGGTCGTGCCATCGGTCAGCGCATCGGTTCTGGTCCAGTGCGTCTGGTCGATTCATTAGACCAAATGTCACTGGTACAGGAAGGCGATGTATTAGTTACAGACATGACTGACCCTGACTGGGAACCAGTGATGAAGAAAGCCTCTGCCATCGTGACTAACCGTGGCGGCCGTACTTGTCACGCAGCAATCATTGCCCGTGAGCTTGGTATTCCAGCTATTGTCGGCTGTGGTAACGCAACCAGTGGCCTGACGGATGGCGAAACGGTGACAGTATCTTGTGCCGAAGGCGAAACGGGTTACGTTTATCAGGGCGAGCTTGAGTTTGAAGTGAAACGCTCTTCTGTTGATGAGCTGCCAATGCTACCAACCAAGGTGATGATGAACGTCGGCAACCCGGATCGTGCTTTCGATTTCGCGCAGATCCCTAACGAAGGTGTCGGCCTTGCTCGTTTGGAATTCATCATCAACAAGATGATTGGTATTCATCCGAAAGCTCTGTTGAATTTTGATGCGCAAAGCGATGAGCTTAAAGCAGAAATCACTCAACGCATCCGTGGTTACAAGGATCCAATCGACTTCTACGTGAGCAAGCTAACCGAAGGGATCGCGACTATCGCAGCGGCTTTCTGGCCACAGCGTGTGATTGTTCGTATGTCTGACTTCAAGTCTAACGAGTACAGCAACTTAGTTGGCGGTCAGGGTTATGAACCTCACGAAGAGAACCCGATGCTTGGCTTCCGTGGCGCCTCCCGTTACATCTCTCCGGTATTCGAAGACTGTTTCGAGCTTGAAACTCAGGCGATTAAGCGTGTACGTAATGAAATGGGTCTGAAGAACGTTGAAATCATGATCCCGTTTGTCCGTACTCCAAGCGAAGCGGCTTCGGTTATCGATTTACTGGCTAAATTCGATTTACGCCGTGGCGATCAGGGTCTGAAAGTGATCATGATGTGTGAGCTGCCATCAAACGCGATTCTGGCGGATGAATTCTTGAAGTACTTCGATGGTTTCTCTATCGGTTCAAACGATATGACTCAGCTTACCCTGGGTCTTGACCGTGACTCTGGCGATGTAGCTCACCTGTTTGATGAGCGCAACCCGGCAGTTAAAGCGATGCTTAAGATGGCCATTGATGCGGCAACGAAAGCGGGTAAATACGTCGGTATCTGTGGTCAGGGTCCATCTGACCATGAAGACTTAGCTGAATGGTTGATGGAGCAAGGCATCAGCTCTGTATCACTCAACCCGGATACGGTGATTGATACCTGGTTGAAACTGGGTAACGTCAGCAAGTAACCGCGACAGAAAGTAAAAAGGCTTCCACTTGGAAGCCTTTTTTAATCTAAACTCAGATTAGAACTTGTAACCGCCACCAATCATAAATACCCATGGGTCGATGGTTACGTCAGTCGTGTACTCTGTATTATTGTAAGTGTACTTCGCTGTTGTTTCGATATCGGCATACCACACTGACGCGTTCAAGAACCAGTCATCGTTAAGCATATAGTCAACACCTACGTTTGCAGCCAGACCCCAAGAGTCATCCAGTGACAGGTTACTTAGACCCGCAGTCGTACCTGTTCCATTTAACTCTTCATCGAAGAAGACAGTGTAGTTGATACCAGCGCCTACATACGGGCGGATATCGCTTTCTGCTTCACCGAAGTAGTACTGCAGCATAAAGGTTGGTGGCAGGTGTTTGGTTTCTGCTACTTCACCAAGGTTAAGTAGGTTAGTTGAAATACTGTGCGAAAATGGTGTTGCCGCTAGCACTTCAAAACTGATGTTATCAGTGATCATATAACCAACAGTCAAACCAAGCTGTACGTTTGAGTCTACTGAAAAAGAGCTTCCAGGAGTATCCAGCACATTGCCACTGCTGTCGTTTGGTACGACGGCGGCTAATCCACCACGTACAACAAACTCTCCCTCTTTATGAGCAAACGCGTTAGCAGAAGCGAGAGTGGCCAAGACGGTAAGGCTTAAAAGTGTTTTTTTCATTATGAAATCCTTTTGTAGGGTTTTGTTTTATAGAATTATTTGCGCAGAAAAGTAGCACATTAAAACCCTACAAAATTGAGGGAAATCAATTTGTGAAAGTTATTGAGCATTGATTTATCTTTTTTATTTCAGCGATCACTAAAATTTGCAACATTAGTGACATTTATGTAATGCAACTTTTATGTTCATCACGCATAAAAAAAGCTCCCGAAGGAGCTTTTGGTTAACTGGTTGTCTCTGTCTGAGGCTGACTGGCGAGTTCTATCTCTCTTTGCTTCAGCATTGCATCCCATTCATCACGACGATTCTTAAAGCTCGCCATCTGATTGTTAGGCACGGAGTTGGCCATTGGAATGTTCGCTTTCATCGCATTGACAGGACGGCCACGGTCGATCAATTCATAGTGAATATGCGGCCCAGTCACACGACCGGTTGCACCTGACAAACCAATCCGTTGACCGCGAGACACTTTCTGCCCTTTACGCACCAGAATTTTGCTCAGGTGAAGATAACGAGTCTTGTAGCGACTGCCGTGCTGGATCACCACATAGTTACCGGCATAAGGGTGCTTACGCGTCATAACCACCACACCGTCACCTGTTGATACGATTGGTGTCCCGGTTGGCACTGCCCAATCGGTACCGTTGTGAGGGGAAATTCGTCCCGTCACAGGGTGCTTACGGTTAGGGTTAAAGTTCGAACTTAAGCGGTAGCGGCCAGTAATTGGCTCACGCTGGAAAGCTCGTTGCAGGCTGTCGCCATTGTAATCGTAATACTGACCATCACTATGTAGGTAAGCAGAAAGAACTCGCCCGCGGTTGTAAATCCTGATCGCCTGGATTTCACGGTTGCCGGTAAGTTGCTCGTCGACGTATTGACGAGACTGGACCACCTCAAACTTATCCCCTGCACGTAAGTCACGAGCAAAGTTAACCTTATCCTTAAGTAAGCTGACTACCTGTTCTATCTCGCTCTTACCTAAACCCAGTGCATTGACTGACTGAGAAAAGCTGCCATTAATTTCGCCAACTAATGCGAAAGGTTTCCACACACCTGGAATTTTAACGTCGGTAAACTCGTAGTCACCATCGCCCACACGGGTATATACCGCGCGCTCAACCAAACTAAACTCAAGTTCCATCTTAGCTAGCGATTTGGTTTCTTCATCTCGCCAGAAGCGCAGAGTGTTACCCGGTTTAAGAGTATCTAACGCAAGGTAGTTAAGATCGGTTTCCATGATTTTCATCAGTTCACTGTAGCCAAAGCCCAACTGATTAAAAATGCTGCTTAGGTTATCACCCGCTTGAATGACGTACTCGTAGTCCGGCACATCTTGCGCCACATCAGTGTCGGTCATCAAGTGATCGACCAATGTCGAGTCAGGGAGGGAAAGATCAATGGTGCGCTGGTATTGACCATGTTGCGGTGAGCTCGAAACCGCGATTGCCGCGAGGATCGGTAAACTCAATACCATCAGCTTTTTCGGCCTAGATAGCTCTTGGAAGCGAGACTTCAAACTTCTAGTTTGCACAATTTGACCTATTAATCGAAATAAACAAAGGCCTAAGAGTACAAACTTGTCTTAGATTTGTCACCTTTCGATTGTCAGGTTTGCAACAAAAAGGCGCTGATCGCGCCTGTTTGTTTTTTGTCTAAATCTTCTTTTCGCCTGTCAGGCTTTACTGATAAGTGGACACTAATCCATTATCCTCACCAAAGCCATTTGGGCGATAAAGATCTGCAGCAGGATCGTTGATCCACTTCTCTTTGTCTATCAAGTACCTAAACTCGAACTCCTGATCCTTAGGCAGGCGAGTCTTAAATTTGTACGATTTTGACTTCGCGACTTTTTTCATTTCTATCGGTTGCCAGTCTAAAAAGTCAGCAACGATTTCTACACTGTGCCCAACCCCGTCCGCTGCGAGCTCAAACGTCACTTCAACTTCATCCTTGGTTTTAAAAAAACGCTTATTGATCATATATCACTCCATTAACAACAATTAAGTTCCATCTCATAACGGGTTAGGCTAGTTCAATTTATCTTATGGCGCGCAGGTTCAATTTACGTCCTCAGCGCAGTTCTAAGCTATCTTGCTCAGTTAACTTGAAAAGTATAGTGGTTATTTGTGACGGTTCCTCGGCCATCGACTGACCAGCTTCACGTTCCAAAAGCTTTATAGTTATCATTTTATCAACAGTAGTAAGATCAGTAACCTTAACGCGATCGCCCAACAGCGCCGATTGTTTGACCACCATGCGCTGTCTGAACTGATCATACTTGGACACGGCTAGATAGTAGAACACGCCAGAGCCTTGGTTACTGACTGAAAGAACCACAGCGTAGGTGGTATCATCAAGTTTAACCATTTGCTTAGTATTGACTGAAACCGTGCCTCGTTCCGCGCCATCTTCATAGGAACCCGTTGCAATCGGAGGGTTCTCCATATGGTCAATAAAGGTAAATGCACTACTATCAGGTACTTTTACTGTCCACGGGTTGACTGTCTTAATGTTAAAAACAGACTGCATAATTACGTTTGTTTGTGGCTGTTGGCTTGGAAACTTGGCTAAAATTTCTTCATCTGAAAGGCTAAAACGATATATTCCGGCTACAGCGACTATTATTAGTAATACAACTGGAATCAAAAGGATAAGAGGTATTGGTAACAGGCGTTTTTTCATCGGGCTATAAGTCTTCTTGAAGTCATCACATAAACAGTCAGCATGTTAACAGGCTAGAGTAAGGAGATAAAATGGAACAACAGCAGAAAATCAGAATGGCCGATTGCAGTTGCGGTCAAGTAAATCTGGTTTGTCGTGGTGAACCAGAGCGCACCTCTGTTTGCCATTGCTTTGAGTGCCAGAAAAGGACCGGCAGCGTATTTGGCGTTCAAGCTCGTTTTAGCAAACAACAAGTCTCCTTTAGCGGCGATATGGTTGAGTATTCTCGGATCAGTGATTCCGGTAATGAAGTGAGCTATTTGTTCTGCCCTCGCTGCAGTACGACTATGTTGCTTCGCCTCCATTCAGCCCCTAACTTCCTGGTTGTTCCTATCGGAGTGTTTAACGAACAGGATCTGCCCACACCGAGCTTTTCTGTCTATGAAGAGAGAAAACATGGCTGGGTCAAATTTGATTGCCAAATGGAACACTACCTTTAATTATTTTTGATCAAATTTTGGCGTGGTTTTTCTCTATCGACAAAGGTTAACTCGCTCTATAATTGCGCCTTGAACCTAAGGAGCACCTTTTGATTTCCAAACTTCCACGCTGGGTAGAATACGGAGCCTTTCTACTTGCCTTACTTGCTGGCATTGTCAATGCAATCGGACTGCTCGGTTTTCAACATCAGGCTGTCTCCCACATTTCGGGGACGGTTACTCTGCTTGGGACGACAATTGAGGCCTTCGATCAACAAACTGGACACCTCCTGCTTGTTGTACTTAGTTTTCTTATTGGCGCCGTTATTAGTGGTCTGTTTATCGAAAGTACCGCACTGAAACTCGGACGACGTTACGGCGTCGCTCTATGCTTTGAGAGCCTGCTTTTATTCGGTGCGTATTTGCTGCTTAAAGACAATGTAAAAGCTGGCCAGTATTTGGCATCTGCCGCCTGTGGTCTGCAGAATGCGATGATCACAACATTTAGCGGAGCCGTTGTCCGAACCACTCATATGACCGGTATTATTACCGATCTGGGCATCATGATTGGCGCCAAGCTGCGCGGAGAGTCATTCGATTACCGTAAAGCAAAACTGTTCATGTTCATCTTCTTTGGATTTTTATCCGGCGGCACCCTAGGTGCCAAGCTGTACGCATACTATGCAATCGGCGCTCTCATCGCCCCGATTGTTCTGGCTCTATGCCTTGCTATCACTTACTGGCTCTTCATCTCCAACCGCCACCCAGCCAAATAGACTACAATTGACGCTTGAAACATTAGAGTAAACAATTTAACATCCCCGACACATTTAACCATCAACGGCAAAATAAGTGACATTTTACGTTGAATATTTAGCGATTTTTATTGAATAGTATTGCAAGAGCTATGGAAAGCCATTAATCTTGCGCAGATTTGATAATATATGGATGTTTAGTGAATAACTATTCCAGCGATGCCGGTTTAGGTATTACACTAGTTGTAACTCGAGAAACTTATGCAAAACAGCGCACAAACGATGAAACAAGAGAAAAGCAAAGGCAACTTTTGGATGTTCTTTATTCCATCCTTACTAGGCCTATTTGTCTTTATGGCACCAATCACCTATCAGGGAGACATTACCATCCCTGTTGCGGTATTGGCCAAGTCAATTCAAGCCGTTTTTGGTGACTACCTTGTTGCTATGGTCACATCGATCATTGCATTTATGGCCGTTGCTTCTTTGCTATGCCGTATAAAAACGCCGGCATTTGTTGCCAACAGCAATTTCCTCAACAGTCTGTTTAACCCAAGTCCTCTTTGGTTAGCCGTTCGTCTAATCGGCGGCGCTGCGGTACTTATGACCTTTTTCCAGATTGGCCCTAAAGCTATCTGGGAAGAAAATACCGGTGGTCTAGTTCTGGAAGGACTCTTACCTACTCTGTTTTCAGTGTTCATTTTTGCGGGCCTGCTACTCCCTCTTCTACTTAACTTTGGCCTTCTTGAGCTGTTTGGTACACTGCTAAGCAAAATCATGCGTCCTGTATTTAACCTGCCTGGCCGCAGCGCAATTGACTGTATGGCATCTTGGTTAGGTGATGGTTCTGTTGGTATTCTGCTTACCAGCAAGCAGTACGAAAACAAATTTTATACTCAGCGTGAAGCAGCGGTTGTTGGTACGACTTTCTCTGCTGTATCTATTACTTTCAGCTTAGTCGTTATCGCGCAAGTTGAACTAGAGCATCTGTTCCTGCCTTTCTACGGTGCTATCTGTCTAGCAGGCATTGTGGCGGCAGTGATCATTCCTCGCCTTCCTCCATTGAGCTACAAGAAAGATACTTTCATCGATGGCACTAAGCCAAGTGAAGACGCGGATGCTATCCCAGCAGGACACTCAAGCTTCTCTTGGGGTATGGAGCTTGCACTAAACAAAGCGAGCCAGGTGAAGTCGGTTAAGAGCGTATTCCGTGAAGGCGTACACAATGCTATCGACATGGTGTTCGGTGTACTACCTGTCGTGATGGGCCTGGGTACTATCGCACTGATCATCGCTGAATACACATCAGTATTTAGCTTCTTAGGTCAGCCGTTTATCCCATTCCTGGAACTTCTTGGTGTACCTGAAGCCGTCGCTGCATCAGAAACCATCGTTGTAGGCTTTGCTGACATGTTTATTCCAGCAATTCTGGCAGCATCGATTGACAACGAGATGACTCGTTTTGTTATCGCAGCCATGTCTGTTACTCAGCTGATTTACATGTCTGAAGTGGGCGCACTGCTGCTAGGTAGCCGTATTCCAGTTAACATTTTCGAACTGTTCGCAATCTTTATCCTACGTACTCTGATCACTCTACCTGTGATTGCAGGCGTGGCTCACTTGATTTTCTAACCAAGTGCAGTCTTGATTGAGAAAGCAAAGCCCCATTTCCGGGGCTTTGTTGTTTCTATTTTGCTACTTAGGTTCATCACGCCGATTTGTGCTCTCAATGTTTAGGGAAAAGCGTTTAATTACATCAAATCTCATCATATACTTACTGATATATGTCTAAATAAACTATCTGAGGAGAGCCTATGAGGTGGTGTTGGAGTGCATTGCTTGTCTCACTTATGAGTTTCCAAGCGTTTGCTTCACAACTTGTCATCCGTGTCGCGGATCAACAGCCTGTTGTTCTTACTCACGAGGAAATTACCACCCAACTGGAAGCACATAGTTTTGCCACCAGCCTTCCCTGGTTCGAAGGTAAGAAAGAGTTCACTGGATTTACGATTACCGACCTACTCGCTCACCTTGGTATCGACGATGCCTTTTCGGTGTCTTTTATCGCGTTAAATGATTACGCCGCGAGCTCGCAGATCAAAGATATCAAACAATATCAACCGATCGTTGCCTATCAAATCGATAACAAAAATATGAAAGTGCGAAATAAAGGTCCGTACTGGCTGGTCTTTAATCTGGACCAGTACCCGGAAATCGATAACGCCGTTTTCCATTCGCAGATGGTGTGGCAAATAGACGAGATACTTATACACAGAACCCAAGATGTGGCAGCGCAATAACTATAATCACTCATCCGCAATTCTAAAAAGAGCCAAGTACCTACTGCTCTTACTTAGCCTGATCGTTATCGTTGCCAACCTCTATTTTCTGACTGCAACTCGTCAACACGCGCAGTCATATAGTGAGCAGCAAAATCAGGCGACCTGGTTTCTGTTTCAGCTCAGTAAGGAATTCTCTGAGCTCAATTCTATCTTGCCTTTTGCTGCCAGCAGTGAAGACTACTATCAGAAAGCACTGCTCAAATACGAATTAACCTGGAGTCGATTTGATTTACTGCTGACCAGTCGCGAAGCCGATACCTATATCGCTATGCCTGGTGCCAGGATCTTCTTCTCAACGTTATTCAGTCAGTTTAAATCTCTCGAACCTCGTCTCGAACTGGCCTCCCACTCAGACTATACACAGCGAGTCAGCAAAGAGTTCGACGTCCTGTATATGTCGATGATCCAATATGTGAACACGAACTTCCGAATCAAGAGTCCTCTCTATCGAGAGCAGATGCAGCAGGCACGAGATCTTAACGATATTCAGTTTGCTTCATTACTGTTACTGATCGTGTGTGTCTGTTTAGCCATGTATATCTTTCATAAAGAGTCTGAGTACCATAAACAGCTTTCACTCACCGATTCACTGACAGGCATTGCAAACCGTTTGGCGATGTTTAGTGAACTGAATAAAAGAACTCAGTCAGAGCAACCGTTCAGTATTTTGTTACTCGACCTCAACAAATTTAAACAGATCAACGATTATCATGGCCATCATGCTGGTGATCAGGTACTAAAAACCGTCAGTCGTAGATTAAGCCGACTCGGACTTGAGTGCTATCGAATTGGTGGGGATGAATTTGCCGTTATATCTGATCAAATTGATTTAACTCACATCAATAAGATGACGAAAACGATTCATAACAAGGTCTTCAAACCGATTAAGATCAAAGATGGAACGCGTTTTGAACTCACCACGAGTATTGGTATCGCTCGATATCCAGAAGATTCACAACAGGTAGCAGAACTGCTGACTCATGCCGACATAAGCATGTATTCCGATAAGCGCTCGAACGAAATACATGCTGTAAGCAATCGCTAATTCAGCCCTCTTGCCCTAACTAGCGCTGATTTAAGGTTGTACTTTTCTATGATCCGATAAGCCGTTGCCCTTGATATACCCAGATACCTGGAGGCTTCGAGCACATTACCTTCATAAAGTAACAATGCATCACGTAAGCTTTCTCCCTTATGACTCACTGTAGGTGCCGCCAGCGCAACACTGGAAGATATATCGAGATCTTCCGCAGAGATGACACCTGCATCGTTCATTAAAACCGCGCGTTTAACGATATTAATGAGTTCTCGTACATTCCCGGGCCAGTGGTAACACAGTAACCTTTGTTTAGCACCTTCATCGAAGTGAGAAATATCACAGCTATATTCCTTACTGAATTTGTTCATAAAGAATAACGCCAAGAGTAATATGTCCTGACCTCTATCCCGCAAAGCAGGTGCATTGACCCGAAGTACGTTTAATCTAAAGTAAAGATCCTGGCGAAAACGTCCCTCTTTAACCGCTTGTTCTAAGTCAACATGGGTAGCGGCGACCACGCGCACATTAACCCTGACAGGCTCACTCCCACCTAAAACATCAATGGTGCCTTCCTGTAAAAAGCGTAATAGATTAGCTTGCTGTGTAAGTGGCAGGTCGCCAATCTCATCCAGAAACAGAGTACCATTGTGCGCCAGAGCTATTTTACCTGTCCGACTGGTACTTGCTCCCGTAAAGGCTCCCTTTTCATGACCAAACAACTCTGAATGCACTAATTGTTCATTCAGGGCGCCACAGTTAACCGCAACAAACGTCTCACTTGCGCGCGAAGAAGCATCATGAATGGCTCGTGCTACGAGCTCTTTGCCTGTCCCGCTTTCACCACAAATTAAGGTGTTCACGTCAGTCGGTGCGACCTTCGCTATCTGCCGTCTCAGTCGGTGTATTACCGGAGAATCTCCAATCAGTGAGATCGCTTTTCCCTCAATGACATTCGTCTTAGATTTAGCGACTGAGTTACTCTTGAGATCAAGCATTCCTACCTGATGGCCTAAAGTTTTGACCACCATTTCTCGTGGTAGTGGACTGGTGTAGTAATCAACACAATAGTAAGAAATGTAATTAAGCTCTTCACAGGTCAGTAAATCTTTTTGTGTCTTATCGAGGTAAGCGATAGTGCGAACCCCCATACCAATGCCATGCAATGCTTCTAACTGTTTGCACTGGTATCGACCACAGGAAAAATCGAACACCACGACCAGCCTGTGGACATTTTTTAATATCTCTTTTGCAGTATCGACAGATGCGACGATACGATAGCCCCAACCCTGTTCAGACAAAATGCCTGACCATAGTTGGTGATCACGCGAAATAACTAATATCGATACCGCTTGTTCTTCTCGCATATAAAAACCTTTATCGCTATTAGAATCGGTAAGGGAAACGGATGCTGATGGCGTAATCCGCAGCATCATCACTCAATCCGGAGCTGACTTGAGTCACCATACTCAGGTTCTTCGACAGAGCCATGGTTGAGCCAATGCCCAATGTGGCACTATTGCCATCGCTGCCGATGACCTCGACCCAATCACCGCCATCCAATCTTTGTCTGGAGGTGTTGCTCATAGACTGACTAAAGTTAATTGCCAGACTCATACGCTCACTAATGGCAAAAGCAACGCCCAGACCATAATCCCAGCTATCACCGAGCTTAACGCTGCCAGACTGATTACCTGCTGCACTGCTGATGTCGTCAAACTGTTCTTCTAACTGGTGAGTATAGTTAAGGTTTAAGAATACGATGGCAGGGTCGTAGGTTTTAACAATCGAGATCCCAGTACCTAACCCCCACACTCCATTACCCGTTGGCAGGTCATCGGGAACGTTAAGGTTGCCAGACTGGGATGATGAGGTCGCGATACCATATGGATCTTTACCGGTTGGGGCTGTAACCCGAAAGTTCCATACTAAATCAGGCGAGTCTGTGGTCTCTTTTAGCACACGGTAGTATATACCTGCACTGATATCCCCAATGCCCGAACTCGATACCTTGCCTGATTCTAAACCGTCGCTAGAGTTATTCTGACCCACAGTTTCATAATCTGACCAGCGGTAAACCGTCGGAATACTGAGTTCAGCCTGCCAGCGATCATCGATAGTGTAACGTCCAGAAAAGTCTAAGTTGAAGGTGTTAGAACGAACTCTATCTAAGTTGATGTCACCAAGGAAAATCGAATCCAGTGCCAGAAAGCCACTTAAGGCAAGATCCTTTCGATCGAAATAGCTGTAACGAAAAGCGGTTTCCAGAGTGAACTTACGTGTAAAGACATTACCCGCTTCTTGGTATACATCTTCTGCACTGCGGCTTTTCTGGCTCGACTCTTGAGGCTTAGTGGCATTAGTCGGCTTAGCTTTCGGAGTTTGAGTGTTGGCAGTCTGAGTCTCTGGGCGGGCTGTCTGGGCAGAGCCAGCCGTTGCATCGATAGCAACTTTCTCAGGACGTGATAGGACGTTTTGTTGCTTATCACCATTAAGTTGAGATTTCATCTCCGCAGAAACGCGCTGGTTCTTTTTGACTAGGCTATCAATATTTCCCTGATGATTGATAAGCACTTGTTGATGGTTATTCACTGCTTGAATAACCTGCTGCATCACCTGCTGCTGTTGCTGCAACTGAGCTTTTAATGCTTCATTCGCCGCTTTTTGTTCAGCCAGTTGCTGAGATAAAGCGTCCACTTGATCATTGGCATGCAGATGCATGACAGGGCTGCTAGTTGCGATCAGGCAACCTATCGTAAGCGAGCTCCTTTTCATATTCACCTCCCGGATATGAACTCGCTTGATGTTAAGTTAATTTATGATTATTTACTGTTTCAAAAGTGAGATATCAATTAGAAGCACATGCGGTTTGCTTATAATCCCTTTAATAATGAATGAGATACCATCAAGTCTCGACTTTGCTTCCACGAGTCAGGAATTTTTACTTCCATTAACATTTGGTTCTGAACCACCAGATCATCACCTCTAAGTTTTATTCCTTGATACGCGCCATGAGCCGATTTCAAGCTGCGGATTTCCTGGATTGCAATGCTCTCTCCAATGGTCACTTTATAGCCAACCCGATTCTCACCACCGGAAACTTGATAGTATTCAACTTGCGAGGAATCCGATAACGACGTTGAGGTTAACCCGCCACTATCCACCAGCTTCAGTTCAGAGTCGTTGCTTGCCGAGTTGCCATTCCCTGCAATTTGAACCAATTGAACCATTCCTGAACCATTGCCATGGATTCCGTTGTCATCGACACTGTTTTGTAAATCACTCCCATCCAGAGGAGTAACACTGATATCTCTACCATTTACCACAACATCCATTCCCGCAGCTCCCGATGAACTCGAATCACTCCAATGGGTAATCATCCGAACCCCAAAGTAGAGATCCTCTCCAGAACGAGCGACACGATACTTACCACGCATCGTCGATAGTTGCTGCTCATCTACCAAGGTTGCTTGCATTGATTGCCAGTCAACCGCCGCATTAGCCTGAAAGCAGGTAAACAGACAAGCTGCCAAACATTTGATCTTCATTGTGTTTCCCTTTTAGAACAACTCCGATGCATTGAAGCCAAAATCCATTAAGTTGAAGGCCGTTACCGGAGCAAACTGATCCTCCAGGGAACGTACCGTGAGCGGTGGAGAAGGCATGGCTAAAGGTGAGCTTTGATCATAACCCTGACCAACGACTGCCAGCACAACCCCTTGCCAACCCTGAGTAAACTGTTCAACAGACATGGTCAGGTTGCCGAGTGCAGGGTCTGCGATATAGACATTGCCACTCTTATCCACTCTCTTTAGCACGACAAAATGACGGTATCCTTTAATGTCTAACAAGACGATGGTTGGAATAGGCAAGGCACTGAGCTTATCCGCCGGAATATTGTAACCTTGAACCCTCATGCCCAATCCTTGTTCGACATAGTTCTTGATATCCAACATTGAAAAACCAAGCTTTCTCGCCGCTGTCGCATCCGATACCTGAAACATTCCGTTCATTACCCTTTGTTCATCGGTATCTATGTTGTATCCATAACGAAGTAAGGTAGCTAGCGAAGCGGCACCACAAGAAAAATCGGTTTGTTGTCGTACGATATTTAGAAACTTTCTCTCTTTGATGCTGACTACTTCCTTTTGCATCGAACCTACCCCAGGTACCAGACCATCAAGGTAAACCGTGGCGGCTTGAGTCAGGGTCGACAGACATAATCCAACAGTCAAAAGACAAAATTTCATAGTTTCCCTTAGAAAAATAGGGGCGACATAAGCCGCCCCTCGCTGGTTGTTAGTTATTTAGTGATGCAACAGAGATAGTTACATTATTGCTTTGCAGGTTACCAACACCCGCTGCAACGTTAACACCAATGACACCTGATGCTCCCACATATGCGTTACCATCGATGGTTGCAACGTTACCCACTGATACTAACTCAAGAGCATCTGTGCTTGATGAGATTGTCGCAATGTCAGCCAACTGTGTGCTGTCTACAGCATAAGTACCAACTAAACTGTCAACTGAACCCAAATCTGGTGCTACATCAACCGGGTTACCACCAACTTCACTGTTACCCGCAGACAATTGAATATTAGCTGCTACTGCAGATAGAGAACCAACGCCTTGACCTGCATGCAGTGCCACGTTATTGGCCTGACCATTACCAACGCCAACAGCTAGGTTAGTACCAATAACACCCGATGCATTATTGAAGCTATCACTTAGTGTTGCCGTGTTTTCAGATGCAGCTTGGTAAGAAGCAGTATTTAAAACGCTTGCTTGAATGTTAACCGTCGTTGCATCCAATGTAGCATCACCCAGTTCAGCCACCATAGAGACGTTATTTGCCTGAGCATTGAACTGACCGGCTGAAACGTTAACGCCTAAGATACCATTGGCATTGTCAAACACCGCACCGTTGCTACCACCAATCGAAGCAACATTGTCCAGTTGTCCGCCATCAAAGATGCCCATGTTGCTGCTATTGTCGACTAGGCCTTCAGCACCTCCAATGACTTGCAAGCTACCTGTCGTTACCTGACTACCGCTACTACCAGCATCACCCATGGTCATAGCCACAGAAGCATTGTTAGACTGAGCGTTAGCCTGACCTGCAGTCACATTTGAACCAATAATGCCCGATGAATTATTGAAAGAACTGCCTAACGTTGCGCTGTTCTCAGTCTGCTCAGGGTTACCATATAGTGCTGAATAGTTGCCACTTACTGTTTGTACGTTTAGTGCAGAAACATCGCTTGAACCTGTTGACGCACCATCGTTATAAGCGAGAGCGGCATTGTTAGACTGAGCATTGGCTTGACCAGCGGCGACACTCGAACCAATCACACCACTCGCGCCTTCAAATGAACCTTCAACTGAAGCATCGTTGATAAGATCTGCAATTGGCGTTGCTGGAACCCCATCGCCTATAACTCCAACATTATCGAAGTTAGACGCAAAGTTAAGTGTCACATCCTGACGGTTTTCAGCACTAATGGTTGCGTTACCGCCCTGAGAGGTAGAATAGCCAACCGCGGCATTGTTAGCCTGAACGTTGTTTTGTCCAGAAGCAACGTTAGCACCTACGATGCCTTGTACTTCAGTAAACGCCGAGTCAAGCTTAGCATTAGATGAGCTGTAATTTGTCTCTGCGCTAGCAGGGTCATCAACCGCAGTTTTGTTGCTTGTTACCGTCTGGTTTGAAGACGCTTGTGTGAGTTCATTGTTCTGAACACCACCTTCTAGATAGGCGAGTGAAACATTATTCGCTTGAGCATTACCCTGACCAGCAGAACTGTTTGCACCCAAAATACCAGTAGCTTCATCGAACGCACCACTGCCTATCGTGGCGTTGTTCAGCATGTTGCCATAAGTATCGCTAGCACCGCCTATCTCTTGTTTAGTAAAGTTTCCAGCGACACTCTGTTCACTCGATGCTGTCACACTGGTGTCAACTGACTCATCGCTGTTATCTAAATAAGCGGCCGCGACATTGTTCGCTTGTGCATTCGCCTGGCCTGCTGTGTTGTTAACTCCTGCAATGCCCTGATAACCGACGAATGAGTTGGTAATAGAAGAGTTGTTTTCAGGGACCGAAGCAGTTACACGATTATCAACATAGGTTACGGTATTGTTTTCTACTGTTTGTGAAGAGGATGATTCAACGCTTAATGTGTTAGGTACTGATGCGGTCAACGTAGGGCCGGTTCCACCACCATTGTTACCACCACCTGTCGTATCTTCACCTAATGTGTAGAACGCCAAAGCAGCATTATTGGTTTGAGCGTTAGAATCCCCGGCATTCGTGTTAGCGCCAACAACACCGTTCGCACCATCATTAAACACGCCATCAGTAATAGCTCTGTTACCTAAGAATGAATGCGGTTCACCAGAGCCTGTGACAGTATTGCCAGATATAGTCTGATTGCTGCCTGCACTGGTAACCACGTTGCCCGCTTCCAACTGTCCTTCAGTAGTAAACTCTAAGTCGCCTTTCGCTAAAGCGACGGTATTTGATTGCTGGTTGATTGAGCCTGCTGAAACGTTAACACCAATAACCCCTTTCGCGCCGCTGAAACCACCATCAAATTGAGCATAATTATCCGCGCCAGACTGAAGTATGGTGTTACCTTCAACCACTTGCTCAGAGTTTGCTTTAACTTCGAGATCCCCAGCCTCTGCCGCAAAACCTACCGCTGCCGAGTTAGCCTGAACGTTACCCACACCAGCTGCGACGTTAGACCCAAGAATACCTTTCGAGTTTTGGTACGCGTTGCCGGTTAGAATTGCTGAGTTATCTTTATCAGTATCTCCTGGGTCTTTCTTTAGCTCAATGTTATTGTCACTGCTTAACTGAGCTGATCCGGCAATCACACTGAATGTATCGTCGTCGTTTTCTGATGCGGTAATCCCGAGTGCAGCCTGGTTAGAGCCCATGTTGGCAAAGCCAGCCGCTACGTTACTGTGGACAATACCTTGAGTATCCTTAAAAGCCTCACCTTGTAACGTTGCTTCATTTTCACTTCCCACCACTTGGTCGTAGTCAACAGATAGAGCATTTTGAATTGAGCCTTGCCCGTTTAATGCTTCTACTTCTGCATATGCTGGTGCAGCCAAGATAGCCCCAATAATCACCGCAAGCGGCAGTTTATTCCATTGTTGTTCCATGGTGTTTTTTCCTCATTTCTTTGAGATCAATTTATGGTTGTTGGCATTTGGAATGTATTGCGCGCGGTATTGCCAGTACCGGCGATTTGGCTTATTTGAATCACGCCACTAGCATTGGCTAACGCCTGTGGTGACAACTCAACATTTAAATTTTGTGTGGAAGAATCAGCATCGGACCATGATGCTCGCTGAGCACTGAGGTCAACAGTGTCCCAATTCACTTCTGACTCAGGACTAAAAATGACGGTGTTATGCTGCTGATTACTGTTACCAGCCGCTAGGTTGGCACTGATATAGCCACCAGCATTATCGAATGCACCTGATTCGATGGATGCCGAAGCTGAAGAAGCGATCTCTGAACTTTGTGTTGACGAGATGATAGTTAACTCATAGTCACCCTGAGCAGAGTAGACAAAGTTACTGCTTTGAACATTGTGTTCACCAGCAGCGATATTGACGGCAATAGCCCCTTCCGCCCCTTGAAACGTGGACGGACCTAAAGTGACTAAATCTTGTGCCGAGAGTTGAAGGCTAAATAAACTTGTTATTATCAGAATTACTTTTTGCATTATCCCTAACCTGAAGCCAATTCGGATTCACATTAGGTAGAGCAACGCTCATGCCAAAAAATTAAACCATAAAAATCAATCATTTAATTAAATTTCATGTATGTATCAGTCTCATCTGAGACAGTGTAGTGAGACAGATGAGACACATGTGAAACAGTCAGTCTGTTTTCTACTGACATAAAAAAGCCCCTCATAGAGAGGGGCAAAGTACCATCGCTTATAGTTATAATTTTTGTGCCAGTAACTGGTTAACCGAAGTCGCCGTTTACATAACCTTTAGTACGGTCATCTTTTGGTGTGCTGAAGATAACCTGAGTATCATTATGTTCGACAAGCTCACCCATCAGGAAGAAAGCGGTACGGTCTGAGATACGACGCGCCTGCTGCATTGAGTGAGTGACGATAACAATGGTGTAGTTCTTTTTCAGCTCTTCCATTAACTCTTCAATTTTATGAGTCGCAATAGGATCCAGAGCCGACGTTGGTTCATCCATCAGGATCACATCCGGTTCCATCGCAATTGTACGTGCAATACATAGTCGCTGCTGCTGACCACCAGACAGGCCAAACGCATGTGACTTAAGGCGGTCTTTCACTTCATCCCATAAAGCTGCGCCACGCAAAGAGCGTTCAACTACCTGATCGATATACTTCTTATCTTTGATGCCTTGAGCACGCAGACCGTAGGCGACGTTTTCATAAATACTCATTGGGAATGGGTTTGGCTTCTGGAAAACCATACCCACTTTAATACGTAGGTCAGCAACGTCGATATTGCCGTAGATATCATCACCATCCATTTCTAAACGACCAGTGATCTTTACACCTTCAATCAGATCGTTCATGCGGTTCAGACAACGCAATAAGGTCGATTTACCACAACCAGATGGGCCAATCAGAGCCGTAACCTGACGCTCAGGAACAGGCAGGTTAATTGACTTCAGTGCTTGGTTATCACCGTAAAATAGATCTAGGTTTTCGATGTTAAACTTGTTCATTTTCTTAATCTCTTAAATTCTGTAATTGGTATCTAACTGTGCAAAGAAGCTTAGTAGGTTGCTTTGTTAAAACGACTGGCGATAAATTTAGTCGTCATGTTGATCAGCAAGACCACAACAATCAGTACCGTTGCTGTACCGTATGCCTGATTCCACTCTTCAATGGTGAACAACTCAGTGGTTAGCTTATATAGGTGAACGGTTAGGGTGCGACCTGAGTCGAGCAACGAATCAGGAATTCGCGCCACCATACCTGCTGTTAAGAAAACAGGCGCTGATTCCCCAATTACACGACCAATACTTAGAATGACCGAAGTTAAGATACCTGGAGTCGCACTGGGTAAGATTAGACGCCAGATGGTGTAAATTTTTGAAGACCCTAGCGCGTAAGAACCTTCGCGATAGGTTTGCGGTACCGCCATTAACGCTTCTTCTGTGGTACGAATAATAACCGGCAGAATAAGAATACTCAGTGTTAAAGCGCCCGACAGAATTGAGAAACCAAGGCCCAGGATCGCGACAAAGAAAGTCATACCAAACAGACCGAAGATGATCGATGGAATACCCGCCAGTGACTCAGTACAGAAACGAATAACCTTAACCAATCGACTGCCTACTTTAGCGTATTCAGTCAGGTAGATTGCGGTCATAATGCCCAATGGCGCCGCAACCGCGATTGAAGCGATTACCATGTATAGGGTCGACACTATCATCGGGAAGATACCCTTCTCTTCCCCAGTTGCGGTGTAGTTATCGGTAACGAACGCCCAATCTACATGCTGAAGACCATTCGATAAGATGTACCAAATAATCCAGAACAGGAAACCTACCGTGAGTGCAGCAGACGCCCATACAAAAGCATTCAAGATATTGTCTTTGGTCTGACGAGCTTTTTTCAGCTTTGCGGTATCCATTTGCGCGCCCTTTAACGTGTTAGGTGATTGCGTTGTTTGAGACATTGTTATTACCTCGCTTTCTCACGGTTCAGGTAAAGAAGAACCGCATTTAGAGACATAATAAACACCAGCAGAACAACACCTGTTGCGTATAGTGCGTTGGCGTGAACACCACTTGCGTAAGACATTTCAATCGCAATGTTGGCAGTCAGTGTACGCGCTGAATCAAGGATACCTTCTGGCATCGCTGGCGCATTACCCATCACCATGATGATGGCCATTGTTTCACCAAGAGCACGACCAATACCCAGAATCACGCCAGTCATAATGCCGCTTCGTGCCGCTGGAACAAGCAGCTTAAAGATGGTGAAAATCTTCGAAGCACCGAGCGCTAGAGAGCCCTCTTTGTAAGTACGCGGAACCGCGCGGATTGAAGTCTCTGATACCGTAATAACCGTAGGAAGAATCATCACGCCAAGTACGATGATACCCGCCAGAATGGTGTTACCCGCTGGTACATTAAAGATATTTTGGATGAGCGGAACAATGATTACCAAACCAAAGAAACCATAGACAACCGAAGGGATACCGGCCAGCAGCTCTACCGCTGGTCGGATAATATCGGCAACTCGTTTAGGTGCAATTTCTGCAATATAGATAGCCGTTAGCACACCGATAGGTACACCAACAACAACCGCACCTAAAGTAGACACTACCGAGGCAACGATCATAGTTGCTACGCCGTAAAGCGCTGGCGGTAACCAGTCCTGGCCTAAAACGATACCCGAGACACCAGCTTCCTGGAATGCAGGGATACTTTCTTTAACAATGAAGTAAGCGATAACCGCTAGGGAGACAATACCGATAACCGCACTGGTTAAAAATAGGCCGTGAAAGATACGCTCTTTCCAATCTACACGCTTTTGAGCGCGCAGACCTGACTTATTTAATTGAGTCGCTTCAGTATTCATAAGCTTTTCACTATTTGCGATGGTCATATGAAAATCTCACAGTTCGAGCTGCAGGGCAGAGTCGAAATGGATTGAAAACGCTCAGCCCGAAAAGGTGGGCTGAGCAAATTTGTTAGATGGTCAGCTAAGATTAGTTAACTGAGATGTAGCCTTTGTTGTCTACAAGAGTTTGTGCTTCAGGCGTTACCATCCAATCCAGGAACTTCTGAGTTTCAGCAGATGGTTTACCTTCTTTGTAAAGCACTAGGAATGGGCGAGCGACTTTGTAAGAACCGTTCTTCACGTTATCAACGTTTGCTTCAACACCGTCAATTGATAGCGCATTTACTGAGTTGTCTACAGTACCTAAAGAGATGTAGCCGATAGCGTAAGGGTTTGAAGCAACCATAGTTTTCAGAGCACCGTTACCGTTTGCAACTTGAGCGCGCTGAGAAATTGCAGAAACTTTCTTACCAGAGATTTTCTTTTTCAGCTTCATGATGTCTTCAAAAGCACCACGAGTACCTGAAGCTGTATCACGAGTGATAGCAACGATTGGCTTATCTGCACCACCAACATCTTTCCAGTTAGTAATGTCGCCTTTGTAGATTGCTGTTACTTGCTCAGCGGTCAGTTTACCTAGCTTGTTCTTAGGGTTTACAACAACTGCGATACCGTCTAGTGCAACTGTTAGTTCTTTAAGAGCCGGCTCTTTTTCAGAATCTTTTAGGTTACGTGAAGACATACCTAAGTCCGCGCTACCGTTTTTCGCTGCTTTTACACCAGCAGAAGAGCCAGGGCCTTGAACTTCGATAAACACGTTGTTGTGTGTCTTCATATATGTTTCAGAGAAAACTTCCATCAGTGGAGTAACGCTGCTAGAACCCACTGCAGAGATAGTTTCTTTAGCAGAAACTGAAGTCACTGCCATTGCGCCTAGAAGTGCGATTGCACCGATTACTGTCTTTTTCATCACAATTTCCTTAAGTGGCTTTATTGCCGTTGTGTTTCACTTGAACGGTGCCCACTTTAGGACTCAAATATGACAGTTGTGTTTCACTTAGTTTAAGCCTCTATGACAGGTGAAATTATTTAGCCCTTATCAAAAATCAGTGAAAGAAAATTGTAAATCAAAGTTATTCAACACTGCGTGCGGGTGAATTTTGTACTGTAACCGCATGTAAAATAATACAATTTCCTATTTAACCTACACACCGCGATCATTTACAATGACCGCAATTATCGATTGCATTATCAATAATGCAAATTAGAATAATTCTCATACAAAAATATAATAAATAACAATCTATCTATTCAGAAGAGGACCTTTCATGCGCCAGTTATTAAGTGGCTTATCTATCAAGCTGCAAGTTGTTGTGCCTGTAGTATTTACAATACTGCTTCTTATTGCAGGCATCAGCTACAGCACAACTACCCTAAAGCACGCTTTTAATCAGGTGACCGTCTCGACCAACGACGTTATCCAACATAAAGATGAACTCACCAAGATCATCGATAACACCTACGGTATGCGTATTAAGGCAATCTACAGCCTGTTCCGCGCCGATGATGTTGCTCAGTTGCAGCAAACTCTGCGCTCAAAGCAGACAGAGAACCTACGCCTACTAGACAATCTAAGAGATATCGACGGTCTGAAGGCTGAAATCGAACAAATGGAAATGGCGATTGAGAACTACGTCAGTTACTCAATCAGCACAATGATCCCACTATTAAACAAAAAGCATGGCCAGTCAGTGACTTCAAGTGACTTTGACAACCAGTACAATCAGGCTTCTGGCATTTACCGCGATAAAGGTAAAGATATGGTCGAAGCGATCGATAAGCTGTCGAAAAAGCTTAACCAGCTTGCTCTGGCTGAAGTCGAACACAATGAAAAGATTCACTCAGATGTGATGTTTAACTCTGTGCTTGGCTTAGCGGCAGTACTACTGGCTGCTTTCGCGATCAGTTGGTTACTGGCAGGCATCATTGTTACGCCAATTAAGCAGTTGCAAAATGCAATGAAAGAGCTGGCTGAAGGCAATCTACGCGTCAAAGTAGCAGAGGAAGGCGACAACGAAATCACTGCCCTTTCACGCGACTTTAACTCTACGGTTGGCCAGCTAAAAACAACGGTAGATTCTCTGGTTAGGATCAGCGTAGATGTTGCTTCGGCATCGACGGAACTTGCCGCGGTAATGACTCAGTCTAGTGTCAACTCGGATCAGGAAAAGAACGAAGTTGAACAGGTTGCTTCGGCGATAAACCAGATGGAAAGTACCGCCTCTGAAGTCACACAGAATGCTAACTTAGCTGACGAAGCATCGAACAGCGCAAACAAAATGGCTCGCGAAAGCCTGGAGATATTTGAACAGAATACTCGCGCAAGCATTAAGATGGCTGATCAGCTCGCACAAGCTGCCAATGTTGTAACCAACCTGAAAGAGCAATCTGAGCAGATTGGTAAAGTGATTGAGGTAATCGAAAGTATCTCAGAGCAGACTAACTTACTGGCACTTAATGCGGCGATTGAAGCAGCACGTGCAGGTGAAAGTGGTCGCGGCTTTGCTGTGGTTGCTGATGAAGTTCGAATGCTGGCCGCACGTACTCAGGAATCAACCAAAGAAATTCAGGTTATCATTGAAGAGCTGCAAACTCAGTCAGGCACGGCCAATGACAGCATGAGTTCAAGCCTGGAGCTACTCGCGCAGAATCAACAACAAGCCGAACAAGTACGCAGTGCACTGCACAACATCAGTACCTCTATTTCTGAGCTAACGACGCTCAACGCACAAGTAGCGGTCGCATCAGAAGAGCAAGGCCAGGTAACGGCGGACATCAACACTAACCTTGGTAACATCTATGAGTTAGTAAGCCAAAACGTAACGGGTATTACTCAGTCTGCAGCGGCAAGCCAAGAGCTATCTAACCTGGCGGAAAACCAGAAACAGCAATTAGGTTTCTTCAAGGTTTAATCTCTAAACCGTTATGAAAAAGTCTTTTAACCGCCGATTAAACATCGGTGATTAAAACGAAAAAGGGTTGCCAAACTGGCAACCCTTTTTGTTATCTTGACCGTGTCAAACGAGCGCTTACTCGTCGTCCACTTTTGGTGCTGTTTTCTTCTTCGGAATAAACACCGAATCGCCAACGGCAACATTCTGGTGGAAACTCTTGTCGCGCTTAACTGGTTTCTTGGTGGTTTTCTTCGCCTGTGGCGCTGCTTTCTTAGCAGACTTGCCTTTACCACGGTAATCCGGTTTACGAGGACGAAGACCTTTAAACTTACCTTTAAGACCTTCAAGCTCAGAGAAAGAAAGATCCTGCTGAAGGAAGGCTTCTACGCGCTTGAAGCTGTCCCAGTCTTTCGGGCCAACCAGAGATACCGCATCACCCTTGTTACCGGCACGACCTGTACGACCTACACGGTGAACGTACTCTTCTGTGTGCTTTGGCATATCAAAGTTAACCACGTGAGTAACGTTAGCAATGTCTAAACCGCGCGACGCAATATCTGTCGTCACAAGGATTTTAAATACCGCGCGCTCAAACTGACTCATAATCGTATTACGTTGAGTCTGAGTTAAACCACCGCTCAGTGCGACAGCTTTAAGCTTTTTCTCATTGAGCTTAGCGGTCAGTCTCTCGGTATCTGCGCGAGTCGCAGTAAAGATGATTAACTGTTTGTAGTCCGCTTCTTGCAGCACACGCTCTAAGATCGCTTCTTTATGATCAAGGTGATCGCAGAGATAAAACTTTTGCGTGATATCTTTGTGCTCTTCACTACCTGCACCAATCGCGATACGTTTAGGCGCATCCAGCATCTCAAATGCGATGTCATTCACTTCGGCGTGATCTAGTGTTGCAGAGAACATTAACGTCTGGCGACGACGGTGCTTAGCCGCATTGTGAATACGACGTAGCTCTGGAGCAAAACCCAGATCAAGCATACGGTCGGCTTCATCAAGAACCAAAGTTTCCAGACCGTCTAAGAACAATGAGCGATGTTCAAGGTGATCAGCTAAGCGTCCTGGTGTTGCGACAATAAACTTAGGGTAGCGACGCAGTGCTTTTACCTGATCGTTAAAGTTTTCACCACCAACGATCAACGTTGCATCATAGGTTAAGCCGCCCAGCATTGAACGCAGCTCGCCGTACACTTGCTTAGCTAACTCACGAGTAGGTGCAAGAATCACCGCGCGTGGATCTTTTGCAGAGAATGCCTTTGTTTTTAACGACTTGTGCAACATAGGCAAAACAAAAGCTAGTGTCTTACCAGAACCTGTCTTTGACGAAGCCAACAGATCTTTACCGGCAATCGCGACTGGAATCGCTTGCTGCTGTATTTCTGTCGCTTTCTTAAAGTCAAAGTGCTTCAAGTTCTTCAGTAAGCGATTGTCTAAACCTAAATCTTTAAAGTGCAAAGTATTCTCCATTTGATCACTGAGTGTGTAGCTGGCACAGCATCATGAGGTGCCTTCGAACACGGAAATAATAAAAACAGGCTATGATAACTGGATTCACGCAAGGAGGATAGAGATCACATAAAATAATCTTTATTGCCTTTATTGCGACAGAAATAACAGTTTAATTGCCTTGCATTCATTGCTCTCACCAATGAGACGTGGGTCAACTAATTCGATAATTACCTAAAATCTTGGGTTTTTTTGACTTTTTCTGTCTTTTGGAAGCCTAAAATTAGGGCTACACTAATTGACGTCACCATACAGTAAAAGGTATGGGACATTCTTATTGATACTTATACATGCAAGGAGTTCACTTATGAACAAAATGTTGATCGCAGCTGCAGCATCTTCTGTGCTTCTACTAGCTGGTTGTGCGTCTGGTCCAGACGAAGCTACTACTGCGAAAATGGATGAGCTGAGCAATCAAGTAAGCCAGCTAAGCCAAGACGTTCAAGCTCTTCAATCAGAAGTTCGTAAGTCTGGTGATGCAGCTATGGCAGCTCAAGAAGAAGCAGCTCGTGCAAATGAGCGTATCGACAACATTGCTCAGTCTTACACTAAGTAATTACGTCTTTTAAAAGAAAGGGTCTGCATGCAGACCCTTTCTTTTTTGTATAACCTAATTAATAAAGCTCGGAGCAACAATTTCGACTGGCACTCCGTTTTGTGCAAGTATCGCCGCTCGGGCCTTCACATCTGATTGATTAAACTCTTCCAGCCACCATGTTAGCTCTTGTGGCATGATCAAAGGCTTCTTAACGCCATCACTGCGAGTTAAAGGTTCATGAGCCTCAAGGAAAACACTGCGGTCAGGCTCTAATGCTACCTTAATCGGTTCATTAATCACGCGAACCTGCTCGCCTAACTTGACCTGCGGGAACAACCACTCAATGTCTTTAGGATCCATTCGGATACAGCCAGAGCTTACCCTTAAGCCGATACCAAAGTCTTTGTTAGTACCATGAATGAGATAATCCCCTGCTCCGTGAGCCAAGCGCAATGCATACTCACCAAGCGGGTTCTCAGGCCCTGCTGGCACAACGGCTGGCAACTCGATCCCTTTTGCTAAGTACTCTTTACGAATAGAAGCAGGAGGAGTCCAGGTTGGGTTAGGACGCTTTTGACTGATCTTGGTCACCATTTCAGGTGTATCACGACCCACTCGACCGATGCCTACAGGGAAAATGTGTACCTTGTTGATCTCAGGCTCGAAGTAATAGAGTCTCAATTCAGCCAAATTGATCACAATGCCCTGACGCTCAACATTGGGTAAGATGATTTGAGTAGGAATGGTCAGTACGTAGTCTTTCGGTGGCAGAAAAGGATCTACCCCTTTATTCGCAGCCATTAAAGAGAGAAAGCCGACATCATACTGTTTGGCGATATTCGCCAGAGTGTCACCCTCTTCAACTTTATGGTATTGAGTCCTGCCTACAATACTGCTTTCTTCTGCAGGTAAGTCATACGTTGCCGCGAACAGAGGCGAACTGATACAGAAAAAGAGCGCGATAAACTTACGCACCATCTACATTTCCCTTAGCTTCTTTATAAAGGCTTAAGGTTATCTCTCTTTCGGTCTTATGATCAACTATTGGTGGAGGATATGACAGTTCCTTGGCTTTACTCCACTTCCAAGGCTGATGGATAAACTTGCGAGGAACAGCCGCTAACTCTGGAATCCACTGACAAACAAACTCTCCGTCCGGGTCGAATCTCTCTCCCTGCGACACTGGATTAAAGATCCTGAAATAGGGCTGACCATCGCACCCGGTAGACGCGCACCACTGCCAGCCACCGTTGTTCGCCGCATAATCGCCATCGACCAGTTTCGACATAAAGTATCTCTCACCCACATGCCAGTCGACATGCAGATCTTTGATCAAGAAACTGGCAACCACCATTCTTAAACGGTTATGCATCCAGCCGGTATGATTGAGTTGCCTCATCGCGGCATCAACAATCGGGTAACCCGTCTGACCTTTTTTCCAGGCATCGATATCTGCTGACGAATTGCGCCAGGATAGCCTGTCTCCCCACTCCAGGAAGCAGTTGCCCTTACTCAGTTTACTTTCAAAGTAAATAAGGTGCTGGTAGAACTCACGCCAGATCAGCTCGCTCATCCACATCTCCCTACCTGGGGGAAGTGGCTTCGGATGTTGGTCATGTAGCCTCGCCATACACTGACGAACGGACAGAGCGCCAATAGCAAGGTAAGGTGAAAGACGACTTGTGCCTTCTATAGAAGGAATGTCCCTTAGATCTGAATACCGTTCACTTCTGTGAGCCACAAAGTCTCGTAGCTGGTTGATAATTGAGCTGGTATCAACAGGATAAGTAGCACTAGACTCAGTCGGGTAGTCAAACGAGCTGTTATCGGTGAATAATTGTGCCTGCTCGCCGTGTAGTTGCGCTACCTCACCAACAGGCTGAGGCCTAATGATGCTAATCGGCTGCTGATAAAACCGGGTCAGGTAAGCACGCTTGAAAGGAGTAAACACCTTAAAGTAGTGGCCTTGCTTATTAAGCACACTGCCTGGTTGCAAAGCACATTTATCATCGAAGCTGTGCGCTGCGATCCCCGCATGCACAAGGAGCTCTTGCAACCGAGCATCACGATTCTGCTCATCAAATTCGTACTCCTTATTGAAGTACACACCGTCCAGCGAATTGCTCTTGGCAATCTCGGCCACCAGTTGCGCGGCTTGTTGGTAGGTATCAACCTGAGCGTAATAAAGGGGCACGTTAATCGTTGCCAAATCCGTTTGCAGTGTCACTAAACGTCGCTTTATTAAGTCAGCCTGAATCGGGGCTAACCCGTGTCGTTGCCAGGTTTCTGGTGTTGCAATATAAAGCGCCATGACAGGTTGCTCAGACTCAATCGCTGAGCACAGGGCGCGGTTATCTTCAATACGCAAATCTCTGCGTAACCATACTAGTTTCATCGAGCTACTCGCTTTCGATCATCTCTGACAGCACCAGTGTTCCGGCAAAGCTCTGTTTCAGTCTCTCCACATTACTTGTCTGCGCAGCATTGAGCGGCTTAGAGCTGTATAATGCCAGAGTGTCATAGACATTTAAGTCAGGATGATCAATCAACCCGGATAGTTCATCGACTCCGTCTATGATGACCATGTACAAACCACGCTGAGACAGTTTGAGTGCCCACAGACGTGACTGGATGTCGTTGACGCTCTCATAGCAAATCAACGCAGCACGCTTATTGCCAGCCGCTTTGTTTTCCGCTTGCAGAATGTCATTGAGCCTCGCAACCATCAGGGTTCGCATCATCCCAGTCTGTAGCGACCGGGAGCCAAAACGAACCATAGACAGAGCTTTCTCTACTGGTTGAATAAACTGTTGCTCGACAATATCAAGCGGGTACTCCTTAAGAACCATGCCGATAATGGAGTCTGCTTTAGTTTGGTTCAGCGCTACCAGCGCTTCCAATAACCTAGGAACTTCCGTTAACTGAGCAGCGAGCGGTAGTTCATTAACCTCGCTGGAATCATTCACTTCAAGAACATTCTTAACCTTGCCTATCGGAACACCTTTGCTCAGCCAACTCTGTATCTCACCAATCAAAGCAACATGTTGCTCGGTGTAGATACGATGCCCCTTCTCAGTTCGATGAGGTTGGATCAGGTTGTAGCGCCTCTGCCACGCTCTCAGCGTCACCGGCTTAACACCAGTAATTTGTGAAACTTCTCTTATTGCGTACTGTTTCTCTTCACAATCCATATCTTAATCGTAACTCCTGAGGGTGAGGCTGGAAGAACACTTGCTCTGCCAGGTATTGATCGGGATGAGCCGATAAATAATGCTTGAGCAAAGTAAGTGGCGCTAACAATGGTAACAAACCCGTACGGTAGTCATCGATAGTTTGTCGCAACTCTTGTTTCTCTTGTTTACCAAGCTGGCGTTTAAAGTAACCTTGAATATGCAGCAAAACATTGGTGTTGTTCTTTCTACTTGCTCGGTTTGCCATCGCTTTCATTAAGCCTTCGCGGTACAGCAGATAGAACTCATCTAACGGATACTCTTTCATATTGGCAACAAGGCTACCGAGCTGTTTATATGACTGAGGGTGGTGCGCCATCAGAACGAGCTTGTAGCGAGAATGAAAGGCGACGATTTTTCCTCTGCTCGGCTCATCGCCCATCGAATGATAAAAATCCTGCAGAGTGTAGACGCGAGTAATAAAGTTCTCTTTAAGTACTGGATCATTGAGACGACCATCCTCTTCAACAGGTAGCCAGGGCATTCTTTTCATTAACTCACGCGTATACAGACCCACGCCTATATTATCCGCACCACCTTTCTTGTAGACCTTAACTCTTTCCATTCCACAGGTTGGCGATTTGGCACAAACGATGTACCCACACAACTGTTCTTGCTCCAATGCTTCTACTTTCGCTTTGGAGTAATCAATAACCTGCTGGGTATGCTCTTTACTTGGATCTTTGGTTTCAACCAAGGCGATTCGTTCTTCATTAGACACTAAGCGAATCGTTGGTCTGGGAACCGACATTCCTGAGCCAACTTCTGGACACACAGGTACAAAATCAAAATATGGCGCAAGTTCCTTAGTAACAAACTTGCTGACTTTATGGCCTGAATCGAAACGAACGCGTTCACCCAATACACAAGAACTGATGCCGATTTTTATCTTTTGTTCCATTGTGAGCTCCTTTGCTTTCAATAAAGCTATACAATCAAGATTATTGTATAAGTATTAACATAATTTTTGACAACTGTACAAAAACTAAATTTGTACAATCTTGAAAAATGTTACGTAACTTGTGCTCATTTGGTTCACTAAAAAAGGCAAACGTTTTTCCGAATCGATTGCTTTACCAGTTTCAACATATTTAGTTATCAATTGACATCAAGGGCACACAGAGCCGCTCTTTTGTGACATACTTCTCATGGAGTATTGGCAGATATAGCTAGTATTGCCTCAACAGATTTTTCAAAATCAACATAATTAGTAATCAGCAACATGATTGACTAATAAATTTGGAGTAATAACTATGGCAACCCCACACATTAACGCTCAACCTGGTGATTTCGCAGAAACAGTACTGATGCCAGGCGACCCGCTTCGCGCTAAGTACATCGCTGAAACTTTCCTAGAAGATGTCAAACAAGTTTGTGACGTTCGTAATATGTTTGGTTTTACTGGTACTTACAAAGGTAAGAAGGTATCAGTTATGGGCCACGGTATGGGTATCCCTTCTTGCTGTATCTACGTTCACGAGCTAATCGCTGAATACGGTGTAAAAAACGTAATCCGCGTAGGTAGCTGTGGCGCAGTACGTGACGACGTAAACCTAATGGACGTTGTTATCGGTATGGGTGCATCTACAGACTCTAAAGTTAACCGCATTCGCTTTAACAACCACGACTTCGCGGCAATCGCTGACTACGGTCTGCTAGAAGAAGCAGTAAACCAGGCACGTGCTCAAGAAGTTCCTGTAAAAGTAGGTAACGTATTCTCTGCAGACCTATTCTACACACCAGAAGCTGACATCTTCGAAAAGATGGAAAAACTAGGCATCCTGGGTGTTGATATGGAAGCAGCAGGTATCTACGGTGTTGCCGCTGACTTAGGCGCGAAAGCACTAACTATCCTAACGGTTTCTGACCACATCATCCGTGGCGAGAAGCTAAGTTCAGAAGAGCGTCAGAAGTCATTCAACGACATGATGAAAGTTGCTCTGGAAACAGCAATCAACATCTAATTCTATTCTTATCGCCACCGAAGATGTCTTTGGTGGCCTGAATATCCCGAGGGGGAGATAGTGACTACTGGCAAACTGCCACAGGAAGCAGACGGGTTACAGCTCAACTTTTGTAAAACATTGGCGTGTGACAACTTTGGATTGAGTGAAGCGCATCGTTACGTTGTGCAGCATGCTAACCCTAAGCGACCTGCGATGGTATGTCGGGAGTGTGGTGCTTTCCCCCCCTTACTTAACAACCGTGAAGTTTTGAATGAACTTCACCGCCTTAGACACCTTCATAGTGACGGCCTACCCGCATGTCGTAATGACGACTGTGAAAACTTTGGTCTTTCCGTCCACACACATAAGCACCTCTACCATGCCTTTGGCTATAGCGGCGATCGTCAACGCTACCGCTGTAAATCATGCCAATCAACCTTTGTTGATAAGTGGTCTGGTGCCAACAAGAAACTTCACTTCCAAGAAAACCTGCTTGGTTTGCTCTTTATGGGTTACTCCGTGCGAGAGATTTGCCGTAAATTAGAGATCAATCCAAAGACGTTTTATGATCACCTCGATCACATCGCTAGCCGATGTCGCAGAAAATTGGCCATGTTTGACGCTCGATGGGTCAACCATGCAGCAAACTATGAACTTGCGTCGCACTATGTCTCTCTGCAGCCAAAAAGTAACAACGGCGTTTTATGGATTGCAACTGGCGAGGCACACAGTGGCTATATACTATGCCAGCACGTCAATTACTCTGCAGACGAAGAGCCTGTCGGCAGTGTCGATCACGATCCGTACCAGTTCCCTGCCCGTTTTGTTTCTCGCGAGCACTCATCTGAAGCGAATATGCCGGCACCGACTCCTTCCCCATACTTAAGGGAAAGAATCGACCAGCAGTATCAAACCATTCTGGCGCGTGGCAATGTTGAAGACCCAATGGGTAACCTGACGGTATTTAACTATCCATCGAAAGGGGCACTTATTCGGCCTCCTTATACTTCTTATGCTCATTTCCTGCATGTGATGGACTTATGCCAGAGTGAACGTCAAGTTTCAATTTACCTGCCTCAGGATCCGGTTTTGCGTTCTGCGGCATTGAGTGTCTGTTTGCCTCGCATTCAGCGTCAAAATATCGACCTTATGTATGTTGAGGAAGATAAAGCGTGGCGCGAAGAGAATCCAATCGACAAGATTGATATCGTCCATATGGGATGGTGGCGTGACAGATGGGCAATTGTACCTAACGAACAAGCTTCGAAGGGCATTTGTTACCTGGCAGGAAATAATAACCAGCCAAAACAATGGTTACGCAAAGCTTCAATCCGCCGCACCGAATTTTATCAGAATCGTTTTCAAACGTTATTTGAGAGTTTCATCAATGAGCCACGACGTAAGCTACGTCCTGGCGGCCTGATGCCAATGCTGGATATATTCAGAGCTTGGCATAATTTGTGCTACCAAGATAAGACCGGTAAAACTGCCGCTCAAACTTTGGAGCTGACTCAGTCCCCTCTAACTTTGCGCGAGCTACTTTCATAATTCTCAGTAATGTGACGAATGCCCGTAAACAGTTTCTGTTTTAGCACTTTTAGTAGTGTTCATTCTTTAGCAATTCATATAATACCATTAGGTATGTGAACACTGATGCAGTAAAGGATTGATTCATTGGATAAAAGCCAGCGACTGTTAGAAGTCGAAATTGAGCAACTCAAAGGGCGGATAGAAACTGAACCCGATAAGGTGTGGGCGATTGCCGAGCAATGTGCCGCTCGCTCCGCGCAGATTCTTTACCCTGAAGGTGAAATCCAGTGTCTCGTCATTATGTCTCGCTGTGCCTGGTGCAGCATGGACTACCGCAAAGGTTTAAAGTACATCAAAGAGGCACACAGTAAACTTAACGTTCTTGATACTGATGACCTGCTTCCAGAAATCCTCCACATCCACGCCCTGCACTACTGGGGGCAAGCTAAATACTATTCCGCACAACAATACTGGATCAACGCATTAGAACAATCGGCACTGGTTGATGAGACCGAAGTTCAGTTAGAAGCTTTGATTGGTCTGGGCAACGTATGGCGTATAACTCACGAATATAATCTTGCCAAGTCCACCCACGAGTTAGCGGTAAAAGTGGCAAATAACAGCCGTATCGGCTGGCTGGAAGGCAAAGCCCGTATTCTGCTCGCATGGGATCTTTACCTGCTCAACAACTATGTTGAGATGCTGTCGGTGCTCGACGGCGCGATGGAAGCACTTAAAGATCACCATGATAAAACCTGGCAAGCAGAGGTATGGGATTTCAGAGGTCTGGCGTTATTGGGTCTTGAGCGAGTTGAAGACGCCGAGCAAGCCACCAGCAAGGCTCATGAGTTAGCACTTCGCCATGATCTCACCTGGATGAAAGCGCACTCTTTTATCAGTCGCGCAAGGGTCGAATTACTGAGAAAGAGGCCACAGAAAGCCGCTGAACTGCTGATTGAAGCGGAACGCTCAGCTGTCTCATTTGATAATGGTGAGCTGCTGTCACAAATATGCTTCCAACAGTCACGGGTGGCTGAAGAATCCGGTGATTACAGAACCGCATTAGAAGCATTCCAGAAATATCGTAAACACTCCACCAGCATGCTACGTGAACAGACTGCTCGGGTCAGTAACGATAAAGCGCGCGCCTCTAAACGACAACTTGAACAACGCGCGCGCAAGCTGATTAACCGAATTCGTGGCCAGCACGAGTTTGACCCTGACAAGCAGTTAAGCCAGATGGTGTCTGAGACTTATTGGTGGGAACAACTGGTGTTGTTCAAAACAGAACTAAAACGTTCAAATCACGCCGTGATCACCATTCAGCATCACGACTCTAACTGTCTTGATGTGTGTGCAGAGCTGGCCCACTCGATTTGTAACAAACAGGATATGCTAGCTCGACTAAGCAGCGAGCGTCTGGGGTTACTGCTCGCAGATAAGGGCGAAGAAGCGCTCAACGTGTTTCAGGTCCTCGCCAAAATGATTGAGATTTACCCATGGCATCGTCGCGGCCTCGATCAAGATCTACCTAAGGTGGTGTACCAGGACATCCTTTCTTTCCCATTCACTCTAGAGCAACTTGAAGATAGCCAGCTGCAGGAACAAGACCATGGAAGCATTACTTAAAAAAATATCTGACTCTGGTTTGGATGCTGCTTCCGTCACAGGCGAAGAGGCACTGATTTTTTGGGACCATGTCAAGCAACATGTCGCGACCAGCTCTCAGGAGAAAGCTCAGTGTCTGGTGATTAGTGCTGAGTTTCGTTTCGAGCTTAAGCAATTACAAACAAGCATCGATGAATTAAGGCAGGCGTTAGGTTACCTGACGTTACCAGAAGATGCGGAGCTTATCTTAGAAGTTCGCAACGCACTGGCTGACAAACTGGTCGAAAACGGTGATTACCACGGTGCGCTCAACGAATATATCTCTTCGTCAACCATAGCGGTAGATAACGGCTTTATCGATGCCTATGTTCTTGCGGTAATTGGCATGGGCAACTTGTGTGACTCCTATGGCGACCACAACCGGGCGCTACGTTATTACCAGAAGGTCGACAGTATCGATCATGCAATCAGCAGCCGTTCACTGCGCTTGCGATACAAACTCTATATGCTGGCCTGTTATATCGAGCTTAATCGTGTCACCGCTGCCAATGACCTCATCAAAGAGTGTGAAGAGCTGAGTATTCTGGTCAGTGACAAAGTCCTGTCAGGCCAAATACTCCTCTATCAAGCGAAGCTATACCGACAAAACAAACAGCTCGATTCAGCCATGCGCTGTCTGGGGAACGTGCAATACACGACGGGCAACATTCACTCAGTTTGGCTATCGAATATGATACGCCTAGAGCTTGCAGCCTGTCTGAGTGAGGTCAATAAACCTCATATTGCAAACTGGGTACTGGAATCGACTCGTAAGAGAATTAAGCAGTACGCTTCGCCAATCCTCAATTTGCAGTTATGCAACGCGCTGGGCGAGGTGTGCGCCCAACGAGACGATTTCAAAAGCGCGTTAGAATATCAGAAAAAAGCCTATCGCATTGAAAGTGATCTGATGAAAAAGATCCCTATTGGTGAACTGGGCGCAAGTCAGTTAAGACGCCTCTCTCGTTTTGAGTTGCAACTGAAACTGATCCTGTCTGAACAAGAGAACCGCGAGTTAAAAGAGACAACTGAGAGCCAGAAACACACGGTGGCTCAACTCCAGCAGGACGTGTTTACCGATCCTCTGACAAGTCTGCACAATCGCCGCTGGCTAGATGTCAAACTCAAAGATCTGTTACTGCATGATGTGCCATTCGCTTTGATGGTCGTTGATATCGACCACTTCAAATCGATTAATGATGAGTTAAGCCATTTGGTCGGTGACAAAGCCATCGTCAATGTCTCTCATGAACTCTCCGCCTATTTTAAGTTCCGCGGTGCATCATGTGTGCGCTTTGGCGGTGAGGAATTCTTAGTTATCCTCGAACGCGCGACCCTCGAACAAGCAGAGATGCATGCGGAAAACTACCGAGAGCGTATTTTCAATTTCGGCTGGCAAAACATTCTTGGAGAGCGGGGCCTAACCGTCAGTATCGGCATTACCCTTCATCGTGAAGGTGAAAATACGCAAAGAACGTTTTATCGCGCTGATAAAGCGCTCTACCGTGCTAAAGCTAATGGCCGCAACCAAGTCTGCACTGAATAGGTTCACTGAACAAAGAACAGTGAGATCCCTCCGACAGCCACTAATGTACCTAAGGCACTTTTCGCGCTGACACGCTGACCTTTTATCAGATAAATAATCAAAATAAACAGTGGACTGGTGGCTATCAGTGTCTGCGCGATAGCTGGGTTAGCGTGCTTGAGCGCCACTTGCTGCAACCACAAGGCAAGAAAGGTACCGACGAATATCGCCCCTATCAGCCATAGCAAGGCGCCAGATGTGAGCTCTTTTAAGTGCTGTTTGATTCCTTTATATGGGTTAGCCTCAAACAAATTGATCACCACCATGACCGCCAACACACCTACAGTAAGACGAATAAATGCGCCCAGCAGCGGCGGTAGATCCCCGGCGACCAATGCATAGTGGGAGATAACCACACCAGAGGCCTGACACACACTGGCTAGCAAGCCAAATGCGACGCCTGACCAACTCATTTCAGAGTTTGCTTCGCTAGGTTGAAAGATAACAAAGGTAACAGCCAGGGTAGTCACTACAACGCCTAACCAACTTTGCACTGAAAGTACACTACCCAGCGCAAGGAGCGCCAACACGCCGGAGAGTGGCGGTGCTAACGACTCGAGCAACAGTGTTTTATTGGCGCCAATACGTTTTAAAGAGGCAAAATAGGCACTATCACCAATCGCAATGCCCACTACCCCAGAAACCGCCAGAATAATAAGGTGCTGAGTCTCGATCGACGGTTCGACTGCCCCTTCAAAGGGAAGTACCATCAGCATCATCGCCGACGCGATCACCCCTTTAACAACGTTAAGCTGCAGCGCGGAAAATCGGTGACTAAACTGACTGTATATCCATGTGGCTACCGCCCATGCGATTGCGGCTCCAATCGCCGCCATCTCTCCCTGAAAACCCATCATCCCTCGCATAATGTTGCCGTCGCTTTATTTTCGACAAAATTGTAACCAAATAATCGCTAATTTGTTGTTTTTATTTCTATACTTTATGACTCAACCGCCGTACGATTTAAATTTAGAAACACAACTACAAGGACTTAGCTATGTTTTTAGACTACTTCGCCTTAGGGCTGTTGGTCTTTGTTGCCCTCGTCATCTTCTATGGCATTATCGTTATCCACGATATTCCCTACGAAATCGCCAAAGAGCGCGGGCACCCTCATCAGGACGCTATTCACTATGCTGGCTGGGTCAGCCTGTTTACGCTACATGCCATTTGGCCATTTCTTTGGATCTGGGCAACAATCTGGCGTAAAGAGCGCGGTTGGGGATTTCAAAGACTCGAAGAAGAGCAACATGACATCCACCATCGTGTAAACACACTTATCGATCAGGTTGCTCAGCTCGAACAAGAGATCGCGAGTCTTAAAGCACAAGGCCACCAGCAAGCACCGAACGAGAACGGTAAGAAGGAGGAGCAATAATGGATTTACTACTCATTCTGACTTACGCTGCACTCTGTATCACCATCTTTAAAGTCTTCAATATTCCACTCAATAAATGGACAGTCCCTACTGCCGTACTTGGTGGTGTTGTCTTGATTGGTACACTGATCCTGTTGATGAACTTTAACCATCCGTTTACTCAGTTAGGTAATCAGGTTTTCTCTTCCACCCCGATTGTCTCTGGTGTTCGTGGCAAGGTGATTGAAGTTCCGGTAGAAGCGAACAAACCATTGCAACAAGGCGATATCTTGTTCCGAATTGACCCAATTCCTTATCAGGCAGAAGTCGCCAAGCTTGAAGCTCAGATCAAGGAAGCCAGTCAGGGCGCTCTTGGTCTGGAATCGAAACTTCAGGCAGCTAAAGCCACAGAAATACAAGCGATTGCAGAACGAGACAAGGCTCAGCGCGAGTTTTCACGTTATCAACGTGGTTTCGATAAAGGCGCGTTCACCGAGCAACAACTTGATACTCGTCGTCAGGCTTACAAAGCCGCGCAAGCTGCAGTAGAAGCAGCCGAAGCGGGTGTTGAACAGGCCGAACTGGCACTCAACTCTGAGATTGGCGGTGAAAACACCACTGTCGCTCGCCTGTTAGCAGAGCTTCGTAAAGCTGAGTTCAACCTGGAACAAACCGTTGTCAGAGCACCAACCGACGGTTTTGCCACTCAGTTGGCACTACGACCAGGGGTAATGGCCGTGCCACTACCATTGGCACCTGTCATGACGTTTGTTCATACCGAAGAAAAGATCTATACCGCTGCATTCAGACAAAACTCATTGCAAAGGCTAAAACCAGGCTACGAGGCAGAGTTCTTGTTCAGAGCCCTGCCCGGTAAGGTGTTTAAAGGTGAAGTCATTGATGTGCTACCTGCGATTGGCGAAAGTCAGTTCCAGGCTCGCGGTAGTCTACTTGGTACCGAAGCACTAAGAACCAGTGGTCGAGTGTTTGTGACTCTAAAAATCACCGATGACCTTACTGACTACCGACTGCCAATGGGTACCGCTGTTGAAGTAGCGGTGTATTCAGATAAGTTCACTCATGTATCGATTATGCGCAAAGTGCTAATCCGCATGAAGAGCTGGCAAAACTATCTCTATCTGGATCATTAATCCACTCTCTATCAGGCCTCACTCAGAGGCCTGATTCGTTTCTAACCGATACGTTCCTTCATCATTGTTTACTTCCTTTTTAGCCATCCAGATAGTTAGCTTTCCAACTGTGTCTTCCAAAGGTATAATCAGCGCCTTGATTCTTTAGGTGTATAAAACTCAATCAATATAATCACCTATGGATATTTTATTTAAATTTCATGGCACGCTTAGTACTGCTATTACAGCACTTCAACAGCGTGACGAATGAGTGTAATACAAAGGGTTATCTATGAACTTTTCAGCAAAAACCGTTGTGGTTATCGCGATTGGTGCAGCGCTATACGGCATTGGTGGTCTGCCTATGTTTGGTATTCCAGTCTTCGCCAACACCACACTTAAACCTGCAATGGCTGTACTTGCTCTATTCTCAGTTTTATTCGGCCCTGTCGTTGGTTTCCTTGTTGGCTTTATTGGTCACTGGGTAACAGACCTGTTTGCCGGCTGGGGCGTGTGGTTAACATGGGTATTGGGTTCAGGTATCGTCGGAATGGTGATCGGCTTCTTCCCTATGTTGACCAAACAACGCATTGCTCAGGGTCACTTCGACAATAAAGACTTTATCCTTTTTGTCCTTCTTGCACTGGTCGGTAACGTAATCGGCTATGGCTGTTCTGCACTGCTCGACACCGTGCTTTATGCGGAACCATTTACTAAAGTCTTTACTCAGCTAACAATTATCGCAGCAGGTAACACGGTACTTATCGCCGTGGTGGGTTATTTTATCCTTAAATCTGTCGCGAAGCGCAACAAGCAAAGCCGCAACCTGACTGAGGCTTAATAGATAATGACCATTGAATTTTCTGACTTCTCTTTTAGATATGAGTCACTGGATAAACCGACACTAAAACATATCAATCTAAGGATAGAGAAAGGAGAAAAAATCGTCATTATCGGGCCAAGTGGTAGTGGTAAATCTACCCTTGGTCAATGTCTGAATGGTCTGATCCCGCACGCCATCAAAGGCGAAACGACAGGCCAGCTACTGCTAAATGGTAAGCCATCAACTCAACTCGATCTGCACCACTACACCGAGCAAGTTGGCACTGTGTTACAAGACACCGATAGCCAGTTCGTAGGCCTGAGTGTTGGTGAAGACATCGCCTTCGCACTGGAGAATCAACTTACCTCAAACATCGAGATGTACCCGATTGTCCAGTCAACCGCAAAGATGGTCGAACTAGAAGACATGTTGCAGCGTTCGCCTCATGATCTATCCGGTGGTCAAAAACAACGTGTCTCTTTGGCTGGTATTCTCGTCGACGATGTTGACACACTGCTGTTTGATGAGCCGCTTGCCGCTCTGGACCCTAAAACCAGCCGCAAAACGATCGAGATCATCGACCAACTGCACCATGAAACGGGTAAAACCGTCATCATCATCGAACACCGTCTGGAGGATGTTCTTCATCGCCCGGTCGATCGAGTGATCCTGATGCAGCAAGGAGAAATCGTCGCAGACATGAGTCCGGATGAGTTATTGGCATCGCCTCTGTTAGAGGTTCACGGCATTCGTGAACCGTTATATTTAACAGCGCTTAAAGCGGCTAAATGCCCTCTTGAACAAACGCAAGCTTTTGCCTCGATGGACGCAATGCCGATCTCAGGTTACAAACAACACTTTGCTAACTGGCAAGCACAAGCGATAGCTCACGCACATGGCAGTGATACTCTGCTGAGCATCAAAGATCTCAGCTACTCCTACGATGGGGAAAAGAACGCACTGGAAAATGTCTCGTTTGATATTACTAAAGGTGAGTTCATCTCTGTACTGGGAAAAAACGGTTCCGGTAAGTCAACTCTGACTAAACTGATCATGGGCGTGATCGAACCAGATTCGGGCTCTATCACACTACAAGGTGAAGACATTTCAACTCTGTCTATCTTTGAACGAAGTCAGCAGATTGGTGTGGTACTGCAAAACCCGAATCACATGATTTCGCATCATATGATTTTCGATGAAATTGCCTTTGGTCTGCGCAACAAAGGGCTGTCTGAGCAAGATGTTGAAGCTAAGGTTCTGAGCACATTAGAGCTTTGTGGTCTGAGTAAATACCGTAACTGGCCAATCGAAGCGCTGAGTTATGGACAAAAGAAGCGTGTCACTATCGCTTCCATTCTGGCGTTAGAGCCAAAACTGCTCATTCTTGACGAACCGACTGCTGGTCAGGACTATCGCAACTATACCTCGATGCTGAACTTTATTCGTCAGTTGAATATCCAGTTGGGTATCACTGTTATGATCATTTCGCACGATATGCATCTGGTGCTTGAGTATACCGACCGTTCAATCGTTATTTCAGACAGTCAGCTGATTGCTGATGCGCCGATGACTGAAGTATTCAGTCAACCACAACTATTGGACACGGCTAACCTCACCACCACTAGCCTGTACGATTTAGCACAACATTTAGAAGTAGAAGATAAAAACGCCTTTATGCAGTACTTCATTCAACTAGAGAGCGATGCCGCATGAAAGCTTCAAAAATGAAGTTTGGTATCAGCTATGTCGATACCAAATCACCTCTGCATGCGCTAAACGGCATCACCAAGTTTGCTTTATTTATGGCTTGGGTCACTGTGGTTCTGACCACATTTGATATTCGCCTGATCGGATTACTCATTGTGACGGGTCTCTACCTGCTTAAGCTGACACAGGTTCCGTTTAAGGTCTATAAGCCACTGCTGATTGGTACCGCAAGCGTATTGATGCTTAATGCACTGTTTATGTTTTTGCTCGCTCCACAGCAAGGCAGTGAGTACATCGGTACAAGTACTGTTTTGTTGAATTTGCCCGGTGACTATTCACTGACTCAGGAGACTCTGTTTTATTTGGTTACCGTAACACTGAAATATTTCAGCATGTTTCCCATTGCGTTAGTGTTCGTCTTTACCACTCACCCTACCGAGTTTGCTGCCAGCCTGAACCGCATCGGTGTACCTTACAAGATTGCTTATGCGGTCAGTCTGACACTACGCTACCTTCCTGAGGTTAAGAACGATTTCGTTAACATCATGCACGCTCAGCAAGCTCGTGGTCTTGATATTTCGAAGAGCACGCCTTTAGTGCAACGCTTACAAAATGTAGCCAAGATCCTTGGACCTCTGATATTTTCGAGCCTGGACCGTGCCGACGAGATATCCAACGCAATGACGTTACGTGGTTTCGGACGCCACAATACTCGTTCCTGGTACAGCGCGAGACCATTAGGTACCTCAGACAAGATTTGTCTGTTCGCTATTGTCGTGATCGTCCTGTTAGCCATTACCAAGCGCTATTTAGAAACAGAGCTATTCTGGTATCCGTTCTAACTAAAAAGCCTAGAGTTCAACTCTAGGCTTTTTTTTCAGCTTACCGCGAGACCCCGAGTCCAGAGCAGCAAAAGCATCATCGCGGACGCCATCCATACCGCAGTGGCCATAGTCAGTGTATTGACCAAACTAAAACGATAACTAAAGTAGTACACCGCTAACAAATAGCTGGCATAGGGTAGAAGTGAATATAGCCCAAACAGCGCGGTGACTCTTAACTCCTCCATACTCCGCTCACTGCCGACTATATAATGGGCAATCAGAGCGAACGTGGGAAACAGAGGTACTAAGCCCGCAATAAAGAAGTTCTTTGACTTCGACAGCAATGCAATCATCATTACCGCAGCCGCGCCAAGAAGGCATTTCAGAAACAACGCAACCATTGAGTGACCTATGCCAGATTGAGAAACAGCTCTTCGTCTGTCATATATTTATGCTTAGTGCCCAAATTACGTAAGTGCATAAACATAAAGTCCGGAAAACCTGGAGCCAACAGATCATTAGGTTGCCATACGATTCCTCCAACAAAAACATACCTTCCCTGCTTCTCTTCGCAATGAAGTGCATTATTTATTTCTGTCGACAGCTCAGGACGCACCCCTTCAATAACACAAACAATTTGCCCTCTAGCCACACCAACAACACGCTTAACGAGATTGGCTTTCATACCGCATCGCCAAGCCTGTCGCGTCGCCATTTCAAAGCCATGCTTTCGCACACCTTTCTGAACGTTCACAATTAAATTCATCGCCTAGAACACCTAATAAAGTGCAGATATTGTTCTAGAGTAGTAACAGTGAATTTATATGACGACCACAGCGATCCCCTCAATTCTCACCAGATGAAAATCACCTGCAAATCGGTTTAGGATAAATCGCTTGTTTTCAATTGCAGAAGTTGACCAGACGGTTATAGTCAAGCGGATTGGAATATCGCACCAAGGCGGTGCAGCAGCGCACCAAGGCGGTGCAGCAGCGCACCAAACCATGGCACGCGTCCCTCCCGCGCGAGATGGAGAATGTTAAACAGTGCGCGTCATAAACTGGCTATTGGGATCCAACGTATAATCAGCAAAAGGCTCGCAATACTCAAAACCATATTTCTCATAAAGAGCACGGGCAGGAGCAAAAAAGTCCATTGACCCCGTCTCCAGACTCACGCGTGTTAAGCCATTGTCGCGCGCATGACCGAGCACATGCCTGAGCATTGAAGACGCAACACCCTGGCTGCGCGCAGAGGTTGCAGTACGCATAGACTTGATTTCACCATGTTGTGCATCAAGCTGTTTTAGTGCAGCACAGCCTAGCAGTACCCCCTCTTTCCAGCCAGTCCAAAACGTCACTTGAGGATCTCTTAACGCGGAGACATCCAGCGCATGGACGCTCTCAGCGGGTGACGTAGCATTCATATCTGCCAGGTGCAGTTCAAGTAACGCCAGTACTTGAGGGTGTTCTAATAATCCCGTTTTTATTTCCATTACGACTCTCTGTTATCAGATATTCTGCCGATACAGCAATATTGATACCAAGAGTATTCAGATGCATATGAAAGCCTGTCTACGCTAGTCGTATTTGGCGTCATTTGAGAACCAAATCAGATCATGTTCACATTATGCGTATAAAACGGGATTATATTTACATATTATTGAGACCAATAACTCATAATTCTTCACCTTGTGCCGATAAATTTGTAATCAGATTTTTACAAAATAACTGTAAGCCTTCCGGCATAGACGGAATAGGAATCCAAGTATGAAAGAAGTAGAGTTTCGAACGATAGATCGCTTGTTCATTAAAATGTCGATCAACGATAAGATGTGGGCCATTTTTGCCATATTCATTGTAGCCGTAGCGGCTCTGGCTGGTGGAAGATATACTCAGACATTAGACACGTTTGAACACACTGCCCGCTCCACTGCTGAACAACAAATCAATGCAATGGCCAAGGTTGCTGACCCGCAGCAACTCAATGCACTTTCCAATGTAAAACAGATCAATGGTCTGCAGCCTGCGGCATACAATGACGGTATTGTGACAGCCACAGCCAAAGCCCAAGACGGGCAAATCTATCAGCTAACCCTGAACCGCACTAACGATCTGCAACAGCTTAAATCTGAGGCCCTGACCAGTTTTGCACTTAGTTTCTTGTGGGCACTGCCATTTGCGCTGTTCTGCTACTGGGTTGCGACCTTTCTTGGTGGCGCTCTGTGGGTTCTTTACACCACCACTCAGCGTATCGGTGAAGGTGACCTGACTTCTCGCCTTGGCTTCCATCCTGGCCGTGACGAATTCGGTACCATCGGCTGTGCTCTTGATAAAGCGATGGATACCCTGACTGAGCTGGTGGTAACGGTAAAAGAGAATGCCACGACCTTAAGTGAAACCTCGGCCTCATTTGAACAGGAAATGAAACTGAGTGAAACGCAGATCAACCAACAGTACGCATCTCTGGACTCTGTTGCGACAGCAATGGAACAAATGACCGCTTCTGCAAAAGAAGTGACTCATATCTCGCAACAGTCCACTTCGCAAACAGAAAGCGATTCAGACCATATCGACCAGAGCTATCAACGCGTTCAGTCGGCGATCAGTGAGATCAACAAACTCTCAGACTATATCGGTCAGGCATCTGAGTCAGTATCAAGTCTGACAGATAACACCACTCAAATTAATGAAGTGATCACTACCATCAATGCGATTTCTGAGCAGACTAACCTGCTTGCCCTTAATGCCGCAATTGAAGCCGCACGAGCGGGTGAACAAGGGCGTGGCTTTGCCGTCGTTGCTGATGAAGTCCGTACTCTTGCGGGACGCACTCAGGCTGCAACGGTAGAGATCCAGTCAATGATTGAAAAACTTCAGTCGGAGACCCGCAGTATTGCCTCAATTACCGAGCAGACGGTAAGTCAGGCGCAAACCAGCAGTGAAATCGTTGCTGATATTGGTAGTGACGTACAATCCATTTCTGAGTCAGCCCGTTCGCTCAAGGATATGAGTATCCAGATCTCAACGTCTGCAGAGGAGCAGAGTGCTGTCGCCAATGATATTGCCTCTGAACTGAGCGATATTCGTACTCAGTCTAATACCATTCGCAACGTTGCTGAACAATCATCAATGGGTGTGGCAAACCTAACCCAGGCATCAGTATCGCTGGCAGACATTCTAAAAAGCTATCAAACTCAATAATCTAGAAGGGCCTGCGGGCCCTTTGTTTTTATCGCAATAAAAGCCCCACCAACACCCCCGCTGTTACCTATACTTATGAGAGTTTAATTTCAGGATAAGGGTAACATTATGAGCAGTATCCTACTGTATGTACTGTTATTGACCAATCCAGCCTCCGGTCAACAATCTGGCCCCCTACCGCTAAAATGCACACTGCTTCAGACCGCAGATAGCTTTTGGTTTTACAAAGAACAACTGGTGTATGAGAGTGAGCAGTTCATTGTGCTGCAAAACTTTAAGGGACGCACCGTCACGCAAATAGATCTCAAAACGGGTGAACTTATCCGCACCACCTATATTGGCGATCCCTACGATCCCAAGTATCAGATTTTGCTGGGTAAATGTACCAATCCGCAACATACCATCAAGATGTGGCGGCTCACTGAAGTACCTTACGATAACTAAGGTTGGCAGCGATAAATAGGCATTACACTCCTACCCTCCGCGACAGTGAAACCTGAGCAACAAACCATGAACTACAGTTAGGATCACAAACTGATAACAAATCCAACACATCGCCCCGCTTAGCCACTAGAATAATTGCTCAATTTAAGGAGGTTAGACATGGATGAACTACTCGCAGATTTCGCCACCATCACGGAGATTCAGGTGGCTTGGGGAGAGATGGACGCCCTACAGCACGTCAATAACGCGGTTTATTTTCGCTACTTTGAAACTGCCCGACTCGACTATTTCAAAAAAATCAATCTGCTGGTGAATCTAAAGCAGAGCCATATAGGTCCTGTACTCGGTCACACTGAGTGCCGCTATAAAGCTCCTGTAACCTACCCTGACACTCTGTTGATTGGTTCTCGTGTCACCGATTTGCAAGATGATCGCTTCACTATGGAATATCACATAGTAAGCAAGACAACAGGTAAGGTCACCACTGTCGGTTCGGCCACCTGCGTGATGTTTGACTTTCAACATCACACCAAAGCTTCTATTCCTGATGAGATCAAACAAGCCATTCTGTCGACTGAAGAAAAGTGAGGCTTGGTTCCTCACTCTTGTTTGACTCGATATTCACGACGATCAGGCAATTTGTATGTCATCTAATATTTGTCTTGGTATATACTGCACGCCATCGTAAATAATCACCCTATTTATCAATGAACAAGAGCTTACTTACCAATCTTATCGCACTCGCGCTTCTCGCAGGCGGCTATCAAGCAGACAATCAAATCGCTTTCTATGCAGGCTTATTTGCTTTCTCGGGAGCAATCACTAACTGGCTCGCTATCCATATGCTGTTTGAAAAGGTTCCGGGACTGTATGGCTCTGGTGTTATTCCAGCCCGTTTTGAAGAATTTAAAGCTGCGATTAAGACTCTGATGATGGAGCAATTTTTCACTCAGGAAAACATCGACAAGTTTCTTAGTAAAGAAATGGCTGGTGGAAAGTCGTTAAACCTTGAACCTGTGATTGAGAAAATTGACTTTAATCCAACGTTTGATTCGCTGGTCGAAGTGATCGCTAACTCTCAGTTTGGCGGGATGCTGGCAATGTTTGGCGGTACTGAAGCTCTTCAACCGATGAAACAGCCATTTGTCGACAAGATGAAAGAAGCCATTGTCGACATGAGCCAAAGTGACACCATCAAAGATGCCTTAAAAGAACAATTTGAAGCACCCGCGATGATGGATGAGATCCGTACCAATGTTGAGAACATTATTGATCAACGCCTTAGTGAACTGACACCAAAACTGGTCAAAGAAATCGTTCAGAAAATGATTAAGCAGCACCTTGGCTGGCTAGTCGTTTGGGGTGGGGTGTTTGGCGGCATTATCGGCGTAATTTCTTCGTTCGTTGCCTAATCTCACAAATAAAAAAGGAAGCTAGACGCTTCCTTTTTTATAACTTAGAAATCAGGTCCGCATTGACGCCAAAACTGGTCTTGTGCTCTTCTATCACTACTTCGCTGCGAGTCTGAATCACACCAGGTAAAGTTCCCAGCTTAGTCGACATAAAGTTCTGATACGCTTTCATATCTTTAACCCGCACTTTAATCATGGTGTCGAAATCACCGGATAACGAGTAACACTCTTCGATCTCTGGCATATCTGCCACCGCCTGAGCGAACTTTTCAAAGATAGAAAAACTGGTCTGATCTAACCGGATGTGGATAAACACCTGAACATCCAACCCTAGTTTTTCCGGGTTGAGCTCAGCATGGTAACCAGTAATGTAGCCCTCTTTTTCCAATCTTTTGACCCGATCAGAGCAAGGGGATGTGGTTAAGTTGACTTGTTTGGCAAGTTCAACAATAGGAAGTCGGCCCTTAAGATTTAAGGCTCGGAGGATCTCACGGTCAATTCTGTCTAAATCCATGAATAGCTCATAGTGTTGCTATAGATACTTTGTCCATTCTAAAACAAAAGCACCCTGCCACTGATAGCAATAACGGAATAAACCAGAATTTTGTGAAGGTTACGCGATTTTTACGCCTGAAAATGCGTCTTGTTGAGTCGACACTTCAGTTTGAGTATTGCAGACGCGGCAAAAAGCCTGTTTCTCCATTTTGACATAGTGGTCACCCTGGAAAACCGTCGCGAAAAAACTCGCCAAATGTTTCACTACCGAATCTTGTTGCGTTTCACAACGCTTCATTACAATTTTATGTGCAGTTTTTTTATTGCAGCAATGGCAGTGTAAGTGTGGCATTTGGGTCGTCCTAACTGTTAGCTTTATTGATAACAGACACATTCTGGAACTGAGAGTTCACTCAATTCAAACATTAGTTTACAAAACGTGAGACAAGTTCAATAAATAGCCAATATAAAGACAAAAAGCCCCTAAAATAGGGGCTTTTTATTAGAACGTGCAGGAATTAGTCTAGTTCAACCAGCAGCTTTTTGAATTTCGCATGCTGAGCTTTTACTGTTTGTTCCGGCTCACCAGTCATCAGACTTACCACAACAATCGAAATCGTTGAGAAGATGATTCCCGGTACAATCTCGTAAACATCGAACCAGCCACCAGACAGCTGTTTCCATACTACGATGGTAATACCACCAACAAGAATACCCGCTAGTGCGCCGTTGCGGTTCATACGCTCCCAGTACAGGCTTAGGATTAGCGCAGGACCAAATGCCGCACCAAAACCAGCCCAAGCGTAAGAAACCAGACCGAGTACAGAGCTATCTGGCGTCATCGCTAGAACTAACGCAACGACAGAGATGCCGACTACAGCAATACGGCCAACCATTACGATCTCTTCAGAGCTTGCATCTTTCTTGAACACTTGCTTGTAGAAGTCTTCTGCCAAAGCCGAAGAAGAAACAAGTAATTGTGAATCCGCTGTACTCATTACCGCAGCCAGAATCGCCGCAAGTAGAATACCTGCAACTACTGGGTGGAATAGCGAGTTAACCAGCAACATAAAGATCTTCTCACCATCATCAACGCTTACACCTGAGTTAGTCACGTATACCAGACCAACAAGACCAACTAGCATTGCACCAACCATAGACAGGGCAGTCCAGATCACCGCGATGCGGCGAGCCGTTGTGAGATCTTTGTTTGAACGAGACGCTTTAAAACGAGCCAGGATATGTGGCTGGCCAAAGTAACCCAGACCCCACGCAACCAGCGAAATAATCGCAATCGCAGACAGAGGCTCACCTTTAGAGTCGTTCCACAATGTCAGTAGTTGAGGGTTAATAGATTCAAGATCGCCACCAAGCTGACCGAAACCACCTTCCATTGCTGCGATAGGAACAATCATAAGTGCAGCAGCCATTAACAGCCCCTGAACTAAGTCAGTCCATGATACGGCAAGGAAACCACCAAACAGTGTGTAAGAAACGACACATACTGTGCCGATGATTACCGCAGTGGTGTAATCTAAGCCAAAGACTGTTTCAAATAGTTTACCGCCCGCTACCAAGCCTGAACTTGTGTAGAAAAGGAAGAATAAAAGGATAAAGAAAGCAGAAATAACCTGAATCAGTTTTGAATTGTCGTTAAAACGACGTGACAGGAATTCTGGTAATGTTAGCGCATCAGTTGTAATACTGTACGTACGAAGACGCTTAGCGTTGATTAACCAGTTCAACCAAGTACCTACAAGTAGACCACCTGCTAGCCAAAATGCTTCGATACCCGCTGCGTAGGCATAGCCCGGCAGACCAAGTAGAAGCCAACCACTCATGTCCGATGCTCCTGCAGAAAGCGCCGCAGGCCAAGGGCCTAATGAACGACCGCCAAGAAAGTAGTCGCTTGAGTTTTTTGTACGCTGGTATGCAATGACACCAATTGCCAGCATCAATACCAGATACGCAATAAACGTGGTTGTAATAGCAAAGCTATTTTCCATGTGATTTGTCCTCTTTTAAAAGATCGCCTTCCCTGAATGCCCTCTTACGAGGGCAAATCAATGAAGATTAGTGGGCTTCGCTTCCAAGCTCGAGCAAGGTCGCGTTACCACCCACTGCTGTTATATTTATTGTTCTTGTACGCTCTGTAATAAAACGGAGCGCCAAATGAGGATCATGAGCGACAGGAATGCTCACAAGATCCGTTTCAGACGTCAGGCTTACAATTGCGCCTGTACGTTTTGCCAGTTGGCGGTTGATCGTCCTTTCCACCTCTGGGTTTCCAACATAACCTATGCTACGCACGTCCGACTCCAGCAACTGATGGTAAGCATCATATGCTGCAAACTGGACTAGGTGAGTTGGTAGCGAAGAGTGCACATACGCAGCCTCTAACGCCTGACAAAGTTCTGCGTCATCACTGCATAAGATGACGCTATTACCTGCAATCAGAGCAGCACTTAGCTGAGCTACAGCGGATAACTTTGCTTGCTCTTGGATATCATCCTGAATCACAAGAGTGACACCACGACCTGCGGTGTAAAGTTCGTTGGTTTCACCCGTTGGGCCAACCAGTTGATGCGTTTCAGCAATCAGTGCTGAAGCTTGCTCAATGTGGTATGACACGACAGAAGCCAACTCAGGCTGAGCTTGTTGCAAAGCCTGTTTAAAAGCGAGTAGACACTCACTTTTTGAATCAAAATTGGTGAGATTCCAGTTTTCCCAAGCAGAGAAAGCGTCGGAAAAACGAGTTACCTGATGAACCATAATTACTTCTCCTTGCTCACTCGATTAACAAAACTGTGTTTGGGTAAAACGGTAAAGATAGTGAGGACCACCAGCTTTTGGACCTGTGCCAGACAGACCCTGGCCACCGAATGGCTGAACACCTACCACAGCACCTACCTGGTCACGGTTGATGTAGCAGTTACCCACACGAGCGTGTTTTTCGATCCAACGATAAGTGGTTTCATTGCGGCTATGGATACCCATAGTCAGACCAAAACCTGTGTTGTTGATCTGACCCACAATCTCAGTCAGTTCACTCGCCTTAAAACGAACAATATGAAGAATTGGACCAAACTGCTCTTCTTTGAGGCAAGAGATATCCCGGATTTCAAACGCTGAAGGGGCAACAAAATCGCCATTTTCATGCTCTTCTGTAAGCGCCAGCTGTGCGACCTTTTTCTCTGTTTCAGTCATCAGCTCAATGTGTTTCAGCAGTTTGTCTTTTGCCGTAGCATCGATAACCGGACCAACATCTGTCGAGTGAAGGTAAGGTTTACCAACACTCAGCTCTTCCATCGCACCCTGAATCAATCCAACAATACGATCGGCGATGTCTTCCTGAACATAAAGAACACGCAGTGCACTACAACGCTGACCTGCCGAAGCGAAAGCAGAACGAATAACATCACGTACCACCTGCTCTGGGAGTGCGGTACTGTCAACAATCATGGCATTTTGACCGCCGGTCTCTGCGATAAACGGCACCGGAGCAGCATCGCGCTCTGCCAGTGTCTGGTTAATGCGTTGAGCGGTGGCAGTTGAACCGGTAAAGGCGACGCCCGCGATTGCAGGGTGAGACGTTAGAGCTGAACCAATTTCAGCACCGCGACCAGTCAACAGTTGAATGGTTCCTGCAGGGAAGCCCGCATCCATCATTAGTTCAACGGCGCGAGCCGCAATCAGGCTGGTTTGTTCAGCTGGTTTAGCGACAACCGTATTGCCAGCAACCAAAGCAGCAGTAACCTGACCGAGGAAAATTGCCAGAGGGAAGTTCCAAGGACTGATACAGACGAATACTCCTCGACCCTGACGAGATACCTGACGAGCTTTTCCATCAAAGCCATTGACTGTCAGTTCACCTAACGCATCAACCTGCTTAGCGTAGTAGCGACAGAAATCAACCGCTTCACGAACTTCATCAATACTATCGTGAATCGTCTTACCCGCTTCCTGATGACAGATAGCAACAAGCTCAGCCAGATGCTCTTCCATCAGGTCAGCAAGCACTTCCAGTTTCTCGCCACGCTGCGCTTTTGGCGTTGCTTGCCAGGTATCGAAAGCTTGCTCTGCACCTTCAATAGCAGCGGAAACATGATCAAGGGTTGCGAAAGCGACCTGACCTACGTGAATACGACGGTCATAAGGTGCGGTAACTTGCTCTGTGTTGATGTTTGCCTTGATCATGCTTTCGGCAAGCATCTCACCATTGATAATAGGACCCGCCTGCCATTGCTTGTTCAAATAGCTTTCGACTTCATGCTCAAACGGCTTAGCTTCACTCTCCACATCAATATTGATACCCAGTGAGTTTTTACGCTCTGGGAAGACGTGAGGAGGCAGAGGAATACTTGCGTTGTTGAGTGTGTCAAAAGCAGCAAGCATATCCACAGGGTGTTGAGTCAGACTCTCAACCGGGCAACGAGCATCCACCAAACGGTGAACGAAAGAGCTGTTCGCACCATTTTCTAATAGACGACGAACCAGATACGGAAGTAAATCTTTATGGCTGCCAACTGGCGCGTAGATGCGCACTGACTGTTGATAAGCTTCCATCGCATGGTTGTATAGAGAGTCGCCCATACCGTGTAAGCGCTGGAATTCGAAATCTTTGTGCTCTGCCATCACCGCGATAGAGGTAACAGTTTGCGCATTATGGCTGGCAAACTGAGGGAAGATATTACCGCGAACATTTTCACTCAGTAGGAAGCGAGCACATGCCAGGTAAGCAACATCTGTTGCTTCTTTACGAGTGTATACTGGATAGTTAGTGTAACCCGCCTGTTGAGACCATTTGATCTCGCTGTCCCAGTATGCGCCTTTAACAAGACGTAGTGGGATCATGTCACCCTGCTCTTTCGCCAGGCCATTTAGCCAAACTAAAACAGGTAACGCGCGTTTTGAGTACGCCTGAACCACTAAACCGAATTTGCCCCAGCCTTTAACCAGTTCACTACGGTAGACTTTTTCAAACAGTTTTAGCGACAGCTCAAGACGATCGGCTTCTTCCGCATCGATTGTGATAGCAACATCTAGCTCGACCGCGCGACGCAGGAGCTGCTGAAGCGTGTCGTACAATTCAGTAAGTACACGCGCTTCGTTGGCCACCTCATAACGAGGGTGAAGCGCTGAGAGCTTAATCGACACAGACGGCGCTGGGCTAACGTCAGAGGCATAGTTATCTCTTCCAACCGCTTCAATGGCCATCAAGTAATCTTTAAAGTACTTGTTCGCATCCGCAGTGGTCAGTGCCGCTTCACCGAGCATGTCGTAAGAATAGGTGAAGCCTTTGTCACGCATTGGACGACCATTTTTCTGCGCCTCTGCAATACTACGACCAAGGACAAACTGGTGACCCATCACTTTCATCGCCTGGTGCATTGCTTTACGGATAACAGGCTCAGACATTTTATTAACCAGACGGTTAACAGCGCTTGCAGGACTTTGGGATTCGCTATCAGACAGGCCGACAACTTTACCCGTCAGCATTAAGCCCCATGTTGAAGCATTAACAAATACCGAATCTGAGTTCTTCAGGTGCGATTTCCAATCAGCCACAGTCAACTTGTCACGGATCAGAGCATCTGCCGTCGCAGAGTCAGGGATACGCATCAGAGCTTCAGCGAGACACATCAGCAAGATGCCCTCCTGAGTATCGAGACTGTACTCCAGTAGCAGAGCATCGATCATCTGAATCGACTTTTTATCGGCACGGATGGCATTGATCAATTCCGTCGTTTTGACGGCGATCTGCTGTTTTTCATCCATCGTCGGAGTTGCTAATGGCAGCAATTGGTTAAGCCATTGTGATTCGTCCACCATATAAAGTGGCGAGATCAACGACCAAAGCTTCTCAAGCGGCTGCTCGACAAACTCAGCGTTTAACACATCACTCGCTGTAAACATGCGTTTTCCTCAATCTCACACCTGAAATCATTTCAGGTTTTCTACAATGGCCTGCAGTGTATTTTGAGCTTGAGAAGAATACTTGTCAAAAACTCCGAGCTTTTTGCTAAAAACTCTGATTATTAACAAAACAAAAACAGAGTCACACTCAAATAAGCAAAATATTATATGGTTTGCGTTAGCTTATTTAACCAAATCGTTTCTTGTATTGAGACGGAGAGATGCCTTGTAGGCGGGAGAAAGTATGGGTGAAAGTGCTTTGACCAGAGAATCCGGTAAACTCTGCCACTTGTCCCAGAGTAAGATTGCCCTGCTCTATAAGCAGCTTAGCCATATCAATACGCTTACCTAACACATATTGATGTGGGGTAATGCCCATTTGCTCTTTAAACAGAGAATGAAACTGGCTTTCGCCTAAGAAAACACTACCAGCCAGTTGCATCACTGATATTTTTTGGCTCATGTGCTGTTCGATGTAACGGTCTATCGCTTCTAAATCGAAGCGTGACTCTTTACGGCTGGTTTCAAAAGCGGACATATGACGCTGTAACAGCGCCACAACCGTATCATTGCACGCACGGCTTAGCAGTAGGTCATCGGGGTTAGAATGCATCTCAGCAACCAGCATCTGAATCAATTTCTGGATCTGACTGTTAAGCTGAAAGTAGGTCTCTTTTTGATTAAGGTCGTTAAGCCGCTGCATCATCAGCGCATCTGAGGAAGATGGCATTGGCATATTGAGCACCAGAATGTCCGACTGCCCTACGACACCACCAAAAGCATGTCCAGATCCAGAAGTCACCACACACCCTTGACCAGGACCTACCATATTCCCGTGGCCACTGACTTCAAACTCTGCCTGTCCACGCAGACCAATCACTACCTGCGTATAGTCGTGTTGATGACATTCCATGTACGACGGCAAGGTAACCAACTGAGCTGGCTTAGGTGACAATTCTTTGGCAGTGGTCGATTCACTTAGCGGCTTTTTAGATGATGACATAAACAAACACAGTCAAATAACATGATCGATAGGTCATCATATACCAGAAGTGATGTAACTCGAAAATTGTATTCTCTAAGTATAAAAGAGGTTGCATTTCTCTTTGATAAATTCAACATCAACGCAACCAACAACTGTTGAAAATATCGTCATTTGTTATACTGGAAGAATGATCAAGTGCACATAAATTACGGCTTATGTCACTTCTATCGATTTTCGTCATTCCTGATCGAGAATCTTTGCTTGCATATTTCTTCAATCAGCCCAAAATGGATGTAGTAACTCCTAAGTTTATCTCGATTTATGATAAGCTTAGGTAATTCGCTCTAGAAGTAGAGTGAATTAAAAGGAAGAAATAGACCTTTTCAAGGCACCTTTGCAATGGACTGTCAAAAGTTTGTCTTTTTTTCTATCTAAAGTGACATATTTCAATGATATGCACTAAGTTTGACTATTTTTTATTGGTTATTAAACGTTAATTGTTGCAGGGACTTATGATCATACGTCGCATCCCAGCGCTTTTGCTTGCGCTAAGCCCTCTTTGGGTTTCGACTTCGATTTTTGCGGAAGAAAATGTACAGGGTGATCCTGTTTCCGAGATTGAAGTAAAGTTAGAAAATAAAGAAGCGGAAATGGGCACTATGGCTGCGGAGTTTAACTCTGAAGCTGACAGTCTCCAACAACTTCAAAACGAAAAAAGTAAGCTTAAACGCAGTGAGCAAGAACTCAATGCTAAGCGTAATCGCACTAAATCGGCACTGGACAAACAGTATAACCGTCTTTTAGATGATCCAGACATCGACTTAGTCTCATTCCAAAAAGCGTATCAAGACGCATGGAGTGAAGTGAAAGAGAACCAGTCTGCGCTGTTGGAAAACCAACAGGCAATCACTGAGAGCGAAATGCGCCTTTCACAAATCAAACAGAAACAAGCTCGTCTTAACTCAGAACTGTCTTACTTGCAGGAGCAGAAAGTCGAAGCTCGAGTTAAGCGTATAGCTGCAGAATTGCGTGAAAGTGATGTACTTGAGACAAGTTACAAGACAACTTGTTCATCGACGATGACTTTAGGTGAATGTACTAGCCAAGGCCAGTACCTGACTAAGCAAAAAGCAGTAAAAGCATTCAAAGCGAAACTGATGGATCGTCTGACTGAATCAAACCTGGCGAAGCAAAATTCAAAAGGGGTTCAACTTAACGTCCATGTTCAAGAGAGCCAAATCATTCGCTCTGGTTTTGAAGGTAACAACAGCTACTTCACGCAAATGCAATCACAACTGCAAGCGCGTCCAGAAGCATCAGCGGCATGTAAACTGCTTAACGTTTCTACTCGTTACTGTTTAAAGGGCAGTGAAGAAGCGAAAACAACAAAGAAAGATAAAAACTGGGTGAACGTAACCGTTCGCTCAGATCAGTACGATGATTCTGTCGTTATCAATGGTATCAACTACGGTAGTACGCCAGTTGAAGTGGTTCTTCCACGCGGCCAGCATCAAGTTACTGTGTCGAAAAATGGTTTTCAGACATATAATCGTGTGATCACTGTCAATGCTAATGACACGGTTTGGGTTAAGCTACGTCCAAATGGATAACGGCTAAAATACCAACCGGATTCACAAAGATGAGCTAAAACGCCATTTTGATCCTAAGTTATCAACGTATAACTTAAGACAAGATGGCGTTTTCGTTTAAAATACCCAATCAATCAATAATTATATGTAGAAGAAAGACGATGCGTTCAGGTTTATCAATCCTTTTGTTAGCATTATCTCCTTGTTTACTAATGTCTCCGGCTCACGCTGAGGAAGGCAAGATGTCGTTGCTACAGATCGACGACAAACTGTTTGGTAAACACGATGAGTTAAAGTCTGCACAACAAGCCTCCGACGAGCAACAGGCTCAATTTAACAAACAGCAAGCTGAGTTGACGTCTCTTCAACAAACGGCGAAAACACTTGATAACGCGTTTGCTAGTGCAAAAAGCAAGCTCGAAACTGATTATCAACGCATGATTGATGATCCAAACGTTGATCTGGCTGCATCACAAAAGTCCTATCAAGAAGCCTGGTCTTCAGTAAAGCAGAACCAGAAAGCGCGCCTCGCTGCCGAACAAAAACTGGAAGAAGAAAAAGCGCTGCTTGCGACTCGCAAAGCGGAAGTCGATGCGATTAAACTCGCCATTGCTGAGCTAGACGAGCATAAAGTCCGCGCTCGTGTTGACCAGCTCAAACTAGAATTGCAACAGCCGCAGAAGCTTTCAGTAAGTTTCACCAATCGCTGTCAGGCTTCACTGACTCTGGCGCAATGTGACCAACAAACTAAAGAACTAGCGCTGCAAAAAGCCGTTAAGCAGTTTAGAAATGAACTTGTTGACCACACCAGCGAAAGCTCACTGGTTAAACGCAATATCAATGATGTTGCCCTCAACATCCACGTAGTAAAACATACCACGACAGAACAAGGCTTTTACGATGGCGTTCGCTATCGCACATTAATGGACGTTGAGCTGGAAGCTCGTCCAAAAGAGAGAGTCGCTTGTGAACTACTGCAAGTGGATAACCAATACTGTTTTGCTCCGGGCTCAATTGACAACCACTTCCAGGATGATCAGGAGATTGCTTGGGTAACGCTGGCGATTCGCTCTAACCAATACAATGACAAAGTGACCATAGATGGTGTTTCCTACGGCAGCACGCCAGTAGAAATCATGCTACCTATCGGTCTCCACGACATCACAGTTAAGAAAGACGGTTACAAGTCATACAGTCAGCAACTGACTGTCAATGCTGATACCTCGCTGCGTGCTGTGTTGACTGAAAAAGCCAATCCACTGCGTGCGGGTGCCAAGTTTGCAGATGGTCTGGCAAGCAGCGGTCACGCTCCAGAGCTAGTAACGATTCTTCAAGGCACCTACTACACAGGCGAAAACGCATCGAATCAGGTTGCCCTTGATCATGCTTTCGGAATTGGTGCTACTCCCGTCACGGTAAGTCAGTTCGCAACGTTCGTCGAGCAGACCAACTACCAGACCGACGCTGAGCTGAAAAACACCTGTACGACACTAGCGGAAGGCGAAGTAACGCCTATCGCAAACAGCAGTTGGCGTGATCCGGGCTTCAAACAGTACCCTAACTCTCCTGTGGTCTGTGTCAGCCAGAACGATGCGGTGTCTTACACTAACTGGCTACGTAAACAGACTGGCGCCTCATACCGCCTACCGACTGAGGAAGAGTGGGAAATCGCCGCACGAGCGGGGAGTCAGGATAAATACTGGTGGGGTAACGAGTTTGCGCCAGGTGAAGCCAATACCGGCTGGAGCGGTACACCGTGGTCAAATATTAGTACTGCACCTGTCAGCGCCTTCCAACCAAACCAGTTGGGTATCTACGATAGCGTAGGTAACGTTTGGCAATGGACAAGCAGCCCGAGAGGTGTCGCTAAAGGCGGCGCATGGAACTTCTCTCCGGATATGGCAGCGGCTGATAAACAGCTATACCTTTCTCCTTTCTCTGCGGCAAACTATCTTGGTTTCCGGGTAGTTAGAGACATCAACTAGCTTTTTAAGGGGGGAATTCCCCCCTTTTTATCTCATTCCCTTCCTATACACTCAATATTGAGTTGGATTTAGCCATCCATCTCGGTATCAATTGATACGTCTATGCTCAGTAATTTACTGAGTTCATAGAACCTCTTCTACACGTCGACAAGATTTATTCTTGTGTTTGCCAGTCATCGTATGATGTCTGGCATTTTTTATGTCGTACATGGCGTATGCCTTTGATATCATACCCACCCTGTTTAGTAAGAAGTTTTTTTAAGTGAACGAGCAGCAAGTCTCTTTATTCAGCCAGTTACCCGGCTACTGGGGATGCAAAGACCTCAATTCTGTATTTGTTTATGCTAACACCGCTTATGCCAAATTAATCGGCTTCAATGAATCTCAAGACTGTATCGGTCTGACTGATTTCCAAATGCCTAGCCCTACGACTCGTTGTGCTGCAGATTTCGTTAAGCAAGATCGATATGTAATAGAAAACAATACCGCGCTAAGAATTCTCGATATTCACCCTTACCCCGACGGCAGTTGGCGTGCCCATATTTTCACCAAGACACCTTGGCTGGATGACGCCGGAGAGGTTCAGGGAACGATTTTCTACGGCCAAGAGCTGTCTGACACAGCAATTTTAGAAGTCGGGCACTGGATATGCCGTGCAACAGGTGTATCAGCCGAAGAAAACCTGGTGGCTGACACACTTAATGCAACCAGATTTGATCATAAGCTGACCAATAGAGAGTCGGAGGCATTGTTTTTACTGCTATATGGTAAGAAGCCCCACTATATCGCTAAGGTAATGAACATCTCGATCAAAACCTTAGAAAGCTATGTCGCTCGATTGAGAGTGAAGTTTGGTGCTCACTCAAAGGCGCAGCTGATTGATATGGCTCTGGAACAAGGCTTTGGTTCACACATTCCAAAGACCTTACTAAAGACACAAATTTCTATTGCCCTACATAATGAATACGCCGCATAAAGCGGCGTATTTTTTTATGGAGCTAAACGGTCGATATGCCACTCTTCGGCATCTTTGGAGAAAAGGAATCGGTCGTGCAAACGATGCTCGCCCCCCTGCCAAAACTCGATACTTTGTGGCTTAATACGGAAACCGCCCCAAAAGCTCGGTACAGGAATCTCACCTTGTTCGAACTTTTTCTTTAACTCTAAAAATTTCCCTTCCAGTACACCACGAGCACTAATACGGCTACTTTGCTTACTGGCAATCGCCGCTAACTGGCTCGCTTTAGGACGAGAAGAAAAATACTTCATGTTCTCGACCGCTGACAGTTTTTCAGCCACACCTGTGATGTGTACTTGCCTTTCTAATGGGTGCCATGGGAAATGGAGACTCACCTTCGAGTTCGCTTCAATCTGCTGTGCTTTGCGGCTGCCCAGGTTGGTGTAGAAGATGAAACCATTCTGATCGACATCTTTCAGCAGTACAATACGCTGAAAAGGCTGGCCCGATTCATCAACCGTCGCGACCGTCATTGCAGTCGGGTCAGTGAGTCCAGCGTCAATCGCCTGCTTAAGCCAAAAGTCAAACTGAGCAATCGGGTCAGCAAGTAAATCTTTTCTGCGCAAGCCACCTTTGGTGTATTCACGACGAATATCTTCAAGTTCCATCTTTTCTCCTCGGCGAAATTTTTTTGTCGATTGTGCGCTCTTAATAACAAGAACTCAAGCCCATAGCGTTGGATAACGCTACACTCTATACAAACTATTGATTAAATCATCGCTATATATCCATTACGGGAACAAAACTGACAGCAAATCCTTAACATTTAGCGCAATGAATAATAAAATCAACCAAATAACACCATTTTACAAGGATCACCAATGAGTAAGAGCAGTTATAACAAACTTACTCCTAACGAGCTGGATTACGTTGATGATAAGACAGCTGCACTGTTGCTAAATACCCCGAGCAGCGCTCGTATAATGCTTTGGGTAATGGTGATCTTTTTTGTGCTTGCCGGACTTTGGGCATCATGGGCGGAGATTGACAAAGTAACAGTCGGACAGGGAAAAGTTGTTCCGTCATCACAAATTCAGGTTGTACAGAACCTTGAAGGTGGCTTGGTTAAAGAGATTCTGGTCCGCGAAGGTCAAAAAGTCGAAAAGGGCCAGCAATTGCTGCTGATCGATGATACCCGTTTCCGTTCCGACTATCGTGAAAGAGAACAGCAGGTCGCCAACTTAACGGCGAGTGTTCTTCAACTTTCCGCGTCGATTACCAGTGTCGAAATCAATGAAGACTTTGATGAAAAGAACTGGCAGAGAAACGTCCAGCTCAACTTCAATAAACTCGCGTTTCCACCAACGTTAAACGAACTTCAACCTAACCTGGTTGCTCGTCAGCGCGCAGAATATCGCCAGGACCTCAACAACCTTCGCAACCAAATCTCTCTGATTGATCAGCAGGTAAAACAGAAGCAACAGGACTTGGTAGAGATTCAGGCGCGAATTAAAAACCTGCGCGAAAGCTACCGCTTTGCTAAGAAAGAGCTGGATATCACCCAGCCACTAGCCGAAGAAGGCGTTGTCCCTCGTATTGAGCTCCTTAAGCTACAACGTCAGGTGAACGATACTCGTCGTGAGCTGACATCCAGCGAGCTGAAGATGCCGGTACTTAAGTCTGCGATCCGAGAAGCGATGCTTAGCCGCATTGATGCTGCGCAGAAATTCCGTTCAGAACAGCAAGAGAAGCTCAATCAGGCACAAGATAAGTTGTCATCAATGACAGAGTCGACGGTTGGTCTGGAGGACAGAGTAAATCGTACCATCGTCACCTCACCAGTAACCGGTACGGTTAAGACCCTCAACGTCAACACAGTTGGCGGCGTAATTCAGCCAGGTATGGATATCGTCGAGATTGTTCCAAGTGAAGATACCTTGCTGGTTGAAGCAAAGATAGCTCCCCAAGACATCGCATTTCTACGCCCGGAACTGCATACCATCGTCAAGTTCAGTGCCTATGACTTTACCAAGTACGGTGGTCTCGAGGGAACTCTGGAACATATTAGTGCCGATACCACTACCGATGAGGAAGGAAACAGCTTTTATCTGGTTCGCGTACGCACCAAGGAAACCAGTCTTGATAAGGACAATTCATTACCTATCATCCCCGGTATGACGGCTTCAGTAGACATCATTACAGGTAAGCGCACCATCCTGGAGTACCTGTTAAAGCCGATCCTCAGCGCGCAGAACAACGCACTCAAGGAATAAATTTATGCTTGATAACGCAAGGACATTCGCTTGAAAGCTCACTTCATCATGAAGTCAGCGATAGCACTTACGTTGCTATTATTGGCATCAACTACCTCGTTTGCTCTTAACACACAAGAGCAACGTTGGGTTGATGCTGTGCGTAAAACCTATGGTGACCGCGCCGGACGACGCGTGGAAACATGGCGCAAAGAGATGGCCCAGTATAAGTCTCTACCCGAGCGCCAGAAGCTTACTCAGGTAAATAACTTCTTCAACCAGCTCAATTTCGTCAATGACATCAACTTATGGGGTCGCAATGATTATTGGGCAACGCCTCTTGAGTTTCTAGGCAGTAATGCGGGTGACTGTGAAGACTTCACTATCGCTAAGTACTTTTCGCTGCTTGAGCTAGGCGTCTCTGACAAAAAACTACGCTTAGTGTACGTAAAAGCCATCGAGCTTAATCAATTCCATATGGTTCTCGCTTACTACTCAAAGCCAAGCGCAGAGCCGATACTATTAGATAATATCAATCCAGAAATAAAACGAGCTTCAACGCGACGAGATCTGTTACCTATCTACAGTTTCAACGGTAAGAACTTGTGGTTAATGAAGTCGAAAAAAGGACAACTCGCGGGTAAATCATCTAGGTTAAGCCTTTGGAATGACCTACGCGCTCGTGAGAAATCGCTCAAACTTAACAAACCCATAGTTAACTATGATGAGTAGGCAATATGACGTTATATAAACAACTTGTCGCGGGCATGATTGCGGTTATTTTGATGTTATTGATCTCGGTGTTTATCATCGAATTCAATACCACGAGAAGTAACCTCATTCAGCAACAACGCTCAGAGGTGAACAACACCATCAACACCGTCGGCTTAGCTTTAGCCCCTTATCTGGAAAACAAAGATCAGGTGGCGGTAGAGTCGGTCATTAATGCACTATTCGATGGCAGTAGCTACTCGATTGTGCGACTGATCTTCCTCGATACAGGGGATGAAATTCTCCGCTCGTACCCGATAAAGCCGAACAATGTGCCTAAGTGGTTCACCAACCTGAACTTGTTTGAAAAAATCCATGATCGCCGAGTCGTTACCAGCGGCTGGATGCAACTGGCAGAAGTTGAAATTGTTAGCCACCCTGGGGACGCCTACACCCAGCTGTGGCTCGCATTTGAACGTCTGGTTATTGCATTCTGTATCATCATGCTCATCGGCTTGTTCTCGATCTCGTTTATTCTCAAACGTGCATTACGTCCTTTGCAACTGATCGTCAACAAGATGGAACAGGTCGCTAAGAACCAATTTGGCGAACCGCTACCGCGTCCTGCAACTCAGGATTTGATTTATGTCGTCGACGGCATTAATAGTATGTCGGCTCAACTTGAGAAATCATTTCAGGCGCAAGCGAAAGAAGCTCAGCAACTTCGTGAGCGTGCCTACATCGATCCTGTATCTCAATTGGGTAACCGTGCTTACTACATGAGCCAGCTTAACTCCTGGATTGGCGAAGGTGGTATTGGTGGTGTCGCCATTCTGGAAGCGAGCTTTATCCGCGAGCTGTATGACGACAAGGGCTATGAAGCCGGCGATGGTATGGTCCGCGAACTGGCGGATCACTTGAAAGTATCCCTTTCTTCACCAAACGTGACTCTGGCACGTATCTCGACTGAAGAGTTCGGCTTTATCTTGCCAAACACCGAAGACTCAGACCTGAAACTGATCGCAGAAAGCATTGTCACTTACGTTCAGGACATCAATGCTGATCCAACAGGCATGGCGACATCGAACCTGGCACTGGGTGTGGTGTACAACAAGGCATCCACCAGCTCTTCTGAACTGCTGACCATGCTGGATAACGCGCTTGCGACCGCTAAGTCAAACCCTGAACTAAGTTACGGCTACGTCACCGGCGAACAAAATGAAGGGCTAATGGGTAAACAGCAATGGAAGAATCTGGTTGAAGAAGCGATCAGCAATGACTGGTTCAGCTTCCGCTTCCAGGCAGCCAACGATAGCTGGGGTCAGGCTTACCATCGTGAGGTGTTCTCTGCTATTGAGAAAGACGGTGAACGTTACAGTGCTAACCAATACCTGTTCGCCCTAGAGCAGCTCAATGCCAGCCACCTATTTGACGAATACGTTATTGAGTCGATTGTTAAACGACTGGAAGAAAATGAATTTGAAGAACCCGTTGCGATCAACATTGCCCAAAGCAGTATTTCGCAGCCAAGCTTTATTCGTTGGGTAACGCAGTTACTCAACAAGCACAACACTGTCGCTTCACTACTGCACTTTGAGATCCCGGAAAACTGCTTTATTAACTCGCCGCACCATACAGCGCTGTTCTGTAATGCGGTGCGTGCAGCTGGTGCTGACTTTGGTGTCGATAACTATGGCCGTAACTTCCAGTCTCTCGACTACATCAATGAGTTCCGCCCGGCTTATGTTAAGCTTGATTACCTGTACACCCACCACCTTGACGATGAGAAACAGAAATTTACTCTGACTTCTATCTCAAGAACGGCGCACAACCTGGGCATTAAGACGATTGCATCACGTGTCGAAACTCAGACTCAGCTAGATTTCTTATCTGAACACTTTATAGAAGTCTTCCAAGGCTTTATCGTAGATAAATAACACTTTAAAAGGTATAGCATGCAGGATCCGCTATTAAACTCGCTTATCTACGTCAGTCGATACTACGGTTTAGCAAACTCTCCAGAGGCTCTCATCAACGGCTTACCGCTTTCAGACGGTAAGCTGACCCCTTTCCTTTTTCCACGTTCTGCTGAACGTGCCGGGCTGGTTGCGAAAGAGAACCGTGCTGCACTGACCGAGATTTCTCAGTTAGTGCTACCGGTAGTACTTATTCTGAAAAGTGGTGATGCTTGTGTACTCAACAGCATCAATGATGACAAAACTGAAGCAGAAATCGTCACTGGTGAATCTGGTTTAGTACCAATATCAATTCCTCTCGATGAGCTGAATCAGCTCTATATTGGCCGTTACTTTCTGGTTAAAAAGCAGTTCCGTTATGACGAGCGTTCGCCAGAGGTACTTAAGACCCGCGAAGGTCACTGGTTCTGGGGCACAATCTGGCAATCGAAAAAGATCTATCGCGATGTACTTATCGCCTCAATTCTGATCAACTTATTCGCCATCGCCGCGCCGATGTTTACTCGTTTGGTCTACGACAAAGTCGTGCCTAACCTAGCGTTTGAAACCCTGTGGGTTTTGGCCAGCGGTATCTTTGTCATCTTCTTGTTTGACTTAACACTCAAGTTACTGCGCAGCTACTTTATTGATGTAGCCGGTAAGAAATCCGACATACTGATCTCCTCGAAACTGTTCAGCAAGGTCATGGGAATTCGAATGGAAGCTCGTCCTGCTTCTGTCGGTGCCTTCGCCCGACATTTGCAGGAGTTTGAATCGATTCGTGAGTTCTTTACTTCGGCTACTATCGGCTCTTTGATTGACCTGCCTTTCGCGATTCTGTTCCTGATCTTGATCTGGTTAATGGCCGGCAACTTGGTGATCGTGCCTATCGTCGGTGTATTGATTCTGGTTGTTTACTCACTACTGATCCAGGGTCCGCTTCGACACACCATTGAAGAAGGCTCACGCTTAGCGTCGCAGAAGTATGCCAACCTGATTGAGAGTTTGTCTGGCTTAGAAACGGTCAAACTGTTTGGTGCACAAAGCCAGTTCCAGTTCCGCTGGGAAGAAGCAGTGGCTCACATGGCGAACTGGAACATTAAAAGTCGCCGTATTACAGATGGCATCCAAAATACCGCCGGTTTCGTTCAACAGGCATCCAACGTAGGTATGATCATTCTCGGCGTCTACCTGATTGCTGAAGGTGAACTCACTATGGGTGGCCTGATTGCTGCGACCATGCTGAGTGGCCGCGCCATCGGTCCTATGGTTCAGCTTTCACTACTTTCCACTCGATACAATCAGGCTAAGTCATCGATGACCATCATCGAGCAGGTGATGTCGATGCCAGATGAGCAGGAAGAAGGAAAACGCTACATCCACCGTCCGATTGTGCATGGCAAGATTGAACTGGATAAGGTGACGTTCCACTATCCAGACTCTCCAATTGCCTCGATACGCGACTTAAGCCTGACCATTAACCCAGGTGAAAAAGTAGCGATCATCGGCCGTATCGGCTCAGGTAAAACCACTCTTGAACGTTTGATTATGGGTCTCTACAAACCAACTGAAGGCCATGTACGTATTGACGATACCGATATTGACCAGCTTCATCATATCGACATTCGCCGCAACATTGGTTGTGTGCCGCAAGACAGTCAGCTGTTCTATGGCAGTATTCGAGACAACATTACGCTTGGCCGTCCACTAGCGGATGACCGTGATGTTCTCGATGCAGCGAACCGTGCTGGTGTTACCGTGTTTACTCAGCAGGACCCTGCCGGTTTAGAGAGACAAGTAGGTGAAGGTGGTATGTTGCTATCTGGCGGTCAACGTCAGGCAGTAGCCATTGCCCGTTCGCTGCTCGGTCGTCCTCCAGTATTGCTGATGGATGAACCAACCAGTGCAATGGATAACCGCTCTGAGATGCATATCAAGCAGCAACTGGCTCAGCTAAAACCAAGCGAAACCCTAATCTTGATAACCCATAAGACCTCGATGCTGGATGTGGTTGATCGCGTTATCGTCATGGAAAAAGGGTGTGTTATTGCTGATGGTCCGAAATCCGATGTGCTCAATAATCTAAAACAGGGCAAAGTCAGGGCGGTTAACTGATCCGCGGAACCTGACTACTGTCAATAAACCAAAGCCATTCGGTCTCCCGGATGGCTTTTTAACGCGTGGCCTATGGAAGGGAGGTGGTAGAGACTGTAATGACACGAACCTACTCTGATCCCTTAGTGAAAACGGCGCTTTCATCGTCAAAGTGAACGACTCGTGCATCGAACAACAATACGATTCCTACCTCTTTCTCTCTTTCCTTGCTCCCTAACTTAACATTGAGTTCTGCCCGATTAACTTAAGCATCGCAATCACCATTTAAGATACGTTGTTTCCGTGTCAAAGGTGAGCGGCAGTGTCGGCTCAAAGTCAGAGAGTTATCATTAAGGGTTAAACCGCACCGCTAAGAAAAATTAAGCCAACACTTTCACGACGGGACACCAAGAACGACAAAGCCACTCGACTGTTCAAGTGGCTTTGAATGATTAATGAAGGTTTACAAGGTTATTGCGCAGAACAATCCGCGACACCAACCTGCTTCCAAACACCCCATTCACCTGAGTTCAATGGGTTCTCTCCAATGTTTGCATACCATTTGTTTTCCCACACATAACCTTCCCATACTACCTGAGTACCTGGGTTTGGATAAGGAATGGTCGCATCCCACAAGTTGTCACACTGACCACCAGTGCCCGTTGAGGCAGCGACGACAACCGTGCTTGATGCAGCCGTCGTAGCCTGACCATCACTAACCGAGACAGTGAATATCAATGAAGTATCCTGGCTATACTCTGGCGCAACAAAACTCACTGACGCTCCGTTGATCGTCGCCTCCAGACCCGCTGGGATTTGCCAGCTGTAAGTAAGAGGATCATTATCCGCATCTGTTGCTGAGGCGGTGATTTGCACTACATCACCCTGACTTGCATTAGCAGGTGCCGAAACTTCTACTACAGGAGCTTGGTTTTCAACTGGCTGGTCGGCTGGATTAACAGTGACATTGACGGTATCGGTGGCGACCGCACCCTCGTTGTCAGTAACGCTCAATTGGAATGAAAGTGTTTCAGCTTGAGTTACTTCAACAACATCGAAGCTCGCTAAAGCAGAGGCGGCTCCGCTCAGGCTGACAGACGTACCCGCCGTCTGTGTCCACTGGTAACTAGCGATGCTGCCATCACTATCACTAGAAGCACTGCCATCAAGTGTCACACTTGCAGGACCAACAACCGTGACATCCGCTCCGGCGCGAGCAATTGGATTGCGATTGTCAGGCGTGACACTACCGTCAGCCAGACCCTCATGCATTGCGTTTAAGATATCACCATTATCTGCATCCAGTTCCCAAGAGAAAAGACCAGCAAGACCAAGTTGACGTACATAGTTACCTTTAGCAATCACAGAACGCGAATCATCAAAAGTAATTAACTTGCCAGTACTTGGGTTCCATACCCACGGTGCTTGTGCTTGATCATCATAACCATACTGGAAGCCATTAATACCAGTATTATCCGCACCCAGCATGTAAGACTTAATGCCTTTGTAATCAATCACACCCGCTTCCCAGACTCCTTGAGCAGTAGTGCCTGTCAGAGGGCCGCTACCTTCACCTGTCATTGGGTCGGTTGGATCGGACAAGGTATCCGGAGTTACACCATCCCAGCCACGGCCATACATCGCCGCACCTAGCACAAGTTTGTTAGCTGGAACACCCTGCGCCAACAGTGCCTGAATACCATTGTCTGCAGTGTATGCCGGACCTTTGTATGCTTCACCAGTCTCATCAACACCGCTACCATCACACTGGCCCGGGCGCATAAATGTGCCACAGTAAAGGGCCGTCTGATGTCCTGGAACATTGTTCCAACCACCATAGAAGTCATAGGTCATGGCAAAGATGTAATCCATGTATTGAATTGCATTGCCATAATCGACGTCTTCAATCTTATCGTAACCAACACCAATAGCAGACGTCAGTTCATAAGTGCGTCCGGTCTCCGCTTCCAGCTCATCAAGCATAACGCGCAGTTCCTGCATCAACGCAATGTAAGCTGGGCCATCATTCACCGGGTCACCTTTATCTGCTGCAGCGCCGCCACCGCCTGGGAATTCCCAGTCAATATCAACACCATCATAGAACTTCCATGTTTTCAGGAAGCGTTTTACAGAGGCGACAAAAGTGTCACGGTTAGCCTTGGTGGTAAAATCGAAAAATGGGTCAGAAAGTGTCCAACCACCAATTGACGGGATAATCTTGAGATCTGGGTTACGCTGCTTAAGCGCCATTAGCATGCCATAGTTACCCTTAATTGGCGTGCTGTATTCATGCCCAGCCTGAGTAAAGCTTTTCTGATATGCGGCCCAAGGGTCGTGAATGACAACTTCATAATCAGACATACCCTGACAAGCGGTGGTCAGCGCTTGGAAACTGTTTCCGCCTACCGCTTTAAGTGACTCATTCGGGCCACAAATTGGGATAAATCCGTAAAGAATGTGAGTAAGGTTATCCGCTGGAATATTATCTACGGTGAAGTCTCGACCATAAATACCCCACTCTACAAAGTAAGTACCGACTACGGTATTAGGGTCGGTATTATAAGACTTGTTATTCGCATCAATGTTCATCTGCAACGGAGCTAAATGAGCGCCATCAGTATCAGCAATAACGATCTCTGCAGGGTCACTGGTGCTACATACTGTAGCGTCACATGCTTCAACGGTAAGCTGGTAACGTCCTGCTTGGCTATAGGTGAAGCTAGCAACAGTTTGTGCGCCATTAATAGGGCCAGTCGCTACTTGTTGACCATCAAAGTAGATCTTATAAGTGTCACCCGTAACACTGCTACTCCACTGGTTAAACTTAATAGCGATGTCGACCTGTTCGCTATATTGGACCATCTGGTCATAGCCAGAAGTGGTTTCCATTGCTAATTGAATTTTCGAAAACTGAAGATCATTCGAACCATTTTTATCTACTATCGGCACTGCAGGCGCAGCCACAGCTATGCCCGATATCGCCAACGCGATACTCGCAGCACACAGAGTTATACGATTCATAACTATTTCTCTCATTACTCGTTTTAATCCCTAAAACCAAAGTTCAATCTGTTCTCCTACAAATGAGGGAACATCCCGACAAGTATTTAAGAAACTTTCTTCATGGAGAAAAAGAATAGCCACTAATTTCGAGTCAACATGTGAAATTATTTAGTTGTTATCACGTTGTTACATCGCAAAGAAGATATTGACTCAAATTTTGACCAAGAAGCAGCAAGTAGCGAAAGAAGGATTGTGTAGGAAAAATCGTAGGTTATATATCTATCAATTAGCAAAAGAGTAAAATATAGCACTGCAAAATCAAAAAGAGATCAAGCAGTGCTATCTTACTCATCGATGATGATTATTTAGACTTAAAACGCGCCGTGAAATGACGAAGAACAGGAGGCTCATAGTCAAAAGTTAGTCCTTTTAACTCGTGCGCTCGCTCTTTCAATGCGATGATTGCATCAGCGATGTAATCCATATGATCGTTAGTGTAGACACGTCTTGGAATAGTCAAACGCATTAGCTCAAGCTCAGACGCTTTCTGTTCACCTGTCTCTGGATCACGGCCAAGCAGCAACGAGCCAATTTCCACTGCTCGAATTCCTGCTTCAAGATACAGTGCATTACACAGGACCTGAGCAGGGAACTCATTTGCAGGGATATGAGGAAGAATCTTCGCCGCATCAACGAATACTGCATGGCCGCCCGTCGGGTACTGAATTGGAATGCCACCTTCTCTTAGTCGCTCACCTAAGTACTCGACCTGACTGATACGGTAATGTAGATAGTCTTCATCCGCGCCTTCATACAATCCGCGAGCCAGTGCTTCCATATCACGACCAGCCATACCACCGTAAGTCACAAAGCCTTCCATTGGAACACAGCGAGTACGAACTGCCTGGAAAAGCTCTTCATGATCACGAATACAGCACAAGCCGCCAATGTTAACCATAGGGTCTTTTTTAGCGGACATAGTGAGCATGTCGCCGTACTGGTACATTTCACGAATGATTTCCAGAATCGACTTATCCTGATAACCCTCTTCTCGTTGCTTGATGAAATAAGCATTTTCACAGTATCGCGCTGAGTCTATAACCACTGGAATATCATTCTTAGTCGCGATCTCATACACTGCACGCATATTCGCCATCGACACTGGCTGACCACCGGAGCTATTACAGGTCACCGTGGTGATGATCGCACAGATATTTTCCGAACCGTGCTCTTCAATCGTCGCTTCCAGCCTCTCCAGATCGAAGTTGCCTTTCCAGTCGTAAGGGGTTGTGGTGTCAAACGCATGCTTATCAACCACATTAATTGCCTTACCACCATTTAGCTCGATATGACCCGCCGTCGTATCAAAGTGATAGTTAGAGATAAAGACAGGATCTTTACCACCACGCACCGTTTTCATACGCTCGATAAGTGCAGGGAACAAGATCTGTTCCGCGCCACGCCCTTGGTGCGCAGGAACCGTTAGCTTGTAACCAAAGAAGTGCTCCACCGCCGCACACAAATTGTAGTAGTTACGGCTACCAGCGTACGACTCGTCGCCCATCATTAAGCCCGCCCACTGGTTATCGCTCATTGCACCTGTTCCAGAGTCTGTTAACAGGTCGATATAAACATCGTCACTTCTGAGCAAAAATGGGTTTAAACCCGCCTCATTAAGCGCTTCGACGCGATCGTCGTAAGTGGTCATCTTGATTGGTTCAACCATTTTGATGCGGAAAGGTTCTGGGATACGTTTCATTGTTAATTTCCTATAGATAGATCTGTTCTGTTCGCGGCTATTTAGTTAGCGCGAATGGTTTAATTTAGATGTACTAGCCTAGGTGCGAATGCACCTGAGAAAATTAACGAGACGTTGACTCTTTGTTGAGCAGGGATAGGGTGTAATCAATGCTATACCATGGCGACAACACTAATCTGTTGTCTAACATTTTACTACATGCCACAGCGTCATCCTCCTGATTCATTGAACACAGATTTAATTATAGTCCTAATTGGCCAAAAATTACCGTGAAACATAGCTCAAATTTATCAATTCGCCACTCTCTAGTTAGAGGATGATTAAGCTTTGATGAATTTTTCAAACTTCTCACATTTGTATATTGAAATCATGCGGTGAGCTAGGCAATCTCATAGGGGATAAGCGCCTGTTTACTAGGAAACAAAAATGAAAATTAAAACAACACTTGTTGCTGCTGTGATGTTAGGGCTCAGCGCAACAGCAGCTGCGGATGTCACTATTGCCATCCCAGACACAATCGACGTCTTGGTGGTAAATGACAGCAAACCAGAGGTTTCTGGTGGTTTCTTCTCAGCAAACAAAACTCTGACCCTACCTGATGGTGAAAACCAGATCCTATTTAAGTACCAGCCATATTTCGATCAGGGCAAAGACCGCGTTATTCTGGAAAGTGATCCTCTTGTAGGCACATTCTCTGCTAGTGATACTGAGTTAGAGTTTGAATTGCCAAAATATCGTAACGAACATGACGGAGCTAAGCAGATCCGCGAAGTAGAATGGTCACTGCTTGATAACAGCGGGAAGCCTATCGCAGTGAAACAAGACAAGCTTGTTAAAGATGGGATGCAGATAGGACGTAACCATAGAATCGAACTGGCGGATTACAACCGTAGAGGTGGTATTGCGGCGGTCGCCACAGCAACTGCAGCCGTTGTTCCAGTGACCTTACCGGCTAAAATCGATCAAAATACGACTAAAGCTGGCGATAACACCGCCGAAGAGATGCTGCATTTTTGGTACAGCAAGGCTGACGCAGCAACCCAAGCTCGTTTCAAAGCCTTCATCAACCAACAATAATCACATCCGAGCTAGCAGTTATGCGACTGCTGGCTCGAAGTATTGCTGTCCAATAGAGATTCGATAACACTCACTCGCATTCACCACCAGGCAATCAAACACTTGCTGATCTAACTTACCATTTTCGACTAAATCACCAATAATGCTGATCGCGTTATCCAGAGGTAAACCGGCGCGGTAAGGTCTCGACTGCGTTAACGCCTGAAATACGTCCGCCACTGCGACTAACCGGCTTGGTCCATCCAAACTTTCCGCTGTCAGTCCCAGAGGGTAGCCCGTTCCATCAAGACGCTCATGGTGATTAGATGCCCACTGAATCACTTTCGAATTGGTAAACATACTCTGCAAAGCGTGTCTGGAATCGGTCGCATGGCGTTTAATACAAGCGTACTCTTCATCGGTTAACGCGCTCGGTTTATGTAAAATCGAACTTGGCGTTTTAAGCTTACCAATATCATGAATCAGACCAGCAAGATAAAGTGTGCGGCTGGTTTTTTCTGAGTAACCCAACTTTCGAGCTAAAAACTCGGTCAGTTGAGCAACGTGCTGCGAGTGTTGGTAGGTAAATGAACTCTTTGCATCAACGATCTGGGCGAACAGTTCAGCGACTTCGATTGATCCTTCCAAACCAATCTCGCTGGCAAAACATGGCATATGCAAAAAGTTATTCGACAGACTCTCAATATATCTCGCTTCCATCGAAAACCAGAAATCATCACATACGACCAGCTCAGCCATATGATGAACCTGCTCAGGCTCAAACATAGATCCAGCATTAGTCTCTAATTCACGCAAAATTCGCTGTTTACCCACGTCAGTAATATTACCAAACGCATCGAGGGCGTTTTTACTATGCAGGTAGTCCAACCGATCAGACAGAAAAATCAAAGCGGCGTATTGCTTATCTTGTTCACTGACGACATCAAGTTCAGCTAACTCTTGCCACCAGGTGTGATGGTATAGGATCGGAGTGGCAAGATCGCTAAGATGGCGACAAGCTTTTAATAGCTCGTAGCCTCTTACACAGTGATTTTCGGTACTACGTGGAACAAATTTCTCTAAAAGCTGTGCACCCTCAGCCGTATCAGATACACCACAATCATGGATTAAGCCGAGAGAGAAAACCGTCTGAGCCCTCTCTTCGCTCCACCCTAGTCGCTGCGCACATCGATAGGCAATGTAAGCAACCCTATGGCCATGATAAATATCGTCTACTCCAACCGCGTCCAGTGCATAAGCTATTTCAAATAATACGCGACGCAAATCAACGTTCACGTCTTCCTTGGGCAATTTCATTCGAACACTTAAAACTAATTATAAATATTTTTTATCGTACGAGGGTAAACTAAAGATGTAGCTTCTAACCATGTTTTATGAAAGGTTATTAACAGATCTGTGACTTGTGCAACGTAGTGCATTATTTTCGTGCCAGAAATAAAATTTTATTTCAGTCTTGCTATGTAGCCATCACCTTTTAACTCTGATAGCGTTAGTTCAAACCGTTATGCAAGTGAGATAGTATGTTTAGCCTTAAAATTGATGATGAGATTTCTATCGCTTTAGTCCAAGAATCATTCGCCGTAAAATACGCTGCCATAGTCCAGGACCAGATAGACTACCTATCCCAGTGGTTAGCCTGGCCTGTTCACTGCAATCGTGAACAAGATTTCAGGCTGTTTGTTCAACGTGTCCTGCACGAGTATGCCGACGGCAAGTCAATGACCTGCGCAATCATTTATAACGGTGAACTGGTCGGTAACTGTAGCTATAACCGCATCAATTATGATACCCAATGTGCAGAAATTGGTTATTGGATCTCGAAACATCAGCAAGGCAAAGGAATCGTAACCCGAGTGGTGAAATTCCTCATCACTCATGCCTTTGAACAGCTCAAACTAGAGAAAGTACAACTGTCTGCCGCAGTGGAAAATCTACCGAGTCGTCAGGTTGCCGAAAGGACAGGAATGACCTTAGAGGGAATACTCACTAATCAGGAAAAAGTAGGCGACCGTATTCTTGACCATGCTATCTATGGCATCCAAAGAAACCGTACGCTATAGGCTTGATAACGAGCACATTTTTACCCGCAATCTCATGGATTTATAGCGATATGTGCTAGCATTGCTGTCGCTATAAATCCCAGAGATCGAAATCATGCCCACATTCGCCAAGTTGCTACTGATCCTCGCCGCTATAGGCAGTGGATTCTTTGCCAGCGACCTAATTAATTGGTATCAAGCAACTCAGCAGCAAGTCTCACTTGATCAATACTGTTTGCTAACAACACAAAGTTGCCAGCAGGGTGATGTCATCATTCAGGTCGACAAAGATACCAGTCAGCCTCTAGTCCCAACGCAAATCGAAGTATCGTGGCCACAATCTGACAGCGATCATCTGCTAATGACTTTGCAAGGCTATGAGATGGATATGGGTACCGTCGTATTTAAGCTAGACAAGAACCCGCAAGGAAATTTCTCCGGACAGGTTATTCTGCCAGTCTGTACTACTGACGCCATGACCTGGTATGGCTCAGTGAGTGATAACAGCGAATCAATCAAAACTTCAATAAGGATGGAACGATGAGCCGAAATTGGTCGTTAATCTTAGTCGTCGCATTTGTGTTGGGCTTTGGCCTTAAAACTTATCTCGATCAACAACCACAATCGACGTCCGGTGAACAGCAATCATCTGATGTTGTTTTGTTTGGTGAGAATAACCAGCCAGTCAATCTTTTTGATGATCAGGATTCGCGTATTCGCGTGGTCTATTTTGGATTCACTCGTTGTCCAGACGTTTGTCCAACCTCTTTGGCTATGCTCGCAGGAGCATTGAATCAGGTCGATGAGCAGACGAAAAGTCACTTCCGCCCTGTGTTTATCTCACTCGATCCAGAGCGTGATGCGGCGGCTGATTCATACAAATACGCTCAATACTTTCACCCTATGATTGAAGGGCTTTCTGCGCCGCTAGAAGTGACAACTCCTCTTGCGCACAAGTACGGCGTCATATTCCGTAAGACAGAATTAGAAAACTCTGAGCTCAAGTACACCCTTGATCACAGCTCCTATTTTTATTTCTTAAAACCAGATGGCACATTGATTACTAAAGTGCCACACACACTGACACCAGCTCCGCTGGTCGAAGCATTTAAAACTGTTACATCAGAAGGATAGTTAAATGAAACTTAAAGCCCTGCTACTGGCATCTTTAGCCCTAAGCCCATTAGCTCAAGCAAAAATGGACATCATGGCTCACCACGCGTATGCACGCGCAACTCCCCCAACTGCGGTAACTAGCGCTGTATTTGGTGAGTTTATGAACCGCGGAGACAAGGAGCGTTACATTGTGTCGGCGACTACAGATGCAGCTGGTAAAGTCGAGCTGCACGATGTCATCAAAGAAGGTGAAGTGATGAAGATGCGCCAGGTAGATCGCATCACTATTCCGGCTAAAGGCAAAGTTGAGCTAAAGCCGGGCAGCTTACATATCATGCTGTTTGACCTTAAAGCTCCTTTGGCTGAGGATCAGGAAATCGACGTTCAGCTGACCTTCGCCAATGGTGAAAAGCACACTTTCACCGCTCCAGTTAAAAAAGTCATGAGCGGCATGAAACATAAGCACTAAAATCTTTGCGCTCAGAGGTGGGAATTTCCCCACCTCTTTTGCTAGAATTGCACTGAAATGAAACAAATTGATAGGAGAATATGATGATTGTAGTTAAAACCCACCCGGCAAGAATGGCGAAGCTTCGTTAATAACACTCCCCTTCCCTTCCTATTGCCCGGTGTTACTCAAACCGGGGTCTTAAGACCCTAGCGAATCAAATTGATACAGATTTTCTGTAAGCTTGGGGCAACTATGAATACCAAAGCACACACAGCTATGTCACTTACGACACTTGGCTGGAACAACCTATTTCAACAACAGCTAACACTCGAAGATTTAGAACAAGAGTTAATTGCAGCCCGCATCACTGAACACCATAGAAGCGGCTATAAGCTACTGACCGAAACCGGTGAGATCAGCCTGGAGATCCATAAGTCTTTACCCGCAATGACCGTAGGTGACTGGGTACTGCTAGACTCAGAACAGAGGTTCGTTCGCTTGTTAGACCGCCAGTCTCTGTTTCACCGCAAAGCCGCTGGAAGTAAGGTTAATGAGCAACTGATCGCCGCCAACGTGACATCATTGTTTATCGTCTGCTCGTTGAATGATGACTTTAACTTGAGCCGAATTGAACGATACTTAGCTATCGCTCATGAAGCCGATGTAGAGCCCGTTATCGTTTTAACCAAAGCCGACCTCTGTCTTGACCTTGATGAGAAGAAAACGCTGGTACAAAAGCTCGACCCTCTATTAATGGTTGAGAGCGTTAATGCCTTAGACCAACAGCAATGCGAACGTCTTCTTCCTTGGTGTCAAAACGGAAAAACGGTCGCCTTTATGGGTTCATCAGGTGTTGGTAAGTCAACCTTGGTCAATAGCTTGTTACAGCAACAAGCACAGCAAACCGGTGGAATCAGAGAAAACGACAGCAAAGGTCGTCATACGACAACCAGTCGTTCGTTGCATTTCATGCCAAGTGGTGCGGTTCTGATCGACACTCCAGGAATGCGTGAGCTTCAACTGGTGGACTGTGCAGAAGGCGTCGCTGAAACATTCTCTGACGTCGAGTCTCTGGTAGCTCAATGCCGTTTCTCCGATTGTCAGCATCAAGAAGAACCAGGTTGTCGGGTACGAGAAGCAATCGAATCAGGTCAGTTAGAGCAACGAAGGCTCAACAACTACCTTAAGTTGTTACGCGAACAGCAACATAATAGTGCGACTATCGCTGAAAAACGTGCCTCTTATAAACAGCAAACCAAATACTATAAGAGAGTACAAAACGCTCATCGTGACCAAAAGCACGGTAGTGGATATTAAACAATCAAGGGGGCATCAGCCCCCCTTTTTGTTATTTACCAAATTAATACACATCTAAAACATAAAATTCACATAAAGCGAATGAAATTAATTTTTCATGCTACTTTTCAATTAATCCTAGACACATTATTTCAAGCCGCTAGTATTAACAGCTCAGTTGCGATAACTGAGATTACTATAAATTCATAAAACTATTCATTGCAGGGATAACTATGCAACACAACTCTCTCATTGCGCGCTTTGCTCGTGGCAATCTGGTTTTGCAGATCCTAGCTGGCATCATCCTTGGTGTTGGTCTAGCGACTGTATCTCCAGAGCATGCGAAAAGTGTCGGTTTACTCGGAAGCCTGTTTGTTGGTGCACTAAAAGCAGTTGCGCCTATTCTCGTTTTTATTTTGGTTGCGGCTTCGATCGCTAACCAGAAGAAAAACCAACACACGTATATGCGTCCTATCGTGGTTCTTTACCTTTTCGGTACATTAACAGCAGCTCTAACCGCTGTTGTACTGAGTTTCCTCTTTCCAACCACGCTAACGCTTGTATCAGGTGCTGAAGGAGCTACTCCTCCACAAGGCATCGCTGAAGTACTAAATACTCTGCTGTTTAAGCTAGTTGACAACCCAGTTAACGCTCTGATGAGTGCAAACTACATTGGTATCCTGGCATGGGCTGTTGGTCTTGGCCTGGCGCTTCACCACGCATCAGGTACAACTAAGGCGGTATTTGAAGACCTTAGCCACGGTGTATCACAAATCGTACGCTTTATTATTCGTCTGGCGCCATTCGGTATCTTTGGTCTGGTAGCTTCTACACTGGCAACCACAGGCTTCGAAGCGCTCGCTGGTTATGCGCAGCTTCTGGCGGTACTATTAAGTTCAATGGCGATCATCGCACTCGTCGTTAACCCACTAATCGTGCTGTTTAAAACCGGTGAAAACCCATACCCATTGGTTCTGCAATGTATCCGTGAAAGTGGCGTAACAGCTTTCTTCACTCGCTCAAGCGCAGCAAACATTCCAGTCAACATGGCGCTATGTGAAAAGCTAAAGCTGGATGAAGATACATACTCTGTATCTATTCCTCTGGGCGCGACTATTAACATGGCTGGCGCAGCAATCACCATCACAACTCTGACTCTGGCGGCGGTTCACACCTTAGGCATTGAAGTGGATCTACTTACTGCACTACTACTGAGTGTGGTCGCGGCAGTTTCTGCATGTGGTGCTTCTGGTGTTGCTGGCGGCTCATTACTGCTTATCCCATTAGCATGTGGCCTGTTTGGTATTCCAAATGAGATTGCAATGCAGGTGGTAGCGGTTGGCTTCATCATTGGTGTAGTTCAAGATTCAGCAGAAACAGCGCTAAACAGCTCAACTGACGTCGTCTTTACCGCTGCGGTATGTAAATCAAAGCAGAAACAAGAACTTAAATAAGTTCAGCGTTGACTCAAACCAATAAAAATGGCCTCTTGATGAGGCCATTTTTATTGTTTATCCATTGGGGACTGCGAGTAGTCGATTCGATTATCTTGCTCATCAACCTGAGGCGTTTCCTCTACGTTAAGTGACTCAGGTTCCGCCACCGTGTCATTGGATTCTAACGTAGATAGAATCGGAGCCGATCCCTGTTCATTAATCGGAATCGCTCGTTTATACAGTTTGTTTAGCGCCTTGATAATAGAGTGTTTGTTTACTTTATTCTCTCGAATCTTCTTAATCATAGGTTTAGCAAGACTCTGCAAACCAACAACAGTATCGACACCGATATTCAACGCCACCTGATCACGCAACGCTCGCGCTGGATCATGACCAAGCTGGCTAGCAAGGAACAACCAAATATAAGCGATCGCGTTGCCATTTGGTCGTTGTTCCATCCAGGTTTCCCCGGCCTTATACATTGCTTCCAGATGACCTTTTTCAGCCGCTCGCTCCAACCAGTAGCAACCGAGATTGAAATTGCTTGGTACACCGTGACCCTGAATGTAGTTGGTGCCCAGTTTCATTCGACCTTCATTACTTTTAAGATCGGCCGCTCGGCGATAATAGTCAGTTGAACGTGACGGACTTTTCTGTGGGTTGTTATCCGAAAGACACCAATCCCCCAAAAACAGGATTGATGGAATATGGTTCTGCTGTGCTGCAGACTCCAAAAGCTCTATCGCTTTTGGTGGATTCACTTCAGTACCACGACCATAAAACAGCGCCTGCGCCATTTCAAACTTATGCGGTAAGCTACCTTCAATAGCCGCAATCGATGTCTGCCAGAACTTAGATTGCTCTTTTAAGATGACATCCTGCTTCATCTTGTTACTGATACGTACTACGCCGTACATGCCGGTAACATTATCTAGTTTTGCCGCTTTGGTGTACCAATAGATCGCTTCTTTCGGACGAGTTCTTTCAGCCTCTTTAGCCAGATAGAGAATCGTAGGAATATGACCGCCTTCGGCCTTCATAATCCGATCTTCATGTTCCTGTTTACGATTCTTTTCAATCGCTTTTCGGTAAGCGATTTCTCGTTCTTTGCGTTCTTGCTCTAAGCGCTTCTTACGGATGGACAAAGCCAGCATCCACATAAACATGCCTAGTAACAGAAGCCCGGTCGCACCAATCGCGATCCCAATAATATTCATCTGGTCTTCTTAAGTATCTTTATAGTTTTATTAATCACTGTATCGACAGCGTTCTCAATTGTTTGAGCTTCAACATCATACCTTAATAACATTACACTAGTATAAGTAACCTCTACACTAAGCGTTTCATTTACATCACAACGTGACGTACATCGCCATTATTTAGGTGGCTAATACCTTAGTTTTAGCCCTAAAATTTTCATTCGTCGAACCACTACATACATCATTTTTACGTCGCGCAAACGAATACAGACTATGATAATCAGACGTAATTTGGTCAATTAGAGAAAAATTGACCAAAAACAATAGCACAACATGGTCACTTATTTTATAATGCGAATTAATGTTTCAGAGCATCATAAATTACAATATTAGGGGCACAAAATGAGACTTATCCCGTTAAACCAAGCAGCACAAGTCGGTAAGTGGGCAGCAGCACACATTGTTAAACGTATTAACGATTTCAAACCAACCGCTGAACGTCCATTCGTTTTAGGTCTACCAACAGGTGGTACTCCTCTAGCGACTTACAAAGCACTTATCGAACTGTACAACGCTGGCGAAGTAAGCTTTAAGCACGTTGTTACATTTAACATGGATGAGTACATTGGTATCCCAGCGGATCACCCAGAATCTTACCGCTCTTTCATGTACAACAACTTCTTTAACCACATCGATATCCAAGATGAAAACATCAACCTTCTTGATGGTAATGCAGTGGATAACGAAGTTGAATGCAAGCGCTATGAAGATAAGATCAAATCTTACGGTCGAATTAACCTATTCATGGGCGGCGTAGGTAACGATGGTCATATCGCATTCAACGAGCCAGCATCTTCACTATCTTCACGCACACGTATCAAGACGCTGACTGAAGATACACGTATTGCTAACTCTCGCTTCTTCGACGGTGACATCAACCAAGTACCTAAGTACGCTCTAACCATCGGTGTTGGTACACTACTAGATTCAGAAGAAATCATGATTCTGGTTACTGGCCACAACAAAGCTCTGGCTCTTGAAGCAGCAGTTGAAGGTAGCGTTAACCACCTATGGACTGTATCTGCACTTCAGTTACACCCTAAATCAGTGATCGTATGTGATGAGCCAGCAACTCAAGAACTGAAAGTTAAGACTGTTAAATACTTTACTGAACTTGAAGCGGAAAACATCAAAGGCTTCTAACTCTCAGTTATCTAACACGATCAAAAAATCCGAGCACTGCTCGGATTTTTTATTTGCCGCCCAACTAGCTTTCTGGAAACTCGCCTTTAGCGCTGGTGTCAGCGCTTGCTACCCAATGTTCATTGGGGTCAAAGGCTTCATCACATAAATCGATTGAGTAGCCCATTTCCAACACTTCTTTGATGGTGAGGTTATCCGCGACTTGAGTTACTTCACCATGCTCGTTGCGTAGTTCCATACTTTAGTCCTCCCAATATGCTGATGTCCTCACTACTTAGTATAAGCAATAATGACGCAGAAGCTTGGATTCCCCATAGATTAAAGAGTGAATTTTTGTTGAAGCGAGCAGAAGTTCAGGCCCTCAATAAAGCGGCTAACATACTCTAAGCTACCTTCGTCAAATTTAACGCCGTATTTACGGTAGTGGCTGGTCTTAGAGACGTTCTTTACTACAGCATGCAATAACTCTGAATCATCTTCGTTACCATCACCACGACTAAACACTTTAAGCTCGATGGCGGAGCCAACTTTATAATTGGTCTTTCCTCTGTCGACAACAATCAAACAACCATGTTGAGAGATATCCCGTATCTGACATAAGTATTTGTGGTTATCCGGAGATAAAATACCATCCAGGCTGATCTCCAAACGAGCACTTTCGCGTAAGCCCACCACCACCTGAGTCGCCTTAGGCAAGGTAATAAGTAGCAGATCGTTATCTCCACCACTTAAGACATACTCTATTTTGCTCTTAAAATAGACTCGCGCGCCTTCCCCCTTTGAAGAAATGACGCACGCCTTGATCGAATAGCCACGTTGCATAAACAATGACATTTCTTTCGCTGAAATGTCCGGCATTTCCATCAGTAAGATATTATTTGAATGGAGTCCGACATATTTGGTACGACACTTGAGAACCTTACCAGTAGGCGTAGTCACAATTAATGCAACCTCACAGAGTGGCATCACATCCTGAAATGCATCTTCTCCGTATCGAATTGAAGATGAAGGTTCTTCGGTTTTTGCAACGTTTTCGCCGTGTTCACCATTGACTGACAATTCGCTTGATTGTTCTTGTTGTTCTGCCTTCGTCATTATTGACCTTTTTGCATATAACTCACATATACGAGTTATAGTAGCAAAATGACAATTCTCAAACATCAGTGATCACATTCAGGGAAAGATTTCTTCTAACCAATTAGTCTATATCAGGTTTTAACAACACCTTCTGGACGAAATCTGCTGATCGATCCTGTTATCTGGCAAGCTTCCAACGATAAAGTATCGCCATTGGCTTAGGCTAAAATACAAAAAGGCCGACTAGCGTCGGCCTTTAAAACAACTCAGATTAAGGCTGTTGTTTGGTAGGTGCTAAGGCAATTTCTCGGATACACACGTTTTGTGGCTGGCTGTAAGCAAATTCAACTGCACGAGCAACATCATCAGCAGCGAGAACACCACCCATGTCTTGCTTCCAGTCATCGTAGCCCTGCTTAATATCATCAGACGTTGTGTGCGATAGTAATTCTGTCTCTACCGCTCCAGGGGCAATAGTCGTAACACGAACATTAGATGCCGCGACTTCTTCGCGAACATTTTCAGAAATAGCATGAACAGCGAATTTAGTGCCACAGTAAGCAGCGTGATTCGGGAAAGTCTTCTTACCTGCGATTGAACTGATGTTGATGATAGTACCACTGTTACGTTCCATCATAGGAGCCAGTACAGCCTGCATACCATTTAGTAAACCCAGAACGTTTACATCAAACATACGTTTCCATTCGCTCGCGTCTTGCGTATCAATCTGACCCAACAGCATTACGCCAGCATTGTTAACTAGACCATCAACCGGGCCAAACTTGGCTTCAGCTTTAGCAATTGCAGCTTCAAAAGTCGCTTTATCTGTTACATCCACTTTCTCACACAGTGTGTTTGGTAGTTGCAGAGACTCTAAGCGCTCAACGCGGCGAGCGAGTAGAAGTAGAGGATGGCCTTCATTACTCAGACGACGAGCAATCGCTTCACCAATACCAGAACTTGCACCTGTGATTACAATTAGTTTTTTCATCATTTATTCCTCTGTGAACTGATTGTGCAGCGTGATTTGCTGCGATGAAGCTATAGTATTCGAATCATTTTTGTTGATATATATCACTTAGGTTGAAACACTGTTGCTATACTGCAACAATAGTTGTAATCCTCTGATTAAGGAAAACTAATGCTCAACTCCCTCAACCTCGCTGATATTCGCTCATTTGTATTGATCGCACAGCTTGGTAGCTTTACAAAGGCAGCACTGGCACTCGATGTTTCACGTTCACATGTCTCGCGTCAGATAAGCAATCTAGAGAGCCAGATGAAGGTCACTTTGCTTATTCGCACTACTCGAACACTTAAGTTAACTGAAGCCGGTAAGCTGTTTTATCAGCAGTGTGAAGTTGCTCTGAACGGTATCGAGCAAGCGGTACTCGTTGCTGTCGACGATGTTGAAAAAGTACAGGGCGAGATCCGTATTAACTGTGTCGGCGGCTACTTAGGGGAAGATATCATTGGCCAAATAGCTTGTGATTTCATGAAACAGTATCCTGAAACTCAAGTTCACCTCGACTTCAGCAGCCACCGTGTAGATTTACTTGAAGAAGATTTCGACATCGCATTTCGTATGGGGCAACTTGATGACTCAGGTTTTATCGCCCGTAAACTCATGACCATAGAGATGAGCACGCTTGCCAGCCCAGAGTATCTAAAAGCTAAAGGTATCCCTTCGCAACCAAAAGATCTTAATGCACACCAGTGTCTTACTGGTTCAGTCAAACGTTGGGGCTATAAGCACAAAGTCGACAACAGAGATGTAGAGGTCGCGATTAAGGGACATTTACAGTGTAAAAACGGTCGGGTGTTAGTTAAGGGAGCCCTTAATCACCAAGGCATTATTCGAGTACCAAAAGTGTACTGCGTAGAGGCTATCGATGAGGGCAAGTTAGTAGAAGTATTCGAAGACTGGCATATTCCCAGCGTGGCGTTTTCAGCTATTTATCATAGAGATCGATATCAGCCGAAACGCCTGCGGGTGTTTATAGACTTCGTTACAGCTCACTTTCAGAACAAGTTAAGCCACTAACGTAAGAAAAGTTTAGACAGCAAGTTCAGCGCCAGTTTGCGATATTTGAGAATTAAGTAGTTACGCGGTAACCACGTCGGAGAAGAGAGCACCGTCTTGGCCTTAGAGAAAGTTCTGAAGCCTTCCTCGCCGTGATACTGACCAATACCCGACTCACCAATACCTCCAAACGGCGCGTCGTCCGCAGCAACATGCAGCAGAGTATCATTAAAGGCAACACCACCACTGTGTGTCTGTTCGATTACCTGCTGCTGCAAGATTTTATCATTCGACATCAGATAGAGTGCCAATGGGCGCGGCCGGCTATTGACGAACGCAAACACTTCGCTTAAATGGCGATAACCAATTACGGGTAATATTGGTCCGAAAATCTCTTCCTGCATCACAAGCATCTCTTCGGTGACGCCTGTGACGAGTTGAGGCAGCATCTGCCGATCGTTCAGTTCCACGTAATCAATAGAGTGCAGCGATGCACCTAAATCTTTCGCATCCTGAAGATAACGCTGTAAACGCAGAAATTGCGCTTCATTAATGATTTGAGTGACTGACTCAAGTCGCCCGTCACGCACATAGAGTTGATAGAAACGGTCGAGATAACATTCAATAAACTGCAACTCTTTGCCTTGCGGAACCATAACGTAGTCCGGCGCAACGCAGATTTGTCCAGCGTTGATAGATTTCCCCAGAATGATCGCATCGACCGCTTTACTGATGTCCGAATCGTCAGCAATGATTGCCGGCGATTTGCCCCCCAGTTCAAGCGTAACCGGGGTTAAGTTGCGAGCCGCTGACGCCGCAACGAGCTTGCCAACCTGAGTCGACCCGGTAAAGATAAGGTGATCAAAAGGTAAGGCGGAAAAATGCTGCGCAATATCCGCATCCCCTTCTACTGGACGTACATACTCGCCAAATCCAGCAAAAATCTCGCTTAGCACCTGATTGGTATGAGGGGTATGTTCACTGAGCTTGACCAACACCCGATTACCTGCAGCCAGAGCCGTCACTATCGGGGCAATACTCAAAACGATTGGGAAATTCCACGGGACAATGACACCAACAACACCGAGTGGCTGATACTCGACGCGCACTTTTGAAGGTGTTAACAGTAGCCCAGCGTGGCGTTTGCTAGGTTTGAGCCACTTTTTTAAGTGCTTGATGGTGTAGTTAATATGTCCGACTGCTGGCAGTAAATCGCAGATAAGCGAATCGAAGTCACTACGATAGCCGTAATCATGATGTAAAGCATCGACTAACTCTTGCTTATGGCTGAGTAGTGCCGACTTGACGCCATGCAAAAGCTCCAATCTTTGTTTAAGATCGGGATAGGGGTTTGTAGAATAGTGCGCCTGAATTTCTGCAAATAGATGCAACAACTCCTGCTCAGTCTTGACATGTTCCTTATGCCAGCGATTAAGGTCTACGACTTTTTCCATATGAGTAGCCAACAGTTCTTATCATGATTTCTGGCTTAATATTAGTCAGTTTTGATCATAATGTCCCGTTTAGAAACCGTTTTTCACCCTAATATGATGCTGAAGAATAAGCAGTATCACAGAACTCTTGTTGGGGGTCAGGAGCATGTTCAGCGTGATACTGCTTAAATAGGTTAGTTGCCGCTCATCATAGCAAGCAAAGACAGCAGAGCTAATCGCTCAACAACATTAGAGCAATTCTCCAACTGCAGCAGGTAGAAGCGTGTTAAAGGTCTGGTACTGATTGTATTGTCCATATCAAACTCCTCTGTTTCGCGTTTAATTTTGACGCTTAATAGGGAAGACAAAAAGAGCTGATATAAATTGATTTAGTTCCTTATATCTGCAGTTTTGCGCTAATGGGAGTAAATATCTGTGGAATATGGAAGAAATTAGGAACAAAATGAAGTCAGACATTGCTTATTATTCTGCTAAAGGTGACTTGTGTCTGATCTGAACTTACTCCGCTACTACACTCGTCTAACACCACTTGGTATTGGTACCGAAATAAAAACAGCGCTCCCTGCTATTGCCGACGCCTTATTTACCAGTCCGCGACATGCACGTAATCTGCTTAACAGCATGCAGCAGCTTGAGTGGTTAACCTGGGCCCCTAAAGCGGGTCGAAATCAGCGCTCAACGCTGATCCTCAACCTGCAACTCGAAGAGTTAAAAAGCCAGCTCGCAGTAAAAAGAATCCATGCGGGCAAATATGAAAAAGCCTTGGCAATCCTCGATGACGACGAAGTCGCCTTTGGACGCTTATTACAAAGCACGTCAGGCGCCTCAATTCGTCAGGGACAACTGCATATCCAGTTGACCTATAAGCGCCCCTTTGAGCGCTTAGTACCTCATCAACTACAACGTTCAAGTGAGCGTTATTTGCTGCGCCAGATCTATTGCTGTCTTGTCGCCAGCTCTGCTGACGGAGTATTAGAGCCTCAGCTTGCCCACCACTGGCACTATGATGAACAGGCGCTGGAATGGGCTTTCTATCTTCGTCCAAGCCTGACTTTCCATAACGGCACCTCCATTGATGGCGAAACCATTGTCAATCTGTTCAATAAACTTAGACAGCTGGAAGACTACCAAAGCGAGCTAAGCCATTTAGAAAGCGTTTCGTCTCCTGGTAACAATAAGGTCGTATTCAAACTCACCACGCCGGATCAAGGTTTTGGCGGGCTGATCTCTGGCGTTAAGTACTCAATACAGCCCAGCGAACAAGTCAACAATGCACCAGGAAAAATGATCGTTGGTTCCGGTCCATTTGAAGTGATTGAACACTCGGACGCTCGTCTGGGTCTGCAGGCATTCGAGCGCTATTACGCCTGTCGGGCACTAACTGATCAGGTCACGATATGGCATCTGGATGAAAGCGAACTGTCTAACAAACAGATACAAACTAATCAGCCGGGCGCTCAGTCAGAACAACATTGTAATTACTATGTATCTCATGCAGTTAGCAAAAATGTCGAAAGAGATGTAAAACAGAGCCGAACGGAAGACGGATGTATGTTCATTCTCTTTAATCAGTGCGCTGAAAGCGTATTAGATGATGGACAAAGACGCTTTCTCTCCAGCTACCTCACCCCAGAAAAAGTCTATCAATACCTAGAACAGAGTGGACGCCTGTTCGGCTGTGAAATCGCCCATAACCTGCTGCCGATGTGGCATAAAATAACCCGTCCGGCCATGGCTGAAGTCACTTTACCCGCGAAGGTTAGCATCGCCATTTATGATTACAGCTCGTTGCGAAACTGTGCCTTGGCGATTCAATTTCTGCTAGAGCAGAAAGGTATTGAAGTCACTATTAATAGCTACAGCTATCGAGAGCTGACTGCGCTTTCGTCTTCAGGACAGCTATCAGAATCCATCATAGTGACCAACATCAATCTCGACGACAACCGCCACGCGTCTGCCTTTAACAGTCTCTACCATAATCCGATCATTCAACGTTGTATCGGTGATCAATCCAAAGCCTGGTTAATCGACAGCCTCGACGCACTTCGTTCGCAAACCCCTCTGGTTGACTACCTGAATGCATTGGAACCTATCGCATCGGCACTGATTAACCAGTACTGGCTCTCCCCACTGTTTCACCACAGACAGACACTGCGCTTTCAGGGCGTTTTGAAGGACGTTGCACTAACCAACTGGGGCTGGCCTGACATTAAAAACGTTTGGTCTGCAGATTAACCACACAAAAACAAACACCACTAATGATTTGAGTTCAAATTAGAATAAATACTTACAATCGAACTCAAATTTCACAAAACAATCATTTCTGCTATAAACCACTAAATTAAAAGGAAAAATAATAAAAACAACAAAAACTCCACATCACACACCCAGCCATAATAGTTTGAACTCTAAGTATAATTTCGCTATTTTTACAGCGTATTCATTAGAAAGGAAATCAAAATGAAGCTAAAAACGGCTGCCTTACTCACCCTAACCGCAACCGCTTTCCATGCTCAGGCAGACGAGTGTGGCAAGGTCACAATTGCTGACATGAACTGGAACTCGGCCAGCGTTATGGCCAATGTCGACCAATTCATTCTTGAACACGGTTATGGCTGTGATGCCGAATTGATTCCTGGCGACACTATGCCAACCGGAACATCAATGATTGAAAAAGGCCAGCCAGACGTTGCACCAGAGTTATGGAGTAACGCTCTAAAAGATGCACTAGACAAGGGCGTAGAAGAGAAACGTCTTCGCTACGCAGGTAAGTCTCTGGTCGATGGTGGTGAAGAAGGTTTCTGGGTACCAGCCTATCTGGTTAAACAATACCCAGAAATGGCGACGATTGAAGGTGTTAAGAAACACGCAAAACTGTTTGATCATCCAGAAGACCCGGATCAGTCAGCGTTCTACAGCTGTCCGGCGGGTTGGAACTGTCAAATCAGTGCCGGCAACCTTTTCAAGGCTCTAGGTCTAGAGGGTTCTGGTTTTACTATCGTTGACCCAGGTTCAAGTGCAGGTCTGTCTGGCGCGATCGCTAAGGCGTACGAACGAGAGGAAGCTTGGTTCGGTTATTACTGGGCACCAACTGCAGTGTTAGGTAAGTACGACATGGTTAAGGTCGATTTTGGTAGCGGCGTTAATCTGGAAGAGTTTGTTGGCTGTACCACTCAAACTGAATGTGAGTCACCTAAACCAACCATGTACCCGCCTTCACCTGTGCATACCATTACGACTGAAGCATTCGCCAGCCGTGCTCCTCAAGCATACGAATACTTCACTAAACGTGGTTTCACCAACAAAGATATGAACCAACTCCTGGCTTGGATGGAAGACAACCAGGCAGATGGTGAGGAAGCGAGCTTCCACTTCTTAGAGAACTACCCACAAATCTGGCAGACCTGGGTACCACAAGACGTGGCGAAGAAAGTCCAACAGGCACTTTAACCTCTGTCCCTTCTTTAGCGCTGTAGATGTACTCCTTCATCGGGAAATGCCCCGATGAAGGAGAATAAAAGGAATTTCAAATGTCCAATGATAGCTGGTTCAACAGCTTTCCCGAAATGGAGCGTTCTGACCTCAGAGCAATCCGAAAAACTCTTGATGGCGCCTATCGTGAATTTTCTCGCGAGTATGGTGAACTCATCGAGTCATTCTTCGATCCACTGCTTTCTTTCCTCGTCTGGTTTGAAAAACTGCTGATATCAACTCCATGGATGATCATTCTGGCAGTCTGTACCGGACTAGTGTATGCGGCCAGTCGTTCATGGAAGCTATCAGTGGGCTGTTTTGTGTCGCTAATACTTATCGGCTACTTTGGTATGTGGGAAGACACCATGCGTACCTTAAGTATTATTACGGTCTGTACCATGTTGTCCATCGTACTTGGGATCCCGATTGGCATTGCAATGGCGCGCTCCAACCGTATTCAGTCAATAGTAACGCCGATGCTCGACGTCATGCAGACCATGCCGGCCTTCGTTTACCTGATTCCGGTCGTCATGCTGCTTGGTATTGGTAAAATCCCAGGCCTGATTGCCGTCGTTATCTACGCCATTCCACCTGTAATTCGTCTGACCAACCTCGGTATCCGTCTGGTCGACAAAGAAGTTCTGGAAGCTTCCACCGCATTCGGTGCTAGCGCCAAGCAGCGTCTATTTGGCGTGCAGCTTCCGCTTGCGATGCCAACCATCATGGCTGGTATTAACCAGACCATCATGATGGCACTTTCGATGGTAGTGATTGCTTCAATGATTGGCGTAAAAGGTTTAGGCCAGCCAGTACTGAAATCCATCACCAACCAGTACTTCACCCTTGGTTTGCTTAACGGTTTCGCCATCGTTGCACTTGCGATTCTGTTTGACCGCGCGTCACAGGCTTATGCCAAACGTACTCAGGCACACTTAGGAGATCTGAAACATGACTAAACCGCTTATCGAAATCAGTGGCTTATACAAGGTTTTTGGTCCTAAGCCCAAGTCAGTCATAGAACGAGTAAAGCAGGGCGACAGTAAAGACCAAGTACTGGCTGAGACAGGCCATACTGTTGGTCTCAAAGAGATTAACCTGAAAATAAAGCAAGGTGAGATCTTCGTTATTATGGGCCTTTCTGGCTCAGGAAAGTCGACCTTAATCCGTCACTTCAACCGCCTTATCGACCCAACAGAAGGACAGATCCTCGTTGAAGGCACCGACGTAATGCAGCTTAGCCAGAAAGAGCTGGAAGATTTTCGTCGCCACAAGATGTCGATGGTATTTCAGCGCTTTGGTCTGCTGCCTCATCGCAAGGTGATCGACAACGTCGCCTATGGTCTTGAAATTCAGGGCATCGACAAAGCACAACGTATGGACAAAGCCAATCAGTGGCTGGAAACCGTTGGTCTGAAAGGGTACGAAAATCAGTACCCGTCACAGCTTTCTGGTGGTCAGCAACAGCGTGTTGGTCTTGCCCGCGCTCTGTGTACGGATGCGGAAATTCTGCTGATGGACGAAGCATTCTCTGCACTTGACCCTCTTATCCGAAGTGAGATGCAGGATCAGTTAATCGAGCTGCAAGAGAAACTGCATAAGACCATCATCTTTATCACCCACGATTTGGATGAAGCCCTGCGACTTGGCGACCGTATCGCTATCCTCAAAGATGGTGAACTGGTTCAACAAGGTACGCCTGATGAAATCCTGCTTCACCCTGCGGATGATTATGTCGAAGCCTTCGTTAAAGACGTTAATCGAGCCCGAGCTCTGACAGTCGAGACGGTAATGAGTCCGCAAACTAATCGCATTTCAGCCAATACAATCCAAGAAGCCATCGCTCAGATGAAAGGCTTCAAGCAAGATTATGCTTATCACGTAACAGAGGATGGGTATCAAGGGGTTCTGACTAAAGAGGGTCTGTTAGACGCAGCCAAAGAAGACACCCCACAGGATGAAATCAATCAAGAAATCTATGAAGAGGTTCCGGCAATATCACCTGATGCGGCGATTGAAGAGATCCTTGTGGAAACCATGTCATGTGACTACTCCCTTCCTGTGGTCGATGATGAGGGCAACCTACAAGGCGAACTTGAACGCAGTGCGGTGGCAGAAATCTTTTCTGATAACAGCGAGGAGGACACCACTCCAAGCCCAAAGTTGGATAAAGCGTCTTAACTCAATTAAGATCGTTTTAACCGCTAAACCCAAACGCCAGCTCTCGCTGGCGTTTTTATTCTTCACACTAAGGTTGGCTACAACAAGCCTACTGCCATCAAAGAGATTCTCGGCCAATTGACTAAAATCACTTGTCTGATTGGCAAACTCATGTAACTTAACGATTCTGTTTCGCTCTGGAATGCCCACTGAAAACCTTAACTATGCAAAGCAAAAACATTAAATTTGTTGCCGCCGATATGGATGGCACACTGCTCGATGAAAACAGCCAACTCAACCCAAAATTCTTTGATGTTTACCAGCAACTTGAAGACAAAGAGATCATCTTTGCTGCTGCTTCAGGACGTCAGTACTACAGCCTGATGGAGACATTCGCACCGATCAATGACCGCATGATGTTTGTTGCTGAAAACGGCACGCTGGTGATGCATAAAGGTCAGGAGCTTTACAGCTGCGAAATTGACAAACCATCGATTACCAACATTATCAAGCAAGCTCGCGCGATTTCAGGCGCTCAAATCGTGCTGTGTGGTAAACAATCTGCCTACATTGAGACGCAAGACCCTCGCGCACTGGAAGAGTTCGCCAAATACTACCATCGCTGTCAGTACGTAACTGATCTACTCGACGTAGATGACGACTTTATTAAAGTAGCGATTTGTCATTTTGATGGTACTGAAGAGCTGGTTTTCCCTGCCTTCGACAAACACTTTGGCGACACTCACCAAGTGGTAGTGAGTGCCAAAATCTGGCTAGATGTGATGAATGCGCAAGCGTCTAAAGGTGCGGCAATCGAACATCTGCAGCGCACCCTCGGCTTTAGCCATGAGCAGACCATGAGCTTTGGCGATTACCTCAACGACCTTGAGATGCTAGAAGCTAGCTACCACTCATATGCCATGGATAATGCACACCCTAAAATCAAACAGATCGCTCGCTTTACAGCACCAAGCAACCGTGAAGCAGGTGTGCTTACAGTGATTCAACGTGAGTTACTTGATTAATCTAATCCTGATACAACTCAAGCGGTAAACCATCCGGATCGGTGAAAAAGGTAAACGACTTACCAGTAAATTCATCGATCCGAATAGGTTCACACTCAACGCCCTGAGTCGATAAGTAATCGACGTAGCCTTCAACAGAGTCGACCCTAAACGCCAAATGTCTAAGCCCCTGCGCCTCAGGTCGCGAAGGCCTTGTTGGCGGTTCAGGGAAAGAGAACAGCTCTATCTGCCCACCATCTGGTAGCGCGATATCCAGTTTATAGGAGTCTCTTTCAGCACGATAATTCTCGGCAATAATGGGGAGTCTGAGTGTCTCAACATAGAAGCGTTTCGACACTTGGTAATCGGAGCAGATAATTGCTACGTGGTGAATACCTTTTAGTTTCAACTTATATCCTCGCTTGCTCAACTCACAATTAATCGATCACTAACGAACCATCCGGATTGAATTGCCAGCAGTCGCCATACGCAACTTCCCACAAATAACCATCAGGGTCTGAGAAATAACCACTATAACCGCCCCAAAATACATCTTGCGCTGGTTTTTCTAACTTTGCTCCTGCCTCAACGGCGGCAGTCAGGATCTGATCCACCTCTTCTCGTGAACGAGTATTATGAGCCAGAGTTATCCCAGAGAAACCCTCCTTTTTTACCGCTATATTGGGTGAAACATCTTCAGCCAGAGCAGCAATTGGATAGAGAGCCAGGCAGACACCACCAGTTTGAAAGAAAATGATGCCATCTTCCGGCGTCCGAGATGACGGAAAACCGAGTTGGCTGTAGAACTGATAAGAGCGTTGTAAATCTTCTACACCCAGAGTGATAATGCTTACCCGCGGTTCCATTTCAAACTCCTTTTGCTGATCCATTTTCCCATTCAGTCAATTGATATAGTGCGCTTTTTTGTCACTATTGCAATCTCTCAACTAAACAAAGAATGAGAAACCACTGACTTAAAGGGCAAGTTCATCGCATTAATCGACTTCATGCTATCAGACCCGTAAACGGAACAGACCAGTCCTACCACTGGCTTTATTTTCTACATTAAAGTGCAGGGCATTGATAAAATGGTAAACTTTAAGTCTATTCGCCATTTTGTGAGCAGCCAGTTTTAATGAAACAACTTTTGTCTCTTGTCACGACTCTTTTTGCTATCGGCAGTGTCACTCAGGCTCAGGCGGCCTGCAACTTAGATTCGGATCAGGATTTCCTTCATCAAAACATCTCTGAACAAGACCATTCGATGCTGACGTTTTACTACTCTTCTCTCTGTCAGCCGGGTCGGGTTAATCTCACTAATATCTCCTTACCAGAACACGCCTCAGCTCAGGCTAAAGCCTTATACTATTTTGGTTTAACTAATCTACGTAAGTACGAAGGTATCAAGATTCCACCAGGACCAGATATGCTGGCTATGGGAGATGAGTTAAACATTGAGTGGATCAGTGCTGAGGCCAAGCTTCTCAAAGCGATCGCCTTGATTGACGCGGACCTGCTGATTGAAGGTGAATCGCTACTTCACGAAATCGTACCTATTGCGGACGATATTGGTTACAGACGATTACTCGGCCGAGCTTATCGTTGGTTAGGTAACGTCAACATGCAGCAATCCGACGTAAAGGCGAGTTTAAGATACTACAAAATGGCCTTTGAACAGGTTAGCAAGATTGGCGACAACTTTCAGGCAACCATGACGCTTAACAATATCGCCACTGTCTATATGCTGGCGGAGCAATGGAACAAGGCCAATACATACCTGGAGCGCGCGTTAGATCTGTATGTCAGTAATAACTACGACAACAGTCTGTTTGAAGCGATTCTCTACTCCAATTCCAGCGCGACATTTTTTGCTCTGGGTGAACGAGCTAAAGCGACGTTATACATGGAGCAGGCTCTTGAAGAGGCAGATCAGACTGGGTCGAGCCGCATCAAACTTTCGACGCTTGCCGATCTCTCAATCCAGTACGCTAACATTGGTCACACCAAGCAAGCATTAGCAATGGCCCAACGTTGTGTCGAGGTTTCTCAGGAGTCAGGAAACACCGACCACATGCTGGTTAACTGTTACGAGGCTTTAGCCACCGCTTACCTTGCAAAGAAAAACTACCCTCAAGCCATTAGCTACGCGAACAAAGTTCTCGATAAGCTCGAAGACTCAGAAAGTGATGAAGTAGTTTGGGAAATGGATATCCTGAGCAAGTTGGTTGAAGCCTATGAAGCAACTGGTGACTACCAGCAGGCGCTCAACTACATGAAACGTGAGTCACTGGTCAGACAGACCTTTTACCGAGAAACATACAGTGATGAGATTCTGGGCGAGAAAAGTGCTCTGGAGCGTCAGCTCAATAGCCGGGAAGTCGAGCTGCTTCAAGCTAAAAACGAATTGCAACACATCACCCTCAAAGAGCAACGTTCACGTGAAATTCTCTACGTGACTCTGTTTGGCATTTTGGCTTACTTTTCTCTGCGCGGGATCCTTCGTCTAAGACGAGCCAATGCAGAACTTAAGAATCAAAATAGTACCGACTCTTTAACTGGTGCTTTCAACCGACGATTTCTTGAGGGCTGGCGCCAAACTTTATCCACAGAGCAAGATGATTACAAATATCTGATAAGCGTAATCGATATCGACCACTTTAAGCAGTTTAACGATCAGTTTGGCCATGAAGCGGGGGATTTAGTGCTGACTGAAACGGTGCGTGTACTGCAAACTAACCTTAGAAAAGGTGATCTGTTGGTTCGTTGGGGCGGAGAAGAGTTTATTCTTATCATGCCATTAACCAATGAGGAAAACGTGACGGATACACTTGAACGTTTGAGAGCGAGCATCGAACAGCACACGGTCCATTATCAACTGAACCAGTTTAAAATCACCATATCTCTGGGCGCGACTGTCAGTGACTCAGCGCAGCTCAAGTCTCAATGGGAAACGGTATTTGCTCAAGCCGATACCCAACTCTACCAGGCAAAACGCTCTGGACGTAATCAATACTCCGTTTACGGCACTCATCATCAGTAAGGTAATCCGTTGCTAACCAACAAAACGCTCTCCTTTGCCACCGCCAACCTGTTCAATTTTGTTGAGCCGCCGGGAGCATTTTATGATTTCGAAAATATTTATGAGCGAGAAGCTTGGCAGGAGAAATGTCGCTGGACCCAGCAGCAACTTTCCCAACTCGACGCAGACGTAGTCGGGTTGCAGGAAGTGTTCAGTATTGAAGCGACAAGAGAGTTAATGGCACAAATCGGCTACCCTCACTTTGCTACGGTCGATTCGCCTGCCATCGAGCAGGAGTATATCTACTCCAAACCCGTTGTCGCCATCGCGTCCAGATATCCGATCAGCCATATTAGCCCGGTGACGCCCCCCAAGGAGATGAGTCAGGGCTATCAGACCCAACTGCCTTCATTCAGCCGCCAACCGATTCAGGCAATCATCGATGTACCAGACATAGGCGAAGTGGCCGTCTATGTCTGTCACCTCAAATCACAACGGGCAACTGAAAGTCTCGAAGCCGAGCTGGAACAACCACTGATCGGTCGCTGGTTATCTGCTCAGCAGAGAGGATGGGAAGCTCTGATGCTACGCCTGTTTATTCAGCAACAGTACCAGACGCACCCTATTCCGACCGTTTTGATGGGCGACTTCAACCAGGCAATATCGAGCGATATTACCGGGTTACTGACCCAGCAAGTTGAGCAGCAAGGTAACCCATTAATGCTAAAAGATAGCTGGCAGTTGTTTCAACTTACCCATCCGGATGCTGAACGTCAGCCTACCCACTACCATTTCGCCACTGGCAATATTCTTGACTACATCCTTTTGTCTCAGGAGTTTCATCCCGACAGCCAATACTCCCTAGCCGATGTCACTGATTATCGTGCATTGGATAAGCACTTGATCAATCCCAGCTTCGAGCAGGATAAGCAAGCCAGCGATCATGCTTTTGTCGCTGTCACCGTACGTTTTGTACTTTGAGAGCTTCGATAAAGATGCCAGTGCCTTCGACGCTGGCATCTGACTCTCCTATTCGCTAGGCACTTTCAAGCAGATAGGATTGCGTAACACCACTCTCAGCGACAAAATCCATATCATGGCTAACAATAACGAATGCTCCTTGATAGTTACGCAGAGCGTCAGCGAGCAAAAGCTTTGAGTCCAAATCCAAGTGGTTGTCAGGTTCATCCAGCAGCAAAAGTGGTGACTCCGGCTGATGACTGACAATAAGCATCGCGAGTTTCATCTTCTCACCACCACTAAGCTGACTCGCCTGTCGAAAAACGGAGTCTCGGCGAAAACCAATCCCTGCCAGCAAAGTGCGCGCATCGTTTTCTAACATCCCCGCGCAATGCTCAAGCATATTCTCCAACATCGACAGCTCTGGACTAAGCAGACCAAAATGCTGATCCAGATAGCACACTGGGCGATTGATTTGCAGCTCCCCTGAACTCAATGGGAGCTGTCTTTGCAGTACTTTGAGCAAGGTCGATTTACCACAACCATTGCCACCAGCCAGATGCAGTTTACTGTCACCTTCAAGAATAAGATTAAACGGTTCGCGACGACCAAACGGTAGCACGCCAGCAACAATATTTAGCACTTTACCTCGGCCTTGAGACCCCTGTTCAAGGTAGAGTTTCTGTTGTTTGATCTGCTCGTAACGTTCACTCAAACCTTGCTGCTTTTGCTCAAGCATCGCCTTTCTACTGGTCTCATTTTTCAGTCGATTTGAAACGGAAGCGGTCGCGCTGTCACGCATTCCATCTAGTATCAGTTTTGACTGACTGCCCGACTTGCGCAGTTTGTTTCCTTGCGCTTCCCTTTGCTGGGCCTTCTCCCGATTTTTCTGCGCCTGAACGTCAAGCCTTTTCTGTTCACCGCGCACTGCCTCAATCTGACGCTCCAGTGCAACTCGTTCAGTACTTTTCTGCTGATGATAAAAGTCATAGTTGCCGCCATACTGAACCAGACCTAACTTGCTCAGTTCCCAGATCTGATCCATATGACGCAACAATTGCCGATCATGGCTGATCAATAAAATATGACCGGGGAAACGTGCCATTTGCTCAACCAACCAGCTCCGTGCAGTGCCATCAAGGTGATTGGACGGCTCATCCAAAACCAACAGGTCAACCTGACTATTAAACAACTTCCACAACTGTAAGCGAGCCAGTTGCCCTCCACTCAATAAATGACAGGGAAACGTCACTTGGGGTGGTAAACCTAACTCTGTTAGCTGCTGGCTCAACTGATGCTCAAGCCCCCAGTCATCACCAACAATGTCGAACCACTTGCTATCACAATCTCCCGACGCTATCCGCTGTATTGCGTCCAGCTTCTCTTGATAACCGAGAAACTGAGCGATCGTGATCGAACTGGATAAAAGTTGTGATGGTAACTGGCTATAACTGGCGACTGTGCCATTGACCATTACGCTGCCAGACGATGGCTGGACTTTGTCAGTCAGAATCGATGCAAACAACGATTTACCGACTCCATTTCGCCCAACCAGGCCGACTCTTGTCGCCCCAAGTGAACATGAGATGTCATCAAACAGTCGCTCTCCGCTGTCGAACTGATAACTGATTTTATTTGCTTGTATTACTGGCATAACTTGCCTCCTGTGCAACAGGATTAGGCGTAGCAAGGTATAAATAGATCGATCCCGATGGTGCTAAGGAACGTTTAATTCAATTATGTTTAGAGAAGTATGCTTGATAATAAGCAGTGACGAAGCTACGCCGACTAACCCTGTGAAATCCGAACAACAATGTAAAAATGGATAACAGGTGTTAGTTATTCATATTGGCGTAATCTCCTGAAGAAATGATGGGGGCATTATAGGCTAACTTTTAGCCGCAGAGCAAATACAAAAGCATCAGGTAGCATGGCTGCCCAACGAAAGACAGCCATGGCAGATGAAAGTGCTATCTTCAGTCGATCTGTTTGACTGAAATGCGATTTTTGAACTCAAACACCTTCTCAGCGCAGACATCAATACAGCGACCACAACTGATACAGTTTTGATCCATCACCCGACGGTCACCCTCTTTTAGCGGCTGACGAAGCACTTCGGGTTCAGGGCAAACGTAATAACAATCCATACACTTGGTGCACTTCTCGCGCTCAACCGCGACCACTCGCAGCAGGCTTTTGCTGCCAATCACACCGTAAGTCGCACCAAGCGGGCATAAATGACCACACCAACCATGTTCTACCAACAGCAGATCGAGCAGGAACACTAAGGCAATCAATACCCAGCCAGCGCCAAAACCAAACACGAGTCCACGATGAAGTGCCGCCACCGGATCTATCCAAGCCCATAACACACTGCCCGACAATGCACTACCAAGCAGCAATACGGGAATCAGCCAATAACGAATGTTAGCTGACCAACGAAAACTGGTTTTAAGCTTGAGTTTGCGACGCAAAAAAGCAGCGAAATCTGTGACTACATTGAGCGGGCATACCCAGCCACAAAAAGCTCTTGGGCTTAACACCGCGTAGAAAGCCACCACAACGATTACGCCGATCAGCACGGTAGCTTCCGGTAAATGCCCGGCGGCTAGGGTTTGCATCACGATTAAAGGATCACTCATAGGAACAACATCAAACAAATTGCTTGAGGATAAATTGCCTTTGAGGACACCGAGCGTCGGGCCCGCCATAAACAGAATCACAATCAGTAACTGACAGAAACGACGCAGGAGCAAAAAGCGGTGAGCTCGCCACCAGCTAAGTTCTCGTATCGCATCTTTACCGGCATTTTGTGCTAGGTTCTTAGCCATTACAACTTACCTCCCAACGTTTCTAATGCTTCGGTCGGCACTTCGGGCGCACTGTTCTCCAGGGTTTTGTTAATCTCTTCCCACCCCAGCTGATAGTGAGCACCCATCTTACCTTTAGCCAGTTCAGTAGGGATTATCTTGATTGCTGCCACTTCGGTGACACACGCTTCTTCACACTTGCCACAGCCAGTACATTTATCGGAATGAACGGTTGGGATCAGTTTGGCGTGATAGCCAGTTCGCTCATTACGCACATGTTCAAGGGTAATGGCTTCATCAATCAACGGACAGACGCGATAGCACACATCACAGCGCAGACCTTGCCAGTTAAGGCAGCTTTCGTGGTCAATTAGCACTGCGGTACCCATGCGCGCATCATCGATGTTGGTCAGATTGGGGTTCAGTGCCCCACTAGGACAGGCTGGCACACAAGGAATATCTTCACACATTTCACATGGAATATCGCGAGCGGTGAAATAGGGCGTTCCTGACTCTACCGATGATAATAGAGTCGCCAGTTTCAAAGTGTCATAAGGACAGGCCTGGACACATAAGCCACAGCGAACGCACGCTTTTTCGAATTCACCTTTAGGCAAGGCACCCGGTGGTCGAATCGGCACTCCGGCACCATCTCGTGCCTGACTTTGCATTGACTGCAAACCCAGAACAGTAGCGGCGGCCCCAACGCCTGCCGCGGTACGCGCAGCATCGCGTAAGAACCGACGACGGCTTTGCGACGTTTTCGTTTTAGACCCACTCATGACTCACTTCCTCGCACACCAGCGGTTTGGCAATGCACAACCCTATGGTAAGCATAGCAACCGCAAAGATAATACGGATATTTTCAACACTGTTTGTAGGGTTATATATACCCCTAAAGAGGTGTATCAGGCATGTATTGATAAGAATCAACTAACCAGTGGGAGCAAGAGCGCATATTGGTAAATTAGCAGGGAGCTCAAAGCCTGAACTGGACAATAAATAGCCACATAATGCGTTTTTTGTCACACGAACTTTCCTTGCTAGGTGTTATCCTTATAAAATGTAAGGCTTTAAAAATACGCTGTGAGGGTCTTATGATAGAAATCGTAATTGACGGTAAATATCGGATTGTGGAAGAGGGTTCAACCCTACTAGAAGCAGCAAAAGTATGTGGAGTCGAGATCCCTTCACTGTGTGGACTAAACAAATCCAACGCCAAGGTACCTTGTGATCTCTGTGTCGTCGAAGTAGAAAGTGGCGGCACCCAGCGCGCGTGCGAACTGCAGGTCTACCGTGGTCTCAATGTAAAAACCCAGTCAGAGCAATTGAGTGAACACCGTCGTCAGGCACTCAACAAAATCATGCAAGATCACTATGCTGACTGCGAAGCACCATGTAAAACCGCCTGTCCTGCCGGTGTGGACATTCAATCGTATCTCTACTTTATCGCCCAAAACGATCATCAAAAAGCGATAGAAGTCATCAAACGTACTCTGCCAATGCCACTCTCCATTGGCCGCGTCTGCCCGGCATTTTGTGAAAGTGAATGTCGCCGTTCATTGGTCGACGAATCCATTGCTATCCGTCAGCTTAAACGACACGCCGCAGATGCAGACCTCGCGGCGCAGGAAGCTTACGTACCTGAGAAAAAAGACGCTAAAGGCCTTTCGATTGCGGTAGTAGGAAGTGGTCCAGGTGGACTAACAGCCGGATACTATCTATCCAATGAAGGCTATGACGTGACGGTATTCGAGTCGATGCCAAAAGCGGGCGGCTGGTTACGTTATGGGATCCCAGAATACCGGTTACCGAAATCGATCCTGGATAAAGAGATCGAGTTGATGTGCCGTAATGGTATGCAGATCAAAACCAAACAGAAGCTGGGTGATGATTTTACCCTCTCGCAGCTCAGTGAAAATTATGACGCTGTTTGTCTGGCCGTTGGCGCATCACTGGCGGTCGAAATGACGTATCCGGGTAGTGACCTCGGAGGCTGCTATTTAGGTGTCGACTACCTCAAAGACTATGTCACCGAACAACACTACACCACGGGCAAGAAAGTTGCTGTTATTGGTGGTGGTAATACCGCCATAGATTGTGCGCGCACCGCACGTCGCACCGGCGCCGAGACCACTATCATCTATCGTCGTACCCGCGAAGAAATGCCAGCAGAAGATTATGAAATCGAAGAAGCAGAGCACGAGGGTGTAAAATTTCTGTTTTTAACCAATCCTGCACAAAACATTGCCGGCCCAGACGGCCGTGTACAACAAGTACGTCTCGAGCGTATGGCATTAGGTGCACCCGATGCCTCTGGCCGCCGTAGACCTGAAGCCACTGGTGAGTTCTTCACTCAAGAGTTTGATACTGTGATTGCCGCTGTGTCACAAAAGCCGGATTTGAGCTTCCTCGAAAAAGATTCATTATCGATTCCACTCACACGCTGGAACACTTCACAGTCAAATGATCAAACCATGCACACGGGTACAGGAAACATCTTCAGTATCGGTGATTTCCGCCGCGGTCCAGCCACAGCAGTAGAGGCGGTCGGTGATGGTCGAATTGCCGCAAAAGCCATCGACCTGTTCCTTAATGGTGATATGGCAGAGATGCCTGCGCCAGCGTTCAATTCACGTAAGGAGCAGAAGCTTGCTCAGGTCGATCCACTTCACTTTGACAACTTGCAAAAAGTGGCGCGAAGTATCATGCCTGAGCTAACGCCAGCTCAGCGCGAACAGAGCTTTGATGAAGTCGAGCTCGGTTTCGATAATGAACACGCAATCAAAGAGGCAGCGCGCTGCCTGGAGTGTGGCTGTCAGGCTAATACCAGCTGTGATCTCCGTGACTACTCAACCGAATACGGAGCACAGCAGGAGTTTAGCCATTCCGTCGATGTCAAAGATCATCAGGACTGGCTCGAGTTACGTGGCAAAGATTCACGCCATAAGTTCACTGTCGATCGCAGCTCAGAATTTATTGAGTTCGACGCAAACCGCTGCATCAGTTGTGGTCAGTGTATTCAAGCGTGCAGTGAGCAGGCTGTCCACGGCATTCTCAACTTCGTTCACGACCAGAATGGGCGTCCGGCGCTTAGACCGGATGACAGGCCTCATTTTGGCTCAAGTCGCAGTGGTCGAATTCTGATGGGCGACTCTAAGTGTGTCCAATGTGGCGCCTGTGTTCAGGCTTGCCCGACCGGCGCTATGGTCGACAGCCGCGACCGTTCACAAGGACGCGAAGAACAGCTTAAACAGGTCGACACCATATGTACCTACTGTGGGGTTGGCTGTAAGCTAACCATGCACGTTGACGAGAAGGCTAACCGTATTCGCCGTGTCACCGGAGCGCACTCACCAGTGAATCAGGGCATGCTGTGTGTTAAAGGCCGGTTCGGTTTCGACTTTGTTGGCGATGAAGGGCGCTTAACCACGCCATTGATCCGTAAAGATGGTTGGCTACAACCTGCAAGCTGGGAAGAAGCCATTGAGCTTATCGCGAATAAGTTCTCCACCATTAAACAAGATTTCGGTGGCAACGCGTTAGCAGGATTTTCTTCAGCCAAAACCACAAACGAAGACAACTACGCCTTCCAGAAGTTTATTCGCCGTGAACTGGGCACCAATAACGTCGATCACTGTGCTCGTCTCTGCCATGCCTCAAGTGTAACAGGTCTGGAAGCCTCACTGGGTAGTGGTGCGATGACCAATGACATCCCGAGTATTAAACACTCAGATGTAATTTTCATCATAGGTTCGGACACGACGTCAGCTCACCCGATTATTGCCTCGCATATCAAACAAGCGATTCGCCATCATGGCGCCCGCCTGATTGTTGCCGACCCAAAACGCATTGATATGGCGGATCATGCCCAGCTCTATCTTGCTCACCGCCCGGGCACCGATGTAATGCTGCTGAACGGTATTATGCAGCAAATCATCAAAAACGGTTGGTACGATCAGGAGTACATCGAAGAACGGGTAGATGGCTTCGATACCCTTCTCCAAGAAGTGATGTCACCGGCGTACGCGTTGGATAAAGTCGAGCTGGTAACTGGGGTTCGCGGCGAAGATATCTTTGCCATGGCACGAATGATAGGTACAGCGGAACGAACTGCGATTTATTACTCGATGGGCATTACTCAACATACTACCGGACACGATAACGTTCGCTCAGTGGCTAACCTTCAGCTGTTGTGTGGCAATATCGGAATTGAAGGGGGTGGCATAAACCCACTGCGTGGTCAGTCTAATGTCCAGGGCGCCTGTGATATGGGCGCACTGCCAAATAGCTACCCTGGTTATCAGAAAGTCTACAACCCGATGATTCGCCAGAAGTTTGCTATTGAATGGAATGCCAATTACTTACCGTCAGAACCGGGCTTAACGCTGACTGAAATCATCGATGGAGCCTGCCAGCGCTCTGTACGTGGTCTCTACATCATGGGCGAAAACCCAGTATTGAGTGACCCTAATCAGGCTCACGTTATTGAAGGCCTTGAAGCGCTCGACTTCTTAGTGGTTCAGGACATCTTCCTCACTGAAACCGCTCAGTATGCCGATGTAGTCTTACCTTCGTGCTCATTTGCCGAAAAATCCGGTCACTTCACCAACACAGAGCGACGGGTTCAGCGTATTAATGCGGCCGTGAAAGCGCCTGGTGAAGCGAAAGAGGATTGGTGGATTATCCAACAAATCGCGAACGCGATGGGCAGTGACTGGCACTATCAACAGGTATCAGACATTACCGCTGAAATCGCTCGGGTTACCCCTCAATATGCAGGTTTGCGTTGGGAAGCGATTACTCCAGAAGGGGTTCAGTGGCCAAGCAATAAGAACAACCCTAACGGTACTCGCATCATGCACCAGACTCAGTTCACCCGGGGTAAAGGTCAGATGGTTGGCGTCCCTTTCCGCTACGCGGCAGAGCTCCCAGATGAAGAGTACCCGCTGGTACTCACAACGGGACGCGTATTAGAGCAGTTCCACACCGGGACCATGACTCGTAAGACCAAAGGGTTGGATAACCTCGCCGGACCGAGAGCAATGATTAGCGTGCAGGATGCCGAAGCATTGGGTATATCCAACGGCCAACGCCTTAAAGTATCCACCCGCCGGGGTGAGATTGAGATAGATGCGTTCGTCACCAAACGCATTCAGCAAGGGGTGATTTTTATTCCGTTCCACTTTGTTGAATCACCAGTCAACAGGCTGACAACAACGGCAACCGATCCTCATGCGAAGATACCTGAGTTTAAGGTCGCGGCAGTAAAAGTAGAACCATTGCCCTGCGAGACTCCGGTCTGATAAAGGGCTAAAACAACAAAGCCAACTCACATGAGTTGGCTTTGCTTTTTATCAGCTAACTTGTCGCAATATGACCGCCGTACCCATGCCGCCCCCAATACAAAGGGACGCCAGCCCTAACTGAGTGTCAGAACGCAGCATCTCATAAATCAGCGAAGTCACGATTCGTCCACCCGAAGCGCCTATCGGATGCCCAAGAGCAATTGCGCCACCATTAAGATTGGTTTTATCGTCAAACCAGCTTTGATTAAGCTGATGCTGCTCTGACAGCCCTTTAATAACGCCAATAGCCTGAGCCGCAAACGCCTCATTAAGCTCCAATCGCTGGATCTGCTCTAACTCCATTCCAGCTCTACACAACGCTTGCTTAACCGCCGGAACCGGACCAAGCCCCATGACTTCAGGTTCAACACCACCCTGCCCCGTGGCAACCACTTCAACCAGCGGGGTAAGACCATGCTGCTTTACCGCCTGCTCACTGGCTACGATCAAGGCGACGGCTCCATCATTGATGCCAGATGCGTTACCGGCCGTCACCGAGCCTTGCTTATCAAATGCAGGTCGCAGCCCTGCCAGACTTTCGATAGTCGCACCAAATCTTGGATGTTCGTCCTGACTCAATGTCGTTTCTCCACGACGTGACTTAATCGTAACCGGCACAATTTCCTGCTCGAAACGTCCAGTGGTAATCGCCTGCTCGGCCCGGTGCTGACTTCGCAAAGCAAACTGATCCTGCTCCTCGCGGCTAATGGCGTACTGTTTAGCGATGTTTTCCGCGGTAATGCCCATATGGAAATCGGCAAACGCATCGGTTAAGCCATCTTTGAGCATGGTGTCGGTCAGGGTCATGTTGCCCATTTTATGCCCAGAGCGACTTTGGCCATCAACGACAAATGGCGCATTACTCATACTTTCGGTACCAGCCGCCACGACCAGATTGGCATCACCCGCGCGAACTGAGTTAACCGCATTAAGCAGGGTTTTCATACCACTGCCACAGATCATGTTGAGCGTGTAGGCTGGAGTGGTTGCCGGGATCCCGGCATGAATCGCGGCCTGTCGACCTACGCCTTGCCCCTGTCCCGCGCCAAGCACATTACCGACAATCACTTCATCTATATCAGCCCCATCAATACCACCCTGCTCTAACGCCGCTTTAATCGCAATGGCGCCTAAATCAACCGCGGACACTGAGCTTAAACCGCCAAGAAAAGCACCTATTGGTGTACGTTTTGCGGCAACTATGTAAACTTTATTACTCATCCTACAGCACCAACCCACCGTCAATTTTTAATACCTGCCCAGTGATAAAGCTCGACTTATCACTGGCGAGAAATTCAACTCCGTTGGTAATGTCTTCAGTCGTACCCATACGTCCAAGCGGCGTTTTCTGTTTCATCAAATCGAGTACTTTTTCCGGCAGATTCTCGGTCATTGGCGTCTGAATAAATCCGGGAGCAACACAGTTGGCACGAACCTGCGCCCCTTTTCGTGAGAATTCTTTGGCCCAGCTCTTCGTCATCGCAATCACGCCCCCTTTAGAAGCAGCGTAGTTGGTCTGACCGATGTTACCGTCTGTGCCGACGACCGAGGACATAGTGACAATCGAACCTGCGTTGTTTTCTATCATCAGGGGTGCTACCGCCTGAGTAAGGTTGAAGACACCTTTTAGGTTAACGTCGATAACAAAATCCCACTCTTGCTCTGTCATCTTTTCAATCAAAGCATCACGGGTGACACCAGCGTTATTCACCAGCACATCGACTCTTGAGTAGCGGCTTCTCACTTCGGCGATAAACGCTTCAATAGCCTGACGGTCACAGATATTCAATGTCACCGCTTCAACATTATCATGGTGTTCAAATGCTTCAGCTAACCCTTGTGCATTCATATCGACGGCGTATACGCATTGTGCTCCGTTTTGAGCAAAGCGTTCGGTGATAGCGCGACCAATGCCTTGGGCAGCACCGGTCACAATACAGATTTTATTGTCAAACATGTCCTTATCCTTGTGTACAACGAAACATTTAACTGACGTAATTGAGACGACGTTTATCGCTCGTCCTTGCTCATTTTGAGCTTAAATTGTGTTTGAAAGATGGCACTATCCATAACTTTTAGTGACGAACTCACCTGTGGTCTGAATGCCATTTGCTGAAAAATATCCCGCTCCAAATCAATGCCAGGAGCAATTTCTGTTAACTCTAGTCCAGCGCTAGTTAAACGAAACACCGCTCGTTCGGTGATATACATAACCGGTTTGCTGTTACTTACCGCCTGCAGGGCACTAAAGGTGATTTGTTCGACCTGATCGATAAACTTCTGCTGCCGACCTTCATTCGTGACCATCAGTTGCTGCTCCTGTACCTCTACTTTCAGCCCTTGAGCGGTAAAAGTGCCGCAGAAGTAAACCTTTTTGGCATTCTGCGTGATGTTGATAAACCCGCCACAACCGGCAATCTTGCTGCCAAAGCGGGAGACATTAATATCCCCTTTGCCATCACACTGAGCCAGCCCAAGAAAGGCCTGATCGACACCACCACCATCGTAGAAATCAAACATTTGATCCTGACCAATGATCGCTTGCGGCATCCTTGAAGCGCCAAAATCGAGACCGCTCTGGGGTGTACCCCCTACCGCTCCAGGCTCTACGGTGAGAGTAAACTGATCAAGAATTCCGGCCTGCTGGGCGACATCGGCAATGTATTCCGGCGCCCCTATACCGAGATTAAGAATCGAGTCAGCTTCAAGTTCCATTGCAGCACGACGGGCGATAATGGTTTTCGCATCTAACCTGGCAAATTCATTTAACGATTTATTTGTCTGTCGAGCATCGTGCTCAGGTTCGATGCCAACAAATTCGGGGTTCATCATAGTAGCGAAGGTCTGCATATGTTCACTCGGGTCTTCGCACACCACCACAGCATCGACAAAAATACCGGGAATTTTGACGGCGTGGGGGTCTAACTGACCCGCTGAAACAACGTGTTTAACCTGAACAATCACCTTGCCGCCGTTGTTTTTTGCAGCCTGTGCCGCGGCAAGGCTTTCAACAATCAGGCATTCGTCTTCCATGGTGATATTGCCATTGTCATCGGCACTCGTGCCGCGCAAGATGGCAACATTAATCGGCAGTTTGTGGTAGAACAGGTGCTCTTCACCGAACAGGTCAATCACCTCTACCCAATCTTGTTTGGTTACCGCGTTGATTTTTCCACCTTCAATACGTGGATCGACAAAGGTTCCCAGCCCAACTTTACTGATGGTGCCCGACTTACCCGCCGCAGTGTCGCGCAGCAAATGAGAAATAATGCCCTGAGGTAAGTTGTAGCCCTCAATCAGATTATCGACAGCGAGTTGCTGCAGTTTTGGCACCAAGCCCCAGTGTCCTCCAATCGCTCGTGTGACCAAGCCTTGCTGCGCTAAATGGTTTACTGCTCGTCCCTGTCCATCACCCTGCCCAGCCGCAAACATTAGGGTTAAGTCTCTCGGTGTTTGAGTGCGGGCAAATCGTTGACCAATGGCCCGTTCAATAGCTTCCGGCACAACACTACCGATAAAGCCGCCCAGAAGGACCGCATCACCATCTTCAATCCATTCTGCTGCCTGATCCGCTGTTAATTGGCTGACCACTTAAACCTTCCTTAGTTACCTTCCCTTTACCGTTCATTCAGCTTAGACCGTGATGGACAGATTGTTAATTGCACAAATAGAGATTGTGAATTTCATATATGAAATTATTGCTGAAGCTCAGCCACTCGCTGGTAGAGGTATTGCTTAAAACCACTACATCGCTCTGGCATTGGCGTTCGCGGACGGAAAAACAGGTCAATATCGAAACTGGCGCACTGGTAGTCCTGCATGATGTGCTGTAGCTCTCCACTAGCAAGCTGTTGACTGACCAACGAGTGAGGCAGATAGGCAACGCCCGCATTTTCCATCGCTAAGTCGAGCAGCATTTCGCTGTTGTCGCATTCTAACGTGTCGCGAATGGTCACCATTGCCATCTCACCATCACGCTCAAAACACCAGCGATTCCCTCCCACCAGCGTCCGTGCATAAAGGCAACGGTGCATACTCAATTCATCGGGGTTGGTCGGCGTACCATGTTCAGTCAGATAGGCGCCTGAAGCACAAAGATAGAGAGGTTCACGCAACAGCCGTTTTCTTACCAGTAACGAGTCGTTTTGCAACTCACCCTGATAGCTGGCACTAGCACGAAAAGCGAAGTCGACTTTTAATGGATCAAACGACCCCGCTTCAATAAAGATTTTGAAATGGACTTGCGGATGGCGCTGCATATATTCTGCGACTATCTTAGTCAGATATTGCCGCGCGAACAGAGGTGTCGAGGAGATGCGAATCTCGCCTTGCTGCTGCTCGGCAAGATTTTGTACCTCTTCACACAGGCTGTTGATATCGGGAAGCAGTGGGGAGAAGCGCTCATAGAGTAACTGGCCCGCCTGAGTTGCGACAAGTTGTCGGGTACTGCGTTTGATAAGCTCTACAGACATCGCCTCTTCAAGCTCTTTGACCCAGCGACTGCCCGCCGCCGCGGAGATACCCTGCTGCTCAGAAGCAAGGCGAAATGAGCCTGTTTGTATCACGGCGCAAAAGAACACGATCTTGTCTAAGATCGGCTGACGACTCGATAACAGGTTGCTCGCCATCAGTTCACTAAACCTTTCTGTAAAGCTAACTTAACCAGTGCGGCTGTAGAGGTAGCTCCGAGCTTTTTCTTGATTCTTAAACGGTGAGTTTCCACCGTCCTGACACTGATATGCAGTGAATCCGCGATCTCTTTGTTACCTGAGCCATTAACGATCTCTTTCAGAACATCGGACTCTCGCTTAGATAAGGTATCGTCTTTCGGCTGTGGCTTTTCATTTAACTGCTCAAGTAATCGGTCGGACGCCTGAGGACATAAATAGGAACGTCCCTGAGCGACCTGGTTGATTGCCATCACTAACTCTTCAGAGCCTACATCTTTCAGCACATAGCCCTTAGCACCAGATTTCACCGAACGGACCACATAATCACGACTATCATGCATAGAGAGCATAATGACCGCGGTCTGACAGCCGCTTTTTTCTAGCTTCTGCAACACTTCAATACCGTTAAGCTGAGGCATATTAATGTCGAGCAACAATACATCCGGTTTAAGCGATAAGGTACTTTCCAGCGCCTCAGTGCCTGTGCCGACACAGGCGAGTATTTCCAGGTTGTCTTCCCTTTCCAGTCTTGACTTTAGCCCGTCCTGCATCAATCGATGATCATCGGCGAGTATTAGTCTAATCATACAAACTCCATGTTTAAGCTTACACGCACTTCCGTGCCCTCTCCCTGTTCACTGGTGACAACAAACGTGCCACCAATCGCCTGAATCCTCTCCTTCATATTCTGCAAACCCATATGTTCGAGGATCGGCTGCTTTCTCTTACCGGACTTGAGTTTTTTGGCCGGGATTCCAACGCCGTCATCACTAACAGTCAGGATCAACATATGTCCTTCACGCTGCATAATGATGTCCACGCCTTGAGCCTGAGCATGTTTTTCAACATTGTGCAGCGCTTCCTGCACTACCCGGTATAAGGTCGTTTCCACTTCTGGCAAAAACTCCTCGCCCTCTATGTCATGCTCAAATACCAACTCTAACTGGGTGCGATCACGCAGCTCGTTGATGTAGGCCTCAATGCCAGCCACTAGCCCCAAGTCATCCAGTTGCGGTGGCCGTAAGTCGCGTGAAATTCTTCTCAGTTCGACGATCGCCTGCTCCAGAGCGACCTTACTGGCATCAAGCTCGATATCCTTTATCTGTTCATCGCTTTCCTGACGGACATTGTCTAAGCGGTATTTGGCCGCCACCAGCAGTTGGTTAACACCATCATGTAACTCACGAGAAACACGACGACGCTCGTTCTCCTGCGAGTCGATAATTTGCTGATTTAAAATACTGAGTTGCTGGTTTGCCAAGCGTCTTACATTGAGGTTTAGCGATGCGCCTAGCGCAGCAATAACGGTAACCGCGACAAACATCACACCAAAAAGTGCAGTGGTACTCTTACCGACACTCTGGTCAAATCCGCTACGCATATGGGTTATCTGGCGTTCAATATCATCAAGGTAGACACCGGTGCCAATCATCCACTGCCACTTGTCCAGTGAAACAGCGTAACTGAGTTTTGGTAGCGGCTCTTTCTTCGACGGCTTATGCCATAAGTAATCAACAAAACCACCGCCATTTTTACCCGCAATAATCAGCTCTTGCAGTAGCTTCTTACCCTGAACATCTTCTACTTGCCACCAGTTTTTACCTATCCGGTCAGGTTGGTACGGTAGCACCAGTGCATCACCATCCCAAGTATATGCAAAGAAGTATCCGTCGCTGCCATACGTGAGCTGGCTCAACTTTTCGATAACAATCTGCTGAGCAAGTTCGGGAGTAAGGGTGTCATCTGAGTAGTAAGGCTCGATGCTTTTGACTGCCATTTCTACGTACTGCTTCAGTTCTTGCTTCTTTACCGCCAGAACATTATCACGCGTCAATTGAACCTGTTCTCCAACCAACTGTTTTGCTTGACTAAATAGTAAACTCGCAACAATAACCACCACCACTATCAGAGGCACTATTGATAGTAAAATGATATTAATTGTGAGTCTTCTATTACTGACAAATCCCATATTCGCGTCCGGCCGTGTACGTAGTTTTACTGATATTTTGTGCGGAAATTTGCACTTTCTACCGACAAAATTTGCGCAATATCCCCAATAGAGAGCAATAAATCCCCCCTCTAAACTTAGGCTCAAATGTAACATCGCATTAACACAATTTACTACGCGACGTTCACATTTCTCAATATTGACAAGGAACTCAGTCTAACAAGGAGATACCCCATGAACCTTAAGAAAGCCGCTCTTGCTACTGCACTGGCGATCACCGCGACAGGTCTTTCAGTGACCGCTCAGGCAGCCGATAAGAAAGTCCTACTTAAGACTCCGATTGCTTTCGGTAGCCACTTACCAGCTTTGGGTACACCTATTCAGTGGTATGCCGACCACATTACTCAAACATCCGGTGGCACGATCAAGATGAAGATCTATGAACCGGGCAAACTAGTTAATCCTGCGGAAATCCTTGATGCAGTATCAACCGGTAAGGTTAACTCTGGTTACTCTACGGCAGGTTACTGGCAAGGCAAATTGCCAGCTTCAGCACTGTTCTCTGCGGTTCCATTTGGACCGGAAGCGGGTGAATACATGGCGTGGCTATTCTTTGGCAATGGCTTGAAACTTTATCAGGAAATGTACGACCAGGGTGGCTACAACGTTAAGGTCACTCCGTGTGCCATCATTTCACCGGAAACCTCTGGCTGGTTCCGTAAACCGATAGAAAAACCAGAAGATCTTAAGGGCCTCAACATGCGTTTCTTCGGTCTGGGTGCATCCGTTATGGAGAAGCTGGGCGTAGGTACCGTTCAGCTGCCGGGTGGTGAGATCTTCGGCGCACTGGAGAAGGGAGCAATCGATGCCTCTGAGTTCTCTCAACCTGCGATTGACCAACGCTTAGGTTTCCACAAAGTAGCCAAGTACAACTACTTCCCAGGCTGGCACCAACAGTCGACAGTATTTGAACTGCTGATCAACAAAGATACCTGGAACAAGATGAGCCCGACTCAGCAATCTGCCATCGAAACAACCTGTATGGCTACCATGACCTACTCAATTGCCGAGGGTGAAGCACTACAATACGCAGCGATGGAAAAAGCCAAGCAAAATGGCGTTGAGATCCGCTATTGGAACGATGAAATGCTAAGCCTGTTTAAAAACACCTGGCTAGAAGTGGTGGATGAGAAGAAAACCGCCGATCCATTCTTCGATAAAGTTTGGAGTGACCTGAGTAAGTTCCGTGAAGGCTACGCGCTTTGGGCTTCAAACGGCTTCCTACCTCGTGAAACGCAAAACCAATAACCTGATGTGAATTGGACCTGTTGGCCGGCAGAGATTGTCGGCCATTGGTTGTAAGGAGTTGCCAATGAGCAAGGTGTTATATTCTACCCCCACTATCCCTATGTACTGCCATATTGAGAAAGCGATTGTCACTGCGAGCCGCTTTCTGGCCTCGACCAATCTCGCTCTCGTTGCGGTGATCATTGTTCAGGTGGTACTACGTAAAGTCTTTTCTAACGGTCAGATTGCCTTCGAAGAGCTGCAATGGCACCTCTACGCCACAGCGGTTATGTTTGGTACCGCTTACGCTCAAGTCAGTAATCTGCATGTTCGAGTTGACCTTTTCTATCACAAATTTTCTCAGCGCAAACAAGCCATCGTCGATATTGTCGGCCTGACTTTTCTCGCTATCCCTTTTGTTGTGGTTGTCATCCTTCACTCGTATGACTTTGCCTATGAGTCCTGGCGTGTGAACGAGAGCTCAGCGTCGCCTTCCGGTCTGCCATATCGCTGGTTGATCAAGAGTGTTATTCCACTGAGTTTTAGCATGTTACTGCTGTCGATGATTGCCCGAATCTTACGCAATGTTGAAACCCTTTCTAAAGGAGCTGATCATGGAAGCAAATGAGTGGATCGTTATCGCCATGTTTGGCTCGTTTATTCTACTGTTGTTCACTGGTATTCCTGTCGCCTATGTGTTGGGTGGAATAGGAGTCGTGTTCGCCGCAGTCGGTTACTTTGCCGATATTTATCTCGATACCTTTACCGGGCTTGATTACACCAGTCTGGGTCTGGTGGTGAACCGTATCTATAAAATCATGGATAACTGGATTCTGGTTGCGCTACCGATGTTCATTTTTATGGGCAATATGCTCGATAAATCCGGTATCGCTGAAAAGCTAATGTCTTCGATGCAAGCCCTGTTTGGCAAAGTCCATGGTGGTCTTGCGATCACAGTCATGGCGATTGGTATTATCCTGGCCGCCTCTACCGGTATCATAGGTGCATCGGTTGTTCTACTAACCGTAATGTCGCTGCCAAGTATGATGCGTCAGGGCTACCACCTCCCCCTCGCTCTGGGTACAGTTGCATCGGCGGGCACACTGGGTATTCTGTTGCCACCTTCTATCATGCTGGTGATTATGGCTGACCAGCTTGGCCTGTCGGTGGGCGACCTGTTTATGGGTGCAATTATGCCAGGCCTGTTACTCGGCACGCTTTACATCCTCTACATTCTGGTTATCGGTAAAATGAACCCTCATAAAGCGCCAGTGCCTGAGGATGTTGAACCGGTTGACTGGAGTCTGATCTTGCAGGTTTTCAAAGATATCACGCCGACCGTGATGCTGATTTTCTGCGTACTGGGCTCGATCTTTACCGGCGTGGCAACACCAACCGAAGCCTCTGGTATTGGCGCTCTGGGCGCGACTCTGCTTGCTGCTTATAACAAGAAGCTCAACCTTAAAGTGCTCAAAGAGGTGTTATTGGCCTCATATGGCACCACCGCTTATATCTTTATGATTTTCCTCGGTGCATCTTGTTTTGCGCTGGTTCTGCGAGAATTAGGTGGCGATGAACTGATTGAATCTTTCCTAAGTGGATTACCATTTGGCCCATATGGAATTATCGCTTTCATTCTGATGATCGTGTTCTTACTGGGTTTCTTCCTCGACTGGATTGAAATCACTCTGATTGCTCTGCCACTACTGGCACCTGTTATCGCCAGCCTGGGGATTGAACTTGATGGTCATGGCGTAGTAGATAACCCGAGTCTGGTTTGGTTTGTAATGCTGGTCGCGATGGCACTACAAACAAGCTTCCTTACACCACCAGTAGGTTTTGCTTTGTTCTATCTCAAAGGGGTGTGTCCAGAGGGCGTAGCGCTGAAAGACATCTACCGCGGTGTGATCCCGTTTATCGTCATCCAGCTGTTCGCCCTTGTCTGTCTGGTTGTCTGGCCTCAGCTGGTGCTATGGTTCCCAAGCGTTGCCTACGGCTAAGGCGCTAGTCAAACCCAATTTCAAAGCCAACGCTCAGTCGTTGGCTTTTTTTATCTTCTCTCAACGACGATAAATCAGTCCGTTTATCTGCTGATGCTCACTATTGCGCATATACTATCTAGATAACAACAATAGAGCGCAGAGTACTATCCAATGAATAAACGCATCTTGTCGGGACTTGCTGTCGTCAGTTCACTCTCTCTGTTTGGCTGTCAATCCACTCAATCTTCCAGTGAGGTTGACGATGAGACTATAGCCAAATGGCTGCGTGATTCTGACATATTTTCGGCTCAGCAAGCTTCAGAGCAACTTGAGACCATAAACTACGAACGTGGCAGTGCGGATCTCAACAGTGACGGTCGCATGGAGCATTTTGTGCTTATTCGCCATCGCTCGTTTTGCGGTAGCGGCGGGTGTAGTGCCGTGATTTTTGACCACTCAGGCAAGGTGATCAACCGCTTAACCTCAGTGAAAAAGCCAGTGTTACTCACCGACAGTTACCAAAATGGCTGGCAGGATTTTATTGTCTGGAGTAACGGAGCTTACCGTTCTATGCGTTTTAACGGCACCTCTTATCCAAGCAATCCCTCTGTAGAACCTACGGTCGACAGGGAATCACAGCGCAGAGCGGCCCTGTTTGGTGTCACTTCAACCGAGTTGTATCAGCAAGATGGTTACGGCATCAAACCGATTAAGAACGAGGTACTTTGGGCTCCAGCAGAGGTCTATCACTTCTCGTTCAGACATTACGGTGATCCGCAAAACATCTATTTTGCTACTGTCGATGTGCGCAACGAAGGACTTGAGATACAAGCTCTGCCCCTCCAACCATAAGTGGAGCTGATGAGTTATTCAGACTGAGGGGTCGCGCAAGCCAGAAGATTGATTTTCCTATCAGAACCGATACAATTCTCCCCGCTATATTAGCAAACGTTTAATTTATTCTCAGGGCGGGGCGAAATTCCCCACCGGCGGTATTCCTCAGCCATGTTTGGAGTTTGAGGTGAGCCCGCGAGCGCTCGATACGTCGAGGTCAGCAGATCTGGTGAAAACCCAGAGCCGACGGTTATAGTCCGGATGAGAGAGAATGAAAACACACTACCTTAGCTCCAGCTATGGTGGTGACTTTCGTTTTGGCTGTGACTTTTTCGTCGCAGTGCTCATGCATGCCCTGATTCTGGTGATATTTAGGAGTTAACCATGAATCAGTCATCACTACTTGCCGAATTTGGCGACCCAATCACACGCGTTGAACAAGCACTATTGGCCCTGAAAGAAGGCCGCGGTGTACTACTTCTTGACGATGAAGATCGTGAGAACGAAGGCGATATTATCTATTCAGTTGAGTCACTGACGACACAACAAATGGCACTGATGATCCGTGAATGCAGCGGTATTGTCTGCCTGTGTCTTCCTGAAGAACAAGCCGATCGCCTGGAGCTAACCCCAATGGTGACCAATAACAACAGCGCGAACCAGACTGCCTTTACCGTTTCAATTGAAGCCAAAGTAGGTGTTACCACTGGCGTCTCTGCACAAGATCGCGTGACGACAATTAAAACGGCTGCCAACCCAACGGCTCAACCTTCTGATCTCGCACGCCCGGGACACGTGTTCCCACTTCGTGCACGCAAAGGTGGTGTTCTGGTTCGTCGTGGTCATACTGAAGGGACGATTGACCTGATGCAAATGGCAGGTCTTCAGCCGGCAGGCGTTTTATGTGAAGTGACCAATCCCGACGGCACAATGGCAAAAACACCTGAGATTGTCGCTTTTGGTAAGCTACATAGCATGCCAGTACTGACCATCGAAGATATGGTGATGTATCGTGAACAGTTCGATCTAAAACTGGCATAACAATACAGAGCCAAGCCCGCTAGTCTGGGCTTGGCTTTGTCGATGTCACTCTAACCCAATAAAACCTTTCTCTAAACACACTAAGCCTTTGCGCATAGATTCGGCATTTTTAAGATTGAAAGTGTTATCGAGCGTCTTGTTATGCTTCTACAGTCACCCGTTCAATCATAACCGTCTCCGCTGGCACATCATCATGTCCCATCCGCGATAGCGTATGTACCTCGGCAATCTTATTTACTACATCCATCCCCACAGTCACTTTGCCAAACACAGCGTAACCCCAGCCGTTGTTGGTTTTCGCCGTGTGATCGAGGAAGTCATTGTCATCAAGGTTGATAAAGAACTGCGCGGTTGCAGAGTGTGGCGCGTCCGTTCTTGCCATTGCGATGGTACCAGCCACGTTCTTTAAACCACGATTCGCCTCATTGGTGATAGGAGCGCGTGTTTCCTTTTCATCCATCAATTCCGTCAGACCACCACCTTGGATCATAAAGCCTTTTATCACGCGGTGGAAAATAGTGCCGTTGTAGAAACCATCTTCACAGTACTTTTTAAAGTTACGTGAAGACACAGGTGCTTTGTCTTTGTTGAGTTCGATTTGGATGTCACCAAAGTTGGTGTGAAGGGTAATCATTGTATATTGCTATCTCATTGGAGTGATGGCCGCAATTATAGGTAGTGGTCGCGACAAATAACAAGTTCTGTCCAACATGCGCCAGCACAAACAGTGCTAAGCGCGCTACAAGACGTCTGCAACTCACTCGTTCCTCGTTCTTGAGGGTGAACAGTATTGATGACTATGAAGTTGGCCACAGCACGTAGCCAAGCGCTTAACTTCAGCACCATCAGACTATGACAGACTTTCAATACTCAGCCTTTTTTCGCATCTGCATTCATCTAGGACTAAACTTTTACGTTAGTGTCATTTCTAATAATAGAGGGATAAATGGACGACGAAGAAAGCTCAGTCGATGATTTGCTGTTCATTATTGAGGACGAAGCGGAAACCCCCAGCGAGAAATCAACCACTCTTACGTGGCGAGTGTTGATCGTCGACGATGACCCAGAAGTTCATCAGGCGACACTACTGGCACTGAAAGATATGATCATCGAGAATCGTCCCATTGAGTTTCTTCACGCCTACTCAGCAGAGCAAGCAGAACAGGTACTCACCAATGAAACTGACATCGGGGTAATATTATTAGATGTGGTAATGGAAACTGATCATGCGGGACTTGAACTGGTTGAAATCATCAGAGAGAAACTTCAACTAAACGCCTTAAGAATCGTTCTACGTACCGGTCAACCAGGGTACGCTCCAGAGATGGAAACTATCCAGCGCTATGACATCAATGATTATCGAACCAAACCTGAACTGACTCGAATTCGTCTGTTTACTATTCTCACCAGCGCAATCAGAGCCTACCAGCAAATTTGTAACCAACAGACTATGCGTCAAGGGCTAGAGAAAGTAGTCAAGGCCAGTACCGAGCTTGCCAATTATCACGGCATGCGCATGTTTGCCGAAGGGGCAGTAAAACAGATCAGCGCCATTATTCAGATCGAACCTGATGGTTTGATCTGCGTGCAAGAGAATCCATCAGGTATGCCATCAGAGTCGACTCAAATCATCGCCGCTGCGGGTCGTTATAGCAAGTTCGTCCAGTCCCCTCTTGAGAAGCTCGACTCTACCAATATTCGCCAGCGTATTCTGAGTTGTCTGGAAAGCCAATCCAATCAACTCGACGACGGGTTGACCTTGTATTTCTCCACCGACCAAGGACGTAAATTAGCAGCCTATGTGGATGTTAACCGCCCACTAGAAAGCGTCGACCAGCATCTGCTGGAAGTACTGTGCGCAAACCTTTCAGTCGGTTTTGACAATGTGATGCTCTATAGCCGTCTAGAGCAACAGGCCTATACGGATCCGCTACTCAACATCCCAAATCTTAATAGCCTGCTGCAGCATAAGCTTGACGACTTATCTCAGGTTCTGGCGCTGATCGATATCGACGACTTCTCGGTCTTCAATGACAGTTTCGGCCACAAGTTAGGGGATGATCTGCTAATGGCAGTCGCAGATCGGCTTACCAAAGCCTTCCCCACCAGCTTTTTATCTCGGGTAGGCAGTGACGTCTTTGCACTTATTGGTACAAACCAGAACGTCAGTAGTCAGCGTATTAACTCGGTATTTCAGCATAACTTTGTCATCGACGGTCAGCCTTTTAAAGTGATGGCCAGTGTAGGGTTAGTTAAGCTAAGTAGCAGCGATATCCTTTCCAGACGCTATAAAGACTCTCAGGTCGCACTCAAGCAGGCGAAAACTCACCATCGCGGAGCTGCGATGACCTTCTCCCATGATATGGGACAAAATGCGCGCGACCGAATGCAGTTACTGATCGAGCTCAAACAGGCCCTGGACGATAACGGTTTGTTTTTGATGTACCAACCGAAGTACAACCTTAATTCCTTGGAGTTAACCGGGGTTGAGGCCTTGCTGCGCTGGAGGAATAAGCAGGGCGATCTCGTCCCGCCAGATCAGTTTATTCCATTGGCCGAACAGTCCGGCATGATGGTCAACATAGGCGCATTTGTGGTCCAGCGAGCCTGCCAGCAATTTAAACAGTTACTCGACAGTGTCGATGGCAATATAACCATGGCAATCAATATTTCACCAGCCCAACTCGATGAACCTGACTTCATCCCGATATTAGAATCTGCTCTCAAACAATACGCCATCAAGCCCCAGCAAATCGAATTAGAAATTACCGAGACTATTGCTGCCAAGAACTTGTCCGCCTTGTGTGCAGTGTTAGACCAGGTCAGGCAACTCGGTTGTAAGATCGCCATTGACGATTTTGGTACCGGATTCTCCTCACTAAGTATTTTGCATAAGTTGCCAGCGACACGTCTCAAGATTGATCGCGCGTTTGTCGATGCAATGGAAGAGGACTGCAGCATAGCCAAGATGATCGTCAACCTTGGCCAAACACTAGGGATGCAAATTACCGCCGAAGGGATAGAAACGGAATTTCAGCACAACAAGTTGAAGGCGTTTAACTGTGAAGAAGGCCAAGGCTGGCTATTTGCTAAAGCGATGACAATGGAGCAATTGATTGTCTTTATCTCCCAATCCGACGATTGATTGCAGGTGAAAAGTCTATGAATAATACCCACACGTCCCCCAGCCCTGACTCAGCTAATCTTAACCACTTTCGCTCCTCCGCTTTGCTTCGCCGCTATCGATTTATGATTTACGGTGGCCTGATATTGATCATTCTGCTGACGCTGGGAAACACACTCTATTTAAGTAATCAGCTCAAATCTCAGCTTCTTAATCAGTTAAATCAAACTGGAATGGAGTCGATGTTAACTCTCAACCAGACCCTGTCCGTTTCGCTTAACCACATCGATCGTATGAAAGATGCGTTGGAAACCGCGCACCAATACCCGCAACTGATACCAAATGATCAAACTATCAACTTCCTGTCAAAGCAAACTCTCGGCTCACCAGAAGGTGCTCCGTTGGAAAACCTGCCGCCAGACTTACGGCACAAGTTGGGACAACTTTACGTCCGATCTAACCCAAGAGACTATTCATTCGATGTGCGTACTCTGCTAACCATGATCCCTGAAGTCGTCTCCACTCATCAACAATATGACGACTTTCAGTGGAGCTATTACTACGATGCTGACCAAGTAATCACTTACATCTATCCTTTCCTGAGCTACAGTGACCTGCTAGCCGCCACCGAAACGGATAACATGGATGATGCGCTCGATGTCATCTTTGAAGCTGGCGGAACATTTCCGCTGAAACTGATCAACCCAAGAGCCAATCCTTCAAAACAGAAAGTTTGGACCACGCCCTATATGGATGCTGGCGGCAAAGGAATGATGGTTTCTTTGTTGGCGCCTGTTTACCACAACGAGCGCTTTGTTGGCTCAGTGGGCACCGATATAACGCTGTCCGTTCTGGATAAGATCTTAACTAAACGACCGCTGGAAACGGGTCGCTTAGTTATCGTTGATAGCAAAGGTTTGGTGGTAGGTGATAGTAATGGCGCCCTAGAAAACACAACCGAAAGCATTACCCAGCATGGGATATTGACTCTGTTGAGTGTCGCAGAAGCTCATCGGGTCATGCATGGCGAGATGCAACAAACAACTGACGGATACTGGGTATCATTTATGCTACCCGACACTCCGTGGCGGCTGGTGCTTGAGATCACTGACCACGAAATATTCCAGCATGTATTCGACAAGCTGCTACCCAATTTGATTATGGCGACAACCTTTACCGTATTACTGCTGTGTGTCGTCCTCTATCAACATTGGAATTTTAGTCAGCCTGCACTTCGTCTGGCACAATTTGTCGAAGACCTGCCCCGTCAGGACTCCATTAATCCCCCGAATGTACCAGAACGATGGAATGCCCGTTTCCAGCGAGCCATAGATAGGGAACAGGACAGACGTAGCTATTTAAGAACCATTGAGCAACAAACCGAGGATCTGGAACATCGGGTCAATGAACGAACACTTGAGCTAGAACAAACACTTGAAGCACTTAAGGCGACTCAGGAGGAGCTGGTTCGTTCAGAAAAACTTTCCGGACTCGGTTCGCTGGTCGCTGGCGTTGCCCATGAACTGAATACACCCATAGGTAATGCAATGATCGTCGCCAGCAGCCTGAAGGATTTCAATCAACAGTTCGTCGAGTCGACCAAAGAAGGCTTAAGGCGCTCAGCTCTCGATAACTACATCAACCAAAGTACCGAATCTTCTGATAGCATTGAGCGCAACCTACGTCGCGCTTCTGAACTTATCTCCAGCTTTAAACAGGTCGCGGTTGATCAATCGAGTTATCAGAGAAGAACATTTGTACTACGAGAAATCATGCGCGAACTTCAGGTCACCATGTTGCCAAGTCTTTCTCGTCAACAGGTTCAGCTTGAGACCGAATGCGAAGAGTTTATTGAAATGGACAGTTACCCAGGCCCACTGACTCAGGTGATGATGAACCTGCTCTCCAACGCTCTTGTTCACGCCTTTTCTGATCAGCAGGTCAAAGTTATATCGATTAAAGGCCAATTGCAGGATCAGTGCGCCATTATCACTGTCAGCGACAATGGTCATGGCATCGCCAGCGAGAACCAGAGCAAGATATTTGATCCCTTCTTTACCACTCGCTTAGGTCAGGGTGGCTCAGGTTTAGGACTAAATATCGTTTACAACTTGGTTACTGGGCTGCTCGGTGGCGATATTCAAGTGACCAGCGAACCAGAACAAGGAAGCTGTTTCACTCTCAAATTACCGCTTCGCGCACCACAAAGTGATACTATCGAGTCGTAACTACAAGCCAGTATCCCGAACTCCTGATACCGGAATAAATATGCTGCAGTGCCCTTGCTTAGCACAAATATTTGCCGTTGCTTCAGCCCCATCAAGCTGCTTTTGCGTCAGGTTTCTGGCTAGGTAAGCCCTCAAGGACTTCAGCTCATGCTTTTGCTGGTCAGAATTTTGGGTATCTTGTGATGCAATCATCGCCCAGGTATACGCTTTTTGAAAATCAACCGGAATACCCCCTTCTGAAATATACATTCGCGCAACACTAATCTGGGCATCGGTGTTGCCTTGTAACGCAGATCTTACGCACCACTTTAAGCCTTCATTAACATCTTGCTCAAATCCTAGCCCTAGATAATAAGCGTCGCACACTTCAAGCTGCGACTCATGGTCACCCAGTTTTGCTCGGCGAAGGTGCTCTGACAAAGAGATTCGGGTCATTGAAAGATAGTTAGCAGAGCCCTCATAGTTGCCATTATCAGCAGATTTCTTAAACAGAGCTAAAGCGACAATTCTATCGATCTCCACTCCCTCTCCGTTTAAGTACATCTCGCCTAAATCGTTCTGTGCTTTGCTATCACCACCATCAGCTGCTTTTCGGTAGTACGCGAGTGCCAAATCATAATTCTGAGCAACAATTTGCCCTTCACGATAGAAAATACCCAGCTCTCTGTTAGCTGCATCACTGCCTTGTTCTGCCGCTTTTTTCATCCATTTAAGACTTTGTTCTGCATAAGGATACCCGCCATCTTGGTAGTAACTCAGAACGACTGCCAAGCTAACTTGAGCTGGTACATAACCTTGCTCTGCTGCTTTCTGATACCAAAACCTAGCTTTTTCTTCGTCTGGATAAGGGCTCAAGTAGTAACTGTGAATATTGCCTAACTCATTTTGAGCCGGAGCATAGCCTTGCTGAGCCGACTTAGAAAACCAGTTGAAAGCAGCTTCTAGATCGTAAAGATGGCTCTCTTCAGCATAATACAACGATGCCAATTCATATTGAGCTTGCGCTTCACCCATTTCAGCCGCATCCTGTATCTCAGCAATGCTGTTTCCATCACCAATTTTATAACCCGAAGAGCAACCAACTATCCATTGACAGACAACCAAGACTACAATCCATTTTATGAATACCTTCATAACCTTCCATTGAGCAAGTGAACAACTAGCACAATCTATACAAACGAGTGCACAATATAAAGAAAAATGAACAAAATTATTGAGTTAGTCACCCAAGATACGCTGCGAGTGAGTGCGTTGCAATGTGCTGCTAAGTTAGATCTGCCGGACTGGTATCTGGCGGCAGGGTTTGTGCGGAATCTGGTTTGGGACCAATTACACGCTTTACCCGAGCCGACTCCACTCAATGATGTTGATATGATCTACTTTGACCCGTCAGAAAAAGATGACGAGACCTACCTGACCTACGAGCAACAGCTTACTAAGATGATACCCGAGTTAAACTGGCAGGTAAGAAATCAGGCCAAAATGCATCTTAGGAACGGCGATCGGGCTTATACCAGCAGTCTCGATGCAATGAGTTACTGGCCAGAAAAAGAGACCGCGGTTGGCATCCGATTGAGCCAAGGACAAAACTACCAATGTGTCGCTGCGTTTGGTTATCAGTCGCTGTTTGAGCTAAAAGTAACCCATAACCCGAAACGAGGTAAGTCAGCCTTTGACCAGCGCGTCGCGACTAAAGGTTGGCTACAACGCTGGCCAAAACTGACTCTGGCTAGTGACTAGCCACCGACTGAGGAGTTGCCACAGCGACTCCCTGATGGCGGCGAACTTTGTAGGCAAATAGCCACAGCAACCCAACTGCGACCACCACGCCAGTCAAGGAGACATAGAGTGTCGCGTAATAGTTATAAAGTTCTCCTACCACACCAACAGCCAAACTGGCGACCAGCATACTGATACTCAGCATATTGGAAAACAGTGTCGATGCGGTGCCGAGTCGGTCGCGCATCATATCTTGCAGTACCACCATACCTAAGGTGGCGCAGACACCGATAAAGAATCCGTTCAGAACCTGAGCAGCCAGCATGGTGGCAAATGAAGTGCTACTTAGCATCACCAAATAGAACAACACGCCGCTGGTAATACCCATCATCATTAGTTTAATCGTGCCGACTTTTTGCGCCAAGCGCCCCGCCCATAACATCACAGGGATTTCGCATAATGCGCCAGCGCCGAACAGAAAACCAAGCCAGTTACCGTCTATCTGGAGCTCCTGAGACAGGTAAAGTGGCATACTGGTGATGTAAAGATTGTTAGCGCCAAAAGCGAACACTAATGCAACGCAGTAGAGCGCAACCAGACCATTAACCCCAGCGTCAGACTTACCCCTGTTCTCTTCATCATTGCTCGCAGCCGTTTTGCATGACGGCAGTGAGGTCATGATCACGATAATCGCAACAGTAACAATCGCTGCCGAAACTACAAATGCAGCACTGAAGCCAAAACTGGCTTTAAGCATAAACGCAGCTGGGGGACCAAATACCCAGGCTATTGCGATACCTGCGCGCATGGTCGAAAGAAAGGTCGTGCTGTCTTCAACATGTTTATCGGCATACTCTCTGCCCATGGCAAACAGTTGACCAAAGGCGGCGCCACTGACACTGCCGAACACGGTGGCGATGGTGACTGCTAGCCAATAATCACGCACAAACACAAAGCTGACGACCGTAATCAGATAACAGCTGAGTGATACAATCAGGATCGTCTTGCGCTGCCAATTCTTATCTGACTGAGCGGCAAGCAACTGTGAGACAACCACGGTGCTTACCACCGCCAGTACCATATACAAACTCAGCATCATAGGCGTAGCGGCTAGCTGCTCGACGATAAACAGGCTTGATAATGGATAGAAAAATGCGCCACATAAACCTGATACAAAGGCGGTAAAAATAAACAATATCGCCGTCTTGTCTTGATACATACTCTCGCTCTCCTATCACCAACCACTGACTTTGAATGGCGTTAGTCTACTCAAACTTATCGCTGCTCAATGATGGTATTCGAGCCACATCTGATACTAATCCTTCAAAACCTCTTATTTCTTTGACAGAAAATAAACACATCTATTAGTCTATCGTCAGCTAAGGGAGAGTGTCTGATGAAGCCTTTTATCGAGAATGTTCTTAACTCACCAAGTTATGACTGGCTGGTGAGGGAGTATCACTGTCGGGTCAAAAATGATCAGTTCGCCTGCTCATGGCATTACCATGCCGAGTACGAACTGGTGCTCTATCTCGACCCTCAACAGGTGTTTAGCGGTAACTACTTTGCCGGAGATGCCATCGGACAGGTCAACCACAACACGTTGTTGCTCTATGGACCAGGGCTACCACATATGATCACAGGGCAGTTAGCTGGCAGTGAAGAGAAGCCACACAGCTCGATCATCGTTTGGCTTAAACATCACTGGATCGAAAAGCTCCAGGCTGCGATCCCGGAAGCACGTAACATCAAACGTCTACTCGACAATGCCGCCTTTGGTCTTAAGTTTAGTGCTGAGACTGCGGAGAAGGTCTCCGCCCTATTGAGGGGTATTGAGAATAGTGAAAGACACCTTCAGGCACTCAAAGTGATGGAGGTGTTGATTCATCTCGCCGATGACAAACAGTCTGAAAAACTCTCTTCAACTCCCTATAGACTTAAGCAACTATCAGGCGATAACGATGCCCACAAACGGGTTGCGCTGGCAGCTCAGTTCATTGAACGGAATTATCAACACTCGCTGCGGATTGCCGACCTTTGTCAGGAACTGCATATTAGTGAAAGCTCAGCCTATCGACTGTTTGAAAAGCACTATGGCGTCAGTTTTTCTGATCACCTTAAACAGTACCGCGTAGGTAAAGCGTGTGAACTGCTCGCAAGTACCACAACCCCCATTGCTCTGGTCGCAGAAAAAACCGGGTTTCAGAACCTATCGAACTTTAACCGCCAGTTTCGTATGGTCAAACAGATGACCCCTTCCCAATTCAGGGCAAGGTTTAACTAAATCATCACCGCACGACCACCATGCTCAGAAAATAAAAAAGCGCTTCGGACAGAAGCGCATTGGCAATCGCATAAACAGGGAGTGGTATAGCCTACATGTTCTACCTGGACAGTTGTTTTTGCGTTATTCCAAAAAAACTCACACGAGAAGAATTACTCGCTGATGCCGCGGATCTTGGCATTACGTCTACGTAGCATTTCCAAAGTCACCAGCAACAACACCGACATCAGAATCAACATACTCGCGACGGCTAGAATCGTCGGGCTGATCTGTTCGCGTATCCCTGACCACATCTGTCTCGGGACAGTTCGTTGCTCGACACCTGTGATAAACAGTGCCACAACCACCTCGTCAAACGAGGTACCAAAAGCAAACAGACCACCTGAAATCATCCCTGGGCGGATCAGCGGAAACGTCACATGACGGAAGGTATAGAGCGGATTTGCACCTAAGCTGTATGCGGCTCTGACCAGACTGTGGTCAAAACCACTCAGAGTAGCGGTAACCGTAATCACAACAAACGGAGTTCCGAGTGCCGCATGCGCCAGCACAATCCCGGTAAAGGTTTGTGACAGATCCAAACGGGTGTAGAAGAAGTACATTGCCGCCGCAGAAATGATCACGGGTACTATCATCGGAGAGATCAGAAACGCCATGATCGCATTGCGAAACGGAACATTGTTAGCCGCTAAACCCATCGCAGCTAAAGTTCCAAGCACCGTAGCAACAATCGTCGCGCATACTGCAATTATGGTGCTGTTTTTCAACGCATTCAGCCATTGGCTATTGGTAAACATATCTGCGTACCAACGCACTGAGTAAGCCTCCAGGTCTAAACTCAGCATCCCCTCAGTAAAGGTAAAGTACGGCGTCGCATTGAATGACAGCGGTACAATGATCACTATTGGTGCGATCAGAAACAGAAACACCAGAGTACAGAAAGCCAGATAACCAAAATAACCTGCTCGCTCACGAACGGTACAATAAGCTGGTAGTGCCATGATTAACCTCCTACCTTGATATTGTTGATACCCACAACACGGTTAAACAGATAGAACAGTGCAGTCACCACGGCCAACAGCAACCCGCCCAGTGCCGCCGCCATACCCCAGTTAAGCGAAGTCTGCATATGGTAGGCAATCATGTTGGAAATCATCTGACCGCTACGTCCGCCGACTAATGCCGGAGTGATGTAGAAACCAATCGATAGAATGAAGGTCAGTAGCGCACCGGCGCCAACACCTGGCATAGTCAGCGGCATATAAACTTTGATAAAGGCCACTGGCGGCGTTGCTCCCAGCGATCTCGCCGCTCGGAAGTAAGTCGGACTGATGCCTTTCATTACGCTGTAGAGCGGCAGGATCATAAATGGCAGCAGGATGTGTACCATCGCGACTATGGTACCAAAGGTGTTATGCATCATCGCCAGACGTTCACTCGTCACCCCAGTCCATATCAGCAAGTCGTTGATCACTCCCTGATTTTGCAACAGCACTATCCACGATGTAGTACGAACCAACAGCGAGGTCCAGAACGGAAGTAGCACCACAATCAACAGCAAGTTAGCTTGCTTATCCGGCAGGTTAGCCAGCAGGTAGGCGACAGGATAGGCCATAACCAGACAAATCAGCGTGATTGCCAGCGACATGCCAAAGGTTTTGGCAAACAGGTCCACATACACCTGCCTTGTTTCAGGCTGAGCAGTGATTTCACCCGTTTCGCCATAACGCATATCGAGCGCAGCCAAATAGTAACTGAGAGTATAGGGCGAACTGAGGTTTTTCAGTGCGGCCCAGTATTGCTGCTTAGACCAACGTTTATCCAGTTTGAGGATCTCTTCATGACTGGCAGGTAAAGCGTCAAGTTTTGCCACCTTACGCCCTGTTTTCATCAGCAGACTACGCATGCCAGAGACTTCGATATTCATTCGGTTAGCAAGCTTAGGTAAGGTCTTGTCCTGATACCTGTCTTTTAATTCCGCCATAAACGTCTGCTGAATGGCGAGACTCGGTAGCCCGTTATAGTCCCACTGCTCAATGGCTTCCGTAGTATTCGGAAATCCGTTCGGTAGCGCATTGTTATCCACACTTCGATAAAGCATTTCAATGATAGGAAAAGCGAACGTGACGCAGATAAAACAGACTAAAGGAAGAATCAACAAAAGGGATCGGGTCTGCTTCTGACGTTCAGCGCGTTTCAACTGCGCCTTAAGTTCTTTATCTGAGCGGACTATCTTTCGCTGCAACGACAGCACTGAGCTTAGCCCTGTTAGTTCTCGACTCATGCGGCTACCTCTTGTTCTGAAGATGAAGCAGCACAATCCAGAGCATGACAGTCGACGCTATGCCAGCCAACCTTATATTGCTGGCCAGGCGTAAACGCTCTTGCTCCGCGGCTATCATTTGGCACCTTAACCACCAGTTCACCCACATCGTCAACCGCAACCACCAGACGGTGATGATCGCCATGGTAAATCACTTCACGCAGTTGGCCGGAAAGAATGTTGTCGCAATCTTCAGGCTGAGGGTCAATGATGATTTTTTCCGGACGAACCGACAGCAGTGTATCCTGACCCGTGTGAGTAACTTTGACCGGTTTGGCAACGATATGCTGCTGACCAACTCTAACCTGACAACGTCGCTCATCTAAACCTGATACCATGCCTTTGATCTGATTGTTTTCACCAATAAACTGGGCAACGAACGCGTTACTCGGTGCTTCATACAGCTCAGTCGGAGAAGCTAGCTGCTGCACCGCGCCATTGTTAAATACCGCAATGCGGTCAGACATAGTCAGCGCTTCATCCTGATCGTGCGTCACGTAGAGAATAGTGATACCTAACTTTTCGTGCAGATGTTTGATCTCTAGCTGCATCTGCTCACGAAGCTGCTTATCCAATGCACCAAGTGGCTCATCCATCAGAACCAGCTTTGGTTCAAATACTAATGCTCTTGCCAGCGCCACACGCTGCTGCTGACCACCTGACAACTGCTTGGGATAGCGGGTTGCAACATGCTCCAGCTCAACCATCTCCAGTGCAGACTGCACTTTCTTGTCGACTTCCTCCGGACTCATGTTGCGCACCTTAAGAGGGAAGGCGAGGTTTTCTGCAATAGTCATATGAGGAAACAACGCATAGTTTTGAAACACCATACCGATATCGCGTTTGTGTGGAGCAAGGTTATTGACCGGGGTGCCATCAATAAAGATTTCGCCGCGTGTGGCGGTTTCGAAACCGGCCAGCATCATCAGACAGGTTGTCTTCCCCGAACCGGATGGCCCAAGCATAGTGACAAACTCACCTGGCTCGATGGCTAAATTGAAATCCTTTACGACCAGACTTTCCCCGTCATAGGTTTTCTGGACATGCTGAAAGCTAACGTATTCCTTCTGTACTGCCATTGTGATTCCTTATGCACAATAAATTCGACTGCAATCCATATAGGTAAAGGGCTTAACGCCAAAATAAGCCGTTTACATAGAGAGATTACGAGCAAGGTAACCCTTGCCCGTGAGTGACCATTAAAGGTTGTATTTAGACAGGTCTGGGCGAGTTGCGATTGCCTGTTCAACCAAAGCAATCACGTCTGCACGCTCTTGACCTTGTAGCTTCTGACGCGGAGCACGTACCTGCTCGCTACCACGACCACATACTTGCTCTGCCAGCTTGATGCACTGAACCAACGTTGGAATAGTGTCTAGTCTTAGCAATGGCAGGAACCAACGGTAGATCTCAAGCGCTTCCGCGTAACGACCCTGACTGGCTAGTTTGTAGATCGCTACGGATTCTGCCGGGAACGCGTTTGTCAGACCAGAAATCCAGCCAGTCGCGCCAAGCATCAGTGACTCAAGCGCAATGTCATCCACACCGCTGAACACTGTGAAGCGGTCGTCGAAGCGGTTGTACAGCTCAGTAATACGGCGTGTATCTGTCGTAGACTCTTTCACTGCAACAATGTTTTCGCACTCAGCCAGCTGCGCCATCATGTCCAGGCTGACATCTACACCGTAAGAAACCGGGTTGTTGTAGATCATCATTGGCATCTCTGGTGTCGCCTGCGCCAGCGTGCGGTAGTACTCGACTGTTTCACTGTCTGAAGTGCGGTAAACCATAGCGGGCATTACCATACAGCCGTCGATACCAATCTTTTTCGCGTCCTGCATATAGTCAACAGCAGCGGTTGTAATTGACTCAGCCGTACCTGCAATCAGAGGAACACGGCCTGCCACGACTTCCTGAGCTGCGGCTAGTACCTGACGTTTCTCTTCAGGATAAAGTGCGCAGTTTTCACCCACAGTACCCAGACAGATGATACCGTTAACACCATCATTGATTTGGTTATCAATCACTGTCTGCGTCGCATCTAAATCAATGCTCTGGTCATCACGAAACTGTGTACTTACTGCTGGGTAAACACCTTTCCAATCTACGTTCATCTTTTACCTTCCATTTGTATATTGTATGCAATTATTAAAAGCGGCCGAAACCGAAATGAGTAAGGGCTCCCCCAGAAATTTACATCGCCTGTTTTTGTGTCAAAACAAACTGCACCGCAGCCAAGTCAGCCAGAGCGCTGCCCACTGATTTATATAAGGTGATCTCCTGATTGCTGCTGCGTCCGCTGTGCTGATTACTGCACAATTCGGGTAACTCGGCCTGAATCTCATCCGCAGAAAACAGACCTTGCTTAATAGGGATAAGCAGATCGCCTGCTTCTGCTAAGACATTGATTCGGCTATCAACAAACACACTAGAACGTTCAACACTGATGCTGTCACATTCGCGTTTATCTGCGTCATGGTTACCAATTAAATCAATGTGTGTACCCGGCTCAATGTTCGCGCCATTAAATAGTGGCATTGCAGAGCCCGTAACACAGGTAATGATGTCGACTTCGTGCATCACTGAGTCAACATCTTCAATAATCTCTACGTCAAACTGACGCTCAATCGGCAATGACTGGTATTCACTGCTGGATAAGATAGCGTCGACTGTCTGGCGTGCTTTATCTTGATTGCGTCCCCAGATCATCACCTTGTGTAAAGGACGAACGGCGGCATAGGCGTACGCCATGTAAGGGGCAAGATTACCGGTGCCGCAAATCAACAGTCGCGTTGCATCTTCACGCGCTAGATAATCGGCAGCCAGTGCCGATGCGGCGGCGGTACGCCAGAAGGTCATAACCTTGCCATCCATTAATGCCAACGGCTCACCGTCCTGACGACGAAACGCCAGAATTTTAGATGCTAAGCTGTCTTTACCCTGCATAGCGTTTTGCGGGAAGTAAGTGAACGCCTTAACCGTGATCAGATCTTCACTCCAGGCTGGTAGCAGAGCAAAGGCGTCGTAACCCCCCTCTTCCAACGGCATCACGCGACGCTGAGGAATGGTCGATTGCTGTTGATACGTTTCGCGCATCGACTCAATAAGCCCTTTCATGGTCAGGCATTCGACAATCTGCGGCGCATCCAGGTTAATCATTATTTGGTCCTTTTCGAATGCTAGGTGTTGCACCAATCCATTTCGGTGCAGCACCTAGCGCGGTTAGTAAGTGGATGATTAGTTTAGAAGCCAGGTGTTGAACTCTTCGTTCAGCTCATCGGCGTAATCTGACCACCATTCATCATCAATCAAGAAGGCTGTTTGAAAGTTGTTTGGCGCAGTTGGTAAGCTCGCAAGAATTTTCGGGCTGATTTGCGCTGATGATGATTTACGCGTAGGACCGTAAGCGACGTATTTCGCTTGATCCGCCAGAGGCTTAGTTCCTGAAGAGAACTTAATGAAATCGAGTGCCTGTTCCAGATTCGGGCTGCCTTTTGGAATTGCCCAACCATTCATGTAGCCCAGTTGGTGATCCCAGATGATTTTGAACGGCTGTCCTTCTTCTTCAGTAGCACTGTGAATACGACCGTTAAACGCCGAAGCCATAGTCACTTCTTTGTCTGCCAGCATTTGCGGAGGCTGAGCACCGGTTGTCCACCACACAACGTGAGGCTTGATGCTATCAAGTTTTGCAAATGCACGAGCACGACCTTCGGTCGTTTCCAGTGTCTCGTAGACCTGTTCTGGTTTAACACCATCTGCGATCAGCGCCCACTCCAGATTACCCTGAGGCATTTTCTGTAGTGCACGGCGACCCGGATAGTTTTCCAGATCGAACAGATCGGTCAGTTTGGAAGGCACTGATTTACCTTTGAAGGCATCTTCGTTAATTGCCAGTACAGTCGAAACCACAATTGTGTTTACCGCACACTCATGAATAGCGCCCGGGATAAAGTCTTCTGCCGCTGGTGTGCCATCAGCACCTGCAGGCAGGATACTTGGATCAACAGGCTCTAACAGACCTTCAGCACAACCGCGTACTATGTCTGGCTTATCGAGAGAAACCAGATCCCAACGAACATTGTTGGCTTCAACCTGAGCTTTGATCTCAGCTAAGCCTCCACTGAAGTCTTCTGACACCAGCTCCACACCTGTCTTCGCTGTGTAAGGTTTGTGGTATGCCTCAACCTGGCTCTTAGTAAAAGCACCGCCCCATGACACGACCGTCAGTTTTTCGCTCGCGCTGGCAGCATTGATCGTTCCTAACAGCATTCCAGAAACCAATAGTGCTAGTGGTGTCATTGTCTTTCTTGACATGATTGTTTGCTCCTTATTGTTGTCACATCGGGGTCACCCCCGAAATCTGTGGACGCCTCAATACTGCTGCTAGGCATCAAACTTTAATTTTTCGCCAACCTTTCGGTTAACTTTTTATTAACATAATACGCATGTATATTTTATACAATATTTAATTTTAAAATTTTTTAGCAAAAGCGACTTAGAGCAAATGGCGAAATATCGAGCGAGGTTTTACTCGCACTATTTAGCTCACTGATCAGATCCGCAGTGATAGCTGCCTGAGTTAATCCGAGATGTTGATGACCAAAAGCAAGCAGGATTCTTCCTCCCTCTCTGCTATCAATAACAGGTAATGAATCTGGCAGAGATGGACGATTACCGACCCATTTATCTCCACCGTCTTCAGGTTGGCAGTCAGTGTTGAGTAGCCCTTTAGCCAAATCTTTTAACATGCTGGCACGCTTCATATTGGGTGGCGAATCTATGCTGGCATATTCGACTGTCCCCGCTAAACGCAGCCCTTCATCCATTGGCGTCATTATGAATTTTCTGTCTGCTGAACTGACCGGAAACGGCAGGCAATCTTTCAGTTTTGGTACCATTAGGTGATAACCTCGCTCCGCTTGTAAAGGGACTTTAACTCCGGTCATCTTATTTACTAATTTGCTCGATTCTGCACCTGTAGCGATAACCACTTTGTCGAATGAATGGCTCTCTTTATCAGTTAATACCACACCAAGTTCTCCATCAAAAAAGGCATCTTCGACTTGTTCCTGTACCCAGGAACCTCCCTTCTGAGCAAACGATGAAGCCAACTCAAGGCATAGTCTGTAAGGGTTTAGGCTATGCCCTGTCTCCGGAAAGAACACCCCGTAGTTAACTGAGTGAGTCAAGTTAGGAACCTTGGCACGAATCAGTTCTTTGTCCCACACGTGACAGCTGACGCCCTGCTGTTTAAGCGCTTTAATTGTCGGTCGATAGCCATTGAATAGAGCTTCACTTTCAAAGGTCAGTAGAGAACCATTCATCACAATCAGATGTTTCAGGCCGATCTTCTCAAGCAATTTAAACCAGCTATCCATCGCAACTTCATTGAGACTGGTAAGGGCTTTGGTTGCATGCTCTGTTGGCTGTTTTCGCGCTTTGAGTAAGAAGCGAACCATCCATGGTGACGTTTTATGAATGTCTTTAAAACGGATAGAAACCGGACTGGTCGATGACAACAACATCTTAGGTAACTGGGGTAAAAGAGCAGGTGTGGCGAGCGGAAAAACCTGCTCAGTCGCGAAGTGACCCGCATTGCCTTTTGAGCAACCTTCACCGGCGCCTCGCTTGTCAAAGATGGTGACATCCCCCCCCTCAAGTTGCAGTTTAAGTGCAATGCATAAGCCAATGATGCCACCGCCAACTACGGCGATTTTTTGTCCATGCGATGAATTCTTGTTCACCATTTATTTTGCTCCCTATCACGTTTCAAAAACAAAATTGTATAAAATATACTTAACATCACGATAACATCCATCTCCATCACTTCAACTAATTTCTTATTCAAGGAGCGAGAAATGAGACAGGGAACCTTCTTTTGTATAGATGCTCATACCTGCGGCAACCCGGTACGTTTGGTTGCAGGTGGTGTTCCACCTCTGGAGGGCAAGACGATGAGCGATAAGCGTCAATTTTTCCTCGAGCACTACGACTGGATCCGTCAGTCATTGATGTTTGAACCCCGCGGCCACGCCATGATGTCCGGTTCTGTGGTTCTTCCTCCTTGTAGCGACAACGCTGATGCTTCGATCCTGTTTATTGAAACCAGTGGTTGCCTGCCAATGTGTGGCCACGGAACCATTGGTACCGTTACCTCTGCTCTGGAGCACCGTCTGATCACACCTCGAGAAGAAGGACGCTTGATCCTTGATGTGCCAGCAGGACAGATTGAGGTTCACTACCAACGTGACGGCGAAAAAGTTACTTCAGTGAAAATCTACAATGTACCTGCCTATCTGGCTCACCAGGATGTCACCGTTGAAGTTGAAGGCTTAGGCAAGATCACCGTTGATGTTTCCTATGGCGGTAACTACTACGTGATCGTTGATCCACAGGAAAACTACCGTGGCCTTGAGCATTACACTTCAGACGAGATCCTAATGCTGAGCCCGAAAGTGCGCAAAGCGGTATCAGAGGCGGTGGAATGTATTCACCCAGACGATCCAACCGTATGTGGTGTGTCTCACGTTCTTTGGACAGGCACTCCTACCCAACCTGAATCGACCGCCAAAAACGCCGTGTTCTACGGAGAAAAAGCGCTTGATCGTTCACCTTGTGGCACTGGAACCAGCGCACGCATGGCGCAGTGGCATGCCAAAGGAAAACTGAAACAGGGTGAAGATTTTATTCACGAAAGCATTATCGGCAGCCTGTTTACAGGCCGTATTGAAGGCGTGACCGAAGTAAACGGACGCGTGGCTATTTTACCAAGTATCGAAGGCTGGGCTCAGGTGACCGGACACAACACCATTTGGGTTGATGACCAGGACCCTTATGCCTACGGATTTGAACTCAAATAAACGATGGAATGTATCATCGAGATAATTAGGAATACGTTATGAGCACAACTGCCACTTTTTCGGCACTAAACCCGGCGACAGAGCAATCTATCACAGGTGTTTTTCCACAGCATACACATCAGGATGTCGATCTTGCAGCTAAGGCAGCGCAAGAGATCGCTAAAAGCTATCGCCAGACCTCACCAGCGCAGCGCAGTCGCTTACTACAAGCTATTGCTGACTGTTTAGAAGAGCAGCGAGAAGCAATTGTTGAGCGCGCAAATCTAGAATCAGCCCTGCCACTCGCAAGACTTAATGGAGAGCTAAGCCGTACAACCGCACAACTACGTTTGTTTGCCGATGTCGTTGAAGGCGGTCTGTGGCAAGAGGCGATCTTCGACACTGCGAATCCAAACAGAGAGCCTGTGCCTAAAGCGGATATTCGTCGCCAGAACATCGCCATTGGGCCGGTTGCCGTATTTGGCGCATCTAACTTTCCGCTGGCATTTTCTACCGCAGGCGGAGATACCGCTTCTGCCCTTGCAGCAGGATGTCCGGTGATTGTCAAAGGTCACCCGGCTCACCCAGGAACCAGTGAAGTTGTTGCACAATGCATCGCGAAAGCACTCAAATCACTTGAACTGCCGCAAGCAGTTTTCACGCTCCTACAAGGCACCACTCATGAATTAGGCCAGTCAGTCGTCATTCACCCTGCAATTAAAGCCGTTGGTTTTACCGGTTCAATTCATGGCGGTCGCACCCTATTTGATCTGGCTCAGGGACGCCCGGAACCTATCCCCTTCTATGGTGAGCTTGGCGCGTCTAACCCGGTATTTATTCTGCCAAAACGTATGGAGTTGCACAGTCAGTCGTTGGCAGAAGAGTATCTGCTTTCAATGAACATGGGCTGTGGTCAGTTCTGTACTAAACCTGCAGTGGTGTTTGTTACTAAAGGCAACGAGACAGAACAGTTTCTACAAACGGTGCGCCAAGGCATTGCCGCTCAGCAGGGGCAGACGATGCTGACTTACGGCATTAAACGTAATTACCTGGAGCAGAGTGAAAAAAGGGCTCAGCAACAAGGGCTGACTCGCACTCAGTCGACTCCTGAGCAGGGCGTACCAGCGATACTATTTGAAACCACCAGCAATGACTGGCGTAACAACCCACAATGGCAAGAGGAGATTTTTGGTCCTCAATCTATCGTTGTGGTGTGTGAAAACGACCAGGATATGCTGGAACTTAGCCAGTCACTCGAAGGTAGTCTTACGGCAACGATTCATGCGGAGCAGGATGACTACCAGAGCGCACAACGACTAATCTCAGAACTTGAAGAAATTGCAGGTCGCATCGTGTTTAACGGTTGGCCAACCGGTGTTGAAGTAAGCTACGCCATGGTACACGGTGGTCCATACCCTGCCTCTACTATGCCAGCCAGCACCTCAGTCGGCGCAGAGGCGATCAAACGCTGGCTACGACCTGTCGCGTATCAGTCGATTCCTGAAGCATTACTACCAGACGCATTGAAGACCTCAAATCCACTCAATGTTCGTCGCAGTGTCGACGGAAAAACAGCCTAACTAAAACCACAAAAGCCAATCTCATCGCAGGTTGGCTTTTCAACTTCCCCTACGAAACTTACAGTCAATTATTCCATATAAAACATCAAGTTAAACCAGACACCAGCCTTATAGCTAGCTAATTTGGTACTCTAAGACAAATGTCACAATATTCACCTTGATGCATTCGACTACCTATTATAACATCCTGTTTTTATTAAATTAGTTGGCTATAAAAATGACAAAATTTACAGAATATAAAGTGGTTCATATTGTTGAAGGCGGCTGCGGCACAATCCTGCTAGGTGCAAGCGGTTTACCAGTACAGAAAATGGAAGCTGAGCTGAACAACTACGCTCAAGATGGTTGGCAAGTTGTATTTCAAGTGGTTGAACAAAAGCGCTTTATGCTGTTTTGGAAACGTGAGGCTGTGATTATTACTCTTGGCCGATAGATTTGCTTAAGTACATCTCTTTGAAATTGATCCATCGCTATCAAGCTAGCGGTGGATCAAAACAGTTATTGAATATCGAATGTAATTTTCATCCTACTTGCTCTGAGTACACCAAGCAATGTATTGCTAAGTATGGGGCGGTTAAAGGCTGGAAGCTTGGTCTGGCAAGAATTAAGCGGTGTAACCAACCAGATCTCATTGAAAAAATACATGATGAGGTGCCGTAATGCGCTTGTTTGAACCAATTGAACAACTGGAAAAGAACGAAGATTTGTTGAGAAGTCAGGTCAATTCATTGCCTGATGACCAAAAGAAAGAGTTCTATAAACGCCAGTCTAAAAGACTCAAGGATCCGGACACATACGCTACCTTGAATTGGTTTTTTCTTGGTGGCTTTCATCACTGCTACCTCGGAAAATATTCCTTATTTGCTTTGGAACTGACACTGTTAACAGTGAGTATCGTTGGCCTTATTTTAGACCATTCTAGCGCACTTCTTATCCTAGCATTACTGGTAATCTACGAGTTACCACAACTGTTTTTTTCGCAAAAAATCGCAAGGCAGCACAACTACAAATTGTCTTGTGAAATCTTTAATGAAGTACGCAGAGGCTAGGTGAAGCATACCGTCTAAAACCTTCTTATCGGGACAGGCACCATAAAATCGAAAGGGAGTTATGGTGTCTGTCCCTTCAATAGGAGTTATGGTGTCTGTCCCTTCAATTGCCTTCACTTTACGCCATCATCTCAATTCAGAAGTCAGTATTTGAGAGTGTATTCCTTTTTAGTTACTAACCCAGTGTTTTGCGGAAAATAAATATTTGATATGATTACCAAATTAATATCAGCACAGCAAATACCATGTCCAAACTCTTAACGGAATGCTTATATTTCGCCAACTCTAATTTCACCGCAATTTTCAAAATTTTTGGTCCTTACGTTGTAATCACATCCCTAGCAAGTCCCTTCATTGACCTCATAACAATGTCTTCTAGCTATGAGTGGGGCTACTTTCTTTATCTGTTTTTATTAAGTTTTGTCCATACCTATTTAATGGCTCGATTCATAAAATTCATGGCTTTCTCTGTATCTGGGCAGCCCCAAGATCAAACAGTTCCTTTGCAACTGTGGTGGCGGTTATTGGTAGTGTATTTCTTTTATGGCGTTGCGGTGTTTTTAGGATTTATAGCTTTGATCGTGCCAGGTCTATATATCACAGCCAAATATGGTTTTGCAGACTTTGAAGCGATCCTAAATGACAAACCTGTATTCTCAGCATTGAGTGAAAGCTGGCAAGAAACCAAAGGTATCACAAGCAGGTTAATGGTGGTCTCGACTGCGATTTTTGGGTCTCAATTTGTCCTAGGATTCATTCTTGGGTTCGTGGGAGACGCTTCTAAATCACTCTACGTTATGACTGAGATTTTGTATGGATTGCTAGCCACCAGCTTAACGATTTTCATGTCGATAGTTTATTTTAGGTTGTATTCAGAAGCTCGTTCAGTAGAAAAAATATCAACAGAAGAGAAAGCCTAGTATGAATCTAAGGTTCACTTAATTTGGTGTTAAGTTCGTGAGGAAACAATGAAGATAGAGAAATTAATGGTAGCTTGTTTAACTCTGCTAATAGGCGCTTGCAATAGCACGAGCAGCAATCAAGCTAAAGAGCTAGCGGTCTTGGACAACGCAAAATCATACTCATATGAAAGCATAAAAGTTCCTAGTCCAAATGACGCTACACCATATGACTATGTATTTTATGCCGCTAAGAAAGCCGACAAAATGAAGTTCAAACGGTTTGCGCTAGTACACGAGTACTCAAAAGATAAACATGGTATTTTCAGGCCAAGCAAATTTGCGGTCTTTATGTTTAATGGAAAAGATGACTTTATTGAACTTAAGCGTTTTGAAAAACCGTATCGCAAACTGAAGTTGTTGGGCATCTTTGAAACTGAAGAGTATAAAGATAAGCGATTTATACCTATTGGTCATATTCCAGGGGCTGCGTAGACATGACGAGGCAACCTTAGTTAAGCCCACCTTCGCTATTGGGGTTAGCAACTCTAAATTAGTCAATTTCAAAAGAAGTACAGCAGAGATAAAAGGACAGTCGCGATTAACTTCAATGAAGTCAGACGAATTGTTTTGAGTATAGCTTTTGGCGTTATAGACAGCATTTAAGACGACTCACAATTCAATAATCGTAAATCTAACGACTGCTTGTCGGAGTTATACTAAAACTGAGTTGTTTAGATGGTCGCTTTCCCTTCACTTTAATCTAAAAGGGACAGGCACCTAAAAACCAAGGTGAAACCTACCGTCTAAAACTTCTTATCGGGACAGGCACCATAAAATCGAAAGGGAGTTATGGTGCCTGTCCCTTCAATTGTTACTTGATCACTCTAAGTCAATGACACTACAACGTATGGATAACGTACTTACCGCAGCTCCTGGAGATAGACTTTGAATGAAGTCCAATGCTTTGGCGAGATCTTGAGTTTCAATCTTTAAGTTATTATCAATACGCCCATCATTGGTCATGTCTGTATTCACCACACTAGGGCACAAGCAACACACCTTAACGCCGAATGGGAGAAGTTCATGGTAGAGCGATTGGCTATAACTGACAATTGCCGCTTTTGTGGCTGAGTACGCCGCAATTTTAGGGACAGGCACTAAACCTGCTGTAGAACCAAGGTTGTATATTTCCCCGTAGCCTTGCTGCTTCATCGTTTCAGCAACCAAATTACATGCCGTGATGGTAGAGATTAAATTTACATTCACCAACTCAGTCAGTTTTGCTAACGGAAGTTCAGTATTGCCAGCAGCCAGAACGCCTGCACTGTTGACCATAACATCTATATTGTCGTTTTCACTGATAATTGATGAAATTGTCGCCTCAACAGCAACTGGATCGTTGAAATCGACAGACACTGTCTCAATCGAGCATGACGAATAACATGAGTTTAATTCTGCTTTAGCCCTCTCAAGATTTTCGTTATTCATAGAAAGCAGAATCAAAGAATAGCCTTGGTTAGCAAAATAATGAGAAATCGTTTTGCCAATTCCTCGGCTGGCACCAGTAATTAAGGCAACTTTAGACATAGTATGTCCCTGAACAGCATATAAGAATGCTGGTTACTCTACTAAAAGATAAAAGGACAGTCGCAATTAATTTATGACGTCAGACGAGTTGTTTTTAAGTAAAGCTTCTAGCGTGTAAGCAGCATTTAAGACGACTCACTATTTAATAATCGTAACTCTTACAACGGAAAGTAGGGATAGTCGATCTGAAGTTGAGTTGGTTGGACAGGTGTTAAACAGATTTCCCTTTGCTCGACAGTGGCTGGTAAAGTGATTAACTAGCTATCTAACCGAAGAAGAGTAAGTCTCTTTCGGCTTAACATCCGTTTGGCGTGAATGACATTCTGACTGCAACCTACGGCGGTAATTCGGTGTCGTTCTAGTTTTGTACAAGCCTCAAGCCATTTGAGCTGGTTGACATTAAGGCGTTGCAATATGGGTGGGGCGCTTTCGGCTAAGCTGGCTTTGTCTTCCCGATATACACGAGCGCTCCAATCAACTAATTCGATATAGTCCATAAGACGATATGGGATCCCATCAACTCGCTCATTCGTTGCGGCCCCAATAAATGGGTGAAGGCATGGGGCAGATTCTTGCTCGCTGTTTAATGCTTCTAGTCGAGCTTGAATGGATGTGTAGTCAGAGGTTTCTGGGGTCTTAGCTTCACCCGCTCTTAATGGGTTTAAGTCTACATAAGTCATAGCGGCCAGAAGCGCCTTTTCATCAAGCAACGCCTGACTTTTAAAACGGCTTTCCCAAAAGTGGCCTTTGCAATCATCCTCTTTGTTGGCTTGGCAAGCAATGTCAAAGTTGAGTTCTTTCATAAACCAACTCAGGTTCCACAAACGTTGACGCCACGAATCTATTATCGCTGAGCATGCTTCCATCTCCGCTTTGCTGGTGAGTTGACCATTAAGCCAACGGGAAACCAAAGCGGGCAACTGATGCTCTTGCTGCCAACGCTCAACAACTTCGTAGTCCGATAATTTTTGCGCTTTAGCTCGATTGATATGAACCACCAGATGGTAGTGATTACTCATGATTGCGTAGGCGCAAATATCTATGCAGTATATCTGTGAGAGCGTCGTTATCTTGCGTTCCACCCAAGCTCGTCGGTGATGATAACTTTTGTTGGTAAGCGGATCTTCACCGCAAAGAAAGCTGCGCCTGACACAACGAGAGACGCAATGATAGTAGGGAGTTGCATCCACGCATACTTGTTGCTTTCTTGCCGTTGTCATCTCAAATCTCATAAGTGGAGGATTCATCCAAGTTAGGGAAGTGGTGACAACACAGCAACCCATGATGTTGCGCCCTTTGGCAGAGGTATCAACATCTCATCCTAATTTCATTCTTTGAGGTGTCTGTCCTTTCAAAAAATAGGGTGTGTGTCCCTCTAACTAAAATCGTTGCTAGATTATTGGTATGATGCCGCCACAATCTTCGAGGAAGTGTAATGAAGGTAAAGATGAAAAAGAGTTTGTTGGTAATTTTCCTGTCAGGAATTAGTTGGGGCACGTACGCTGCGACATTAGAAGAGTGCACAAAGCTACTTCCGAATGGGCATGAGTACAAAGTAGAAATCACGTTCGATGTTGATAAAAGAGAATCAACGCCAATTGTAACAGGCAACTTTGGCGTTACTGGTGGCACAGATTCACCAGAGAATTTTGATATCGGTGCTTTTGTAGAGTGTGCAGGACCGCTAATTAAACGTGTTGACGAAGAGAAAGCTGAGTCAAATAACTCTCAGTAAACGAACCCGCCGCTTAGTGGCTACAAACATCTAACAAATTACTCTAGCTTGTTTCTGTACAACTAAAACGCCAGTCTTTAAAGATTGGCGATCATTTTCTATCCCCCTTCTCACACGCCTAACTAATTATGATCACGATAAAAAGTTATTGTTTCTAAGGGAGCTAAAGCTCACGTAGGATCTTTTCCTTTTTCATCAGTTTCATATGAATAAAGTTTTCCTAATTACCCTTTCTTTATTTGCAATTAGTGGCTGTGTGACACGCAAAGTCCCAGTAATGCCTGCTGCCAAATCAATCGGCGAAATCTCTGGAGTTGCTATCTACAATCTCGACTGTGAGATGATCGACACTTACACTCTTGAAGACGCACATCCAAACAACGTTACTCCTGTTCTGAAAAACCAGACATATATGTCTGGAGGCAACAGATACCACATCGCCGAAGTTCTGGATACGAGTCGAGGACGTCCAAGCAGTGTTGTGGCTGAAATCTACAGCTGCAAAGCAACAATATATAAAACAAAGCCATCTGGCATCATCAGCCTTTTACCTGGCGCCCACGAGGTTAAACCAATTGCATTTGCTGAAATCGAGAACTCAACGTGTAAAGTTATTGGTAGCCATATTGTAGAAGAGACAAGTCCTGAAGGGCTCTACACAGAGCTAGCAAATGAAGTATTCATGCGCGGAGGGAATCGCTACCACATCACGAACATCATAGCGACTGACGGTTCTAAACCGACTTCTGTTGCCGCTGACATATACAGATGTAAACATCAATCCGTCGCTTTTTGATCAGCAACAATCACAGAGACCACAAAGCCGACCTCGGGTATAAGGTCGGCTTTATCATTTAGATATCTACTGACACTTACTTAAGCGCAGCCAAAATCGCCTCAGCTTTGCTCACCTCAAACTGCTTCGGTTCTTCGACGTTAAGCTCAGTAACGACACCGTTATCGATAACCATTGCGTAGCGTTTTGAACGTACTCCTCCGAAGCCAGCCGTATCCATCTCAAGACCTAGCGCTTTAGTAAAGCTTGCGTCGCCATCACCCAGCATCAGGATTTCAGATGCGTTTTGCGCCTCACCCCATGCGTTCATTACAAAAGCATCGTTTACAGAAACACAAGCGATGATATCGACACCTGCCGCTTTAATCTCATCAGCTAATACAACATAGCCCGGAAGATGCGCTTCAGAACAGGTTGGTGTAAACGCTCCCGGTACCGCAAATAGCACTACGCGCTTATTGGCGAACAGTTCATCTGTGTTGTGAGTAAGCATACCTTGCTCACTGAGCTCGCTAAGAGTAGCTGATGGCAGTGCCTGACCTTTCTCAATCATATCGACGTTCCTTGTTGGATTAGTTGTGAACAGTGTATAGGCTAATGGGTCAACAGACCACCTACTGAAATTAAGGGAATTGATGATTATTCAATAACCTATACTATTTTCAGGAATAACTGTATGTTAGTCATAGACTTAACAGATGATGTAATAGCTTTTATCGACGCTGATGTTGATACCTAATGTAAAGAGTCAATGGTCAGCAAGATTTAGCTTAGTAGGAGAAGTAAATTGGTCCATGTATATGGCTCGAAAGAGACCAAGGCATTCTGTTGTAACTGCAAGCAAGTTACTGTTCATCGCTACGAAAATTTTTCGAACGCGCAACCAGATACCGAAGTAAAAGGTTTTTTCTCAGGCTTGTTTGCTGCCATTGCAAGCTCTCTGATGGAAGGCGAAGCGACTGGCGATTATAAATGTAAGGTTTGTGGGACGAATCTATCTACGCCTGACTATTTGGATTAGGCTTCACCGTCACCGCATAAACGCAGTGACGGTGAAAGTATTAGTTATCGACGAACATATGGTTCGATTTGGTAACACCACGATCGTAAGTACAAAAGGTATCAGTAGCCTGTTCTGTTTTACTATGGATCTTGATGTTGGTGATCACTTCAACCGCGCCAGCGTCATAACACGCCTGTTGAGCATCTTTGACAATTTCCAACAGCTTGTTAAGTTCACCCTTCATGGTCGTTTCCATCGCACTGACCTGAAAAGGCACACCTGAGGCTTTCACAACAGCAATCGCTTTATCAACGACTTCAAAGTTGTTTCCTTCTTTTACTCTCGGGATAACCTGGAACGCAAGCATTACTTCATCAAGAAGTGGTTTTAGAGATGACATCAATATTTTCTCATGGATTTGGGTTCGAATTGTTCGGCGTATTTTAGCATGGTTCACAGAACAACAATCCATACCATTGTGAGATGCCAGTATACCAACTGACATTAAATCTGTTAGCTTGTGAGAATCAGAGCAGATCCGTTAAGCAGAAGAATCAACCGAATGAAGATCATCCAGTGCGAAATCCCGTCAGAACAATTACTACAACTCGAATCACTTTTCCGGTCGCAGTGGACTGATTTCAGCTTCACGGGTTACAGCGCTGCATTGCCTAACCCTTTGGTGATCATCATGCAAGAGACAGTGATTGGCGGTTTAAGCTATACACTGTTTAAACATCCAAATAGCGAAACGGAAGTGATATGGGTGAATGCGGTGTTTGTTTTACCCGAATATCGAGGCAACGCGCTGGCCAGTAAATTGATTGCCCATTCCATACTAGACGCTCGCCAGTTCGGCCTGAAAACACTTTTTACCTATACTAACGTTCCCGGCTTATATGCGAAAAACGGTTGGCGAGAAGTCGACTCGGAAACAGAACCAGGACACTCAGTGATGAGCATATCGCTTTAAGACAGAACAATAATTTCAACCAAGAGGCTTAGTGCCAGAAATATCTAACGCGCAAGCACAATACCCACAGTTCTTAAAAAAGGAAGGTAATATTGGAAATACTAACAACTAGACTCAAGATGTCTCAGCTCACAGATAAAGATTGGCCACTGTTTCAAGCTCTAAACAGTGATCCTGCTGTGATAAGTTTGTGCTTCGATGCACCGTCAGAAGAAGACATCAAACATAGCTTTGAGTCGCGTTTGCCGCTCTGGAGCAAAGGTGCGGAGCATTGGCTATGCCTGACCATCACGTCGCGTGAAACAGGTGAAAAAATCGGAGTTACTGGCTTTCGGGTTGCTGACGAGGTTGCGGAGGTAGGTTACTTGCTATTACCTAAATACCACGGCTTAGGCTATGGCACAGAATCATTGCGAGCTGTTGTCAAATGGGCAGTCGAAGAACAAGGCATTCACTCTTTTAATGCAATAGTCACTGAGGGTAATATCGGCTCAGAGAAAGTCCTAACCAAAAGCGGCTTCACACTCAAAGAGGTTGTCCCTGATGCATATAAAATTGGTGGTAAATTGTATGCCGATCATGTTTACACCTTAGAGGGAAGCCCAGCATAACAACAGCCCCGAGGCAGGCTCTCCACAAGTTCAGTTCGATACGTCAAGGAGGACGAATGATTTTCAGAACCGTTAACTTAAGCGATTCACAAGCGATTGCCGATATCTACAACCCCTTTGTCACAGACTCTACCGTGACCTTTGAGGAAAAAGCAGTAACGGCAGAGCAGATCTCACAACGAATCGAAAAGGTGCTCGACTCAGGCTTTCCTTGGATTGTTTTAGAGCAAGATGGTGAGATCTTAGGTTATGCCTATGCAGGTCCATGGCACACCCGTTCTGCCTACCGGTTTACCGCTGAATCGACTATTTACCTCTCACCTTATGCTGGCGGAAAAGGTTATGGTCACAAACTCTATCGCGAGCTATTAGCCAGGCTAAAGGAACAAGGAATTAAAAACGTAATGGGCGTCGTTGCTCTGCCCAATCCCCCTAGCGTGAAGCTCCATCAGTCGCTTGGCTTTACTAAGGTTGGCGAGTTCAAAAACATCGGCGTTAAATTTGAGCGCCAGATTTCAGTGAGTTATTGGCAGTTAGAACTCGGCGCCTAGTTAGGTAATATCAACGCTTGAACACCACTAATCCGTCAATCAAAGCCAATAACCACAACCCAAGAACGGTTTATTGACCTCCATCCTGCTCATTCTGTGAACAAAGCTCACAGCAGGACCCGGCAACTATTGACCCATCCCCCAAAAAAACGCGGTTATCTTTGACGATAGTCGCATTGCGTAACGCAAATGGTATATTGAATAAAATATTGAAAAAAGAAACATTGGAGACTCGGATGTCGCAAAAACCTGTTTTTAAAACGCGAACCCAGTTAGTGGAAGAAGCTATCCGCACTAAGATTCTAAAAGGCGAATTGAAAACTGGTCAGCCACTGCGTCAGGACGCGCTGGCAAAAGAGTTTAATGTCAGTCGAATTCCTGTACGTGAAGCATTAATGCAGCTAGAAGCGCAGGGGCTAGTGAGCTTTGAGGCACACAAAGGTGCCACGGTGACAGAACTCTCTCCGGATAAAATTGATGAACTGTTCGAGCTTCGCGCCGTGGTTGAGTGTCATATTCTTGAGCGGGCAATCCAAAATATGACCGATGAAGATCTGGCTCGTGCTAATGAGATCCGCGAACGCTTTGACGAAGTGGTTAACCGCGGCGATCAGGTGGAGGAGTGGAGCAACTACAACTATGAGTTGCACAAGGCGTTGTATGCTCCGGCAAATATGCCCGAAACCATGGACGTGATTTACAACCTTAACACTAAGTGTGACCGTTATATTCGTATGCAATTACTGTTTACCGAAGGGACAGCCAAAGCAGATAACGAACATAAAGCCTTAGTTGAAATGTGTCAGAACCGCGATATTGATGGCGCTAAGTACATGCTTAAAAAGCATATTCTTGAAGCTGGAGCCGCAATCCGTGATCTGTTGTTAGAGCGCAACAATACTCAGTCAGGTAAATAGTTGAGATGCACTTAGGGCCAGAATTTCTTCTTGCTGCTATACGGCAGAAAATCAAAGATGAAGGGTTATGCTATAGCGCGATGTCGGAGAAAACCGGCATCCCGTTGTCGACCATCAAACGACACCTGCACAACCCCTCTCTTGGCTTGGACAAGATTCTGCTCTATACCACCCATCTCAATACCGACCTGCAAGAGCTGTCAGCGATAGCGATTCAGATCCAGCGCGACAACGAGCAGTTTTTGTGTGACGAACAGAATGCTCTGTTCGTTGAGCACCCCTATCTGCTCGATTTTATCTATTTGATCACCTCTTGCAATAAGACCCCACAGGAGATCGCTGACGACTATCAACTTTCTGATGCCAGTGTCCGGTTTTACCTCAGTATCGCCGAAGTTCTCGGTTATATTGAAAACCTTGGCGACAAGATTTTCTATCGCTCAGGTCGACGTTTTATTATGGAGGAAGGGACTGCCCTAGATACCTTGTTTAAGCGTCGCTTTGAACGAGTTTCGATGGCGGATAACACCCTATCTCAAGTCTGTCAGGCGCGAGTTCGGCTAACACGTGAACAGTGTTTGCAGCTGGAGCAAGACGTCGATCAGAAGATAGGTGAAATGCACGCAGCTAACTGCGCGACAGGCACTGGTGAACTGACCAATATCCTACTTCGCTATACCCCAGGAGAGCAGATCTTCTTTTCTGATGATCTGCCTGAAATCAACGGCGATCTACTTAAAGAAGTCTCTGCACGCTTCCGACGATGACCTAGAACACAGGCCAGATTTTGCTGTGATCGAGCACAGATTCTATCAACCACCACTGGTTGAATTTTATTCAGTCTCAGTTTTTAAGACCACCAGTCTCTGAATTCGCCACCTTGTTACAAACATGTTAATAAGTGTTTGTTGGATTATTTTATACAATATACATTCCTCTTATCCCTTTGGTAATAACCTTGGTTACCCCCATGCCGTTCGCGGGCTAACCCCTCTGACACATATGCCAAATGGTCACTCCGATAAGGACATAATGAGGAAGCTATGAAAGCAAAAAAACTAATCGCACTGAGTACTATCGCTGCGGCACTATTTGCCGGCAATACTCTAGCCAAACCTTACCCAGCTGGAACACAACTGGCAGACAAACAAGAGATCGTGCTGAACAACGGAGCTGAAGTCACGTCCATCGATCCAGCTAAGCAGGCTGCAGAGCCAGCATTCAACTTAGGTCGTGATCTGTTTGAAGGTCTGACAACGCAAGACAAGCAAGGTAAGACGGTTCCGGGTATCGCTGAGAGCTGGCAAGCCAATGACAATAACACGGTCTACACCTTCAATCTGCGTCAATCGCAATGGTCTAACGGTGATCCACTTACTGCTCACGATTTTGTTTACAGCTGGCAGCGCCTCATCGATCTGGAAACCGCTTCTCCATACGCTTGGTTTGCCGCTATTCCTGGAATTAAAAACTCGAACAGAATTATGAAAGGTGAAGCGCCTGCGAATACACTCGGTGTGCGCGCGATCGACGACTACACCTTTGAAGTGACATTAGAAAAACCGGTTCCTTTCTTTATTAAACTACTCAGTCACCCGGTGCTTGCGCCTGTTCATCAAGCAACAGTAGAAAAGTATGGCAGTGCATGGACTCAACCGCAGAACATCGTCACCAACGGTGCGTTTACCGTATCGAACTGGAAGGTTAACGAGAAGATGGAGATGGTTAAAAATGATAAGTACTGGGACGCTAACAACGTCGTGCTAGAAAAGATCACCTGGCTGCCAATTGGCGATGCTAACGTGGCACTCAATCGCTATCTGGCAGGTGAAATCGATCAGGCTTTGTCGATTCCGGCTGCGCAAAAGAACAAGCTGCTCAAGCAGTACCCAGAACAAGTTGCTGATACCAGTGCATCACTCGGCTCTACCTTCTATTACCTCAATACTGAGAAAGGGCCAACAAAAGATCTTCGAGTTCGTCAGGCACTCTCTTACGCGATTGACCGCAATATCATGACTAAAGCGATCGTTAAAAACGGTGGCATTCCAATGTTCACCTTAGTTCCACCGCAAACCGATGGGTTCAAAACCCACACTCCTGAGTTCGCTACGTGGAATCAAGAGCAGCGCAACACTAAAGCGAAAGCCTTGCTAAAAGAGGCGGGTTACGACAAAGGCAACCCACTCAAGCTAACCTTCACTATCCCGACCTTCTCTAAAGACGTGAAGATGGCAACGGCTATGGCTGGTATGTGGAAGAGTAAGCTAGGTGCCCAAATCGAAATCAAGCAGCTGGAACCTAAAGTATTCTACGCACTGAAAGATCCGGGCAACGTCAGTCGTGGCGGCTGGACAGCAGACTACAACGAAGCTTCAACCTGGTTAGATATCTTTGTCTCGACTGGCGAATACAATGACTCGAAGTACAACAACCCTGAGTATGATCGCTTGATGGCTGAATCTAAGAGCCTGAGTGACCCGTCAGCTGAGTACATTGCCGCAGAAAAATTGCTTATCGAAGACATGGCGATCATCCCGATGTACCGCAATGGTAACGACCAGTACCTAATCAAAGAGTATGTCGGTGGTTACGAGCGAACTAACCCTGAATCTTCTTACTACCGCAAGAATGTTTACGTGAGAGCCCACTAATTGGGACGGTTTGCCCGCGCCTACCGATGTCCTCGTAGGTCGCGGGCTTTTTTCTAACGAAAGGATGCGTCATGTTGCTGTATATTCTTCGTCGCTTGCTTATCGCAGTGCCTACCTTACTGTTTATTGCACTGGTGTCGTTTTGGTTAATGCATATCGCCCCCGGCGGCCCGTTCGATATGGAACGACCAATGCCGGAAGTGGTTCGTGCCAATATCGAAGCCAAATTCCATCTCAATGAACCCTTTATCATCCAGTTCTTTATCTATATTGGTAACTTTGTTCAGGGTGACTTAGGCCCGAGCTTTGTTTATCAGGACTTTAGCGTCACTGAACTTGTTGCTCAGTCATGGCCTGTATCCGCCGTACTTGGCGTGATCTCGTTTAGTATTTCAGTACCGCTAGGTATGCTGTTGGGTACTATCGCAGCCCTGAATCGCAACGGCAAGCTCGACTACCTGTTGATGTCACTCTCCATGACTGGTGTGGTGATCCCAGCCTTTGTCCTGGCACCGATTCTGGTCACTCTCTTCTCAATTCATCTCGGCTGGCTACCAGCAGGCGGATGGGAAGGTGGTCAGCTTTCGTTCCTGGTTCTGCCGGTATTGAGTCTGGCGATAGGCTCAGTAGCGAGTATTGCGAGGGTGATGCGTGGCGCGATGATTGAAACCCTTAACCAACCTTATATTCGCACCGCAAAAGCCAAAGGCTTATCAACCAGTTACATCCTAATCCACCATGCGATGCGTCCATCGCTAATCCCGATTATTGCCATGCTTGGTCCTAGCTTTGTTGCCGTGGTCACTGGCTCAGTGATCATCGACATTTTCTTTAGCACTGGCGGTATGGGCCAGCACTTTGTTTCCGGTGCTCTCAACCGTGACTACGGCCTGGTCATGGGCATCACCCTGATTGTCGCTTCGCTGACTATCTTCTTTAACTTGGTGGTCGATGTGCTCTACACCATTATCGACCCGCGCATTCGTGTCTAGGAGGTAACGAATGTTAACCAAACGCATTGATGCCAAGGAGCTGGCGGATCAAATGAGCTCACATGTCGAAGCAGTTGAGGGCCGCAGTCTGTGGCAAGATGCCTGGGCTCGCTTTCGCAAAAACCGCGCAGCCATGACATCGGTTTACGTCCTGTTTTTTATCGTACTGTGCATTACTTTTGGCCCTCAGCTTGCCGCTTTTGGCCATGATGAAATTGACTGGAATGTCGTCGCGGATCCCTACGAACTGGGCAAGCCTTCAATCGAATCCGGCCACTACTTTGGCACGGACGATCTTGGTCAGGACATTTTTGCCCGCACTATGCAGGGGGGCAGACTGTCGATCATGGTCGGCTTTATGGGCGCACTGGTAGCGGTTGTCATTGGCACCGCATGGGGCGCTTTATCAGGCTATCTGGGTGGTATGGTCGATAGCACCATGATGCGTATTATCGAAGTACTTGATTCTGTACCGTTTATGTTTCTGGTCATCCTGTTTGTCACTCTGTTTGGCAACAACATCTATCTGATCTTTGTTGTCATCGGCATGGTCTCGTGGCTCGGTATTGCCCGGGTCGTTCGAGGAGTGACATTCAGTATCAAGAAACGTGAGTTTATTGAAGCCGCACACTCTATTGGCGTATCACGCTTTACTATCGTTCGCCGTCATATTCTGCCAAACGTACTGGGTATTGTGATGGTTTACTCATCGTTAATGGTACCGGGCTTTATCATGTTTGAGTCCTTCCTGAGTTTCTTAGGACTTGGCGTTCAGCCACCGGATACCAGTTGGGGCATTCTGATCGCTGAAGGCGCTAAAACGATTGATGTCGCCTTATGGCAACTGGTGTTCCCTTCAATATTCCTTGTCGCCACCCTGTTCTGTTTTAACTTCATCGGTGACGGCCTTCGTGACGCACTTGACCCGAAAGATCGCTAAGGAGCAGTGATGAGTATTCTATCGATTAAAAACATGAACGTACGCTTCCAGACGCCCGATGGTTTAGTGCAAGCGGTCAGTGACCTCTCCTATTCAGTCAATAAAGGCGAAACTCTGGGCATTGTCGGTGAATCAGGTTCGGGTAAAAGCCAGTCTGTATTCGCCCTGATGGGCCTGACTGCCGACAATGGTAGGGTCAGCGGTGAAGCAAATTTCCATGGTGAGAACTTACTGACCATGTCGAAAAAGCAGCTCAATCACATTCGTGCAGAAAAGATTGGCATGATATTTCAGGACCCGATGACTTCACTCAATCCGTTTATGAAAGTCGGTAAACAACTGGCTGAAGTTCTGATGATCCATAAAGGAATGTCCCGTAGAGAGGCGGACAGAGAAGCTATCGCCATGCTTGATGCCGTGCGTATTCCATCCGCGGCGACACGAATGTCGCAGTTTCCGCATGAGATGTCCGGAGGAATGCGTCAGAGAGTGATGATTGCAATGGCACTACTGTGTAAGCCAGAGTTGTTGATTGCCGATGAGCCAACCACAGCACTAGACGTGACTGTCCAGGCTCAAATTCTGACCCTGCTGCGTGAGCTACAGGCTGAATTCAATACCGCTATTTTACTTATCACCCACGATATGGGCGTCGTCGCCGAGATGTGCGACCGCGTTCTGGTAATGTATGGCGGACGCAAGATGGAACAGGCGGATACCGATTCACTGTTTGACCGTCCGAGCCACCCTTACACCCAAGGTTTGCTTAAGGCGATTCCCTCGATTAGTGAAGATATGGATCGTTTGCCGACTATCCCTGGCAACCCACCAAGCGCTCTTATTCACGCTACAGGCTGTCCATTCAAAGAGCGTTGCGCCAGCTATCGTCCAGAGTGTAGTGCGTCTATTCCGCCATTTCGTTCGCTATCGAACAGTCAGGGGCTGGCATGCCATGTCCATGCTCCCAACACCATTACATCGATCGCGCGTTCTGCTTAGGAGGAATGATGAGCAAACCAGAAATACTACTCTCGGCACGAGATTTAAAAGTTCACTTCGCTATCAACAAACATATTCTGCCAAGCAAGCGCAAAGTGGTGAAAGCAGTCGATGGCATTGACCTGGACGTTTATCGCGGCGAAACCTTAGGCATCGTAGGGGAGTCGGGGTGTGGGAAATCCACATTAGCTCGCGCGCTACTAAGGTTGATTGAGCCGACCGGTGGTGAACTGAACTGGAAGGGCGACAACATGCGCGCTTTTGGTAAGCAGCAACTGGCGAAGCGTCGCCGTGAATTCCAGATGGTGTTTCAGGATCCTTCAGCCTGTCTCAATCCACGACTGACTATCTCCGAATGCATTGCTGAACCACTTCTGACTCACGAGCCCCAACTAAGCCGCAAAGAGGTCGAAAGCCGTGTCATTGCGATGATGGATAAAGTCGGCCTGCTTGCGAGCCAGCGTAACCGCTATCCACATGAGTTCTCCGGAGGTCAGTGTCAGCGTGTCGGTATCGCCCGTGCTTTGATTCTAAAGCCGGATCTGGTGGTGTGTGATGAGCCAGTTAGCGCTCTCGACGTTTCTATTCAGGCTCAGGTGATTAACCTGCTTGATGATCTTAAGCAAGAGATGGGACTGACTCTGGTGATGATTGCCCATGACCTTAGCGTAGTCCGCCATATCAGTGACCGTGTGATGGTAATGTACCTCGGCAAACCGATGGAAGTCGGTCGCTATGACAAGGTGTTTGATGATGCTCAGCACCCTTACACTAAAGCGCTGTTGTCTGCGGTCCCAATCGCTCACCCGACATTGGCTCGCAATCGCGATATTCAGTTACTGCCGGGGGATCTGCCCTCTCCACTTAATCCGCCGAGTGGTTGCGTTTTCCGTACCCGTTGCCCAAGTGCAACGAACCTTTGCGGCGAACAAATGCCAACTCGTAGTGGTCAGTCAGACCACCATATTTTCTGTACTCATACCCTGTTAGGAAGTTGATTATTATGACTTTACATTCTGTTCCCCAGCGACTGACTGCCCTTCGTCAAGGCATGGATAAACATCAGTTTGATGCCTATATCGTGACCAACAATGACCCTCATGCCAGTGAATACTCGGCAGACTATTGGTTAGCAAGACAATGGATTTCAGGCTTTACCGGTTCAGCCGGCGATGTGGTTGTGACCCGTGAAGGCGGTGGCCTCTGGACCGATGGCCGCTACTACATTCAGGGCGCAGAACAGCTTGAAGGCTCCGGTCTTGATCTGTTCAAGGCTCGCCTTGCAGAAACACCAACCATTGCGCAGTGGCTGGCACAGACCCTACCTGACAATGCCCGAGTCGGCGTTGACGGACGCAGCATCAGTAAGCAGTTCTATGATGAGCTTATCACCGCCTTCGCTGACAAATCGATTCAGTTAGTGTTAGAACACGACCTTATCTCGCCAATCTGGAGTAACAGACCAGCACGTCCTAAAGCAAACCTGTTTAACCATCCACTCAGTGTTGCTGGCTTAACCGCCAGCGAGAAAATCGCTCAGGTACGTCAGTATCTGACCCAAGAAAAAGCACAGGCGCTGTTGGTATCAACGCTTGACGATGTGATGTGGACACTCAACATTCGCGGCGCAGATACGGCTTATTGCCCGATTTCTGAAGGTTACCTGCTGATCGATCACCATAGTTGCCGCCTGTTTATTGATGACGACAAACTCACTCCCGAGGTTGTCGGTGCAATCAGTGAGCATCAGGTACATATTCATGACTACCTGCACCTTAGCACCGCACTCAACCTGCTTAGCAGTAATACCAGGCTAATCTATACCGCAAAGAACACCGACAGTCTGCTCGCGAGTCAGATCAAGTCAGATATCCAACTGATTAACCGTCCGTGTCCTGTTACCGACATGAAAGCCGTGAAAAATGCAACTGAACTGGCCAGCATGGAAGAGACTCTTCGTCAGGACGGCGTAGCAGTGGTCAAATTTATGAAATGGCTTGATGAACAGGTACCCGGTGGTCAGGTTACTGAACTTAATGCGGAACAGACTCTGATGGCTTATCGCAAACAGATAGAGGGTTATCTGGGTGAGAGCTTCAGAACCATTGCTGGGTTTGCTGAGCACGGAGCGAAAATGCACTACGCTGCCGATCAAGAGAGCAGCTACAAAGTGGATGAAAGCCACTTCTTTTTAGTCGATTCAGGCGGCCAGTACCCGGGGGGCACCACGGATATTACCCGTACCTTCCACTTTGGCACTCCAAGCGAACGAGAAAAGTTTGACTACACATTAGTACTCAAAGCAGTGATCCGTCTGACTCAGTCACGCTTTATGAAAGGTTCTACCGGTTCCAATCTCGATATCATGGCGCGCGGTGTATTGTGGCAACACGGTATCGACTACAAATGCGGTACCGGCCACGGCGTTGGTATGTGTCTGAATGTTCATGAAGGACCACAGAACTTCTCGCAAAATCCTGCTGAAGTCGCGCTCAAGCCGGGAATGGTGATCACCAACGAACCGGGCGTCTACCGTCAAGATGTCCATGGTGTCCGCATTGAGAACATCATGAAAGTGGTTGAAATTGAGACGAATGAGTTTGGTACTTTCTACGGCTTTGAAACCATTACTCTGGCGCCGATTGCCACTAACGCAATTGATAAGTCCATGCTAGATGCTAATGAGATCAAATGGATAAACCACTACCACCAGCAATGTTGGCAGCAGTTATCGGTCGATCTCAACCACGACGAGCAGGCTTGGTTAAAGCAAGCGACTCAGCCAATTTAATATTGACTCCCACCCATGTCACCTGACATCTATCTCGTGGCATGGGTATTTCTCTTCATTACAGTCCTACCTTTAAACCAGCCAGGCATCCGCTTGTTTACACAAGCTTGTCATTAAGCAGTAATTAAAAGATTAACCCTACTGTCTGTAAGATTTCTGTTATTAGTCATGACCTTGGTCGCACTTTTATCCATGCTTAGTTTACTATCGTCATCTATTATTAAGTGATTCCTGTAGTAATTACTATGACCTTTAATTATTCGCGGTAGATATGGAAAGCACTCATTCAAATTCAACGCTTACTATTGAACTCAAGTCTTTCCTTGTCGTGTTTATCTTGCCGCTGCTAGTGGTCCTACCCGCTTCTTTCTATGTTTCGGTTGACGCGATAGAGTCTCACCTTCGCTCCACTGTCCACACATATAGCACTCGCATTGATGATGTAATCGCCGAACTTCACCACGAAAACCAGCATGCTATGACTCATTCCCATAGCTGCGATTTGATCCGTGAAGACCTACTGTTTGAAAGCCTGGTACGTGAAATGGTTATCGTACGCGACGGCGTTGCGGTATGTTCATCAAAACGAGGTGAGGTTGATCAGGACATCTCATTACTTATTGGTCCCAAAGGCGCGAAATCGGGCGAGTACTTGTTCGACCTTAATGGCGATCCTGAGCAAAGAACGATTGTTGTTGCTGATGTTGTTGGCGAAACCGGCTTTTCCGGCGCATTTTCAGTTATTGATAGAACCTATTTAATTCAACGATTAGGGCACATCGAAGGAGACCGGCTGAATTACATCAAAGTGAAGTTTGGCGCTAAAGTTTACCCGGCCAACACCGACTTCAGCTCGGACACCTACCACTATGTTTTTACCTCTAAGAAATATGGTTTCTCGATGCTTGCAGAGGCGAGTGAAGAGTACATTGATAGCCAGATCCTCTACAACGCAATGGGAAGCGTCCCCATTTCTCTGTTGATATCTCTGCTTATCTTTATGGCGAGTCGCGTGTTGAAACGTCGGGACTCTCTGGTCGACGACTTGAAAAACGGCCTCAAGCGAGATGAGTTGTTTCTAGTCTATCAACCCATCGTAACCAGCCGAGAACACAATATTGGCAGTATCGAAGCCTTAGTTCGTTGGAATCACCCGGGCATAGGTCTGGTGCGCCCTGACGTATTCATTCCTCTCGCAGAAGAACAGCACTTAATCATTCCACTGACGGACTATGTTTTAAAATATGCCCTCAATGATCTCGCCGAGCTTAATCTACAGCAAGAGATCCATTTGGGAATCAACGTACCTCCTGCCTATCTGCACACGTCAACATGCGTTGAAGAGCTGACGCACTACAGAGAACAGTTTGATGCTATCGGCATTAAGCTTTGCATTGAAGTTACTGAACGGCAGATGCTCGATAAGATCGGCAGAGACGTTCTAAAAGCGTTACGTGATAATGGCCTAATCATCTCTATCGATGACTTCGGTACCGGCTACACCTCGCTTTCGATCCTGCAAGATACCGCTTTTGATCATTTGAAAATTGATAAATGTTTTGTAGACACCATAGGTCTGGAGACGGTCAATTCCACCGTACTTACCACCATTATCGATCTAAGCCATAATTTGGGCGTTAAGGTTGTCGCTGAAGGTGTTGAAACAGCGCAGCAAGCAGACTACCTCGCAGAGCGCAATGTTCAGTATCTTCAGGGATACCACTTCTATAAACCGATGGGCATCGATAAGCTTAAGCAAACATTTAGCGACAATCAGGACTGTAACCAGTAACAAGGTTCAAACGCCACCTTGGCGCTATGCTGGCAAGCTCTCTTCATTGCGTAGTGTCAGCACTTCATAGCCACTACTGGTCACTACTATGGTGTGTTCTGACTGAGCTGACAGCTTCTTGTCCCGTGTGACAACCGTCCAACCATCTTTCTTCGTTTTTATCTTGGCTGTACCCTGATTAATCATAGGTTCAATGGTAAACACCATACCTTCTTTTAGAACCAACCCTGTGTTTGGTCGACCATAATGGAGAACCTGAGGCTCTTTAACCCAATAATACTGGTTGAGATCAAACCAAGCTCAGTTGAGTGGTGAGCTCAATGGCGTTTCAACCACTGTTATCTATAGTTACTAGAGAGAATTTGGAATTCGACACTTATTGCAGGAGGTAATATGGCTTTCAATCAGCTATTGGTACCGATTGCGCCTGAGCAGGACCTCAATGACTCACACCACCAAGCATTTCAGTTTGCTAATCAGTGCGGCGCAAAAGTTACGCTACAACTCGTCATTAAAGAACTGGCGGAATACAAAGACATCTTCCACTTATCAGGCTCAACGCTCGATGTGCTTGATCACGCCACCAAACACTACCATGATGCGTTGAATCAACACATTCACAACCTGAACAGTCAATATCCTAATATCCAGTTTACTAGCAAGGTCGACGTTGGTGTTCCGTTTATTGAGATCATCAAAGAAGCAAGTCACCTGGGGGCTTCTATGGTGATTATCGACTCTTATCGTCAGAGCAAAAAAGAAGCGTGTGAACGCGGTAGTAACACGCTTAATCTAATGCGTAAATCTGAAACGCCAATCTGGTCGCTGGGTAAAGTTTCAGCACCAGTCAAGCAGGTGGTTGCTGCTATAGACCTTACTAACTCTGACTACTATGAATTCAATACCAAACTGGTAGAGATGGCGGTCGAGTTCTGTACGAGAATGAAAGCGACACTCACCTTGTGCCATGTGTGGCAACTTGAATCGGAAGGCTTTCTCAGAGACTGGAGTGGCTATAGCGATATCGAAATCGCGCTACTGGCCAAAAAACTGCGTGAAGAACGTCTGACTAGGCTTAATGACTTGCTCGCACCTTATACCGACAGTGACGCCGAGATTCATACTGCTTTACTGGAAGGTGAAACTCGCGAGGTATTTCCTCAATATGTTACTGACAACAAGATGGATCTGGTAGTGATGGGATCGATGTCGCGCTCAGGAATATCTGGCTTTGTGCTCGGAAATACCGCCGAAGATATGCTCAACAAACTCGATTGTTCGGTCATTACGCTTAAACCTGACTCATTTAAGTCACCTGTCCAACCTTAACGATCAACAAAGGCCCTTTAAACGGGCCTTTGTTTTCAGTGAACTGTGTCGTCGCTAACTAAGCAATAAGATATTGATGCAGCCGGTCTTTCATCTCAGATCGATTGTGCTTCATAAGATGCATTTCTTCGTCACTGATTGGCGAGTCGCGAAGTTCCAGTTTACGGATATCTTTATCAAGAGCATTGTACTCTTTCATTAGTTCTGCGAACTCTGGGTTCTCTTTTGCTAAGGCTAAAATTGTTTGCTTATGTTGTGGGAATTCCTTTAGTAGAGAGTGATCTTCACCGAGCATATAAAACACCTTCCTTTATCGAAAATAATACAACTGGTTACTTTTTAACCATAGCAGCGAACCAATTGATTTAATGAGATCTTCCGCACTGCATGACATGAAAACGACACAATTCCCATTTGTGAGGCTAAAAAAAGTCGCGATTAACGCGACTTTTTTCGATAGAGAAGATCAAAATTAGGTATGTACTGCTCCCAAATTGGCGGTTTACCTATATGAGCTTCGACCGCTGAAATAAACGCTTTAACCAGCGCTGTCTGTTTGCGGTGTGGGTAAAGAGCATATAACGCCAGGTTACTGTTACATAAAGTATATTGAGTCAGAATCGGGGTTAGATTCATATCAACAATAGAACGATTAAGGTTGGATGACGAGACCGTCGCGTACCCGACACCATCCTGTACTGCGGCGATGAGCGTGTTGATATCATTCACCTTACAGTTACCCTTCATCTTGTAATTAAGAATGGTATCACTACCAGGTTGGTCGCTCAGTCTCATAGTATCAACAACTAATGAACGGTTGCTGTAGACCACAGAAGGCAACTTGACCAACTCTTCAGGTGTCTGGGGCTCACCATAACGCTCAATAAACTGACTGGACGCTAGAATCACTGCCCTGATATCGGCAATTTTACGCGCGATAAGACTCGAGTCATCCAAACGACCCAGACGAAACGCCACATCAAAGTGGTCAGAAATAATGTCTGAGCGCTTATCGTCCAGCAACAGTTCTATCTCTACATCTGGGTAAGTTTTGAGGAACTCAGTGATCACTGGCTGAAGGTGGTTCTGCCCAATATGAAAAGGGGCAGTAACACGAATTCTGCCTTTTGGCTGAGCGTGGTAGGAATCCGCTATCGACTGAACATGATGCAAAGTACCAACCAGATTATGCGCTTGTTGTAAGATCTCTTCTCCGGCAGGAGTCAGTGAAAATGAACGTGTCGAACGGTTAAGCAACTGCACGCCCAGCTCTGCTTCAAGCTTTTTGATCTGCTTAGATAACGCTGAGTTATCCATATCGTTTAGCGCAGCCGCCTTGGTAAAAGAGCCTTGCTGAACAACATCAATAAATAGAGAGAGTTGACTGACCAACGCCATAATTCAGCCCTACTTTTGTGCTCGTTGCCAGTGTACTAACCATTTGTCTAAATGGTTGGCAAACTGCTGACGGTCAGCCTGACTTAGCGGTGCAGGCCCACCCGTCTGGATCCCGCTGCTGCGCATGGTCTCCATAAAATCTCGGATGTTAAGACGTGACTTAATGTTCTCCTTAGTAAACATTTCGCCGCGTGAACTCAGTGCATGACCACCTTTTGTGATGATCTCATCCGCCAGCGGAATATCACTGGTAATGACTAAGTCGCCCGTTTGGCAACGTTTGACGATTTCGTTGTCTGCAACATCGAAGCCTGCCTGCACTTGCAACATAGTGACTTTTGGTGATGCTGGTGTGCGGATAAACTGGTTAGCCACTAAAGTGACTTCGACACCTGTTCGCTCAGACGCACGAAACAAGATATCACGAACCACTACCGGACAGGCGTCCGCATCTACCCAAATTTTCATCAAACTCTATTCCTCAATATTCGGCGTTAACGCGGCCATTAGACCGCAATTTACCAATGCTTAATAGTGTTATTTGAATTTGACTGCGGTACCACTGACACTCACCATCATCATACTGCCACCACTACCTATCACTTCATAGTCGATATCAATACCGACAATACCATCAGCCCCGAGTTCTCGTGCTTTCGATTCCATCTCTTCAAACGCGATTTCACGTGCGCGGCCCATTTCACGTTCATAGGCTCCGGAGCGCCCGCCGACAACATCACGAATGGCTCCAAACATATCTTTAAAAATATTGGCACCTAAAATCGCTTCACCGACAACCACACCCAGGTAATCTTGTACCGGGCGACCTTCAACAACAGAAGTGGTGGTTTTAATCATGTAATGCTCCTTGTTACTTATCTGTAGAGATGGTCACTGAGTAAAGGCTAGCGACTATTTCACGCGCATCAGTCGATGCTTAACCTTCTCCAGCTCAAACTCTTTGACCTGAGAACGCTTCATTTGTTCTATCTGCTCTATCATGCTGGCTGAATAACCCTTGCGCTTCATCCACTGCATGGGTTCGGAGAAGCCATCTTCATTAACGATATAAGACTCACCTTTATGCTCACCCGCATAAACACTGACCACCCAGACTCTGGATTGAAAATCCAGCACCTCAAGCAGACTGGTTTTAATTCGTTTCATCAGGCTCATGGTTAGCTCATCAATAGCCATACGCCAACACCCATCATCAGGGTTCCGGCAATACGGTTCATCAAACGAACATTCTGTGACTGACCAAGCAGACGTTTTAGTCCCTTACCACCGGTGGCGTATAACGTCATACAGATAAACTCAAAGATCAGGATGATCGAAACCAGAACCACCAATTGCGGTACAAGGCTGGCGCTTTGATCGATAAAAGGGGGTAATAAAGAAATCATGAATGCCCAGCCTTTCGGATTGGCAATGGCCGTGACAAAACCCTGAACCACGAGATCCCAGTCGCTATGAGGAACGGCAGACTGTTCATCTAGATTAATCGCCAGTTTGCCTCTCGAACGCCACATCTGAATGCCGAGATAGAAGAGATATCCGCCACCAATAAACTTAAGCGCCACAAACAACCACGGGTAATTGAGCATAACTGCCGCAATACCAACCACAGCCGCAATTGCCACTAAGCCAACCCCGACCAATTCACCCGCCATCATCCATAGAGCGCGACGATAACCAATGCTCATGCCTAATGTCAGCGCAAGTGTCATACACATCCCCGGCGTAATGGAGACAAAGAAAAAAGTCGGAATAAACATTCCCAGCAAAGCAGTATTCATAAAACGGTTAGATAGTGAGTCTTTGTAATGAGATCTAACATAATGCAATGTTCAGTTAAACGCCATATGCCTATTGAGCTATTACCTAGTAATCAAAAATCTACTCAACTACATAAAAATTCGTTTAGTAACCATGATTCATTCCACAGTCACTACAAAGCATGGGGCGCAATAATGAAGTGATGATTGGTGGTTTAGTAGCGACAACCCCAGATAGAAAAAGGGTTATAAGAGGTATCGGATTGTATTATCACTACTGAATAACTCATGACTATATATGCATATCTCGACTGGTCCTATCACTATATGCACTTTGATTCTCAAGTAATGAGAAAGGCAATAATTTTAACAGGCGGGATTTTCCATGTTAGATTTGCAATTATACAGATAAATATTTTAATTACTTTGGTTAACAAAAGGTTAAATACCATAAAATCCTAGTGATTTTGATCACATCTACAAATCCGCTGCGCTATTTTGCTTTCGTATTTTTTAATTCGCCTGCTAACCTCCTGCTCGCCTTGAAATGAACTCAGGGTGCATAACTATAAGGAGTGTTCTCTATGAATACCAAGAAGCCAATGTCGCTAACCAGCCGTGTTATTATCGGTATGGTTGCTGGTATCTTGACAGGATTTGCGATTCGCAGCCTATTTGCTGACAACGGATTTGTCGATGCATACATTGTAAATGGATTATTTGAAGTCGGTGGACAGATCTTTGTTGCCAGCTTAAAAATGCTTGTTGTACCACTGGTGTTTGTTTCACTAGTTTGCGGTACTAGCTCATTAAAAGACCTTTCTACTCTGGGTCGAATGGGAGGCAAGACGCTTGCTTTCTATATCGCTACCACGGCAGTTGCTATCACATTAGCACTGACTATGGGTAACCTATTCCAACCGGGTGCAGGCGCTGACCTAACAGCGGCAAGCTCATTCAAATCTGCTGAAGCTCCGTCGCTTGGTCAGGTGATCATCGATATGTTCCCGACTAACCCAATTAGCGCGATGGCTGAAGGTAAAACGCTTCAGGTAATCGTGTTTGCCGTGCTATTCGGTATTGCGATCAGTGCAGCAGGTAAACCCGGCGAACGCATTGCTTCATTTTTCTCTGATTTGAATGACGTGATCATGAAGCTGGTTGCGATTCTGATGAATCTGGCACCATACGGTGTATTCTTCCTGATGGCGAAGCTGTTTACAGGCCTGGGCTTAAGTGCAATTGTTAACCTTGCAGAGTACTTCCTTGTACTTGCAGGTACGCTTCTATTGCATGGTTTGGTGACTTACAGCCTGATGCTGAAAGGCTTTACTGGTCTTAGCCCAATCACCTTCCTGAAGAAAATGGAAGATGCGGTGATGTTTGCCTTCTCTACAGCTTCTTCAAACGCAACGATTCCTGTAACCATGGAAACGGCGAAGAACCGCATGGGTGTTGAGAACCGCGTTTCATCATTCACTGTACCTCTAGGTGCAACAGTGAACATGGACGGTACGGCGATCATGCAAGGTGTTGCGACAGCGTTTATTGCTCAGGCATTCAACATTGACCTGACGATGGGCGACTACCTAATGGTTATCCTGACTGCAACCCTGGCTTCTATCGGTACAGCAGGTGTTCCTGGCGTTGGTCTGGTAATGCTGGCAATGGTATTGAACCAGGTAGGTCTGCCACTAGAAGGTATTGCACTGATCATGGGTGTTGACCGTCTGCTGGATATGATTCGTACCGCAGTGAACATTACAGGTGACAGCGCAGTAACCATCATTGTTGCTAAATCTGAAGGTGCACTTGATGAATCTCGCTTCAACGACCCAATGGCAGGTGCGGCTGAAGAAGAAGTTCACTTAAAACGCTCTGAAGCTTAATCGCTAAGCCGAGTCAGACAAACTAAAACGCCTCGATATCACTATCGAGGCGTTTTTTATTTATCGACCTACATTACTTGGTTGGCATTGGCAGAATTTCAAACATGCCGTCAAAGTCATCTAAGGAAGCCGTCAGTTGATTAATCAGGTCCGCATTACCCTTGATTGTCACCTTACCTGCTTTCACCAACTGCTCAAGTGAAGCTTTACCCAGCACCATGTCTGTCATATCACTCTTGTTAATCACTAACTCTACGTCCGTGGTTGGCATTTTCTCGACAGCAATGTTCGCCATGTTCGAGTTAGACACTTCTCCAAAGTAGCGCTCGTTGATGTCTGGATGATGAACACCAAAGCTGAAGTCCAGTCCCGCCTGCTCGGCTTTTTCAGCATTCAGTCTCACCGCCAGGAAGTCGAGGAACATACCTGTTGGCGTATTAGCAATCACATCAGCAGAAGCGAGTTTGATCGAAGGCTGAACTTCGCCAGTTCTCAGTTCTACAGCGCCTTGTAGGTACGAGTTACGCCATGCCATGGTTTCAGACTGATAACCCTGCTGTTCAAAGCTGTCTGCTAGCGCGAAGCGGTAGTCGATATTGTCTGGCTGACACTGCACCAGGTCGTTAAACAACTGTGATGCCTCTTGATACTCTCCATTGGCGTAGTGTGCCTGACCCGCTTTGTACAAGGTGTCTGCACCAGCCGCTTCAACATAGACACAAGACTTATCTTTGCTTTGCAGTGGGTTAGTGTTGACCGGGTTCATATCATGGTAACCAAGGTATAAGTTGACCACTGCACGCGCATTGTGGCTGTACGAACCATGGTAACCATTGGTGTGCCAGGTTTTTTGCTGTGACTGAGGAACAATCTTTTCAATCTCTCGTCCCACATCATGAATCGTGACACCATGGTTCGCCAGACGCATCGCCTGATTATGGATAAAGCCATAGTTGTCACGCTGAAGTGTCATGTAGTCAGAGATTTCATTGGTTTCAGTATTGGCATCATTCCATACCGGAGCCGAGTGTGCTGCATGGATGTTATCCACCAGACCACTGTCGACATAGCGCAGTTTCAACTCTGTCAGATACTTGGTCCAAACCAGTGCATCACGAACTTTCGCACCACGGAACGTGTAAATATTGTGCATGCCATCGTAAGTTAACTCGGCAGTGTTGAGTGAGCGATACTCTGGGACATAAAGTACAATCTCTGCAGGTGCTTCAGCGCCCGGCATATTAATCGCGTGGAACTCCAGACCATCAATGGTGATCACTTTTTCACGCTCTGCAATCTCTTCTGTTGGAGCAACCAGAGTCACCTCACCACGTGACGTTCCAAGACCAAGTGCATTATCAACAATACCTTGCGGGTTGTTATCTAAGGTGGTGCCGTATTGATAATTAGCACGACGACTCATCGCAGTACCCGCTATCACATTTTCATCTGCCAGCTCTTTAATAAAGTCGTTTGGTGCATAGATAGGCGCACCTTCAAGGAAATCACCAGACTCTATGATGCCACGCGATCCGCCAAAATGGTCAGCGTGCATATGCGAGTAGATCATGCCCGTGATCTTATGTTCACCGTTAATTTTAGGCAGATGCATTTTGGCAAATTCCCAGGAAGCCGCTGCAGCCTGTTTGGATAGCAAAGGATCGTGAATCACGTAGCCATTGTCCGTGCGGTAGATAGTCATGTTGGACAAGTCAGCACCACGAATCTGGTAAACGCCATCGGTTACCTGATACAAACCACCAGCCGCATAGTTGAGCATACCTTGGCGCCAGATGGATGGGTTTACCGTAGCTGGTAATTGCTCAAGGCTCATGTCAGCCATGTAATCGAAACGATTTTTCAGCTCACCCGCTTCATGATTACCAAACTCAGCAATAAGACCTTTCTGAGTACGCTCAAAAGCTGTCACATCCTGCCAAGGTAGTTGCTGCGCGAGTTCCTGATTAGCCAGCTTGGTATGCTCTGTGGCAGGGTTACCTTGGTAGCTTTCTAAGCTGGCGTAATCCGCCGTAGCTGAAAATGAAACAATCAATGCCAATGAAATCGCAGAGGGTGCAAAACGGGTAGTCATAGTGAGCCTCATAGTGTCTCGTTGTTGGGTACAGGACTACTTTATTCCGTTGACACATCTAAATATATGCATGAAACTTTATTTGAAACATCGCGAATTGTTATGTATTAGGAGTGAATGGCTGTGAGTAGAGAAGGTATTGATCTCAATCTATTGAAGATTTTTATTAGTGTTTACCAACATCGTTCAATCACCATCGCCGCTGAAGCACTGGGGTTAACCCAACCCGGAGTAAGTGGGGTACTAAAACGCCTACAGCAGCAGCTCGGCGTACAGTTATTTGTTCGTTCCGGACGAGGTATTGCTCCGACTCACCAAGCGCAGGAGCTGGCACGTCAGGTTGAGCCGGCACTAAACCAGATACATAACGCGATTGAAGGGATTGAGGCATTTACACCCGAGCACCCGCGACGCTTTGTCGTCTACACGACAGAGCCAATTATGTTAGCTTTGCTGCCCAGGATAGAGGCTGATAATGAGTTGGGTAACGTAGAGATCGAGCTCCACCCGACGCTATCTAGTGAAGAAAAGTTAATTAATAACCTCAATCAACAGCAAGCGGATCTGGCGATTGATTTTGCTAACTACTCTGCCCCTTCGTTCTTCTCTGAGTTTTTGTTTGACGATCAAATCTGCATCATTGCCCGTAAAGGACATCCGCGAATTAAGCAGACGATTAACCTTGAGCAATTCTATGCCGAAAAACACGTGACGCTTAAGATGAGGCGTGAACAGGCTTATCTTGCCGACTATTTCACTGAAGAGTCAATTGGTGAAAGAAAGGTGGCTGCGGAGTGTGATTCTCTGGTTTCCCAGATGACGATGATATCGAATAGTGATTGCCTGGCCGCGGTGGTAAGAAGCCTCGCTGACCAGTTTGCAGAGCGGTTGGACTTACAGGTATTGGATGCTCCCTTTACCAGTATTCCAGTCAAGTACCGCCTAATGGCACATAACCGGATGAAAGCCAGTCCGGCTAACCAGTGGCTACGTAATAAGTTGAAATCCTATTTCAGCAGCCACTGAGTAAGCTAAACCTTAAACAAACAGGTTCATTACTAACATAGCGCCAAAGGCATTCAGCACTGATATCGCAATCATCACTGGAATGTAGCGTCCTTCAGTGCCGATTGGTCCCATGATTCGGCCCATATACTGCACCTGAGAGCCCATAAGGTAGATAGCCGGCGCCAGAATCGCGATATGCGCGCCATTGAGAATGCCCTGATCAAATAGGGTGATCACCACCCCAACCGCACCGCCCATCGACATCCACGCTCCGATAAGTACCGCCGCCGCTTCACCCGGCAAACCAAATACTGCCATGATCGGAGCAAAGATAGTCCCCATCAGATCAAGCGCACCGGTAATTTGCAGTGCTTTGATGATGACGAATGCCATTAAAACGTTAGGCAGCGTCGACGTCGTTGCGATAACCCAGCCTTTTTTAGCGCCTTCGACAAAAATGTCAGTAACCATAGGTTTTCTTGCTTTTACTTCGCTCATTGTGCTGTCTCCTGCTTTAGACCCTGAGTCTCGTTATCCGATTTGTCCGCTTTACCCTCAGTGATATTGAGGTAAATTCGGAACAAATTGGCACCGACAAACTTGAAGACAAACATAATCGCAACCGCAAGGCCGATTGAAGACGTTACGGCTAGTGAACCGTCAGCCATGGTGAGAGTAAACAGTACTGCGCCAGAAGAGAAAAAGTTAACGATGGTGGCACCTGCGGTAAACTGGAACATGGTAAACACATCCGTCTCACGCTTGGTTAAACGCCCTTCATCTTTCAGTTGGCGAGTCATCGCCGCCCCGGCATCAGTACTTTGCAGCGACGCAATCAGTGCCAGACCAGAACTGCCAGGAATCCCCATTAATGGACGAAGCAATGGAGTCAGTAACTTACGCGCCGCATCCAGAGCGCCATAATGTTCAAGTACATTGATCACACCAAGTGCGAACATTACGGTTGGGATCAGCGTCAGAGCAAAGATGAAGCCATCACGAGCACCGCTACCACCTTTACCACGCAGAGACGTGGTTGCGGCTTCTACGCCATCCGCTGTTTCAGTGACGTCGTATGCCACCTTACCGAATGAACCATTTAGGGTCGTAAAGTCGAGCACGCCGTACCATTCATTGGACTTCATCAAGCCGGAGAAAAAGACCACAGCAAAAGCCAGCGCGAGGTAACATCCCCATGTCACCTTACGCTCTTTAGGAGTTTGATTAGACATAATATACCTATGTGTTATGTGGAACAGAACGCATAAGATCTTGGGGTAAAGCCTGCACCATTAGCATGATCTTTATCAATCACTGACGCTATCTAACCGGCCGTTGAACGTTATAGTTGTGATTTGTGATTTCCTGCAAAATTGCCTCATTTCGCTCATCATAATTTTCAACAATACCCACTCAACCGGCTCATACTTTGGTCACAAATGGTTAATGAATACAATCAGATCCAACCTATCTCACATAACCAAAGCAAGAACCTCTCTAGAATGGTTTGACGATAATAACAATCGGCTTTCCAAGGAGTGAAAGTATGAAATTGCAGTGGTCCCTTTTTATTACCCTCTTTTTACTACCCTTTTCGACATTTGCTGCTTCCTCTACCACACAAGTTTTACCCCTGACACAATCCACCATTGGCTATGCGGCGTTAATCATTTTTGCCATCGCATACACACTGGTGATGTTGGAAGAGTATTTGCAATTGAGGAAATCGAAACCCGTCTTGCTCGCGGCGGGTTTGATCTGGGCAATGATCGGTTATGTTTACTCTCAATATGACCAGATCGAGATCGCTAAAGCAGCACTGGAACATAACCTACTTGAGTACGCTGAGTTGTTGCTGTTCCTGCTGGTAGCGATGACCTATATCAGCGCCATGGAAGAACGCCGATTGTTCGATGCATTACAAGCCTGGATGGTAGGTAAAGGGTTTAACTTTAAATCCCTGTTCTGGATAACGGGTATTCTTGCTTTCTTTATTTCGCCTATCGCCGATAACCTTACCACAGCATTGTTGATGTGTGCTGTGGTGATGAAGGTCGCGGGGGATAACACCAAATTTATTAATCTGGCTTGTATCAATATCGTTATCGCTGCCAATGCGGGAGGCGCGTTTAGTCCATTTGGTGATATTACGACTCTGATGGTTTGGCAAGCCGGCCATGTCTCATTTGCTGAGTTTATGCCACTGTTCGTTCCTTCGGTAATCAACTACGTGCTACCCGCGATCATCATGTCGTTCTTTATTCCTGATGCCAGCCCGGACGTTGTACATCAGCATGTTGAACTGAAGCGTGGGGCAAGACGTATTGTTGCGCTGTTTATTCTCACCATCGCAACCGCCGTCGCTTTCCACGCAGTGCTGCATTTCCCTCCAGTGATTGGCATGATGATGGGTCTTGCTTATCTGCAGTTCTTTGGTTTCTTTCTACGTAAAACTCTCAAAGCCTCTTTGCATAAGAAAGCCGCCATCGCGATTGAGAACCGTGATGACCATGCCTTAAAGCGTCTGGGTTCAGTGGTTCCATTTGATGTATTCAGACGTGTATCGCACGCCGAGTGGGACACTTTACTGTTTTTCTATGGTGTGGTTATGTGTGTTGGCGGTCTAAGCCTGCTTGGCTATCTGGGTATGATTTCTGAGGTCATGTATAGCCAATGGGATCCTATCTGGGCCAACGTGATGGTCGGGATCCTGTCTGCGATTGTCGATAACATCCCGGTGATGTTTGCGGTACTGACTATGGAACCTACCATGAGTATGGGTAACTGGTTATTAGTCACTCTGACCGCCGGTGTGGGTGGCAGCCTGCTATCAATTGGCTCCGCTGCTGGTGTAGCACTGATGGGGGCAGCCCATGGCAAATACACCTTCTTTGGTCACTTAAAATGGATGCCGGTTATTGCCATAGGTTACGTGGCAAGTATTGCAGCTCACTTGATGATGAATGGCGGGCTGTTTACTTAACGACTTCACGTGGCGAAGGAGTAAAGTCTCTCTTTTGCCACGTGCTGGAAAGCTGATATTTAGCACAGACGTTACAGGTCAGTACCTCAGCGTTACCGTGAATTCTCATCACAATATCTTCACGCTTCTCTTTAGAACTATTGCGCATCTGTATCGTCAGGTAGTTATCTTTTACTTCAAAGGGCTTGGTAAAATCGAGCTGATTCTCGGTAATGAACGTTACTTTGGCATCTTTAAACTCAAGCAGATCATTGTTGTGCGGGTTCTCAAAGACCCCTACGAACGAGTAGGTCTGACTATTGAGAAGACGCTCAGCCTTCTCTTCTGAGCACCCTGACAAAGCGACAGGTATCAAACCGCATATCACCATCGCTGTGTTTACTACCTGTCGTGCCATTCCATTACTCCGATTGCTCTAAATCCAGAAGCTTAGCTTTGCGCTCTACGCCTCCAGCGTATCCGGTTAACTTACCACTTTTTCCAATCACTCTGTGGCAAGGAACAATTACAGATACAGGATTCTTGCCGTTCGCCAGCCCCACCGCTCTGACCGCTTTAGGATTGCCAATCGCATTCGCCAGATCCTGATAACTCCATGTTACACCATATGGTATGGTTGTCAGTGCTTTCCAGACCTGAGTCTGGAACACAGTGCCCACTGCTGCGATGGGCAATTCAAACTCAGTTCGAGAACCAGCAAAGTACTCTTCTAACTGTATGATAGTTCTTGTAAGTATAGGATTATCTTGTGTAAAAATCCCTAGTTCATCAGGCTGAGTAGTCTGGGTTTCAAACCAGGCACCTAGTAATCCCTGCTGATTGCACTGAAGCGTCATTTTTCCCAGTGGCGATAAAAATGTTGTGTAGTACTTGGTCATGCTTGACTCCAACAATGAAAAGTTGCATAGCTTCCCCAAGGAGAAACGCTATCAGAGGTAAGATTCGGAAACTGATTAAGAGCCTTTTTAACCACCAAATCACTATCGAGAAAACAGTTAGGCTCTGATGCACCGCGCAGACGAGCATAGTTAACCGTCCACGGTCCAATGCCTTTGAGATCGAGCCAAGACTCAGGAGGTGCATCATTATTGCTCTTCATGTAGTCAGCAAAGCGAGCTAAAGTCTCTTTGCGGCTGTTTGGCATACGCAGAAAGGAGAGATCCGCACCACTCACTTCCGCAGGTGTCGGAAAATGACTAACACCTTGTGGCTGCAAGGTAGTCACCAGTAGGTTAAGCTGACCAATGGCGGCTTTGATCGATACTTGCTGACCTAAAATAGCCCTAACCCCAGCTTCCCAAGGGCTCCATACTCCTGGAATTCGGATACCTGATTGCTTAATCAATCTTGGTTCAATGGCCTGTAAATGTTGCTCGATGTGCACCAAGTCACTGTCGAGGTCGAACATCCGCCTTACCTGATTAACCAGAGCTCTCAAGCGCGCGATATCGTCCAGCTTAAACTGCAATCTGACAATCCCCGGTTTCGGGTTAGAGACCGAGAACCAGCCCGAGTGCCCATCGAGCTCAAAATAACGTTGATAGTCGTTATCGCCTACTTGTTCGAATCCCTCTATGGCTCTTAAGCGATAGAAGCTAAGCATATGCTGCCAGTCAAACGGCCCTCTATAGGCCAGGTCAATATGGTTTATTTCCGATAACGTAGCGGTATTTCTGCGCACTTGTGAAGGTGTCAGCTTGAGCTCCTGTTTAAAAGCATCATTAAAACGCCGTACGCTATTAAACCCGCTTGCCAGAGCAACATCAGTGATAGATAAATGGCTGGTATGCAGCAACTGCTTAGCAAACATCAGTTGGTAGTAAAGCGAATACTGTTTTGGCGCCATCCCTATGTACTGATTAAACAGCTTACGTAGATAACGATCAGAAATGCCAAGTCGCTCTGACATATCGGCCAAAGAGGAGTGATGCAATTCTCCCTGCTCAATCATTTTAATCGCGCGCTGAAACGTAACTTCTACCCCCTTCCAGGCCCAAGAGCTTGGCGCACTGTCCGGTCGACAGCGTAAACACGGCCGATAACCCGCTTTTAAGGCTAATGCCTTATCAAAGTAATATTCAACATTCTCTTCTTTGGGCAAGTTAGCCGGACAGATAGGTCGACAAAAAATGCCCGTCGTCTTTACAGCTACGTAAAAGCGGCCGTCAAAGCGGCTATCTCGCGCCATTCTCGCGGTATGGCAATCCTTTTTTGTTAAAAATGTCGTTCCCTGAGCCATAAGCTTTTTCCGATACGCTTCAAACTGTTATTCAAATTCTAAATCGGTTAACAAGAATTACTAGCCATTTTCGGAACTGAATGGAATTGCCAAGCCGTTTTCTTCTTCTAAAGTTATTGGTGAAACCTTAAAAAATAATAAGGAAGTTGGCTATGAATTTACACTCGTGCACAGTTGTGTTGAAAGACGATCTCACTATGACGTGTGACAGCGTCGAACAAACCTTAGGCATTATTGACCAGCACGGTCCCACCAATATCGATAGAATTATGATTGACGCCTTCGATGGCCAATCAATACGCAGTTACCATGAGTTAAGTATCGAGGAGTCAATTGAGAGCTTAATGAGCCTGTAAGAGATCAAAAACAAAAAGCCTCGCATTAGCGAGGCTTCATCTTGCAGGAAGTTTACTCGTCGACAGGTAAATCCGCCATCTGTTGCAGGCTGTAGGCCGTTACCGGGTCGATAGTTTTAACCAGTTCTTCAACCTGTTTAATCGCCTCTACCGATGTACTCGCTTTACGATAGCTCAGGTAGATTGGGCGATACCAATCATCAACATCCTGCACTTTGAACAACTGACCACTGGCTAGAAATGGTTCAACCAAGGAGATTGGTAAGTAAGCACTTCCTCCTTTTTCAAGGATGAAGTCTAAAGCGATCCTGGCCGTTGAAGTACGCAGATAAGGCGCTGGTATTTTAGGGTGACGTTCAGCGTGCTCAGAGGCGAACTTAGTGCCCCAGTCCACATAGACATACTTATCTTCAAATACCGTATCTAACGTATCTTGCTGGGTTGATACCAGTACAAGAATCACATCTGCCACTTTCTTGCAGTTGAGTTCATCGGCCTTAATCTGGTCAAAAGCAAAGGCCATATCCAGAGTACGCTCTTGAAGTTGGCGAGTTAACACTTCACGGCCCATGATCTCAGCCATAAAGCCATAACCTTCAAACTCATCTGTGACCAGACTAAGACAGTTTTGCAGATAGGCATCCCATACATTGGGTGTGCCGCCCAAAGTGAGCTGTAATGCTTTACCACTCTCTAAAGAAAGCTCTAGTTTAGCCTGTTGCAACGTGCTGACCATGACCTCTGCATAACCGATCAATCTTTCGCCTGAAGAGGTCAATTTGATGTTATTGCGATCGCGAATAAACAGCTGAGTATCAAAGTAACTTTCCAGTTGCTTGATGCGCGCACTGACTGCAGCTTGGGTGATATATAGATTCTCTGCCGCTTTACCAAAATGTCTGACCTGAGCCAGCTCTAAAAACGTTCTAAAGACTTTTACGTCCATTGGGTTTCCTCTACCGACAATCTTGTAAGGTTAGCAAGTTCGGGGATTTTTTATAATCTTCAGGTCACTAAAGTGTTATCTAAATTTAATAAAACTATTCAATAGTAAAGATAAAAAGGTTTTGTTTTTCTTTTGTTAATTTTACGCCTACTTTTCGCTCTAGGTCACCCATGTAGGTTTAATTAGAGGCTAGCAAAATGTCTGACACTGAATTTCGTCATGGCAAAAAACGTTTTTACGACAACACTAAGTTCCCACGCGGATTCGCTAAGTCTGGCGATTTTACGCTTGCTGAGGAAGAAATCCTAACGCTTTATGGCGATACTATGCTTGGTTTAGAGTCTGGTGATTTACAACCAGAAAACTCTGAAGAGAAGCACTTCGTTAAAGTGTTGGTCAACCCTGGTAAGGCGAAATCAAAACTAGAACGTGTATGGCTTAAATATGTTCAGTTGGCTCGTGGTCGCAAGCGCTTCCACACGCTTAATGGTCGTACTAAGCCTGATGCTAGCAGCGTCGATGAGTACTCAGATGACGTAAGTCTGGTTGAAGAAGATTAAGCACCAAATAAAAAGCCCTGAGCGTAATGCGTTCAGGGCTTTATCTATTTAGCAAGCATGGCCACTTTCTTAAGAAAGCTATCGCGCAAGTGCTCTTGGTCGTAATCGAGATGGTAGGTGTTGTGAAAGCCAACTTTTAGCTCGACACCATTACCCCGCATATAGACGTTGTAGCCATCGTAATCGGAGAAGGCCTCAACGCCTTCGTACATCTTACCATGCTCAGTTGGCGTTCCATTGGCCATAACTGTTTCATACGCCTGAAGAATTTTGCCCGGATCAAGTTCGTTTTTCATACTCAACCTCCTGTGTTTACACTAAAAAGTATGAGCAGAAATGGGCTATTTAGCCACCTCGATACTTGAGCGGTATCAATATCTAGACGTTTTTATTTTCTCGAACCAGTTCCGCCAAGGTTGCAAGTCGCTGTTGACTGTTTTTAACGTAAGGGTTTTCTGTATCCCAAGCATAGCCAGCCAAGATTGAACTGATCATTTGCTTAATACGTGGATTAGGCTGCTGATAGAAAATAACGTCCTGAAGCATACCGTTGTACCAGCCTTCGACGTAGGTTCTGAAGGTATTTACACCGACCATTAGCGGCTGCGCGTACTCTTTATCCCAATCAACTGTCTGACCGTTAAGCTGACGTACGACACACTGTGCAGCGTAGTGAGCTGATTTCATCGCAATGGTTACGCCTGATGAGAATACAGGGTCAAGAAACTCACCCGCATTACCTAGCAGTGCATAATGTTCTGTAGCCAGGTGTTTGACGTTGGCAGAGTAACCGCCTAATTCGCCCGCAGGGTTCGGGTATTCTGAGTTAGCAAGCAGTTGAGCTAGGCCAGGTTCTTCACTAGCCAGTTGCTTAAGCGCCGCGATTTTATCTTGTGGGTACTGCTCGAAAAACTCTGGTTCACCAACCACACCAAAAGAACAGACACCGTTAGAAAATGGGATCAGCCAATACCAGACGTCATGATTATCAGGATGGACTGAGATCAGAATTTTATTGCGATCGTACTCGATATCCTGAGCATCGATATTATCGACGATATGGGTAAAGATCGCTTTACGTGGCGGCAGACATGATGGCTCTTCCAGATCAAGCATACGTGGTAATACTCGGCCAAAGCCGCTCGCATCTAACACATAATCAGCTTCGATTTGGTAACTGTCACCAGCTTGATCTTTCACCGTCAACAATGAACGTTTACCGATAAACTCCAGATCAGTCAGCTCATGCTGATAACGAATTTCGACACCTTGCTCAATAGCACTGTCGGCCAACACTTTATCGAAGTTACCACGCTGAACCTGGAAGGTCGTGCCCGGGCCTGAGGTGAATTTGTCGGTAAAGTTGAACTGGGTATAGACGCCGTTACGTCTAAAGGCGGCACCATCTTTGTACTGGAATCCGTATTGATTAACCGCATCCAGCATCCCCGCTTGCTCGACCACTTCCATACATGCAGGAAGCAGGCTCTCACCTATAGAAAAACGCGGAAACTCAGATTTTTCAATCACGATAACCTGAATGTTCTGTGCATTGAGTAGCGCAGATACCGTTGAACCAGAAGGTCCGGCACCAACAATAACGACTTGAGTAGATTCTTTTTTCATAGTTATTTTTTTAATGTTGCTCTTGGTCGGATATCGCGATTATTGCGACGTCAGCTTTAATAAGGTGTGGCCAAGACCGATATTATCGGTTCGTTCTACCACTTTAAGTCCTGCCTCTTCGATGATCTCAAGGAAATCATCGCTGCGGTAGAAACGGCTATTACCGTTGGCTAAGCAGGTGAAATATAACGATGTCGCGTTAAGGCTGTATGAGGCCGCATCGTATTTCTGAGCATCCCAAAACAGTTCAAGAATATAAACCGTATCGCCCTGACGCAGCTGCTGTTGGACCCGTTTTAAAATACTCAAGATTTCCATTGGTGAAAAGCAGTCAAGGAACTGGCTCATCCACCAGACATCCGCATGTGCTGGCAGGGTTTGCTGTTTATCCAACATGTTGGCAGGAAATGGCGTAACACGATCAGCAAAACCGTGCTGTTCAGCGTTTTGCATCGCCATCTCCAATTGCTGAGGGAGATCAACAATCGTGATTTGCACATCACTATCATAACCACAGCACTGCATCGCCCATTTACCGGTGTTACCACCAATATCGACGATCTGCTTTGGCTGCGATTTAAAGACTTCTTTAAGAAGAATTGGGAACGAACGATCTGAGTAAAAATGATCGAACTTAAACCAACTCTGCTTCGCTTGTTCAGGAAGCTGTGATAGCCCCTGATAAATGGTTTCCCAGTTACCAAGCTCTTTTAATCCGGCTGGTTTTCCTTCAACAATCGCTTCCGTCAAATGCATCATAGCTGCGTAACAGACGTCTGCTGTGAAATCCATATTGGCATTAGTCATGCCGTCATGGAGTAGGAAAAAACCAAGGTTAGCCAGTGAATAGTTAGGTTTTTGCCATAAAACGATATCCGCACTGATCGCCATATCGAGCAGTACTTTCACCCCATACTCTGAGACGTTGGTTTTTTCAGCAATCGTAACTGCATCTAAACCCTCACTGCCCGCTTGATCAAGAGCAGCAAGAACACCTAAATCACGCAGAGTGCGTGCAGTATGGAACACGATAGGCGCAAATGAGAGCTTTTGAGCTTCCGTTTTAGCCTGGAGTGCATTGAATGGATCTTTATTTTTGTTTACCACGAAAAACCTAACTATTAGTTGTTAATTATTACTTAGCAGAAGCAGTTAACGTTAACTGACGCTTAATATCTACGTTGAGATTATTAATCCAACGGTTGTAGTTACGGTGAATTTTGCCACCATTTGCTTTTAGGTTTTCTGAGTTGAGATAAATAATTGAGTAAAATTTGTCGCTAAATGGGATTTTCACCTCAGCGTAGTGTGAGCGAACGTGAATTTTTGCATTAAGCTCATTCGGGCCTACTTCTTCAACAGTCCAACCGCGATCTGTTGCCGCTCGCATTATCGCCATCTTGACTTCTTTGCTTTGAAGATTATATCCAACTGGAGTATCCTCAACATTCATTACAGGCTGCACTCGCCCACAACCAACAAGTAATAATGCTAACAATAGTGAGCTAAGTAACTTAAGTGGTGACATATTATTAATTCCTTAATTAAGTGTAAGTCTGCAATAGTATTTCGCTGTAAAAACAACAATTCAAATTTTTATGCCAAATTCAGATATCAACATCTCATTTAACATCGACGCATGGCTCGCGCATTCTAACGGACTTTCCTCGTCTCAAAATTGGGAAAGCTGGGCAAATAGTTTGCATTGGCCAGAAGATGGAAAGCCAGTGAGTACAGCAATCCCGGCTATGATGCGCCGTCGTATGAGTCATCTTAGTAAACTTGCGGTACAAACCAGTATTGAGTTGCTAAATGAACACCAGGTTGATTATCTGGTTTTTGCCAGTCGCCACGGAGAGCTGCACCGCAGCATCGCATTAGTCGAAGACATCTTACGTGGTGAGGAAGCCTCGCCGATGGCTTTCTCACAATCAGTACACAATACTGCCGCTGGCCTAGCGACGATTGCAACTAAGAAGCCTATCCCACTGACCTCGATCTCTGCAGGGGAAAATACCTTCCAAAGTGCTTTGATTGAGGCATGGCTATACCTGAATACCCATCCTGAACATAAAGTACTGGTCGTCGATTTTGACCAGCCGGTGCCCGAAGCCTATCAGGGTTACGAGTCCCAGCAATATCAGAGTTATGGATTAGGTTTGGTCCTCTCTAGCGGAGAACAGTATCAGCTTTCGAAACAGGAGAGTGATAACACTCAACCTGGCTCTTTACCGCAAGGTCTGGAATTCATTCGTCAGTTCCTCTCCAATCGCAAACAGTGGTCAGTCACTGCTGCAAATCAAATATGGACCTGGCAAAGAAAATGACAAAGCTTGGTCAATATTGGCGAGTATTCGCGACAGGATTCTGTTTTTCGGTATTTGGCTTAGGGGGATTAACCCTGAGCTTTATTGTTATCCCTGCCATTCGCATATTGATTAGTGATAAAACTGAACGAGAATATAAGGTTCAGAATACGATACAGCAGTCATTTAATTTCTTCTGTAAGTTAATGAAGTTTACTGGCGCCATTGATTATCAGATTGTCGGCGCAGACATCCTCAAAAACGATAGAAATTGCCTGATTGTGGCTAATCACCCGAGCTTGATTGACTATGTATTAATAGCCTCTCAATTAGAACGCTGTGATTGTTTAGTCAAATCAGCAATATGGGCTAACCCATTTATGAAGCATATCGTCAAAGCGGCTGGTTATATTCCTAATGAAACACCGGACGACTTATTAGCAATATGCGAACAGCGCTTTGAGCAGGGTAATGTGTTATTAGTCTTCCCTGAAGGCACGCGCACGACTCCTGGTGTTGAGTCAAAACTTCAACGCGGTTCAGCACAAATTGCCGTGCGAACTGGTCGAGATTTACGCTTAATACACATTACTGTTTCTCCGAGCTTTCTCACAAAAGAGAAAAAGTGGTATCAAGTACCCCCAACTAAGCCTTTTTTCCTAGTAGAGGTTAAGGATAAAGTTGAGGTTAAGCCCTTTATAGAGCAAACTACGTCCCCGACACTTGCTGCTCGACGCTTGCAGCAGCATTTATCAGAGACACTCTTTCCAGAAAACCCAAGTCACAAGTAGGTCCACGTGGAAAAACTACATAACGAAATCAAACAACTTATAATTGATGCGCTTAATCTAGAAGACCTGACTGTCGAAGAGATTGAAACCGATGCACCGCTATTTGGTGACGGCTTAGGGCTAGATTCAATCGATGCACTCGAACTCGGTCTTGCGATTAAGAAGAAATACAATATTGTTATTGATGCTGATGATTCTAATACTCGCGAGCATTTTGCATCGGTAAGCAATCTGGCAAACTATATCTCTTCGCAAATCAGTGAGTAATTTGTAGGTACTTTCATGACAGACGTAAACAAACAGCAAGTATTTGACCAAGTTAAAGACGCACTTGAAGAGCTATTTGAAATTGATGCCGCGGATATCGTTCCTGAAGCTCACCTTTATCAAGACCTGGATCTAGACAGCATCGATGCTGTGGATTTGGTTGTTCATCTGCAGAACGTAACGGGCAAGAAAATCAAACCTGCTGAGTTCAGCACAGTGCGTACAGTTGATGATGTAGTAAACGCAGTTACCGAGCTTCTGAAGGAAGCCTAATGCGCCAATTGCTGACAATTCTGTCTGCAGTTGTCCTGCTCGCTTATCCATTCGCTGTCTATTTTGGCATTGAAAAATATGGCTTTTCCTTGGTGGGGATATTACTTATCGCCGCCTTGGGAATTCGATTGCTCAGTGTCCGCCGCAGCCAATTAAAAGAACTCAAATACGTTGCACAAATCAGTGCCGTAACCGGAATCTCTCTGGTAGGCCTTGGTATGTTGTTTAAACAGCATGGCTGGCTAACCTTTTATCCTGTCGTCGTTAACCTGTGTATGTTGATTGTATTTGCCAGTAGTTTCAGGCAACCGCAAACCATTATTGAACGATTAGCAAGACTTCAGGAACCGGATTTACCCCCGAGTGGCGTTCGTTACACACGTAAAGTTACCGCGGTTTGGTGCGGGTTTTTCACGTTAAACGGACTGTTTGCACTGTACACCTGTTTTCACTCTATTGAACTTTGGACACTGTATAACGGTCTGATCAGTTATTTACTGGCCGGTTCTCTGTTTGCAATTGAGTGGGTTGTTCGCCAGTTTATCCGTAAGGAACGATAGATATCATGCATCTTAACCAAGCTGACTTCTCTTCTATTGCTGAACTGCTCAATGCACAGCGACCGAGCGACTACCCCGTTGCATTTGCACCAGATAACACCTTCAACTGGGGTCAGTTTCAAGCGGATATTGCACATTTTCGAGCTCTAATCGTCGGGCAAGACGTAGAAAGAGTTGCCCTATGCTGTGGTAACAGTTATCTGTTCGCAGTCGGTTTTTTCGCTGTCTGTTACGCTAACAAGCAACTGGTTTTACCGGGTAACTATCAGCCTGAAGCGGTGCGTGAACTGCAATCCCACTTTGATCTGCTTATCCATGATCAAGCGGTTACTGTTGCAGATTCTATCCCCTCGCTTTCATTAGCAACGACAGGAGAAACCCTGCATGAATATGCCTGGTCTCCACTTACCCTTGATGGCATCACACTGACGCTGTTTACCTCAGGTTCAAGCGGTAAGGCGAAAGCCATTACTAAAACCCTGAATCAACTCGACAGTGAAATCGCGATTTTAGAGTCACTGTGGGGTGAACAACTTCAAGGGGCTCGAGTCGAAAGTACCGTTTCACATCAGCACATTTATGGTCTGTTGTTCAGGCTATTGTGGCCGCTATGTGCAGCACGCCCTTTCGCGATAGATAATCTGGAGTTTCCAGAACAGTTGGTCCATCACGCAAACAAACACACCGCACTGGTCAGTAGCCCTGCGTTACTTAAACGTCTCAGTGAAGAGCACGATAGCTCTCCACTTCGCTGTGTGTTCTCATCCGGTGGTCCTTTGGCAAATACTGCAGCCCTGCACAGCCGAGAACTCTTTGGCCTGTTACCGATTGAGGTGTTCGGAAGTACAGAAACTGGCGGCATTGCCTACCGTCAGCAACTCACAGCAACCACTCCATGGCAGCTGTTTCCTGGTGTCGAAGCCGAGCTTAACAGCGAACGCTGTCTGCGCCTTCGTGCGCCACATATTGATGGTGACAACTGGTACCAGACTGCCGATGAATGTCATTTCCATGATAAAGTTTGCTTCGATTTGAAAGGTCGCACTGATCGCATTGTCAAAGTGGAAGAGAAACGTATTTCACTGGTTGAAGTAGAAAAACGTCTTGAACAACTAGACTGGATAGAAGAAAGTGCCGTAATACCTCAGACCGAAGGCAACCGTCTCTCACTATGTGCAGTGATTGTACTGTCGGCGAATGGCGAACAAGAAATGGCTCGCTTAGGTAAAGGGAAGTTCTGGATCGCGCTACGTAAAGTTCTGCGAAACTGGTTAGAGCCGATTGCTATTCCGCGCAAATACCGGGTAGTAGATGAAGTGCCGCTTAACAGTCAGGGCAAGCGCCAAGTCGCTGAAATAGAAAAATTATTCCAATCATAAAACTAAGTAACACCATGGATAAAAGAAAACCAACCATCATTGATGCAGTCATTCAGGATAATCAGGCGACCATAACCGCTAAGGTCGATGGCGATATCCTGGATTTTCGTGGTCACTTTAGCCATTTCCCGTTATTGCCGGGTGTCAGTCAAATTGACTGGGCTCTCTATTACGCGATTGAGTACCTCAGCACACCTCCGACATTCAAAGGTATGGAAGTGATTAAGTTTCAGGAACCAATTCTGCCAGACGCACAAGTAACCCTTGAGCTAACCTGGGACGCAGATAAAACTAAGCTGGCCTTTAAATACAGCTCACAAAATGACGAGCGACTGGTTGTCCACTCATCCGGAAAAATGAAGTTAGGTGGCTAAGGTGGAAGGTTACCAGCCCTGTTTTCTCATCCCTTGTTACAACCATGGCAGCACCATCGCTGCTGTGGTGTCATCACTGAAACCTTTTAATTTACCTTTTATTATTGTTGATGACGGTAGCGAGATAACCACCCAACGGGCTCTTGATGAGCTTGGCCAGCAAGAGGACGTAACCTTAGTCACTCTGAAGGAGAATCAGGGTAAAGGTGGCGCGGTGATGGCGGGAATCCGTCATGCACACCAACTGGATTACACCCATGTGATTCAGATCGACGCCGATGGTCAGCATGACATCGATGCATTGCCAGCTTTGATCTCGAGTTCGCAACAGAACCCAGAATTTTTAATTTCCGGACAGCCTGTCTATGACGAGAGTGTGCCTAAGGCGCGTTTATATGGCCGCTACGCCACTCATGTTTGGGTCTGGATTGAGACCTTATCACTGACCATCAAAGACAGCATGTGCGGTTTTCGCGCCTATCCAGTGGCAAAAACCGTCGAGGTTCTGAACAAATATGACATCGGCAGACGAATGGATTTCGATATCGAGATCCTGGTTCGTATGTATTGGGAAGGTGTCGATATTGAATTTGTCGAAACCCGCGTGATTTATCCTGAAGGGGGAATATCCCACTTCGATGCGCTTTGGGATAACGTAAAAATCAGTTGGATGCATACCCGACTGTTCTTCGGCATGCTGCCGAGGATCCCTAAATTACTCACCCGTAAAAAAGCGCGTAACAACAGCAACGGTGGTCAAACCCATTGGTCAAAGCGCCAGGAGCAAGGCACCATCTTTGGTATCAAGCTATTACTGGCAATATACAGCCTGTTGGGACGCAAGGTGTTTAATCTGATCCTCAAGTTGGTCATTGGTTACTATCACCTGACGGGCAAAGACGCCAAACGGGCATCTGAGATCTATCTCAATCAGCTTCAGTCATACGCGAAGCAGCACTCACTGCCACTGCCGGATAAGTTAGACAGCTACCACCACCTGCTCTCTTTTGGCCATACCATGCTTGATAAACTGGCAGCATGGAAAGGTGACTTTAACGTCGACAATCTCACCATTCATGGTCAGGATAACTTCCAGAACATGGTCGATAACAAACAAGGGGTTGTCATTCTCGGCTCACACCTTGGCAACATCGAACTGTGTCGAGCATTGGGACGTCGCCATTCGCACATAAAGATCAATGCACTGGTGTTTACCGAACATGCGGAGCGCTTTAACAGCGTAATGAAAGCGGTCAACCCTAAATCGGAACTCAATCTGATACAGGTTAGCTCCATGGGGCCCGATACTGCGATTCTGCTTCAGCAAAAGATCGAACAAGGTGAATGGATTGTGATTGTCGGTGATCGCACCTCCACCAGCAAAGAGAGCCGCTCAGTATGGGCTGACTTTCTGGGCAAACCAGCGCCTTTCCCGCAAGGGCCATTTATGCTGGCATCGGTGCTAAAAGCTCCGGTTTATCTGTTATTCGGCCTCCGCGATGACAGCAGTGCCAAACCACACTTTAACGTCTATTTCGAACCTTTCCGCGAGCAGATCATCCTGCCGAGAAAAGAGCGCAAACAGGCCCTACAGCAAGTTGTGCAAGACTATGCCCAACGTCTGCAACACTACACCCTGCAAGCGCCATTGCAGTGGTATAATTTTTTCAATTTTTGGACATTAAGTAATCAGCAAGATGACGATGCAAAACAATAACACCATTACGTTTGGCGCACAGGCGCTGACCATAGAAGATGTGGTTGCCATTGCCCAAGGTGCCAATGCTAGCCTCAATAACTCGCCAGAATTTACCACTAAGATCGACAAAGGCGTGCAGTTCCTTGAGCGTTTGTTGAAGGAAGAGGGCGTCATCTATGGCGTAACCACAGGTTATGGCGATTCTTGCACGGTTGCTATTCCACCGGAGCTGGTCGATGAACTGCCACTGCATTTAACCCGCTTCCATGGCTGCGGCTTGGGCGAAGTGCTGTCACATCAGCAGGCTCGTGCCGTATTAGCGACTCGTCTATGCTCGCTAGCTCAAGGAGTTTCCGGGGTAACACACGATCTGCTTAACCAAATCGTGACTCTGATTAATCAGGACATCTCTCCACGTATTCCACAAGAGGGTTCTGTCGGCGCAAGTGGCGATCTGACACCACTCTCTTATCTTGCTGCAGCCCTGATTGGCGAGCGCGACGTGATTTATAAAGGTGAAGTGCGCCCGACCGCTGAGGTCTACGCTGAATTAGGTATTAATCCGATTCACCTGAAACCAAAAGAGGGCCTTGCCCTGATGAACGGTACATCGGTTATGACGGCACTAGCCTGTCTTGCTTACAAGCGAGCTGAATATCTGGCGCAGCTATGTACCAAGATCACCGCGATGGTCTCTGTAGGCATGCACGGTAATGACTTCCACTTTGATGAAGCACTATTTGCGGTGAAACCTCACCCAGGTCAACAGCAGGTAGCGGCATGGCTGCGTGACGACTTAAAAGCGGACCGCCCACCACGCAACAGTGACCGTCTCCAAGACCGTTATTCACTGCGTTGTGCGCCGCACGTGATTGGCGTGGTTCAGGACTCTCTGCCATGGCTACGTTCCATGATCGAAAACGAGCTCAACAGCGCCAACGATAACCCAATTATCGACGGCGAAAACGAGCGCGTACTGCATGGTGGTCACTTCTACGGTGGTCATATCGCTATGGCAATGGATACGCTAAAAACCGGTATCGCTAACCTTGCTGATCTGCTTGACCGCCAAATGGCACAGCTGATGGATTACAAATTCAACAATGGCCTGCCATTTAACCTTACTGGTGCAGAAGGCGAGCGTAAGCCAATCAACCACGGTTTCAAGGCCGTCCAGATTGGTATTTCTGCCTGGACAGCAGAAGCGTTAAAGCACACCATGCCAGCAAGTGTTTTCTCTCGTTCAACCGAGTGTCACAATCAGGATAAAGTGAGTATGGGCACTATCGCTGCCCGTGACTGTCTGCGTGTGCTTGAGCTAACTGAGCAAGTAGCAGCGGCCTCACTACTGGCGAGTATTCAAGCAGTAGAAATTCGCCGCCGCCATAATGAACTTGATGAGCACCATATGAGTGACAATCTCAAGATGATTCGTGATGCGGTATTGAGTGAATTTGAATTTGTTGCCGAAGATCGCCCACTAGAACACGATTTACGCCACTTTATCACTCGCATCCAGCAACGCCACTGGGCACTCTATCCGGAGGCATAATGGAGCAAGAGATCCAATTCCCACTCGAATCTGAGGTGACTCTGGTCACCTCATTTCAGGATGCCGATCCTATGGGTGTTATTTATCATGGCAACTACTTCCGCTTTTTCGAAGAAGCGCGCCGCATCATGATGGATAAGATCGAATATGGTTATCTGGCAATGAATGAGTCTGGTTACATGTGGCCGATCATTGATACTCGCGTTAAGTACGTCAAAGCGATCCCGTTCAATCATCAGATTCGAGTAGCGGCTAAGCTGACGGAGTGGGAAAACCGTCTGCGGGTCGATTACGTTATCTACGATGCTGAAACGGGCCAGAGAATGTGTAAGGCGCACACCACTCAAGTGGCGGTCAGTATTAAAGAGCAAGAGATGTGCTTTGCTTCACCAAAAGTCTTTATCGACAAAGTTGAACAATGGCACCAGCACGGGAGTCTCTGTTAATGAAAAAGTGGTTAATCCTGACGCTACTTGCGATCTCTCCACTAAGTTGGGCGCAGGTAACGGATCTGACCTCGCTGCAGGAGCAACTGGCAAAGACAGCCACTGTACGTGGCGACTTTACTCAGCTTCGTCATCTTGAGATGTTTGAACAGCCTTTAAGCTCCGAAGGTAACTTTACTCTGAGCAAAGCCCAGGGCTTATTGTGGCAGCAAACAACGCCGTTCCCTGTCCATTTAGTTCTGACCGAAGATAAGCTTCGTCAAACCTTTGCGGGACAGGAGCCACAAACCATCACCGCTAAAGAAAACCCAATGGCGTTTTACTTCAGCCACGTATTCCTGGCGGTATTCCATGGTGATACCGAAGCGCTGCAGCAACAGTTTGACATGGCATTTGATGTTAAAGACCAGCAATGGACACTACTGCTAACGCCAAAACAAGCCCCTCTCAACTCTGTGTTCAAATCCATCACCCTGACTGGGCAACAGGATATTGATGCCCTGACTCTGCAAGAGATTCGCGGCGACAAAACGGAGATCCTGTTCTCTAATCAAACCCATCAGCCTGAGAGCTTAAGCGATGCTGAACAAGCGCAATTCAGTTTCTAACCCTGTGCAGTCAGGAAAAACAGGCAACAACATCGCTATCGCATGGCTTGGATTAGTCCTACTCTTCCTTGCCATGCTGGCTAAACAGTGGATGTGGTCAGCTCAATCTCCTATTGAAACCAACATTTTAAAACTGCTGCCTGAGAACAAACAGAATCCGGTTGCTGAGCAGGCGTTTGAGGCAGTCTCAAACAACTTTAGCGATAAAGTGGTATTCCTGATCAGCACCGAGCAACAAGAGCAAGTTTTCGCCGCCGCTAATCAACTGGAACGCTCGCTAATAAAAACTGGCCTCTTTAGTCAGGTGACGGGTAAAGTCACACCAGAACAACAGCAGCAATGGGCCAGTTACTACTTTAAGCATCGTTTTCAACAGCTGACCGATGAGCAACGCCAACGCCTGATCAGCGCACCTCAAGCTCAGGTTCAACACGTGATTCAATCGATCTATAACCCATTTTCAGGGGTCACTGGCAATGAGCTTGCCAGTGACCCATTCTTACTATTTCGAGATTATCTTGGCCAGCTGACCAAGCTCAGTTCAGCCTTTAGCATCGATAACGGTTACCTCACCACAGAGCATCAGGGAAATAAGTATCTCCTGATCACTGCAACCCTTAACGCATCCCCATACAGCCTTAGTGCTCAGCAAGGTGTCGCCGCGATTGTCGACATTGAACAACAACTCTCTCAGCAGTATCAGGCGCAAACACTTCATACAGGTGTGCTTTTCTATGCTGAGTTTGGCACTCAAAGCGCTAAATCAGAAATCAGTACCATTGGCCTGTTTTCACTACTAGGTATTGTGATACTGGTCATTGGCGTGTTCAGAAGCAGTGCCCCGCTACTGTTGGCTTTGTTATCGATCACTGTTGGCCTTATCGCTGCACTGGCGGTCACCACAGCCCTGTTTGGTCGTGTTCACCTGTTTAGTTTAGTGTTTGGTGCAAGTCTGATTGGTGTCTCAATCGACTACGCTTTTCATTACCTGACAGAGCGTCTTGCCGCCGGGAATAACTGGGACAGCCGAAAAGGACTCAAACATATTCTGGCCGCAATTTCGATGGGGCTGATCACCAGCCTGATTGGCTATCTGGGCATGTTGATTGCCCCTTTTCCCGGCCTACAACAACTGGCGCTATTCTCTTCGGTTGGCCTGATCGCCGCCTATGCCACCGTTGTTGCCTGGTATCCAATCTTAGCCCATCGAGCAACGACTTCACGTCGTTTGCCGGGTGAATGGTTATGGCAACAATGGTTGGCAGTGTGGCAGCGACCAAAGTTTAAAGTCGCCTTGCCTCTGCTCTGCTTTGCTGCCTCAGTTCTGCCGTTAACTATGCTGCAGTACGATGACGATATCCGTCAGTTGCAGGCGATGCCCGATAGTCTTAAACAGCAGGAGCAGAAGATAAACCAGATCAGCGGCTTGCAATCGTCACAACAAATGTTAGTGGTGACGGCAGCAGATGACGAAGCCTTAATGCAACGTCTTGAGTCAATCAGTACGACTCTACACAACTGGCAAGCACAAGGGATAATCGACGGTTACCAAAGTCTGTCTCAATACCTTGGTTCAATAGCCCGCCAAAAAGACGATTATCAGCTAATTAGTCAACTCTACACGACACAAGGACAGACACTGAGTGATTCGCTAAGACTGACTGTTGCTCCTGAGCTAGAGCAACCATTCTCCCCGGTTAAGCTGCAGGATTATCTCGCTCAGCTTGTCTCTGAACCTGTCCGATTTCTCTATGTTGGTCAGATAGACAACCAGGTGGCTGCTATTGTGGTCCTGAACACGCTCAATGACGCTGAGACAGTGAAGAGTTTCGCTGCGAGCCAGACCGATGTTAGCTACCTCAACAAAGCGGAAGAGATCTCGACTCTGTTTGGCGAGTACCGCATCAAAGTCGTGGAGCTGATAATCATCGCTCTGGCTGTGATTGGAGGCTTACTGGTTAAACGCTATGGCATCAAGCATGCAACGCTAATTCTAACCCCATCTCTGATTGCCTGTTTGGGCGGGTTGGCCAGTGCGACCATGCTAGGTTCGACCCTGAACCTGTTCAATTTACTCGCACTTATTCTCATTATTGGGATTGGCATCGACTACACACTGTTTTTTGCTGAAAAAGCTCGTAGCCAAAGTACATTACTGGCAATTACCCTTTCGGCACTGACAACCCTGCTCTCATTTGGGCTGTTGTCCCTTAGCCAGACACACGCCATTCATAGCTTCGGTATCACAGTGCTTAGCGGTATTTTTATCGCCTGGTTACTGTCTCCACTTGCTATCAATGATAAGGAGAAACAATGAAGCGCTCGACTCTAACAAAAACGCTTTACGCCATTATCCTTGGCGTGACGCTGTCGGCTTGCAGTTCAGTTCCTCAAAGCCGTACACCGACAGTTGAGATCGCGCAGCAGACACAAGTCAACCTGCCGTCTCCTGCTTCACTCAGCTATTCACTGACGGCGAGCCAGTTAATCCAGGCTCAATGGCACAACGGCGAGCAAACTCGTAGCGAGCAGCTTCCGGTACAACTGCAAGTGTCGAAGGATAAACTGGTACTGGCCGGGTTCTCTTCATGGGGTACACGGATTTTATCCCTTAGTTATCATGACGATGTCATTTCAACCGATGTCATGAAAGGCCTTGGCGGAGTACTGCCGCAGCCTGAGCAGGTACTATTTAACCTGATGATCACGCTCTGGCCGTCTTCTGCTTGGGAAGCCCCGTTAAATAAGGTAAGGTGGCAAATCATTGATCAAGATAATTCCAGAGCCATATACGATAGCAATGGTGAAAAGGTCATCGACATCCAGTACAGCAACAAGGACAGGCTAACGGGTGAGATCACTTTTCGTCATCTGATCGACAACTACACTGTAAAGATTAAAACGCTGCAATTTAATAAAGCACCAATGACCTAGATAGCCATCATGCTGACACACGTTTCTAAACCCATTTTTATTCAAGACTGTGGCTTTCATTGCGCAATGGGATCAGATGTATCCCAGATACACCAATGCCTGTCCGGTCAACACGCCTCCAACATGGTGGCTGATGACCATATTCTAAATACCGATACGTCGACGGTCGTCGGGCGTATCGATACACCTCTAACCAAATTACCAGACCACTTGGTGGAATTTGACTCACGTAACAATCAGCTGGCGCTGTCAGCCATGTTACAAATAGAGGATAAAGTTCGTCAGGCCGTCAACGATTTCGGCCCATCAAGAGTCGCGGTCATCATTGGCACCAGCACCTCTGGTATTGCTGACGGTGAAAAGGCCTACAACGAAATGTTGGAGAAAGGCGACTTTCCCGAGCACTACCATTACCGCAAACAGGAGCTTGGCAATACCAGCGACTTTGTCGCCGCCTATTTTGGTATTACCGGACCTTGCTATTGCGTATCAACCGCCTGCTCTTCGAGCGGTCGGGTATTTATTAGTGCGCAAAGGTTACTCCGTAGCGGGTTGGTCGACGCAGTGATTGTCGGCGGAGTCGATACGCTTTGTCGCTTAACACTTAATGGTTTTAATGGCCTTGAAGCCCTCTCTAACACACTTTGTCAGCCATTTAGCCAAACAAGAAACGGCATTAACATCGGTGAGTCCGCCGCCTTAATGCTGTTAAGTCATCAGCCATCTCAGGTAGCCCTGCTCGGTGCTGGTGACAGTTCTGACGCTCACCATATTTCTGCACCGCACCCTGAAGGAAAAGGGGCTGAGCAGGCGATGCAAAAAGCACTTGATGATGCAGGACTGACGGTCGAGGATATCGGCTACATTAATGCTCATGGAACGGCAACACCACTGAATGACAGCATGGAAAGCAAAGCGATTTATCGCTTGTTCGGTGAACGGGTTCCGGTCAGTTCGACTAAGCCCCTGACCGGGCATACCCTTGGCGCTGCTAGCGCAACTGAAGCCGCCATTGCATGGCATATTTTGAAATACGACTTAGATCTACCCATTCAGCACTGCCGTGATAAGGCAGAGGATATCGAGGTTTCATTAGTTGAAACTGCGACTAAACTGCAGGGTAAAGCCATTTTAAGCAACTCGTTTGCATTTGGTGGCAACAATATCAGTCTTATCTTTGGTTACATCCATGACTAACTATCCACCTATAGCGCAGCTATTGCCTCATGATGAGCCGATGATCCTTATCGATCGTGCGCTAGACATTCAACAAGACACCATCCACTGTCAGGTGGAGATTGGTGCCAAGAATCCATTTTATAATGCTGAAAGCAGCACTCTTCCTGCATATGTGGGCATTGAGTTTATGGCTCAATCGGTCGCAGCCTGGTCAGGTTATCACGCTTTGCAGCAAGGTGATGAGCCGCCGATTGGCTTCTTACTCGGTAGCCGCCGTTACCTATCCCATTGCGATGCGTTCCAAAACGGTCAACTACTCGATATCTATGCCGAGAAAATGATGGAAGATAATGGTATGGCGGTATTTTCAGCCCGTATTGAGCACCAGCAGCAGACCATTGCAAGCTGCCAGCTGAATGTTTACGTACCATCAGAACAAAAATTACAAGAAATGAAAATCAGGAGTCAACAATGACCCGACAAGTTTTAGTTACAGGCGCGAGTAAAGGCATTGGCCAAGCGATCGCTATCCAATTAGCTAAAGATGGATTCACCATCGCCGTTCATTACATGGGTGACCAGCAAGGCGCACAACAGACCTTAGACACTATTGTTGGCAACGGTGGCAACGGCCGCCTGATCCAGTTTGATATCAGTAACCGTCAGGAGTGTCGCGACAAATTAGAAAGCGATATCGCCGAACATGGCGCCTACTATGGCGTAGTCAATAACGCGGGCATCACCCGTGACACTGCTTTTCCTGCCATGACTGAAGAAGAGTGGGACGGCGTAATCCACACCAACCTCGACAGTTTCTACAACGTTCTTCATCCGGTTGTGATGCCAATGGTTCAGAAACGTAAAGGGGGCCGTATCATCACTCTAGCTTCTGTTTCTGGATTGATGGGTAACCGTGGGCAAACCAACTACAGCGCCGCTAAAGCGGGTGTAATTGGCGCGACTAAGTCACTGGCTCTGGAACTTGCCAAGCGCAAAATCACCGTTAACTGTGTTGCGCCAGGTCTGATTGATACTGGTATGGTCGATGAACATGTCAAAGAACACGCTATGCCACAGATCCCTTTGCGCCGTATGGGCGAGCCTGAAGAAGTAGCAGGTCTGGTTAGCTACCTGATGTCTGATATTGCGGGTTACGTTACTCGCCAGGTCATTTCAGTCAATGGAGGCCTGGTATGAGTCGCCGTGTCGTCGTAACAGGCATGTCCGGTGTTACTGCATTCGGTAACGACTGGCAGTCAGTTGAGCCTAAACTAAGAGCTTGCCAAAACGCCACTCAGTACATGCCAAGCTATGAGCAGTACGATGGTCTCAACACTAAGTTAGCTGCTCCAGTAGACAATTTTGAGCTACCAAAACACTACAAACGTAAGCAGGTACGCGGTATGGGTCGCGTATCCAAACTCGCGACGGTGGCAACAGAAAACGCCCTTGCGCAAGCAGGGTTGCTTGGTGCTGAAGTACTGACAAACGGTCAGGCAGGTATCGCTTACGGTTCATCGACAGGCAGTACAGATGCTATCGGTGCATTTGGCGTGATGCTAAATGAGAAAACGACCAAGGCGATCACTGCAACCACCTATGTGCAGATGATGCCGCACACCACAGCCGTTAACGTTGGCTTATTCTTTGGCCTGCGAGGACGAGTCATCCCGACCAGCAGCGCATGTACCTCTGGCAGCCAGGCAATTGGTTACGCTTATGAAGCGATCAAACACGGCTACCAAACGGTTATGGTTGCCGGCGGAGGCGAGGAGCTTTGCCCGACGGAATCAGCGGTATTTGATACCCTGTTTGCCACCAGTCTGAAAAACGATGCACCAAAGAGTACTCCACGTCCGTACGATACCCACCGTGATGGCCTGGTGATCGGAGAAGGCGCTGGCACCCTGGTGCTGGAAGAGTACGAACATGCTAAAGCTCGTGGCGCAAAGATATATGCAGAGATCATCGGTTTTGCCAGCAACTGCGACGCCGCTCATGTGACTCAACCGCAAATGGAAACCATGCAGATTTGTATGGAGATGGCGCTGGAGAACGCTGGCGTTAAAGCGGAACAAATCGACTATGTTTCTGCGCATGGAACTGCCACAGATCGCGGTGATATTGCAGAAAGCAACGCCACGGCCAATGCGCTGGGCAAGGTGCCAATCAGCTCACTGAAAAGTTATTTTGGTCATACTCTTGGCGCCTGTGGTGCGATTGAAGCCTGGCTAAGTCTGGAGATGATGCACACTGGTTGGTTCAGCCCAACGCTGAACCTCGACTCACTGGACGAGCAATGTGGCAATCTGGATTACATTACCGGAACTGGTCGAGAGTTAGAGGTTGAATACCTGATGAGCAATAACTTTGCTTTCGGCGGTATTAACACCTCAATCATTTTCAAAAAGATCTAAACCTGACTGTCGGAATGCTCAGACTTTCCTGACAAAGCCAGTCGAATCAAACTTAAAGCCCTCAATGAGGGCTTTAATTCTGAATTGAACAAAAAATAATCAAATTCTTTCTAAATATAGCTTTACAAGCGCTCGGAATAAGGTAAGATTTCCTCGCTCTGCAATTCAGAGTTATTAGTGAAACTGCAAGTCAAAAGTAAATCCTTAGAAATACTGCGTTACCGTTGTTATCCTTAGTGTTTCCCTTAGCTTCATCGTTACATTAAATAGTTCAAATTTTCAGCGCATAAAGAAGATTAATTCAATTTATATAAGGGACAGATTATGTCTAACAAAACTACTGGTATCGTTAAATGGTTCAACGAAGAGAAAGGCTTCGGTTTCATCACTCCTGAAAACGGCGGCGCTGACGTATTCGTTCACTTCCGTGCTATCGCTTCTGAAGGTTTCAAAACTCTGAAAGAAGGCCAACAGGTTTCTTTCGAAGTTGAACAAGGTCAAAAAGGCCCACAAGCTGCTAACGTTGTAGCTTCTTAATTTTAGATTGACCCAAACGTCAATTATCTAAGATTCAAAAAAACCAGCCCTAGTGGCTGGTTTTTTATTTGTTCAAGATTAGCTTGCTAAAGCCAATTACCACATCAGGTCATCTGGCACGACGAAATCTGCATACGGATCATCTTCATCTGCCACGTCTTCTGTTGGCGCATTCTGCTCGATAATCACGCTCTCATCACGCAGGGCAATTTTGTTAGCCACGCTACTTGGAATCACCACGTAAGACTCATCGCTACGGGCAATCGACAGAATACCTTTTGCCAATTGATCACGAACCAAAGACTCAACGTAAACCGCTTTTACCAATGTGCCATCAGTAAAGTTGTACTTGATGTCGCCATCTTTAAGATCGATCTTGTTCATCTCGATCAGCTGTTTGATTTGCGCCTGAATTTCTTTACTTAAACGCTGCTCTTTCTGCTCATTGCTCAGCGCTTTATCACGCTCTTGCTGTTGGCGTTTGTTCTCTTCAACAGCGGCTTTGACTTCTCGAGCCTGTACTCGAGATTTCTTAGAACCTTTCTTCGCTTTTTTAAGCTTTTTCTCGTTCACCAAGCCCGCTTTTAGCATCTGCTCTTGGAGTGTTAGTTTTGCCATGGTTTATCCAACGCTATTCAATTTGAGGTTATTTTAACGGTTCAACCAAGGCAAATAAAGGTCAGTCTCAATATTGAATCGCACCGGAACCAGATTCGGATGCAACTGTTGCTAGACTATTTATTGCGCAATCGTGACGACAAAATTGTTTTGTTAGACAGCGGTGGGGATTTATCCGTTAATGCGCTCGAAGCGGCGGCTTTGATTCCCCTACTCAGCCCCGTTTCAGGTATGATTTCAGGCCAATCTGAATCATGTTTTTTTCTCTCTGTCTTTGTGAGATTTGATGTGGAAAACATTTCCAAACTTGACCGTGTTCGCGCTGATTACAATGTTCATTACTGGAGCCAAGGCTTCTATGGTATCGACAACCAGGGTGAGGTGTATGTGTCACCTCGCAGCGATAACGCGCACCAAATTCCATTAAGTAACATCGTATCGCAACTAGAACAAAAGCAGCTGAACCTGCCGGTACTGGTACGATTTCCACAAATTTTGCACCAGCGTGTGCACGGTATCTGCCAAGCCTTTAATCAGGCGATTGAAGAGAACCAATATCAGAATAACTACTTGTTGGTTTACCCAATCAAAGTTAACCAGCAAAAAGAAGTCGTTGACGAAATTCTGGAGAGCCAGGCTCAACTAGAAACCAAGCAGCTTGGTCTTGAAGCGGGTAGTAAACCAGAACTGCTTGCGGTACTGGCTCTGGCGCAGAAAGCCAGCTCTGTGATCGTATGTAACGGCTACAAAGACAGAGAGTATATTCGCCTGGCACTGATTGGTGAGAAGCTCGGTCACAAAGTATTTATCGTACTAGAGAAGCTTTCTGAGCTTGATCTGGTGCTGAAAGAAGCAAAGAGCTTAGGCGTGAAACCTCGTTTGGGTCTGCGTATTCGTCTGGCTTCTCAGGGTGCAGGTAAATGGCAGTCAAGCGGTGGCGAGAAATCTAAATTCGGTTTAGCAGCGTCACAGGTACTGACTGTTATTGAACGCCTGAAACAAGAACAGCAACTAGACGCGATGCAACTGGTTCACTTCCACCTTGGTTCGCAAATGGCCAACATTCGCGACATCCGTAATGGTGTCAATGAATCGGCACGTTTCTACTGTGAACTACGCGCTATGGGTGCGGACATCACTTACTTTGACATTGGTGGTGGCCTGGCTGTCGATTACGACGGTACACGTAGCCAGTCATCGAACTCGATGAACTACGGCCTGATTGAATACGCACGTAATATCGTCAGCACAGTGGGTGACGTATGTCAGCAGTATGAGCAACCAGTGCCTGTGATCATTTCAGAATCAGGTCGTTCTCTGACTGCCCACCATGCGGTATTGATCACGAACGTTATCGGTACAGAAGCGTATCATCCAGAACAGGTGGTTGCGCCAAACGCAGAAGACCCAACCCTGCTACAGAATATGTGGCGTAACTGGGAAAACTTGCAAGATGGCAGCGACGCTCGTGCTCTGATTGAAATTTATAACGATACTCAGAGTGACTTAGCTGAAGTGCACTCTCAGTTCGCGACTGGTGTCCTCAACCTACAGCAACGCGCCTGGGCTGAGCAGCTTTCGCTGCGAATTTACTTCGAGCTGAGCCGCCAGATGAGCAATAAAAACCGTTTCCATCGCCCAATTCTGGACGAGCTGAACGAGCGACTAGCCGACAAGTTCTTTGTTAACTTCTCGCTGTTCCAGTCACTACCAGATGCATGGGGTATTGATCAGGTATTCCCTGTTCTGCCGCTATCCGGTTTGGAAAACGTTGAAGACCGTCGCGCTGTGATGCTGGATATCACTTGTGACTCTGATGGTGCTATTGAACAGTATGTTGAAGGTCAGGGTATTGAGACAACGCTGCCAGTACCAGCCTGGAACAAAGATAAACCATACTTAATGGGCTTCTTCCTTGTTGGTGCCTACCAAGAGATCCTTGGTGACATGCACAACCTGTTTGGCGACACCCACAGTGCCGTGGTTAACGTTGATGAAAACGGCAATGCGATCATCGAACGTATTGACGAAGGCGACAGCGTTGAAGATATGATGCGCTATGTACATATCGACGTTGATAAGATTCGCCACAACTACCGTGAGCTGGTCGCAGAACGCGTTGAAGCGAGCGAGCAGCAAACAGTACTAGAAGAATTAGAAGGTGGCCTGACTGGTTACACCTATTTAGAGGATTTTTAAATGAATGATTTGTTCACTAAGACTGATTATTCACTCTACTCAAACTCGATGAGTTTTATGCGCAGACCTTATCTGCGCAACCCAGTCTCAGCGGATGCTGATCTGGTGGTACTAGGTGTGCCACTCGATATGGCAACGTCTGGCAGACCGGGCGCACGTATGGGGCCGGACGCAATTCGCCGCGCTTCAGTGAATCTTGCTTGGGAAGGTAACAAGTTCCCATGGAACTTCAACGTGTTTGACCGAGCTAAAGTAATTGATGCTGGTGATCTGGTATTCGATTGTGGCGACGCAGAAGACTTCACTTACCGTCTGGAAGCAGCGACCAGTGAGATTCTGAAAAGCGGTAAAACAATGCTGGCGCTGGGTGGTGACCATTTCATAACTCTGCCGATTCTGCGCGCTTACGCTAAGCATCACGGTGAGATGGCTCTGATTCACTTCGACGCTCATACTGATACCTATGACAACGGTAGTAGTTATGACCACGGCACAATGTTCTATCATGCGCCAAACGAAGGCTTAATCTCGGCTAAACACTCGGTTCAGATCGGCATTCGTACTGAGTACCAGCAAGAAGGTCACGGCTTTAACGTTATCAATGCGATGGAAGCAAACGACCTGAGAGCAGATGACATCGTAACGCGTATTCGCGACATCATCGGTGATAAGCCAGTGTATGTGACATTTGACATCGACTGTCTGGATCCAGCCTTTGCACCGGGTACAGGTACCCCTGTTTGTGGTGGTCTGAATTCCGATAAAGTCCTGAAGATTTTACGCGGTTTAGCAGGTGTCAATATCGTTGGTATGGACGTAGTAGAGGTTTCACCTCCTTACGACCAAAGCGATCTGACTGCTTTGGCTGGTGCAACGATCGCGCTTGAGTTGATGTACGCCTGGGCTTCAAATCGCGTCAGCGAGTAAACGTCGATATCCATCTATCTAAACAATGCCAGTGTTCACACTGGCATTTTTGTTTGTGCTGCTTAAACTTCCGCTCTGAACTGTTGGGGAGTCATGCCTGTCCAACGCTTAAATGCACGACGGAAATTAGCACTATCGCTATAACCAAGGCGAAAACCAATCTCTTCCACGGTTAATCGCGTCCCGAGCAGATACTCCTTGGCTAAATCCCCGCGCACTTCATTGAGCAGCGCCTGATAGCTGGTCTTATGCTGATCCAGTTGACGACGCAATGTTCGGTCTGAACAACCGAACTGAACCGCAAGCGATTCAAAAGTCGGAAACGCTCCTGCACTTTGATACAAAATCGCTTTAATCTGATTCGTGAGCAGATAGGGTGACTGCAATGCTGCCACCAGAGAATCACACGACTTGAGGTAATGGCTGAGTTTGTCGGCATTATGAGTTGTCAGAGGAAGAGCCAACTGCCCGGCGTTAAAATACAGCGCCAATTCATCCTGGTTAAACTCTGCTTCACAAGCAAAGCGCTGCTGATAGCGGGCGTGATACTCAGGAGCTTGATAAGGCAGACGAATGGTGTTTACCTTAAACTGTTGACCTGTTAACTCAAGGAACAGTGAGGCTATTGCGCTAAGGAAGTACTCACTACAAAATGGCAGCATCTCACCGACATCAAGCACGTTTTCAAGCCGAATCGCAGCAATATCTCGCTCTACCTCAACGGTCACCGAGAACACCGGCCCATTTAGATCGAGGTATTTAAAGCCAGTATTAATCGCATCTTGCACCGTCCTGCTGCTGAGGATCGCATAGCCAAGAATTCCGAAGTGGCTTAAGGTTGCCTGCTCGCCAACCAGCAAACCCAACCCCAGTCCTGGCCATTGACGATTAACATGACCAAATAACTTGAGCTTATCAGCATAAGTGATCTGACTCTGTTCACTGTACCAATCTATCTCGGCTAAACCCGCCTCATTAACCAGAGATTCAGACCGAACGCCAAAGCTTTCCACAGCATTAAGCAGCAAGGCGACGTCCATGACCCCAAGTTGATGACGCTGGTCTGTAGGCTGATAGTGAGCGATGACTTGCATGTTGTTAACTCCCTGTTTCGCTTAGCTTAGCCGATTTCACCTGCCTCATTCGTGATCAAAACTGAGTTACTGACCGAAAATGACCTGACAATAAGCCTGAATATCGACCAAACTGGCTCAAGTGTTAATTGAATGTAATGTAATAATGACAGTGAGCCAACCTGCCCCAGAGAGATTGATTAAAGCCGATGGCCAGCCACACTATGGGCACTTTGACGGTATGCCGAAACAGTTTGGTATTGAACAGTTTGATTACCGCAACAATATGGATCGCCGTATCGGATCTGTCGGCAAGTATTTCCACTACAAGCAGTTTCAGTTTGTCAGCATTGTCACGCCGCGCTATGTGATAGGTATCGCCATTGCGGATATTCGCTACCTCGGCTCATCCTTCTGCTACCTGTACGACCGCGATCGTGACACCCTTGTCGAGCAGAGCTGGTTACGCCCTTTGATGATAGATAAACAGATGTCTCCATCCTGCTACAGCGGCACCACGTCGATAGCAGCAGGAAAGCTACAATTCATCATCGAACAAGGCCGTTGGCGTATCAAAGCAGCCAGTCGCCACGTACAACTCGATATCGAGCTTCACTCACCAGCCGACAGTTTGCCCTTATCGGTTGCGACACCTACTGGCTACTCAGGGTGGACCTATACCCAAAAGCACAACGCGTTATCCGTAACCGGAACACTTCAAGTTGATGGTAAAGCGGTAGATCTGAACGAGGCTTTGGCTGGCTATGATTTTTCCGCAGGCTATATGCGCCGCGAAACCAGTTGGCGCTGGGCCAGTATCAATGCCCGAGGTGACCAAACGACTCTAGGTCTGAATCTGGCCGCAGGTGTCAACGAGACCGGAAGCGGAGAAAACGTACTATGGGTCAACGGTCAGCGCCATCTGCTTAGTCCGGTCCACTTTCAGTTCAGTCGCCAGCAAGTAAACAGTCCGTGGCAAATCTACTCCGATGATAAGCAAGTTGAACTGACCTTTACTCCACTCAACCAACGCAGTGAGAAGCTCAACCTGTGGTTATTAAAAAGCAACTTTCGCCAGTTTATCGGTCACTTCTCTGGGGTAATCACTGATAACGACGGGCAAAAGCATCAGCTCGATAGTGTGCTCGGTTTGACCGAAGACCACTACGCCAAATGGTAACTGCAACCAATAAGGTCTATCAGATATGGATTTCAATCTACTCATCGACAACCCGGAATGGCTGCTAATCGTCCTTGCGCCCCTATTTATCGCCTTGATGACCGCGGAGTACGTGCTCGGTCAGAAGCGTGGCAGGCTGCCAGACAATGCCAGCTACCATCTTCCAGAAGTGCTGTGTAATTTCTCCTTAGCCGGGATGCACCAATTGGCGGATCTGCTCACTGGCCTTTTGATTGTGAAGCTCTATCTGTGGTTGTTTGGCTGGCACTTATTGGATATTGAAATGGGGCTTGTCTCTTTCCTCGTCCTGCTCGTGTTGCAAGATTTTTGCTACTACTGGTTTCACCGCGCCAGTCATCGGATTCGCTGGATGTGGGCGGCTCATGTAGCTCACCATAGCTCGGAGAATATGAACTTCAGCACCGCATTTCGCCAGAGCTTAATGTATCCGATTGCAGGTATGTGGTTGTTTTGGGTACCGCTGGTCATCATAGGGTTTGAACCTAAATGGGTGGTGTTTGCGGTATTGCTCAATCTGGGTTTACAGTTTTTTGTTCATACCCAATGGGTTCGCTCTCTCGGGTGGCTGGAACTGGTGTTTAACACCCCTTCCCATCACCGGGTGCATCATGGTCGCAACCCCCAGTATATCGATAAAAACTACGCCGGAGTTTTGATTATCTGGGATAAGCTATTTGGTACCTTTGAGCCGGAAGTAGAGACGGTTCGCTATGGGGTCACTAAACCTGTTGAGAGTTTTAACCCGCTTGTGGTGACGTTTAAGGCATGGCAGGAGATGTTCGATGAGCTGAGAAACCGAAATTTGACGTTGAGACAACGTTTGAAGGTTATCTTCTCCCCGCCAGACGATTAAACAAAAAAAGGCCCGCTATTGCGGGCCTTCTCATTTAAGCGACTTCAAGAATGATCTTCTCAAGTTTATCCAGACCTTCTTCCAGCACCTCTGGCTCGATAGTCAAAGGAGGAAGCAGACGAATAACGTTGGCTTTAACGCCACATGAAAGCAGAATCAAACCGTTCTCCTGCGCCTTGCTGATGACCGCTTTGGTCATATCCTGCAAAGGCAGACCTGATTGTGGGTCAGTAAATTCGATGGCCATCATTGCACCATAAGTACGAATTTCACCAATCGCCGCAACAGATTGCTGTAGCTTGGTCATGCGAGCATTCACCACTTCACCAATGCCCTGAGCCTTGGCACATAGGTCTTGCTCTTCAATGATTTTAAGCACTTCAAGACCCGCCACACAGCCTAGCGGTGAACCCGCGTATGTCCCGCCCAGACCGCCTGGTAGCGCTGAATCCATTACGTCACTCTTACCAACTACCGCAGAGATTGGGTAACCACCAGCAATCCCTTTTGCCATCGTCATCATATCAGGTTCAATATCGAGATATTCTGTCGCAAACATCTTACCGGTACGAGCGAAACCGGTCTGGATTTCATCGGCAATCAGCATAATGCCATGCTTATCACATACCTGACGCAGCCCCTGAGCGAACTCTTTAGGTGCCTGATAGAAACCGCCCTCACCTTGTACCGGCTCAAAAATGACCGCCGCAACGCGTGATGGCTCAATATCACAGGCAAACAGATCTTCCAGTGCCTGCAGGCTTTGCTCTACACTAATACCGTGGAACGCATTCGGGTACGGTGCGTGGAAGATTTCATTAGGGAATGGACCAAAGCCCGCTTTGTATGGCGCGACTTTGCCCGTCAGACCCATTGTCATGTTGGTACGGCCATGGAAGCCACCTTTAAACGCGATCACACCGCTACGGCCTGTATGGGCGCGCGCTACCTTCACCGCATTTTCAACCGCTTCCGCACCAGTAGTCAGGAAGATGGCTTTCTTAGCCGAATCACCTGGCGCAAGCTCAGTCAGTTTTTCTGCCAGTTCCACAAACGAAGCATAAGGTGTCACCATCGCACAAGTGTGGGAGAAGTTATCGATTTGAGCTTTCACCGCTTCACTGATGCGTTTGTTCGCATGGCCGGTGTTCGTTACCGCAATACCTGCAGCAAAATCGATATACTTGTTACCTTCAATATCCCACACGTGTGCATTGTCTGCTTTCTCAACATAGAGGGGATACATTGCGCCCATTCCCTGAGCAATAACCTGACTTCTTCTTTGATGTAGTTGTTGGTTTGTCATGATTCTTTCCTTAAATTAATTGCCGCCAAAGCAGAGGTATTTCACGTCCATATATTCATCGATACCTTGTTTCGCACCTTCACGTCCGATACCTGACTGTTTCACCCCACCAAAAGGGGCAACCTCAGTCGAGATCAGGCCTTCATTGATGCCAACCATGCCGTATTGCAGCGCTTCAGCAATCTTAAATACGCGGTGTACATTCTGGCTGTAGAAATAAGAAGCCAGACCGTAGATAGTGTCATTAGCCATCTCAATCAGCTGCTCATCGTTATCAAACGAAATCACTGGTGCCACAGGGCCAAAGATCTCCTGAGAAACAATATTCATGTCGTGAGTGACATTCTTAAGCACGACGGGTTGGACAAATAGACCATCAAGCTGCTTTTGCTCGCTAACAGGCTGAGCACCTTGCTCAATCGCACCGTCAATCAGGCTCTGGATGCCCTGTTTTGCGGATTCGCTGATCACAGGCCCAGTGGTGACGCCCTGTTCAAGACCATTACCGACTTTGAGGTTTTGAACAGCGGCGTCAAACTTAGTAACAAACTCGTCATAGACCTTGCTATGCACATAGAAACGGTTAGCACAAACACACGTCTGACCCGCGTTACGGAACTTAGACACCATAGCGCCAGCAACCGCCGCATCAATGTCAGCGTCATCAAACACGATGAATGGCGCGTTACCACCCAGTTCCATTGAGGTTCGTTTAATATCGTGAGCGCTTTGCTGCATCAAGATGCTGCCAACCTTAGTTGAACCCGTGAACGACAGCTTACGAATAAGTGGGTGCGATGTGAAAATGCCGCCAACCTGACGTGCGTCTTTACCCAGAACGACCTGCAGTACATCACGGGGAATGCCTGCCTGATACGCCAGTTCTGCAACAGCAAATGCCGACAACGGTGTTGACTCTGAAGGCTTAACCACGAAGCTACAGCCCGCCGCTAGTGCTGGACCTGCTTTACGAGTGATCATCGCAATCGGGAAGTTCCACGGTGTAATAGCACACGCGACACCGACAGGCTGCTTGATTGTCATCAGACGCTTGTCACCACTTGGCGCAGGAATGGTTTCACCATAAGTACGCTTGGCTTCTTCAGCAAACCACTCAATAAAACTCGCACCGTATACAACTTCACCTTCCGCTTCCGCTAGCGGTTTACCCTGCTCCAGAGTCATAAGGCGACCAAGGTCTTGTTTGTTCTCGATAACCAGCTGGTACCAACGCTGTAATAGCGCACCACGAGCTTTTGCTGGCATCGCTGCCCACTCTTTCTGCGCGACACTTGAACGTTCGATACCATCGAGAATCGCTTGTTCAGACGATACTGGAGCAAAACCCAGCACTTCTCCCGTTGCAGGGTTCGTGACTGCTATGCCTTGATCTTCACTTGGCACCATAAACGAAAGAAGGCTTTGATTTGTAATTTGTTGCATGGTGATTCCTTTTGAAAGCTTTACTTCGCCACTGATTCGTTTCGAATCTGGCTTATGATTTATTTATGCTGGGATCTGCTGGGTAATACAGTGAATATTTCCACCACCTAACAGCACTTCTCTTGTCGGTATCCCGATAATTTGATGCTCTGGCATCGCACTCTGTAGCACAGAGATTGCCTCGGCATCGGTTCTATCATCAAGTAGTGGCAAAAATACATAGCCATTTACGATAAGAAAGTTTGCATAAGACGCGCTTAAGCGCTCTCCAGCCGCTCTGCTCATCCCTGAGCTCACTTCAATACCCTGCGCTTCACTCTCACTGTAGTGCAATGGTCCCGGCAGAGGTAAACGAACAATTTCAATCTCACGCCCTTTGGCATCAGTCTGCGAACTGAGCACCTTTTCCGCTTCACGGGATAGCTGATACTGAGGATCACTCGGGTCATCAGTCCAACTAAGAACAACTTTACCCGGAGCAATGACATGCATCAGGTTATCAACATGACCATCAGTCTCATCGTTGAACAACCCTTTAGGAAGCCAAATCACTTTTTCAATGCTGAGATACTGTTTGAGCTGATCCTCAATCTGCTGCTTAGTCAATAAAGGATTACGACCAGGACTCAGTAAGCACTCTTCTGTGGTGTAGAGGGTTCCTTCACCATCGGTGTGAATCGAACCACCTTCTAAAACAAACGGGGCGCTGTAGTGGTCGATACCTATGATGTCACACACTGAACTGGCGACCAGATCGTCTTGCTGCCAGTTGTCGTACAGACCGTTGTATTCGCCACCCCAAGCGTTGAACTGCCAGCTAATACCGCGGCGCTCACCACTCTCGTTGACCAATACCGTTGGTCCTATATCGCGCATCCAGGCGTCATTATATGGAATTTCGACCAGACGCACTTCTGGCTGAAGCAGGTCACGGGCGTGATCAAATTGTTTGCTGCTCACCGCAACACATACCTTGGTCACTTCAGAAATCGCATTTGCAATTCGAGCAAAGGTTAGCTGTGCTGGCAGTGCATCATCACGCCAGTTATCGCGTCTTTCGGGCCACGCTAACCACACTTGGCTAACCGGCTGAAACTCAGCCGGAAAGTAGAAGCCATCTTGTGCAGGTGTTGTAAATAACTGCATTCCAATGCCTCCTATACTGCAAGTTTGCCTACACTAGCGTATAGATCAGGTCTGCGGTCACGGAACAATCCCCATGAATGACGAGCTTTCGCGGTCTGCTCTAAATCGATCTCTGCATAAATGATTGCCTCACCTTCACGTGGCGCTTCCGCAAGCTTGCCTCCGGTGTGATCAGTGATGAAAGATGAGCCGTAGAAAGTCGTCTCGATACCATCATCTACTTCAGTTCCTACGCGGTTAGAAGCGATGACCGGTACAAGGTTTGCTGCCGAGTGACCTTGCATTGTGCGTTGCCAATGATCTCGTGAATCCAGAGTTGGATCCTGAGGCTCAGAGCCAATCGCCGTTGGATAAAAAATAGCTTCCGCGCCATGAAGAGCCAAACTGCGCGCAAGCTCGGGAAACCATTGATCCCAGCAAATACCTGCACCAAATTTACCAAACTTGGTCTGCCAGACTTTGAATCCTGTATCACCAGGGCTGAAGTAGTACTTCTCGCTATACCCCGGGCCATCCGGGATGTGTGATTTACGGTAGTTTTCTAATACCGTTCCATCCGCATCAATCATCACCAGCGAGTTGAAGAAGGTGTTGCCTGCTTTTTCAAAGTAGCTGACAGGGATAACCACACCCAGCTCTTTCGCCAGCGCGCTCATCTCTTTGATAAGGCGACAGTTAGCCGTCTCTTCTGCTAACTCAAAGTACTTTGCTTGTTGTTTTTTACAGAAGTAAGGCGCAGCAAAAAGCTCCTGAGGCAAAATGACATTTGCACCGTGCGCCGCAGCTTCACGAATCGCAGCTTTTGCTTTATTGAGGTTATCTTCCAGATCCCAGCTCTTGGTTAACTGTAGAGCGGCAAACTTCACGACTTTACTCATTGGATGTTCCTTATCTTTTTTTGTTAAATCGCCAATTTATCTCTCAGGTTGTAATAGGCCGCACCCATCGCCGTAAACGGGATCTGGAAGTGACGACCACCTGGGAAGGAGTAGTGCTTAAGGGCTGCAAAAGCGTCAAAACGTTCTGCATGTCCTGTTAATGCTTCTGCCAGTAACTTGCCCGCCAAATGGGTACAGGTAACACCATGACCGCTGTAACCTTGCAGGTAGTAGATATTGTCAGCAAAAGAGCCGAACTGAGGCATACGTGAATAGGTCAACAAGAAATTGCCTGTCCATGTGTAGTCAATTTTGATTCCCTTCAGTTGAGGGAAGACCGTTTCCATCTTAGGACGGATAATCGCTTCGATATTCTCAGGGTCACGTGCGCCGTAAACCACACCACCACCAAACAGCAGGCGTTTGTCCGCGCTGAGGCGGAAGTAATCAAGCAGGTAGTTACAGTCTTCTACACAGTAATCACTTGGCAGGATATGTTTTAGCTGCTCATCAGACAGAGGCTGAGTTGCCACTACCTGAGTGCCACAAGGGATTGCTTTGTTACTGATGTTTGGCGCCAGACCACCTAAGTAAGCGTTACCAGCCAGTACCAGATATTTACTCTTAACACTGCCATGCGCTGTTTTCGCCGTTGGGTTAACGCCCTTTTCAATCGACGTTACTGCTGATTGTTCAAAGATTTGACCACCAAGAGCGGTAAATGCTGCCGCTTCACCCAAAGCCAGTTTCAGTGGATGAATGTGTCCACCGCGCATGTCCAGCAGGCCGCCAGAGTAAACTTTGGTACCGACCGCTTGCTCGACTTCAGAGGCATCAAGCAGTGTCAGTTGGTCATTGCCGTAGCGTTCCCAGTTTTTCTTATGCTCTTCCAGCCCTTTCAACTGTTTATTGTTCAACGAGGTAAACAGACCACCTTGTTTGAAGTCACAATCGATATCGTATTTATCAATCAGGCCGCGAATGATATCGCCACCTTCAAAAATCATCTCACACAGAGCTTTGGCTTGGGTCTGGTCGTAACGACTTTCAAGTACGTCAACATCTCGGCTGTAGCTATTAACGATTTGTCCGCCGTTACGACCAGTAGCTCCAAAACCCACTTTCGCACTCTCAAGCACCACGACTTTGAACCCTTTTTCGGCCAGATGAAGTGCAGAAGAGAGACCGGAGAATCCCGCGCCAACGACACAGACATCACACTCGATATGGTCTTGTAGTTGTGGGTATTCCGGCATGTTTGGCACAGAATGAGCGTAGAACGAATCCGTATGCTTGTTCATAGAGATATTCCTTTATTAATCTTCAGCAGGCTTAAGGGTGGAGACGAATCCAGGTCGTCTTAGTTTCAGTGAACTTCTCGATGGCATGCAGCGATTTATCTCGTCCGTTACCACTCATTTTGAATCCACCAAACGGGACAGTCATGTCACCTTCGTTGTAGTTATTAACCCAGACCGAGCCAGCTTGTAGCTGTTTCGCCACTCGGTGAACACGGTTAATGTTGCTGCTCCATAGCGCAGCGCCAAGACCATATTGAGAGTCATTGGCAATCTCGATAGCCTGTGCTTCATCTTCAAATGGAATCACACACAGCACCGGGCCAAAAATCTCTTCCTGAGCCACTTTCATTTTGTTATCGACGTTGTCTAGAATCGTTGGTTCGACGAATGCACCCTGACCTTGCACATCACCACCGCAGCGCAGTGTTGCGCCTTCAGCCTGACCAAGAAGAATGTATTCGAGCACTTTGGCTTTATGCTCCTGATCGATCAGAGCACCCATCGATGAAGAAGTATCAAGAGGATCTTTTGGCATAAAGGCCTGCGCCGCTGAAATCACCTTATCGACAAAGCGATCTTTGATGCTTTCATGGACCAGTAAACGCGTTGCGGCAACACACACTTCACCCTGATTATAGAAGCACCCTGCCGCTGTCTCAGCCGCGGCGCGATCAAGGTCATCACAATCTTCAAATACGATGTTCGCGTTCTTACCACCCGCTTCAGCGAATACGCGCTTGAGGTTAGTTTCGCCGGAGCGAATCATCAGTTGACCAGCAATACGCGTCGAGCCAGTGAAGGCGATACAGTCGACATCATGGTGTTTGGCAAGAGCGTCGCCCGCTTCGTGACCAAAACCAGTTACGACCTGGAAAACGCCTTTTGCCAGACCAGCCTGCTCAGCAAGCTGACCTAAGTAGATAGCAGTCAGAGATGATTTTTCAGAAGGTTTAAGAATAACGCTGTTACCTGCAGCCAATGCAGGACCTAGCTTCCAGCACGCAAGCCACAGAGGGAAGTTCCAAGGAACGACTGCGGCAACAACACCAATTGCCTGATGAGAAATAAAGGCGTGGACGTCTTTCTCTGTTGGCGCGACTTCGCCATAAACTTTGTCAATTGCTTCCGCGTACCAACGCAGGGAGTTGGCAGCACCTGGTACGTCAGTAGAAACACTGTGACTGATAGGTTTACCAGTATCGAGAGTTTCAAGCAGTGCCAGTGTTTCGCGATGTTGATCGATAAGATCTGCAAACTTGTACAGAACCGCTTTACGATGAGAAGGCGCGCTGCTGCTCCACTCACCGCTTTGGAAAGCTTGTCGAGCGTATTTAACCGCAAGATCCACATCTTCACTCTGGCAACGGGCGATATCCGTTAGCTTTTCGTCCGTTGCTGGATTGATAACCGCTAAGGTTTGACCGCTCTGCGCATCGCAATACTCACCATTGATGTAAGATCGATGCTCAATGACAAGACTGTTTTTCAGTTCAATCCATTGTTCCTGGGTTTTCATACGCCCTCCTTGTTTATCACAACAAGGCAAGGCCCACTTAGAATGTGGTCGGCGTATGCGCGCTTATCATTCGACAAGCCTTGTCTGTGTGATTAGTAAACTTATGTGGCTCTGTCGTATCTATAATGTACGACTCACCTTGTTTGATGAGATAAGACTGACCTTTGTATTCAAGAGTGATTTCACCCTCTAACACAGTGCCGATCTCCTCACCTTCGTGTCTGATTTCTCCCGCGCCAGTGGTACCGTGCGGTGCGTATTCTTCAATCAGGAATCCAATAACCTGATCTTTATTGCCGTTAGACACCAGTTTCATCGAAACCGACTCGCTGCCCATTTCAACCAGCTCGTCCTCGGTCATAACAACTTTAACTTCATCGCTTTGCGGCTTTTCAAAGGTAAAGAACTCTGAAAGCGATAAAGAGAAAACGTTAACTATCTTTTGTAGCGAACTGACCGACGGGCTGACTTTGCCATTCTCGATGGAAGAAATAGCACTGTGTGTAATCCCAGCTCGCTCTGCGAGTTCGCGTTGTGACAATCCATGTTGTTTTCGTAACTGAACAATATTTTTACCAATCTCTTGATTGTTCATTCATGCAGCTCCTGATTTATACAGAGGCAGCCATCATAAATTCTTTGAACAAAATTTGAGAGAAATGATTGGTTTTTGCTTGCCATTCTGGGTGCCACTGCACGCCAACGAAAAATTTCTGACCAGGAAGACTAAAGGCTTCCACTAGTCCATCCGGTGCTTTGGCCTCAATTTTCAGCTGTGGAGCAAGCTGGTCGACCCCTTGGTTGTGCAATGTATTCACTTCGAACAGACTGGTGTTTTGCCACTGATTTTCAGTCAGCCACTGCTCAAACAAGCTCTCTTTTTGTACCAACACGGCATGTGCAGGTGCATACTTTTGTTCGAAATCTTCAACAGGGCTTTCTCTATGGTCATTAAATCCTGACTCATGTACTGCTGGGTTTAGCGAACCACCCAGAGCCACATTCATCTCTTGAAAACCACGGCAAATGCCCAGGCAAGGAATATCACTGTCGACCGCATGACGGATTAACGACAAAGAGAGCTCATCACGCTTTTCATCTTTCTTCGCTTCTTCATGAGTCGCGTTGTAGCGATGAGGTGCCACATTTGAATGACTGCCAGGAAACAAGAAACCATCACACATATCGAGAATGGTCTGTATATCCTCTGCCGGCATCTCTGGAGCCAGTATCAAAGGCAGGCCACCGAAATCTTTTACAGCACGTAAATAGAAGTCATTCACTGCCTGGATCTGGTAACCACCTAACTCCTTCGCGCAGCTGACTATACCGATAATAGGTTTGCTTGTTTTAGCCATGGTGCTTCCGTGTTCAATTTATTTAACATTCACACTACAAACCATGTACAAAATTATCAACAGCAATGTTCGATATTCTGACCAAATCGTGACCAACCCCACCTTTTCGTTCAAAAAAAAGCCATTTTTTGCTCAATATATTGAGCAAAACTGCAGCAACTGTTACAAAATAGTTAACAAGACAAACCCATAACGAACTTGTTATTTTTAAAATAATTAAATTAAGTCGTTGTATATAAATAAAATAATTGTAAAGAGTTAGACCTTAGTCTAATGAATGTAACTTAGTTGTTAACTCAATTATTTTTAGCTCGCCGCTCGTCAGGCTATTTGGAGAACTAAAAATGGAATCGTATCTACAGGAAGTTAAAAATTTTAGACAGCAATGGCCCGAGATAGAGTTCGTTGACCTCATTTTCACCGACATTAATGCCACACCTCGCGGTAAACGTATCCCAGTCAGTGGGTTAGACAAACTGCAGAAAGGGGTCGCCCTGCCACTTTCAACCATCTCTCTCGACACTAAGGGCAATGTTGTAGAGTCAGCGGGACTTGGAGAAGATCTTGGGGAGCCCGACAATATGTGCTTTCCAATTGCCGATACGCTAATGCCGACAGCGAATCCACATATAGGACAACTACTGTTAAGCATGATGGATGAAACAGGTGTCAATCCGAACTCTCTTTTTATTCGCAATATCCTTTCTGGCATGGTCGAAAAACTGCACGCGAACAACACTTACCCATGCGTTGCATTAGAACTTGAGTTTTATTTAATCGATAAGAAACGTGGCAAACAGGGCGAGTTGCAAACCGCGATTAACCCAACCAAGCAAACCCGAGAGAAGGACACTGAGGTTTACGATCTCGATGGTTTGGACGACTACGCTGACTTCCTGGCCGACCTCAACCGCATCGCCCAAGAGCAAGGGTTAAACACTTCTGGAGCTTTGTCTGAATCAGCTCCGGGCCAATTCGAAATTAATTTCAACCATTCACAAGATGTACTGCGAGTTTGTGACGAAATCATCATCGCCAAACGAGTGATCCGTCAGGTCGCCAATCAACATGGTTTCGATGCGACCTTTATGGCGAAACCATTCGCTGAGCAAGCTGGTAACGGCATGCATATTCACATCAGCCTTGTGGATGAAGATGGCAACAACCTATTTAGTCAGGCAGACGGTCAAGAGAGCCCACTGTTTTATCAAACCATCGCAGCCATGCTGGCGCAGACATCTGACTCAATGGCTTTGATCTGCCCTAACGTCAACTCTTACCGTCGTTTCGTACCTGGTGCTTATGTCCCTACCAAAGCAGACTGGGGCGAAAACCACCGCGGTGTAGCCCTGCGCGTTCCGATTAGCGACAGTAAAAACCGTCGTGTCGAACACCGTATCGCAGGTGCTGACGTTAACCCATACATTCTTGCCGCTGTGGTGCTATCAGCAGTACTGGCCAGCGACACTTATAACAAAGAGCAATGTCCTGCTTCTCTTAGTGATGACGCGGTTGACTTACCCGTGCGTATGTCTGAAGCTCTGGACCAGTTGGAACACAGCGAACTGGCTCAGTACATCTCAAGGGAATTTATCGATTTATTTTTAGCCTGCAAACGGAGTGAACTCGCAGAGTTTGAGCGAGCGATTACTCCGCTAGAAATCGATTGGATGTTGCACTCAGCTTAAACAAAGGACTGACACGCTATGACGACTCAAGCAAAGGTGCTGGACGCACCGATAAAATTTAATACCCAACATATTGTGGTGACCTTATTAGTGATCGCGACTTTCGTCTTTTTCACTGCTATTGGTCTTAACCATGAACAAGGACAAGCTTATGGCTGGATGAGCCTGCTACCAACAGCCTTGGTACTGGTTTTTGCCCTGACCACTCACCGCACGGTTGAAGCACTTTTTAGTGGTGCTATCGCAGGTGTTCTACTGCTTAACCCTGCCGAAGCTGTCGAACAAATCGTTGATATCTCGATGACAGTCATGATGGATGAAACCATCGCCTGGATCATTCTGGTCTGTGGTTTGATGGGTGGCCTGATTGCGATTCTTGAGAAAGGCGGCAGCATTCTCAGTTTCTCAGATATGCTGGTGACTAAAGTGAAAAGCCGTCGCCAATCTATGCTGATGACATTCTTACTGGGTATCGTGATCTTTATTGATGACTACCTGAATGCGATTGCTATCTCTTCATCAATGAAGAAAGTCACTGACGGATACCAGATCTCGCGTGAGAAACTCTCTTACCTGGTTGACTCCACAGCGGCACCTATCTGTATTCTGGTACCGATTTCAACCTGGGCGATCTTCTTTAGTTCACTGCTAGAAGCAAACAACGTTGCAGAAGCAGGCGAAGGCATCAAAGCGTACATTGAAGCAATTCCATACATGGCGTACGGCTGGGTAACGTTAGCAATCGTTCTGTTGGTAGCGATGGAGAAGATCCCAGATCTTGGCGCGATGAAGAAAGCGGAGCAGCGTGCGAAGAACGGTCAGGTACGCCCTGACGGTGCAGCAGACATTGATTTCGGTTCTGATATCGCTGCGCACACAAGTCCAACTATGGGTCTGATTAACTTCCTGCTACCTATGATTGTTCTGGTCGCGGCAAGTTGGTACTTCGGTATCGATCTACTGGCTGGCGTATTCGTCGCGATTATCTTTACTATCTGTTTCTACGGCGTGCAGAAGCTTATCTCTATGAATGATATGTTTGACGCGGTATACGATGGCATCAAGGTGATGTTACTGCCACTGGCAACAGTGATCGGCGGCTTTATGCTCAAGAACGTTAACGACTCACTAGGCGTAACTCAATATGTTATCGAGACAGTGAGCCCTTACCTGTCAGCGTCTTACTTCCCTGCGATCATCTTTATGATTACTGGTGGTCTGGTGTTTGCGACGGCATCATCATGGGGTACCTTCGCAGTAGCAATGCCGATTGTACTGCCACTCGGTGAGCAGCTGGGTGTGCCACTACACCTGACCGTTGCTGCACTACTATCCGCCTCTGCAGCTGGTAGTCACTCATGTTTCTTCAGTGACTCAACGGTACTGTCTGCACAGGGCTCTGGCTGTACATCAATGCAACATGCGACCACTCAGTTCCCATACGCACTGATCGGTATTATCGCGACCTTCCTGTTCTTCCTATTCATCGGCTAGACAAGGACTTAGCTTCATATACAAGCCCTGCTCAAGTGAGCGGGGCTTTTTGTTTTCACACTCACAGAGGCAATAATTACATTTATCAACAAACAAATCAGGAAAAATATGCATACTGTTTTATAATGTCTATTTATAGATAGATGCACTGTGGGTAGTTAAGATGAGAATTACGGATAAGTCCCTCGTCGAACAACAGAAGATATCCGAAACTGAACTAAAGCAAAGGTTGCACCTGTTCAGGCTTACGCCGAGTGATATCAATGAATTAAGGTCAATGAAAGGGGTGATAACCCGTCATCTTGATCTGATTGTGGACGACTTTTATACCCATCAGACTCGCAGCCCTGATGTCGAAACCCTGATTGGAGATGCAGGCACCTTACAACGCCTTATGTCGGCACTACGACAGTATATTGCCGATCTGTTTACTAAAGAAATCAATTTGGATTACGTAGAACACCGGCTAAGAATCGGGCTGGTTCATAAGCGTATTGGCGTGGATCCCAAGATGTATCTCTCTTCGGTCAACTATCTGAAAGCCAAGTTGATTTCTACCATTCATGGCCATCTTGATGACCCGGAATATGCTCAGATGCTAAGTGATATTCTTGATCGTCTGATTGATTTTGATGTCTCCTATGTATTTGATACTTACATAAAAAGCATGATGAATGAAATTGAAGTGGAGAAGAATAAATCCTTTCAGTATGTCAATGATCTTGAGTCAATTGTCCAAGAGAGAACGAAGAGTCTTGAGAAGATGGCTCGTTTAGACCCGCTCACTAACCTCTACAATAAGCGCGCTTTTGAAGAGTCCACCAGTAAACTGTTTTCCGAAGCACAGCAGCAAAATGATCCGGTGGCGATTGTCTATATCGACGTCAATGACTTCAAATGCTTCAACGACCAGTTTGGCCATGAAGAGGGCGATAGCGTTTTGATTGTGGTTGCCGACTGCCTCAGAGGAGCATCACGCAATGTTGATCTGTGCTTTAGAGTTGGCGGCGATGAGTTTGTCGTTGTTATGCCAGGCTGCACCAAAGAATCGGCAATCAAAAATTATATTCCTCGTATGACCGAGAGCCTAGCCTCTATGCGCAGCGATATCGCTATTAGCATAGGTGTTGCCCAGTCAGGTCCGAAAAACTACCTTTCATGCCAGGATACTCTGGCAAGAGCAGATAAGGATATGTACTTAAATAAACCCAGACATCGTGCGCCAGAAACGGAACAACCACTTAAGTGTGTTGCCTTGAAGAAATAATCAGCCCGTCAAAACCAAAAAACCTGCCATAACGGCAGGTTTTTCGACAGTAAGTGACGATGTTGAGCCCTATGCCCAGAAAGTCAGCGCAATAAAGGTCAGAACACCAATAGACGCGATATTAAGGACGATACCGACGCGCATCATCTCACTCTGCTTAATGTGGCCCGAGCCAAACACAATCGCATTTGGTGGCGTCGCCACTGGCAACATAAAGGCGCACGATGCCGCAACGGCGATTAGCACAGATAAGATCACTGGTGACATACCGAACGCTTCTGCAACGCTGGCAAAAAGTGGAATAAGCAGTGCTGCACTAGCCGTGTTACTGGCGAACTCGGTTAAGAACACCACGAATATGGCAATTACGGCGATAATAAAGAAGATGCCAAGGTGGGCAATCATCTCACTAAGACCATTAGCCAGGAAGACACTGGTGCCCGTCGCTTTTAGTACATTACTCAGACAGATGCCACCACCAAACAGTAGCAGCACGCCCCAGTCAGCCGTTTTTTCGATATCTTTCCAGTGAACAACGCGAGCAAAGTTGACCGCGACAATCGCAGCCAGTGCCACTACAGTATCAAACTTAGCGTAGCCACCTAACATAGCATTAATCGGTTTACTGAAGATCCACAGACAAACTGTCGCGGCGAAAATAGCCAGCGTAACAATCTTGCCTTTATCCCAGGTGACCGGCTCTTTGTTGAGCTCAAACTCACCACTCAGGTTCGGTTTCAACACCGCAAACAACACCGCAATAGCAACTGGCAGTAGAATCAGAGTCGTCGGGATACCAAAGCTCATCCACTCAGTAAAGGTCAACCCCACTTCAGCTGCAGCAATAGCGTTTGGCGGACTACCAACGATAGTTGCGATACCACCGATACTCGCGCTGTAAGCAATACCAAGCAGCACGAACACGTAAGTCTTATGACCGCTATCAGAGTTCACTTTACTGAGTACGCCAAGAACTAATGGCAGCATCATAGCCGTGGTGGCGGTATTACTGATCCACATTGAAAGAGCAGCGGTAACACCAAACAGCATAAATACTGCAACACTCATTTTGCCTTTCGCTAAAACAAGTACCTTATCGGCAATAACTTTATCTAGCCCCTGTCGGTGCATCGCCGCAGCGAGTGCAAAACCGCCAAGAAACAGGAAGATGATGGAGTTAGCGAAGTTATTGAGGGCAGTCTGGGTATCGAATACGCCAAACAACACTGCCATGATTGGAACTAAGATGGCAGTGACAGTGACATGCAGGGCTTCCGTTAACCAAAGGATGGCGATAAAGATCAACATACAGATGCCCAGTACCACTTGAGGATCAAATGGCAGGCTGAAGTATAAAACCGCAAACAGAGCGATATCGGCTAAGACAATCATACTGTTGCGGTTAAATAACCATTCTCGGGTATTGCTGGGCAAAGGGACACTATCATTTCTATTCATTATTATATTTCCTTATGAGGGCCATGTGGCATAGCAAATGATCCCACACATACCGACTTGGAAATATTTTTCATTGCAAATCTGTTAACCACATCAACAACATGGAAATAGATGTTAACAATATGAATAGATTGAGTATTTTTCCATCAACTAAATGATTAATTTGCCGTCAATTTATCAAAACTATCCATGACTTGTTGAGACTTCATTATACGTCCATGCCCTTGACCCTGAGTCGTAACCAGATTGACGTTAGCCATCTCCTGCGCCGCTTTTGCTGACGCTGGGTACTTAGCAAACTTGTCTTGCTCATCATGAACAATAATAGTCTGTGCCGAGCGAGATTTTAGCTTATTAAAAGGATCGATCGATTGCAGAGGGTAGCGATACTGCTGTTCAACTTCACCCACCACCGCATCAAACAGACGCATTGAATAGCCTGAACGGGCAATACTACCGAACAAGTTATCTAAGTAATCAAGCAATGGCGCGATCAAGAGTAGCGGTTTGTCTGCCAGCTTTTGATGATGACACTCTAGTGCAGAGACTGTCCCCATACTGTGCGCAACCAGCCCAGCAACCTCTTCAACACTATCAAGGATGGCTTCGAGACCAAGAACAAACGCCGGAATATGTCCATAAGCGCCTTCGCTCTGCCCATGAGCAGGATGATCGTAGGCCAGTGCGGTGTATCCCTGACTGGCAATATGTTCCATCAGAGGAAAGAACTGATTGGCACTGCCTGACCAGCCATGAGTCATCACCCAGACAGGACCACTACCCAGTTGATAGGTTTTAAGCAGCCCCTCTTTCGATTCAACTTCGCCAATCACCAGACCGTCAGGTAACTCATTTTTTGGCGTAGCTCGCGCTGGAGTTAGCAACAGTTTTCGTGCGGTGTTCTTAGCGTGCGTTGGCGCAAGTGTATGGTGCAGGCGCGTGGTTAAACTCACTAAGCTCTTCTTAACACTGAACTTATTCGCCGTATTGAAGTAAATCTTCTCACTCATGTTATTGTCCTTATCAAGCCAGCCTCTGACACTCACAAAAAGCGAACGACCGTGCTATTTTTATTTAAATAATAAGCTAAGTAGTGATCCACTTAGCCTAATTCTACTTCCAGTCCGCCATCAGACGCTTTACGCCTTGCCAGAAGTGTTGTTGACTCGCCTGCTCTCCACGTATGGAGTAAAAAAGGTGTGCACTCAGGTACAACCCATACAGTTCGTATATCGCTTGTTTAGGGTCAAGATCGTGGCGAAACTCGCCATTCTCGACCCCTTTTGCCACCTGAATGGTTAGGTATTCAATCCAGGTCGCAATTGTCTTCTTCAGTACTTGTTGAGTCGGTGGCGCATCGCTGCCAGTCTCTTTCCACGCATCAAGAAACATACAACTGCCTTGAAAAGAGTGATTCCAGCCTAACCAGTTATCGAGTAACAAAGTCAGCTTTTCCTCAATGCTAATCGAAGTACTCTCCCGCGCAGGAGCAATCACACGCTGAGTAAAAATCAAATTGGCATACTCGAGCACCGCTATTTGCAGGTTATCTTTGGAGTTAAAATGGGCAAACAAGCCACTTTTAGACATCCCACACTGCTTTGCTAGCTCCCCTATCGTCAGACTCTCAAGCCCATTCTCACTCGCCAGTTCAAATGCCTTGCTTAAGATGTTCTCTCGGGTAATTCTGCCTTTACTCATACCGCTCTCTCATTACTGCTAACTCTATTTTTAGCACACTCGTACTTTTTTGCAAGGCTGACGATGGATTAGAGGAAGATTAGAGGGACACACACCATAACCTTGGTGAAAAAGACAGGGCATCTTTTCAAAAAGAGAAACAACCTAATGGTGTCTGTCCTTTTAATTCAAATCATTTCATCGATTATCCCTATTAAATCTATCGGTATTTCCCATTAAACAAATGTAATCATTGAAGATATATTCTTGGTGGGCAGAAAAGAGCTTTTGAATATCCATTGACCACTCGAATGGTTTGATGGTTAGCACGCATTGGAGAGCAACCATGCAGATGTCAAAAAGCTTTTTATTAATTACAGTTGGCTTAGCCAGCACATCTCTACAGGCGCAAACCCTGACAAGAGATAATGGTGCACCGGTTGGTGACAACCAGAATTCAATCACAGCAGGTGAGAATGGCAGTGTGTTACTGCAAGGCGTTCACCTAATCCAAAAACTGCAGCGTTTTGCCAGAGAGCGAATTCCTGAGCGTGTTGTGCATGCTCGTGGTACTGGCGCTCATGGTGAGTTTGTTGCATCAGGTGATTTTAGTGACTTAACGGTTTCCGCTCCTTTTACTAACAAAGGAAAAGTAACCCCTGTTTTCGTTCGTTTTTCGACCGTTATTCACTCAAAAGGATCACCTGAGACACTTCGCGATCCACGTGGTTTCGCCACTAAATTTTATACTGAACAGGGTAACTGGGATCTGGTAGGGAACAACCTGCCTGTGTTCTTCATCCGAGATGCAATTAAGTTTCCGGATATGGTGCACTCTCTAAAACCATCTCCTGTTAACAACGTTCAGGATCCAAACCGATTCTTTGATTTCTTCAGTCATGAGCCGAGTGCGACCAACATGCTGACTTGGGTTTACAGCAACCTAGGTACTCCGGCAAGTTACCGCACAATGGATGGTTTTGGCGTTCACGCTTATAAGTGGATCAATAAGCAAGGCGATGTGAACTATGTGAAGTTCCAATGGAAGAGTCAGCAAGGCATCGAAAGTCTCCGTCCTGATGAAGTAACCGCAATGCAGGGTAAAGATTTCAACCATTTAACTAATGATCTGTACAAAGAAATTGGCCGTGGAAACTTCCCTAAATGGGACCTTTACGTGAAGGTGCTTTCACCAGAGTCCCTCAGCAAACTGGATTATAACGGATTGGATGCGACCAAAGTTTGGCTGAATGTACCGGATCAAAAAGTTGGCACCATGACGTTGAACCGCCTACCAGAAAACTTCTTTTTAGACACTGAACAGTCGGCATTTGCACCTTCAAATCTTATTGCTGGTATCGAGCCATCGGAAGACCGTTTGCTGCAAGGTCGCTTGTTTGCTTACGCCGATACGCAGCTATACCGCCTGGGTGTGAACTTGTTCCAACTGCCAGTCAACCGTCCTTTAGCGCCAGTGAACAACCATAATCAAAATGGATTGAGCAACAACGCAAAACAAACGAATGGCGATGTCAACTACCAACCAAGCCGTCAGCTGGCGTTAGCAGAAGATACGCAGTTTAAAGCGGTTGAAACCAAGCTCGTTGGTTCTGTTCAGCAGAAAGCGATCAGCAAGCCTCGCAACTTCTACCAAGCCGGTGTGCTGTACCGCAGCATGAATGAGCAAGACCAAAGTGATTTGATTGCCAACTTAGCGGGTGATCTGAACAAGGTAATGGACAAAGAAGTTAAAGAGACCATGGTGAGTTACTTCTATCGCGCAGATAAGGAGTACGGATCGCGTCTGGCTGAGGCGACGGATACCAACCTCACGCAAGTTAAAAACAAAGCGATGATGTAAGCATTAAGTTTTGACCTGCGGGAGATTTAACTGCTCTTTTCTGCCCGAAAATCAGGGCTCCCGTGGGTCATTTTCAACATCTGTTAGTGAGGATGAGTCAATGAAAACCATGTTTTTTCTCAGCGCTATTTTGTTCTCTTTGTGCTTCTCGATGAACTTGTGGGCAGCCGAAGATAATCTGGAAGAGGAATACCAATCTCTGGTCGATCTGTTTTTTGATGCCGCGCGTATTGGCAATAACGAAGTGGTCGATACATTTGTTTCTCAAGGCTTTCCAATCGACCAGCGTAACAACCAGAGTTACACCGCGTTAATGGTGGCAGCCTATCAAGGAAACAGAGCAACCGTTCGCTTACTGCTCGACTCTGGTGCAAATGCTTGTCTGCAAGATAAACGCGGTAACACCGCATTAATGGGAGCACTCATCAAGCGTGAAATAGGTATTGCTAAAGACCTCTATCAAGCGGACTGCTCACCCGATCTACGCAATAAAGCGGGACTTAATTTGAACGAGTTTGCCGAGATCTATGGCCAATCCAGTGTACTGAAATCGCTTCAGCACTGATTGTTTTAAAATTTGCGGAGCACTATTAGCGAAGTAAGCAAAACCGATTAAATGTGCCGAAAACATTTTGCGTAATCGCGTCTGTCCTTTCTATTCCGTCATTGATAACTGGTTAGTCTCTGTTCTATTGTACATTCACAAAGCTAAAAAAATTTTTTAGTTCATGTCGAAAATGGCAAAGCGAAAACGTCCTTGAGTATGAAACAACAAACCAAAAGGAAACTAACCATGAAATACATGCTGTTACTTTACGCTGCACCAGACCAAGAGCCAGCATTTGGCACCCCAGAATTCGACAAGATGATGGAAGATTTTGCCACTACCTCAGAAACTTTCGAAAAGGATGGAGTACTTGTTGGCGGTGAGGGGTTACAGGAAATTGAAACGGGTAAGGTAGAAACCATGGACGGCCCCTTTGCAGAAACTCGTGAACATTTGGGCGGATACTATATCGTTGATGTTCCTGATCTGGACGCCGCACTACGATGCGCAGAAATCATTCCTGTGGCTAAGTTTGGCACCGTCGAAGTTCGTCCATTGCTGGATTACAACGAAGCTGGTTAACGGATGAATAACGCCAGTTCAAAAGCTATCGCTGTCAGTCATGTTATTAATGATGTCTTGAGCAAAGACAGAGGACGGCTTTTGGCTGGGCTTATTTCACGCCTTGACGATTTTCAGTTGGCAGAGGATATCTTACAGGAAGCGTCGATTGCAGCGTTGAAGCACTGGACTCGATCCGGTCCGCCAGATAACCCTTCGGCCTGGCTACTGAGAGTCGGTTTAAACAAAGGCATCGACCATTTTCGCGCGCTGAAACGAGAGCAACGTAAAACAGAGGATCTTGCTGAAATATTCACCGATGGTCAGGTGTATGACGTTGCCGAAACAATTCCGGATGAACGTCTGCGCCTTATCTTTACCTGTTGTCATCCAGCCCTGGAAGAAAAATCGCGTATCGCTTTGACCCTGCGTACGGTCTGCAATTTAACGACCAAGGAAATTGCAGACGCCTTTCTTGATAACGAACCAGCGATGGGACAGCGATTGTATCGCGCGAAGGCAAAGATCAAAGCCAAAGGAATTGGTTTCTCTATTCCAGATGCCGATAGATGGCATGACAGACTGGACACAGTGTTAACCACCATCTATTTGATATTCACTACTGGCTACATCATAGAAGCAGAGTGTCCACGTTCGTTATGCCAAGAGGGTATCTTTTTAGCCAGACTACTGAACAAGCTGAGACCCAATGACCCGGAAATCGAAGCTGTACTTGCATTAATGTTACTGACCGATGCGAGAAGCACTGCGCGAATAAATAAAGATGGAGCTATGGTGCCTATCGAACAGCAGAACTCGACACTATGGCATCAAAACAAGATTGATGAAGCTCACCACATCCTTACCAATGCCATCGAACGAAGACAACCCGGGCCATTTCAGATAAAGGCTGCGATTGCCGATTGCCATATGATGAAACCCAGCCCCGACTGGTATCAGATGGGTTTGCTTTATCGATCCCTATGGCAGTTCGAACCGACTCCGGTTGTAGCCTTGAACTGGGCAGTAGTGATAGCAGAAACAGGTCATCCAGACCCTGCACTCAATAAGCTGGACCAGTTAAAAGAAGAGCTTAAAGATTACCAACCCTGGTACGCGGCACGTGCGCATATTCTCAAAAAATTAGGAGACAAATCTCAGGCTGGCATTTTTTATCAACTGGCAATTGAAAAGGCACAAAATGAGGCGACACGTAAGTTTCTAGAGCTGGGCTTACGAGAAGTCAATCAATGAGCGTTAAGCGTTGGGAGTCACTCTTAAACACATCCTACAACGCAAGCTTAAACCCTTCATGTGTTGCTTTGAACCCAAGTTTTTCGTAGAACCTGATTGCATCTGGACGCTGCTTGTCACTTGTTAACTGAACGATTGTACAACCTTTGTTTTTTGCCAGCTCGATAGCATGTGCGAACATTTGCTCACCGAAACCTTGTCCACGATAGTCACTATGGATTCGAACACCTTCGATAAGACAGCGCCAACTACCAATATGCGTCAGGTAAGGAATAAAGGTAATTTGAAGCATCCCGACTAGAGAGTTTTCCAATTCAACAACAAGTAAGTCGTTGTTTGGATCTCGTACAATTGCTTCGAACGCTTCAAGATACGCACTATTCAACGGAATAGACGCATCTTCTCTTTTACTACCAAGTGGGTCATTTGAAAGCAAAGCAACAAGACTTTCCAAATCTTCTAAATCAGCTGAGCGGTACTTTAATTCCATCTATCGGTCCTTATTACTTCTGACTGCCAATGCCAATGCCAAATAAAGTAGTGGGCAAGGTTACCACCTACCTAAATGATTGTGCCGTAAACACTAAAACTGATTCAAACCGAAAATGACGAGCGTCGGGAATCTGCTTAAATATATTGTTCGTTGCCCAACCACAAACCCAGTGCTAACATTTGTACACACACAAGATATGGAGCACATCATGGACACTAGAATTCAGTTTCGTGTTGATGAAGAAACGAAACGACTAGCCCAGCAAATGGCTGAAAGCCAAGGTAGAACACTAAGTGATGCTTGTCGTGAACTGACTGAGCAACTCGCTGATCAACAGAGAAAGACTTTATCTCACGACGCGTGGTTAACTGAACAAGTTAACTTAGCTTTTGAGAACTTTGACTCAGGAAAAGCCACTTTTGTTGACAATGAGTCAGCTAAATCTCGTATGGCCGAGCGTAAAGCTAAAATCCGTAACCGAGGTAAATCTTGATTCTGTGGGAAGAAGAGTCTCTTAACGATCGCGAAAAGATCTTTGAGTTTCTTTACGACTTCAACCCCGAAGCTGCTGACAAAACCGACGATATTATTGAAGAAAAAGTTGAGAACCTTCTAGAGCAACCTCATATGGGAGTCCAACGAGACGGAATTAAAGGGCGATTGCTCATTATTCCTGAGATTTCGATGATTGTTTCCTACTGGGTTGAAGGCGATATCATTCGCATCATGCGTGTACTGCACCAAAAACAAAAATTCCCAGCAGACTGATTATGTCTACAGGGAAACTAACGCCGCATACCACCTTAAACACTCAAACCAACGCATAGTAAAAAGGCCACGCGTTGCGAATCCCTCTTGAACAGTTTTGTTATGCAAGTTTCTCACGACGCATTGTAGTTATCGAATACCCCATTTCACGATACTTTTCACAACGTTGTTGCAAAAACTCCGGATACCGACTTTCTTCAACTTCATGGAAACCAATATGCTTGTAGAAATTTGTTACGTGAGCAAGTGGCATACAATAGGCAGTGCGCAAATTTAAAACAGGCTCAATGTGTTTAAGAAATTGGAGTCCTAAACCTTGACCTTGAAACTCACTGGCGATATACATACCTCTGAGTATTGTCACATCATTAATAAGCTCAACTTTCACTGAACCGATAATCGCACCATCATTAAGGCATATAAATGCTCTTTCGGTATTAGACCAAGCGCTATGATAGCCCTGCTCTTTATAGAATTGACCAACCGCTTCTTTCATAGAGCTATCGGCTTCAAAAACTCTCATTTTTACTCCATTTGCATAACGCTTATAGCACATCAAATGCACGACTAAACCGCTGATGTACTGCACTTCTAGCCGCCAAATATCTTCAGATACTATCACACAAGATTATGAAACTAATGGATTAGATTATTGAGAAAGTGTCACCTGTCGTTGAGGAGTAGTCAGTTATCAGGAACGGTAGAGCATCATGAATACTGGGCAGCAGTTCAACTGCTGTCCTTAAATCACGAAGGCTTGTGATTAAGAGGCTGACACCATGCAGCCTCTTTTCGTTTTTAACCGCTTTTATTCGATTGGTTCTCTTCTCATTACCACTCGCCCCACCACCAGCAATATCATGCTTAGCAATACCAGAATGTTGATACTGCCACCACTACCACCGCCAGAGTGCGTCGGTGCTGGCTGGCTAAACATCGGCTGACTGTTATCCGCGCGACTTGGTTTCACTGGTTTATTCTGCTTCACCTCACGGGCGCTTTGCTCTTTCAGTACTCTCGATTGGTTTTTACGCTCGATACCCAGCTGCTGGAATACGTCTTCTTCTACCACTAACAGCGAGGTGTAGTCCGTTAACAGTCCATATTCCAACGCAATGTCTTCAATCGCCTGCTCTTTATCACTGTCTTTTTGCTCCAGGTAATCCATCTGCTCCTGCAGGTCACGAATCGCTGAAAATGCCCACATTCTCTCAAGTTCAGGATGCTCGATGGCTGAATCTGGCAACATCACTTTAGTGCGGTATTGTTGCGATTTTCCACCAATGTCCATGGTCAGCTTGATATCCGCTTCACCGCCTTTGAAGTAATGACCAAACACCGTCAGTTGTTCACCACGATAAAGACTGCTGATTTGCTCTGGTGTCAGGTCTTTAATTTTCACGCCATCAATATCGAGCTGTATATTACGATAGGCCTGATAGGTCAACTTGCTGGTGATGTTCATCAGGTGGCCGATGATGTCATCCGCGTTCGATACTGACGTCGCCACACCGTTCGATAACTTGGTCATTGGTACCAGTAGTGGTGTGTTAGCGCTGTTACCCATGATGAATGTAAACAGTCGTACATCATGTTTTTCCATCAGTTCAAAGAAACGACGCTTTTCAGTTACACCCACATTGGCCACACCATCTGTCACCAGCACAATACCAGTAGGACGATCGTCATCCAGCTTGCGAATCGCGGCAGACATACCTTCATAGAGATTGGTGCCATTGCTCGGCTCAACCTGCTCGACTGACTGCAATGCTTTGCTGACATTGGTCGGGTTCACCGCAACAAAACCACCGGTTAAATCATAGGTGTTGTTATCGAACATCACGACACGGAATCTGTCTTCAGCAGGCAACTTACCCAGCCCCTGACGCACACCTTCGACCAGCGTTGAATACTTACCAGACATAGAGCCTGACTTATCCAACACGAACACCCAGTCACGCCCTTGTGTTACTCGGGTCAGATCATCACCTGGTGTAAAAGTCAGTTTCACCGTGCCGCGCTTAGATGTTTCTGGATCGCGGTAAGCCACCATATCAACTCGGCCCGGTAAGCCATCTTGTAAACGCCAGTAGAAAACCACGTCCTGATCGAGCCTCATCGAAGCTTGGCTAGATTGTTGAGACTCACCCTCTCGCTCGGTTTTGTCGATGTGATTACCGATGTTCGCCTTCCAGGTTGTATGTTCACCGTCCGCTTGCTGAGTAATCACTGCCGAAGGGTGTGCAGGCAGCCTGACGCCATCAACGGGATAAGAGGAACGTAATGTCACATTGAACGAAAAATCCTGTTCTACTTTATCGTTACGGGTCCAGAAGCTGTTTTTTGCTTCATCCACACCGCCCTCTTCCAACGGGTAGACATAACGTCCGATGCCATGGTCCAACAAGGCATCTTGCATGTAGACCAGCTTCACCTTCACGCTCTGTTGCGGCTGTACTGGGTACACCCGGATATCAAAGGTTTTGTATTGGTCTTTTTCTGTCAGTGCTGTAGCGTTGCCCTGCGCTTTTTGGTCGTCGTAAATCTTACGGGCTTTTTCTTTGGAGACGGCCTCGGCAATGACTGGCGAGCCGTTAATCCAATAGATAAATTCGCCCACAACGGCTTTTTGAGGAACAGGGAACGAGTACAACGCTTCCAGCTCTGCGTCATTGGGGTTATAGAACGTCTGTTCAATCGACGTGGTGGCGTAACCGTCCTGAATCGCTACCTCAACATGGTGTGACTCAATCTGAAGAGCTTTGTATTGGCCGTTAACGGGTTTGAGTAATCCAGCTGCTAGTGCCTTCGGTGAAAACGCAGCGATAAGTGCAGTGATAAGCAAAACGCCGCAAATGGCGTTTTGTGAGATCATTTTCAGTCGGTTCAACATTACTGCCTCCTTTACCTTCTGTCATCAGAGAATCTTTCTCCTGTTGCTCAGTAGGTTGCACTAAGGCAGTGAAGTGACAAAGCGCATCGGGCAAAGTGGCAAATAGTAATACTGCAGGTATTATCCGGCGCGACTTTTCGCTGTGTCGTCCCCTTTTTCAAACTCATCAAACAGCGGGAAGGTCCAGCGACGCATGGCAACCACCATCGAGGTACCATGTCGCTCTTCCATAGGTAAATCACTATCGCTGTTACACGATTCATAGAATTCTTTCACCAGACGCTGAATGCGCTGTTGGAACTTGTAATTAGCAGGTAAAGACATTAGCCCGGTCGACATCACCAGTTTCTCGTCATCTTTGGAAAAGTGCGTGTGGAAGAAGGTTTGTATTACCTGTTGTTGGAAGAATTGCTGGATGGGCCCTCCTGCAATCCAGGAAAACGACGGGGAGACCTTGAGTTTGATGCGATTACCCGGCATCAATTCAATCACCTTAATGCGATCAAGATGCGCCAGTTTTTGAATGAGTTGAGGCTCATCGAGATTATATTGGGCCAGGATCTGTTCAAACCGATAACCGTTAGTGATACAAACGGCGACCAGCAGTAACGCCTTATCAGCCACTAACTGTTTTTCCTGATCCCAAGTCAGTGCAGAAAGGTTCTGACTCTCTTCTTGGGCAAGTTTAAACAATGCCGTCATTTCCAGACCAATTAGATTACACACCGCAGACAAACGATCCAGGCTCATGCTGCCACCGTTTGAGAAAAGGCGCTTCACCGAACCTTCACTCAAATCCAGCGCTTTTGCGACATCTTGATAATTCACACCATGTGACTTTAATTGCTTCTTCAGCGTCTGAATGACCTGCTTACACTCTGACATTATCTCTCCTTGATTAACCACTTAACTTTAAGCGGAAACCGATAACGAGTACCTAAGTAATCATATTTACAAATAGCCAGACCAGATTAAAGCATTAAAGGGACAGACACCTTAACTTTGACAATAAACAACGTAGTGGCGTCTGTCCCTTCGATTATGTGTAATTTTCAATGTACTTCCTTAAGGACTCTGTCGATTCAAACAAAGCACTGATTGGAGGCTTAAGATTTAGCTTTTCAATTTCTACGGCCGAAGAGCCATGGTTTTTCTGAAAGTCACTCCAGCTGCTCTTGTGAACCTGCTTTACGATTTGAAAGTCTAGTAGCAACTGGGAAAACGCTTCAGGACTATCCCCCTCAGTCTCAGCAATAAAGTGTTGTGTAGCCGGATGTTTACCCTGAACCAATTCCAAATAGAATCTAGCGATGTCATTAACATGGATATATTGGTTATAACCTTTAGATGGTATCGCTACTTGGAGGGTTTGGTCTGATAAGGAATCTACAATTCGCTTTAGCTGACAGTTTTCACCACCATAAACCAAACTAGGACAGTAAACGACATGCCACTTCTTTTTGATAGCGTAGCCTATTGTAACTGTGTCTGGTTTCACCGCCTCTAGAGGCTTAAGCCTAAATTCTTTGAGGTCATTGTGAGAAGCATTGCCAAATAGCCAAACGCCTGATGTGTGGATTTTTGTTGCTCCTTCAGCCGCTAGTCTATCCAGCTGAGTTAGCAGCTTGGACTCTATATCAGCGATTTCCTCCGGCGAAAATTCTGACCAATGTGGGCGAGCACAATTTATAACAATATCAAAATAACCAGAGAAATCTGATGGCACTTTGGTAAGCTTCCGAGCTGGGGGTAAGACACCGCTAGTCCTGCTGTAAGTCGAAACTTCAAAGCCACTGTCGACAAACATCTTAGTCACGTGGCTACCAATATACCCATTGGCTCCTGCTATAAGTACTTTCATTCTTTCCCTAAACATTCGATTACATATAACGCCCTGCTAAGGTGTGGGAAACGTAATACCAAAACCACCTTAAACACTAAACACAACGCATAGTAAAAATGCCAGGCGTTGCGAATCACTTTTAAACAGATTGTTAGCTAGTTGGTGAAGCGTAGCCCGTTGTTGTCGCTACGACTTCAAATCCGCGCTTTGATACTATCGGTTTACTCATGTCTGAGGCATCGATTATCAGATATTTAACACCTTTCGACTTTGCTTCAGCGATGCGCTTATTTAGGAGCAAACTATAGTACCCATTGCCTCGAAATTCTTTGATTGTGCTTCCGCCCCAAATACCTGCAAATGGGCTGCTTCCATTAAATGTTAGCCAAGCGGAAGTCACTGGCTGTCCATGTACATACACAACATAAATGGATACAGAATCTGGAGATTGTTCTTTGAGACTCATTAAGTAATTGTATTGCCAATCGAAATCTCCACCCCAAACTTGTTCTTGAACCTTAATTGCATCACGAATACCTTGGCTATCGAAAACTTCTGTGATCTGAGATTCATCAAAGAGTTCGTTGGCAGTTTTAGAAAGGTCTAAAACCATAAATGATTCAGTATCTTCTTGTTCAAAACCATTAGCGAGTAATACACTGCCGATATTACTTGGTTTATCGGTACTATATGTCTTCCACTCAAAGCATAATTTGCGTTGGCTAAAGTATTCAAGCTGCTCTTTAACTATTGCTTCAGCTAGATTTTCATCAAAGTCAAAGAACGAAATGTAACTGCCATGACGATCTTTAGACACGAATTTAGTCAGATTACTATCTGATTCCTTTACGCCATTAAACGAGTGAATAAGCTTGCGTTCAAACTCATTGTACTCTCGCATTACATCCACTGTATTCATTTTATCCTCGTATATAGCTAACGCTTATTTGCACACGAAGTGAACGACTAATCCACTGGTGTACTGCACTTCTATTTGCTAAATATCTTCAGATACTATCACACAAGGTTATGAAACTAATGGATTAAATAATTGAGAACATGTCACTTATCTCGCAATTAGGCAGCAAAGTGTCTGCTAACTATAAGCATTAAAAGGACACACACCTTAACCTTCGTAAAAAAGTAAGTCACTTGTTCAAGTCAGAGAAAATAAACAACGTAGTGGCGTCTGTCCCTTGTAATTAATTACCAACACAGTTCAAGCATCGACGCACGCTGCTGGCATTAATTAGAGTTCTAACTAAAATTTAGTAACAATAATCATCGACCCCAATCAAACCCATCACTAACAACCACTCAAAAACTATAGTTAAGTCAACAAAACATAAGCTCATGTATTGTTACTAAGGACTAAAGCATGAAGACTAAGTCTGTTATGAATTTTCACCAACAAACTTATTAAGCAAACCTTTAGTTTTAACTCTAAACATTAGCACTCAAAACATTAATATGGAAAACTTTGCGATCAGAATCACGAATACATCGCATTAACGGGGCTATTACTTGCTATCGGGGACCTATCTAGCGTGATAATGAATGAAAATTTGTTTAGAGCACAAAGTAAATGCACATTCCTATGATCGTTTCAGCACCTTGGGTAGCTTTTCCAGAGATCGGAGAAGAGACCGGAAATTTAGGTTCGTTTAGTGAACCTAGCGCGGATGACGGTGATGACATCTTTAACCTCATTGCCGAATGCCCACCTCTTGATACTAATTCTTCCTATTGCAATTTCCTGCAATCAACCCACTTCCGTAAAACGTGCCTGATCGCTCGTCATGAGAGTGAAGTGTCCGGTTTTGTTTCCGGTTATCTAAAACCAGAAGAACCAAATACTCTCTTCGTATGGCAGGTCGCGGTTTCTCCAAAACATCGTGGTAAGGGGCTTGCGTATCAAATGCTCAGAGCGCTTCTTTCAAAAGAGGCTTTGAAGGAGGTGAAGGCTATTGAAACGACGATCACTCGTGATAACGGGGCATCCTGGGCATTGTTCAAAAAGATTGATGCTCAGAATGGCAATCAAGGCAGCGTTTCGACTTTTCTCGATCAAAAGACACATTTCAAGGGTAAACACGATACGGAGTATTTGTATCGAATCCCACTCAATACAATCAATCACGAAGATAGATAAACGGTCTAATCATGGATATTTTTGACAAGAAAGAATCACAAGTACGATCTTACTGTAACAGCTTCCCCGTTGTTTTTACCAAAGCAAAAGGTTGCTGGCTCGAAACCGAGTCAGGAAAAAAGTACCTAGACTTTCTTGCTGGGGCTGGCTCGCTCAATTATGGCCACAATAACCCGATATTTAAGCAAGCATTGCTCGATTACATTGAGGCTGACGGTATTACTCACGGGCTCGATATGCACTCAAGCGCAAAGGGAGAATTCCTCAAAGCCTTGCAAAGTTATGTTCTTGGTCCAAGAGGGCTAGACTACAAAGTTCAGTTCACTGGACCAACTGGAACCAACGCAGTTGAAGCAGCATTAAAGTTAGCCAGAAAGGTGAAAGGACGCAGTTCAGTCGTTGCGTTCACCAATGGTTTTCATGGTTGTACGGCTGGCGCCTTGGCTGCCACAGGCAATCAGCACCATCGTCAGGGCGCAGGGGTCAATCTAAACAACATCACACGGCTGCCTTTCGAAGGTTATGCTGACATCGATGGTCTCACACTGTTTGAAACCATGCTCAACGACCACTCTTCGGGTCTGGACAAACCTGCTGCTGTACTTGTAGAGACTGTGCAAGGTGAAGGTGGGCTTAATGTCGCCTCAGATAAGTGGTTGCAACGCCTTAGCAGCCTGTGCAAACAAAACGACATCTTGCTGATTGTGGATGACATCCAGGCAGGGTGCGGACGAACGGGCACCTTTTTCAGCTTTGAATCATCAGGAATAGAGCCTGACATGGTGACTTTATCCAAGTCTATTGGTGGCTATGGTCTGCCAATGGCCGTTGTACTGATGAAGCCTGAACTGGATGTTTGGAGTCCCGGTGAACATAACGGTACTTTTCGTGGCAACAACCACGCCTTTGTAACCGCCACCAAAGCGCTCGAAATGTACTGGGCTGACAGCAAACCCTTCGAACAGCATGTCGCCAATTGTTCTGCCTTAGTTGCCGAGGTGCTCGCCTCTACTCTAAACCGCCATTCTGGCTTGTTTGTGAAACAAAAGGGACGTGGAATGATGATCGGCATCGAGTGTTGCAACGGGCAGTTAGCAAGTGAAATAGCAAAAACATGCTTTGATAATGGTTTAGTGATAGAAACGGCCGGGCCGGATGATGAAGTTATCAAATTTTTTGCACCACTGACTATTACAGAGTCTGAGTTAAAACAAGGCTTAGAAATCTTCCAGAACGCAGTTGAAATAGTCAGCCAGCAGCAATTCAAAAAAGCATCGTAATAAGGGAAATCAATGATTGTTCGTACATTAGAAGAATGCCGCGATAGCGAACGCAGAGTCGCGTCAGAAACTTGGGAAAGTGTCCGTATGTTGCTCAAAGATGACAACATGGGCTTTTCATTTCACATCACCACTATTTTTGAGAATACAGAGACGCATATCCATTATCAGAACCATTTGGAGTCGGTCTACTGTATGAGTGGTGAAGGTGAAATCGAAGTAGTTGGTGGCGAGACCTACCCAATTAAACCTGGAACGCTATACATTTTAGATAAGCATGATGAACATTACCTTCGTGCTTATCAGGGTAAAGAAATGGTCATGGCGTGCGTGTTTAATCCGCCAATCACGGGAAAAGAGACTCATGACGAGAATGGTGTTTACCCATTGGTTGAGTAACTACTCGCATAAGCCGGGCCACAAGATGGTCTGGCAACACTGTTCTTTATTAAAAGGACACACACCATAATCTGGCTGTGAAACGCCAACATTCTCTGCCATCAGACATAAAAAACGGATGCATTGGCATCCGCTTGGTTTCAATCTCTGGCTAGCTTAATGACCCGAAGATAACAAATCCGGGTTAGTCACAAGGTTGCGAACACCATGAGCATGGTCTTCATCAAACGCATTGTCTCCTAGCCATTGTGCGACTGAGGCGATGTCTACTTTCGCCACTTTTGGACGCACGCTCCAGGTCACTTGCAGTGGTGACGCTTTTTCATTGTAGCCAGGGCCAGTGGTTGAGCCGGCATATTGAATCGGCTTGCCAGTGTTTGTCGGGATATTTAGCGCTTGATAAACACCATTTTTCACCTCAAATTTAGTCAGATCGACGAAGTTTAGTGCCTTTTTATCGTTAACGACGACAAACACCTGCGTTTCTACGCGTAATTGAGGATTAGTAATTGATTCACTTAGACAAGAGCCGAGCGTCGGTCCTGGCTTAACCTGAGCCGTTGAATGAACGTAGTGAAGCTCGATAGTATCACCCGGCTCAAGTTGACCATGGCCTTTTGCTCCGACGGTACCTTTAAACGGCTCAAGCTCAGCGTCACTCAACTTACCGTTATAGACATAGCCAGTATTGTAGCCTTTGCCATCACCATTACCTGCGTAGACGTTAAATTCACCGCCCTTATGCTCAGCATTTTTGTGAAAGTGAATATTGCACAGGTTCATCTGTGTGTATTCAGGTGCTTGACCAAAGTAACGGGTATTATTGCCAGTCAGGTTGTCGATATCTCGTGGAGACTGAGGGCCAAATCCTTTCCCTTGAGTGTTTTCGGCCAGCATTGCGCGTTGTTGTGCAATAACACTGTCGGCAACATCATGACTGCTTGAGGCAACAACAGTTTGCGGAGCGATCACAAGTACAGAAGACAAAAGTAACATCTTATTCATATGCAGATTTACACCTTTTCGATTATTATGAAAACAAATGAATATATAGGTGTTAGGTTTCTGTGTGCGCAGAAAAAGTGTGAGCTTTTGTGAGAGTGAGTAGTCGATTCCAATTAATTGTACGGGGTTGCAAACAAAGCTGCAGATGCATTGGGTTTCGCTAAGTTTGCTAGCCAGTCAAAGGCGAACGATACCGACACATTACCCCTAGCACCAATTGGCTTATTCTTTCGGTAGGTGACCTGTCTGTTTGGCAAGCTTTTGCATAGCCTCTGCAAATGTTGTTGTCCCGCCTTTAGCTTTAACCTGTACCACCTTATAGCCCATTTTTTCCAGCGCTTGGCGCTCTGCCAAAACCGCTTGATCATCTTGTTGACTGCCCGGTGCTGGCTGGTGAATGTAACATCCCTCTAGTTGACCATCTTCGACCAGTTGGTGGTGTTTCAGTGCATTGATATCAAAATTCATAGTAAATCTTTTTGTTTTAAATGGAGAACGACTGTGGCAAAGCCGCAAATATCTATAGTTCCATTGTTTGTACCATAAGACATTCTAACCATAAACAGCCAATCCACATACGGTAGCCATCAGGTGCGCTTGACCTCCCCTTGGGGCAGAGCTGACAACCCCAACTCTCACTTATTGAGCCATCTCGCAAATCCCGCCGCCAATTGCCTGTTACAGTACAACAACTTGATTTAGATTCGCCCTTTTGAAGTGGTTTACTGATATATGTTCGCTACTTTTTAGCTAAATTTTGTCGTTATGGTAAGTAAGAAAATTCAAAGTATTGAGCTTGGACGCGTGATCGCTATTTTGGCGATCGCTGCCATGCATTGTCAGATGTTTTTAACCTATTGGCAGATCGATGAGACGCCTTGGTTCGGCTACATTTTTAATCAGGCAACTCGCTTTGCGGTGCCACTGTTTTTCCTCATATCCGGTTACCTGATCCAACCAAAATTGGTCGTAAAGCCGGGGGAGACATTACAGCGCTATGTTTCTCCTCTGCTTCGTGTCTTTATCGTTTGGAGTGTGATCAGTTTGCTGATGCCGTTTAACTTAGCAACCGTAATGGAGTCTGGTTATCTGGCTGAACGTCAGGGTTACTGGGGCTTTCTGGCGCAAACTCCGCTTAACTCGCTGCTTGAAGGCGGGCTCGTTCATCTGTGGTTTATTCCAGCACTCATCTGCGCAGCAGCCATCGCGGCATTGCTGGCTAAACTCGACAAGCTGGCACTGTTTATTCCTATCGGCGCGATGCTTTACCTTTACGGTGTGTTGACTGGCAGTTATCAGGCTATTACCGAGCTGCCAACACCATTCTTCACGCGCAATGGTCCGTTCTTTAGCACCTTGCTCTTCGCGATTGGTTTTATGATTCGTCAGCGCCAGCTGTCTATCACAGCGAAACAGGCGCTAATGCTCGCAGGGGCGGGCATGGTACTGCACTTCTTTGAAGCCTGGCAGCTCACTCACGTTGATCAGGCTTTTAACGCCAATGACTATCTGTTTGGTACGTTTATTTGGGGCACAGGTTGCTTTATGTGGTTACTGGCTAAACCTGAAGTAGGTAAAGGGTTGTGGCTAACTGCTCAATCCAGGTATGTGCTGCCGCTGTATGTCGCCCACCTGCCGATGATCATTGTCATGATGAATTTCTCGGGCATGCTAGCGTTAACAGGCTTTACTAAAGACATGCTGGTACTGTTTGGCGCAACTGTACTGACTTTCTTATTGGTCAAAGGGTTAGAGAAAACACCTTTGTATCGACTACTATTCAGATAAAGCGCAACGAAAAAGCGATGGTGTTAACCATCGCTTTTTTGTTTTCTGAGCCTTAAAGACCGTGCACTACCACATTTTATCAAACGGTAAGTGGATGAGATTAAGAACAATCAGCACCGCCATTACCAAAAAGGTCAGCTTCATTCCGCTCACGCGCCCTTTAAGCCGGTCTGCCAGAATACCTTTAGCATGGAGCAATCGACCCAGCACAAACACCACTCCACATAAGTGAATCATCCATGGGCTGGCGCCATTGTATTCGAGTGTCGCCATCATGATGAGAGTAATGGGAATGTAGTCAACCGCATTGCTATGAGCACTACGCGCAATAGTTAACGCATCAACGCCACCGTCCGAGTACTTTACCTGCGCTTTACGGCGCTGCTTGATGACCTGAATCGATAGCCAAATCATTAATGATGCAAGAATTGCTGCGTATAACGCTGTAATCATAAGTTCACTCCTTGTGCTTGAGATTACACTCACCGGACTGGTTGGTAACTTTGAAACTTTGTAGACAATTAAACACAAAAAAGCCCTGCTGAATAGCAGGGCTGATTATTTATCACGCTTGTCTTAACAACAACTTGTGCCGCAACCGTTGTTAGGCTTGCAATCTTCACCTTTACCCAGATAAGTTTCATCGGATAGGTAAAAACCGCTAAATGCCTCAACAAAGTCTTGTGACACCGTTTTTTCAACTAAGCCACTTTCCATTAGCTGTTGCTGCCAGGCCTGTACTTTTGGGCGACCATCCAACATGTCAAAGCAGGTGTTCTGCTTGATAATGTCTGCGCGGTGTAGCAGTGGTAGCCATGCTAAATCAACATTACTGATCTGATCGCCTTTAAAGAAAGGACCCACCAGCTGCTTTTCTACTTTATCGAATGCTTTGCCTAAGTTCGCAACACGCTCTGTTAGTGTCGCTTTATCGCTACTGCGCATGGTGCTGCACTGAGCCAGATAATGCTTTGAACCAAGGTAGCTCCATGCACGATCAAGCGCTCGCTGTTCATTGCTAATGCCTTGCTCAAGCGGACCGAACTCATCTTCGATGTACTCAACAATCGCATCAGATTCAAACAGCGCAGTGTTGTCCTCAGTCACCAACACAGGCACCTGGCCATTAGGTGAGATGTCTAGGAACCACTGCGGCTTGTCTTTAAGGCTGATGTATTCAATCTCGTATGGAACATTACGTGCTTCTAATGCAGCAGTTACGCGTTGAACAAATGGACAGATTTTAAAACTTACGACTTTAATCATTTTCTTTTCTCATCTTTGGATAAGGGCCACTTGGCACCTGTTACACCTTTAAGACGAGCGACAATTAAAAAAGACGACGAAAATACAAAATTATTTTAAATTTTTTTCTAGCAATGATCGCAACCGTTAGATTTCTTTTCACAATCCAATAGGTTACCGCGTTTATCCAACTGCAAAGTACAGCAATCTTCAAACAGTTTTTTCAGCTCAAAGCGCCCTTTTTGCACTCGTGATTTTAATGTTGAGTAGCTCACGCCCACTTTCTCGGCGATCTCTTTCTGGCTTTGACCATTAAGTTCAACGGCTTCCATTAATTGGGATTGCTGCTGAGGTAACGCATTGATAAAAGGTCTTACACACTGAGCCAGTTGTTGCTCCAAATTGGCATCAGCTTGCTCGAACCAGAGATCTTCCTCATTCAATTCTCCATCGCGCTGTTCTCTCGCTCGTTGACGATAAAAATCGATGATGGTGCGATTAGCGACCTGGAACAACCAAGATTTTACGCTATCAGCCTTATTGACCGATGAAAGATTATGGTAGGTCTTTAATAAGATTTCTTGTAGCAAGTCATCTACATCAGCGTGATTGCTCACCTTAGAATAGAGGAATGATTTCAAAGCCTGCTGATACTCAGTCCAGACCTGTTCTAGTACCAGTGATGGCTCAGCATTTTTCATCTGCACAGCATTCATCCTGCAAGAAGCCGATCACTCCTTCGAGACATTTGTAGTCTGTAACACAATACAGCGTGCGTCCTTCACGACGCTGGCTGATCAACCCAGCCGAAGCCAGACTAGAGATATGATGCGACAACGTTGAACCAGGAATGCCGAGCTTTTCTTGTAGGCCACCAACAGCAATACCTTGATAACCCGCCTTCACCACACTCTTATAAATGGATAAACGCACCGGATGCCCAAGCTCTTTAAGCGCTTTGGCAACAACTTCAAGTTCCATGACCAACTCCAATAATAACGATATATTTCTAAAATAATCGAAATATATCGTTATTGCAAATTTTCGCCCAGCGCAAAATCGAGACAGTGACAATTAACGCTGTTACAGTCATGGCATCAAATGCCACCCATCAGATGAGCCGCTAATGCTCCGATCAGTATTTAAGTAGCGGATCGACCACCAGCACGATCTTACCCACGGCTTTATGCTGTTCTGAACGCAAATGAGCGGTTTGGATCTCTTCAAGAGGGTAGACAGAATCAATAGGTATTTTTATAGCCTTCTCTTTCACCAACTTAACAAGCTGTTCTAGATCCGCCGCACTGTTTTCCACCCACATGCGGGTAAACGAGATGCCATGAGTCGCCACTTGTTGTTCAGCAATTTCATCAAAGGTGGAAACAATACTGCCCCCTGATTTAACGCAACAGGCGCTTTCAGCCAGAAGTTCGATACCCGGTTTCGCAACATACGCCACGTCATACTGGTTTGATGATTGCCACTCCAAATCACGCTCATTAAAAACCTCGTCGGCTCCCAGGTTAGTGACATAATCGAGTTTAGTTGCAGAAGCCGTTGCCACGACATAAGCTCCTGCGGCTTTGGCAATCTGCACCGCATACGACCCGACAGCGCCAGATGCGTTGTGGATGAGTACTGTTTTTCCTTGTGCAAGGCGACCATGTCGATGCAATCCCTGCCATGCAGTCACTGCCGCTAACGGTAACGCCGCCGCTTCTACGAAGCTCAACTCAGCAGGTTTCTCCACCACTAATCCGGCGTCCACCGCAACGAATTCTGCGTTGGTACCCTGCTCAGAGATAGGGGTAAATGACAGTACCTTATCGCCGACCTGCAGTGAGTCAACGCCCTCTCCTACCTGTTCGACTACACCTGAGCAATCCCAGCCCAGCACTAAAGGTAGGGTGTGAGTGCCAGTATCAGCCATCATACCGTTGCGGAGATGAAAGTCGACGGGATTGACAGCCGATGCTGCTACGCGAATCAGAACCTGATTCCGTTCTGGTTGAGGTTTTGGCAATTGGCCAAGTTGTAGTGTTTCTATGCCACCATATTGTTTAATGAATGCTGCCTTCATAACTGACTTCCTTTTAGTTGTTGTTAGTGAGAACAGCTTCAGTATTCACCTAAACACCTATTCCTTCTAATTAATAGGTGATATAACAATCATTCCACAGAGGAATGTGTTATGACCAAAGTTGATTTAAATCTGATCGTTATCTTTGACGCTATCATGCGTGAACAGTCAATCACCTTAGCGGCGGAGCAATTGGCAATGACCCAACCGTCAGTGTCAAAAGCAGTGTCGAGAATGCGCTATGCCTGGCAGGATCCTCTGTTCATAAAACAAGGCAGAGGGATATGCCCAACACCTTATGCCAAAGAGCTTTGGCAGCAAATAGCCGATCCACTCAGCCATATTAGTCAGACGGTTTCCCCGGCAAAATTTGACCCGGCGAACACACCTGTGCAAATCAGAGTTGCGCTGACCGATGGGATCAGCAGCCTGTTCTGGCCAAGACTGAGAGCCATCATTGAGCAGCGTGCTCAGATGCTTGACCTGTACGCAGTGCCATTTAAGGGCAACGGCGAACAGTTGCTACTCGAAGCTGAAGTTGATTTGGTCCTCGACTACTACCCGACAAGACACAACCAAATCACAGTCAGACACCTCTACGACAACCACTTCACCTGTGTCATGCGTCCACAACATCCTCTCGCTCATAAAGCCCTATCAGTCGACGACTTCTGCCACGCTCAGCATCTGCTGGTCTCACTATCCGGCGATCCAAGTGGTGCGGTAGATCAGTCTCTTGCACTGCTGGGACGAACCAGACGTGTGGCAATGACGGTCAACAGCTTCTCCAGCGCGATTGAGCTACTGCAAGAATCCAGCTTAATCTGTGTCATGCCTTTCTCGGTTGCGAGTAAAGCGATTGCCAAAGGTCAGCTGGTTCAGGCAACACTGCCGATCTCTGTTCCGTCGCCAAGTATTTCTATTGCCTGGCACACACGTAACCAACGAAATCTGGCCATCAAATGGCTGGTCAATGAAGTTGAGCAACTGGTCCATAATGAACCGGAAGTGTTTGCTAAAAGCCCTTACCTGGCAGATGCCTGATCTTTCTTCACATGGCTAAATTTATAATAAACAAAGAGTTAAGAATCTAAGTCACTTTTATTTCGAATTTTATCGAAATATTTATTGATCTTTAGTTCCTCAGACCTATAATTCGAAAAAAATCGAAATATATTTGGAGTGACATCACTATGAGTAACGAATTTATGACAATGGCAAGCGAAGCCCTCGATATGTTCGCTTTCCTTGCGACAGAATTGGTCATCCTGTTCCTGGCTATCAGCTACTTAGTTGGCGTTCTGCAAGAGTTTTTAACGCCACAAAAGATCCAGTCGATCCTAAGTTCGCGTAACGGTAAAGGCTATGTGATTGCAGCTTTTCTTGGCTCAATTACCCCGTTCTGTTCTTGCTCGACAATACCATTTCTTAAAGGCTTGCTAAGAGCACGAGCGGGTTTTGGCCCAATGATGGTGTTCCTGTTTGGTAGCCCACTACTGAATCCGGTCATCATAGGTCTGTTCGTGATCACGTTTGGCTGGCAAGTCGCACTGTTTTACTTCTTAGTGGCAATGGTTGTCTCGATTGTGGCGGGATACACGCTGGAAAAACTTGGCTTTGAGCGCTATGTAAAACCTGAAGCTTATCAGGTTGAGGAAGCGTCAGGCTGCGGTACTTCTTGTGGTGACAGCAAGCCTGCGGCGAAGAAAGAGTCTTCATGTGCTCCATCAAGCTGCGGTGATACTGCGCCAGTAATGGCTAAAGAGAACTCATGCTGTGGTGAAAAACCGCAACCAAAAGTAGAAGTATCTTGCTGCGGTACAGATGGTGCAGCAACCGCCACTATCGTTGAGCCTAAACAACCTGGTCGTTGGATGAAGATTTGGCTATCTACGTGGAAAGACTTTAAACAGGTATTCCCTTACCTAATGCTAGGTGTCGCTGTTGGCTCATTCATCTATGGCTTTATTCCGACTGAGCTGATTGCACAATACGCTGGTGAAGGTAAATGGTACGCGATTCCTGTCGCAGCAATTATTGGTATCCCTTTGTACATCCGTGCTGAAGCAGTGATTCCGCTAAGTGCAGCTCTGGTTCAGAAAGGTATGGCTCTGGGTTCAGTAATGGCACTCATTATCGGAAGTGCAGGTGCGAGTTTAACTGAAGTTATCTTGCTTAAATCTATCTTTAAGAATCAGATGATTGTCGCGTTCCTGACTGTGATTCTGGGTATGGCAATTGCTGCGGGATTCTTGTACAGCTTTATCTTCGGCTAAAGATTCCCCAGCAAACAAAAAGGCAGCCTCGGCTGCCTTTTTGTATCTGATTCAAGATTATTAAAGCGTGATTTTTTTGATCATACCAGCCTCTGCATGACCCGCGATATTGCAGGCAAACTCTACCTGATTATCGCCATGGAAATGCCATAATAATTGCTTCGCTTTGCCAGGTTTTACTGTTACTGAGTTGCCTGAATCGTGCATGTGGCCAGCAGACATGGTTTTCATCATTTCGCGATGCTCCACCTGCTCTTTTTCCGATCCGATAGTAAACTCGTGGTCGATTTTACCTGTGTTAAGTACTACAAACTGAACAACGTCGTTCGGCTCAATCTTCACCTCTTTCTTGAAGCGAATCTTCATATCATCAGTAAGCAGAACGTGTACAACTTTATCCGGCTTTGCTCCTTTGGCAGGCATACCTACATCGGACATACCTTCCATGTTCATCATTGAGTGATCCATCTTAGAAGAGTTCATCGCGCCATGGTCCATATTTGCATGGTCCATCTCTGCCTGAGCACCCATAGCGGCTACGCTTAGCATGATTGATAGTAGTGTCTTTTTCATGGTTATTTCCTTATTGTCTAAGATTGACTGACCTTAAGCAAAGTCAGTCAAATAATTGGGTTTAGTGATTCGTTTGCTGTGACGTTACTTCTCGCTGTTTCCACAGTTTGAAGATTGCCGGGAGTACTAGTAGGGTGAGTAATAATGCTGATGCCATACCACCAATCATTGGCGCAGCGATACGTTGCATCACTTCAGAACCGGTGCCTTGTCCGTACATTATTGGTACCAGACCAATAATGACCGTCAGCACTGTCATCATCACAGGGCGCACGCGTAGACCCGCTCCCTGACGGATTGCATTAGTCAGATCTTCCAGTTCAAGAGGCTGTTGTTTCTCTGAGGCAGAAAGCTTGGTGTAGTGCCACGCCTGATTGAGGTAAACCAGCATGATCACCCCGATCTCAACCGCTACGCCTGCAAGAGCAATAAATCCAACCCCGACAGCAATAGAGAAGTTGTAGCCAAGGTAGTGCATCAGCCATAGACCGCCGACCATAGCCAGAGGCAGGGTCAGCATGATGATCATCACTTCACCGACACGACGGAAGCTGAAATAGAGCAGCAACATGATGATGGCAATGGTGATTGGCACCACGACACCTAAACGCTCTTTTGCTCGTTCCATGTACTCATACTGACCAGACCAAACAAGCGAGTAGCCAGCAGGAAGTGCAAGTTGCTCCGCTACCGCTTGCTGCGCATCAGCGACGTACGAGCCCAGATCCCGACCATCGATATCGACAAATACCCAACCATTTGGACGCGCGTTCTCGGTCTTAATCATCGGTGGGCCGTCTTCATAACGGATGTCCGCGACGTCAGCCAGAGCAATACGAGCACCGTTTGGTGTGACTAACGGTAGGTTCTGAAGTTTGATTACTGAGTCACGGTAGTCCTGAGGGTAACGAACATTGATAGGGTAACGCTCCAGCCCTTCAATGGTTTCACCGACATTCATGCCACCCACAGCCGTTGAAACCACCTGCTGAACATCTTTAATACTCAAGCCATAACGGGCTGCTGCTCGGCGCTTAATATCAATCGTAACGTAGCGACCACCCGCTACACGCTCGGCGTAGACTGAAGCCGTACCGGTCACCTGATTCAAGATCGGCTCTAACTCAGCGCCGATTTTCTCGATCTCACTCAGCTCAGGGCCCGAGATTTTGATACCAATCGGCGTCTTAATCCCCGTCGCTAGCATGTCGATACGAGTTTTAATAGGCATTACCCAAGCGTTTGTCAGGCCAGGGAACTGAACCAGTTGATCGAACTCTCTGCGCAGTGATTCGGTCGTCACCCCTTCTCGCCACTGATCACGAGGTTTAAGCTGAATCACCGTTTCAATCATGGTTAATGGTGCAGGATCCGTCGCGGTTTCAGCACGGCCTATCTTGCCCCAGGCAGTTTCCACTTCGGGTACTGTCATGATCAGCTTATTGGTCTGCTGCAATAACTCGCGCGCCTTACCGATCGAGATGCCAGGATAGGTAGTCGGCATGTACATCAAATCGCCTTCATCCAGCGGCGGAATAAACTCACTACCAAGTTTGGTGGTCGGATAATAGGCCGAGGCCATTAGCACAAACGCCATCAACAGAACACTTTTCGGGTACTTCAGGCTGACGTTGAGCATTGGTTTATAAAGGGCAATCAAGCCCTTATTGATTGGGTTTTTATCTTCAGGCAGTACTTTGCCTCGGATAAAGTAGCCCATCAGCACCGGAACCAGAGTGATCGCGAGACCCGCTGCGGCGGCCATTGCATAGGTTTTGGTAAAGGCGAGCGGCGAGAACATCTTGCCTTCCTGCCCTTCCAAAGCAAATACCGGCACAAAACTCAGCGTAATGATCAGTAGTGAGAAGAACAGTGGCGCCCCGACTTCCTGCGCAGCATCGCCGATCACCTGCCAACGGTTTTTGTCCGTTAATGGTGTACGCTCGATATGCTTATGCACGTTTTCAATCATCACGATCGCCCCATCGACCATGGCGCCGATGGCAATAGCGATGCCACCTAAAGACATGATGTTGGCGTTAATCCCCTGCCAATGCATGATGATAAACGCAGACAAAATGCCGACCGGCAGACTGAGTGCAATAACCAGAGATGAGCGGATGTGGAACAGGAATAACGCACAGACGATCGCAACAACGATGAACTCTTCCGCCAGTTTCTTCCACAAGTTCTCGACCGCCGAATCTATCAGGGTCGAACGGTCGTAAGTTGGGACTATTTCTACTCCTTCAGGCAGGCTGCGTTGCAGGTCGTTGAGCTTGCCCTTAACGTTGGCAATTACCTGACTGGCGTTTTCACCAAAACGCATCACAATTACACCGCCGACCGCTTCACCCTCACCGTTAAGTTCGGAAATACCGCGACGCATTTGTGGACCAATATTAATGTCGGCAATATCACCGAGCAGAAGTGGCGTTCCTTTGTCTGTCACTTTCAGCGGTAGCGCTTCAATATCTTCGACGCTGGATAGGTAACCTGTGGTGCGAACCATATGTTCCGCTTCAGCAACTTCTACTACCGAGGCACCTGTCTCCTGGTTACCGTTCTGGATTGCCATATTGACCTGTTGTAGCGTCAGGTCATAGGCACGCAGCTTAGCCGGATCGATTTGTACCTGATACTGTTTGACCATGCCGCCCACGGTGGCCACTTCAGACACGCCATCAACGGTTTGCAGCTCATATTTAAGGAACCAGTCCTGCAGACTACGCAACTGCGCTAAGTCGTGCTGACCCGTTTTATCCTGTAATACGTAGCTGTATACCCAGCCCACTCCGGTAGCATCCGGTCCTAAGGTCGGTTTAGCACTTGCCGGAAGATTGGGCGCGACCTGGCTCAGGTACTCCAAAACTCGCGAACGTGCCCAGTACATATCCGTATCATCGTTAAAAATGATGTAAACGTACGAATCACCAAAGAACGAGTAGCCACGAACAGTTTCAGCCCCCGGAACCGCCAACATGGCTGTGGTTAGCGGGTAGGTAACCTGATCTTCCACAACTTGCGGTGCCTGTCCCGGATAACTGGTCTTGATGATTACCTGAACATCAGACAGGTCTGGTATCGCATCTACAGGCGTGTTTTTTACACTGTAAAGGCCACCAAAAATCAGCGCCGCTGTAGCCAGTAACACTAATAACCGGTTGCTGATCGACCAACGAATAATGGCACTGATCATAATGCCTCCTCGTTAGCATTCAGCTTCTTGAGTAGATATTCGGAGCCTTGTTTTTCGACTAGAAACCGAACTTTTTGCCCTTCCTCAAACCCTGAAAGATCAACTTCGTCTCCAACGGTAAAGTTCATTTCTCCCGCTTGCCAATTCCACTCTGCAACTGGCAGGTGTTTTAAGGTGATCATATTAAAATCAGCCATCAACATGGTGATATCACCGCTAATCCACACCTCTGCAGCAACTAAGCTGTCACCAATTTTATAGTCAACAATCTCATACTGACCGGAAGGGGTTTTCTGCATCTCGAACTCGACCGCCTGCCCTTGTGCCAGCGCGTCAATATCAACGCCTTCAGCGACCTCGAAGTTCATCACCATTCCCGGCCAATTCCATTCAGGAACGGGTTGGTGGTTAATGGTCAGCATGCGATGTTGCTGCATCACATCAGTAATTTCGCCTTGTGCCCAAACGGTTTCTGCCGCAGCTTCTACACCATTGATTCTCGAAAGGTCTGCACTCTGACTTGATTCAGAATCGAGTAAGAAGTGGGCCGAAGTGACAATAGCCTGCCCTTGTTGCAGTCCTTTGGTGACTTCAATTTTGTCGCCAGCTTCACGGCCAACCTCAATACGCGCAGAGCGGTATTTGCCTTCACCTTCAGACAAGACAACGCGGGTCATGCCACCAGAACGGATAACTGATGAGCGGGGAATGGTAAGTACTTTTTCGCTGCTCACTGGTTTCAGTGCTACGTTGGCGAACATGTTAGGCTTAAGCTCACCGTCAGGATTAGGGAACTTTAAACGCACACGCAGAGTTCGGGTGTTGGGATCGAGAATTGGGTAGACATAGTCAACCTGCCCCTGCCACTCACCGCCAGGAATTGCATCAAGAGTCATAGAAGCATTACTGCCCTGCTTGATCCAATGTGCCTGACGTTCAAACACCTCCGCATCGACCCATACATCATCAAGCGGGCCAGCGCTGATCACCGCCTGAGCCGGGGAAAGGTAACCACCTTCCCGAATATTGAGGCTGGCGATAATACCGTCAGCCGGTGCTTTGATTTCTATTGTCTGCTGTGCTTTTCCACGACGAACTATCTCGCTGATTTGTGTTCTGTCGACCCCAAGAGTCACGAGTCGCTCTGTGGCACCTTTAATCATGCCCTTACGCTGAGTTTTGTGTGCACTGAGTAGCTCTTCCTGCGCTTTAACCAGCTCAGGTGAATAGAGAGAAAACAGCACGCTGCCCTTTTCCACCTTTTCACCCACAGCGTTGATAAACAGTTTTTCTACCCAGCCAGAGACGCGGACGTTGGTCTGCCACAAGTTACTTTCATCAAATGCAATGTAACCAACGGTTTCAATTCGAGGAGACAGTTCTGTCATTCCAACCTGCGCAGTTTTAACGCCAAGATTATTCTCGACCGCTGGATCGATGGTCACCGTGCCCGGTTGGTTACTGCTGCCATTTTGGTCTTCAGCGTAAACAGGGATGAGATCCATCCCCATCGGTGATTTTCCCGGCTTATCTCTTTTATAGTTAGGATCCATTGGCGCAACCCAATAGAGGGGGTCATCGCTTGACGCCGCTTCAGACACTGGCATTGCGCTCATGTCGTGGCCAGAACCAGGTAGATACATGCTAGCAGCAAAACCGATTACGCCGCCGACTACTAACGCCACACTGGCTACCTTAAATGTTGTCATTTCTGTGTTCCTTCATTGTTATTCTGCTGCGCAGGCGAAGCGAGTTGATAGTCAAATCCACCCAATAGGGCTGCAAGCTGGCTGCTGACCTGATTCCAGTCAGTCTTTAACCTTTGTAGTTCGAGTTGTAACGCCAGTTCATCTGTCGTCGCAGTGATAACATCGCTAAATTGAGCGGTATTGTTCTGATAGCCACGTTCAACGGCCTGAGTACGGGAGGTGGCTTGAGGGATCAGGCGGGATTGGTATCTCGCAATCCTTTCGTCGAGGTTGGAGCGGTCATTGAGTAGGGCATTCACCTGAGCGTTCATCTGTGCCAGCAGGGTATCTTTCTGAGACAGTGCAGCCCCTACCTGATGCTGAGCCGCGGCCAGGTTTTTGTCCTGACGATTACCGGTAAATAACGGAATATCCATGGTGAGATACGCACTGACCAAATCAGAAGCTGGCTGGCCATTCATGCCGTTAGCCTGACGATAAGCGTACATCACCTCAACGCCAAATTGCGGGCTATAAGCCTGCTCAGCCATTTCAACTTGGGTCTGATTAACTGACACATTGAGCTCAGCCATTTTGATCATCGGGTGCTGGTTTAGCAGCGAATAGAATTGGTTCGACTGGTCATGACCTGCAAGCTTCTTGTCTAATTCAGACCAGTTAAGCTGGTTACTGGCAACAAGAGACGAAGTGCTATCAAGCCACTGTGAACCTAACCACTCCGACAACTGGGCGACAATTCGACGTTGTTGCTGGCTGTTGGCCTGTAGCTTCTCATCCAGTTTATTGACTTGCAGTTGAGCATTGAGTAGGTCCTGAGCTTCACTTTTACCAATCGAATAATTGGTCTCAAGGTATTGCTCCATCTCTTCCATCAGATGGCGAGTTTCCCTGAGCAAGCGCTGTGCATGTTGCAGGTAACCGAGCTCAAGCCACAGTTGAGTCATCTGATTGGCAACATCACGCTCTCTGACCTCAATCTGAGCCGTAAGACCATCCGCTTGCTGGTTAGCCTGTTGCTGTTTGAGCTCTAGGGTTGAGCCACGTTCGAACTGTTGCATCAGTCCGACGGAGATGTTGGTCATCGGGTCCTTGTCGAACTGAAAACTATCAATCGGTAAACCACCGACACCCACTTTCAGCTTTGGATCCATTAAAGTTGCGCTAGCAATACCGCTGGCACGCATCGCTTCAGCTTTCGCAGAAAACTCAGCGCGGTTTCCATCTTGGGATAATGCAGCTTCGATCAGTGACGTAAGTTGTTGAGTCGCGTGCTTTGTTTCACTAACTCCAGCACCAGACTGGTGGGCAAAGGAGAGCGAAGGGAAAGCCGCCAGACTCGCACTGACGACCAGTGCGACGAATCTTGGTTCTAAATTCACAATAATTACTCATTGTTTAAATACGCAAATAGAGACTCCGAGCAAACTGCAAACACAGTACGCATCAAGAGAGAACAGTTGTGATTTAAGAACTAAGCGGAAGGTGGGCGAAGTAAACTCTGTGGGCGCAAAATCTTGTCACCAATGGTGAGCGGATGATGCAATGCCAGAGAATAGCGAATATCACTCAAAGGCTGAGTGTTCTGAAGAGGGTAAAAAGTCGTTGAGCACGCAGAAATACAACAGTTGTGCGGCCCGTCATCCGGGTTTGAACAACTGCTCGCGCTACCTGTGCTTTGTTTGACCATCGAGTGAGAGCTTCGAGACTCTTCACTCATAGAGTGACAATCAACTTGGCGAACCTGGGAGGATGGAGGAACAGACTCCATTCGCTGGTGTGACATCTCAACGGCTGAGTCCGTAGACATCATCATCGAAACCATCGATGGTGAACTGGCGGCATAACTCGACATCAACATCGCAAAGATGCTGAAAATCAAAATCCAAACTGTTTTAAGTGGATGAGTCATGGCTTACCTTTATCTATGAGGTTGGAATATTAATCCTTGCCCCTAGGTGAAGGTCAACAGGTAATAGAAACAAAAAAAGGTTGGCATAGCGCCAACCCTTTCAAACACATTTTTCTATTACTCGTAGTCTGAAGCGTAAGTCTCTTCATAAGTGTGAGAGTATAGTTCGAACAGATTGCCAAACGGGTCTTCAAGATAAACCATTTTCGCAGGCTTGCTGTCATCTTCTGGGTGGTAACGCATGACGTCCATACGTACCTTACCGCCAAACTTCTCAACTTTCTCCATCACACCTTCAAAGTCATCGGTTTGCAGACAGAAATGGAAGATGCCCAAACGAGAGAAATCGACCTCGTGACGCTCCTGACGCTCTTTCATCTCAAACAGTTCTACGCCGATACCATCTGTTGTCACTAGGTGAGCGATGTTGAAACCTTTAAAGCCTTCACCAAATACCGCAATACACATACGACCGATGGCTGTTTCGCGCTCTTCAATAACCTTGGTATTGTTCATGACAATTTTTAAACCTAGCGCCTGAGTGTAAAACTCAACGGCTTTGTCCATATCGCCAACCATGATGCCTACGTGATTCATTTTCATAATCTGCTCCGAATTCATTTCACTTGTCTGTTTCGATGAGGAGAGTATAAGTAGCGCACCTGATTATATGAAATTATCATTAATTATAATAATAATTACAAAATTTTATTATTAAAAGATGGGACAATTAATGAGTCACACTCACCCGGCCGGCCAGGAACTTGTTAATCGCCCAATCGAATCTGGGCACAAGAGCGTAAACCATAGCGACAAAGGCAATAGAGCCAACAAGATCTATCGGCCTGTGCATACCAAGCCATAAACGACTATAGGCAACGGCTACGGCCCAAACACCTAGCATTGCGGCTAAAGCGTAACGTTTGTTGTCGATAAAAATACCGCCAAAGAAAGCTAAACAGATCGCAGCAAAAATAGTGTGACCAGATGGAAAAGAGTAATCTTTTTCTCCCTGCCAATGGCGAGTTCGCCACTCGGTCACTTGCTGGGAAATCTTATCAATCACATCCGCTTTCTGCACAGAATCTAGCTTATAAAAGTGCTCAGGTTTTGGGATCAATAGCTGGTGTGCCAGCAGCTCAGTATAAGGACGTGGGCTTTCAGTCAAATGCTTCAAACCTGTTTTTGCAGCAAAACCAATCACCAGGATGATAGCGAGTTGAAGCATTTTATTGAGAAACTCTGTATTGCTGCCAATCAATCGCCAAGTAATAAATACGAGCAATGCCAACGAAAACAGAAAGCCTGCAGAACCTGCTGAATCAGTAATAACCGTGTAGCTAAATCCAGTCATATCATTCACCTGACTAAGCAGATCAATATGACTAACAAATAACGACATAGGTGCAATGATCAGCAAAAATGCCACAAGCAGCACCAGACCATCACGCTTATTTTTCAGAAGATTTTTCACGATATCGATTCACAGCAGCACAACAGGAACAGGCATATTAGTCCACCATACGGGCAGAAATTATCAGTTAAATGTCAAATTGGTGAAAGTTAACTCACCCCCACCAGCCTGGTCACGTTTTTGTTGATAAGCACAACATTTAGCCAATTAGCGAACGTTCACATGGCCACAGAAGAAGTGATGGACAGGGCCATGACCACTACCTACTTTAAGTTCATCAGCATATGAGATGGCCTGAGATATATACTGTTTGCCCAGATAAACAGCCTTATGTAGCCGATTACCCTGAGCTAAGTAAGAAGCGATCGCCGATGAAAGCGTACAGCCCGTTCCATGGGTATTTGTTGTCTTGATACGTTTGGCACTCAGTAGATCATAACTCTGCTGTTCAATTAACAGATCGCTACTGTTTTCAACCTCATCGAGATGGCCTCCCTTTAGTAGTACAGCTTTAGCGCCTAGGGCTCGAAGCGACTCTACCATTTCAGCCATCTGCTGTTCACTTTGCGGTATCTCACCGCCAACCAGAGCTGCACTTTCCGGCAAGTTTGGGGTGACTAAATCCGCGAGCGGCAACAATTGCTCTTTTAACGTAGCAACGGCTGACTGAGCCAACAGCGGATCGCCGCTAGTGGCGACCATTACCGGGTCAACAACCAGATACTTAGGCTTATATTGACGGATTTTTCTCGCCACCATGGTAATAATATTCGCATCAGCAAGCATACCGACTTTAACCGCAACGACATTGAGATCGGTAAATACTGAATCAAGCTGACTTTCGATATGTTCAACGGGAATAGGATGAATGGCACTCACGCCTAAGGTGTTTTGCGAAGTCACCGCTGTGATTACGGAACAAGCGTAGCTACCAGTGGCTGAGATCGCTTTAATATCCGCTTGAATACCAGCACCACCGCCGCTATCAGAACCGGCAATGGTTAATACAATAGGTGGAGTGTCTTGAGAGTGTGGCATTTGGGCTCCTACAACAAGACGTACAAGAACCTATGGCGACGAAAAGAGAGATCAAGAAGAGATCGATCCACCGAATGCCTGCACCTCAATCCGAGTAAAGGACGACATGCTTATAGTTCCCTACGCCAGTGCTAACTGAATCAGGTTCAACGGGTCTCGCTTGGCGATCTCAGCCTTAATCCTATTGGACAGGCTCCCCGACTATTGGTCACAAATCATAACAATTAACTTGCCCACAATACATCAATTATTTGTTGCTCAGTTGGAGGGGGCTCTCTTTGTGAACTATAGTAATTTAGCTCACGAGAAAAAGGAGAGAATTATGAGCCAGGAGGCACTGCTATCTCGTTTGAACGAGCTACCAAGGATTCAAAAAGTTCTTCAGGAACTGCTTGATATGGTTACACAAGATGATGTCGACTTTAAACGTCTAGCGGAGAAAATCGCCACGGATCAAGTCTTAAGCGCGCGCCTGCTGCGCCTTGCTAACTCAGCCCATTTCGCTGGCAACAAAAGTGTTTCTTCCGTCAGCGAGGCGCTAGTACGGGTCGGTACTGCGCCAGTAAGAACGCTAGTGGTCGTCTCGGTACTGTCAGGAGTATTCCCTAAGTTACCAACATTGGATATGAGCAAATACTGGGAAGAGACATTTGAGGTTTCGATCATAGCCAGCAAGATCGCCAACGTCACCGATATGGATGGTGATGAAGCCTTCACCACTGGCATATTGCACAACATCGGCGAGCTGATGATTCACACTCTGGTTCCAGAGCAGGCTAAAGAGATCACTGCTCGTGCTGAAGCTGGAGAGAACGCAATTGCGGTTCAGGAAGAGATTCTTGATATCACTGCCCCGACCTTGGGCGCCAAACTGGCTAAAGCCTGGCACTTCCCCGATGTAATGGTTGATGCAATAGCTAATTTTGACCAACCCCGTGATGCTGAAATTTCCCCCAAAATGGCAACCACACTACACTTTGCCCGTTCAATTCATCGCGACTGGGACAAGCTGGAAAGTGACGAGGGAAAACACCGCTATTTGGCTGAACACCCTGACTCCCGCTTACTGCACATTTCGACTGAGTTCGCTTCAACCATCGACGAATATCGTGGCAATGGTAAAGCGCTGGCCAACGTGCTTCACGCAGCGTAATACTAAAGCGAGCCAATGGTTCGCTTTTACTACCAGAACTTGCTGTTATCACATAAACTGAAGTGAATAAATTTTTGTTATGAGCAAATCTGATGCTGAACCCTTCATGGCTAAAAACTTTTGTCACTCTGATTGATACCGGACATTTCACCAAAACGGCGGAAAAGCTGTTTATGACCCAACCGGGCGTCAGTCAGCACATTAAGAAATTAGAACAGGTCTGCGGTCATCCATTAATTGAGCGACACAACAAAAGTTTCGTCATCACCGAAGCGGGAAAAACCGTTTACGACTACGCCAAGCAGCTTGAATCTCAGCAACAGCAAATGCTCAATTCCCTTAGTCAGGACGACCCTTACAGTGGTCAGGTATCAATATCGTGCTCAGGATCGCTGGCGCTATTGCTCTATCCCCATTTGCTTAATTTACAATGTAAATATCCTGAGCTAATTAGCCTGTTAGAAGCTGCGCCGCACCATAAGATCATTGCAGAAATTATTGCTGGAGAGGTCGATTTAGGTATCGTAACCAACGAACCATCAGACCCTAGAGTCGAGTCAGAGCAGTTTGGGCAAGAGCCGCTTTGCTTAATGATGCCGAAGACGATGGCGACAAAGACGCTTAATGAAGAGCAATTAAAACAGATGGGGCTCATTCACCACCCAGATGCTGAGCACTACTTAACACTCTACTTCTCTCGCTGTGGTGAACCAGCACTGGAGTCCATCAATATTCATCAACTTCCAGTTAAGGGTTATATCAATCAGCTAAACCAAATATTACTGCCTGTGGCGAAAGGCCTTGGGTTTACCATTCTGCCAAAAAGCGCCTTAGACACCTTCCCATACAAAGAAGAGATTGCGATTTACCAACCTAAACAAGAAGTTATCGAGACACTTTACTTACTCACTAAGCGTCACCGACAATTTCCAGCAAGGTTTGAGACCATTAAAGCAGTCATTCGAGAGCAGTTAATCAATGATAACTAACTGCCCTAGCTGTCTGTCTGAATTACTTTTAATTGATCCACCAGCGCCGTCACGATCGCATCATCGGTCGCACCTGCGCCTAAGCCGAGTTCGCTATACCCCATATCATTGATCTTGAGATTGGTTTGTCCTCCATTCTCATCGGTAACTTCTAACAGAGTGTATGCTTCGTCGTTAGGGTCATTGATATCATCGACTACCGAGGCATCAATATGAGCAAACAGGTCATTCATACTCGGTGTATCTGGCAGCAAGTCTGATAAATCGATGATGTCATCGCTGACCGAGAAGTCTGCCAATGTATCTTGGGCTGGGTTCAACGCAGTGCCGGCATTATCACTCAGCATGACAAAGGTATCTTCGCCCAGTCCGCCTAACAAGATGTCGTCACTTGCGCTGCCGGTTAAGGTATCGTCCCCTTCATGCCCATAGGTTTGAGAAATGGTGAGCGCTTGCTCACTGACCAAGGTGCTCAGTAACTCTGCTTGAGTCATACCGGAAGCATCTTCACTGGCCAGTTCGCTGATCAGTACATCTTGTAAGGTGATGGTTTGAACCAACTCTTGATTGCTATCGAACAAGCTAATTTTTGTATCGCTTCCGACCTCATCAATATTCACTTGCTGTGCCACTGCGACCGATTGCCAAACATCATTCGCGTTAACAAAGCCTGATAGGTCGATGATGTCTTCGCCAGCATCAAAGTCTTTCACGTAATCAGTACCTGGCTCTACGGGTGTACCAACCGTAGAGTCACTCCAAGCAAAGCTGTCAGCTTGCCCTACGTCAGAGCCGTCATTTGGACCGCCCCACAACCATTCATCTGCGCTGCTTGCTTGTAGCAGGTCATAGCCGACGCTACCTTGTTGAGCGACATTACCAACCACTGTAATAGCAATGACTTGCTGTGTAGTTTTTACGCCATCCGACACTTCAACAATAAATTCATCCGTATCCGTTGCACTAGCGATTAAGTCATTGGTCGAGCCAGGAGTAAGTTGATAGTCCCATTCACCGGTTGCTGGATTAAAGCTCAGCGTACCGTACTGGCCGACGGAGTTGCTAAGCAACTGCCATGTAAGATCGCCAACGTCAGTTTCGGTATCTGTCGCAGCAAGCTGCCCAGAGGTTTGATTGAGGTAATCTTCTTGAACCTGACCTGTCGCCGAACCGGTAATCACAGGCGTATCATCGGTACCTTGAATATTGATGGTTAACACTTGAGTAATCACGCCACCATTCTGGTCATCAATCGTGACCGTAAACGTATCACTCACCAACTCATCTTTAAGCAGCAGTCCTGCAGCAACATTGAGGGTGTAGTTCCATGCACCCGTTGTGCGGTCAATCGTCATTTCACCAAAGCTGCTGGTAAGAACTTGCACATCTCCGGTCAAAGCGAAGGTGTGTATGTCACTACTATCATCATCAACCACTATCGCACCATCTGCGGTTATTATTGCGCTATCTGAATCAATAGAGCCACTTAAGGTACTAACGGCAGCAACCATTGGAATGTCATTGGTGCCGTTAATAGTGATCGTGATGTCTACGATGTTGGACTCGCCGTTTTCACCATCAATCGCTTTAACTTGAATCGTATCGGTGGTGCTTTCCCCTACAGCAAGCGCATTGACTGCTGGTGCAGTATCATCGACCACATAAGTCCACTCACCCTGAGCATTCACTTGCAGCGTCCCTAAGCTGCCATTCGAGACGATAGTGAAGGTCGCACTGTCTCCCACATCAGCATCACTAACCACCAACTTACCTGATGCGCTGCTACCGGAAACCTCCTGCACTATGCCTTGTGCATCACCGGATAACACCGGCACATCGTTAGCCCCAGAGACAGTAACCGTCACCATCTGGCTCACTTCCGCACCCAAATCATCGCTGGCGAACACAGTAAAGCTTTCAGTCACCACCTCGTTTTCAGCTAAGGCTTGAAGGTGTGGTTCATCATTGTAAATGGTGTAACTCCACTCACCGGTCGCATCAATAATAAATAAACCATAGGTACCAGTGAGTGACTTAGCATCAAAGGTCACGGTATCGCCTATATCGACATCAGCACCAATAAGCTGTTTGGTTTGGGTAAGCACACCGTCTTCACTTAATGCGGCATTGGCATCGCCGCTGATGGTTGGAGCATCATTCACCCCGTTGATGGTAATGACGATGTCTTTTTCAGATTCTAAGCCTAAGCTATCGACCACTTTAACGGTGATGGTTTCAGTTACTGGCGCTGAATCTCGACCATTGAGCTCAATAAGATCATTCCTAGTCGTATCCAGGTCATAACTCCATTCTCCCGATGCGCCATTCCACATCCACATCAAGCTAAACCCACCATACTGGGGAACACTCTCAATACTCCAATTGTGGCTATCATTGGTATCGACATCACCCGGTTGCAATGTACCTGACAGCGGTGAGGTATTATCGGCGTTGGTTGACTCGGCTAAATCGCCAGTGATGTTAGGTGCATCATTGCTGCCCTGAACATCCACAGTAAATTCCATCAACTGCGGTTGACCACTACCATCAACAACGGTTTTACCATGTTCATCCACCACATACAGGGTAAAGGTATCCTGTACCGTTTCACCTATTTGTAGCGACTGAACGGCATTGCTGCTGTTGTTTAAGGTGTAAACCCAGTTCCCGCTCGCATCCACGCTGATGCTGCCGTATTGACCAGAACCATCGACTAAGGTCCAGGTTGGGTTGTCACCTAAATCTGTTGGTGCCGCTAGAGACCCCGAAGCGGTGTACATGCCGTCATCACTTCCGTCCTGGTCATCAACATCTTCTGTCATAGTGAGCGTTTCAATTACAGGGTCCACAACCGGTACGTCTTCACCTACACCAGTTACTTGCAAGGTAATGGTTCGTGTATCAGTCGCAAGCTCACTATCGGTAACCGTCACGATAAAGGTTTCAGTGGCCGTTTCTCCATGAGCAAGATCGTTAACCGCAGCGTTATCGGCCAAAACGTAGGTCCACTCACCGCTGTCTGCATCAAGTGTTAAGGTGCCGTAAATGCCTGATGCTGGAGTAGTTGGATCCAGTGACCATGTATGTGTGTCGCCATTGTCTGGATCATCGAAACCAAGCACACCAGATGCTTGCGGTGAAACTTCATCGGTCACTTCACCCACTTGAACAGCAACGCCCGACGCAGGTTCCATGGCTGGAGAATCGGTAAAGGTGATTACTGGTTCATCGTTTGTACCTTCAATCACGACTTCCATGGTGTAGTAGCCCTGATTGGTGTCAATGCGCCATGTTTCGGTGACTTGCTGGCCTTCCGATAAGCTTTGGACCAAGTCAGAGTTGTTATCAAGCGTGTATTGCCACTGACGGCCTGCAACGCCCGTTTGACCAGTACCATCAATCAAGGAGCCAAAGATACCACCCGAGATTGGTGACACTCCGGTGATGTTATTGTTTCCCGGTAAGACTGGCACCATGCCATCGGTCACAGTGGTGACATCTTCGATAAGGGTCGCCGACAAATCGCCCAGATCGGTGCCAGCACCGCTGCCGCCTCCAGAGCCGTTTTCATCTTGGCCATAGACATCAATTGTGATCTGGTGCCATTCCGATACGCCGCCATCGTTGTCGGTTGCAGAGACATAGAAGCTTTCTTGGCCGACATCGCCCAAATTAAGCGCTTGCGTATCTGGGTCGCTGTTGTTTAACTGGTAAACCCATTGGCCATTATTACCCAGAGTTAATGTGCCGTAGATACCCTGACCGTAATCGGCGTCGCCAGGATCGGTGCCATTCTCAATCGCCCAACTGACTACAGAGCTGTCTTTATCGACATCCGAAGAGGTCAATTGACCGTTGGTAGAGCTGAAATCGATCGCACCAAAGGTAGCACCATCTTCAATCACGCTACCTGAGCTATCACCAGTGATGACAGGCACATCATTAGTCCCTTCAATATTGATTGTGACGTATTGCGTAATTACGCCGCCAAAGTCATCTTGTGCAATCACAGTAAAGACTTCTGACACCACTTCTTCCCGCTTCATCGCATCCAGTGAATCTGGGTAAGCCGTAAAGCTCCACTCACCCACCTGGTTAATATCAAACTGACCAAAATTACCCTGGTAGCTATTGGCAATAAAGCTCGGTGTATCGGCATCGTCTATATCTGACAAGGTCATCACACCCGTGATATCGGGAGAGGCCTGGTCTTCGACAAAGGTACCAGTAATATCACCGGATACGGTTGGCAGATCATTGGTACCACGAATGGTGATCACCACATCACGACTGTCGGTTTCACCATAGCTATCGACCACTTCGACCGTGAAGCTCTCTTGCAAGGTTTGATTCGGGTTAAGCTCTTGGATCTCGTCGAGTGCATTGTTGAGTGAGTAGACCCAAGCGCCGCTAGAGGTCATGGTAAAGCTGCCGTAACTGCCGACTAGATTGCTTGGTGACCATAAGTGAGTATCGTCAGCGTCTGGATCACCATCTTGCAATTGGCCACTGAAGCTAGCGGTATCTTCGCGAATGGTTTTCGCTACATCCCCCTTAATACTTGGCCCATCATTGTTGCCTTCGATATCAATGGTGAAATCTTTAATCGATACCTCACCAAAGTGATCAACGACTTTAATTTGTACCGTATCTTGAAGAAGATCGCCTTCATCAAGTCGATTCACAGCATTGTTGCCATTATCGAGGGTGTAAGCCCAACCACCAGTTGTATCAACGACAAAGTTGCCATAACTGCCGTTAGAAATGACAGTCCAAAGCGCAGAGTCGCCAACATCAGGATCGCCTGAGCCAAAGGTACCACTGATGGTGTTTGGCACATCGTCTTCAACAATGGTAGGCGTATCACCCAGTACGATATCAGGTGTGGTGTTAACACCAGCCACCGAAATATCCACCGTGATGGTTTCTGTCGCGCCGTTGATATCCGTGACTTCAACTTCGAATGTGTCGACTTCTGTTGTGCCCGGTGGGATCGATTGAGTACTCCAACGGGTGCTATCAAGTTGATACAACCAATGGCCGTTATCATCAACGGTTAAGACCCCGTATAAACCACTCGCCTCACCGTTACTATCTTCGCCAACCACTTTCCAGCTGTGCGCATCGTTGGTATCGATATCAATGGCCAACAGCTTACCTGTAGCGCTACTTTTCGCTGGCGTATTTTCAATCACACTACCAGTCGTGCCACCGGTAATGCTTGGCGTGTCATTACTGCCTTCAATCGTGATGGTGATGGTTTCAGTGTCGGAAGCATTGTTGGAGGATTTGTTGTCATTGGTGTCATCAGTAACTGTGACCAAGAAGGTTTCAATCAATGTTTCACCCGGCAGCAAGGCTTGAACCGCCGAGTGACCATTAGTTAAGGTGTAAGTCCATTCACCGTTGGTGTCAATTTGTAGCGAACCGTACTGGCCTTGATTGGTTTGCAGTGACCAAACATGGTCATCCAACCCATCAACATCATTGTGGTTAAGTTGACCTGAAGTGGTCACTGGCAGTGCATCATCTTCTGTCACCGTGCTCACTAGCACACCATCAATTTCTGGTGCGTCGTTGCGACCTCTAACCGTGACAACCACTTGTTGGGTATCCACCTGGTTATGTTTATCAACCACTTGGACGGTGAAATACTCTTTGACGTTTTGATTAAGCGAGAGAGCTTGGGTGTTGGCTGCTTGCGTCGCATTTGTGTCTAAGGTGTATGTCCACACCCCGTTTTGATTGATAGTCAGGGAACCAAATTGTCCATCAGGGTCGCCAACAATCGACCAAGTGTGTACCTCGTTAACATCAGGGTCGCCAGTGTTTAAAGTGCCACTGCGCACGCCGCTACCATCGTCTTCCCAGATCGTTCGAGTTGAACGACCTGAAATGTCTGGCGCATCATTTTGACCAAGAATATCAATATCGATTTCAAAGCTGTCAGTACCTCCGTTGCCATCGTTGACAATAGCCGTGAACGTTTGTTCTTCGTAGAGTTCTCCGTGTTCAAACGACTGAGTCAAACCAGGATCGAGTGTGTATTCCCACTCACCATTTTGGTTGATGGTGATGCTGCCGTAGCTGCCTTGGCCATTACCTTGAATTGACCAAGTGTGAGTGTCCGTCACGTCGATATCATCAACACTGAGCACACCGTCAGCCACCAGCATTAAGTCTTCTACGGTGTTACCACTGTCGTCACCGCTGATCACAGGGTCATCGTTGGTGCCTTCAATAGTAATGACGATATTTTGTTGCGATGTTCCACCTAATCCATCATCCACTTCAACGACAAAAGTCTCTTGTACTTCCTGACCTTCAGCCAATGGTTGTGCGGCATTATTATCAAGGGTGTAAGTCCATTCACCCGTTTCGTCATCGATGGATATTGAACCGTAGGTCGAATCCGTATCACCGACCAGAGTCCAAGTGTGCGTTGCCCCGTTATCGACATCGACTGGGGTAAGCGTACCTGTGGTTTGTAGAGTCCTCTCCTCTTTCACCTCACCAGACAGATCCCCCAGCATAGTAGGAATATCATTGGTACCGACAATGGTAACAGTCACGGTATGCTGCGTGCCATCGAGCGACTCTACGCTAAAGGTTTCAACCTTAGTTTCGCCCTCTGCCAAGTATTGAACATCCGCATTATCAACCGTGTAGATCCAATCGCCATCTTGAGTAATATCTAAGCTACCGAATGCGCCTGCACTGGTGATGCCTGTGGCAGCAACGAAAAGCTCTTCATCTTCGCCATCGACATCTGAAATACGTAGTGAGCCGGTATCAATCAGCTGTGGAGTAGACTCATCTTCGGTCACGGTGCCGACATCGTCGCCGGAGATCACTGCAGCGTCGTTGACACCAGTAATGGTGACAGCAATGGTGTGCTCGCTACCATCGAGTGATTCTACGGTGAAGGTTTCGACTTTGGTTTCACCCTCGCCGAGGTATTGGACGTCAGCGTTAGCGACTTGATAATCCCAGTTACCAGCCGCATCGATGGTCAGTGAACCCAATGCGCCTGCGGAGGCAACCACGCTAGTTGGTTTAAATTCGGCTTCACCGCTATCAGCATCTGAAATGGTTAACGTGCCAGAATCGGTCAGAAGTGGCGTATCATCATCTTCTGTTACAGCGCCTACATCATCACCGGCAACTTCCGCACTGTCATTGACACCGGTAATGGTGACGGTAATGGTGTGCTGCGTGCCATCAAGGGATTCAACCGTGAAAGTCTCGACTTTGGTTTCACCTTCCGCCAAATACTGCACATCGGCATTATCGACTTGGTAATCCCAATTGCCTATGGCATCAATGGTAAGTGAACCTAATACACCAGCAGAGGCGACCACGCTGCCTGATTTAAATTCTGCTTCGCCATTATCGGCTTCTGAAATAGTTAGGATACCTGAGTCAGTCAGAAGAGGGTTACTGTCATCTTCCGTTACTTCGCCGGTATCAACGCCAGCAATTTCAGCACTGTCGTTAACGCCAGTAATGGTGACGGTAATGGTGTGCTCGGTGCCATCAAGAGATTCAACGGTAAAGGTTTCAACTTTGGTTTCGCCCTCAGCCAAATATTGGACTGAATCATTGGCAACGACGTAGTCCCAATTGCCCGTTTCATCAATGGTTAACGCCCCTAGCGCCCCTGCTGATGCAACAACACTGGTCGGTTTAAATTCCGCTTCACCTGTATCGGCATCCGAAATAGTTAACGTGCCTGAATCGGTCAGAAGAGGTGTGGTTTCATCTTCGGAGACAGCACCAACATCATCACCGGCAACTTCCGCACTGTCGTTGACACCGGTAATGGTGACGGTAATGGTGTGCTGCGTGCCATCAAGGGATTCAACCGTGAAAGTCTCGACTTTAGTTTCACCCTCGCCAAGGTATTGCACATCGGCATTATCGACTTGGTAATCCCAATTACCTGCTGAATCAATGGTCAGTGAACCTAATGCACCTGCTGATGCAACCACACTGCTTGGTTTAAATTCGGCTTCGCCGTCATCGACATCTGAAATGGTTAAGGTGCCAGAGTCGGTCAGAAGCGGCGTGTCATTATCTTCGGTCACGGCGCCCACATCATCACCGGCAATTTCTGCACCATCGTTGACACCAGTAATGGTGACGCTCACGGTATGTTCGGTGCCATCAAGAGACTCTACACTAAAGGTTTCAACCTTAGTTTCGCCCTCTGCCAAGTATTGAGCATCTGCATTGTCAACCGTGTAGGTCCAATCGCCATCTTGGGTAATGTCTAAGCTACCTAGTGCGCCTGCACTGGTGATTCCTGTTGCAGCAACGAAAAGCTCTTCATCTTCGCCATCGACATCGGAAATTCGCAGTGAGCCTGTATCAATAAGCTGTGGTGCGGACTCATCTTCAGTTACGCTGCCGACATCGTCACCAGTGATTACCGCGGCGTCATTGCTACCAATGATTTGAATGGTGATCGGATGTGAAGTGCCATCAATGGACTCGACGGTGTAAACCTGGGTGATGGTTTCACCTTCGCCCAAGTATTGGATTGAGCTGTTTTCTAACTCGAAATTCCATTGGCCATTTTCATCAATAGTCAGCGTGCCGATGGCATCGTCCGGAGCAGTCAGAGACGCAGGGACAAATAGTTCTTCGTCTGCGCCGTCCACATCACTGATGGTTAATGTGCCAGATTCCATTAGCAGCGGAGTAGATTCATCTTCTTTAACGCTACCCGTGTCTTGGCCTGCAATCACCGCCGCATCGTTCACACCGACAATGGTTACCGTCACGGTATGCTCCGTGCCATCAACCGAACTGACGGCGAACACCTCTTGTTTGGTTTCCCCTTCTCCTAAATATTGAACGTTTGCGTTGTCTACGCTGTATTGCCACAGACCGGTTTCATCAATCTCAAGCTGTCCCAGAACACCTGCGGCAGGTACTACGCTGCTGGTATCAAATACTTCTTCTTGCTCACCATCCACATCAGTAACAGTCAACTGACCAGAGTCTGTCAACTTTACCCCTTGCGAGTCCTCCACTACCTGACCGAAATCGATCCCTGCAATCACGGCTGCATCATTGATACCAGTAACAGTGATGGTCACCGTTTGAAGTTCGCTGTCTAAGCCTCCATCATCAGTAACGGAGTAAAGGAAAGAGACTTGGGTGGTTTCACCTTCTGGTAAGAAATCGAAATCCGTTCCGGTTTCAAAAACAAAGGAACCATCAGGGCTGACCGTGACACGACCAAGCTCTGGGTTCGCAACCAACTGATAAGACGCTATGGTGCCATCGACATCCTCTCCGTCAGGCAAACGTCCTTCTAGAGTTTGATTTTCAATCACAGAACCTTCACTATCAAAAGCAACAGGAGCGTCGTTAACTGGAGTCAGCAGGATCTGAACTGAACCCGTTTGAACACTGTTAAGTAAACCAGCACCATCATCGACGGTATATTCCAGCGTACCGGCTACTTCTCCGGCATTATCGACCTCATCTGGAGCTTCAAATCGCAATGTGGTTAGCTGCTCCGAGCTCACTACCTGACCAACTGCAACCGGCGTTCCATCCGCTAAGGTCACGACCCCTCGCTCAGGTAAGCCTGTAATAGTTACAATCAGTACTTCGTCATTAAGATCGGTCGGTAGGGTGATCGAAAGTGCACCAGAACCAGACTCTTCGGCATAAGTGCGAGACTCTGTTGCAGCAAAAGGGGCCAGGTTACTGGTTTGAAAACTTGGGTCATCAAATAAGGAGTTGTTTTCTACTTGTTGCTGTTGGTTGGAAGCTGACGTTTCAAAAAGGGTGGCTGCAATTCTCTCTTCGCCGTCCCGCTCGATACCCGTAGCGGTGGTTGGACTCGCACCCGCGTCTTCACCAGCGGCCGTTGCAAAGTCTTCAATTAAGGTAGGGTCCACGCCTTGTTCCAATAAGCGGGCGATTTCATCAACGTCTGGATCAACCGGGGAGTCTTGCTCCAAGACATCTGAAATATCTGCGCCTAACTCGGGGAATTGCTCAAATAACTTAGAAGCGGGGGCCACAATCTCTCCGGGTTGTGGGGATTGCCCGGATAGAAGCACTCGGACATTGCCATCACTGTCAATTGCGATTTGTGCACCTTCCGGTAGGTTGAGTGATTGCGCCATAACCGACTCCTTTATCTTCGTTATCTAAACCTGCCTCCAACTACAGCTCAATGAAACAAGGCCTGGAAACTAGATAGCGCAATTTGTGAGCCAATTTTTAACAGTCAATAACCTCTTATTTATTAGTCACTTATAATTTCGAGAATACAAGAGAGAAACAAATTCTCAGATAGAGAATCAAAACGATAAAAATCATAGAGATAAAAAAAGGAGCCCTATCAGGCTCCTTTTTTATCTGTTTTTTACGTTTTATGCTTCGAGAACATCTTCACCAGACATCTCGGAGATCAGCAGAAGATCGTCTTCATCAAGTTTCATTCCCAATACAGGCAAACCATGCTGAGCTACCCAACAGCAGAAGAATACGAATACGCCTAAAGCGACTAGACCAAGTGATAACATAGCCAAACCTCCTCCGTGGTTATCAAAAAAGTATCGATAACTTGAAGATGCGACTATCTGAGAAAAAATAAGCAAAAGGCCTATGGAAATACTTAGTTCTATTACGTTTGTCGATTCACTCTTAACGATGGGTTCGTTAAGCCCTGTGTTTCGATTTATGTTCAGTTTATTCGTATTAACGTTGGGAGTTTACTCGGTTCTCTACACCTTTAAGTTATTGGGATACCCTTTCAATATAGTGATACCGTACAAATGTAGCAACTACATTTAGTATCGAATGAACAGGAGATCACAAATTTTATGCCTATATACGCATAACTATCTATTGCAATCCTGTAGCAAACAAAAAACGGGGCACAAAGCCCCGCACAATTAACCATTATCGTTCTGCTAAGCGCCGATCACGCCACCATCTTCACGAGTGATCGCCATAATGGTTGAACGAGGTTTACTATCACCACCTCCAGGGAAGTGTGAAGGCGCGCCTTTCTCACCTGGGTGCTGAACACCAACAAACATGGTTTTGTTATCCGCAGAGAAAGTCAGGCCAGTGATTTCACAAGCGACTGGACCTGTCAGGAAACGACGTACTTCACCAGTCATCGGATCGCCACATAGCATTTGGTTATTCCCCTGACCGGCAAAATCACCTTTGTTTGAGTAGTTGCCGTCGGTTTGGATCCACAGACGACCTGCACTATCAAAGCCAATACCATCTGGACTGTTAAACATGTTATCAGCATTGATGTTTTCGCTGCCCGCAAACAAGTTACCCTGATGCACTTGCGGGTTACCGGCGATCAGGTAAAGATCCCATTCAAAGCCTGCGCTGGTGTGGTCACCGTTGTGCGGTAACCAGCGAACAATCTGACCATAATGGTTTTCTTTACGAGGGTTAGGTCCACCAACTGGCTGCCCCTCTTTGACACCACGATGTTTATTGTTCGTCAGTGTACAGAACACATGCTTGTTGTCTGGATGAACGGCTACCCATTCAGGGCGGTCCATTGTCGTCGCGCCAACCTGAGTCGCTGCGCGACGAGCAAAAATCATCACTTCTGCCTGATCGTTGAAACCATTCTGTTTGGTCAGACCGTTCTTGCCGTATGTCAGCTCAATCCACTCGCCTTTACCGCGCAGCTCTTTATCATCCATCTCGAACTTAGCCACGTATAGTGTGCCTTCTTCGAGAAGGTTGCGGTTCGCCTTGTGATTGCCCGGTTGATACTTGTTGCTAGAAACAAATTTGTACAGGTGCTCACCGCGTTCATCATCGCCAAGGTAAACAACCACATGACCGCTATCGTCAATGAGCAGCGCCGCATTTTCATGCTTAAAACGACCTAAAGCCGTGCGCTTAAGTGGGGTTGAATCTGGATCATTAGGGTCAATTTCCACTACCCAACCAAAGCGGTGAGGTTCATTTGGGTGCTTGGCAACATCAAAGCGCTCATCTGTGTCATGCCACTGATACTTACTTGGCGCTGCTTTAACGCCGTAGCGCTTGTGGTCTGCAGTGAGCTCTGCGCTGCCACTGGTACCAAAGTAACCGTTGAAGTTCTCTTCACAAGTCAGGTAGGTACCCCACGGCGTTTGACCATTTGCACAGTTGTTAAATGTACCGAGCGGCTTCATGCCTGATGGATCGAGCTCAGTTTTCATCAGCTTATGACCCGCGGCAGGACCTGTCAGTTTCATTTCCGTGTTGGCGGTAATACGGCGGTTTAACTTACCGTTTTTGTCCAGCTTCCATTCGCCACCCGTTCTAACGATTTCAAATACAGTGACACCGTGTGCCGCCTGAGCTTTAAGTACATCGTCTGCAGTCATGGCTTTGCCACCATGATCGAACAGTAAATCGTAATTGGTGTATTCATTGTTTACCGCAATCACCGCGCGATCTTTGCTGATTGGGAACAGACTCATGCCATCCGTGTTGTCACCGAACTGACGTAGCTGTGCCTGTGAACCTTGCTTGCCGCTTGGGTCAAACTCAGGTGCATCAGCGAAAATTGGGTCTCCCCACGATAATAGCGGAGTTGCCTTGTAGCCCTTTGGTACGATAAACGCATCGGCTGTCGATGCTGGAACCGGTTCAAAGTTGAGCAATGGGCTATCGTTTTTAGCGGCAAATGCTTTGGTGATTGGGTTTAGTGAAAGAAATGCACTTGCACTAACGGCTACGGTACCAGCTAAAAAGCGACGACGTGATAAACGTGCATCGATCATTTGGCTGAACTGAGAATCCTGACTGTCACGATTCCACATTGCTGACTCCTTGCTTGAGTAGTTGTTATATCTTTGGCTGCAGATCGTAGACAGATTAAATGACAGATTGGTTAACTTATTGTTTCGTATTGATTAATAAAATTGGACAGTGAAAAGGCAATTTCATTTCAGCTACATTAAAGTGCGCCATGGTTCACTTTTGAATGATAAACAATGCAAAATTGACAAAAAAATGTGATCAAAACCCTAGATCTTTTCAGTTTTGATGGCTACATTGTTGAATGTTCATGAGGAACTACATTCACATTAGCTCATTGAAGAGCACATTTGTTTTTTAAGTGAGGGATTATCATGAAGAAAATGAGAAAAGCACAATTGCATCGCGTACGCATTCAGTACTGGAAAGAGTCGAACAAAGACGCGAACAAATCATCTTAATGTGCTAACCCACCGTACTAAGCTGGCTTAACCGCCAGCTTTTGTGTTTCTGGAGTCCGGAAAATCAGGCCGCTCTGTCATTGCTTGGAAATAACTGAGTCAGCTCATGCAAAATACTCTGTGTCTGCTTTGAGTAAAGGTGCTTATCTTTGTAGCCAACAAGCTGAACCTGACGTACCTTGCCAGAAATCAGCAGTTGTCGCAGCATACGATTGACCATCTGCACATCCAGTGCAGTCCCCTTTTCCAACCGTGAGACTGGATATAGGCAAGAGAGGTCAATATTAACAATCACATCTTCACAATGAGAAAGATAGCTCGCGAGCTGGTTCTTAACCTGAAAGCGATGGCTGAAACTACACTCTTCACTTGTCATCCAGTCACACCCTAAATCTTCAGCGTACTCCAGTAGTCGCTCTGAGTGCTGAGCGAGATCGATGCCCAGACAGAACAGACGACACTCGTTATAGCGAGAGAGCGCAAAGTGGTATGCACTGCCCTGATCGGGTTCCAGAGATGCCTTAAGCTCAAAGTTACGACCAATATGGATTATGCCAAGCTCTTTTCTGTTCGAGTGAAGTATAGGCAACGAATGAAGCAAGGTTTCACCGTTATTGGTAAAGATAACGGGTAAAGCTTCCGTACCAAGGTAGTGACTGAGGTGAAGTTGGTACTTACCGACTGGCTGCGTGGTAAGGTTGTAGTGCCCTCCATTTAACCAGCGAAATCCTTCCAGCTCCTCAATCCATTGATAAATTTCTTCCAGGCTTTGATCGGCCATTTCGAAGTCTACTTGCTTCATCGGTTTCAGTTTCTCACTCACGCTCAGCAGAACTAAACGATGAGACAATATTCCTGTGATGTTTTCAGCTTTATTACGTCGAAATAGGCCAAACATATCGATTACCTTTCTGGGGGCAATGCCCTCGCTGCTTGAAGTACGTGAAGAACGATTCTCTGTTGATTAAGCTGAACTCGATGAGCAGGCGCCATCACCGAAATTGCACCGATCAGCTTAGAACCTTTCATTACCGGAGCACTGATACCTGAAACACCAGAGTCGATTTCAGACGTACTGACCGCATAACCCTGATTACGGATCTGCTCCAGTTCGTTCATCCACTGCTCGTGTCGTTCTTGCTCGCCAAAGTAACGCAAGATTTTTTCGCATCTCGCTGCTGGCATATACGCCAACATAACTTTGGATGAGGCGCCTCGTAACAGGGGTTGACTTTGACCCTGGACGTAGCTGCAACGAAGCGCCTGCATGCTCTCTTTTCGGCTGACACATAATGCTCTGTAACCAACAGGCACCATGTAGGCCGCCATCTCACCGGTCTGTTTCTGCAAGCGATTAAGCACCGCATCTACCGCATCCAAGTCGTGCTGACTGGTTTCATAGCTGCGCATCAATAGCAAGGCAGCCGGACCGATGATCAAGGTTTTGTCATTTGGACTTTCTTCAATCAAGTTCCACTCTTTGAGCAACTTCAAGTGACGGTAAAGACTACTGATCGGTGTACCTAGTTGCTCGCTCAACTGTTTGGCAGTGATCGGTTGGTCATTTACGGCCACCTGCATTAACAGTTGGAGAACTTTCTCGTTAACCTGTCCGCTGTTCTGTTTCATAGAGTTCACGCTATTGTTGTATCGTCATCGATGAATGTTGATCAAATTGTATTCTTACTTGGTAGGAATTTATAAACAAAATATTGCAACATTTCTCACTTAGTGAGAAACCGAGGCATTAGTAAAACAAAGGGCGCTTAAAACAAAAAAGGAGCCCGTTCAGGCTCCTTTGTTCAGTCTTGACGATAATCGATTATTTAACCTTCAGGCTGGCACCATTGCTGTTGATAACCTGCTGATACCAATGGAAACTCTTTTTACGTTTACGTTCCAGAGAACCGCTGCCATCATCATGTCTGTCGACATAGATAAAGCCATAACGCTTACTCATCTCCGCAGTAGAGTTAGCGACCAGATCAATCGGGCCCCAGCTGGTGAACCCCATTAACTCAACACCATCCAGGATCGCTTCCCGTGCCTGAACAAGGTGATCGTTGAGATAAGCAATTCGGTAATCATCATTGATTTGACCGTTTTCATCGATTTCATCACGAGCACCAAGACCATTTTCAACCACAAACAGTGGCTTTTGGTAGCGATCATGTAGGAAGTTAAGCAAGATGCGCAGTCCTTTCGGATCGATTAGCCACCCCCACTGACTCTTTTCAAGGTATGGATTTGGCACGCTATCAACGATATTACCGACCTCTTTTTGTTTAGGATCGGCGCTGGCACAGCCACTGGCGTAGTAACTGAATGAGATAAAGTCGACGCTTGCCCCAGACAACAGCTCTAGGTCACCATCTTGCATCTCAATTTCTATGTCTTGTTCACGGAAGTACCTCAGCATATAGCCCGGGTACTTCCCGCGAGTCTGCACATCACCAAAGAACAGCCATTTGTTGTTCTCATGCATTGCCGCAATCACATCGTCCGGATTACAGGTGTAGGGATAATTGAGTGCTCCCAACAACATATTGCCAATCTTGCCATCCGGGATGATTTGATGACATAAGTTAACCGCTTTCGCATTCGCGACTAACTGATGGTGAATTGCTTGGTAAATCTCTTGTTCCGTCGCCTGTTCCTGCAAGCCGACACCAGTAAAAGGCGCATGAAGAGACATGTTGATCTCATTGAACGTCAGCCAGAGTTTGACCTTATCTTTATAACGTTCAAACACCGTGCGCGCATAACGCTCAAAGAAGGTAATCAGCTCACGACTTCCCCAACCACCATAGTTCTCAACCAAAGCGTATGGCATTTCGTAGTGCGACAAGGTGACAAACGGCTGGATATTATGTTTGGCCAGCTGATCAAAAATCTTATCGTAGTAGGCTAAACCCTGTTCATTCGGCTCTGACTCATCCCCGTTAGGGAAAATACGAGTCCAGGCGATTGAGAGTCGCAGGCAGTTAAAACCCATCTCATCAAACAGCTCAATATCCTGCGGATAGCGGTGATAAAAATCGATCGCTAAATCCTTAATCCCATCGCCTCGCTGCTGGCGAGTCTGGTGAGGACTCAAAATGCCATTAGGCAACATATCAGAAGTCGATAACCCTTTGTTATCAAGATTAAAAGCGCCTTCGACCTGATTGGCTGCAATCGCGCCACCCCAGAGGAAGTTAGTAGGGAAGGTTGTCATGATAAATTCCTAGTCAGCAGTAACATCTGCCAATCATTGTAGACCCAGGATGTACAAATAAATGAGGCTGGGATGAATCCGTGATATTTCCTATTTTGTTACCAAAGAAGGTAAGCTTTTGGCATTTTCGAGATCTTGGCGGCACCTTTATTCCTACTCAGCGATTATGCTTAATTCAGGATAGTCACTAGAAGGTCATGTTTATGAACTACAAACATATTCTTGTTGCCCTTGAACTCACAGACGAAAGCAAAGTGCTGATCGATAAGGCAACCTACCTGGCAAAGCTAACCAACGCCGACGTTTCGTTTATCCATATTGACGGCTCTCATGGGGAAATTTACCCAGAGGTTGTAGACCTTCAAGCCGATACCAATCATCCGCCGTTTGGTGAGCATACCATTGAACAAATTCGCGCTTTTGAATCCTACAGTTCAGTGCCTGTTAAGCGCATTTTAATGGGGACCGGAGATCTGGCCGACAAACTCGCAGCAACCATCGAAGAAAACGACGTCGATCTATTGCTCTGTGGTCATCACCACGACTTCTGGAGCAAGATCGTTTCTTACTCTAAACACTTGGTTGACTCCTCACCGGTCGATATTCTGGTGGTTCCGATTTAACCGACTCATCAGATTACCAACCTAAATAATAACGGGCCCTGATTGGGCTCGTTATGGTTTCTACCGTTCATAACTTAGCCAAAGTATCGTTTTATTATGGATAAAATACTCCATAGTAATTGGTGATTATCGCTATTTTTCTCCAACTTCTGTTGACGTAAATTACCCATCAACGAGAGACGCTGACTGCGATTGGCGCCAATATTTAGAAAGTTAGGAGCCCACATGACTCATCCAATTATCAAAGATTTGAACACTCGCTACACAACTAAAAAATACGATGCGACCAAGCGCATTTCTGCACAGGACATCGAAATCATTAAGCAGTCGATTCACCTTTCTGCTTCATCGATCAACTCCCAACCGTGGAAGTTCATTGTGCTAGAGAGCGACGAAGCGAAGCAGCGTTTCCACAATACCTTTGCCAACATGTTTCAGTTCAATCAACCTCACGCTAAAGAGGCTTCACACACAATCTTGTTTGCTTATAACCCTCGTTTCACTAAAGAGCAGTACAAGAAAGTCGTTGACGCTGAGGTAACTTCAGGTCACTTACCTGCTGAGCGTTACAATGACATGCTTGATGGCGCATTTGGTTTCGCTGAACTGAATACCGACGAAACAGGCTTTAATGGCAACTGGACCAAAGCACAAACATACATTGCTCTTGGTAATACCCTTCATACATTAGCGCGTTTAGGCATCGCCTCTACTCCAATGGAAGGTGTCGATGCTCAGCTGATTGGCGAAGAGTTTAAACAAGAGCTGGACGGCTACGTGTGTGATTTTGCTCTGGCAATGGGTTACCACAAAGAAGGCGAAGACTATAACCATGGTCTGCCTAAAGCACGCCTGCCATTCGAAGACGTAGTAACTACGCTTTAAGCCCTATAATCAGACTTTGGAGCCAAAACAATGACTAAACTGACGATAGTCGCCAACATTGTTGCCAAATCAGATCAGGTTGAGCTGGTAAAGAGTGAACTGATAAAACTGATTGATAAAACACTTGTTGAAGAGGGCTGTATTAATTACGACTTACATCAAGACAACGACAATCCAGCACACTTTGTATTCTATGAGAACTGGGAGTCAGCACAGGCACTGGATAACCATCTAGCCAGTGAGCATATCGCACAATACTCCGCGGCTGTAGAGGGTGCAGTCGAGAGCTTCACTCTCAATCGTATGACTCACATTAAATAGTTTAACAACCTGATTATAGAAATTGAAATGGCTTCCTATTGGGAAGCTATTTTTTTAAGCGTGTGCTTCATTGAGACCGTTTCATTGATCTATATGAAAGTATGCGCTTGGTAACACTTCAGTTCTAATTCGTATCGAGTACGCCAAATCAATGATCTGAATCAATCAATCGAAACGACCAATTCGTTCAACTTATCTAATATTAGAAAAAACAAATATTAGATGAGGAATCACTATGACAGTTGCGCTTGAGCACAAATCGGAATCTGTCCCGATGAACAATAGCGGGGGAATGGCTGCGTTATTTGCCAAGGTCAGTACCAAACTAAAACTGGCTATTCTACTCACCTTGGTCGCTTTCCTCGTATTGGGATACAAAGGTATATCCGGAATGCAAACCTCCGCTGGCTATATCGAAGAGCTGTATAGTCAGGGGATGAAGCATACTATTCGAACCAGTCGGGTAATCGATGAACTGAGCGCAGCACGCAGTGCTTTATTACTCTCTTTTCAACACGCTCCCTCTTCTCAAACGGCTTCGATGCACGACCATCCAGTACAGTTCCATATCGATCAGATACAGGCGTCACTAAAAACCTTACACCACATCATCGACAATGAGCTGTTGAAGTCCAAGTTGGAAGGTGATGAACAAGCCCTAGTCACGAACCTGGCTAAGATTATTGACGATATTACTGATCAGGGCTTTGAACCCGCCATCGCAAAATTAAATGCGGGGGATTTCAACGGCTCAAATTTCATTCTTCTAACCAAAATCAACCCTCTATTCAGCGAGGCTTATAAACTCGCCGAAACCTTCTTCGCAATGCAAGTCGAAGAAGGCAAAGAGAGCTTCATGCAGGCCAATGAAAATACCAGCCATTTTATTATCGTTGTCAGTGCCATTACCCTAGTTTCTTTAGTCGTGATCATTGGTCTGTCGATATTAGTAATGAAGCGCGTCAACGTTGCTGTACAACAACTGGAAACATCGTCAGAGCTCATTGCCAAAGGGGATTTAACCCAACGCTTACACTTAGGCGGCAATGATGAGTTTTCTCATATTGGAGAGTCAGTAAACAACATAGTGACCAGCTTCCAACACGTAGTCCAAACCAACCGCGACTCAATTGGCCAGTTAGCTCGTTCTGCAGAGGAGAGCTCGGCGGTATCTGTGCAAACTAAGCAGAACATTCTCACTCAGCAGTCACAAACTGAGCAGATTGCCACCGCAATCAACGAATTTACCGCGACGGTGCATGAAGTCGCTCAAAGCGCATCTTCGGCAGCCCAAGCTTCCGAACAAGCGGATCAAGCGGCTGAAAGTGGCCAGAGTGTGGTGATAGAAAGTATTCAATTGATTGAGAAACTGTCGCAAGAGATGCAGGAGTCGGTCGATTCGATGCACCAACTGGCACAGCACTCAGAAGAAATTGGCAGTGTTGTTGATGTGATCCAGGGGATTTCAGAGCAAACCAACCTGTTAGCTCTAAATGCCGCTATCGAAGCGGCTCGTGCTGGCGAGCAGGGTCGAGGATTCGCAGTGGTCGCCGACGAAGTCCGCACTCTGGCAAGTCGAACTCAAGAATCCACTCAGGAAATTCTGCAAACAATACAAAGATTGCAAAACGGTAGTCGTGAGTCGACTCAGCGCCTGGAAATCGGCGCTCAAAATGCACAGTCAACAGTAGAGAAAGCCCGTGAAGCGGGTGATGCGCTCAACCTGATTAAGGCAAGCGTCGATCAAATCACTGCGATGAATGTCCAGATAGCCACTGCCGCTGAGCAGCAAAGCCTGGTAACGGAAGAGATCAACAGCAACATATCGAGCATCAGCGAGATCTCAAATCAAACCGCAGTGGGAGCAGAACAGAGTAGCGCTGCAACTCAAGAGCTAGCAGAGCTTTCAGAACTGCTTAATCACGAAATCGAGCATTATAAAGTCTGACAATGAACACCTGACTCAGTGCTGGTTCGCTGAGTCAGGTAAACGGCTCCTTAAGACCTTCCCTTAGCCACAAAGATCACCGCGATACCACTTAAAACAAGTAGCGCAGCGATCACTGACTCGAATGTGATCGACTCACCCAAACCAATACTTCCCGCAGCAAACGCGATGACAGGCACACTCAACTGAGCAACAGATGCTTGCAGTACTGATATCTGTTTGACCACCCGATACCAAAGTATATAGCCGAAGCCAGATGCAAAGATGCCAGACAATAGAGCCCAGCCTATACCGTCAGCAGTAATTGTGGAGGTGTTAACCAGCCAAGGGCTAAACAAGGCGGCAATCACGCTGGCAAGTACAAAGCCATGAGTAATCGACAAGGATGGTGAAGACGCGCTGCGTCCTAACAGGGTAAACGCTGCCCAGCAAATACCGGACAACACCATCAATAGCGCGGCCCACAAGCTCGGTGTTTGCGCAGACGGCAGCATAAGGATGACAAACCCACTAACCGCAACAGCAATCCCTGCCATCTCAACCATTTTCAGACGTTGTCCCGAAAGCACATGGAAAGCGACCAACGCCAGCTGAACCATACCAAACAGAATCAAGGCACCTGTTCCAGTGGTTAATTGGGTATATGCGTAAGAGAAACTCACTGCATAACCGAACAATGCGATACCGCCCCACCAGCTTAGCTTACTGGTGATAAAAGAGATCTTGAACTCTCGCCGAATCAACAGTATCAACGCCAAGGTAATCGCACCAGATAACAGACGAATAAAAGTAAATGAACCAGGGTCAATCGTCTCACCAGAAAGTGCAAAACGACAAAAGAATGAGTTGGCAGCAAAAGCCATTAACGCCAGAACTAGATTGATTGAATTAGACATGTTCGATCCTGATAAAGTCAGGCTAAGTATACCGTCTGACTATAGCAGCGATAGCACAAATGCTTCTGACTGATGCTTTCTAACTATAACGAGTGAATACAACCAGCCGTCATAACACCTTGTTATGGCATCAATACCTGTGTGGCTAATACTAAACGAATAGATTAGTGATTATCCTGATTTTCGCCTTTTATCCATTAATAACTGTATTACTCTTATTATTAGGGGACGCATAACTTTTAGCAATAAATCACCCTAAGGATAGGCAACCATGTTTAGACCACAATGGTTAACCGTTTTGCTCGTGATATTTTTAGTGAGTTGTACTGAACCAGAAAAACCAATCAAGGTTGGTGCGGTACTTCCTCTGACTGGAACATTCAGTGTTTATGGACAACAAGCTCTCAGAGGGGCTCAGTTAGCCGTCGAGCAAATCAACCAGCAGGGTGGAATTGATAACCGGCAGATTGAACTCATTGTTCGTGACAACAATACCGATCCAGCTAAGACCGTACTTTTTTCACGCGAACTTATCGAACAGCATGATGTTCTGGCGCTGATGGGCCCTGTGAGTTCATCGTCTCGCTACGCGATGAGTGAGATCGCCAGTAAGTTCAAGACTCCCATGATGTACGGCATCGATTACGAAGGTCGCCATCATAATGATTACCTGATTTGCTACAGCACCATCCCCGAACATTACGTCGATCCGGTCATCCCTTTCTTTATCGAAGCCGATAAGAAAAACTTCTATGTTTTTGGCTATGACTATATCTGGCCTCACCGTATGGCTAAACGAATCCAACAGTCTGTAGAGCAGAATCAGGGAAGCCTCAATGGGATTGAATTCACGGCTTTTGGGGTCAAGGATTATGGCAAAACCTTGGCACGTATCCAGGCGTCAGGAAGTGAGGTTCTAATGCTCATCTTACCCGGTCAGGATGGCTTTGAGTTTATTCGTCAGTTTCGCCGCTATGACTTTGATCGCCAGATAGAGATTGTTGCCTTCGCCGCTGATGAAACCTACCTAAAAGCACTAGAAATGGAGCAACTGGAAGGGATCTACACGGCCCTTCATTTTATCAGTCAGCGCCAGTCTGACTCTGCACAAAAATTTATCAGCGATTATCGCCAACTTCACGCTGATGATGCGGTCGTTACCTATTCATCAAAATCTCATTATGACCTGATCTATTTACTCAAAATGGCAATAGAACAGTCTGATCCTATCACCAAGCAGAACGTCATGGACAATCTGCACGGTCTGTCGATGTACTCTGGCGAGGAACGTATTTATCTGCGTGAAGACCATCACTTTGATCTGCCAATGTACCTAGGGCAGTTTCGTCAGGGGGAGCTATCTGTTGCTAAAGAGTTTGGGCTGATTAGTCCCCATGATCAACGACAAGGAGAGCAATGAATAGACTGAGCTACAGAGTATTCTTGCTATTTTTGCCATTGATCGTCTGCATCTTTCTGTTCGGTTATGGCTATTTTTTAGCAAGACAAAGCCTGATGCTTGAACACATAGCGCAAGCGAGCAAAATTGCCGTGGCGCAAAGTGCAGACTACATTCGCTTTTCATCCGAAACCAGCGTTGCTGAGTATGATGAAGTAAGTTCTCAAATTCAGCAATGTTCCCCACAACAAAGCGAAAATATCGCAAACAAACTGGCTAATGCGTTGAGCTTTTCATCCAGTTTTTCTGCCCTGTTTCTATCGGATCTCAACGGTCAAGCCACGCAATTTGTTCTATCCGCAAACCCAAGTAATCGTTACGTACTTCGTCGAGAAATAAAGGGCAAATCAATCCTTAGTAACAAAACCTTATTGTTACTAAGACAGTCGTTTACACGCTGGCAAATTGATGGGCCAAAACGCGAAGCGCAACAGAAACAACTGCTTGAAAAACTTTCCGCCCTCAATGCCCGTGGTGAAGAGAACTCTTTTTCGAGTCGGGAACTGACGCAAAATCTGGTGCAAATTCGTCGCGGAAAGCACCTTCCTAAAGCAATCGCAACCCTGGCAGATGAATCAAGCATTGCTAAGTTAGGGCTGATTTATCACAACTCAACCTACTTTTTCTCGCGCCCTCTGGTCGACTGTGAGCAGAATTTGTCAGGCTTTTATACCGTAGTATTAGACAGAACCCTTCTCGATCAACAATTGCTAAAGGTTAAGCAAAGTTTTCGCGAACAAGGCATTCAGTCGGTTGATATCGCCATTGTTCGTAACCGAGATCAGCACATCATCTCCTCTACTCATTATCTCAACCCGGTACGATTGAAAAAATTCAAACTGAATGACAATGAAGAGCCAATACTGCGCAGGGATTTAGGGGGAATGTTGACCAATCAAAACGTTGTATACAACCTGACGCAAGACCTAGTTTTTCAATTCCGTTACTTCAATAATCCGACCAATAACAATGATAAGACAGGTATTAGCGTGGCATTGTTTGTCGATGCGAGTGAAATAGAGCGAGAGACACAAGTGATCAGGCACGAAGTGAGTATTTACATCATGATCACCATGGCACTGTTTATAGTGCTGCTAATTCTCCTGTCGCGAATCGTTACCATGCCCATTGTTAAGCTGCAGAAACAGGTCAATGCCCTTAGTGCAGGATTCTACCCTCACCCGCAGCGTACCGAGCGTAATGATGAAATTGGTCGCCTACTGAATGCGTTTGAAGATATGACCAACAACCTACGTATTAAGGAACGGCAACTCATCAAACTGTCTCAGTTTGATCCGCTCACCAATATCTTTAATCGTCGTGCACTGATGGACGCTGTAGACATTATCGAGGCGAAGCAAAGCCAATCGTCTGCAATCTTGATGCTCGATCTGGATAACTTTAAGAGCATCAATGACAAATATGGTCATGCGTGTGGTGATGACGTCCTTATTAACGTCGCTAACTTAATCAAAAATGAAATCCGAAGTAGTGATATTTTCGGTCGAATGGGTGGAGAAGAGTTCACCGTCGTACTGCCTGACACTAACTTAGAGACCAGCCTGCGCATTGCTGAACGGATTCGTAAATCCGTCGAGCTCAACCTTGGCGATGTTCTTATACAATATGGTCCCCCAGCCGCTATCACCGTCAGTATTGGAGTTAGCATGTGGCAGGATGGTAACTTTTCTAAAGCGCTTGCTAAAGCGGATAAGCATTTGTACCAGGCCAAACACAGTGGCCGAAATCAGGTTGTTTATCAGGGTGAAAAGCGCTAGTTTGTCGCAAGAGTTAATCCCGACATCAAGTCGCTGAACGACTCCGTTAGCACACAGACATTCAGGTGATATATGAAGCAGTTAACTATCCTAGATGGTGGTATGGGGCGCGAGCTCCGTCGACTTGGCGCTCCCTTTTCTCAACCGCTTTGGAGTGCTCAGGCCCTGATTGAGTCGCCTCTACATGTCCAGCTCGCCCATCAACACTTTATTGATGCAGGCGCAGAAGTCATTATTGCTAACAGTTACGCTTGTGTGCCCTTCCACCTTGGAGAGGATTTATATCAATCCGATGGCGCCAAATTGGCTAGTCAGGCTGCACAAATCGCCAAGCGTGTTGCCAGCCAAGCCGACCATCCAGTGCTGGTAGCAGGAGCAATTCCTCCTGCATTTGGCAGCTATAGACCCGATCTTTTCCAACCGCAACGAGCAAAAGAAATCTTCACCACTCTGTTTGAAGCACAAGATAGCGAAGTGGATATTTGGATTGCAGAAACCATCTCTAGTCTTGAAGAATTTCACGCTATTCAATCGGTACTGAGTCGCACCTCTAAGCCCTGCTATTACGCATTTTCTCTTCAGGATAGTCTTACCGATAGCGCAGTGCTTCGCAGTGGCCAGAGCGTAAGTGACGCTGCGTTGCAAGTGTGCCAATCTACAGGACAAGGTATTTTCTTTAACTGTTCGGTACCCGAAGTGATGTCGCAAGCAATTTGCGACGCCAAACAGGTCATAAACAAAATGGGAACGGAGACAGAGATTGGTGTGTATGCTAATAACTTCGCTCCAATAGGCAATCAACATCAAGCCAATGAGTCCATGCAGACCATGAGAGAGCTTTCACCACAAGATTATCTGAACTACTGTCAACAGTGGTATCGTCTTGGTGCGACCACTATCGGTGGATGTTGTGGCATTGGTCCGGAGCATATTCAAGCTTTAAGTGACTGGAAAAAGCGCTTCTCGATCACCTAAACGGTTCCAGATCTTGATGATTAACACTAACAAGTGTTTAATCCTCTCCCTGAAAGCGCTTTGCTGCTCACTAACCTAATTAGGAACATTCATGCCAACAGCCAATTCTGTCATTGTTCTCGACTTTGAAACCACTGGGTTATCACCAAATATGGGTGATCGCGCGATTGAAATCGGTGCCGTAAAACTCATCAATGGTGAAGTTGTCGATACCTTTCAACAGTTGATGAACCCGGGCTTTCGCGTCAGTTCTTTTATTGAGGGCTATACCGGGATCACCAATGCCATGTTGGCCAATGCACCTAGCTGCGAAGAGGTAATGTCTCAGTTCCATAGTTTTATTGCAGACGATAACCTCGTGGCTCATAACGCCTCTTTTGATAAGCGTTTTCTCGATGCTGAATTTGACAGAATCAATAAAGATTATCTTGGCGATTTTGCTTGCTCTCTTCTGGTTTCACGTCGTCTAAATCAAGATGCCCCAAGCCATAAATTGGGTGATCTGGTCCGCTATAAACAGATCGACAATGATGGCGTATTCCACCGAGCGTTAGCGGATTCACAAATGACTGCCAAGCTATGGCTATTGATGCTGGAAGACATTGAACAACGCGGCATAAGTGAGCCTTCGTTTAGCTTGATGCAGAAAATCAGCAAAACCAGTAAAGGGGCGATTGGCAAGTTACTTGAGCAACAACGCGGCTAGTGACTATGAGCCAATTAACGTTTCAGCAAACGCTGGACAGTTTTACCTGCATTGAGCAAGCACTGGACTATTTTGAAATTGGTTATGACAGCAAGTTCATCGACCAGTATCGTGTCGAGCTGGTCAAACGCTTCAATGGTTATTTGATTTTAGAAAAACCGCAGGATTGGTTTGCCGGTCGCAGAGCCCTGAAGAACGCTTATTGTAAGGTCCAACGCAGTCGTCTGGATAAACACAGCCGCTCAGCATGTCGCGGCTGTACTTCATGTCAACGTCGTTAAGCGCTGATAAGGTGGGTAGAAACGAGAGTTACTCTTCCTGATCGAGATCTTCTTCATCGAACATCGAAGAACGATTGATTTCATATTGATTGAAAGTGAAGATACTGGCACCGCGAACACGCTTGGTCACTACTTTCTCATCGCCAAACTGAACCGTAACATGAGTGTATACCTTATTCTTAGCCTCTAAGGTACTCTCTGCCAGTGCGACTTCCAGCTCTTGCTCATTTGTGTCACGGGCATGTTTAACCTTTTCCAGATAAGCATTGGCTTCCTGCTTATCCTGTTCCAGTTTCTGCTCTTGTTCTGGCGTCCGTTCGGATTTTGGAATCTTCTTGAATTCAAGCTCTTTGCGGATGATGCCCATGGTACCTTCCTGGGCCTGAGTGTACTGTTCTTTGAGCTTAGCTTGGCGCTCTTTGTACATCTGATAACGGGCAAAGACATGAACATAAGTGGCTGTATCACCCTCAACACCGAGGTTAACGCAGCTCACCTTGCCGCCAACTTTCGCGCTGCCGCCACTTAAGGTGCCCTGCTTTTCAGCTGCATCACAAACCACTAAATCATGACCACAGCGGAGATCATTACTCATACAGTGAACGCTAAGATGGATATCGTTGGCCGCTTGTAGCTCGGCAAACTGGGCATAGTTGGCAGTAATCGAGCCTCCCGATTTAACGATGCAACTCTTCTTATCACCTTCAGAAACATTATGACCAATGATCCCTTTTGCGACTTCAATATCACCCTGAACCTGAACGTCAGCTGACTCAATAAATCCACCAACCGTCAGTGACCCAGTGGCTCGCACAACCATATCAGACTCGATATCACCAAGGACTACGACATTCCCCTTAAACTTAACGTGGCCTGTCGCAACACCAATGGTAGGGATACACAACGCATCTTCGACTTCAACACCACGCTCTTTGATGATAGGCATACCAGACACTTCAGCAATAAGAAGATTAGGATCATCAGGAGAAACAATTGTGCCCTTACCCGGTTTAAGCACAGCATCATTACCTGGTTTAGGTGGAATGACTTTGCCAGTCACTGTCATGCCCGGCGTACCTTTCGTTGCCGGCGTCCGCTTCATTACTGGCGCATTCTGAGAAACGTTAATGGTCTCGCCGAGGTTAAGCATATCGACTTTTCCGTTAGTTTCTTTGGGGGCGAGGATTTGCTTGGTTGGGTCTTTAACCAGAGGAGTGAATTTGGCATCAACCCCCTGAATCGGTTGTTTGCCTTGCGCTACTGGCTGAGTGAAGGTTTCACCGGGCTTTAGCTGGTGACTCATGACGAGCACTTTTTTTAGCGCGAGCTTATTAATACCTTTTGTGACATGCATCTGCGCTAGGGCGTGAACGATTTGAGGCCCTTTCAGCGGTAAACCTTTATAGGCACCAGTGACCACCATACTGGCAAGCATATCGTGGTCAGAAAGGACGACCTCAACGGACGCATTCCGTACTTCAGCAACGGTGATGCCGACATACGACTCGCTTTTCATCTCTTTTGCGCAATGAATAAAACGTGCCACTTCATCTTCGAGCACAAACAAGTCTCCGGCACCAAGTGCCGACAATGCTTCACTCAACCCACGGGTATCAAAGTTTTTGTCCACCGTGATGTCGGGTGATAATTTAGCGATAACTTGTTTGTTATCATCAGCAAAAGCAACAAACTTATCCCACATGCCATTCTGCCTTTAGGTACTGTCTAGGCCGAGTGTATAAAATTAATCTCCATCGCTGTATCAGGAATGTGACAATTTAAGGCGTACATCACTAGATGGCGTTTTTACACTGTAAATAACGTTAGCTGGAGCTCGGAAAGTGATGAGCTGCTTTGAGCGAATATACCGCCGTTACACTACGACCCTGTTTAGAATACTCTAATGAATCACATAGTTCGGAAGCAAGAACAATGCCGCGACCGTGGGTAAGTTGCTGTTTTTGCTGATGGGAACCATAGTCTTTTTGGTAATCAAAGCCTTCGCCATTATGCTCTAATTCCATAACCAACTTTTCTTCTTTGGGTAAAAAGTCGATCGTTAACTCAGCCCACGCGCTGTCTTCCAGGTCTTTGAGTTTTTCTTCTCTCAACTGATAAAACAAAAAGAAGCCATCTGGCTCTTCTTTGATTGCGGAGTCCAGTCGCAGTAAGCCATGCTCTATCGCATTGGCAAACAGTTCAGACAAAACAGAACACACCAAATCTAAATGCACACCACCGTGCAGTATTCCCGCGACAAACTTACGTACTTCAATCATCACGGACACGTTGCGCAGTACTTCTCCATCTAAGCGTAGCTTAGATTGGCTGGGAATTTGATTGATATGAGTGCCATTAGGCGGTGGTTCCTGGATATTACCATTCGAAATCGGAAACCTCATCGCAAGAATAGACAGGTCATCTCCGACCGACTTGTTAGCGAACTGACGCACTGAGTCATAGAGGGTTGGGATAATGGCTCTGTTGCTGTTAAAAGCTCGCTCGAGGCGTTCCTGACCAAATTGTTCGCCCTCTTCATTAACTGCCTCAATCACACCGTCGGTGTAACAAATAATTTGTTGGTCAGGCTCCAGTTTAAAGTGAACCAAATCCGATTCAAATTCATGCGGCTGCAACACACCTAACGGCATATGGGTCGAAGTTAAGCGACGCACTATGGTGCCATCCCGGTCAATCAAATAACCATCAGGCAACCCCCCCCCCCACCAGGAAACTTCGAATCCATTCGCACGCACTTCAAATATGCTTGCCGCCAGCATCATGCCCATCGGCAGGAATCGCACCAAAACTTCATTAATCTCTCGCGCGATTTCGCCCAGAGACAACCCTTTGGCCGCCATTGAGAAAAAAGCGCGTGTTGCTGGTATGGCAGAGATTGCCGCAGGTAAGCCGTGGCCAGTCGCATCGGCGATCATCACATAGACACCGCCATGGGGGCGATTAGCGACCACGATTAAGTCGCCGTTAAACACCGTTGATGGAGTAGAGAGGTAGTTAATGCCGAATATGCTTTTGACCTGCGAGCTCATTTCAAGCATCAGATTGGAGAAGATCGACTCGGCAATTGCGTAGTCGTAACGAACCTGTTCATGAAACTGACTTAGCTCATCTCGCTGCTCCTTGACCTCACTATGCATCTTCGCAATGCGGTAATGAGCCTGCACTTTTGCCAATAAAACACTTCGCTCAACAGGTTTTAGAATAAAGTCATCACCATATTTCAAGCAGCGTTCGAACGAAGCGTGATCGTCCAGTACAGTGAGAAAGATGATCGGCATATGGACTTCAGGAAAAGCCTGCCTTATCTCTTGCGCGGTGGTAATACCATCTTTTACTGGCATCATCACATCGAGCAAAATCACATCGGGCAACGCGTCCATCTGAGACATCGCCTCGACAACACCCTCACCATTTTCAAACGTGCTCACAACTTCAGAGAGATGACTGAGCATATAACGGCATAGCTCTCTGTTCGTAGCATGATCGTCAACAATCATTACATGCATACGACCTCCTCAGGTTTACTCGATGACAAATTTTTTGTCGAAGCGAGATATCGTCAAAATTTTTCTAACTTGCGGCAGCGTATTAGTTATTTTGATCATGCCATCGTCCTGGCCGAGGTAGTTATGCATATTGAGCAGCATGCCTAAGCCAGCACTGTCGATATAGTCAACTTTTCTAAGATCGATGGTGAAACGAAACTCTTGTCGATCGTTATAGCAGCGTCTGAAATCCTGTACCAAATTGAAGCCAAAAGCGCCTTCAATCAAAATTGTGATATGTTTAGCGGCAGAGTCTACCTGTGCTTCTACTGACATATTATTCCCCTTTCTCTCTGCTTAGAGACTACTCAAGTGTTCAGAACAGCTCGACTTCGCCTTCATCAATACTCTCTTGAGAAGCCGCTGGAGCACCTCGATTGTCTATCTCTGCCTGTAACTCAACTAATGCGAGTGTGAAGTCATCAAGCTCAATCTTGTTATTTGTCCATTGCTGACAAAGTTCGGAAAACTGCTCCAGGTAATTGACGGTCTGTTTTGCATAGTCGCCTTGCTGAACAATGATGTCAGCAAACTGTAGAGCGCGGATACCGTTGTCGACTTGGGCATGCAGCAGATCCCCACTCGAGCGGATTTTTTGCACTTCCTGCTCGACAGTGACGTTAACCTGCTGTACCCCGCGGAGCATTTCATCCACTTTTTCTTTTGACTCAATCGCTTCTGTCATATCAATCGACGCCATTTCACCAACGGTTTTATTGGCTTCCTGAACGGTTTGCTGGGCGACGCTGATCTCTGATTCAATCTGAGTATTAAGCTCTTCGGCTTTGACCGACAGGTTGCGAACTTCCTGCGCAACCACGGCAAAGCCTCTTCCTGCGTCACCAGCACGCGCTGCTTCAATGGCCGCATTCAGAGCCAGTAAGTTAGTCTGCTCAGAAAGCCCGCGAACCTGTTCTAGTAAACGGAATACCGCATCCAGCTTGTCTGACATATCATGAATACTGTGCACCGCAGAGATACTCTTCTCTGATACGTCCACAAGCGTATCAACAAACTGACGAATAATGGCTTCAGTTTTCGGTAGCACCTGACTGATATCACTATTGCTATCACGGTTACCAAGCAGGTTTTCGACCAGCTCTGCGGTAATCTGGTTTTGTTGTTCAGCCAGTTTTTGCAGTTCGAAATAGCTTTCATTGAGTGTCTCAACGGACTCATCAACCACACTTCTCTGATGATCCAACGGGTCTCGCAGTTGCTGAGACAGAACATTGATCAAGGGATAAACTTGATCTGGCTTGCCACCCGATTGTGTTATCTCGCTGGTTATCGACGCTTGCTCACTTGGTTCGCTTTGATTCATCTGCTTAGGCATCACTATCCAAGGGATAGCTGCCGCGAGAACGATCAGGGCGACATGGGCAACAGAGGAAGACATACTCACAGCGATCGACAACAGTAGAACCTGCAGGCCAACAGCGATGAAGTAGCGGGTTTTTATTTTGCTTAATGTTATTTTCATCGGTATTCCTTGATGTTGTGAGCCCAGACAATCAATCCGCTGACAAATAGTGGCAGATCTGCTCTGCGACGTTGTTTAAATCAACGACAGCCATTGCTGCATCCATTTCTACTGCGACACGAGGCATGCCCCACACCACAGATGACGCTTTATCCTGAGCAATGGTTTTTGCGCCCTGCTCTTTCATTCGAAGCATGCCTCTCGCGCCGTCTTGCCCCATACCAGTAAGAATCACGCCAATCGATTTTTTCCCCACAGTTTCGGCGACCGCATCAAACATCACGTCAACTGAAGGCTTGTGTCGGTTTACGGCCGGTCTGTCATCGAGTTGGCAGTAGAGGTAAGTTCCACGTCGAACAACAACAATATGTTTGTCGCCGGGTGCTAGATAGGCGCAACCATTGACGAGTGGCGCGCGATTTGAGGTCAGTTCTTTAACCTGAATTTCACTATGCTCATTTAGGCGCTCAGCAAATGAAGACGAGAACATTGCGCTGATATGTTGAGTAATGATCACAGGGGGAAGCCCTGCGGGTAGCGCCGACAAAACCTGCTTGACCGCTTCGGTTCCACCTGTTGATGCCCCAATGGCGATCACTTCAACCTTATGACTATGTTTAGGGGCCACAAGCTTAACCGATGGCGGCGTTGGCGACGCTGAAGTCGAGACGTTAGCTCCCGCCGCCATCTTGATCTTCTCATTGACTAAAGTTTTGTAGTTAACCATCTCAGCAGTGCTATCAACCGCTGGTTTGGGGAAGTAGTCCACAGCGCCTAATTCCAGCGCCGCGAGCGTCGGCTCTGCGCCATGCTGAGTCAGCGTCGAGATCATCACAACAGGCATAGGTCTTAAACGCATCAAATTCTTTAAGAACTGAACCCCATTCATCTTCGGCATTTCAATATCAAGCGTTAATACATCAGGGTTGTGCTGCTTGATCAACTCTCTTGCCTGAAGGGGATCCTCAGCCATTGCGACCACTTCCAATTCTGGATCTGAGTTGATCAGTTGTTGTAGTAAGGCTCTGAATACTGGTGAATCATCAACGATCAATACTTTTATTTTTTTCATTAAAACAGCTCCACGTCATCGTCATGTGGGCGATGACTTTCCCTATCCAACTGACTGGCGTATTTTTCTTCTTGGTGTTGTAGCAGGTGTACTTCGGTAAATGGAATCCGTTTAAGCCACGCTTTACCGCTAATCGGGTCAAAGATAACCTTTCTGGGCTCAAGACCTCCGAGATCCTGCCCGGTCACATGCATCCCTTCTTGTTGAATGTAATTGAGAATAAATGCGACGTTTTTTTCTCCTACCATAGAGTTGCGCCCTAGCATTTGCGCCCCTCCGAACAACTTAACCTGTAGTGATGAACGCTTAGCACCTCTGGCGATCATAGCGTTGAGCAACATCTCCATTGCATAACTGCCATAACGTGAGGCGGTGGAAATAACCTCTTCCGGTTTCCAGGACTTAAGTTGAGACTTGCTATCAAAAGGCAGCAGGAAGTGATTCATACCGCCAATGCCTGCATCTGCATCCCACATACAGGCAGCAACACACGACCCTAAGCCTGTCGCGATTAACTCGTCATGTGCATCAGTACTGTATATTCCTCCTGGTAGCAGCTTTATGATGTGCTTTTCCTTAGTCGGATGGTAAAAGCGGTTAAAGTGGTCGTTCTCATACTTTGGCGTTGCAAGCCTCGCACCTATCATTGTCCTTGCCTATTTTTTAACGTATATGGTGTGTCCAAGATGGTGGAACAGATCAATGCTCGCTGGCACACTCTCTGAGTGACCGATAAAAAGCACACCATTAGGTTTTAACTGTTGATGAAACCGCTTGATCAATTTTGCCTGAGTCTGTCTGTCGAAATAGATCATCACGTTACGACATGAGATCAGATCGAAAGGTTGGTTAAAGTCCCATTTCTCCAGCAGATTTAATTGACGAAACTGGATGTACTTCTGCAGCCCAACACGACATTTAATGTTGCCCTGCTGTTGTCCGGTACCGCGAACAAAGCCCGGTTTCAGATACTTAGCAGGTATGGTCTTAACCGCTTCGTCGCTATAGATGCCACGCTTGGCATGTTCCAGCACCTTAGTATCGAGATCCGTTGCGATAAGCTTAATATCTTCGAACTGATTAAATGCCTGAGCCCAGTGCAGCGAAGAGACAAAACTGTATGGCTCTTCGCCTGTTGAACAACCTGCCGACCAGATTCTTACCTTTTCAAGCCCCTGCTCTCGCCACTCTTTCAGCAATACCTTTTCTAAAAATTCGAAGTGGTGATATTCGCGAAAGAACTGCGTTTTGTTCGTCGTTAAACAGTTAATAAAATTGGATTGCTCGGCCGGATCCTGTTCGATGATTGGCCGATACTCGCTAAAGCGGCTTAGACCTAGTCGCCTTAACTGGCGACTAATACGGCCATAAACCATGGTTCTTTTTCGATCTGAAAAGAAGATGCCGACATTTTTGTGCATGAACCACTGAATAAACTTAAAGTCTTTGTCAGTCAGCTCAAACTCGCTGTTGTCCGGCATCGAGTTTTCAGCCTGAACTAGAACTCTTCCCATTCGTCTCCATCCTCTTCAAGCTTGAAGCTAGAGTTGGCAACCTTTGGTGTTCGGATTTCACGAACATTACTATCTCGCCCTTTATCGACTGACTTGGACTCAAAGGTGGTCACATTGTTGTCAGTCGCAAAGAAGTTCATTAGATGAAGCAGTTGCTTACCTTCATCTTTAAGCGACTGACTGGCCGCAGACGTTTCTTCGACTAACGACGCATTCTGCTGAGTCATTTCATCCATGGTGGCGATGGCACGGTTAATTTCATCAATACCGGTAGACTGTTCCTGACTTGAAGAAGCAATCTGCGCGATCAGCTCTGTCACCTTCTCTACCGCGTCGACGATTTCATTAAGGGTTTCACCGGATTCATCAACCAGACGTGAACCTTCATCCACTTTCTCAACACTGTCTTTAATCAGACCTTTGATCTCTTTAGCCGCAGCTGCACTGCGCTGAGCCAGGTTACGTACTTCACCCGCTACTACCGCAAAGCCACGTCCTTGCTCACCAGCACGAGCAGCCTCAACCGCAGCGTTCAACGCCAGCAAGTTAGTCTGGAAGGCGATTTCATCAATCACACCAATGATGTCGGCAATCTTCTTACTCGCAGTATTGATCTCAGCCATGGCAGAAACGGCCTGACCAACCACTTCGCCACCTTTGCTGGCTTTCTTGGTTGCGTCGTCTGATAGCTCATTAGCACCTTTAGCGTTATCCGCATTTTGGCGCACCGTCGCTGTCATCTGTTCCATACTTGCCGCAGTCTCTTCCAGGTTCGATGCCTGAGCTTCAACACGCTGGCTTAAGTCATTGTTCCCTTCTGCTATTTCTGTTGAAGCAGTAGCAACACGCGCCGAGGACTGAGTGATTTTGTCGACCATATTGCGCAAATTAAGAATCGAGGTATTTACTGCGTTCGACAGTCGGGAAAACTCACCAGTATTGTCTTCTGGCATGGTGGTATTCAGGTTTCCTTCGGCCACCTGACTCATGACATCAATACACTGACCTAACGGAACAACCATGGTATCGAGCAGATTATTGATGCCGTCGCCTAACTCTTTCATAAAGCCGTTATAGACGCTGGTATCAATACGTTCACTCAAATCACCGGCAATCGCTTTTTGGATCAGTGATTCAACCTGACGCTGACCATCTTGCTGTTCAGTGATATCAACCCACTGAAGTGCGGGACCAATGTAGTTACCCTGTCCATCGCGCATCGCGATACAGGTGAGGTTAAACTCCAATCCACCCACTGCGATATTGGAAGAGAAAGGTAGGCGGTCGGGATTGGTGATAATGTTGCGCTGGTGGCCTGGATTCTTATGGAATACATCAATGTTTTTGCCAACTAAGTCACTGGCATCAAAGCCAGGCAAGACTTTCTGCAGATCACTTTCCCTGCTGCGCAATAAGGTATGCAGAGCCGGATTAAGGTAGGTGATGATACCGTCTTTATTGGCCATCATGATGTTGGTTGTCATACCGGCGACCGCAGAGGCTAATCGACCAATCTCTTCTTCTTTGGCACGTTCCTCCGTCACGTCACGCCATTCGAGCGTGTTACCAATATAGTTACCATGCGCATCATTGATCGCCGCAACGTTGAGCTCAATCAGGATATCTTTGATGGCAATATCCGTTTTGTAAGGCAAGTTGCCTGGGTCCGCTAGTAGCTGTCGTTGATGAGCCGGGTTGCGGTGGAACTCATCGATACAGCGTCCCATTAACCACTCTTCACTCGCCGTAAAGCCAGACCAAACCGAACGCATTGTTGCTTCATGTTTACGGAACAAGTTGATCGTTTCCTGATTGGCATAAGTGATTTGCAGATCTCGATCGATCATAACCATGGCAGTTTGTGCCTGATTAACCGCTGACTGTAAGCGGGTAATGTCATTCTTTTGTTTCAGCGCGTCAGTAACATCAGACCATTCCAGTGTATTACCCACATACGCCCCGCTGGCATCAATAATAGCGCCAACATTCAACTCTATCTTCACATCCTTAACCGTAATGGTTGTGGTGTAAGGCAAATTAGATGGATTTGACAGCATCTGTCGCTGGTGGCTTGGGTTGGCATGGAACAAGTCGATGCAGTAGCCAAGTAAAAACTCTTCAGTTGCCTGGAAGTTAGGCCAAACCGACTGGAACAAAGTTTCATGGGTCTTAAGCAAATCTACCGATTTCTGATTGAGATAGGTGATATTAAAATCACGGTCAATCATCATCAGTGCTGTTTGAGCTGCATTAAGTGCCGATAGTAATTGTTCCTTCGATATCCCTTGTTCTTCTTCAGGCTCGAACTCTTCGGTTAGCGTGTCCTGCGTTGGCGCTACGAATTGAGCAGCAGGCTCTGGGTGTTTATTCCAAAATGCCATGAGTTACCTCTCACTGGTTGCTTCTTCTGACGTGTGTTACCAAAACGAATACACCGCATTCACATTGGCATTAGGCCCAACTCTCTTCCGCTTGGTCGGGTACTACTAGCTCTGCTGCATCGAACAAAGCGTCTAGATTAATTAAAACTAAATGACCATTACTCACCGATGCGATTCCGCGTACATACCTATGATCAACATCTGATGAGACATAAGGCGATGGCTTTATCTGCTCCTCGGTTAGTGGGTAAACCTCTGAGACACCATCTACGATGATGCCGAGTGGTTGGTGTTGCGCATCATTGAGCACTATTACAACAGTAGTCACACTTATCGTTGCTGGTGCTAAACCAAATCGCATTCTCAGATCCACAATCGGTACGTATTCCCCACGAATCTCAAGAACCCCTTTCATGTAGGCTGGTGAATTAGGTACCTCTCTCACTGTGTTCCAACCACGTACCTCACGTACGTCTAGAATTGGAACGCCATACTCTTCACCTTCAAGCAGAAAACTTAGAAACTCTTGTGTTGCGATCATGATTCCACCCTCAATATACGTTCGATGTTGAGCAGTTCTTCGGTATCAAGCAGTGACATCACTTGCTCTCCAACATTGATCAATCCTTGTAGATAAGGCGTCACTAGTGATTCACCCACTGCCGGGTAGAGTTCGTTTTGCCCGCGACTGACGACATCGCTCACGGCATCGACGACTAAGCCCATCAGACGTTCACTCTCTTCATCACTGTAACGAAGCACTATCACGACAGTGGTTGGCAGGTACTCACACTTACCGACAGAGAATCTTGAGCGCAGATCAACGACCGGAACAATCATTCCGCGCAGGTTAATCACCCCACGGACAAATTCTGGTGCTCTCGGGATGGGCGTTGGTCGCTCCCATACACGGATTTCTTCAACATCTTTGATTTCTACGCCATACAACTCATGAGCCAGCTTAAAACTCAGGAAGTCAGCACTTTCACTCACTTCGTCGTTCATGCTATCCAACAGAGCCTCGGCCTGAGCTTCAATATTTTGCTTGGATAGATCCGTCATGTTTTGAGCACTGTCTATCCCTGTCGTAACTGCGTCCATGCCCACTCCTTATGCTGCAATGCCTTTATGAGATGCTTCGGAAGATCGATTGAGGAAGTTGGTAATTAAGCCCTGAATATCAAGAATCAATGACACAGAGCCGTCGCCCAATATGGTCGCACCTGAGATGCCAGCAACCTTGCTATAGTTCGATTCCAGACTTTTGATCACCACTTGCTGTTGGTCATGCAGCTCATCAAGTAATAGCCCGACGCGATTTCCCGCAGCTTCGACAAAGCAAAGAATGCGTTGCTCTAATCCACCACTTGATCCCATTTCCAATTCATCTTGCAGACGTAAGATAGGAATATTCTCTTCACGCAATCGGTAGAGTTCGATGCCTCCCGACGCGTGTTTTATGCATGCAGGGTCAATTTGAATCGATTCGACAATCGTCAGCAGTGGTATGACATAAACTTCACCTGCCACTTTGACCAGTTGGCCATCAAGAATTGCCAGTGTGAGTGGTAGACTAATGGTGAAACAGCTTCCTTCGCCAAGATTGGATTCCACTTCAATATGTCCACCCAACTCTTCGATATTGCGTCGAACAACGTCCATTCCGACGCCTCGACCTGAAATGTCGGACACTTGTTCAGCCGTGGAAAAACCAGGGGCAAAAATCAGGTTCATGATCTGCTTGTCAGAGAACTCTTCACGTCTCGAGTCTTCCGCTAACACCCCTTTTTCTAACGCTTTGTCCCACAATTTGTCACAGTTAAGTCCTGCACCGTCATCTTGAATCTCAATCACTATCGAGCCGCCCTGATGGTAGGCGTTGAGTTCAATCACTCCCATTTCAGGTTTGCCGTTAGCAAGGCGAGTCGAAGGCTGCTCAATACCGTGATCGATGCCGTTTCGTACCAGGTGAACTAAGGGATCAACAATCCGTTCCAATACGGTTTTATCCAGTTCGGTCTGTTCACCTTTGATTTGCAGATCGACCTGTTTTTCCAAACGACTCGACAAGTCTCTCACCAGTCGAGGGAAACGACTGAAAGCAAAACTCATCGGTAACATGCGAATATTCAGAACGTTTTCTTGCAGGTCTTTGCTGTTCTGTAGTAACTGATCCAGTCCGGTTTTAAGCTTTTCGAGTTTCTCTATCGTGAAGTCATTACCAATCTCAGTCAGCATAGACTGGGTAATAACTAACTCACCGACCAGATTAATAAGGCTGTCCACTTTATCGATATCTACGCGGATTGAACTGACGCTGGAATCTGATTTCGCCACCTTGGTAGATTTGGCTTCAGGCTCGGCTTTTTTAACCGGTGTATCTACCGTTGGAGATTCAGGTTGCGATTCGCTCGCGCCAGCGATGTCACTCGTTACGTCATTGCCACCCACTCGTTCAATGGTGAGGTCACACTCATCCTCAACCCATTCGAAGATTTCCTGAATCTGTTCAAGTTCTACTTCACCACTGATAGTGGCGCTCCAGGTTAAGTAACAAAGTTCAGACTCGATGGCCTCGATATCAGGTAATTTAGATGTATCAGCGCTAATCTCGCATGAGGTATCTAACTCGCTCAATTCACGCAAGATACGTAATGGATCATTACCACTGAAGAACATTTCTTGATGGGGAGCGAATGCAATTTGCCAGGGTTGGTCGCTATTAGTTGAAGTTTCGTTTTCAGCATCTGGCTGTTGTGTTTGAGTCGATTCGGATGCGTTGTCATCCAGCAGAACCAGTAACTTTTGACTGACCTCTTGCTTGAGATCTTCATTCACTTCGCTGCCTTGTTCATGGCCTTCGAGCATGCTGTGAATACAATCTCCGCTTTTTAAAAGCAGGTCGATGGTTTCCGCACTCAGGCTGCGCTCTTGATTACGGACTAAGTCAAGATAGGCTTCCACACCGTGAGTAAACTCACTAATGTCGAGTAAATTAAATGTCCCCGCCCCGCCTTTGATTGAATGAGCAGCTCGAAAAATCGTATTTATGGACTCGTCTTCTACGTGCTCTGGGTCCAAGTTGAGCAGAACATCTTCTAGAACTTCAAGATTTTCACGACACTCCTCGTAAAACATCTTGCGCAGCTGTTCCATGTCTAAAGCCATAATGTAACCTCACCAATTGACGTTGCAGTGTGAGAGAAGCTCGGTTTAAATCACACGTTTTAATGTTTTTAGTAGTGTGTCTGGATTAAACGGCTTTACTAACCAACCTGTTGCACCAGCAGACTTTCCTTGTTGCTTCTTATCGGTGCTTGTTTCAGTCGTTAGCATTAATATCGGAATAAACTTGTATTGCGGCTTTTCCCGCAAAGCTTTTACCAGCTCAAATCCCCCCATATTCGGCATATTGACGTCAGATATGACGACATCAAACTTCGCCGAAGTCACTTTGCTCAGTGCATCGCGACCGTCATTTGCCGTTTCAACGTCATAGCCAGCATCACGTAATGTATGACTCACCATTTGACGAATTGAGACAGAATCATCCACAGCTAGAATTTTAGTCATGTTGCAGTTCTCCAACTTCACTGTTGATTTCAAACTGATCGCGTAGCCCTAACGTATTAATACCTTCGATCAGTAACGGAGTAGGTTTTACTAGTTGAATATCTATCTGATTGGATTTAGCGGATAAGAATAAGGCGAGCAAAGCTTGCAATCCGGCAGCGTCAAGGCGATTGACGTGCGATGCATCGATTTGAATTTGATGGGTATCTTGAGTAAGCCACGCTTTGTAATCACTCGCACTGTCGAGTACGGTAGATATGTCTAATGACTCAGGTAACAAACATTCCATGTCTTCAACCTTCACTTTATTATTATTCCTAGCCGATATTAACCATGTTGCTTAAGATGAGTGTAGGAAGGAATCATTAATCCGCAAGCGATGTGGCTAGATAGTTTGGGTGAAAAGTTTGACGAAAGGATGAGTCTGAAGTCGTATTGTCTTTATATATTAGCTAATTACATAACGTTTCATAAGCGCCAAAAAAAACGCAAATAAATCACGCTCTTAAAATTGAGAAAGAGTAAATAACAATCACGGAATGGAATTTACAGTGTAAAAGCGACTCTGGTTTACAATGTAAATGGTCTGGTCGGGCAGCTCTTTTACAGTGTAAATTGCTAGCCTTCTCTTCAGCGCGACTTTTTCACCAACTCACTTAGATGCTGGCGGAAAACTTGCTCTGCTTGCTTTCTGCCAGTCATACCGAACTCGGCTATGCAATCTGCCCAACTGTTTCTTTGTACGACAAGACGAATAAATAGATCACTCACTTTATAAGCGAGTTGTGGAGAAGATTGCCACCATAAGTTGAGTAAAGGAGCGACACTATCATAGCTTGAACCGCCCAAACAATAGCGCTCTATCAGTTGATGAACGCCTGCTTTTACTACGGAAGCATCATTAATAAGCGTTAAACTACGGACAAGTTCAATCTCAAGTTGCGAAAATATTGTACCCAGTGAGTAATGCATGCTGTCAGCAAACTGCGATTTAGCCTCATCCAGCCAATCCAAATTGCCGTTAATCATGATAAGTGAATGGGTACCGCTCGCTTGGTCACGTTGACTACCAAGTCGAACTGAATGGAAATCTGACTGATTCCAAAATCTCACCAACTCGCTCGTTGCTCCAAAGCTGGTGGAATAAAAGTCATACTCGGTTTGCTGACGTAATTGAGCAATCATCTGTCGACCAACGCCACTTCGCTGTCGCTGAGGGTGAACCGCAATACGCATAATCCTTAGGCTTGATTGCAGAGCCGCGGCAGTAATTCCCATCTGGTTAGCTAACGTCGTCGCAACTAGGTTCCCTTTAGGTCGACGCTTACCAAGGCAGATCTGTTCAACTAGCTGACTCTCAAGCTGCCCCTCTTCAATTGCCAAAATACATCCAAGGCAGGTTCCCCCGTCAAAGGCGGCATAAAGGTGAATCGCTTCATCGCTAAGTAGTAACATCAGGTCATTGGGCGAAGTCTGATAATGAGCATTCACTAGCAAAGCGAAACAGCTTGCTAATAGCTTAGGTACCGCGACCAGTTGTTTTTTTTCAATGCGCTGTAGCTGAGGCTCTCTTTGAACATCCGCCAAAGTATCCAAATCGCTATCGAGTAAAAAGCTGGTAAACAGCCAGTTTTCTAGCGGGTCGTTTTGATTCCATCTAATTGGTTGTTCGAGATGATAAAAATTAGTGCCCGGACGTTGTTGTTTAAGCCATGTCTGGAACTTAACACTGAAACCACGTCCACACCCTTCATAACCATGAATCGTGGTAGAGAATACCGCGCGATGATAGCGCTCAACCATGCGTTGCAGCATTGGAATCGGAATAGCCGAAGCTTCATCAACCAATAGACAATCTAGTTCAATTTGGCTGCGAAGTAACTCATCGGGAGCGATGAATTCTAAGACCGATTGATGGTAGCTTAGTCGGTTGTTTTCTACTTTAGCCCCATCTAGCAAACGACTTGCGTGCTCGAATACAGGTTGAATGGTCGCGACACTTGGCGCTGTCAGCACAATTCGAATCTTACGCGACTGCATGAGTTGTGCAGCAGCGATTCCCATTGCACTGCTTTTACCCCGACCGCGGTCAGCGGTCATTACTAGAGGTCTTTTACGATGGCCTTCAACGACTTTAATAATTTTCTCAATCGCGAGCTGTTGATGGTGATACGGTTCGAACTCTCGCTCCACTATTTGTGGCAATGGCGCCAAAGGTTGGTTCTGCGTAAGTTGTATCAAATGTTCTAACGCATTATTCAGCCAAATCTGGTCATATCCTTCACCACCGTTCACATCAGTAACAATCACAACCAGCCCTCCCCCACGTACACAACCTGTCGCGGCGGTAAAGCTATTGGCATCGAAGCCTGCCCGAAAATCGCAAATAAGCAGCTGGCACTCCTGCCCCAGAAGTTGCTGGCCTTTGTTATATTGAACGACTTTGCCCACCTCTATATGCGCTTTACCACCCAGTTGATAAATAACTGAGCTATCCAGATGACAGGCTGCTTCCACGACACACTGCTGCTGCCATAGATCATCTCCACGTATAACAACACCAAAGCGGTGGTTAGATTGGCGAGCTATGCTTAGTAGCTGGGATAAGTAGTCGTTGATCAATTTCATGAGTTCGATACGAATAAAATGTGGTATTGGGCAGCCACATTATGACATAAAAAAAGCCGCCCAGAGGCGGCTTTATTCAATAACAAAACTGGCTAGTTCAATTTGTTGGCAACCAGATCTAAGATCTCTTGCATTAATGCATCGTCAACTTTCTTTAGGTTAAGCGTTAAGTTACTGCCTTTACGGCTATAGCTCGCACGACCTTTAATAAGTTCCGTTTTTGTCGCTGTTGCTTTCTTGCTTGGCGCCAACTCTTCAATCCAAGCTTCAATATTCTCGGTCACTTCTTTAGTGATTCGAGCGACACCCTGAGACTGGCTTCTTTGCCAAACAAAACCTTCTTCAGAACGACACTTATCGAGCAGTTTACCTTGTTGTCCTTTATCCAGGCCGTTAAATTGCTTATGCAGCTTAACGATTGTAGGACGACCAAGCTCTGCCACATTTGGGTAAGCTTGTAGTAGTTCTAGTGGTAGATCTGCGGCTTTTAAAGCGCCACTGACAAGTGCTTCACTACACTGGAACATTTTAGCCAGCGCTTTCTGATCTTCTGCGTCACCACTTTCCAGTTTAGCGAGCATCTCCTTGCCTTTTTCATACAAAGAAAGAGGCTTGTGTGCGTTAGCCACGTCAGAAAGGAACTTAGCATGTTCAGTGCTAATGTTCTCACCAACGTAGATAAGGAATTCCTGTCCCGCCAAGATACAAGACATACGACGACGGCTACCATCGAGCACTTCAATCTTGCCATCTTCACACTTGCGACCCACTGCCGGATATTGCTGACCACGCTCTTTTAATGTGACCAACACATCTGATAGTGCGTGTTCGTTGAGAAATGCTTGTTCACGCGCATTTTCTGAAAATACGACGGTTTGTTCGCTGACCTGATCGGCAGGAATACGCACCAATTCAAACTGAACTTTCTCTTCGCCAGCCACTGAAAGTTCAATAACCTGAGCCTGTTCTTTTGCCGCTTGTTGCGCTTCTTGCGGTGTGGTCACGTGACGCTTATTCGCTTTACCAAATAATCTTGCGTTTAAATCTGAAGTCTTAATTGCCATTTTCTATTTACCCCTGATTTAGTGATGACCAATGACTGTGTAGTACACGTTCTAGCTCCAGTGCACTCTTCTGTACCGCATCCTGAGCAGTCGCCAGTGTCTTCTTACCGCCTTCAAAATCACCTGTTGTCAGGTCAAATACCGTGCTGTAAGTGTCGGCACAGGTTTCAAATGCGCGGCTACGAGGTATCGTCGCCATCATCACCTGGTCACCCAACAGATAGTTCATTTCAGTAAGAACCGCTACCTGCTTCTTGTTGTCATCCTCAAACATGGTTGGCATCAGACGAACAAATTCAAGACCCTGCCAGTCCTCTGGGAACATTTCATAAACCGTAGGTAAATGCTGGAAGAAGTTAACGGTTGACGCCCAGTCAAGTCGCTTCGCCGCACATGGGATCAGCAGTGCGTTTGACGCATACATTGCATTCCATACTAGCGGGTCTACGTGTGGACCGGTATCAATCATGATAACGTCGAAGTCATCAGCAATCTGATCTATCAGCTTCTCTTTAAGCAGCTTAACGATATCAAGCGACTGGTTTTGAGACAGATGTTGCCAGGCTTCCGCGTTAAACATCGCATCTTCAGGAAACGCTGATACTGTTTTTAAGTTTGGATATTGAGTCGGTAGCAACACATTTTTGTGTAGAAACTCATTATTTACCTCAACGCCTTCTGGCACGTTATCCAGCATAACATCAACAGCTGAGTAGATATTGTCATGATCAGTAAGGCTAATTTGAGGGTTTAAGAATAGACGTAACGAACCTTGCGGGTCTAAGTCAATCAGACAGATACGGTAACGCTTATCCAGATTAAGAGCTAAACACGCCGCGAGATGCACAGCACTCATAGACTTACCTGTACCACCCTTCTGGTTCTGTACATTAATAATCCAAGGTTTGTTTTCGCTGTTTTTCTTACGCTCGTGAAACTTAGGGATGCCCGCAGCGTCCATCAGCATATGAGCTTCTTGCAAAGAAATAGAGTAATGGTTGGCGTTGTTTTTAGTGAATTGGTGGCCAGACTCTTCAAGTTTGCTAATTGCATCATCAAGTTTACGGCGGGTTAAACCAGAGCGAGTTTCCATCAATGCTTTTGACATCGGAGGAAAATGCTCGTCGCTGCGCTCTTCCAATACAATTTCGATACGATCAGCTTGTACCTGAGCCGTTTTCTCAGCCAGCTGAATGAGATTCTCAATCGTATGTTCTCGTTTCATTTGCCAAATTCCGTTATTAGTGAACTGAAAATAATTGTACAGCATTTTCAGCAACAAACAATAAAAAGGTGAACATGCAATTATAGATATTAATCACATTAAATAGAAATATGACATTCAATTTAGTGTTAATCAGCAAAAACAGGTCAATTTGTTGTCAATTTTTACCTGCATAACATGTCTTAAAGTACCATAGAATAAAAGTGTTACAGCATCACTTATTTACATTGTAAAAATATTTTTAGAATTGAGACCAGAAAGACGCTCGGAACGATTAAGATTGCTGACTAATTTACGGTAGGTGCTATTTTGACTTTCAAACTGATAACAAGTCAGACAGCAAGAGCAGGGCTCGTACAACCGATTTGATAGTCAAATATCTTTAATCGCTCATCAGCTAACGGAACAATGATCAAGGAATCTGTCATGATCATGCTTTCAGACCAATTTTGCGATTTAGGAACAATGATCAAGGGAATTTAGTGCCAGAACAAGCCCCTTGAGAGATGCGATGAAAATGATCCAAGATCGGAACAATGATCAAGTCTATGTACTTCTCGGAAGCATGTAAATTTAACTCCATTTTACGGACGAATGCAGATGGACTAAGACTTGACGCTAAATAACGGCTCACGGAATCAATTATTGACCGACAATCCATTAAAAGCGGCAATCGATGACTATTTCATGATCATGCTTTCGGAAAGATGCTTGCAGGCGAACCTATGTGGATAAGATGCAGCGTGTGTTGTTCGACTTTATCTATCGGTTACTATCTGTTCAATTTAACGATTTACACATCGATCCCTTGATCATCGTTTCGATAAATTAGACAATCACAATCCGTTGGTTGAGAGGCATTTATCTATTAACTCAGTTCGGCTTGTGGATAACGTGTGCAACTATGATGATCATGCTTTCATGATTCCATTGATCATTTGTTCGTAGTTATGATGATCATCGTTCTAAGAATTTTTGATCATGCTTTCAATCACTTAATGATCATGCTTTCGTTGTTTACATGATCATGCTTTCCAAGCGTTTAATTTTTTTTCCTTTCTAGACAGTCACTTACAGACTTATCTACGCCCTGATCAATAGATCATATAATCATTTAAGATCATATTAATCAGAAAGATCAGTTATTTAAAAGCAACAAGTTTTTCTTTATTTATGATCTTTTTTTCTTTATTCTTTCGGAACTATAGCGATATTACGGCTAGTGTGATACGGATCTAATAATGAGCTCAGAAGAAAAACTACTGATCAAAGCGCCAAGAAGCCACAAAGATGGGCACCTATTTGAAGTGTCAGAAGTCGCGGTTAACTGGATTGAACAATACCAACACTTTAAAGGTGTTACGAAAAGTATCGTTGAACTTCTCAACTTGATCTCACTTCGGGGTTTCAGCAGCAAAGACGGTTTGGTATCCACAACGGAGCTGATTGACGCAACTGACGGTCAAGTCACTCGCGCTGCAATCCAACAGCGATTACGAGCCGCAGTGAATATTGGTCTCTTCCAGCAAGTGCCTGTTCGCTTTGAAGAGGGGTTAGCAGGTAAAACCATGCTGCATCGTTTCGTTAACCCTAACCAGTTAATTTCAGTGCTTGGTGCAACTAGCCTGGTTACTGAATCGGTTAAACAAAACGAAAAACAGAAACGCTCAAAGGCACTTGCTCAGACTCAGGTCAATAAACGCCTGCTTAACGAACATGGCCTCAACACGCCACCAGCGATGAAAGATGAAGCGGATCAGTTTGTGGTCTCTCCGACAAACTGGGCGGGCATTATTGATCAGGCGTTAGCGCCGCCACGAACGCGTAAGAGCTACCAAAAGAGCATGGTATCGATCTCCGGTACCCGAGCTGTGATCGAAACACGATCTTCAAAAAGCATCATGACGGTTGATGATCTGATGACTCTGTTTGCTCTGTTCACTCTGACAGTGCAATACCATGAGCACCACCAGCATCAATATCAACTAGATGGTACTCATGTACCAAACAAAACGCCGTTGTATATCACTGATATTCTTTCACTGCGTGGCAAGAAGGATAGTGGTCCAGCGCGTGATTCAATTCGTGACAGCATCGACCGTATCGAATTTACTGACTTCCAGTTGCACGAGCTTACTGGTCGATGGCTGAGCGAGAACATGCCAGAAGGCTTCAAGAGCGATCGTTTCAGATTTTTGGCCCGTACCATTACTGCATCTGAAGAAGCGCCTACAGAGGGTGCAGACGGCGAAATACGCATTAAACCAAACCTATACATCCTGGTCTGGGAGCCATCATTCTATGAAGAATTGCTGACTCGTGATTATTTCTTCCTGTTCCCGCCTGAAATTCTGAAGCAGCACACGCTGGTATTCCAGTTATACAGCTACTTCCGTAGTCGTATGTCACGTCGTCACTCCGACGTTATGCTGCTGAGCGAGCTGAACCAGAAGCTGGCACGTAATATTGAGTGGCGTCGCTTCTCGATGGATCTGATCCGCGAACTAAAGAAACTGTCAAAAGAGAAGGGCAGTGATGAGCTGTTTGTCGTTAATCTCTGGGGTTACCACCTGACTATCTCTGCGATGATCGAGAAGGATAAGATCAAAGATTATCAATTCGATATCAAATGTGATGCTGAAGAAGTCCTGCGTTACTCTCGCGCTCGTACTACCAATGCAGGCAAGCGTAATATGGCGCCAACATTGCCGAACCCACTGCGCAATGAAATGGTTTCTAAGCAGCAGCTTGAAGAGATGTCGCAGATCATTGATGGCGAGTTCGAGCCGATCCAACGCAAAGAGCGCTCTCCACGCGGTAAGTTAGGTCGTCGAGTGAAACAGCGTAAACACCTGGTAGAGATCAATGCTGATGAGATTACCATTACTCTATCTAAATATACCTCCACAGAGGCTCTAGAACGCTCTATAACGGCTTTAGCGGCGATGACAGGGCATTCCCATAGCTCAATTCAAGAAGAGTGTCTGGAGCTCATAGACAAGCTCGACTTCCTTCGCGTTGGTGATCAGGTGATTCCATACGAAACCTTGAGCAAGATGGTTGAGCTGTACAATGGTCAGAGTGAAAACAAACACCTATCGATTGAACGTCTGATAGCCGGGCTCGCTGTTCGTCGTAAAGTGTGTAAGCAGGTTTTTGAAGGTCACCTTGATGAAACGGTGTTCCGGGCTTTGGATGAAGTGGCCGTTTAACGACTCATTGCAAGCAGTATAAGAGATAAAGCCAGCATGAAAATGCTGGTTTTTTTGTGTTTACTTACCGACAAAAACACCTTGTTACACTCTGCTAACAATAAGACAGAGCTACTACATTCCCCTGACAGAGCACTGACATTGCGGTTCGGTGAGTTGGATAATATTTATCCCGAATAGACAACCTTTTGTCCTTTCTGATGAATGAGGGATAGGATTATCCCTGATAGATTGGCTCATATTGTTACATTCATTCTGAATATTTTGCGAGTTCTCTGAACTCGCTTTTTTTTGTCTTAAATTCCGTCCTGATTTGTTTTCTTCATAACGATGATCATGTTTCTCCTTGATCATTGATCCGAAAATATTCGATATATCGTTAGTGAAACGATGAATTACCTTGATCATAGTTCCGCGATTCATTCCACTGTTGGGCTGCCATAAACTGCACATGGGCTTCGATCAATTGGTGAGACACGGTTTGCCAGCTTGGATTTGATTGCTGATTGCAGAACTCAAGACTTAATACTGTCAGATGCTGCATTCTCTTCATGCACCAATCTTTAAGTTCCAGATCACTTTCTGCAGTAGCCACGACTTGTTGCAGTTTGCTATAGGCGAATTGCAGGTATTGGAAGGCTTTATCAGGAGAGCGTTCTCGTTCGAGAGTAAAGATCCGAATGCAGCCATCCAACCAACAGGCAATTGCTTTGCTTTGTTGAGCTGAGATGTGTGGTCCCCAGATTTGCTCTGGTGGTGACAGGATCAATGATTGCAGTTGACTGCCTTGATCATGCTTTCGTTGTTGATACCAGATCCCGATCTGTTTTAGCCAGTTATCTAATGGAGTCATTGTGTGCCAACCTAATGATTTGATCTCTTGCTCATGAACAGTTTGGTGCATAGCAACGCAAATTGGCAAATAACAGAGTTAAATCAGCGAGTAGGGACGCAATAAAAAACAACCCAGCGGGAAACGCTGGGTTGTGATTATCGTTTGCAGAGGCTTATTTGCTTTGAGCGAAAGCCTTTCGGTGAGGATTACTGCGGATTCAAGCCGAGCTTCTCTAACACCAGCTTAAAGTTAGCGCGGCGCTCTTTAACGTTGTGGACATCACCTGTCTCACAGGTTAGGGCAGGGCAACCACGGTTAACGATGCCAGAAATATCATCGATGAACTGGGTTCCATGCATGCCACCATCAACATACTTTTTCAGTTCATTATGGTAGTTCCAGTTGCCGTACTGACCGCTTTCATCCGGGTAATCCTGAACAGATGTTACCCAGTAGAACAGACCTGCAATCCATTTAATTTCCTTGTTCTCTTCCGAGCTACAGATCAAGCCTGGGTTTGAACAGAAATCTAATTCCGCGTACAGCGGGTTCTCTGGTGGTGCTTCTACCGTAACACCATCAATGGTTTGACCAATAGTGCTTGGATCGACATGAGAGCGCCCTAAGTAGTGGTTCAATGTACCGAAGTTCTGTCGGCCTGTGGTTTGAATGACACCACGCCCCCACCAGCCACAGCCCTGCACACTTTCCTGACTGCTGCCGTCCCAGATAAACTGACCCGCTTTCTGGTCAACGTAGACTTTACAATCGTCACGCTCCCAAACCTGCTTAGAACCATCGACTTTATCTGGTACATCGTTACAGTGACCGTTGTTAGTCCAGCGACCAGCAAATCCGTTTACTAACAGGCCACGCTCTTCCAGTACCGCGTCAGGAGCAGCAAATACCGGAGCTGGCGCACCGTACCATTTAGCGTGAGTCAGAGCACTGACTTCCATCTTATCGTCACGTGGACATGAGTAAGCGTGATCAAGGCCTGAAATTGGGTTAACCCCATAGTCAGCGTACTTCTGACCGAGCTGACCACAGCTGGCAGACATCGGATAATCCGTTGGCGCTCCATACTTAACTTCAGACCAGTTATTCTCGTCACAGGCGTTGTAACGAATGGTCTCTTGCATGCTCTGAGCAAGGAAAGCGGCGATCGCGACCTTGGCGTACTTGATGTTAGTCTCATCATCGACATTATCATCCAGCAGCCAGAACTTATTACCCGCAACACCTATGTTGTGCATCGCGTTGAGACCTTCGAGGAAGTCCGCCCATTTGTATACCGTAGATGGTACCCACTGGGATTGAGGGGTTTCGTACAAGAAGGCTTCGTTGTCCATCACCTGTTCAGCACTTTCCAGTTCACGGTTTAATGCCTCTAAACGGGTTAACGGGCCGCTTTGTGATGTTTCACCAACGTAGTAGAGCGGTACCTTCGCCTGTTGGTATCCCTCGATCTTACTGGTCAGCTCGCTGCTGTCTTGATCAAACATCAAGGCAAAGACATTGCTGTACGCTGCTTTGCGAATCTGACGTTCGCTGTCGGTCAGACCCATAAAGTAGTTTGCTGCCTGTGAGGTCGGGATCTCAGCCAGCATTGCAGGGGCTTTAACGTAGTCGGTTACCTGTTTGACGTATTCAAGCGCGTTGTGCCATTGCTCACTCGTCAGTGCTGGTGTCTGAGCTGACTTAGTAAAGACAACAAAGTCTGCTTTGTTGGTGTCATCTTGCTGGTAGATCTCGAATGTTGAAAGCAAATCTGCACTATAAACCGACGCTTCATCCCACACGGATTGTCTGCCTGAGTGACTATCGTGAGCAAACTCACCTATGCTGAGTGACCAGCCAAAGTTAGCTGCAGGTGCAACGCTGCTCAGGATAAGGTTGTGAGCTTGAGCCCAGCCTTTCGCATCGTTGCTTAAGGTATCAATGGCGGCAAGCTCAATCTGGCTTCCTGTTTCAGCGACGGCACTTTTTAGTGCTTGCTGAACCTCAATCGTACCCAAAGAAGTCCCTTTATCTGCGGTGGCGATATCGAGGACATCGCTGCGTAGAATTACCGAACTAGTTCCAGCCTGCTTAGCTTGTTGAATCACGGCAACAAAAGCTTGGGTTAGCGCTTTCGTATCCGCAATTTGATCGCTGTTGATGGTGTCTATCGTCAACGTTGATGGGGTGCTTGTTGATGGACTTGCGACAACAAAGGTGTTTGGCCAGCCTGCAACTTCAAGACGCAGTGGATCCATTGGATTCTGTAGCGAAAGCAATGGTGCAGTGCCCGGCTCTGTGCCATCACAGTTCAAATGCAACGACCACGAGCTATCACTTCCCGGTACTGACTGAGTCCAGTAAACCGCAGAGTAGGCAATGTTGTTGTGAACCATAATATCGCCGCCACCAGCATGATCACCACGCGTCCAGTCAGGGTAGACATTATATTCTTCACACAAGCCACCAGCAGGCGGAGGTGGCTCTATGGCCTCCTCTTCCACGGTAATGCTAACTGAGGCTGAAGAAGAGAGGTTTTGTGCGTCGGTAGCGACGGCATTTAATGAAACGTTACCTGCTTGAAGCGCTTGCCAGCCACAGTTGTAGCTCTCTGCACTAGTGGCATCAAAGCTACAGATCTGTTGGTTGTTTGCTGTGACAATCAGCTTCGCTAAGTCATTATCTGCGTCAGAAGCATTGAGCGAGATAGCAATGGTATCGCTGACTTTGACTGCGGTACCGTTTGTCGGTGAAACAAACGAAACCTGAGGCGCGCTAAAATCGTTGTTGTCATCAGTGGCAACGGTTACAGAGAGCGATTGCTGTTCGAGTAATTTGTTGTCTGTATCGAGCACACGAACTTCGATCAAGGCGCTTCCTGATTGCTCAGGTGTCCAAATGTGAGTGTAAATTGTATTCGCTTGATCGATCATCTGTTGGGAGATCTTGATCTGGTTGACCCAATACTCCACTTTTGCTGCCTGTTCACCCTCAACTTGAGCTTTGATCGTCGTAGGCTGACTTACCTGTACGGTCTGCCCGGCACTCGGCGCGAGAATGGATAATTCTGTTGGCAGTGGCTCGCCTGGTTCGCCAGAACATTCGGTGACGTCCCAGAACCAGGAATCTGGGCTAGGGGTTTCCCATACGCCAGGGTTGTTTTTGGCGATATAGCACTGTCCATCGTAAGAGACAACATCACCATTACTTACCTGTGTCTGTCCGGGAATAAATGGAATGATCTCTCCAGGCTCTGGCTGTGGATCTGGATCCGGTTCAGGTGCCGGTTCTCCTGAACATTCGGCAGAATCCCAAAACCATGAGCTGGCAGTTGGGGTTTCCCATACTCCTGGATTGTTTTTCGCGATGAAACATTCGCCGTTGTAAGAGACCATATCGCCATTCGATACCTGAGTTTCGCCTGGCACGAATGAGATCACTTCAGATGCTTTGGTTTCTGCGGCATAGAGATATCCGCAGAGCATGACGCTTGATAAGGCTATGGTGACCTTATTTAATCGAATAAAACTGGATTTATTTTTCACTGCTTATTGTTCCTAAATAATAGAAATGACGTCTGGTAAGCGCGCTTCAGCGAGATTAAATCACAGAAAAATTGTCAGATATTTATGATTATTCTGTTGTTGTGATATTCGTTCATGGACTTTATTTCTGTAGCAAATTTTGTTTTAGGTGCCTCTCAAAGGATGAGAAAAGTGGTTCCAATTGAGAGGGGAAAGATGTGTGACTGAGAGAATGCACAGCTAAAATCTGAGTGAGAAATACTCGAATGTTATTTATCTGTCGTGATCAGAATCATAGCCAACTAAGTCTGTGAGTTTATTTCTTGTACTGGTAATGAAGAGATTACGGGGTGTGCGATGAAGAAAAGTGAGACGGGGATCGCCTTACATTTATTAGGGGGGAATTCTTTAAATGTACTGTGAGATTTTCCGCCGCGCAAAAACTATTTATCGAATTGACAGTAAGAATTTTGGATCTATTAGCACAATCACATTCTCGAGCTAAAATTCTTAACAAGGGGCGAGAGGTTTTGCTACAGATTAGTTGTCCCTAGCATGGTTTGTTCGGAGGTTATTATGTCCATTAATTCTATTGACCATGATGAAATGAGTAAAATTGCTGGCAAGTGGGACTTCACGGAAGAAGTTGAGTCACAAAAGCCGACTAAGGGAGTTAAATCAGCCGAAGCTCGTCGTCGTATTGAAGCATTGAAAGAGATTCGAGAAAGCGGTTTAACTATCGAGGAAGCAAAAGAGTTAGGTCTCTTGCACTAGTCACAAACTCAATTGAAAATCTTTAAGGGTGGCGTAGGAAAGCCGCCCTTTATTTTTGCCTCTCAGCCATCACCATCCCCAGCTATTGGTTCCCCTGAACTGTGAATTGAACTTTATCGAGTTGTTCAAGCCCATAAGTTTAATGCTATTAATGGATGACTAATCTGCGATGCGGGTAACACGTCTGTCGCGTGGTTTGAGGTAATCTAAGCTGAACTGGTGAAGAGGATTTTACAATGTCAAAAAGCGCAAAGCTCTATAACGAAGATAAACTGGTCAAGAAAGCGCTGGAAATTGGCGGCAAGATGGCCAAAATGCAAGGGTTCGATTTACCTCAGTCGCCACAACCCGTCAGAGTTAAAGCGGTTTATCTGTTTTTAGTCGATGCCAAACAAATTACCCCACTACCTGATAGCAAGCTCGACGGAGCCAATATTAAACACAGGTTAGCTGTGTGGATTCACAGCGCGTTACCTGATGATGACCCACTAAAGTGATTACCCGATGGTCACAACTCGATTGGTGCATCCTATAGACGCTCCAATCGGGCCGTTCATTTGTCATCCAAGCCATACAGTGTTTTTAATGCCTGCAACTTGCCTTGCGCATGGTTTTTGAAGTAGTTGTTGAGCGCAGAAACAATATTCTCTGCTTCGGGGTGACTCTTTCTGACCGCAGCATGTAATGGTGTGGAATCGAAGTAAGTCTTACTAAAGTAGAGCTTTCCAGCCGGTATTTTCATTCCCTGAACTGTCCATCTGCCAACCTCTTCGTCAACCACAAGTACATCGGCTTTATCAGCCAATAAGTAGCGAATACTGTTGGGCAAGTCGAGAGTGATGACTGGAATCATCCCTTTGTATTCGCGTAAGTTATTGCCATAGGCGTAGTCGTTGATTAGCGCAACTCTCATGCCTTTCAAGCTATCAAATGAGTTGAATTCAAATTTTAATTCCTGACGAGAGATAAAGATCATCGAATTGTGGGTGTAGGGTTCGGTATAGAGAAAGTGCTTGGTTCTTTGTTCCGTTTTCCACAGGGAGACGATGACATCATTTTCTCCTGCCATTGTTTCTTTAAGTACTCTTGACCAAGGCTTAATCGAAAACTCAATATCATAGCCAGCATAAACTAATGCATCGACGACAATGTCGTGGGCGATGCCACTGCCCTGCACGGAATTCATGATATAGGGAGGCCAAAGGTCTTGTGAGATTTTCAAGGTTTTCGCGACCCCGGCTGAACTCGACAAGATAAGCAGTATTGCAATCAGATAAAACTTAACCACGCTCACCACTCCTATTCATATTTCTCGATCAAAACTGAAATTCGCCCAGATTGCTGCAGTGATTTCAGCCCGGTATTGAACGCTGAAATAATACGTTCTTTGTCAGGGTGATCACGGCTGACAGCGATGTAGAGTGGGTTTTCTGCTAATGGATTTTCAACCAACGCGAAATCAGCAATATCGAGATTATTGTTTTTCACAAACCAGCGGAAGAACATCTTATCGGCAACCAGGGCATCTATTCTGCCTACTTTGAGCTTCTTAATATTGGTCTCGAGATTATCGGCATCTAAACGATCAAAATCGTTAGAGCGCATAAATGCGTCGTCGTAGGCATAACCTCGGAGTACACCGATTCTCTTCTCGTTCAGGCTCTTTAATCCGTTGTATTCAAATGAATTATCCTTAAGAGTGACAAAGACTAAAGAATTGATCAGATAGGGGTCACTGAAATAAAGGTATTCCAACCGCTCACTACTTTTCCAAACGGTCAGAGCAATATCGTAGCGTTGAGTCGCGACTTCTCGCAGAGCTCTGCTCCATGGTTTGATGGTATGTTTTAATTGATAACCTTGAGCTGCAAAAGCTTCCGAAACAATCTCATGAGCAACCCCGTTAGTTTCCTGCGAATCAATGACATAGGGGGGCCATTCATCCTGAATAGCCCAAACAACATTGGCATGTACCGCAGCACTGACTGAAAGTAGATACAACGTGAATACAACAAGAATAACGTTCTTCATGCTTCACCCTCGTTCAACATACTAATAGCAATTGTAGTCAATAATGGCGAAGCTAACGGGCTAGAAGGTTTGATTGGGTCTCAAGCTATTGAGTAGGGAAGTGGTCAATTTTCGCTATTTTTTGAGCTATTCCTCTCGCCATACTGCGATTCTCTCTCTACATTCGCTTTTGGTGTGGTATATTCCCACTCCATATTTTTACAGATTTGAGCTTTAGTATGTCGATCAACCTGTCTAACCTTTCGGCTAGCGACAAAAACAAGATTGAGCTTGATAAGCAAGCGTCGTTTTTGGTTTGGAAACTCCGTGAAGCTAAAGCTGGCCCTGATGAAATCGAACAGGCCGCCGCTAAGATCGTTGATGAAGAAGAAAAAGCCTCATTTACAGAGTCTGTAGCCAAATATAAACGAGTAATGGGCGTGGCATAAAACGCTCGTTCCCTCAGCAAATGGCAGAATTGAAAAGCTGACACGTTTTGCTAAAATCCTTCGCAATAAATTGAATTAGAGAGAACATCCCGATGGGAAGAAGTTTTGAAGTGCGCAAAGCCTCAATGGCTAAAACTGCAGGCGCAAAAATTAAAGTTTATTCCAAATACGGTAAAGAAATTTACATGTGCGCGAAAAATGGTGGTGCAGACCCAGACATGAACTTGTCTCTAAAGCACCTAATCGCTAAAGCGAAGAAAGATCAGGTTCCTGCGCACGTTATCGACAAAGCGATCGATAAAGCTAGCGGCGGCGGTGGTGAAGACTACGTTCCAGCACGCTACGAAGGCTTTGGCCCAGGCGGCACTAGCGTGATCGTTGACTGTCTGACGGACAACGGCAACCGTACTTTCCAGGATGTTCGCCAGTGTTTCGTTAAAACAGGTGCGAAAATCGGTGTTGAAGGTTCAGTTTCTCACATGTTTGATCACCAGGCGGTATTCCAGTTCAAAGGCGAAGACGATGAAGTCATTCTTGAAACGCTGATGATGGAAGACGTTGATGTTACAGATGTTGAGCTAGAAGATGGTGTTATCACTGTATTTGCTCCTCACACAGAATTCTTCAAGACTAAGACTGCGCTTAACGGTGCATTCCCGGATCTGACTATTGATGTAGAAGAGATCACTTTCGTTCCTCAGACTCACACTCCAGTAGCGGGTGAAGATGCTGAGAAATTCCAGAAGTTCCTGGATCTTCTAGATGACTGTGATGATGTTCAGCAGGTTTACCACAACGCTGAACTGTAATCTGTACAGATTGAAAAAACCGAGCCTTAGTGCTCGGTTTTTTTATGCCTGTGGGGTAGGGGGAGTACCTGCTAACCAACTGGAAAGTTTGCGTACCTGTGGAAGTACCGTCAGATTGAGTGTCAGAGCGACTGGCCAGGCAATAATGAAGCTATCAAACCAGATCGCGGGCCATAGGTGATTAAAGCCAAGCTTATAGCCAGACAGTAGACCTGACATGATGATTGCCATGGTTAGCGATGATAGTAATGCTGAAACCCAAAACTGTTTGCGACTCATAATTTGTGCTCCTCTGCTTGTTGTTATGTTGTAAATAAGGATATAACTATCCAATAGTGAAAAAAATAAGCAGGTTTAGAAGTATGAATTCCATATTTGGAAATATTGATGACCTCTATCTGTTTTGCAGTGTGGTTGAACAAGGTTCTTTGCTAGCCGCGTCGAAAAAGCTACAACTGCCAGTATCGACGATGTCACGTCGTCTTTCCGCGCTTGAACAGCGAGTAGGGACACGTTTGCTGGAAAAGAAAGGCAGAGAGCTGGTTGCAACGCAAAGTGGCTTAGAGGCCTTTGAGTTGCTTCGTAGCGGTATGGAGTCGATCGAAACAGGTTTTGGTCAGATGCTCAGTGAGACACAGGAAGTCTCCGGCAATATTAAACTGGCGATTCCGCACAACTTTTATCGTGCCTTTGTTGGTGAAGTGGTAGAGCAGTTTCTGGTTGATTACCCGAAAGTGACACTCGATTTAGTACTCAGTCAGGAGCAGGTGGTACCTCAGACCGATCGCGATTTATTGATTACTTTCGATCTGGCGCAAATGGATGACATGATCGCCAGACCTCTGTTCAAAGCTCATCATGGCTTCTTTGCCAGTCCGGAGTATCTGGCTAAGGTTGGTCCGATTAACGACCTTAAACGGTTAACTGAGCTAAATTGGGTCAGCGTTGATCATGTGGTCGATATCTCCGTTTACGAGCAACAGGATCTGGTTGATGTTATTCAGGTCAAGCCCAAGCTGATCGTTAACGATATTCTCGCTGTTTGCGGCGCGGTTGAAAAAGGACTTGGCGTTGCCTCTTTACCTTTCAGGCATGTTCATCAAGGTATGAATATGGTGCGGGTGCTGCCCCAATATCAACGTAGCGCCAGGCAGGCTTATTTAGTTTACAAACAGCGTCGTTATCAGCCGAAAGCACTGAGTTTGCTGGTTGAGCGTTTAATGAATGGCGTAGAGAAGATGCAAAAACCACAGCGCTTTACAGTGTAAAACTGATTCTGATAGCCACAAAAGGCTGGTGGAAGACAGTGAGAAAAAACAAAATGGGAGGCCAATACAGCTCTCCCATTTTACTCCGTTTAGTGCGCCAGAGCCGCTTACTGAGGCTGACGTTTCATATCGTCATGAACCATGGCATTGTCCAGTTCGTGGATGGTACCGATACGCACACGTTTTTCCGGTGCCAGCTTTTCGTACTCAGTGAGATAGATATCACTGTGAATGTGCTCGGCAATCATTTTCACCAACAGTCGATTGTTGGTGTACAAGCCTACCGTCTCTTCCCGGTGTGAGAACATTAAGCCCTGCTTCATATCGGCAACAATCATAAAGCGGTGGGAAGGATACTCGGTCTCTTCATTATCTGAGCGAGCGTAGAGCTCAATCTTTGGATGAGGTACCGCGATGCGATTAAATGAGAAGGCGATAATTCGCACTCCGCGCTCAGCTGCCTCAATCAATTCTGCCGAGAATCTTGGGTCTAGTTGGAAGTCGGTGTTGAGGTAGATCTCTACCTGAGCCAACTCGATCACCTCTTTGGCTTTCTGGACTAAGTTGTCGATACCAGTGACGTTGTAAACAAACTCTTTTTCCTCAGTGAGCATCATTCGTGACAACTCTTTCTTAAGGATATGGATGTTTTCTACGGTACTCTTTTCGATCTGGTTAAAGATAAGCTCAGGAGATTTGGCTTCGTACTCTTTAGTGTCTCCATCGGACATAAAGATATAACCATTTTTGTATAGGTTATCGATAGAAGAGTAGACAGAAGAACGCGACAGAGAGATATCTTTCGCGATTTTGTAGCCACTGGCACAACCGTTTTTGAGAAGGTTGATATAGACCAAGGAATCCGTTTTCGTAAAACCAAAATTCATCAACTTAGTAACCAAGTCTGACACGGTTTGTCCTCTAAAATTATTCAATATTGTGTTCCACTTTGGTTAGATTATCACTGGTTAAGCTCTAAGCCTAACTTGACGTGCAAGTAGTTGCGCTTTTGTTTGAACTGCTCCGTGAGCAATAGAAAAATCCTCGTAGGGCAGAGCCAGCATTGCTGGCAGCGGGGAGAGGTTGCAATAGCGACTAAGGGCAACTTTTAGGTCACTTGAGATGTGTGCATAGCGCGACACGCTGCCAAGTATTAGCAAGCTTCTTGGCAAGCTATTTTCGATATGTGGCTTGAGTGCGCGAGCCAGCTGATCGATGTAGCGTCGATAGGTACGTGCGGCAATAGGGTCTCCAGATTCTAATGCGCAAAATATCTCTTTTACATTGGCGCGTTTAAGCAGGATCTGCTCATACTGTCGCTCCAATCCTGAAACCGAAACAAACTGTTCAGTACACGCTTCACTCGCACAACTGCAGCTAGTAACGAGGCCATCAAGGACGAAGTCATAGTCCGGAAGAGCGACATGCGCCCAGGGTATCGAGCGCATGGTGCGTTGAGAAATACCGCGACGAGTTCTACTGCATGAGTAAAGCTCGCACTCGTTATCGAGTACAACGCACAGCACTTCTCCGAGTTTTATCTGCGATAAGACATCAGGTGAACTCTGTAAACCAGCTTCGACAAAGTTGCTCTTGCTGCAAGGGATTCGATAGTGCTGTTCAATCAGGGTGGGTAACGCCAATTGATGACGCTCAAGCCAGGCTTGTACTTCCTCAGTCATCGCCAGTCCAATCGAACAGAATGTACTGTAAGCCCATTGGAAGTTGTCCACCAACTGAAACACCTGCTGTTTAACTTCCAGCGCAGTCTGATTGAGGCTTTGCTGACTCGAATATACGGTATTGAGCTGCTCATCAAGCACCGTCGCCTTGAGTTGAACTTTGTCTATCGAGATCCCCAGATGCATGCTTTCCCCTCGCTTAGTCGTACCAGTAACCGTAAGCCGGTAAACTGATGTCACGATTATCTAGCGTTACGTTGGCCGGAGAGTCGCTGTTGTTGATCAGGAAGCGTCTTGAGCCGCGTTGATAGCCGACAACGGTAGGATGATGAGTCTCTATCCAGTCGATGTATGGTTGATTAAAGCTGTCATCGCCTTTTCTTAGCTCGATCATTTGTTCAATGAAGGCTTTGAAATCGAGCTCTGTCTGGTTCGGAGCCCAGTTCATACAGCGGCGGTTATCTTCAAGTCCCATGCCTTTTCTACCTTCCATCGCGACTTCGCCGCCATAGTAAATGCAGGGAGCACCAGCTTGAGTGAACATAAACAGATAGGCGAGTTTCGCCCGACGAAGATCGTTACCGCAAAGACTAATTAAGCGAGTGGTATCGTGGCTTTCTAGCAAGTTAAACATCGCTTCGTTAACGTTGCGTGGATAGGCCAGATAAGCGCTTGTGACAGTCTCCATAAACTGCTGTTTGTTCTGGGCATCAAGGGCAAAGTAATCGGTAATGGCCTGAGTCATAGGGTAGTTCATTAACGAATCATACTGATCACCACGCAACCATGGCATACCTTCGTGCCAAATCTCCCCCAGAATGTAGCAGTCTGGTTTTACCTGCTTAACTACGCTGCGAAACTCGCGCCAGAACTGGTGGTCAACTTCATTGGCGACATCCAGTCTCCAGCCGTCGATGTCGAACTCTTCTACCCAGTAGCGAGCGACATCTAACAGGTATTCACGACATGGCTGATGTTCAGTGTTGAGTTTTGGCATCTCAAGTACGTTGCCAAATGTTTCGTAGTTGAAGTTCCAGCAGTCCCACTCCGATTTGTCAGTGTCAGGATAAACGGGGAACTGATTGATCCAAAACCAGTCAGCGTATTGAGATTTTTCACCGTTTTTAACCACATCTAACCAGAACGGGTGTTGATCGCCGATGTGATTGAACACCGCGTCGAGCATCACTTTCATGCCTCGATCATGGGCCTGTTTAATCAGAGCTCTGAATGCTTCATTGCCGCCAAAGTGAGGGTCGACATTGAAGTAATCAACCGTGTCGTACTTATGGCTGGTATTGGCCGTAAAAATAGGGCACAGATAGAGTCCGTTGACCCCCAAATTTTTAAGGTAATCGAGATGTTCAATGACGCCCCATAAATCACCGCCCATAAAGTTACTTGAGGTAGGTACGCTTCCCCAAGGTTCAGCATTTTTCGGGCTTATTTCTGGTCTGCCGTTGGCAAATCGTTCAGGGAAGATCTGATACCAGACGGTCGACTTGGTCCATTGTGGAGTGACCAGAACATCTTTTGGATTGATATAAGGGAAGCAGAAGAAATTGCTCAGATTGCTCAGCTCTGTTTCTTCTGCTGCTTTACTGTCTAAGTCAACGGTGCGTTTCTCGCCAAACAGTATTTTTTCACCCTCTTTGCCGTAGAGAATAAAACCGTAACGACTGCGGCGTTTAGGCGGTGTAAACTCCGCAAACCAGTGGTCGTGATGTTCGGTGACACCTTCTCGTTCCATTGGAACTTCGTTGCCACCGACCCAGCCATGAGCATCGCTGCCGCCCAGGTTACCACCGTCCAAGCCTCCTTCCGCCCAGCGGTAAGGGTCACCTATCCATAAGCTAACGCGCTCAACTTCGTCTTTGGCACATTTAAGTCTCAGGTGCAGAGTCTGCTCATCGTAAGCGTAGCTGTCCGCACTTTTCACTGTGTGTGTTAGTGAGCTTCGGGTAATCATAAATTCGATCCTGTTATTATTCTTTTACTGCACCACTCACTAAGCCTGTGGTGATGTGTTTTTGAGTCGCAACAAAAAGCAGAGTGATCGGTATTGCTACCAGCAGAGAGCCTGCGGCAAACAGAGTGAAGTTTTCTGCCGAGTTAGAGGTGATCCAACTGAAGATGCCGATAGCCAGAGTCATTTTCTCTTCGCTGCGTAAGATCAGAGTTGGCAGAATGAAGTCCATCCACGGGCCAGTAAATGACACCAGAGCGACAAACACCAAGATCGGTCTCGCCAGAGGTAAGATGATCTCGATAAAAATAGTCATATGCCCCGCACCGTCGATTTTTGCTGCCTCATCGAGTGACGTCGGAATCGCATCAAAGTAGCCCTTCACTAACCAGGTCATAAACGGTAGCGAGCCAGCAACGTAGACAAACAACAGACCGGCGTAGGTATCGATCATGTTGAGTTTCGATAGCAGGATATAAATCGCTGTCATCGATAAGAAGGCAGGGAACATCTGCAATACCAGCACACCCATCAAGACGTTGCGTTTACCTTTAAATCGATAGCGTGAGAACACGTAAGCGGTCATGGTGACAACCACCAGAGAAATCAGCATATTCGCTGTCGCCAGAGCGAAAGTGTTGAGATACCACTGCAGGTAAGGGGTATCCTGAAACAGTGCCACGTAATGCTCTAGTGAAAAGCTCCAGCCGGAAAACGACGAGCTGAACATATTGCTGCCCGGTTTGAAGGACGCTAATACTGTCCAGATAACAGGTCCTAAAACCAGTAACGCATTGGTTAACAGGAACAGATAGACCAAGCCTGTGGCTAATTTTTGCAACAGAAACTTCATTACTTCATCCCCACATCATCGTTAAACGAAGACATCCGTCGGAACTGCCAGATTGCAATCACTGACAAGAACAAGAAAATAATTATCGAAATCACAGAGGCGATTTGGTACTGCTGGAAGTCGAGTGTGAGTTTGTAAATCCAGGTAATTAAGATGTCGGTATGACCAGCAAATCGGTACTCTGGGTTGATCGGTCCGCCTTCGGTTAACAGGAAGATTGCGCCAAAGTTGTTGAAGTTATGGGCAAACGTCATCACTAGAGAAGGGGCGACCTGATGCAACACCATCGGCAGGGTGATTTCCCTGAACTGCTGGAACTTGTTGGCACCATCGACCTCACTTGCTTCGTAAAGGTCTTGAGGAATATTGGTTAAGGCTCCTGAAATAAGCAGCATGAAGTAGGGTGCACCGACCCAGACGCTGACCGCTATCACCGTGATTTTCGCCATCCATGGATCGGAGAGAAAAGCAACGGAATCAAAGCCCCAGCTATTCAGGGTCGCGTTGACCGGACCCACACCATTTAACAGCAGTCGGAACATCAGCAGAGTAACGAAAGCGGGAATCGCATAAGGCAAGATAAAAACGAAGCGCCACGCTTTTTTCGCTTTGATGTTCTTATTGGACAAAGCCAGTGCCAGTATAAAGCCAAAACCACAGGTGCAGATAGTCGCCAGAATGGCCCACATCACTGTCCAGGTCGCAACGCCAATAAAGGTATTCGACCAAATTCGCAGTTCAAACAGGGCGATAAAGTTCTTAAACCCGACCCAGTCAACCAGGTTCCTTGGCGGAATATGATGAGGCGCTGAGTAGTTGGTAAATGAGACCAGTACCGTAATGACAATCGGCATAATGATAAAGGCGATACTGGTTAACATTGCCGGCGAAAGAACCAGCAAAGCAAACTGTCTGTCATATATCGCTTTGATCTGCTCGGACGCTGACAGCTGACACGGCTGGCAGGACTTGGCATCATTGATGTTGAGTGCGTATAAGCACAGAAAAACAAACACGGCGATCAGAGCAATCACACCTTCAACCAACAGGAAGACAGAGTGGTCGCCCTGAATAATGGTAAAGCCTTCGCGCGTTTGAGCCACATCGCCGAGCGTAATGAGCTGCTTTAACGCCAGGCTAAGCTCTGGAATGCTAAAGATAAAAAGTAGCTGAATGAACAACCAAACCAAACCTTTTACCCAATGACCCTGACGCATCTGCGTCAGGCCCATGATAAAAACTGAAGCGTTGATCATTGGTTGCATTCGAGTTTGAGACAACAACATCTCTTACTCCTGTAAACTGATCTGTTCTTTGATCACTGACTCGGCGCGCTTTAACACCTTCTCTGGTGACTTGTCATTGACCCATAATGAAGTCATTGCACTTGCCATTGGTGACCACAAGTAACCCATTTCAGGAATGGACGGCATAGCGTCGGCGAAGTAACCCTGGCCGATGATCGCGTAGGTCGCTTCATCAGCATCGACAATGATCTCCTCCATGACAGCCTGAACTGGCGGGATAGATTTCGTCATCTCGTAGCGCTTTTTAAGCATCTTGTCGCTACTTAGGTAGCTGGCAAACAGTTGAGCGGCTTTAGGATAGTTGGTGAAAGAAGAAACGACCGCCAGACGGACTGTAGAGAAGGTTCGCGGTTGTTTGCCATCCAGAGTTGGAATTGGAATGACGCCATAGTTCACTCCAGAAGCTTCGTAGCCCTGAATTGCCCATGGGCCATCGATGATTGCTGCGACCTTACCTTCACTGAATAAACCTCGTCTTACCTGAGGGTTACGCATATCCATTGGGTTAGCACTGTTTGCGGCCTGTAGCTTTTTCATCGCTTGTAAGCCTTGCTGTGCTTGCTCCGAAGCGATACCGATATCTTTGGCGTTTGTACCGTTATCACCAAATTCGTAAGCCCCGTACAGGGTCAGGAACATGCGTGATTCATAGTAATTCTGCACGTCCCAAAGCAGGGCATATTTGTGTTCTTTGTTGTCATTAAATGATTTAGAGAACTCAATGATCTGTTCAAAAGACTCGGGAGCCTGTGGCAGAAGATCCTTGTTGTAGAACAGAGCGGTAGTGGCAAAACTGACCGGGAAGCCGTAGCTTTTACCCTCAGAGCTTGCTGCGTTGACCGCACTTTGTAAGAAGTGAGCGTTGATGTGTTCAGCGGAGACCAGATTTTCCATCGCACCACCGGCTACGACTAAGCGACCAAGCAGGTCATGCTCAATTTCAGCCACATCAGCGACTCGAGCTGAGCCTCCATCCTGAATTAATCGTGAAGCGGCATCAATCGGTGCCAGTCCACGGAAAGTGAACTCCACCTCATAACCCGAATCCTGATTGAACTGGTTGGCGGCGTACTTCATGTAATCGACGGTTGTGTGATCGGTCCAGACTAACAGATTTGCACCTGGTTCCGGTTCAATCGGCTGTGCCATGGCAGTGGCGCTAACAAGAGTGGTGAGCAGTATTTGACTGGTCAATAACTTGGTTTTCATTGTTGCATCCAATTTAGTAGTTCACGATATACTACTAAATTGAGGCGGATAGAGATTTTAGTCAATTGAAAACTGCTTTAAATAGCGTCTAAATGTGATCTAAATCGATTAAAGTACTTGTCTTATAACGGATTGAAGCCGGTTTTGTCTTGCTTATATCCTAATCAACACTTTTATCACTAATGACCATTAACTTGAGTTTACCCCTTATTTTAGTGATGCTCATCAAACTATTGCTCGGATTCGAGTGACCAAGATCTCATTTAAATCTCATTCAGCGAGCAAATAATATTCAGATGCAGAACAATGGTTAGGCGTTCAGGCTGAACTACTACTTTTGAATCCGATTAATATCAATAGAATCCACCTCTATGAGGTTAAGGAAACACTGTGAACAGGACTGTACTCTCGCTCAGTATTGCTTGCGCTCTGAGCTCTGCACCTGCTGCTTTTGCTGCTGAAAATGGACCGGCTCCCCACGAAATGGGCGGTAATATTCTGACTCAAGCCTTAGATTTTGGCGGCCATGTTGGAACGTCGATTGAAATTGAAGACAAAGATATTACCAACTACAAAACCTGGGGTGGGCAGACAGAAAATGAACGCACTACCACCCATGAAGTGATTGGACTGTTTTATAAAAACGCCCACTGGAACTTCTCCTCTTTGTACGCTTTTAAGCTGACTGACCGTGTTAAACGCAGTCAGGATCGCTCGTACACGGAAACGGAAGATGGTTATAAACACCTGATTTCGATAGATAAAAAGTTCTCATTGCCGAACGGTTTTGAAACGGGAGTTATCTACGACCTTGAATACTCACTGGGTACTATTGCGACCACTGCTGGCGTGAGCAACCTGCGTACTACCAATGCAGAACACAGCATTCGCCCATATTTCAACTTTTACAGCAATGAGTACGATGCAGGCTTCCAGTCTAACCTTGAATACCTCTATAACGACGAAGATAAATCGGCGTGGGGGACTCGAGTTGAAGAAGGTTATTCGGTGTTAGTTAAGCCCTATAAACGTTTTGGTAACTGGGAGCTGGGCGTAGAGTTCTACTACCAGGTTAAAGACAACAAAGCGCATAACAGTGATGGCTCAATTAACGAAATTAGTGACTTTACTGAAAAGTATGTTGAGCCAATCGTGCAGTACAGCTTTGAAGATGCTGGTACTTTATACGTTCGTGCCCGTTACGGTGAAAACGAAACCAAACATACACAAGGTTGGGCTGCAGGAGAGCAGTACTTTAAAGATATTCGTAAAGCCACTATGGGTTATGAGCAGTCTGTCGGTGATAACTGGTTGCTTAAAGGTGAGTATGAGTGGGCTAAAGATACTGAAACTTTCACTCAGCTTGCTGGAGAGGAGAAGGTCGTTGAGCAGAACACCTTCTTGCTTCAGGCCATTTACCGTCTGTAAAAATCGTTTATTTGCTTAAGGAAATCCTATGATCACAGTTTCAGAAATTGCCCAGTTAATTGGTGGCCAGATAGATGGTGACCCGAGTTTAACTGTGGATACGATTGTGCCGCTGAATAACCCTGATGAAGGGGGATTAGCCATCGTATTTTCTAAAGCTGAGCTCAAATTGATTGAAAGTTCAAAAGCGGACGTGATCATAGGACCTGCAAGCATTTTAACCAGCAACGCCAGATGTAAGATAGTGATTGAGTCGCTTAAAGCGCAAACACTGAATGCCCTGCTACGTTATTACAAAGTACATAAGTATCAACTGTTTGAGCAGGGTAATACCTCAGACAATCCCGATGTCTATATCGGCAAGCACTGCACTATTGGCAACAACTGCCACTTTATGCCTGGCGTAAAAATCATGAATGGTGTGACCATTGGCGACAATGTTGCCATTCATGCCAATACGGTGATTAAAGAGGGCACGGTGATTGGCAATAACGTGACCATCGACTCCAACAACGCCATCGGTAATTTCAGCTTCGAATATATGAATGGCCAATATGGCGAGTTCGAACGAGTTGAAAGTGTCGGACGAGTTATCATCGAGGACGATGTTGAGATCGGCTGTAACAACACCATAGACCGCGGTACTCTGGGAAATACCGTGATTGGCAAAGGGACTAAGATAGATAACCTGGTTCAGATTGGTCATGACTGCAAAGTGGGTCAGCACTGTCTGCTGGTTTCTCAGGTAGGTTTAGCCGGACACACCGTTCTTGGTAATCATGTCATTGTCCACGGACAGGCTGGCACTGCAGGCCATATCACTATCGGTGACCACTCAGTCATCAAAGCTAAATCAGGCGTCAGCCAATCATTTCCTGCTCATAGCGACCTATTTGGTTATCCAGCCAAGGATGCCCGTGCTTATTACAAAAATCTGGCGGTGCTGAACAAGCTTACCCGCCAGTTTGATAGCAAAAAACAGTCTAAAACTGCGCCAAATTCTGACCAGCCTGGCCACTGGCTTAAACGCTTATTCACTGGCTGTAAGGCCTAATTCAATCGTTAAGGATTTATGATGAAAAAAGTCATTCTACCTCTGTTACTCAGTGCTCTTGCTGCTGGCTGTTCCAGCACCAGTGAAAACACCAGCCAAGTTGCCCCAACCAATACGGATAGCCTGCTGGCGAAATGTGATTTGCCAACGGTTGAAGACCGCGGTCCGATTCGTCCGTCACTGTTTGTCGTCGGAACCTTTGATGAAGGTCAGTGGATTCACCTGGAAGACCGCGAAATGAGCCATAAGGGCGATGGCATCTATCAGGTTGTTCATCAAGAGAAAGCCGGTGTGGTTAATGTTCAGTTTGCAACGATGAACTGGAACCCGCAATTCACGGTGTCGGGACGCAAAATGGGCGTCAATCAGGAAATCGCTCTCAAGCGCGGTGGTTTTGCTAAAAACACCCGAGTCGAAATCCCTGCTGATGGCGAGTATGTCTGGTCAATTCAGATTGGCGAAGATAAAAAGCCAATTCGTGCCATGATTGCCACTTGTCAGTAATACCGTGCCGCCAGAGTTGCTCTGGCGGCGTTAAGTTCATAGCTTAATGCACAAAGGTTGTGTCGTAAGTTATGAGTTTATAAAGCTTTATTTGGAGTACCCATGGCAACAGTTAGCCTAAAACAAGTAGAAAAACAGTATGACAACGGCTTCAAGGCGGTACACGGGATTGATCTCGAGATCAATGAAGGCGAATTCATGGTGTTTGTCGGCCCATCAGGCTGCGCTAAATCGACCACATTAAGAATGATTGCTGGTCTTGAATCGATTTCATCTGGTGATGTTCATATTAATGATCGCAGAGTCAACGATTTACCACCGAAAGATCGCGGAATCGCGATGGTGTTTCAAAACTACGCTCTTTACCCGCACAAGACAGTTTTCGACAACATGGCTTTCGGTCTAAAGATGGCGAAGAAGCCCAAAGATGAAATTAAGAGAAGGGTTGAAGAAGCGGCAGAGAAATTAGAAATCACAGATCTCCTCTACCGGAAACCAAAAGAGATGTCTGGTGGTCAGCGTCAGCGTGTGGCGGTTGGTCGCGCTATTGTTCGTAAACCGGATGTCTTTCTGTTCGATGAGCCACTATCGAATCTGGATGCCAAGCTACGTGTCTCTATGCGGGTGAAAATCGCCCAGCTTCATCAGTCTCTTAAGGATGAAGGTAATCCGGCAACCATGATTTATGTTACCCACGATCAGACCGAAGCTCTGACGCTCGGTGACCGTATCTGTGTTCTGAATCAGGGCAAGATCATGCAGGTTGATACGCCAGCGAACCTTTACAACTACCCAGCTAATCGTTTCGTTGCCAGCTTTATCGGCTCTCCGGCAATGAACCTGGTCGATACAGCGCTGCGTCGTGATGGCGAGAATCTTATCGTCGAAATCGCACCGTCTGCCCGGATTCTGATCCCGAAAGCAATGCAAGCGGAGCTTGAGCAGTACGTCGATAACCCAGTCTGCTTTGGTATCCGTCCGGAGCATATCTCACTGGCACAAGAGGGTGAAACACTGAATACCTTCGAAGGCAAGCTGTCAGTGGTTGAAAATCTGGGTAACGAAAAATACCTCTACTTCACTGTTGGTGGCAAAGAGCTGATTGCCCGAGTGCAAGATCAGTCGATCACGACAGCAGATATTGGTCGAACTTTCCGTTTCAACCTCAACACTGAATTCTGCCATATCTTCGATTTTTACAATGAAAACAACCTAATTCACAGCCGACCCTACTCGGCTTAGTTAATGACAATAACGGGGAACCTCTAATGAAAAAACGGACACTGATTTGCAGCGCTCTGCTTGCGACACTGGCCATCGGAGGCGGATTTTCGGCACCAGCAATAAGTGCAGAAACCGCAGCTGACAGCACCTACGATTTCAGGCAGGAGACTATCTATTTCGTCTTCTTAGACCGATTTAGTGATGGCGATGTGACGAATAACAGTGGCAATAACCCATTGACGTACGACCCTAACAACCTCAAGAAGTACGTGGGTGGTGACATTAGAGGTTTGATCAACAAGCTGCCGTATCTCAAATCTCTCGGTATCACTGCGATATGGATTACTCCACCGGTAGATAATGCCGACAACCTTGATGTTAATGGTGGGGCTGGTTACCACGGCTACTGGGGTAAAGACTTCTTCCGCGTTGATGAGCACTTAGGCACCATGGACGACTTTAAAGAGTTGAGCCAGTTGATGCACAGCCCTGAATACAACATGAAGCTGGTACTGGACTATGCGCCAAACCACTCTAATGGTAACGATGAAAACGAGTATGGCGCACTGTACCGTGACGGCCAGTACATTACCGATTACAACACTGACGTTGCGGCTGGCACTAACTGGTATCACCACAATGGCGGCGTGACCGACTGGAATAACTGGTATCAGGTTCGTAACCACAATCTGTTTAACCTTTCTGACTTCAACCAGTCTGATGCTCAGGTTTACAACTACCTGCTGGATGGCGCTAAATTCTGGATTGATGCGGGTGTTGATGCCATTCGTATTGATGCGATTAAGCACATGGATAAAGAGTTTATCCAGCAATGGACAGGTGACATCTACAACTACGCATCGACCATTGGCCGCGATGGGTTTTACTTCTTCGGCGAGTGGTTTGGTGCCAGCGCAACGACAACCACAGGGATTGATGGTTATGCGATCGATTATGCCAATACTTCAGGTTCGGCACTGCTTGATTTTGGCTTCCGTGACACCTTAGAACGTGTGCTGGTTGGTCGCAGCGGCAACACCATGCAGACGTTAAATAGCTATCTGGAAACTCGTAGCAATGTGTTCACCAGCGATGACTGGCAGGTCGTATTTATGGATAACCATGATATGGCTCGTATCTCGACTGCGCTACGTTCGACAGCCAGCACGTTCGGCCCGGGTAACAATGAAGCAGGTGGCGGCCAGTCAGAAGCGTTTGCCAAAAAACGCGTTGACCTTGGCTTGGTTGCGACTATGACGGTACGTGGTATTCCAGCCATCTACTACGGTACGGAGCAATACAGCGCAAACTTCACCACCAATGCGTTTGGTCAGGTTGGTAGCGATCCATACAACCGCGAAGTAATGCCAAGCTTCGCTCAGGACAGTGAAGCATTTAAGATCATTCAAGCTTTGACTGAGTTGAGAAAAACCAGTCCTGCGATTCAGCAAGGTAGCTACAGTCAGAAGTGGCTCAACGACGACATTCTGGTTTACGAGCGTAAGTTTGAAGACGATGTTGTGCTGGTGGCTCTAAACCGAGGTGCAGCAACCTCGATTAATGTCTCTGCATTGTCGCTGGCGGACAACTACTACACCAGCCTGGTTGGCAGCGATGGTGTGACGGTATCTCAGTCTGCTGCGACGCTGAACCTTGACCAGAATGAGGCGATTGTCCTGCATGGCAAGACAACCAGTGGTAGCGGTAATACAGATCTTATCGGCGTGACTTTCACTTGTAATAACGGTTACACCCAGTGGGGACAAAGCGTTTATGCAGTCGGCAGTGCCAGCCAGCTGGGTAGTTGGGCGCCAGCGCAAGCAGTAAAACTGGATCCAGCGGCTTACCCAACATGGCAAGCAACCATTCAGGTTCCAAGTGGCGAATCGTTAGAATGGAAATGTCTGAAGCGTTCAGAAAGTGATAGCAGTGCGCTGATTGAGTGGCAATCTGGTGGCAACAATACGGTTAATACCAGCACACAAACTCAAACGAGTGGCGCATTTTAATTCATTGTTAACCTGTCTCGCTTCTAGGGACTCTATACCCAGCTAGGGGTATTTCAGGTAGCGACACGCTGCCACTTTAAGGCCTTAGGTATTTATCTAAGGTCTTTTTTTTGCGCGAGCCTCAGGTCGCCCCCGATTATTCTCTAATTTATTGAAATAATTAAATGAATCTCTCTGCTCCAATGGTGTTATTGTGAAGACAGTGATCAGGGCTTTACAGTGTAAAGTTACTCAGCGGAACCAGAGAGTTTGGGAGATAGAATGGACAAGGTTGTTATCGTTACCGGAGCTGGAAGAGGGATTGGCGCACAGACAGCAAAGCTGCTCGCGAGCAAAGATTACGCAGTATGTGTCAACTACATCAATAATCATCAGCGCGCTAATCAGGTTGTTGAGCAGATCCTTGAATCGGGTGGGCAAGCCTTTGCTTTTCAGGCGGATGTTTCTGAAGAAAAGCAAGTTGCAGCGATGTTTGAGGCAACCCAGCAGCGCTATGGGACGGTCACACACCTGGTCAACAATGCGGGCATACTCTTCACTCAGTCTAAACTGTGCGATATCGAGCTAGAGCGTTTCCAAAAGGTGATGAATGCCAACGTAACCAGCTGCTTCCTATGTTGTAAGGCGTTTATCCATCAAGACGGAGACAAGAAAGCGATCGTTAATGTCTCGTCGGCCGCATCGCGTCTAGGTGCCCCGTTCGAGTATATCGACTACGCCGCTTCTAAAGGTGCGATGGACTCATTGACCAAAGGGCTATCACTTGAGTTAGCCGGAGAAGGTATTCGGGTCAATGGAGTAAGGCCCGGTTGTATTTATACTGAGATGCACGCTGACGGTGGTGAACCTGACCGTGTAGACCGCCTTGCCTCAAGTCTGCCCCTTAAGCGCGGTGGTACAGCAGAAGAGGTGGCGGAGTCGATCGCATGGCTGCTGTCGGATGAAGCCTCTTACGTAACGGGAACCTTTATTGAACTGGCTGGTGGCCGTTAAAAGAAGATCAAGCTGGCGAGACATTGGCTGTCATGCCAGCTTATCTATGCAATCAGCCTAAAGGCAGGTGACCGGTTTTAACCCAAATGATGGTTTGTTGCTCGACGAACGGAAAATGCTCACTCATATGAGGGCTGCGAATCCAGCTCCCTTGTGGGTAGTGACCATGCTCATCCCGAAACTCACCAGACAGAACAAAAATTTCCTCGCCGCCAAAATGTTTGTGTGGCTGAAACCTCTCTCCAACGGGCCATTTTACTAGCGCGACATGCTCATGCTCAAAGTTGTGTAAAGGCATCACTTCCAGCCCTCCTTGCCCCGCTAACCATTGCTGCTTACTGGTATCGATCCTGACAGTTGCACTATCTCTGGCATCGAACTGATTGAGCTTAACCAGAATAGTACAGCCTTGCTTGCTAAAGGGGGCGTGACTGCTACCGGGAGGGTTGCGGATATAGGTACCGGCGGGGTAGTCGCCATACTGATCAGAAAACACGCCATCGAGCACCAATATTTCTTCGCCCATCGGATGCGGATGGGTTTTAAACTGCGAGCCCGCCTCGTAGCGCACGATACTGGTGGTATGCCCTGATTCTGCCTCCTCGCGTTCGAGAGGTTTACGCCATACCCCTTGGGCAGGACTGGCTAACCAGGACATTGACTCGGTATCGATCACAATGCGTTCGGCAAAGTTCATATTGAGCATGGTCGTCTCCTTTTGTCCGCATGTTACATATCAGCCTTCACTACTTTTATCACTATTCGCATATTGCTGTAAGTGGTTAATGAAGATTGGAACCTTTTTCGCTACGTGTTTCCTCGATGCATAGAAAGCATATAAGACTAAATCTTCTGGTTGATACTCAAGTTCAATCGACTCCAGTGCACCTGTATTTATTTCATCCTGACAGAATTCCGTTGGCAGTATTGCAAAGCCCAACCCCGCTATTGCGCCTGATTTAGCCAGCTGGCCGCTGTTTACCTTAAATGTAGACGGCACTCGTTGGGTCATTGGCTCGCCAGATTGGTTCTTAAACACCCAGGGGGTGCCATTTAATGCGGTGAAACTGGTAATGCATGGCAGGTGTTTTAAGTCAGTGATCTGGAATGGTCTCGGAGAGTCCTGCAGCAGTTTTGGTGATGCAACGACAGTGCTCGGCCAGCGTTTAATCTCTTTGGCTATCCAATTATTATCTTCCAGCCTTCCACGATGAAAACTCAAAATAACGTCAAACCCATCAACAAAATCTTCTTTTGGGCTGATGTTGGTATCACAGCAGAGTGAAATTGAGGGGTGCTGGGCACAAAAAGAGACGACAGCCTGAGCCAACACCGGGGAGTCCGGCATCAGAACATTGAGCTGTCCCATAATCTGGCGGGAATGCTGTGTGACTTCTTCCAGTGCGTCGTTGAGCTTGTCCAGTAAAGGCTGAGTGCGTAAATAGAGGTGTTCTCCAGCCTCTGTCGCCGCGATTCGGCGAGTTGTTCTATCGAATAGCCGTGTATCCAATTGTTCTTCAAGTAAAGCGACGTGACGGCTGATATTTGATGTCGGCAGGGATAAAAATTCGGCTGCTTTCTTAAAGCTATTGTTCTCATATACGCAGTGAAACGTTTTAAGCCATTGTTGGTCAATCTTCTCAAGCATGTTCATTAATCCCATATTATTGGATTATTAAGCCCATTAATGCCACTTTATTACTCACTTCGGGTTTATACAATGCTCTTTACCAAAGTTGTCCGGATAAGGTATTGCCATGAGTTGGCTGGAAAAATTGCTCGATAAAAAATCTGTCATCACGACACGTAAAGCGTCGATCCCAGAGGGAGTATGGACGAAGTGCCCATCTTGCGCCCAAATCTTGTATCGCATTACTCTGAAACAGAACCTGGAGGTGTGCCCTAAATGTAATCACCATATGAGAATGGCGGCACGCCATCGATTACACAGTTTCTTAGACCAAGGAGAGCTAGTTGAGCTTGCTAGCCACTATGAGCCTAAAGACTTACTCAAGTTTAAGGATCTAAAGCGTTACAAAGAGCGCCTTGCTGTGGCTCAAAAGCAGACAGGAGAAAAGGATGCGCTGGTGGCAATGAAAGGAGAGCTGTTAGGTTTACCTATTGTGGCCTGCGCTTTTGATTTTACCTTTATGGCTGGCTCTATGGGATCGGTTGTCGGTGCTCGTTTTGTTCAGGCGGTGGATACGGCAATAGACGCCAACTGTGGATTGGTTTGCTTTTCTGCTTGTGGAGGCGCTCGCATGCAAGAGTCGTTGATGGCGCTGATGCAAATGGCAAAAACGAGTGCGGCTTTGCGTCGTTTGTCAGATGCAGGCTTGCCTTATATATCGGTTTTAACTGATCAAACCTTTGGTGGTGTATCTGCAAGCCTGGCGATGTTAGGCGACATTAACATTGGTGAGCCCAAGGCGAGGATCGGCTTTGCTGGCCGCCGTGTCATCGAACAAACAGTAAGAGAAAAGTTACCTGAAGATTTTCAGCAAGCTGAGTTTCTTCTCGAACATGGTGCGTTAGATATGATTGTTGAGAGGCATGAAATGCGACAACGAATCGCAGGATTAATTGCAAAAATGACCAACACAACCATTCCCTTAGAGGAGTAAAGTTAAAGGGACAAGTTAAAGGGACAGGCACCTTAAAAGTTAAAAGGACAGACACCATTAAAACGCTTATCCTTATCGCGTGTGTCCCGATAACCAAGACGTCGCTTTAGGGCTACTTAGACAAGGATTTAAAATGGCTGATCCACATATTCAATCTCCGATGGACCACTATGACCACATCACTGTCATCATCTATCGCTTAGGATTTACCTTAGCCTGTCCTGTGATTGCGCTATCCTTATCGCGTGTGTCCCGATAACCAAGACGTCGATTTAGGGCTACTTAGACAAGGATTTAAAATGGCTGATCCACATATTCAATCTCCGATGGACCACTATGACCACATCACTGTCGTCATCTATCGCTTAGGATTTACCTTAGCCTGTCCTGTGATTGCGCTGCTTCCCTGGCACAGTGGCTTGCCGATAGAAAGCTTGGTGATGTTATGCGCTGCCATGTGTGCCTCTTCTCTGCACATCTACATGAAGTCATTTCGCTTGCTGCTGCAATTTGCCACCTGGGTCGGCTTGCTATGTTTTGTGCTGGGCTACCCGTATCTAGGCATTGGAGGGGCATTTATTACTTTGGGCGGGTTGTGTTTCAAAGAGCATTATTGCTTCAAGGTGCCTGGGCTGCGTTTACAGCCTTTAATTTTGGCATCTTTGTGGCTCTGTTTGGTGCTTGATTTCGATATCGCGGCAAAGGCATTGGCAGCAATATCTTCGCTTCTGTTCCTTGTCACCAGTATCTATAAGTGGCGCATGCCAAGGCATTATGACATTGGTGATAAAACTAAGTATGAGGTTTAGTGTGTTTACAGAGGCGAGGTTTTAGAAAGTAAGGGCTTCAATAAAATGCCTAGCATTCGCTGGGCACAGACATGGTCACGATTTAGTTAAACAGAGTGCCGACTTTTTCAAAGAAGCCTTTGGTTTTTTATCTTTGTAGAGTTTTTCCCAATTTTCTATGCTTTGTTGCACGCCATGGTAAACCCAACCTCTGCCATTATTAAGCTCAATGGCGCGATCGTATTTTTCTATTATCTCAGAATTTAAATCATTATATTTGTCGCCATGACGCATATAATCACTTAAAGTGGTTCTAACTTTCATTTCTCGTCGCAATACTAAATACATTAGCTCATCATATGCGACTAAATTTCCAAATTTTGCCAAGTTATCTAATAATATAAGGTTTTCCTCTTCAGTCAAACATATATGATTAAATTCATTCGCTAGTTCTATATTGTCAAAGCATAATGCATAAGGGATACCAAGGTTACCCCAGTTATTACCTTTTAAAAGCCATTTTTTAGAAAGATTGTAATAATAATTTACTTCACTATCATTCTCTTTGGTTTTGCCTTCTTCTGCATTAATTATCGTATTATAAAAGGTTGATGCACTAATATAACTACCTGCATCTTTACCCTCTTGTAAAATAGCTTCCCCTTCAACAGTAAACTGTTCACGATAATCACCGATATAACCACCATCTGGAGAGTTTCTGAAGGCGCCAAGATACATGTTAGGAATTAACGGATCTTTTCTCGCCCAGGCAAGATAAGCGCGCTTCTTCACTTCACTAAAACCAAAATCGTCACATATATTGCGATACTGTTTAAGTGAGCAAGCTCGCTCTTCACCGTATGTTTCCAGCGCATAGGGGTAGCCTTCGATACTCAGTTCGCGCAGGTTTTCTATTGCTTGGTTAATGTTTCTATCCGCTAACGCTAACGCATAAATATAGCGCGCTTCCACATTTCGAGCGTCACCTATATAAGGTTGAAGTAATTCCCTAGCTTGGCTTCTGTCATAGTAGGTCATACCAAATATAGCGGTTCGCATTTTGCGGATATCTTCTTTAGTCAGGTCGGGAGACCAGGCGGCAGATCGTAACTCAGGGAGATAGTGAATATCCTCCTTATCCATCGCCCAACTGACATTGGTTGTCAGCGCCAGTGCGAGTAACCAAATTGACTTCATGATATCTCTCCGAGTCGTTGAAATAGGAGCGGGTAGCCGCTTGCTGTATTTGATAACCTTGTTGGCAAGCCTTGTTGCGTTGTGCTGTTAATCAATAAAATGCCCAGCATTCGCTGGGCACAGACATAGTCACGATTTAATTAAACATAGTGCCGACTTTTTCAAAGAAGCCTTTGGTTTTCTTATCGTTGAACAGTTTTTCCCAGTTTTCAATGCTCTTTTGGAACCCATGGTAAGCCCAGCCTCTACCATTATTAAGCTCAATGGCACGGTCGTATTTTGCTTTTAATTCAGGAGGGAGCTTATTTTCATTATCGCCAAAGCGTATATATTCATCTAAGGTAGTGCGAATATTGGATTCTTGGCGTACTAAAAAGAACATCAATTCGTCATACGCTTTGAGATTGCCATATTTTGATAGGTTGTCTAGTAACAGCTGATGTTCTTCCGAATTAAGGCAAACTAATTTTAGTTCGGTAACTAACTTTTTATTTTCATAGCAAGCACTTGCAGGAATTGACCGATACCCCCAATCTCTCCCCTCAATCAAGTTTTTCTTTGTTAGGGCGCGATAGTATTCAATTTGCTTTGTGCTTTTATCGTCATCGCTGTTTTCATTTTTAACTGACATATTGTACAGAGTACGAGCACTATGATAGCTCCCAAATGATGCCCCTTCTTTAAGTAATGTTTCACCTTCCTTTGTTAAGGACTCTCGGTACTCTCCGTTATATCCACCGTTAAGAGAACTGCCAAAAGCGTTAGCATACATATGTGGAATTAACGGATCTTTCCTCGCCCAGGCAAGATAGGCGCGCTTCTTCACTTCATCAAAGCCATAATCGTCACATATATTGCGATACTGTGTAAGCGAGCAGACTCGCTCTTCACCGTATGTTTCCAGCGCATAGGGGTAGCCTTCGATACTCAGTTCTTTCAAACTTTCTATTGCTTGGGTAATGTTTCTTTCTGCTAACGCCAACGCATAAATATAGCGCGCTTCCACATTTCGTTTATCACTAATATATGGTTTTAGATCTTCACGAGCATATCTTGCATTACTTTTTGTCATCCGAAAAATAGCAAAACGCATTTTGCGGATATCTTCTTTGGTCAGGTCGGGAGACCAGGCGGCAGAGCGTAACTCTGGGAGATAACGAATATCCTCCTTATCCATCGCCCAACTGACATTTGTTGTCAGCGCCAGTGCGAGTAACCAAATTGACTTCATGATATCTCTCCGAGTAATTCAAATAGGCGCGGGTCGTCTCCGCTACGTGCCGTTTGATGTATGGCGTTCTTGATAGTCATGCTTGGTGTGCTTTTAGTAATTAAAATGCCCAGCATTGGCTGGGCATTACGTCAGATATTACCGTTCAGGTGAACCCATTAGTTTATCAAACAGCCTGCAGTTGAAGCCAAATTTAGTAACCACCAGAAGGGGATTCATAAGCTTCTCTTACCTCATCTATGTAGGCTGAGAATTTTTGTTTTTCCACTTGCGTTTCAAATATTGCTTTCGCACTGTTTTTTTCTTTTTGGGTTAAAGCACTAATTCCACTCTCCTCTAGTCTGCTGTCAAACATACGATGATACACGGATTGACCTTCTCCTTCGGATTTGTCGTACATCATTGCATAAGCATAACCATGAATTAAGAAATCTCTTTCGTTGCTCTGCTTGTATTTTCTTAAGAAGAAATCATATGAGATGAAGTAGTGCTGTGAATCTAGGGCGTTCAGATTTCTCTCAACTATCTCATCAAACTTCCTTGGTGATGAGATTACGTCTAGGTATCGGTTGTTTAGTATTTTTATCGAAGGAATATCATTATTCTCCGCTGCAACCATTAACAACTTAGCCAGTATTTTGCGGTCTTCTTCCGTTAATGGGATAATATCCCTGTTATACGGATTGAGATGTTCGCGAGTTTGGTACATATCAACCAAATGACGTAGCGGACGATAATATTTAATCTCTATGCCACGCTCAACAACATCCAGAAATTTCTCAAAATAATCGAAGCTTCCATCATCAAATTTAGTATAAAAAAGATATGAATAAGCCGCTTTGACATTGCCAGCATCTGCTTGCTTTCTCAAAATATCTAACCCCAACTCTCCCCACTTCTCATTGCAATATGATCCCATTCTCATCTTACATTCGTAAGAGTTGTATTTAGGAGAGAGCTTAATAGCAGCATAGGGATTGCCTAATTTGGCCGATTTTTCAAATAGTTTTGCTCCTTTCCGTCCAGAAAACGCACTGCTTCTATAAGTGATATCACCTAACCAAAACAGCGCTTCAGCATTTTCTTGCTCCGCTAATGGTGTAAGTAATTCTTGGGCCTCCCACCACCTTTCTTGCTGAATTGCAATAATGGCCTCAAAAATAGGGTTACTGCGTTGAAAGGTACTGGCAGCATCTAGGTTTAAGTTTGCAGTTTGATTCTTATCTGCAATGGAGATTAACTCAGCTAACCTAAGCGCAAGTGGCTTTGTCAACTCTATATCTGTTCCATTAGGTAGCCTTAAGTAGGTCGCATACCCGCCTAATGCCACTACCACCGCCAAACACGTTAGCAAACAATATTTAATTACTTTTTTTATATTCTTCATTGAATTGTCCAATCCCTAAACTCTAGCCATGCTTAGTGTGTTTTTAGTAATTAAAATGCCCAGCATTGGCTGGGCATTACGCCATATATTACTTATCAGGTGAACCAATTAGTTTATCAAAGAGCCTGCAGTTGAAGCCAAATTTAATAACCACCTGTAGGGAAGTCATAGGCATCTCTCACCTCATCTATGTAGGCTGAGAATTTTTGTTTATCCAGTTGCTTTTCAAATATGTTTTTCGCACTGTTTTTTTCTTTTTGGGTTAAGGCACTAATTCCCCTCTCCTCTAATCTCATTTCAAATATACGCCTATACCGAGTTTGACCTTCTTCTCCGTATTTGTCGTATATCATTGCATAAGCATAACCATGAATTAAGAAATCTCTTTCGTTGCTTTGGTTGAATTTTCTTAAGAAAAAGTCATATGAGATGAAGTAGTGCTGTGAATCTAGGGCGTTCAGATTATTCTCGACAATCTCATCAAACGCTCTTTGTGATGAAATAACATCCAAGTATCTGTTGTTTAGTATTTTTATCGAAGGGATATCGTTGTTCTCCGCTGCAATCATTAACAACTTAGCCAGAGTTTTTCTATCTTCCTCCTCTAATGGGATGATATCACTGTTGTACGGATTGAGATTCTCACGTCTTTGGTACATATCTACCAAATGACGTAGCGGACGATAATATTTAATCTCAATTCCACGCTCAACAACATCCAGAAACCTCTCAAAATAATCAGAGCTTCCATCATCAAATCGAGTATAAAGCAGATATGAATAAGCCGCTTTGACATCGCCAGCATCCGCCTTTTGTTTCAAGATATCTAACCCTAATGTTCCCCATTTTTCTTTGCAATAGGAACCCATTCTCATCTCACAATCATAAGAGTTGTATCTAGGCGAAAGTTTAATCGCTGCATAGGGGTTGCCTAATTTTGCTGATTTTTCGAATAGTTTTGCTCCTTCCCGTCCAGAAAATGCACTACTGGTATAAGTGATATCAGCCAACCAAAACATTGCGTCTGCACTTCCTTGCTCTGCTAATGGAGTGAGTAATTCTTGTGCTTCCCACCACCTTTCTTGCTGAATTGCTATAATGGCCTCAAAAATAGGGTCACTCCTTTGAAAGGTATTGGCGGCATCTATGTTTAAGTTTGCAGTTTGATTCTTGTCTGCAATGGAGATTAATTCAGCTAACCTAAGCGCAAGTGGCTTTGTCAACTCTATATCTGTTCCGGTAGGTAGCCTTAAGTAGGTCACATACCCGCCTAATGCCACTAACACCGCCAAACATGTTAGCAAAGAATACTTGATTACCGTTTTTATATTTTTCATTGAATTTTCCAATCACTAAATTCCAGCCACCTATTATCTGACCTAAACACAGACTTGATTCGTTCACGTTCAGCCTTTACGATTTCGCTGTCATCGGCAGACTCGATACGATACGCTCTATAATGAGGACGTCCATGTGAATCTTTGTACTTAAATCCTCGCATATTTCTAGCTAACAGCCCTACATCTTTGTTGAATTTTTCTAAATTAGATTTATCTCCATCATTAAAGTAAGAAATCATAAAAGTTTCGATGCGAAGCCAGTTGTCAGCAAATCTTTGCCATTGTGCTGCAGGGCTGGCAACCTCCTCTAAATAGCCGCTCATGCGAATCAAAGTCTCTTCGAATTGACGTTGACGGTGCATTAAGTTCTGACCCGACTTAGTATCCTCGGTGAGCCACTCTAGTATCTTTATTATTGCGTTAGCTTTTTTTGATTCATTTAACCTACGTTTATTTGCCTCATTTTCACTTTCATATATCCAAGGCGCTTCTTCAATATTTGATAAGCTCTTTAAAAGCTTCGCTAAAGTTTCAGGGGGTAAGTTTTTCACCCACTTCATTCTCGACTTAACTTGATCTAGGTTTAGGTTATCCCTACCAATAATATGAGATGCAATAATAGGCGCAAAATCTTCACTTAACGCATCAGCTTTATATGAATCGTAAGCTACTGTAGGTAGAAGCATGACATCAGCAAAACCGATACCCAGCGCCATAGCTGTTGTAAGCCTTTCATTCAGCCGTTCGAAATCAGGATTTTTTCCGTTCTCATCCAACTCACCAAACACTTCCACATAACGGAATCCACTTTCTTTTAACACACGAAGTAATGAATCGAGAAAACGGTCTAGTAAAACTGGACTCAGGGTTACGGAAAACTTTCCAGAGAAACCTGGTCCACACACCGCTCTCGCTGATGTGATTAAAATAACTTGCCCGTTCTGGAACGCGAAACGGAATTCACCAGAGTATCCAATACCATAGTTTGCGGACATTTGTGCTGCAATACTACCTAGCTTTCCAGCAGTTTGCTCAATTGGCCTGCCGTTAATCTTAACTACTGGGGGTTTCCAATGAACCTCTGCATCAATGGTTCCGCCGGCTTCAACACCTGCGAAGACATCTACTTTAGCTCCTGCTTGTGCTGCAGCAGCTGTTGGGTAGCTCGTTCCTGTATCTGAAACCAACCTAGCTTGAACGCTTGTATCTTCTGAGCGGTTGGGATCGAGAACTTTGATTGATTTACCTTTCACACCAATGCCACCATCTGTTTCAGAGGGGCCGAATGATAAATTGCCAGAAATCTGGCATGAAGCAGCAGCAAGCCCGTATACCTTAGCGCTAAGTTTTACGTAACATTCCCCTGCGTTGTATGTACGTTGCTCGTTTTTATTTGTTGAGCTATTTCTTGCCACATAGGGGATATCTAGCCCAAAGCCATTAATAGGTCGTTGTTCTGGAGAGTCTTTATTGACAGGAAACCATGAAGTGAACGCAATCTGGCCACTTAGCAAACTAAATTTCGATTGAATAGAAGCCCCTGTAGTAAGATTTAGGTTGGGGGTTACGCTATTCAACTCACTTAATGGCATATTTAATGTGCCATCAGCACTAGAAGTAAGGCGTAAAAATTGAGCTTGAGCATTCGCGATATATGCGGAGTTACCTCCTACGCTTCTCCCTCCTTGCCAATGATAATCTGCTTGCCAAAATGCACTAGAGTCAAATTTACTAATGGTTTGGTTTAAGTTCAAAGGTGACATGACAAAGTTTCTTTTGGTTACTGACTCCTTAAGTTGAGTTTTGAGATCTGTCAAAGTTTCTTGAAGATTCTTACCCGCGTTATCCCCATTGACCAAAGGGTCTGTAAGAGTAACGCTATCTGTAATGTCTTTAGCATGTCCTTTACTAGTATTCGTTTGACTGTGTGGAAGAAACCAAGCAGGAGCTCTAACCCACCCCAGCTCTCCACCTGTAGATAGTAAACTACACTCTACCGCTTGAAGATCAGCATTCCCTGCTTTATTCGAAAATACACCCAGTTTCTTTTCTGTTGGAGTGAACTTAGACTCTTCCCAGATCAAAGTTTGAATTTCAATAGAGTCAGATTGCAAATAGTAATGATGGAATGCACTACGGTTTACCGCTCGTTGCGCTTGTCGTTTCAACTGTTCAAGCCGCTCTAGAGCAACTTTTTTAAGCCAAATGAGGTCAGTGAACATGTTAGGGATTGCTTGCCCCACGATGCTTTTAATGCTTGCAAGCCAATAGCTAAGAGTGCGGTCTATGAATTTGATAAACGCTTGAGTTGGGTAATAAGCCCATCGGCTAACAGACGAAGCATTTGATTCTAGTATCCCTTTAATCAGTTTTTCATCTCTAGGTTGCTCTGGATATGTTAAAAACTCATTAAGCAGTTTTTCAACAACGCTTTCGTAATCTTCATGAGCAATTTTCAGTCCGCTATCTTCACGCCACTTTTTATACTTTTTATCATTTTCAAGGCTTTTCGGGCCAAGGTGTTCGGGTTTCGTTCCTATTAATTGTTCTTTAGTAAGGCATTGCTCTTTTGTCACATACCCAAATTCATTTAGCCTTAATAGGTGATAAGTGAAACTATAAGCGTTCATTGCTTTAGAAGGCACGCTATGACCCTGTTTGAATTCACTCAGATTCTTAATAAACTCTGCTGACGCGACAACATCCCTTTCCCAAAATTTCTCAATTTTTTCTTTTGCTTTTTCGTGACTATAACCCGCCAGTTTGCTATCACTCCAGGGACGATGTGAGGCTAACTTTTTAAGGCACTTTGTTACATCTTGTTGTTTCTCACTTGTGTAGTACTTTCGCTCATTGTCATAAACAAATGCCGTCCCATCATCACTTTTGATATCTCCAGCTGCTGCCATCGCTTTTTTTTCGAGTAACGCGATTTCTTTTTCTAAGAATTTAACAACTTGGTCTTTTGTCGCTCTTAAAGCCCTTTCTCTTAGTCTATACTCTCGATCTTCTTCTTCAATTGGCTCAATGTAGCCAAGGGCGTTACCCAAATAATTTGCAACAGGGTTAACGTATGGCAATGCGTCAAACGCTAATTGCTTAACTTTTTCCCAAGTTAGCGAGTCATTGAGGATTTCGTGATATTCAATACCTTTTTCATGTTCAGCAATAAAGATTAGAAAACCATTTTCGCCGCCTTGTTCAAACTCCTTCGCTGCTCCGGAACGAATGGTAGTTAATATCCATATGACAGTTCTTAAGCGTTCAACATCTTTATCATCTAAAAAGCTTTCGTGAGGTTTACTTTCAAACTTAGATAAAATGCCTAAAGAATTAAGATTATCGAAAGTTTTTTGCCTATCCGAAACTACCGCATTTTTGAATAATTTCTGTTCTGAAACAACAGCTTTTTGTGCCTCTTCAGTTAATGCATACCAAGTTTGTTTTCCTGTTTTCGGATGCGCGGGCACGTACAATATATCTATGAAATCTGGTACATTGCTTGAACATAAGTCATTTCCACATGCTGGTTTTTTAGGTAAAGAGGGTATAGGTATCCTTTTACCTGCCTCCACTTCAATTGGAGCTCCTTCATTCCCCTCTAACTTTAGAGTGTTTCCTGCATAAATAAGGTCTAAGTTTTTAATCTGATCACTATTCAGTTCTTTTAATGTACTGATATCTATGTCAAATTTTTTTGCTATCAAGCTTAGACAGTCACCTTGCTTAATTTGGTAGGTTTTTATGTCGGTCATAGTTAAATCTGCTTACTTATAACAGGTGAATTTAGATGGAAAGGGAGCTCTCTTCGCTCAGTCTTAACCACTCCAGCATCTCTCGATATTGAGTTCCAATTTTGGTTCTTGTCGACCCAACTCAACGTTTCAAATGGGCCTAAGATGATATCGATATCTTGAGGGATAAGGTGGTGTGAAACTTCACTCCAAAATTCGCTTGAGTGATACCTAAAGAAGGAGATCTGTTTGTTGATCACCACAGAAATTAGCCCGTGAAGATGATTTAATCGTTCAGTTACAGATGAGCTTTTCTTATAAGAAAACATCACACTACTGGATCTCAGTGCAAAATCATCTTTGATTTTCTTTGCCAAATCGCGTGAGCCTGTAAAATTGAAAACTACTGGGCTGATTTCAAGTAAATGTAGAAAAGGGCTATCGGCATACAGCTTGAATAACTCCGGGTTTTCTTCTGCTGTGTAAGCTAATTCCATTATGTCAGGAACCCTTACAATATCGACAATAAGCCAATGCTCAAGTTGGCTGTCTAATGGTATAGAGCTTTGCTGATTTATCATACTTTACTGCTCCCGCTCGCATGGGCAGTCAGTTCTTGGACAACTTCCATCTGGTTGGCGCTGGCACATTTTCGCAAGCGCAATATCACTTAGTGCAATTTGAATAAGTGCATCTTTTGAGACCAGCTGAGCTATTGAACTAATTACCGAAAGCTCCTCCGGCGCTTGCTGCAACTCCAATCCCATTGGTAGGGCTGCTTGCAGGCCACTATACCCACTACCGTTGCCTGGGCTACCGCCGGAGTTTAGGTTGACTTTCGCCCCAACCAAACTAACGCCTGATGCGTCCACTTTGACAAAGCTGCCGCCGGCTTTTAGGGTCAATTCAGCGCCGGCTTCGATAACGATTTTGAGGCCTGCTTTAAGGTGTGCTTCATCACCAATCTCTATCGCGTAACGATCGCCGATCTTTTGATGCAGGCTACCTTCAACAATCGAGGTGGCATCTTGTTTGACCAGAGTGCGACTCTCGCCGTCTACGGTTAAGTGGTGGGCGTTTTTTATCTGGGAGAAGTGGTCGTTATCCACCGTAGTATGCTGATCATGCTTAACATGGGTGGTCATATCATTGAGCACTAAGGAGTCAAAATCCTTCTGCGCATGCAGGTAGATTTGCTCCTTGTCTGCCTGATCTTCAAAGCTTAACTCGTTAAAGCCTTCCCCCTGGTGAGTTTCACTACGCAGGACGGTTTTGGTTTTATTCTCTGGCAGCGAGTAAGGCGGCGTATTGGTCGCATGATAGGTTCGGCCAGTAATGATTGGCTGATCCGGGTCGCCATTTAAAAACGATACGATCACTTCATGGCCGATACGTGGAATGGCCATCATGCCGTACTGATTGCCCGCCCAGCCTTGCGATACGCGTACCCAGCATGAGCGATGCTCTGGAGAGTTCTGATAACGATCCCAGTGGAAGTAGATTTTCACGCGGCCATGCTCATCACAGAAGATCTCTTCGCCCTCAGGGCCGACGACCGTTGCGATCATCGGGCCGTCAACGGTTGGTTTGGTTTCTGGTGTCGCTTGCCAATTGATATGACCTGGAATGGCTTGCCACTCATTTTTGTAGGTCGTCGCACCGTGACCGCTCTCTTCTTCCAGTGCCTGAGGCTGTTCGCCGTGATGACTGACGCGAACCAGTAGCCAATCGCGATTAAAGGTGCGATTGAGGTGGTCACTGAGGGTAAATTTGTAGCCTGCACGAATTAAGAACTCGTTGCTCTTACCGTCCGCTAGCTGAGCGTCGCGGCGTAAATAACTTAAACGGGTGCGTGTGAATGCAGTGCCATTTTGGTCGTCCTTATAACGCCCCGGGGCATCAAAGTGTGAGTAGGCCGGCTGCTGGTAATCCAGCTCAGCGCCCTGAGCCGACTGGCTAAATGAGTAGGCAGGCTTTTTAAAGCTGTAATCTTTAAGTTCAACCTCGGCGACACGGGCTTCAGATTGGTAGCGAAAGTGGCTAATGTATGGGGTTTCATACACGCCGCCTGACAAGGCATTGTAAGGGACAGGTTCAGCCAATGAAGGTAGCAGAGCACTGGAATCGCTGAAGACCAGAGTATGTTTTCCGGCTTCGTGGATAAAGCTGTAGACCATGCCTTCTTCCGCCGCGAGGCGGTGCAGGAAGTCTAGGTCGCTCTCACGATATTGAACACAGAACTCACGCTGAGCTGGCTCGCGCTCTAACGAGAAAGCGTAGTCATTAATGCCCATCTCTTGCAGTAGGGTCGCGATAATGTCGGGCGTGGTCTGATGCTGGAAGATACGGCTATTGTGACGCAGAGAGAGGCGCTCGAGAGCAGGCACAAGGGTCAATGAATAGAAGGTATGGTGATGACCAATATCCCCTTGGGTAAACGCGCGCGCGACGCCGTGCACTCGTTGAACCAAGACCCGGTTACGATACATGCGCAGCTCGACCGCCCGATCAACCACCTGCTCTGGGGTTAAGTTAGGCTGACGGCTGGCTAATTCAACCTGGTAGCAAAAGCCGTAGCAGGGCCTTTGGCCGAACATGCTGGCAGACAAGGACTCTTGTCCATCGAACCTGGTGACCACCAAAGCATCGTCGCTCAGTCCTTCTACCTCAATGGTGTACGCTAATGTCGCCATTGCGTCTCTCCTATCGTTAACCCTAAACACAAAAACCTTAAACGCAAATTACC